>JACCDG011588958.1_pt1 | contig 457299 bp, 436 predicted proteins | sample 7442471 | NCBI WGS metagenome assembly JACCDG01 (sample SAMN15323444, study PRJNA562643) | freshwater metagenome | isolation source: river surface water | place: USA:Blue River Watershed | collected 2017-08-17
AAATGAAAGTGGAGAAGAAGACCAATGAAATTACAGCGATACCTGAAATGATTAAACTCTTAAACCTCAAAGGCGCGGTCGTCACAGTAGATGCATTAAATTGTCAGAAAACCACGGCAGCAGCTGTTAAAAGCGGAGGAGGCGAATGGGTTTTTACTCTGAAGAGCAATCAACCCACGCTGTACAGCCAAGTCAAAAAGCGTTTTGAACTTTTTGCGCGATTTCAAAAGATTGACCCCTGTGATTCCACGGAGTTTGACCCCCCTGATGGCGGACCGAAGGGACGCTTAGTTTTAAATTTCACAAGGGGTCAATCTTTTGAAATCGCGCAGAAAAGGGCCGTTTATTCTCAAAATACCTGAACTAGGACAGGGATTTGCGCTAATCTTCAAGGCATGCTAAGGGCCTCGGGATGAATTCTCTTTATGTATTTAGCTTTATGGTTTGGAGTTTAATCGGAGACCAAAGTCCGGAACGAAAGGCCTATGACACCCAAGTCAAAGCTGTTCAGAGAACTACAGAGGACCTTCGAGGTTTAGATTCGGAAGAGAAAGACATTTTAAGTCCGTACCGCCAGAGACTAGAAAGACAACAAGATGAGTCTTTGAGGGTTTTAAACATCCTTATTCCAACTCTATCAACGCTTCGAGTGGATCAGATCACAGAAATTAGAGATCAGGTCAAAAGAGAGATTGAAGGTAAGCTAGACCGGCACCTGCAACGGAAGCCTGGCGAAATAGAAGAAAATACATATGTATCGTTGTCTGATTCGAATCAATCCACTTTTTATATTCCGTTCAAAGGTGAATTTGCTCCGCTGGCGTATCAACCTGGGGAGTCGATGTCGCCAACCATGGAGAAAGTCTACGGGGAGAGCTTTTGGATTTCGGATCAAATCGTCATTCAAATTTCTATGGCAGAAGTGTTGGTGGCCATTGAAACTACGGCTCGATTTCGAGGCACACGCGACGAATACTCGCACGAGTGGTTTAGCTCATTCAAAGCAAGTATTTATGAATCCGCCCCTCAGATTCGGTTGGCGCTTGAAAAAAGATTTCTATTGGCAAATGAAACTGCAGCGATCCCAAACCTGTCCATATCGCAAATGAACGAAGTGAAATTCGTCTCTTCAATTGACGGCCAGCGAAAGCTCAAACAGAAACTTTTGAATATTCAGCAAACCAATTTAGAAATCTTGCGAGAGATTTACGTGACAAGTGAAGCGACTCGAATTTTAAGGCAACGGCGCCCGCAAAAATAGAGCAAACTCGACCCCGCGAACACTGTGTTGAACCTCTGCTTAGGCTAAAAAGCTTAAGACGCTGACCTGGGACTGCTTTGAGGCAATTCGATTCCAAGGTCATAAACTGCAAGATGAGTTAGTGCGAAGTCTCCCATAGCGGCTACTTCTACACCTGGAATCTCAAAGGATTAGACGATTCATTCCATTTTCATTATCGCTCACCAAGAAGGAGTAAACGCTTCGACGCTTCGCTTCACCACCCTCCTGTCCGGGTGGTTCCGCTTCGCTCCTAACGCACCTCTACGATGTCAACGCATATAAGAACCAGGCCAGCTAAAGACTGTGAAGCCAAATGGATTCTAAAACTTCTGAACAGCTATTATCGATCCAAGACGTTTTGGAATTATTTTAAATACAAAATCTCTTCAGGACTCTCCGAAGGACTCAATCGTGCAATCAAAACTCTGAAATGGGTGGCCTATGGTTACAAAGATATGTTTTATTTCTCTCTCAAAATCCTCGAACGCCATGGCTATCTCAACTCTCTGTATCATCTGAAGAAATTCTCATGACCCCCAAAAAAAGGGAAAGAGGGAAATCGTCGCGGCATCCCTGCCTCAGTTGCCGGACGCAACACCGCCCCTTTCCGGCTAAAACCAGCTGAGAAAATTGGATTTTAAAAGGGATCAGCGAAGAAAACGCTCGCCTGAGGTGGTGCCCTGGCCGCCGCGATGGTCGGTGGATAAGTCGGAAGTTTCAGATGCGTGAGAATCTTAATAATCACTGCCCTCTCTAAAATCGCCGCAATAATCTTCACATTCCCCTGACACGAAAAACAAACCGACACATCCACATCGAAAACTCGTTTTAATAACTGCGCCCATGACATCCGCTTTGATTTCGATATCGACTTGTGCTCTCGAATGGGAACGACCTGCGACCTCGACGCCGCATGTGGGGCCAAAATTCCATGATACCGAACCAGATGCACTCTGGGCCGGGGAACCAACGCGACCAACTTTTCGATCAGCCCCATAGGCGAAAAGAGCACGTGCGTTGTCCCATCCGAAAAACTTTTCTTGAGTCGATAGATCACTTGCCCACTGTCGGTAAGATCCATTCGCTCAAGTGCCACGGATGGTCGCGCCACATAGCGAATCAATCGCTCCAGTTTATCCCTCTCTTGAATTCCAACGGTCACTTCGCCGTGAAGTGAAAAACCTTTGACTGCCGCCGACCGGTGACCCGTCACTTGCGCTTCTAAAGGATGTAGCCCAAGTTTTCTAACGTACTTTCCTGCCCGATCTCCAAGCGCCGTCTTGTTTTGTACCGAAGCCGCTACACATGCCGCTAAAATCGGAGACTGTCCCGATAGCGTATCTTCGCCTTCTTCTCCGGAAACTTCCTCTTCGTCTTTTAGATAACCCTTTCATTTAAGATGACGAGTAATTCTCAGAGAACGAACTATTGACCGAGTGCCACCCAAAACCTCATAGAAATAGTGAGAGACGGCAAAGTATGAGAATTTGGAAGCTTGCAAAAATTTTCTTCTTCTCAGTAGGGGTTCTGTCCACTCTTGTAGTTCTTTGTTTAGTGGTATTCGCAAAACTGCTTCCGAATCATCCAGAAAGAGTAATTAAGATCGACAACCGCGGTCGCGTGCCCGTTACTATTGAAATGCTTGTGTGGGACATGGACGGAAATCACTACAATCGAACTGATCCAACCAACCCCCATAAGCTTTCTCCAGGCGATGCCAAAAAGTTTGCTTTTCGTCTGGGAGAGCTCGATGATTGCTACCGAATTTTGGTCATTCCCGTAGACAATGCTTCGCTAAAACCAAAAAGTTATGAGTGTCAGGATGAAATCGAAGTCAGCTTGGAATGAGGTGTTGCTCGCCAAAAAGGCAAAATTCCTGACTGACCCTAAAATTTTCCAAAGTCGTTTCTGAATTTCATTTTCAATCCAAGAGTTTAGAAAATCGCTCACCAGAATTGTTCCGGAAGCTTCTAGTACACTGGAACATAAAATCCTTCCTAAAGTATTAAATTTCATCAATGATTTTCCTGAGGGGAAAAATCATTGATGAAAAAGAAAAGAAATCGAAAAAAAGTCGTAGTCACTCTTAAAGATGAGGAGAGGGCCAGTTTAGAAGAACTGGTCAAAAAGGGGCAACAGAGTGCTCGAAAGATTACACGGGGCAGAATTCTTTTACTTAAGGACGAGGGTAAGAAGGAATCCGATATCGCTGAAGCTCTTCAGGTGGACGTCAAAACGGTTCAGGCTATTTCCAAGCGGTACAATAAAGAAGGACTCGACTCCTCTCTGAATGACAAGCCAAGGCCCGGAAAGCCCACGATTTTTGATGGGAAGCAACGAGCGAAGATTACAGCGCTTGCTTGCACGAAGGCGCCCGAAGGGCGGAGTCAATGGAGCTTAAGGCTGATCGCTGATAAAGCTGTTGAGCTTAAGCTTGTGGATGCGATTTCACATACGGATGTGCGACGGATTTTAAAAAAAACGAAGTTAGGCCGCACCTAAAGCGGCAGTGGTGTCTTGGCGAAATCAATTCTCAGTTTATTTGGCATATGGAAGAAGTGCTGGATGTCTATGAAAGGCCGATGGATCCTAAGAATCCGGTGATTTGTTTTGATGAACGTCACGGTACAGCCGTGGTCTTATTGGCCGTCGAGCCCCTGAGTGGAAAAAGAATTGTGGAGGTCCGTGAACAAAGAACAAAAAAAGATTACGCCGAGTTCATGCAAAGCGTGGTTGAACATTATCCCCAAGCCAAAAAAATTACTCTCGTTCAAGATAATCTCAACACGCATAACCCCTCTTCTTTTTACGAAACCTTTTCGGCAGAGAGAGCTTTTGAATTATCCAAGCATTTTGAAATGATCTATACTCCCAAAAAAGCAAGCTGGCTCAATATGGCCGAAATAGAATTTTCGACCCTCTCCAAACAATGCTTGGATCGCCGCATCGCCGATCTGCCGACTCTCGAAAAAGAAGTCGACACTTGGACTCGAAATCGAAACCGCAAAGAAATTAAAATCGAATGGCAGTTTACCAAAACCAAAGCCCGCCAAAAATTCCAAAGACTCTATTCAGAAATAAAGAAATAATTTGTGTTCCAGTGTACTAGTCCAATTCCGGTTCATTTGTTCGGCCTGGTCGATATTTTTTCTTTGGTCCATTTCTAAAGCCCATCTTATTGGGCCTGTGGTAGCTGAGATTGATCGATTAAGAAAAATATAATTCTTAAAATCGAATGCTTAAGCTCGAAAAAAATAGAAAATGATCTTTGGGATGTGTGGATTTTAAAAGAGTATCCTGATCTTTATTAAGGCCTTTAATTTTATCGTAAAAAATCCAAGCTCCTCCTGTTGATAACCACATGCGCTTATAAAAATTCCAACCAATCGATGCTCCGAGCGACATTTGCTGACTCGCAGGATTAGGCGATTCAAAGCCCATTTTTTTCGGGTTATTTTTGGTTTTGGGTGGTTCCGCTTCGCTCAATTCTCTCGGAGTGGAAATCGTCGCGACATCGCCGCCTTATTTGCCGGGCGCAACAGTCCCCTTTTCCGGCTAAAACCAGCTGAGAAAAGCACTCGATGCTGCGCAGGGTAAATGCCTCTTTACTTAGGTAGTTATTAAGTAAAGTACACTTTACTTGTGGTATCATTAAGTAAAAGGCGGTTTACTTAAAAAATGACTCATAGAACGACTGGAAAATACATCGAAAGCTCAATCACTGGCGAAACCCTTAGGGCATTCGTTCCAGTTGCATTGCCGCCTGAGCCCCCGATCGACCAAACCAAAGAGCCCATTTCTTCGTTGCTTCTTAAAGCAGTGCAAGGGTTGGGAGAACTCAAAGTGGCGGCTCGCCTTGTGCCAAGCCGAGATTGGTTTGCTTACGGTTTTCTGCGTATGGAAGCTGTTCTCTCCTCTCAAATCGAAGGAACTCAGGCAACCTTAACGGATCTTCTCGAATTTGAAGCTCTGGAAGAAAAATATCCTGAAGACCCAGATCTACAAGAAGTTTGCAATTATCTCGCCGCACTTGAATATGCCAAGAAAGAATTAAAATCCAAAAATGGGCTCCCACTATCTCTTCGCCTCTTAAAAGAAATGCACCGGCGTCTTATGCGAGGCGTCCGAGGACAAAACAAACGGCCTGGAGAATTCCGACAATCCCAAAATTGGATAGGCGGTCCGAGACCTTCGCTTGCTCAATTTGTTCCACCACCACCCTCGGAACTCAAAAAGACTCTCGATGAATTCGAAAAGTTCCTTCATCAAAAAACCGATATGCATCCTTTAATCAAGATTGGACTCCTTCACGTTCAATTTGAAACGATACACCCCTTTCTTGATGGCAATGGACGGCTGGGCCGCCTTCTTATTTCATTATTAATGGAGGAATACGGTTTTCTCGATGCTCGTCTTCTTTACTTAAGCCTCTATTTCAAACGCCATCAGCGAAACTATTACGAACGCCTGGATAATGTTCGCGCCAAAGGCGACTGGGAAGCATGGATTGCTTTTTTTCTCGACGGAATCGCATCCATTTGCACCGAAGCGGTCCTTACCGCCCAAAAACTTTTTGATCAATTTGAATCAGATCGTGCGAAACTTCTTCAAGCTAATAATATTAATATCAGCGCCATTCAGCTTTTTGAAAAACTTCCAGATCATCCTCTCATTCTCAGCAATAACGTGCCAAAGCTCCTGAACACGACAAAACCCACAGCTTCGAAAGCGATTGCTACTTTGGAGAAAATGAAAATTCTAAAGCAAGTCAATACTGGTGAAAGAAATCGCATCCTGGCGTATTCAAACTATGTTCAAGCATTGAAGGCGTCGTAGAAGAAATAATTAGCTACACCAAAAAAACGTATTGAAATTTATTTCGATTCAAGAGCTTCTAAGATTTCCGCATTCCCTAACCTGCGCGCGACTTCAATGGACGTTTGAAGCTCTGCGGGATGCGAGTAGAAGCGATAGAATTCGTCAACGTCACGAGATAGAGATCTAGCGGTCGCGTGATTTTTCGGTTCCGAAATAGCTAAAAAATTAGCGCTCTAAACATTTACTGTACAATGACTGAGGGGGCTAAAGACTTTTAAAAATCTTGCCGAGATTCCTGAAAAGATCGATATTTGGCCACTCGATTTCCCGAATTAGGTTCGGAGATCAAAGAGTGCTTGTGACGACCCAATCCAGAAATTCATCATTTCCGTATTCAATTTTAAAGAAAGCAATGATCGGGGTTTTATCGGAATGAATTCGTTTCACTTCCGTGATGAGATCATCCTTTTTAGAAGCCTGTGTGAAGGTTGAAATGTTGAAATAAATTTTTTGCTCGATCTTACCGTCCCACCAGTACTTCGACTTTCCATTGGTCACGAGGCCGCCAGCGATGATCCTTTTTTCAATTAGGGAATCCAAAATTCGATCGGCTTCTGCCTCGGATGTCGCGCTGATAAGTACTCGGTAAGTCTCGGTCACGTAAGTCAAGTAGCATGGAATTACGAAATGAAGTAGTCTCTAGATAGCTTAATCGGGATGACCATATCCTTGTTTAGCCGGCGTGAGTGAATTTCGGCGACAGTTTAATGATTCCAAATTCAAAAGGATTAGGCGATTCGCTCAATTCTCTCGGGGTGGAAATCGTCGCGACATCGCCGGCGTACTTGCCGGGCGCAACAGCCCCCTTTTCGGCTAAAACCAGCTGAGAAAGCTCTCGATGGCACAATGGCATCGGCCTTGGTCTCAGATGTTATTTGAAAGGCATTAATATTCCGCTCTTCGGAATCGCCTTCGCTCGAGGCCTAGAAGACGCCTCCTTTGCCTACTATTTAATGTCGGCGCTGTGTTTTTACGCTGCCCTAGGGATTTGACCATACTTAAAAATTAGCAGACAATTATTAAGTATGTTTAAACGATTACTAGACCCTCTGACGAGCGGCAGCTTTTTTATCTTTGGAGCCCGCGGCACAGGAAAGTCCACATTTTTAAAAGAAAGATTTTTTAAGGATCGAGTTTTCTATATCGATCTCCTAGATCCGAGCAATGAGTCTAAATATGCGATCTCCCCGCAAAGCCTCGTGAAAGAAATCGATGCACTCGAAGTTAAACCAAAATGGATCATCATCGATGAAATTCAAAAAGTTCCGAAGCTCCTCGATCTCGTCCACTTGCTAATCGAAAATCGAAAACTCAAATTTATCCTGACGGGGTCTTCGGCAAGAAAGTTGAAAAGGGGTGCTGCGAACCTTCTGGCGGGTCGCGCTTATGTTTACCATCTTTACCCTCTTACGTTGCAGGAGCTTAACGGTAGTGAGAAAATTGAAAATATTTTGAGGTGGGGAACTTTGCCCCGCATCTTTTCTCTAAAGAGCGATCGCGAAAAAAAGTCATTTCTCGATGCTTATGTGCAAACCTATTTTGCCGAGGAGATTCGAGCAGAACAAGTTCTGCGAAAGCTGGATCCGTTTCGAGCATTCCTTCCAATTTTGGGGCAAGTTTCTGGGAAGATCATCAATCATAAAAAGATTGCAGATGAAATCGGCGTTTCTACTGTCACGGTTCAGAGCTATTTTCAGATTGTGGAAGACACGCTTCTTGGCTTCTATCTTCCGGCTTTTCACGGATCGGTTCGCAAGAGTCAAAGGATTAGCCCCAAGTTTTATCTCTTTGATACGGGGGTAAAAAAGGCGCTCGAAGAAAGTTTAGACCAGGAGGTTGCTCCAAGGACGTCTGTTTATGGTGAAGTTTTCGAGAGTTTTCTGATCAACGAAATTATTCGGCTGAATGCTTATTTTGAAAAAGGCTTTCGGTTTTCGTATTATGCTACCAAAAACAATGTTGAAATCGATCTCGTCATCAGTCGCGGCACCTCGAATCACCTGGTCGAGATTAAATCAAAAAATAAAATAGATCCGACAGAGGTTTCGACAATGGGTGCAGCTGCTTCTGCCTTCCCTCATCTTAAACGCGCCTTTTATCTTTCAAATGATTCGAGTCGTCAGAGGATAGGAAATATTGAATGCATGCACTGGCGCACGTTTCTCTCTATTTTTGAAAAGCTATGAGTTTCAGGCGCCCTGATTTAAGCGCGCTATTTCTTTGAGGAAGCCTATGGAAATATTCTGAGCGATCGGGCGGTTGTCATAGGTCGTGGAGCACTGAAAGCGGCCGCTTGCCGTATTGCGATTTGCATTGGGGCTTGCGTTGTCGAGCGCTGTCGCCTGAAAACAATACCCCCCTTTCCGGCTAAAACCAGCTGAGAAAATATTGCAAATTAGGTCAAATAAACTTAATAGCTCCTGTCGTGGGCACGAAGGCGATGGCGAAGTTCCTCTTACTGTTGTGCTGCTTAGGAAGAAGCTCTCTAAGTCTATGCTTGGAGCAACCATCCAAATATGGTTATTCGGAGGTTCGAGCCAGGTCTTGCAGCAAAGTACTCATTGATACCCTTGGCGGACTAATTTTCGACAATACGACCCCTATCGACCGATATTTAGATCTCTCTCCCGGCACAATTGCATTTCTACTATCAACACTTAAAGAAACCTCCGTCTGGAACATTACAGTTGGTATTGTTATTTATGGGAGTAGATCTCATAAACTGTGGGGTTCGAGTTATGATCTGGACGTAGCTTTTATACAAGGGACCGGCTCCACTTCTGAGGTGAAACTGGGAGCAGAATTTGTTAGGCAGCCCAAAGATAGCCCTCAACAACCTGTTTTATTCGATGAATTTAAGAGACGAACTGGCGTTACTTTGGATGTGAGTGTTTTACCATCAAAAGCGTTTTCGGAAATTCCTTCTGTAGCCCAGTGGCGAGAACTTGAAGTTTCTATGCAAATGGAATTCAGGCCCTTTGTTGAAGGATTCATCGATGTGAACCCAAAACATCGTTTGAACCAACTTAGTGCTAAAGGGAATCGTTTTGCTAGGAGCTACTCTTCTTATGGGAATTATCTGCAGAGTTTTCGAAAGGGCGTTGGTGCCACGCTAGAGACTGCTGGATACAGCTCCAAATTTATTGGGGCGTCACAGGTCTTCATTTTTTATAAGACTCCATTGGGGAGTGACTTGATGGATCGACTTAGAAATTTGAGGTATGTGCACGTATATGAGATTGACTCAAATACGATTCCTCAGTTCTCGCGCTGAAGGCGGTGGCAGATCATTTCTCAAACCGAATCAAGTAGGGAAATGGTTCCGCCTATTCGCTCAATTCTCTCGCGGTGGAAATTGTCGCGACATCGTCGCCTTACTTGCCGGGCGCAACAGTCCCCTTTCCGGCTAAAACCAGCCGAGAAAGACGCCCGTTATCTTGAGTACTCTTTGCCTCGACCTTTTTGCAGTATTGTTTGGCGGAGCAGTTGCCTTGCTTCCTATATTTGCAGATCATCTAAAAACTGGGCCTGAAGGCCTCGGGTGGCTTCGAGCCGCTCCCTCCATTGGTGCTTTCGTCATTGCGCTTTGGCTTACGCAGCGACCTCCTCGAAAAAATGTTGGCTATCTTCTTCTAGGCTCGGTGGCGGGCTTTGGCATTTGTATGATTCTTTTTGCCCTGAGCGGTGGGCTCGATGGAGTCAGCGTAGTCGTGCGATCAGCCGTTAGTTCATCGAATGAGCTTGGGGCCTTTGAATCCGGACTTGCTGCAAAATGGATGGGAGCCATTCCTTCAGTTGTCTTCGGCGGAACAATGACGTTACTTGTAGTTGCGATTACCGCACTGAGCTCGAAGGACTTAAGAAAATTAAATTTTGAAAGTGAGACACCATCATGAGACTAAAAACGATTGGATTTCTATTCTTAGCAATGACCATGAACGCCTGCGTACCACAGGCTGCTCTTGAGCATGACAATGCAGAAATTGATCGGCTGATGAATCAGAAGCAGGCCAGCGTTGAGGCTTGCTACAATCATTTAAAGGCTTCCCGGGTTCACAACCCCTTTATGATTGTATCAAACAAGAATTAGCTTCGACCAAGACCGACGCGCCACTGACTCGTGGGCCAATTGAATTAACTTGGAACTTCAAATAAATTCTCAAAAACCCTGTTTCTTCAGTTTCGCAGTTTGAGTAGTCAACCGAGCTCAAAAAGGGCTCCGATTACCCTGAGATCATATGCAAGCTGCTTTACGAAATGCGTTCGAAATTATGGGCCGGCCAATAAGATCGATTTAATCCAATCTAAACAACGCACCTTCGTTGGAATTTCGGCCGGCTGCACTTTTAAACTTAAGTTGGCTGTTAACTTAGCCTCAGCAATTTTAACTCTTTCCGCTTCAAGTTTCGCAGAAGCAGAAATGCGTCTTGCAAACTCTTTCGCTGGCGCCACTCGAGCCGCCGGATCGGTTGAATATTCAACACTTGAAGCGAGATCTTCTCGAGCGAGGTTCGTCTCAGTAGTATGAGCCAAGGCAAAATCTCTTCGATTTATTTTCAAACCCCTGGCTTTTTTTGCGGCCTTGAGTGCAGCGACTGATGCTTTTACTTTCTCGCTAAACACAGAATCGGCGGTCACTGTTTTGACCGAGGATTCTGTTTGCCGATCAGTGACCATGGGCAAAAGGTTCAGCTTTGCTTGCTTATGAAGTTCAAGTGAAGCTGCGCGAACAGCTTTGCCTCGTGTGCCAGGCAGCGGAAACTCCCACCAAGGAGTCTGAAATCTTACCAGGGCTTCTATGTCTGCAAGGAATTTAACAAACATTTTATTGTAGGCATTCAAATGATTCGAAACAGCTTCCGCTGAGTTTCCGCTTTTGCCGAACCATTCCAGATTTGAAAGCTGCTCAAGATGTTGAAGCATTTTGAGTATGCCACCTTGATCAACACCCGCATTCCAAAACGTTGAACGAGCGTTATGCTGTTCGACAGCAAGATCCACCAAGATAGCGTCGAGAAGAATTTGAGTAAGCTCTTCAAACGATTTTAAGCGTTCAGTCGGTTTGGTCTGCATTTCATCACTCAGGATCTGCAAAAATCCGCTCACATGACGGTCTAGAAGCGAAAGTTTTTGATCGAACGTAAGGGCAGTTACAAATCCAAAATAGTTCAGCTGACCCGTAATAAATTCTGGATCATGAATTTGAGCATTGGAGGTAGAGAGTGCCACTAAGTTTCCGTTTGTAGAGTCGGGTCCGCGCAAAACTTGTAGTGTGCCAAGCTTCCATCTGCGAGAGATGCCGAGCAAAGAGCGATCACTGGTCCTTTCGGGCTGCGAATCGTAAACGACTTGATATCGACGATGGGGATAAAGCTCGTGAAGCTTTGTCTGCAAACGCTTCGCCTCTGTAGCTAGTTGTCGTTCATTACGAACCGCTCGGCCAAAAAGTCTTTGAGCCGAAAGTTGAATCGGAATATGAAATTGAGCGAAATCTGCAGTGTGCCAATTAAAATCGGTGCTAGGACCTTGATCGGTGAGCGCCATAAAACCTTGTTGGTTTAAATCCCGCTGCCTGAGTAAATCTGCGAGAAAGTCTTGAGTCGTTTTAAATCCATGCGTTTCACCAGAGAACTGAATTTTGCGGGTCGTTGTGGGGGTGAGATAGGAGGCCACTAACTCGCCAGCGTCTTGAGACGCAACCGGAATATAAATACTCATTCCTTTGTCGACCAGAGCCCTTAAGACTTGATCTCGCTGAAGATAGTGGTGAGTCATTCGTTTAGTATGGGCCTCATCGCTAAAGCCATTGTCGAGAATCACAACCGTCTGTCCTTCGAAGGCTTTGAATATTTCGGGATTTCCATTTACTTCTTGAGCAAAATCTAAAAAGCCATAGTACGAAACAGACCAAATCGATGCCTCAAATCCCATTTGTTCGAGCATTGATTTCCAAGTCTCGATTTCTTCTCGCGTTGTTTCGTGATTGCTCACCAATAAAACTCGCTTCTTGGTCCCCGCCTCACGAATTTGAAAAGGCTCTGCAACGGTGACTTCCCAAGTGCGGGTCTCCATGGTTTGAGCGATCCTACCATCGGCAATAGCCCCGCCCTGAATTTCAGCAATGAGTACAGCACGACTATGAAGGTGAAGATCTATTGATTCATCAAAACCCAAGGCGCCCACAAGAAAAGTGCTCTTGCCCGCTTCTAGACCTGATAACTTTTCAATGATTGCATCGTCAATTTTTCTTTCTTTTCCAGTCGAATCATAAAAGCGGATATGTTTCGAATCAACTTCGGAATCATGGCCAACACTTAACCTTACTTGAATCAACCGTTTGAGTTCGGCCTCGGATCCAAAAGCTTTGTTAGAAATATTAGTGAGCCGCCAGGCAAACATCGATGTTTCTCCGCGACCCAGGCTTACAAGCCCCTCTGCAGGCTCAATTTGTAGCGGCATCTGAATTCGAATCGACTTCGAAAGATTGAATCCGTCAAAAGGACGATTCACAACCGGCAGATCTGCTCGTGGGCTTAGACTTTGCGATGCTTCAAATCTTGAATCGGGTTTCAAATGAAAATTATTCAAATTAAGAACAAAAGAGAGACTGCCGACAAGCTCAATTGACTCGTTAGGCTTTATCACTTTCGGGAGCTCGAGAGGAGTGTCATCGGAAATCATCCAACCAGCACTAGGCAAAGAAAACCGAGCCTTCACCTTTTCAGGTGTTGGCATTTTGCCAGAGTTTCTCACTCGAATATGAGTAATAAAAACTCGATCGCCCGGTTCAAAGAGTCCATGGTCTTGACCAACTTCAAGATCGTAGCCCTCAAGCTTGAGGTCGTAGCGATCTAAATAAGTGGCCAGAAGCGTCCCAGTTTCAGCGACGAGTTCAATGGCAAAGCTACCGGGTTTGCCGTCCGCCCCACCCGAAAGACCGCTGCGGGGAGTGCTTCCTCTGGCGCCAGAGGATCCATCTGAGCCACTAGGCTGGGAGTGGGTTACAGATTTATATTTCGTCGTGCCGTCCTCGTTTGTTCCGTCAGGCTCGTCAGTCGTCCAAGAATGCGAACTACCGCCACTACCAGCGCTGCCACCGTCACCGCCGCGACCATTTTGGCCAGGTCGACCACCTTCACCTGCTGAAACGCTTTTCTGAAAGAGCATCAAGAGGTGAGTGTTTGAGGGTTTAACTCGAACCCGAATCGACCCACCGTCACCACCATCACGGCCACTTGTTCCTCGCCCGCCGTCACCACCTTGGCCACCATTTCCGCCATTGCCGCCACCTTTGTCTTTAGTTGCACTTCCACCATTTCCACCGTTCCCGCCGTCTCCTCCATCACCCCCCGTACCTCCGTCACCACCTCGGCCACCGTTAGCTTGCAAAATAATGCGTCCGGATTCTCCGTATTCCAAAGACTCTGAACGGGTCGTTGCACGTGGTGAACCGGATTGATGAATTGTGGTTGAGAAGACGATTCGACCGTTCAGCAATTCTACAGGTGTAATATCAAACAGAATACTGCCCGCATCGCCACCTCTCGACGCTTCGGTAGCATCAGATCCATCTTTACCATTGCCTCCATCGGAACCGTCGCCTCCTAAAAACCCATCTGCCCCGCTATTCCCGTCAGCTCCCTTTTTCCCAGAGGAACCATCGTGTCCTTCGGCTCCGGAAACATCGATCGATTCAAGGGGAGCAGCAGAAATCAACGAGTCTGAGCACAACGAAGCGACTACTGAGAAAGCAACTAACCGAGATAAAACTGCGAATGGAGATAATTTCATAAGCGCCCTAAATAGGTGCAAGACCCACGCCAGTCAACAAGGGACTATCGTTCTGAATCAGCTATTTTGAGTCAATTCGGGGTCGACGCATTTAAATATCGCAGGTAGTGGGGACCTGAAGTCTTCGGGGGAGATTTTTAGATTTTGAAAATGGAATCCCGTCTCATGATACTTATGCTCGAGTGATTTCAATTCTTCGACCTGAGATTTTGTGTGAGAGTCTTTATGGGTGGCTTCATGCGCTGTTTGAAGTGTCGAAGAAAAAAGGAAACCAATTGTATTTAGATGGAAAGGATATTCGACGCTCTTTCGATTAAATCCGTTTTTTCTCCAAGAATACTGTTCTAAGCGCTTTGATCAAGGCCGAAATCCCACTCCGCGAACAACATCTCAATAATGGAAACCGATCCAAACTCACTTATGGCTTTCGAAAAGTGGCTGGAATCGGGAAACGGTGCGAAATATTTATTGCTCTTGGACTAAGCCTCCTCAGGTTTAAACTGGCCAAAATGGGGGATTTGCGTTAGATACCATTTATGGTATCATGACTATGAAGCGTTGGACTGTAGTTATTGAAAGATCAGTTGCGCGGGACCTTGAACGGCTTCCGAAGGACATTATTGAATTGTTCGTTCAGTTTCGAAAGGTTCTCAAAAGAAGTCATCGCGTTATTTTTCAAGTCATAGATCCGACAATTATAGTTATAGCGGTTGTACATAGAAAGGATGCGTACGAATGAGTACTACTCGATCCATAGTAAATTCGATCTTCAAAAGGCATCCGGAGGTTGAAGAACTTTCGGCTCCAGAAAAAAGAATGGTCGCTCGAATGCTCGACGAAGCTATAGCCCTAGCCTCGCGCGATATTCTTACGGAAAGCGAAACAGATGCTTTTTTGAAAGGACTAGTTCACGACGCCGGAAAACCTTCCGCGACACTTCGAGCCTATCGAAGTCGAAGCGAGCTTACTCAACGCGAACTCTCAAAAAAGTCTGGCATCCCCCAACCCCACATTGCTGGAATGGAGAAAGGCGGCCGCGCCATTGGTTTGGAGTCAGCAAAAAAACTCGGCAAGGCTCTTGGAGTGGATTATCGGAAATTGATCTAAAGTCCAATATCGAAAACAAATGCGCGATGGCTATTCTAGCGAACAGTTTGCAATCATAACTTTCTGATCAGATCCACTCGCAGATGCTGAATAGATATTGTGTTCTCTGTTCTTGAGACCCTAAAAAATAATCCTATCGTTAAGCCAACCCAATGGAATTGTATAAATTCCGTTCGGTCCAATGCGCTTGGAGGTATTTTTTTCAGCGATTCAAAATCAAATACCAACAGACTCCGACCATCGTTCGCCCACGAAGCAAAAAAGGGCTCGGGCGGATGTGACAATTTCGAAAGATCTTGCTCATTCGTTACTTTTTTTAATTGTTTCTTAAAATCATCCCTCCTTCGGGAGTAGATTTTTGAAGTAATATTTATGGGCTGTTCCATTTGCAAGGTGGAGGACGCTTTTTGCACCTGCCTCGAAATGGTGGGCGATAGAGAACTCGAATCTCTGACCTCCACGATGTCAACGTGGCGCTCTAACCAACTGAGCTAATCGCCCTACAAGAAATCCCTTTTCAAACAACTCCCACGCTGCTTCCCAATCTCTCGATATGAGGGTTCGCGGAACGCCCCCCGAAATGATCAAAAACGAGGAACAGACGGCATTTAATCGAATTCGCCGGATTTCTACAAGCCTGACTTATACGATTTTGACGAGCTTTGCCACAGTGCCGCATAGTCCTCAGAAGCTCTGAGACTTGCTCTTCTTAAATTCTGCCGCTCCGCTCCTTTAAATGCTTGGGCTTAAAATGAAAGAAATATTGCCTGGGGGTTATTATGCACGCATTGCGCAATTTTCTTTTTTTTCTCCTACTCACTTTTTCATCTTTCTATTTTAGTGCTTGTGCGCTTCAGCAAGAAGACGCTGCCTCCTCGGGTGGTGGCGGTACGGGCACAGACTCTACTGGGGGTGAAACGATTGACAACGGAGAGACTGGTCAGGATATCGCAGTCGAGGATTTTAAAGTGAGCTTCGATGAAAATACTGAGTACCAGGTTTATTGGAGTAAGGACGGCGATAATGACAGTGTCGTTTCAGCGGCAGAACATGGGACCGAATGCATTGGAACTTCCGGCACTCGCACTCAGTGTATCCTAGACATAGATGAGCTCGATCTCTGGAGTCACGGAGTGACAATCAATGTTGAGCTGCCTGGTACTATGTGCGCATATTTGAGGCAGCGGCCATATTATTTCTCGACAGCAAAAGTCGGTGAGATGCCAGACAGAGTTTTTTATTCCAAAGATGAAGACGGCAATGTCACCGGAGCGAAGTTTTGCTTTCCGTCGGATCCCACATGTTCTTATAATGCAGTAGCGCCGAATTCGTCTGTGGGTACTTACGATCCAGGTGATACCCCGGACCTCAATCGATCAGGCTGGATTACAGTCGATTCAGAAGAAGATGTAAAATGCCCGTGGGATTATTCAGTCTTTGATGATGCGCTCCCAAGCTGCTGCGTGGGTCGCTATACGGCACGTGTCTATGATGCCGCTGACCCAACAAGTTATGAGGATCAGGAGCTTGAGTGGGGGGGTGCTTTGAAGAATTGCATCCAAGGGCCTGCTGTCGATGATTCCTTTTCCAAAATTGACGACGATAGCATCTATCAGGATTTCCCGCAGTCACACATCACCGAAGTGGTCGGAGATGGATATGGAACAGAATATAATATTCCAGCGGCTACGACCTACCACAAATGGATCAATTTATACTACGCGAATTTCTTTAAGGCGAGCGACCATTCGGCTGGCACTCAGACGTGCTATTCTTTGGAGGAGGAAATCTCGGATTATCCGGCAGCTTGTCCTTCTCCAACAGGTGGTCAGGTATTTAATGTAGAAACAACAGATCAGCTAACAGGTCTTGGGTACCCTTACTACACGTATGAGTGTTTGGATCATAATGAGGAAGTCGTTTCAAGAATTGATGTCCTCATTAGGGAATGGAATACTAAGTCTGAACTGCTCTTGGGTGCTTCGGGGGATCCTGACGTCACGGGTGCTGAATCTGCGCCGTTCGCTAGTCGCGACAAAAATGATTACTGCGATTGGAAAGACTTTGCCACCGCTACAACGAATATAGATACGCCTTGTCGTTGGTGGCGTTATAGTAACTTTGAGTCTGGGTTGTATTTCTTGAGTATGAAATTCATAGACTAGGGCCCCGCTCTCTCATTGACCCTAGAGAGAAAATCGGCCTTAATTTGTGAATGCTTCCATTTCAAAAAAAGATTTTGCAATGTGTTCAGAGCGATGCCGTCAATGACATCGCTCTTTTTATTTTTCGTGTGACCGCGGCCGGCATGATGGTGCTCAATCATGGCTGGCATAAGTTCTCTAATTTTGCAGCTATGGCAGAAACATTTCCGGATCCGCTGCATATCGGCAGTGCCAAAATAAGCTTGGCTTTGGCGATCAGCGGAGAATTCATCGGATGTTCTCTGATAGTAGCTGGTCTGTTTACTCGATTGGCAGCAATTCCGGCATTTATTACGATGGCCGTAGCTGGCCTGATCCATCATCAGACAGATGAACTCAAGGTGAAGGAGCTTGCTCTGCTTTACGCTGTTTCATTTTTGATTGTAGCGGTAAAGGGACCTGGGCGGATTTCTTTGGACGCGTTGTTTAAACGCTTATGATCTGGGTTTTGATTGCGCTTGCGGGGGCAGGCGGTACGTTGCTTCGATATGCGCTCTCATTGGCCATCCCTCGCCTCTTCGGTTTGCCGATTCCCACACTTGTTGTGAATATTCTTGGCTCGTTTGCAGCGGGTCTTGTTTATCATTTAGCGTATCATAAATTTTCTATTGATGAACAAACGCGGCAGATCATCGCTGTGGGTTTATTGGGTGGACTGACCACATTTTCTGCATTCAGTCTTGAAACGGTAGAGCTTTGGTCGAGTGGCCGTATGGGCGCAGCTGTTCTTTATGCGACGACATCACTCGTCTTGTCTTTGGCGTCCGTTGGTCTCGGAATGAAATGGGCATGAAATAAAATGGGAATAATTTGCAGCTCATTTTATTTCATGTGTTTTGTCGTACTGAGTTCTATTTGAGATATTCGCCAAGAAATCGAATTCCTCGCGCAACCGCTTCGCCGCTTAATAGAAATACAGCGGAATGTCCAAGCAGAGGTACGGAGTATGTTTCAACGTCGACTTTCTTTTCTTCAAGTTTACGTTTCATCGCACGCATTTGCTCAAAGCTGACGGTCCAGTCGTTGCGTCCGTGGTAAAGAAAAAATGGCGGATCATCCTGACTGATCTGATAGAGCGGAGACGCTGATTCGTAGAGCTTTCGGGCATCTTTAAGCGATTTTCCTAGAAACTGGCTGACGAGTTTGGAGTCCGGATATTGTGTCAGGTCATAGGGCCCTCCCCCACTGACAATCGCTGAGAATTTTCTGCCGCGATCCTCCTTTGATTTGTGATCAAGAGTTGCAAGAAGGCTCACAAGTTGAGCTCCAGCAGAATATCCCCAACCGCCCCATCTCTTTGGATCGATCTTGTAGTCTGTGGCATGTGCGGTGACATCGTCATAAATTCGAGCCAGGTCCTCAAGTTGTGCGGGAAACTTAAATTTTGGAGCAAATCGATAGCTCGCATTTACAGCCACAAATCCAGCAGCAGCAAGTTTTCGGCAAATATCAGCCATGTCGGCCCGGCTGCGATCTTCCCATCCACCGCCGTGAACAACGAGAATCGCAGGAAATGGGCCGGAGCCGTTGGGTTGGTAGAGATCGAACTCTTCTTTTTCAAGGAGAGTGATCGGTTCGAATGGATTTCGAGGTTCTTTGACGGCGCATCCATTGAATATCGCAAGTGCGATACAAAACGCCAGGACGGTGGAGATAGTCTGAATGATTTTCATAAACTAGCTGGTGATGCTAGCTGAATTTGTTCTCTTCGTTCAGTGGAACTTTAGACCAATCTCAGACTTGCAAAAGCTCCAAAAAACGCCTTTTAATATGAAGATCTGAGTATTCCTGATCAGTCCAAGAATTTTGGGACAGTCGGTTCGGTAGCTCAGTCGGCTAGAGCGAGGGATTCATAACCCCTAGGTCGGCAGTTCGATTCTGCCCCGAACCATTTATCTGGGTCTTGGCCTTCTCTACAAAAACCCTTATTCCGTCAACGAAGGAGGCTCGCGGTGGAGTGTTTGATTTTCATCAATAGTTTTGTTTTGGCCTCTTCTGTTGACAGGGTTATTTTCGTGAGTTAGCAAACGTGCAGATTTGTGACGGTTAACTTTACCCTAAACCCAGCTTTTCCGGAGAGACTCAAATGAAAAAATTATTCGTTAGCTTCCTATTTCTGACACTAGGATCTGGGTCTTCGATTTTTGCAGACACTTACCAGATCTCGGTATCAGTTGATATGAATGCACTTGCGAACTTGAACCGATTGCACGCATTTGGAATATCGGCTGGAGATGACTGGGAAGTCTTGGCTATGAATGCCAACTCGCCGACGGAGGATCGAAGTTTTCTTGGAAATCTAAAACTTAAAAAAGCTCTTCTCTGCCTTAAAAATGATTCCGACGTTGAGGGATCTTACCTAACTGGTGAGAATCCTACCTGTCAAATCAAGTTCTTGGGTCAAACCATTGTGAATATTCCTGAAACGCATCTGAACATATCACTTTATCTTCGCGAAGTTGACCTCATTTGGGATGATGAAGTGAATCTTGCGAGTGTTTCGCTTCCACCCGATGAAGACTTCGTTATGGTTCGCGAGGCAATCAGCTTAACGCACGAACAAATTGTCAGTGAAATTCGAAGAAATACGACGACGAGGGAAGTTGTTCTGACTGAAAGAAATACTCACAGCGAAAAAATTGAAGAGATAAAATCCGTGGAAGAACTTCATAGAATTATCAGCTCAAAGCAGTTTGAACTCATTCCGTTCAGTGTTCAGATTCGACGAGTGAACAAGACGGCTGACCTTCCAAAATAGGATTGCGTCTAGCAATCAGTTTAGTATCAATTACTTTCTTATTTCGGCAGCGTGAGTGATGAGATGGGACGGTCACAAACTCGCAAGTGCCTGAAGACATCTATCGCGTTCAGGCGGTACAGACGCTACGAATTCCCAATATGGTCGCTCTAATACTTGAGCCGCTGCGGCGGCTCGAACTTGATCTGGTGTTATCTTCTCAAGTGCGTCTGCAATTTGCGCCCGAGACTGAGGCTCTCCACTCCGAAGGACGTTCAGAAGTGCTGTATTGGCAGCCTCAACTGGGTCCGTCATAGCTTGTCTAAAGTCAGCAATGAGACCTTGAACGAGAGCTGAGATCTGATCGTCAGTCCAATTGAGTTTTGAATGGGGAGCTTTGCCCACAAGGCCTAAGACGACATCCCTGATGCCAGCGATCATCAAGCCAAATTTCTCAAACCCTGTTCGCTTCGTTTCTCGCTGATCATCATCAGAATCAACATCGCCAAAAATCATAAAATGCGATGCCCCACGAAGATTTTCGAGGAAAGCGCCGTGCGCATATCCCAGCGACTGAGTTTCTCGATTGTACTCGAAAACATTCGTATCTAACATCTTTCGTAGAACCTCCCCCATCGCTAATTCTTCTGGGCTTCGTCCCTGTAAACGAATGGCCCTGAGATAGCCAAAGTCATTTGCATTTTTCGGAGGATGAAGTTGAATCCAGCTGCGTGCGCGCTCTGTCCATTGTGCAATCGATGTCGAAATATTGTGCCGATCTGCTGAACTAAGCGATATCGGAATCGATTCCCGCAGGTGCTGGGCTAGTTCCTTGAGCTCAGTATCTGCCAAGTCGCCAGCTGCAGAAATGATAAAGTCTCCCGTGGTCAGAAATCCACGATCGTGATGAAGAATCTCGTCGTCAGACAACGCTTTTGCGGCTTCGTTGAGCTGAAGCTCTGTGGGCGCGTTCCTCAATAGCTGGTCTTGTGCGCCTGTGAATGCGATGATGTATGGCCGCGTTTGAAGAGAACTGCTCGCTTCATCGCTGATTTCTTGTCTCGCCTTTTTTATTTCTTCTACATTCGGAACATACGAAACGAGCTGACTAAAAAACCATTTTATAAAATCTAAACCTCCGAGTGGGTCTCCCTTGCCGATAACTTGGATCTGGTTTGCTCCTACGCGGATTCCACCAATCAGATTTTTAAGACTAAAGAATGAGAGCTCAGCGGCGTGTCGGTCTAAGAAACCTCGTACCAGAATCTCCAAATAGGCTTGATCTTTTGTTTCAAGCAGAGGGAGTTGAAGCCTCACGACCGTGCCCGCCTTTGCGATTTGATGAGCCTCTTCTAAATAAACGTCGACGCCATCTTTTGTATTCATCAGTTTTCTTGGCGCTGCCGTGGCAAGGTCAAGTGGTCGAGCACCTCGAGCGCGATGTGGCACAACTTGAACTCGTGTATTTAACTGTGGAAAGGGTTGCCTCAAAATTTCGTGCCATCGATCGACTGTTCCGCTGGTGTCTCTTCGGAAAGCTTCTCTTTTTTTTGTTTCGTCGGCGCCACCAATCTTAGATACAAATATTTCATTTGGTTCGGGAGCATCAGGTGCTGAAAGGCTTACAATTGCATGATTTGGATTAAAGAGTGACGCGGCCTCGATGATTTGAGAGTGAGAAAGATCACCCCAAGCACTTGCCTGGCTGAGTCGAACGGCTTCTTCAGCCCCTAGAAACAAAAGTCTGTGAACCCATGCTGCAAAAGCCTCAGCGCTGAGCTCAGCCTCTTCAAGTTGAACAGAAAGATCTTCGACAAATAGCCGGAGTAAGACGTCCGGAATTCCGTGTTTGCGAATCTTTGCAAGGTAAACCCAAAAGCGATTCATGACGTCATCTAGATTTCGGTAGCCGCTTTCGGTCAAAGTGGCGGCGAACTCTGTAAGTTCAACTTGAAGGTTGCTGGACTCTGACACCTTAGCACTTGTGACAAATCCTGCGTCTTTTAATTCGCGAATCAAACTGCCTGGAGCATCGAGATTCAAAAAATCCACGAGGATCTTTCGGGCCTGATAGTTCCCTCGCGCGCCAGGGTTATCAGATAATAGTTTGACGGTCAGAACTCTTTTGTCATCTCGCGAGCGGATGTGAATAAAGGGAAGCGATCCTCCATTGGAATAAGGTGCCACCTTCTGCAAATCACCTCTGGTGAAGAGTCTCGCGTCGGTTGGAATAGCAGGAGGATTAAAGTTTGCTCGAATTGACTCGAGGACCTGATCTTTTGTGAGATGCTCCTCGCCAGTCGCAGAAAAGTTTCCGCTGACTAAAATCGTGAGTCCGCCCGGAGCCGCGTGCGACCAAAAAATGCGCTGCACATCGTCTACGGTGATACGCGACAATTCTTTGTGGGTTCCAAAGAGCATCTGCTTTAATGGATGGCCGTCAGCCAACGCCAAATAGAATGTTGAGACGGCCGTGAGAAATTCATCTTCATTTAAAGCGTCTCCATCAATTTCGCGTGTGACTGTTTCAAGTTCTATTTTGGAATTTTCGAAAGCGGGAATTGAAAACGCCTGACCCCAGTACTCCAGTGCTTGAAGTGCATGAGACTCATGCTGATCTGAGTAATAGGTGGTCGTCAGAAACCCAGTGCTTGCATTGTTCTGAGCCCCAATATCATTGAGCAAACGTCCAAGGGTGATTCCAGGATTCTTCCTAGTTCCGTTAAACATCATATGTTCGGTATAATGGGCAATTCCAGCAAGCTCGACGGGATCGTGAAAGGCCCCGTTTGGTGTTCGGAGTTCTATGTGAGTTGAATTGCCTTTTTTGATGTCGGCAATAATCACCGTGTAGCCGTTGATCTGATGAACGGAGACTTCTGCAGCGTGCGTTTGTATATATGAAGCCATAAGCGAAACTATAAAATAAACAAAAATCCTCAGTCCCATAGAGAGCCTCCTTAAAACAGATGCACGGTCTCAGAGGCCAATGCTTTGGGCAAGTCAAAACGATATTGAAAAAAATATTCACTGAGGTCTATCTGTGTATTAGCACGTTGCAATGCGCTGGATGACGATCCTTTGCCAAAATATTCAGGAATACTTTATTTGATCATTTAAATCAGATCAGTGAATCTTGTAATAGTGGATCATGACTTGGATTTCTATTCCGTTTTAGTTCCTATAAAGGAACTGAAGGTGGGCCGCCTGAATCATATTAAAGTCAGTGACGACCTTGAAGTCGTCATTTTGAAAGATGGTGCAACCATCAAGGTCTTTCGTGATCAGTGCTCTCATATGGGTGCGCCTCTGAGTGAGGGGCGCTATTGTGAAAAGTCGAGAACTCTTCGATGCCCATGGCATGGATATCGCTTTAGTGTGGAAAGCGGTAGCCTCATCGAGAATCCGAATATTCCCGTGTGGGCATGTCTCACTGGCTATTACAAAACTTTTCATCCAGAAAAAACTCCTCATTACAAATTAATGTCGATCCCATTTGAAATTGAAGGCGATTATCTGCGAGTTCGAAAAATAGAAAAGGCAAAAAAAGTCGAATGAAGAATGGGAGCTCATTGATTTGAAACTGCGTTTTTCGATCGTGGATCAATTCGACATGACCGTAGCGATGGCGGTCGGAGCCTATTTAGACTGTGAACATTATATTCACCTTCACGAGAAATGGTCGAGCAAGTACGAGATCATTCACGTTGAGCCACTCTGCATGACGGTGAAACAAACTTGGAAAATGTTTGGATTTTTTCCCATCGGCCAAGTGTACAAAACGCAATATCTTCCGCCTGCAAGATTTCTTAACCACAGCATCAAGCCTTATCCATTTTGGTTTCCAAGCATCCACCATTTATTAAAAATTACGACGGACCAAAAATATTCTGAAAGCCCTCGCTCAAAGAAGACGATTTCTCAACTGGATGTTGAAGTTGAAATGCCTTTCTTTTTGTGGCCTTTTCGAAAATTGATTCAACGGTCTATGACTCAACTAAAAAATCAAAAAGATGCCGAGGATATTGCAATGATTCAGAGACGCTCCAGACTTTTTGGAGACAATTGTCACATGGCGTATCTTGTTGAACATCAATTTATTTTGCACAAAGATGAATATTGCAAACATTTTGGAAATCTCGCGAAAGAAAAGATGTGAATTAGATGCCGTCCGAAGATCGAACGAATAAAGTGGCTGAGTTTTTTGAAGATCCTACTCTTCAAAAGAAAATGCGCATGATGAAAGATTTGGTCCAGCATATGGATCGCGAGATTGCCGAGATTTTAAATTCGCAGGTGGGCGGAGATGTATTAATGGTCGGTGGCTGTTGGGAATATTTTGAGTGGCGGCGGCATTTAAAAACTTTGACCGTTCTCGATATTTCGGAATCGATGATGAAGAGTTATGCTCCAGCAGGCTCTCAAGCGATTGTCGGCGATTTATATAGCCACGAATTTCCTGAGAAATCCTTCGACTCGATTGTGTTTCCGCTTATTCTTCATCATGTAGCGGATAAAACATGGACGAATTCAGAACAAAGAGTTGTGGAGGCGATTGAAAGAGCCAAGCGATGGCTTAAGCCAGAGGGAAATATTTATATTTTAGAGTGTTGTCCTGCTCCCGCTTGGTATCCTCTTCAGAGGTTTTTATTGCCTCTCACTCGTGTATTCTTGAATCTCATTCATCAGCCCCTGGTCATCATGCATACCGAAAATTTTTATGTACGATCTCTAAAAAAATATTTTAGAAACTCTAGAGCCATTCGTATTCGGCCGCGAGGAAGAGATGTCTGGATGTTCTATCCCGTATTTATGGCGGTGAGTTGGTTGAGAATCCCCTATTATTTTTTTCCGAAGTACGCGCTTTTTATCGCTTCAGATGGAGCGCATTCGAATAATTTATCTTTTTCAGCTCAAAACGGCGTCTGAAAAAGCGCTTGTATGAGTTGATTCAATTCTGCATCGCTCGGGTAGGCATTGAGTGGCGAGTCGAGACTCGGATTTAATTCGTAGGTCACTTTCGCAACAAATTCTGGGTCGCTGGCAGGATCCCGCCATTTTTCTTCAATGAACGACCTTGGAGACTCGAGTTCAAAGCGAACGCTGAGATTTATCGATCCATCAAAAAGAGGAATGCTGAGCCGAGTGTTGATGTTTGAGAACTGATCCAGGGCCGGAAACCTATCGGCATATATGGCTGAGCTTTGATCTGTGTAGTGCATTTGAGTCGCCAGATATTCTTTGGCGTTTGCTTTTCCAAAGATTATTTTCCTCGAGGTCAGCCAGCTCACGAGATCGTTAAAAGGAATCTCAGCTCGTACACCGGCAGGGAGTTGACTTGGCCAAAGCTGGAGATTCAAGAAATTCTCATTGGCTGTCCTATAGAACATTTCTTGCAAGCCTGAGTCCACATTGTCGGTCTTCATGCCAAATGGACGAAGTTTGTTTTTTAGTCGACGAATCACTTCAGAGAGAGATAGAGGGTCGACGCCTGCAACCAAATGCGAATACCGACCGGGGTATTGAAACACGGGTTTTGGTGCGTTCCTCCAGACTCGTGGATGCCAAAACCTTCTGCCTACGCCGAAAACAACATCGCGCAGACTTTCGTCCTTGAAATTGCCGTCTCCAACGAGCAGGGCAATCGCCCCTGTTGGGAGTTTTCGTATATAAATGGATTTCTTGACGGGATAATAAAGCAAATCGCCTAACTCGCTTAATAGTAAAGGGGTCTCTGTCAGTTGCAAAAAATCATCGTTATCAGCAGGGAGTTTCTCAATCGACTGTCGCAGGGCTTCTAATGTCGTTTCAGACTGCCTTGAGATGTGGTCGGCTGGAACTATTCCTATTTTTAGACTTATGCGTTCGATCTCAGGAATGACGATATCTCGAACAGGCTGCAGAGTGGTGGCAGCATACATGAGATCGATTGCAACACTATTCGCTAATTCTTGAACATCTGAGCGCCGAGGTCTTTCACCTAAGTTCCAGAGCAAGGGGCCGCTTGAGAGTTGAAACGCTGACGACGGAGGGTGCTTGAACGGAATGAAACGATCGAGTAGACGTCCAAGACCTCTGGCGCATTCAATTTGTGGCAACCGAGGAGTTTCAGCGGATGCTCCCGCTTCGCTGATCATGACAACACTATAAAGAAAGAAAAACATTAGAGTGTCATCCTGCAGGTAGTGTCTGACTGGGCCAGAGCTATTTTCATCATCACCGCGATAACATTTCCATGTGGACCATGCAAGGAGGCTCTCTGACCCCCAGCGGCATTTCTCCCCTTAACTTGACGGGGCCGGAGCGATCATTGATCCTGGATATATAATGATCTTGGATATTTGGAAGAGTTTGTCGAGAGTTCCGTTTGGTCAGTGGCTTTTTAATTTGTTCATTTCTTGGAAAATTCCCTATACGGGGTCTGTATCGCCTAAAGTCGTAGAGTTTGAAGCAGGGCGATCTCGAGTGAAGATGCGTGATCGGCGCAGAATCCGCAATCATCTTGATTGTATTCATGCCATTGCATTGATGAATCTTGGAGAATTTACAACCGGACTTGCGGTAGTCTCTACCCTTTCAGAAAAATTTAGATATATTCTTGTGCATCTAGAAATTGATTTTCTCAAAAAAGCACGGGGCACAGTGGAAGCAAACGCAGTCTTCTCGAGAGCTGAGCCCTTCACTGAACAGAAGACCTATGTTGTAGAATCTCAAATAAAAAATGGGGCCGGCGAATGCGTCGCGAAAGTTCGCGCTCATTGGTTGGTGGGGCCGAAAGACATCGCATGAGCACGGCACTGACTGAAAAATTAAAAATTGAAGTGCCCATTATTTGTGGGGCGATGTACCCCTGCAGCAATCCAGAGCTTGTTGCCGCGGTTTCCGAAGCTGGAGCGATCGGCGTTATTCAGCCCCTCTCGCTGACATATGTTTGGGGATATGATTTTCGTGCGGGTGTGAAGAAGATAAAAGGGCTCACAAAAAAACCATTTGGAATGAATGTTCTGCTCGAAAAAACATCGAGATCTTATGAAAAAAGAATGCGTGAATGGGTTGATATCGCACTTGAAGAAGGATGTCGATTTTTTGTGACGGCGCTTGGAAATCCTCGCGAGTTGTGTGGTCAAGTGAAGCCCCTGGGTGCTGTGGTTTTTCACAATGTGACCGAAAGAAAATGGGCGCTTAAAGCATTAGAGAATGGAGTTGATGGATTAATCTGCGTGAACAATCGTGCAGGCGGACATGCGGGCACAGAATCTCCAGAAAATTTATTGCGAGATTTAAGTGACTTAAATGTTCCTCTTGTTTGTGCGGGAGGGATCGGCTCTGAAGATGAATTTCTGTCGGCGCTTCATAAAGGCTATTGTGGGGTTCAGATGGGGACTCGTTTCATCGCAACAGTCGAATGCCAGGCCCACGATGATTATAAGCAAGCCATCGTTCGAGCGCACGAGAGTGATATCGTACTGACAGAGCGTGTTACGGGAATTCCTTTGTCGGTTATTCGAACTCCCTATGTGGATCAGGTTGGCACAAAGGCTGGTTCAGTGGCGCGGTTTTTGCTGAAGCATCGTCGGACAAAGGAGTGGATGAGATTATTCTATAACTTGCGCGCGCTATTTCAGATGAAGCAGAGCGCGCGCAAGGGGCTTTCAACAAAGGATTATTGGCAGGCCGGCAAAAGTGTTGAACATATCGAGCGTATTGAAACTGTAAAAGAGATTGTGGCGCGATTCGCAAAAACTGCGGACCCTACTTTTCAGCCCCGTTCTTAGTGAGTCTTTATTTCCGTTTCGAGCTGTGCAATCCATTGGTTCAGAAGCGCAAGTACTTCTGAATTTGTTGCGACTCGAGACTCCCGACTGTCAATGAAACGAAAAAGCAATTCCTTCGTTTCTTTTTCGAGCCTTGGATTTTGAAAGAGGACGGTCTCCGAAACGAGCTCCTTCATCCGCGCAAGACTTGGCACAATTTCTTTTATTGATTCAAATCCGGAATAGATTTCTGGCCGACGAGCGCTCATGACACAGGCCTCAAATAACATTATTCCGATCGCGTAGTAATCAAAACTCGAAGTGATTCCCAAATCTGCGTAGTCTTGAAGTGGATAATACGGGCTGGTCAAAATCAAGTCGGTGTCGCCCCACTTCTTCCACATTTTAGAAATCATCTTGGGCGATCGAATTCCTGTAGGGTCAATGACCACCACTTTTTTCAGAGAGCTTCCGGAAATATCCTCAAGCATAATATTGGGCGGAGCTAAGTCCATGGCGACAAGGCCATTGTGATGTAGCGCATCTAAGAATTCGAGCACGACTTTCATGTATCCGATGTATCGAATCAAAAAATTTAGGCGTGCCATTTCAGTTTGAGATGGATCCATGTGGATACTGTAAAAGTCATCTAATTCTACTCGAAGGGTTTTGCCTCGTACCAGGTCCATTGAGATTCCATGAGTTAATCGATTCTCAGCAGATCCTCCGCGTGGAAGAGACAGAGCGAGGGTTCCTCGAAATTGCACAAGATGGGGAGGTCTAATCGTCGCAAGACTGCGATAGATGCGTTCTTCTTGTGCAAGAGTGCTCGATCTTTCATCGAGGGGAACCTTGAAGGCTCTCACGTTATCTGGATTCTTTCGATCTGAAATTTTGTAGACCCGGCCAAAACCGCCAGTACCAATTAAAGGTCCAACGCTCCACAATTGGTCATCTGATTGCAGGCCGAATTTTGCTCTTTCGACGACGCGACCTGTGAAACGACGCAAGTCAGCCCAACAAGTAAAATTTCCTGTAAGCAATAAGAAACTGATCGTTAACTGGGTCAGCATCGTGAAACTCGAGCTTTTATAACAGAAGCGGAAACTTTTGTATTCTCAAATGCTAAGTTGTTGATTCGATTTGATTTATCACAGCCTCAACTGGCTACTGTTTAATCAAGGACCCTCTGATATATTGGCTTTGAGTGCGGTATCTCTCCTATTTACATTTTCTTCGGGTTTCTTTGCTGGTGATTGGACTGTCTGTTTTCTTTGGGAGCGTCCGCCTGGTTTTTGGCGCGTCGAAGCGAGAGTGTTCAATATCTTTAGGGAGGCTCATCGTCGAGTCCGATGCGTCTTTCAGTGACCCATTCGATTTTGCGATAAGAAAAACTTCGAAGGGCTTTTTTATTCCTGCTCGTGTTTCTCTGAAATCCCTTGCCGATGGCGATGAAATGGAGACTGCAAAGATATATCAATTTTTTCTTGAGCAGACTCGAGCCCAATCTCTGCTTCTTTTGCCGAGTTGGAAAGGCATTGCGATTCCAGCATTCGATGGAGTCGTGTTCGATGCTGATGGAAAAGTTCGCTATAATATTCAAATTAAATATATTTCGATAGGGGGCATTGAGTCTGCTCTCCGTTCAATAATGAATAAGGTAAACAAGTGGTCCGCAAAGGATGAAACCTGGCGGAAGCACTTGAATCATCTGAAATCGTCTGTGCAGACACAGTGGCTGAAAAATATTCTGCCGGTTTTTGGAGTCGGATCTAAGCCACTTCGAAAAACCCAGATCGTTATCCGAATTAAGGGCAATCCAGCGGAGTCAGATGTTAAAAGCCTTGTTGAAGAAATTCGTTCTAAGTGGAAAGTCTGGCCGTTGAGGCTGGATTCGGTGGTTTTATTGACCTCGACACAAGCGATTTCAGTCACTGAGCATGATGTGCATAAGAAGGATTGGGATTCGATTGGTCTTTTACCTGCAGATCGTCGCTGAGAGGTTATCGCCAAATCTCGACGGGCGGATGCGTTAGGAATGTTTTAAGAATATCAGTCGACGTTACAATACCAACGATCGCGTGTGTTGAATCAATTACGGGCAGACAAGGCAACTTTTCATGCAGCATCAATGCGACCACCTCTCGGAGGGGGGCCTTTGGATCGACGGTGATAACTTTTTTTGTCATGACCTCGGAAATGCGACTTTCCGAATTTAAGCATAAATCTCTATCAGAGACGATACCAACTAGGCTTCCCTCCGCAGACATGACCGGAAAATGACGGTATTGAGTTTTTCTCATGAGATTTTTGATATCGTCTGATGTCGCATTTTCGAGAACCGTCATTGGTGACCGGCTCATGATCGCTTCAACGACAAGTGGGTGCGAAAGAGCAGAGTCTTCAATCTGATCTTCGTAACCTTTTGGAAGATGCCTCTTTGGTGATCCTTCCCTCTTTGAATTTTTCAAATCCGCTTTGGGTTGTTCCAATTCCGATGCACCAAAAGTTGGAATAGCTTGCTTCTCTATGGCATGATTTGCCGAAATTCTCTCGAGCGCTGAAACTCTGTCGAAAATATGCGACGGTTTATAGGGCTCGAGAGTTCGTCTTTCGTTGAGAACATAAAACACCCTCCATTTTATGGAGCTTTGTCTCTGTTCGCAATCAAACTTGCAAATTAGCGATGCGCGACGGCCGGCAAATCGATTTCGGTTTCTTTATTGCCGCATGTGGGATGTTTAAAGCCATTCGCTTCCTCACTTGCTTTTAGATAAATGATATTATCATCCTTGTTGGGGCTGACGCCGGCAGGAACATAATCCAAACCTAAGTTTTTGCGCATTTTCCAGGCAATATTGTGGTCTGCACATGAGGTGTCACCGCTGACGCCCAAAGCTCCGAGCAATTGGCCTTTCGCATTATAAAGAGCAAGGCCACCACCAAATACATTCACGCCGCCAATGCGTTTTCCGACAAGAGGATCGGCCGCCTGACCAAATTTTTCTGCTTTTCCGGCGTATGCAGCTTCAGTGTTGACGGGATTGCTGAGTTGAAGGCCATAGAGGCTGCCACCAGGTTGCACTGCTGAAAATAGATTTGCCGTCGAGAGTGCAAGTTTGGGGAGACTGAATGCATTCGCAGTATTCGCTTTCTGGGCAGAGATAACACGGCTCCCAGGCCATTGGTCGCCACGGTCGCTTCCGGTAAATACAACAGAACAAACAATTCCGTCTCGGTTCACAATGCTCGCCCACATGTCTAGATTTAGACCGCCGTTATTTTCAGCTCGCGCTTTGGAGAGCGCTGCTTTCACCTGTTTCCAGCCAGGAAGTGTTGAGCAATCACCGGCTTCAGTGCTGGCATTCGAAATAATTGACAAAGTAAGACATAACGCAAAAATAATATTTTTTCTCATGTGACGAAACATGCGCGAACAGCAAAAAAATGAAAAGCTCTAATCTTTGATTTTTTGCTTTTGAAATACGTCTCTCAACGGCTGAGTTAAATAATTCTCTCCAGTCTTCTGTCTCTGTTACTTTTTCAGCGTCAGTGAGTGCTCGTGTCTCTGCTGGCTGATCTGGATTTTTGGTTCCAGTTTGCAAGACTTTTAAAATCTGCTTCGATAAATGCATGAACTTTAAATTGCGAATGCTGTTGCCTTTGTTTCTGGTGGTGATCTCTTTTATTCAAGTGGGCTGCGCTGTCTCTCCTCTTGGACGGAGGCAAATCAAACTGATGCCTGCGGGTCAAATGGATGCAATGGGTATTCAGGCATTTAATGAGATGAAGTTGAAGGCACCACAAGATAAAAATCCTCAGATGAATTCATATATCCGATGTGTGGCAAATGCGCTCTTAGATGTATTGCCGGAAGAGACTGGCGCCATTTCTGCGGAGGGTTGGGAAATCGTGGTCTTCGATGATAAGACGGCCAATGCTTTTGCTCTGCCTGGAAAAAAAATAGGAGTGCATTCTGGAATTTTGCCTGTTGCGCATACTCCGGACGCGCTGGCCGCTGTGATTGGGCATGAGATCGGCCATGTCATCGCCGGGCATGGTAATGAACGTGTTTCGGAGGCATTTATTGCACAGGGCGGGCTCGCGGTTGTGGGCTCGATTCTGAAAGATAAGGAAAGCCCTCGTTATAATTTGCTGATGGGTGCTCTTGGTCTTGGCGCTCAGTTCGGTGTCTTGCTTCCGCATAGCAGAACCCAAGAGTCAGAAGCCGATATCATCGGTTTAAGATTGATGGCGAGAGCTGGGTTTAATCCTGATGATAGTGTGACTTTGTGGCAGAATATGGAGAAGACGTCTGGCACCTCGGGTCCGGAATTTTTGTCGACCCATCCGGCGCACGGAACTCGGATTGAAAATCTGAGAAAAAATATTCCGCTTGTTTCTTCATTTTATCTTGAGCGCAAAGCAAAAAATACGTTGCCTCACTGTAGTTATCGAAATTGATTTGTTTTAATTCTCAACATATGGCCGAGCGAACCTTTGGGTCTGTCGCAGCGAGGCTTTTCCGTCCGGAAGGGCCTTCGCTATGTGTTTTTGAAGCGCTTGGCTGCATGGCGCCCGTATTCACTAGACAAAATGAAATTCATTGGCTTGAAGTTCTCCATGATAAGGCCCGTTTTACTCGCTTTGATTCTTTCTTTCGCGTCGACGACTGCGCAGCCGCTCAGAGACGTGCGAGGGTGTCCATCACTTTTGAAAGACTTGGCGCTATCGGACCTGAACGTTTCTTTAGGGGATTTTCCGGTTCCGCAGTTTTCGTTTGCACGTGCTTCGGGCGATTTTGTCTCTCCAGAATCTATGGCTGCAAGAATAGAAGAAATAAAAAAACTTCATCCAGGCATCGAGGATTTGTCGCAATTGGTGACGTTTTCGCCAGATTCTATAGAGGATGCGGAATTATATTCCAGTCGGGATCGCCTGCAGCGGCTTCTCACCGATCCACAAAATGGCACCAGGCAATTGGTGGGTTTGAGCGTGGTGCGAGGTGAAGATTTGCAAAAGTATTGGAAGCTTATCTCAACGAGACAGAAAGAATCGCCTTTCGTGTTCGGGCAAAAGACTTCTATCTTTCATCCCTTTTTAGTCGCCGCTATAACATCGTATATGATGATGGGCTACGATATGTTAAACAATGGCGGAGAGAAGACCATCCCGAGATCGATATTCCTCAGTTTGCTGCCTACTTTTGTTTTTCAATTTATCTTTTTGCGAGGGGATTTGAATTATCTGAAACTTGCTCGGAATTGGGAGACGACGAAATCGAGAACTCTTTCAATTCTTGAAGCCGTCCAGATGGGGGCCGTCAGCATTGGATTAATGCGGTACGCCTGGCAGCATGATCCCCACTTGTATCATCCTGCAGCTTTGTTTCTTTTTGGATCCTTGATGTCTGGAATAGGAACGACGAAGCAGACTCGCTTGATTTCAAATCTGTTGCATTGTGCATCATTCATCGCGGCCGGAGCTTGGTGGCTGAGCCTTCATCACGTACCGGATGCTTGGTCGATTGCGGCAGGCTTGCTGACAGGGGTAGCCGTAGACAAAGTTGCATCGTCATTGAGGAAACCAACTGATCTTGAGGATCTTTCTCAACTTCCCATGACAGATCCAAAGGAACTTGAACCAATGCACTTGATTCGCAGATTTGAAATGCGAAGAGTGCGCGACAAGCCCGCAATCGACTTTCTTTTCGAGGAGGTTGGACGGACTCATCCGAATGTCATGTACGCGTCTGGTACTCGCGAAATGACACCGGTTCTAGTGATGCATCAGTTGCTTTTGCCGCAACAAGGCGGCCAAAGGTCACGTGACTGGAACCTTCTGCAGTTTTTTGAGATTGAATTCAAAAAGTAGACCTTTTGAAATAGCAGATTGTGTGAGGCTAATCCCTCAGATAAAATCAAAGTCGTGATAGCAATATCCATTCACGATAATCATTTGTTGAGTTATACAGTTGATTCAGAGAAGCATGAGATTGTTCTGCGGACAGTTTCTCGGGAACATGAACCTCCGGAGTATGCGAATATATTATTTTCAGGAGTCATCGCTTACGACTTTAAATTTGATTCTTTCGGGACAATTCTTTTTGAGGTCAGCGAGAGCTCACCTGCTGATATTTTTCGCAAAAACCAAAGCCTGTTTAAAGAGGGAAAATTGCGAAGTTGGCCGATTTTCTTGCGCTATGATTCAGACGCGGATTTTGAGAAGTATCTTCTCGACAATCATATCAAAGGATTTTTTCTGAGCTCGAGTTGTGGAATGGAAGGTTGGATAATGGCGAACTCTGTAGGTGTTCGCGCTTGTGGTCTCACTGGTTAATTTTTCTTTCTTGGAAAGCACGCTGCTGCTTCGTCGAATTGATCGCGCGGCTGAGTCGGCTGAACTAAGTCGGCTCTTGCAGAAATTGCCCCCATCCAGATCCGGATTTGCCAGGAGCTGAGGAATTCTACAGTGATAAGATTCCTCAGATTCTTAGGACAAAAATCACTGACCTTCGGACATTTTTAGGTTTTGGTCTGTGGCTCAATGGCCTCACGTCTAACGACTGGCCAATGGATGATGGTGATGCCAATAATAGAACTATTGCGCCACTGATTGAAGGGCTTATCAATCATGCGGCAGCCCATAACTATTTCGGACTAGAAGAGGTAGATCGCAATCCATTATATTTGCGCGTCGTTCCTTTTTACCATCTGGCAAGAAAATATCAGTTGATCAGAGGTGTCGTCGTTTCTGAAGAAACTGCATTATCTGCTATATCAAAGATAGATGATACAGAGAATGAGAGAGATATAGTCCGTTTGATTGCAGATTTGCCGAGGGGAAATCGATTTTTGGTCAAGGACGGGGGACCGCAGAGCGTGACTTTTGGCCGATCATACTACACTGATTTAATTCCGAACCTCATTGCAAGAAAGCTTACGAGCCTTCCTATATTGTCGGCGTTCTATCGTTGGGCATGGTCGATTGATCATTGGTTGCCCTCAACCTTGTGGCCGAGTTCTCCGAAAGATCGTCAGGAACAATGGGGGATTTTAATGGCAGCATTTCACGGCGCAGCAGTTAGACATAAGTTGCAAATCGACAGTGCAGATGCCGCGGTTTTGGTAGCGCCGTATACGCCGAAATTGGGTGAATCGGCATATTTCCTGGCAACGAAGTATGACGGATGCCAGAGAGGTTTGGCGAGATTCGCTCACTGACCTCATTCCCGAGATGCGAATTGAATTTGTTTGGCTCGCACCTATTTTTTTTGGTCGCTTATTTTTCTTGGCTCGGCGTGAGAATGGTCTTGTGTCTTAAAAGTCCTGTATTTTAAAAATGGCAAGGACAAAAAAATACAGGCAATCTATCTCACGTCCACAATTCTATCTCGATCAATACGTCTTACGGCCGCCGAGCCAGCGCCTGACCAGTAAATTGTGATATCAACGAATGGCCATCGACCTTTTCTCTTTTCTTCAAAGATTTGCTGAGCGACGCGATTGGCCATCGGACTATCATCGTCGGAGAATCCAAACTGATGATTTCTCCAGCTGGGGATTGACTGAATCAAATCAAGCAATTCGGATAAAATCAAAAATTTTCGATCGGGCACATCAATATTCGCGAGCTCGTCAAATTCGGGTGCTGTCACTGGAAAAATCAAAGGGAGTTGAGGCGTATTTTGAATGAACCTTCCCTCTTTTATTAAGCCAAAGCCTTTGAAGATATCGAGAGCGGGATGACCTCGTGATGTGACTAAGGCAATCTGTTCCGCAAGTGTGGGATCCTTTGCGGCCAATTCGTATTCGTGCATGACGAAGCCATACCATTCGGTATCATTATGATCCTTCAACATCTTTCGAACTTGATTTTCAAACTGAGTGCCACGGTAAAGTGAAAATGCGATTTGTGGTGGCGCTTTGGAATAAGGAGAATCTGGTTTGCCAAGTTGGTCTCGGTACTTCGCAAACTCTCCATTGCTGATAATGACCGTCTTGCCAGATGAATTTTCAATGACATAAACACCAGCGAGACATTTGAGCAAATTTCCATCGATATCGAAGGCTCTAAATTGAATGGGTCGCGGAATCCACAGTGGTCGATCCTGAGCATCTATTTTTACTCCCCAACTTTGCAAAAGATCATGACGTTTTGCTGGAGTTAGAAATTGGTATTTAGCTTCAGGAGGATGAAATGTGCCGAAAACGAGTGGAAGAAATAGACTTATTTTTTTGGTCAACAATGTTAAGGACGTAACGCAATTCTGAAGGATCATTTCTTGGTTCCTTGTCTTATTTCTTGGGAGGAAAGCATGAATGTATCACTCCGTCTACAGGAAGATCTTTGAGAAGGCTTGCTGTTTGAATTTTCATCGTTCAGAATTTGAGAATGATAGAGCTCTTTCAGTTTCCCGGTTTGAACAAGTCTTTGAGTATGAGTCCATTTTGTACGAAGGTTGAACTTTATCTTAAGATGACGGGTTTGCCGTACAAGAATCATTTTATTATGGATCCTCGTCCCGGGCCGAAGGGAAAAGCTCCGTATATCGTCGATGGTGATTTAAGAATCGGTGATTCACATTTGATCATTCAGTACTTGAAGAAAAAATATGGAGATTCTTTAGATGCACATCTTTCGCCTGTCGAGCGTGCGACGGCTCTCGCGTTTCAGCGCTTGATGGAAGAAGATCTATATTGGGCGCTACTCTACGCGCGGTGGGGCGACGAGAACGGATATGCAAAAATGAAAGAGATCATTGGAAAGAATCTTCCGTTTTTTTTGCGTTCCTTCATCATGGGTAAGATTCGCAAAAACTTATTGAGACAGGGATATGGTCACGGAATGATGAGGCATTCCGCTGATGAGATTTATGCTCGCGGCATCGAAAATTTAACGGCGGTTCGAGATTTTTTGGGGACTAAGAAATATATGATGGGTGATCGGCCCTGCTCGCTTGATGCGACGGCTTTTGGATTTCTGCAGGCGATCAAGGACAGTCTCGTGCCAAATGTTTATCAGACATTCGTTTCATCTCATGGGAACCTGTCTGCCTATTGCGACCGTTTAAAGGCTGACTACTTTTCTTAAGTCATGCGACTTGGAAAAACTGGCGAGTGTGATATAGAGGGCAGCATATGTTGTCGTCATTGGTTTTTTCCCCGCTTAATCGAGTTAAATCCGTAGTTTATGCCTCCACGTTGGTTCTAGGACTCTGCCAGTCCGCCATTGGTGGAACCCTGACATATGATGTCAGTGGTCCAAATGGTGAGAATGGGCGCAATGGGCGCAACTATTCAGGTTCTAGTGCGGGGCACGGCAGAGATGGCGGTAATGCCGGTCCGGCAAGCAATGGTTCTGATGCTGGATCTGTTGATCTCTCGATGCAGGATCATTTCAATGAGGGGCAGGCTGGCCCAGCATCCGTCGTGATTCGATCCCGGATTCTTCCTTCAAATGGCGTTCTTCAGGAGTCGTCCGTGACTGAAAGGCTCTCGCCTGCAAGTCCACGAATTCGAATTATTGCCCGCGGTGGAAAAGGTGGAGATGGTGGCCATGGTGGAAATGGTGAAGACGGAGGCCGAGGTCGCGACGGCACTGATGCAACTCGCTCCTCTCGTGGCACTGATGGAGGCCGTGGATATGATGGAGGAGATGGCGGAAATGGCACGCCCGGTGGAGATGGTGGCCGAGGCGGTCGCGTTGTTGTTCGGTTAGCTGCGACTGATTTGCATCTGGGATTTCTGCTCGAGACAATTGATGTCAACGGCGGACGAGGCGGTGCTGAGGGTGAAAATGGATCTGCAGGAAGCGGTGGCGCCGGGGGCTCTGGGGGAAGCTCGACGAGCTGGCAAGAAAAGACGGGTGAAAGAAGTATTTCTGTTTCTAACGGTGATGGATCTTTCAGTCACAGACGAGAGGATGTTTTTTCAACGAGATCGAATCCTGGCGGCAGTTCCGGGGCAAGTGGATCTGACGGTCGAAGTGGCCGTGGTGAAACTCATGCAGGAATGCCTGGACCTGATGGATCTTTTGAATTTTTGGTGACGGAGAATAATGGACGAGTATCGAAGTATCATTCTGTCTCAGACCTTCGACTGATTTCCTACGAACTAATAGAGACTGACGAAGTGTCGAGAGATGGCATCATTGAGCCGAGTGAAAATTTGACCATTAGAAATATTGTCATTCAAAATACTGGAGAGATGCCAAGTCCCGCAGGCAAGGCTGCTGTTCTCATTGGGTTGCCCCAAGCGGATTGGCTCAAATTGCCAGCGCGAATTTCTATTCCGAGTCTAAAACATAATCAGACATTCACGATTGTCGAAGATTATAAAATTCAAATAGCGCCTCTGACCGCCTTCCAACAAAATCGTCGGTGGGCACGTTCTGAAAGGATTGATCCGCAAGCATCAGTCACAAGAGTTTATTACGATTATAAAAATTTTTCTCGTCAGCAGACAATTACGATCACTCTTCCCATCGAAATCTCAGAAATTAAGGTGCCAGAGACCTTGGCACCAGGTGAACGTTCGGCCATTTCATTTCGAGTGAAAAATATTTCATCGAAACCTCTTGGATCGAGCACGGACGGAAAACGCGCTGTTGAAGTTCTTTTGGCGCAAAAATCTCAAACAGAACTTCCATTCCAATTTGAAGGTCTCAACGGTGAGGTTCAATTGACAAATGGTTTTGTGGAAAAGATTTTGTCTCTTAATCCAAACGACGAAACAGTGGTTGAAGGATATTTGCGAGTTCCTGAATCCATAGAACCCTATTCCTCGGTCGATTTTTCGGCGAGTTTGAAATTTCCGCAGCTTGGCAGTTTGGATGAGGCCCGCATTGTTCAAGAAAATACGACCCGGTTGCGCATTGGTCAGAAATATCGGTATACCCCCGGTGCGGATATTTTAATGATTGTGAACCACAATACTGAGCGAAATGAGATTCTTGCGTGGACCAATTTATTCAAGAAGCTGGGTTTGAAATTCGATATTTGGGATACCAATTACTATGGTTATCTCAATCTAAAGAGAGCGCTGGATGATGATGGTTCGACGCTGATGAAACTTTATGCGCATAAAACCGTGATTCTTTTGAATAATAAATCAGATCGAGAGAAGTCGAAGATGGGATCCGATGCTCTTGACGCCGAAGAATTTGTCGAGGCGGCCTCGAAACGTCTCATGAACTTCTATGTGATTGGAGGGCAAGGTGGTGTCGATTTTCTGAAATGGCTGATGACGACGGATCCTGATTCGCAGGGACTTATCGAAAATCCATCAGATCTCGGTCAGTTGAAATCGACGCCGGCCTCTTTTGTTCGACACATCGATGTGAAGAAACCAAATGAGAAACGCTGGCTGAAGCGAAGCACGACGCTTTCTTCAAGCCTCTATGAGGCTTATCCGGATCAGCGCTTCGTTTTTGAAGGCCTGACGAATCGTGTCAACCATGCCTACGATCAGGTTGTGATCCGGACAACGATTGCTCCGGCCCGGGGACGTGCCTCATATCTGTCTCAGCCCGATGAAGAAGTCCATACGGAGGCGTTCGTCAATAGTGAAGCCAATATCAGGGCACTTCTCTTGAATTTGCCGATGAAGAAAAAGCTAAATTTGTTGGGCAAACTTAATGCCGTGCATCTGGAATCTGTGCCGCATGTCAGTGAATACCTTTATCAGGCTGTTTTGCACGATATAGTTGAAGAGATCGATCTTTGGCGAAGAGCTCCAAAGGCCTTTCATAAGACGAATCGTGTCGCAATGAATATGCAATATTTTTTGTCGTATGTTGATTCGCGATTTCGCTTTGCTCAAAATGATGTGAGCGATCAGATGAAGCTCTTGATCGCGTCTTTAGCGGCTATCGATTGTTATTTAGATGCCATACCCGATTCCGTACTCGAAGATTATCTTCGCGCAGATTTCGATCTTTGGATGGACACTCAGTGGCCAAAGATTTTTGAAGGTAATCATGGAACTGCAAAAAAACTTTTTGATGCCAAGAAAATGGCTCTGCGAAAAAGTATAAAAGCTCGTGGAAAGGTTCTCGTTGGGCTTGACGATGTCGAGGTGCTCAGACATTTGCTGGTGTTCCCAGCAAAACGAGAGTTGAAGACGACGGACGAAATCTTGAAATACGGTAATTTGGTGGATAAGCCATGAAAAAAAATCTCTTAAAAATATTTTCGTTGTTAACACTGTCACTTTTGATTTCATCTGGTCTGGATTATTTGATGGCAGCAAATGCTGATTCAGAGAACGTTCCATGTCGTTCGGTATTGATTGGGGTTGGTCAGAGCTACTGGGGGCAATATTTCTGCCATCAATGTAATCAACTTTATTCGGCCAGGCCAAATGTTCAGGGTCGTCAGCAATGTCCCACTTGCGGTAAAGCTCATGAAAGGCCAAGAGATGGATCGGATGATGCCATTAACTTACCGCATGATGAAGTCATTGTTGACGGAAAGCCATACTTAAGAATTTGGGTTCCAGAGGCGGCTATTGTTGTAGGTGATCCTACGGCAAAGTTTGCTGGTAAGGGGGCGCTTCAGTCTTGTTTATTCTGTGGATCCAGCGGCTTTGCTATTGATAAAGCCTGCGGAGGTTGTGGTGCGCAGTTTGAGAAAGGCGCCGCGCGGTCAAAGGCTGTAAGAGTTCCTCAAGTTGTTCAGGCGTCGAGTCGTCCAACTTCTCAGGCAAAACCTGCGAGTGGCGCGAGCCGTGGCGTTAACCTCGCTGAGAAAAGAATGTCGGCCCCGGCTCCTTCACCGAACCTGCCGCATGAATTTAGGCCTATCCGCTCCAACAGCGGCTTGGCCGCTTTGAGATCCGTCTTAATTGGATCGAGCATTGGAGCGACCGCCCTTTCAGTAGCTGTTGGTCTCACTCTTTTTGGTCGCAGTCCTTATATCGCTGAAGGGCATGTGGTTGATGTTTCTGGGCCAGCGATCACGGTGACTTATACGGCGCGAAGAGGGCAACAACAGCAGCTGACATTTATAGCAGAGAATGTCGGCGTTCGAGTCGGCGATTCAGTGGAGTTACACGGGCGACGTTGGGGCAGCATCAAGGGCGGCGAAACGTCTGCCGGAATTATTTTGTCTCTCAAGCCGAAAGACTGATTTTTTTTCGAACATTCGATAATCATTGCCAAAGAAACGGCCTTTTCGTTAACGCTGAGTGATAGGGTTTTGAATTTTAAATTCAAATAATCGTTCAGGGAGCCGGATATGCGTCAGTTTCTTTTTTCAGTGATCTTCTTATTTTCTGTATCAGCCTTTGGTGCTGAGATTCCATCAGGAAAACCCGCCAACTTCTGTCGCTTTTTTCTTGGATCTCTGAATGTGGAAAATGCGCATCCTCCGTATATGACGATTCCAGATCGGGTTGCTGAATATACGCCGATCAAGCACCTGGGATCAATTCGTGCGCGGGGATTGGCTGGCTCTCCGAATCGTCGTCTGCCCAATTGGACGCGAGAAAAAGTAGAGCTCAAGCTTGGGCAGTTACAGACTCTTTTGGGGCTCTGGCCTGAGAGGCCTGCGGTGCTTGGAATTGTGGAAGTGCGAGATGCGAGTATCACTGGCAAAATTGCAACTGCTCTTGGTTACAAGGAGCCGATCGTGAGTGCGAGCAGCAATGAGCGCGGAATGGATGTAGGATTGCTTCTTAATCCATCGCCGGAGCTGGAAATCGTGAGCACGCAAGAGGTGCCGCTGACTGGCCCAGAGTTTGCCAACTACAGAACAAGGAATTTGTTGGTCGTAAGTGTCTCCGTCGCACAACGTTTTTTACTTCACTTTGTTGTGGCTCACTGGCCGTCGCAGGGAGGGCCGACCGAAGCTCGTGTTGAGGCGGCTCGTCAGACTCGAGCGCTGGTGGGCAAACTGAAGTCTGATTATCCTGGATCCGAAGCCATCGTCATGGGAGATTTTAATACTTTGGATTCTGAAAAAGATATTCTTGGTCGTCACCCTTTTCGAGATATTTTGCTTGAAGCAAATGGGGCTGCAACTCTGGTGGATGCGTTTACGTTGGAATCAATGAGAGCTCCAGGAGCCCATCCAGAGGGAACTTACTACTACGCGCCGAATGATGAGTGGAATCGCCTTGATCGATTTTTCGTGACGGATGGATTGCTTCGAAATCGCCCTAACGGACTTCGGCTTGTGAGCAAGACTTATCGCGTGAATGCTCCCGAGGCGGTGACTCACGAAGTGAAGCGCCGAGACGGATCAACAATTCGCGTACCTTTGAGATACGATCCAGAGGCAACAACGGCAGCGCGTGCAGGCTTTACGGATCATTTTGGAATTTCTGTTGGAATTGAAGCGCATTGGCAGGATTCTGGCTTGGAGCGTGTGCGATTTCTTTTAGATCAAGACATTTTGCTGGCCAGATCGGTTATCCTCTTTCCGAAATCGCCAAAGGGGGCTCGTCGCTTCATCTCGTGGTCTGAGTATGTGGCAGAAAAAGATAAAATCGGCGTGGACGGTGCCAAGTTTGGAGCATTTGAGATTCGTGAGGGCGAGAGTTTCGTCCGATTGCGAGACGGAGATGATGGAAAAAATTGGTACTTCAATGATTTGAGATACGATAGCGAAGGCGGCGATATTGAAAAAATCCGCGGTCCAAGGTGGGACGAATTTGTGGCTGCACTTGCAACGCCGGAATCCGCAAGGCGCGTTCTTCTGCATATTCCCGACTACAGAACACATCGACCTGAGTCAGTCTATCAACTGCTGCTGGATTTGCGTGAAAAAGGAATCATTGCCGAATTGCCGCTTCTCGAAAATATAGAGCAGGCGCCTTCGACAATGCCGGTCGATTTAGCTGAAACGAAGGCGAAATAGTTGCTAAACTTGGCACGCAACTTGCTTTAAATTGAGGACGATGCTCGCGTATTTATCGGCCGTGTATTTTTCAGTTGTGTCTCAGACAAATGTTTTGGCTGAGACGCTTCCGACCTGCTCAACAAATGCGTCGATCGTTCAGCAAACCAACAAAATTTTTGAGAAATCGGCAAAGAAACTGGAAAATCGGCGAGTGTTTCTTCCGCTGAGCCAGATGCCTTTGTCCCTTAATTCATTGGATGCCGTAGCGTTCAATCCCAGCGATCGCTCTCGCTTGACTCAGATCTCTCTCATTCTGCAGATTTCGGTCATCCACGTGAGTGGAGAAGGTTCAAGAAGTCTCAGTGACGTGACGATTTCGCGCCAACGTTCTGATTTTATGACGTCGGTATCGCAAGAGATGAAGCAAAAAAAATTTTCAGTGAATTCGAATTTGCCACCCATTTTACCGCACCAACTTTTTCCTCTTGAGGCAGCGTTTAGCTCGACCAATCAAGCAGCTTATGCGAGTGCTTTTGTTGCCCCGGGCCGGGTGCTCGGCGAGGGGCGATTTACTTCCCTCACTCCCCTCCTTCTGTTCAAAGATTTTTCGGATAAAACAGGTATCTTAAAAGAGATGATCAATGCTCTCATTTGGAAGCAGAGAGCTCAGAAGGGTTTGATGGATCCATGGTCTGTGACTTTTCATTTTCAAAATCCTGACGATTATGAATTCTTGAGAGAGAATGAGCAGGAAGAGTTTTTGCTGCGGCCGACGCATTATGTGCCAAAACTCTTCGAGAGAAGCCAACGATTTTATGATCAACTGGCGATTCAGTTTGATGCGCAGTGGCTGCTCTTTGAGAACTCCGAGTATTGGGGACTCTCTGGGACTGTTCGAAGGGAGGCCCTTGAGAATCTGCGTGCAATTTTGGGAAGTCCTTATGAGGGTGGCGTGGATGGATCAGTGGGACTCGTCAAGCTGGTCGGAGATATTTCATCTCGAATTGGAGCATTGGCGTCTAGGCCTGATGGATTCAAAGATCCTCGTCTCGATGGCCAGCTTCGTGAGTTCGAAAGCTGGCTCCGCCAGCGAAAGGCATCTGTAGATGCCGCTTATGCGTGGCTTCAAAAACAGAATTAATTCATAGGCTTTGCTCGCCGACTTGTGTTCCTTCGGGCTTAGTGTTGCAATGGTAGTCTTGGGGGAACAGTTTATGAGGTTATATGCGCTTATTTTGTCGTTTTTTTTATCCTGTCTCGGGCTCTTCAGAAACGAATTTGACGTTCTAGCCAGCGTGAATCCGAAGGAATCAAAACGCAATTTTAAGCCTGTGAATTCTCCCTCTCCTTCGCCTGAGGCGAGTGATAAGCCGTCGTCGGGTGGGGTGACAAAAACAGAGACCGGACTCCCCGGCACTAAATCTACTTTTAATTTTGTGGATGGTGGCGATCGTCGGGCTTTGGAATATTCGGTTCAGGTGGGTTGCCAAACCGTGACTGGAAGTAGTTTGGCCAATCGTTATGAACTGGAAGTTTGTATTAGCCCAGATTTCAAGACACGAGTTTTTTCTTTGAAAGTTTCTGTTCAGTGTGATGACGAGAAAGATCCGTCGAAGGTGATTGCAGCAATGGGTCTTTTGTCGCGTCGAGCAGAACATTATTGTGTGACTGAAAAGGCTCACAACTTAAGCTATAAAGAATCCTGCGGGTATGAGCCCATGGCAGCCTGTGGGGGTGATTGGTACAGCACTAAAGGAACGAATTGCCAGCGAGAGAATATCAAATATTGTTGTAGTCCTGGTGTCGATTGTAGTCGCTATCAGAAGGAGTTCGATCTGAATCGAATTATTAAGTATTCGGAAGAACCCATATGGCCATCGTTTTAGGTTCTAGAAATATCAGACGAGCTCTGGCGATTTTTGCGCTATCTTTTTTGACCTGTGGATGTAAGGCGATTCCTGACGTCGCGTTGGAAGAGAATATCGATAAGACAAAAAATCCGGCGAGTTCTTTACCTCAACCGACGAGTCTTGATCAGGCAAATCAGAAGACTCAAAACCAGCCCGAGACCTCTCCTTCTCCGTCTCCATCTCCGGCAAAGCCGCCTGTGGCGGCTTCTCCTGCGAAACCGGCCCCCGTACCTGCCGCCCCGGTTATTCCTCCTATGCCGCCACCGGTACCGGCGCCAGTTCCTCCTCCTGTAAATCCTCCACCAGCGACGCCGACGGCACCCCCGCCAGCTGCGCCAACTCCAACAGCTCCAGTGAATGCGCCGATCGATCCGTCATGGCCAGATCCAGCAAAGGATTTGCTCATTGTTTATAATTCAAAGTCCAAAGACAGTGTAGATCTGCTCAATTACTATAGAACGCAGAGAGCTGCAGGCATTGAGAAGGCCCCCACATTTGCGATAGCGTTTCCAACGTGGTGTGAAGTTGGATCTGATGGCTGCTATTCACCAGATTCCGAGTTAGTTCCCGGATGGCCAGTTGACTATGCTCAGATTGAAGTTGTTAAGCCAATTCTCGATCATCTGAAAACTCGCCCTACTATAAAACATGTTTTACTCCTCTATGGAATCCCCACGAGAAGTGTTAATTTTTCGGAATCGATTTCAAGCCGAATCAGTGGCCCCTCCAATACGAAAGTAACAACGATCAATATGGGTTCCGCAGAATCTACGAAAGCCTATATTGACAAGCTCGTGCGGATGAAAAATTCGATGCCACAAACGATGGGGCCGATCATTTCGTCCAAGTCGAGCCCTTTGCGGGGCGTTGTCTATGGATTCGAAGATGCGGGGTCGAGGTATGGTGGAATTCCTTGGAACGGGCAACAGGGAGAGCTTCGTCGTGATGCGGTTCTCAGTGTTAATCCATCGGCGATTATTGATTTTAGACCTTTTGGAGCTCAACGAATCAGCACCCTCAAAGATGTTGCAGGTTTTGTCACCTGGGGAGCAAATGGAGGCCGAGAACCGACTTACTCAGGCGATGGATCAATTAAGTTTTCCGGAAATTCATCTTGGTGGGTGTTGAACACGATTGAGTCTTTCAATGGTCAGCAACGTGTTGCTTGGCAGGGCTCATATGAGCGCTGGTTTGCAAAGAATGCATTTGGCTCTGTGAATTATGAGAATACGCCCGTTGCTGCGACGGCGCATACCACCGAGCCTAGCCTTCTTGGTGTTGCGGACGCGAGTCTCTATGCATGTTGGGAATCTGGAAAACTTTGGATTGATTGCGCAGCATCAGCCACGCGTACGCCAAGCTACTTAAATCTGGGTGACCCTTATATCTCTCGATAGGTGTTGTTGATCTCGAGAGCTTCAAAGAAAATATCTTGAGTCACAATCGAGTCTGCATCGAGCGAAAGCGCAAGAGTCTGTGGCCGATAACCCGGCGCAGCAAAGTTAAATTCATAGCTTCCAGCGATGAGGGGTTTAAAGAAAATTCCATTTTTGCTGGCTCTTGGTTTTTCATCTTTGTATGCCAACCCGTTAATCGAAACGAATCCGTCGATTGGCTGACCCGTCTTTGCGTCTAACATTCGTCCTCTAAGCTGAGGCCCCGCGACCATACGATTGAGAAGATAATTCCATCCGGCTCGTTGCCCGATCACTGTTTTGTCTCGCCATTCGTCATAAGACGGCTGGAATCCTTGATCCGAGCCATTTACTTCGATGACATAAGCAAGCGTATTCACTTCATTGTACATCCACGAAATATCATCTCCGTCGACCGGATATAAAATTTCCCATCCAGTTCCGTAACGATAGGTTCCTCTGCCATCATCTGTTTTTAGTTTTTTCGCGAGCGACGCGCCGATTTCTCTCACGATCATATTTTCAGGAGTTAAATGATCCTGGCAACCATAGGGAGCGATCACCAGCTCGCTATAGGAATGATAAGAAATATCCATTGCGAAGTTTTTATCTTTCACGAATTTCATCATTGAAATCGTCTCGGGTTCACTGGCGGCCTTTTCGCCACGATAGGTTTGATTTCTTTGACTTCCGCTGCTTCCACCGCAGGTTCCCCATTCATAGGGATAGTTTCGATTAAGATCGACGCCCCATGTCGATTCAGAATCTCCCCGAGCATTCTTTCGCCACCAATTATCCTTTGTCCAAGCAATATCATTTCCATCAGGATTGAATTGCGGGAGTATCCAGATGGCCAGATTTTTGAGCCAGACATTCACCCAGGGTGTTTCTGGATTGTCGTAGTTTGTGACGAGATAGTTCATGATGTCAGTAGTGATTTCCGTTGTCATGATTTCGCGAGCGTGATGCATGCCATTGAAGAGGATGGTTGGCTTATAGTCGATATTGTCGGGTGTCGAAATGCGAACTGCAAAAATCGGTTTGCCACGCAGACTATTTCCAATTGATTCAACGTGGACTAATTCCGGATACTTCTCTTGCAAGGCTCGAATATTGGAGACAATTTTAGCATATGTCTGGTAGCGGGGATCGATGCCGCCAATCTGTTCACGGATGATTTCGACACTGTAACCACTGTCTTTCAATAGTTCGAAATATTCGGGGGATCCAACAATATCGAGTGTATTTTTTTCAAGATCTTGGCCTGCAATATCAATAGAACCAGGAATGCTTTGGATGCGCATTTCAGAATCTCTCAGGTTCAGGCGGATCAACACTTTAGGGTCTTCGATTTCACTCTGAGCGACGGTGATTTGCGAGACGAACAGCAAAGCGATAGCATAAATATATTTCATTTATCTTTCCTCCCTCCAAGGATCTGATGATTCAGATATCACTATTCTACCGACACAGACGTTCTTATCCCACAAATTTGGAGGGCGGCTTCAAGGTAAATCTGAATGCAGAGAGACTGCGCTATGCGCCACAATGAAATGCGTTGATGAAATGTGGTTTATTTTGCAGCAGGATCTTTTTGCTTGGGAGGATCATAAAAAATTTTCTCAAGTCCCTTCCAGTAGCCCTTCATGAGTTCCGATAGTCGATTCTGCTCCGCGGGCCCAATAGTAAAATTTGTTTTGATTTCTTTTTCACGCTTCTGCATGACTTCAATAGTTTTAATTCCGAGAGCTGTGAATTCTGGATCGTCGTCAAAAAGATCTCGAGTGAATTGAGAGTTCAACGCTTTTGCTGCTTCAACGGCCGCTTGTGGGCTTGATACCTTATCGACTGTATCTACAAGTGTTTGAGCAACTGAGAGCTGAGCTTCATCTTCAACTAGAATCTGAATTTTTGAAATCATGTCAACGAACGGTTTTATCGGGTCTTCAGCTTTGTGGTCCGTAAAATATTCAAGACGTTTTTTAAAAAAAACCATCGCCAATTCCGTGGCTTCGATATCATCAATTCCAAAAAGCAAATCCATGCGGTCATGATTTTGCGCATACCAGGTGATATAGGAAATGGTTTCGCTGTCTGATGTCCGTCTTGCAATTTGCACAACGAGATCAACTTTTTCATGCGAGACTAAATAATCCATAATATCTGGGCTGAAGGTTGAATGATGTTTTTCAACAAATGTTTCAAGCGCCAGCTCGCCGAGATACGACGTCTTGCCGTCAAGAATTTCCACGATATCTGAGCTTACAAAATTGACTGCGCCAAGCAGACCGATGAGTTCCGCGGCCAATCTTCTGACAGGACCATCAAGAGGTGTTAGCTCTGTGGCGGGCAATTTGAGTACATCGACGATCGATTCGACGAGTTCTGGGTAGTTCACAAGGTTGATGTTTTCAGGTAGCTTCTTGATTTCTTCGAGGCCCATTTTCACTACAGCGAGACTCTTGGTATATTTGATGCGCCTTAATGCAAGTTCAACGATTGAGCGCTGCTCTGGTGTTCCAAGAAATGGTTTTTTCGGAACATGCATTCTCCACTTAAATACCGGCGTAACAACAGGTGCATTGGTACCGGGGGTACCAGGTGTACCGGGGGCACCGGGAATCTCAATGGGTGAAGTCGTTGGAGGGCTGTTTGTGTCCGAGGTTTGAGCCGCGAGTGGGTATGCAGTAAAAGACATTGTGCATACAAATATGGCTGTCGAAACTTCCCTCATCCCAACTACCAATTTAGTCGCGACAGTTTCGAATAGACAAGTATTATCAGTCGGTTGACTGTGCGTTGTAAGCTCGAATTGGTGCGTGCAGGAATTCTCGAATCGAGCTAGTAGTAAAACACCCTTATGGTAAAGCCCGCCCCGATTCCATTCGATTCAAAGACTCTTTATCGCGAGGCCTGTCGCTTTTTTCTGCCGACGTCGCGTGAAGAAATGCAGTGGAAGGGTTGGTCCGAACTTGATGTGCTTCTTGTTTCAGGCGATGCATATGTCGACCATCCGACTTTTGGCATTCCCTGTCTCGGCCGGTTTTTGGAAAGCCTTGGACTGAGAGTCGGAATTATTCCTCAGCCGCGCTGGGAGTCCATCGACGATTTTTTAGTCATGGGGCGCCCTCGATTGTTTGTGGGGGTCTCTTCTGGAACTGTTGACAGCATGATCAATAACTATACGGCGAATAAAAAATTTCGTTCTGACGACATGTATTCTGAGGACGGAAAAGGCGGAAACAGGCCGGACTATGCGAGTCTCGTGTATTCAAAATTGGCGCGACAAGCTTTTCCAGAGACGCCAGTCATCGTCGGCGGTGTGGAGGCCAGCTTGCGACGCTTGGCACATTACGACTATTGGCAAAACAGAATTCGACCCTCGATTCTATTAGAGCTCGAGGCAGACCTGATGGTTTTTGGCATGGGTGAAAGACAGTGCCGCGCATTGGTGAAAGAACTGCAAAAAGTTGAAACTCAAACTGGCTGTGCAGTGAATATTGGCGACCCACTTGCGCAAGCAGCCATTGCGAAGATGAAGCGTGAGCGAGGTTTTGCTTATTTGACGACCAAAGAAATTGCGCGTGAGCTTGAACCAAGACTCACTCTTCCCTCTTTTGAAGAAGTTCGTGATGACAAGAAAAAATTTGCAAAGGCTTCACTGTTTATCGAAAAAGAAGCGAGCCCTTATAATGGGCGTCGTTTGGTTCAGTATCATGGCAATAAGGCGGCAGTGATCAATCCCCCAGCATTGCCATTGACCACGGCTGAACTAGATGCCGTTTATGAGTTGCCTTATACAAAACAGAAACATCCCCGATATACGAAGCGCATTCCCGCCGCCGAGATGATTCAATTTTCAATCAATTCGACTCGTGGATGCTTTGGCGGATGTTCGTTTTGTGCCATCACATTGCACCAAGGACGTATTGTTCAATCTCGATCGGAAGAAAGTCTCTTGAAAGAATTAGAGGGATTAAATCAGGTGAATGGATTTAAGGGTATCGTCAGCGATATCGGAGGCCCCACAGCCAATATGTATAAGCTCCGATGCAAGAGCGAAGATATTCAGAGTAAGTGCCGAAAACTGTCGTGCGTACATCCTGGGGTTTGCCCACATTTGCATACGGATCATACTCCGCAGGTAGGATTGCTGAAAAAAGCGCGGAAGATTCCTGGAATCAGAAAAATTTCGATCGCCTCGGGGCTTCGGTACGATATCGCGCTTGCCGATAAGAAAGCTGGCCACGAATACTTGAAAGAGTTGATTCAAAATCACGTCGGCGGACACTTGAAGGTTGCGCCAGAGCATTTAGATTCTGAAGTCCTGCATTTGATGAAAAAGCCAGGCCTGAAAGACTTTGATGAATTCGTGAGCTATTTCGAAAGAGTTTCACAGGAAGCTGGAAAAGAGCAATATATCGTCCCTTATTTCATCAGTGGTTTTCCTGGAACTACTCACGAGAAAATGGAAGGGATCTACGAATACTTGAGATCCAAAGGATGGAACTTGCAGCAAGTTCAGGCTTTTATTCCTACTCCTATGACTTTGGCCACGGCTATGTACTGGACCGGTTTGGATCCTCAAACGAGAAAGCCCTTGTTTGTTGCGAAAACATTTGAAGATCGAAAGCTGCAGCAGGCCCTTCTGCAGCCGCACAAAGAGCAAAACCACGAATCGGTGCGACGCTATTTTCAAAAGAAACAAAGAACGCCTGCAAAGACGAGTCAGAATCCGCGAGCTGTTATTGGTCGAGTTCCCCGCAAAAACATGGGGCCTCATTTGCTTCTTGATCAGCGCTGAGGCGCCGTCATATTCATTTTTAGCGGGATATTTTGCTGTCGCTCTAAGATATCGAGAGTTTCATGCGCTCTAAAATTTTTTTCTCTATCGTCTATATCTAGTTCTTCCGGATTTGACTTATCCGGCGTTAGGCTGCCCACGATGAAGGTGCCGATAATTGTGCTGAGAATCAGGCTGGTCAATGCCATCACTTCAGGATCATGAATTTTTGTTTCCGCGTGAATATTATTTCTTGATGTCGACATGAGAAGCAACAGCGAGATAAGTAGTGACCGACCGACAAAACAAATATTTTTTCTCACTAGTGCTTTCTGACATCTTGATCGATTCTTGTGAAGATCTTTATGTGCGTGATTGCCAGCTGACTTGCAGCGAGGTTACATAGCTTACCGAGAAGGGATTTGATATTGCCTCAAAAAATACTTCAGCTGTTCATTTCATTTTCATTCAGCGTGATGTTGCTGCTGTTGCAGAATCTCGGCGCCCAAAGCTTGATGTGGACGTCTCATCGATATTTTCTTGATCAGCGCGAAAATTTATTTGTGTCAAATAGTTCGCCGTCCCAGTTATTGGGAAATTATCCGTCACTGTTCGAACGTCGTTCTATGGTTTTCAGGAATTTAACTGCGGATACATTTTTTCGACCCACACGGGAGCGTTTTTCGATTCAGTGGAATGCGCAAGTGGCGGGTCTTTATCAGCAGCCCTATCGTGAGCCTCTCATGGGCTCAGACCGCTGGCCTGTGCATTATTCGGACGTTGTACACGATTCTGAGGGCCTTCTTTCGCATCAACCCATCGAAGGAGCTCATTCTTGGACGGGTCTAGAAGCGCAGTGGATGCCGAGTAGTTGGCTTGGTTTGAGTGGCAAGATTTCGTCTGGAAAAAATTGGCGAAAGGACGATTTATGGTGGCAAGTTGACGAGCTTTATACCGATATTCGCATAAACAAATTGATTCTCTCTGTAGGACGAAAGCCTCTGTTTTGGGGACAAAATGGAACTGGATCATTTCTACAGTCATTGAACGCGAAAAATCTCGACCTTATTGAACTGACGAATTTGCCGCTCATCCTTCCCTCTTTTTTTCGCCATTTGGGGCCAGTGAAAGCTGACTTTTTCTTCTCTCGTCTCGATGCTGAAAGACTTCCATCGAATGATTTTTTCTCGGGCTGGCGACTTGGTTTTAAGCCAACGAAAAAATTCGAGATGAATATTTCTGGAGTGTATCAATGGGGAGGAGACTCGATTGCTTCAGAATCTTGGTATCATGCACTTGTAGAATATTTTGGGGGGCGGGTTCAGACAGGTTCCACCAACCTGGATACATCGAATTTCTTTAATCGTGCGGGCTTGCTCGATTGGCGGTTGACGTTTAGCGACTGGAAATATCCAACCTCATTCTACAGCGAGAATCATTTGGAAGATTGCTGTGGAAATCCATTTTTTCTTCTCAAGAAGGCTGTCTCATACTCTTATGGAGCCCATGTACTGTCGAGTCATGAACCAGATGCATGGCGATTCAGACTCGAGTATTTAAAGACGGGAAACGCCATTTATTATCATCAGACTTGGCCCTCTGCTGCATCAAACGCAGGGCGTTTGATGGGTCACGATATGGGGCGAGATGCTCAAGAAATTTATGTCGAGGTTGCAAAAAACTTAAGTCCTTTGAGAATCGACTGTCGTCTCTATGGATTCTGGAGGGAACGACTTAGAACTGGCCGATTATCAACGGTCTCGGAGGTTCCGGACGTCGACGCACATGGTTTGATTCCCTATTTCACGGAAAGTGAAAAAACTTCAGCCATCGGTTTCAATATGAAATGGGCATGGTCGAAGTTTCTTGTTTTTGATGCCGGGGGTCTGATTGATTATGTTTTTAACAAAGAAGGCCGAGGGGGTGTAAATAGGCTCGAAGGTGGCTTCCAAATGGGGTTTTCGGCCTTGTTTTAGGCCTCGTCCTCGATAGACACGGGCCTTAAATTGTAATTATCTACGTCATGCTCGCGGTCGTTCCACGACGGATTAAAATTCGTGTCAGCGTTTTGTCAGTTGTCGCCGCAGCCATCATCTTTGCGCCGTGGTCGTTTTCTCAGTCGATCGTTTTCAATCTTGTGTGGACTTTATTGAGTGTCTTGTTTGGGCTCTATATGCTCTGGTGTTATTGGCCAAAACTCAATTGGGGAATCGGTCGTGAAATATCAGGATCCCTCGCGATTGTGGCTGGCCAGAAATTCTCATTAACTTTTGATGATGGCCCTACACCGGGGCTCACTGAAAAAATTTTGGATATTCTTACTGCCACAAATATAAGGGCTTCGTTCTTTGTCTTGCTTCCAAAAGCGAGAGAGAATCCTGACCTTATTCGACGCATCGTCAACGAGGGTCATGAGCTCGGCCTGCACGGTGAAGATCATCGTTCTCCATTCTTTAGAACGCCTCAAGATCTCTTTTTGTCTCTGTCGCGCGCGAAGGCTGAGCTAGAAAATATAGCCGGTCGATCCGTAGATCTGTATCGACCGAGTCATGGTTGGAAAAATATAGCTCTGCTGATCGCTGTGAGACGTGCTTCTCTAAAAATCGTGCAATGGGATTTGGGCGTTTGGGATACAGCCAATCCGGATCTCAATACTTTATTTGATCGATTGAAACTCTCTTCTTCCGCTTCACATGAAAACAATAGAAAGACAATTTTACTCCATGATGGTAAAAATGATGACCCTCAGATGCCCGCTCATGGTGTCGTTCTCTTAAGTGCTCTCGAGAAGTGGTTGCGTTTTGAGAATTCTCATCGCAGTGATCAATCTAATTCGACTACTCGCGTTGCATTTGGGGGATGGCTTGGTTTCTTCGTCGTGGTGGCCCTTTCAATCTTGGCGGTTCGTCACATTAACTTTCAAGCTTTTTTAATTTCGCTTAAATCACAATCGTTATTAGCTCTTTTTTGTGTTTGTGCTGGAAATCTAGTCGCGACTTTCTTCCAAGGGTTGCGTTTTTTTTGGCTTTTACCAAATTCAAATATTTCAGCGTTGCGACAGGTGGGGCTCCAATTCGTTGTGAATTCAGGAAATATCTTGCTTCCCTTTCGGGCGAGCGAAGTCATTCGACCTCTATTCTTAAAAAAATGGGAAGATAGAATTTCAATTAAGGAGCTGATCCTCTGGACCGTGGTCGATAAATTCCTAGAGGCTCTGAGCTTTTTACCATTTCTGCTTGTAGCTTCAGAAATGTTTTCAATTTCTAGGATATGGCTTTTCGTCGCCATTGCTCTCGGTGGAGCGGGAATTTTCTTCTGGCGCAGGAGGTGGCCGCATATTCAGCCTCGTTCTTTAATTCTTGCAACGCTGGCGTCTTGCGCTATGTGGACAGCCTATGTTTTTTCGTTTGGAGTTCTGTTTTCTTCTTGGAAGTTGGGTTTTGGGGCAACCATTGCGACCACTCTTGGATCTGTGATTCCTGCGGGCCCTGCGAGTATTGGAACGTTTGAAGCGGCGCTTACCTGGTTTCTTGAAAGCTTTAAGCAGATGCCTGCCTCTGAAGCTTTGGCAGTGGCCGTTGCGGCGCATGGAAGTCTGATCTTTTCAAGTTTAATGGTTGGGGTGCCGCTGATCATGACTTGGGGCTGGCCGAAGCGACATGGTGAGATGATTTCAAAAGTTCGAGTGCCACTTCGTTATAAGTTCACCAATACTTTGGTCTATATCTGCGCGTTTATTATGATTGTTTTTTCGTTTGCCATTTGGATTCCAGAATCGCGAATGCCCAAGGTGAATAGGAATTAAGATGAATAGGAACCTGCGATGAAAATCGGAATTGTCACAGAATTTTTTTATCCGACTCTTGGGGGTATCCAGGAACATGTCTATTTCTTTGCGCGCGAACTTTTAAAAAGAGGTCACCAGCCTAAAATTATTACACCTCAGATCCCGGTTTCTGGAGATATTGAGAAATGGTGGCCAGAGGATTTGCCACGAGAAATTTATTGTCCGATTGGAATCAGTCTTCCATTTTTTATTAATGGCTCAGTGGGAAGGACTTGCGTCGGGTTTCGCATGGGATCAAAGCTGAAGAATCTTCTGACCCCAGAGAATTTCGACATTGTGCATATTCATTCACCGATGTTGGGGGTTTTAGCGCTTTTATCTAATCATTTTGCGACGGCACCTGTTGTAGGAACATTTCATACATCCTTCGGTGATTCGCTTAATTTAAGATTTTATAAATTTCTTTTGCGGCGGCATTTGCGACGCTTGAATAGCACGATCTGTGTCTCTCCGATATCTCGTGCATCGATTCAGAATATTTTCTCTGACTTTGACGCCCATATTATTCCAAATGGAATTGATACAAATATCTTTCGTCCTCTCGATCTTCGTGATGATGATCGTTTCCAAAAGTTCGTTGATGGAAAACTGAATATTTTATTCATGGGCCGTGCTGATCCACGCAATGGACTCGGAACTTTGATTAAGGCTTTCCATGAAGCAAAAAAAGTCATTCCGGAAATGAGACTCTTGGTTGCAGGCGGAGGCGATCTGATGTCGACCTATCAATCAATGGTCGCGGACCTTAGCACATCCGATGTCGAATTTTTGGGCCCTGTGCGAGATGAAAGACCTCAGCTTTATCGCACAGCTGATATTCAGTTTTTTGGAGTCGAAAGAGCGGCGTTTGCTTTGACTCTACTTGAAGGGATGGCCACAGCTTTGCCGATCATCACGACGGATTTTGAAGGGCATGAGTTTACGGGACGAGCTGGAGAACACTTTGTGACTTCGCCTTTTGGCAATGTTCCTCTATTGGTGGAACGTCTAGTGGAGCTTGCGCAAGATCCAAAGAAAAGAAGAGAAATCGGCGTGGCGGCTCGCGAACGTGTGAAGCTGTTTACTTGGACAAAGATTACAGATGAGATTCTTAAAGTTTATGATGGGGTACTTTCTTCCTCTGGTGCCTTGCGTGCAAATGATAAAGCTGTATGTAATCAGTAGTTTGAAGCGGCTTGGCAGATAAGAAATTTCGGACTATGTAGGGGCATGGGTTTTTTGGGTCGATTCAGGGTTGTGCTCTGCGCTATTCTCATTTTCACTTCAGTTCGTGAGGTTGATGCTGGATGTAAATCTCGGCTGAAAAGTATCGTTCTTCCTGCCTATTCTGTCGTTCTTGGGGCCGTGATTCTCACAACGAATTGGTGGCTTCCACGTCTGTTGAAATTTCATGATGAGCGAGTTCGCCAGGCAGGCATTCAGCGAGAGGTTAATTTGTGGGCATCGGCTAAAACTCCGGCGGAGGTTTTTCGGATTATTTCAAATCGATATATACGCTTTCAGTCCGTGCCATCACTTGATGCAATTCCTGCAGATATTTTAAAACTTGGATCCGCGGATTCTTGGGCTTTGGTTTTTAGGCAGGAAGTCAGCAGATACTTGGTCGAAGTCAACCAACCTGACGGGAGCTCAGAAATTCAAATTCATTTAGACAGAGAAATTTCGGAGCCGTATGAAATTATTCGGTCTTTGGATGTGCTTTCTCATTTGGCCAATATGATCATCGAAACAAAACCCTGGGGGTCGGTTTCTGAAAGTGGGATCGAAGGATTCCGACAACCGCTTTACGTTGTTCAGCAGTTTTGTACGGAATTTCCTGAGTTTGTGAGAAAGTCGCCACCTCCTGAGAATGCTGCGAGTCAACAGCTTGAGCGACAGGTTCGTGAAATGCTTTACATGGTTTCTCTTTTGATGAAGCCACCTGCCCCGATGCTGGGCATTGAAGATCGTTCGAGGGCCCGATCTTTCGGGCGGCTTTGGTCGTGGCTTGATTCGCTTCCCAAGTCAGCTGAGAAGTGATTTACGTTTGAGCAGCTTCTTCGCCGTGAAATAGCTTGAGATCAATAGAAATATACCAAATAGACTCAGGGCCAAATTCTCCTTGATCTGAATGGCGAGCACGACCCCCGCCAATAAAATAAATGATATTGGTTTATAGTTCAGCTTATACTTCAGCCACGGATTTTTAGTTGATATTTTTTGTTCAATCAGAATGAAGCCTATGGCCACAAGAATATAGAAGCACCAACTAATGGCAATGAAACAGGTAATCAGTGATTCGAAATTTCCAAGAAGTGCAAAAACAGAAGAGATGAAACACTGTAAGATAAGAGCAACTGATGGCGAAGTAAATTTTGGATGAAGAGTTCCTAATCTTTTCGGCAGCCATCCTTCTTTTGCCATCTGCTCTGTGACTCTAGGCCCAATCATGATGGCCGGAACGGCAGTCATAAATACAGCGACGATCATCATCAATAATGTTAGATTCTCTCCGCCGGCTCCAAATGCTTTGGACGAAAGCGCCACCGCAATATTGGGCATCATGACAAGATCTTGAGGTTGAATATAGCTGATCGCGAGGTAGTTGAGAAGAAAGTAGAGAATCATCACAACACCACAGCCAGTCAAAATATATTTTGTGAGATTCTTGCTGCTCTCATGGATCTCATGGGCAACAAAGGATAGAGAATTAAATCCTTCGTAACTCCAGAGGATGCCCACGATCGCCATGGCGAAATTAGAAAAATTCTTATCCGAAACATGATTCGCTATTGCGGGATCAATTTTTTCAATTGTAAATGCGAGAACACTGAAGAGCGCGAGAATAAGGCAGATTTGAGTAGATACAACGATCTTTTCAAATGTGCCCGTCGCTCGCATTCCCAGATAGTTGATTGTTGTAATCAGAGAAATAAACGCGACTGCGATACATGAAACTGCAGCTGCAGAAAGTTGAGGAAAAAACGCTTTTGCTTGTTCAGCAAAAAACATTGAGTAACCGGCAATCATCGACGGAGAAATCACAAGTAGGCACATCCATCCGTAAACAAGCGCAATATCTTTTCCCAAAGTTTTCTCGAGATAAATATATTGACCTCCACCAGACGGAAATCTCTGTCCTAATTTTCCGTAGATTTCTCCACCGACAGCACACATGAATCCACCGATGGCCCAGAGCGCAAAGGTCAGCCAAAGGTCTGTTGAGAACCTCGCAACCATAGCCGGCGTGACGAAAATGCCTGTTCCTACGATGCTGCCAATGACGATTCCGATTGAAGCAATTGCTCCGATTTTTTGAAGATGAATAGTCATATTTCTCCAGTTTTCTTGTTCTGACCATACCCTAATCTATTAAAAATCTACGGCATTTCGGTGTCGTTGCCAAAAATCCATTCATGACGGCGCTTGGGACTGACTCTGCCGTTAGGGCCATTTGCTAACAGCCCACCGGCTTTATGACAAGTTTTTGATCTTCCGGCCAAGAAGTGTTGCCTGACCTAGAGACATCAAAGCCTCTTCAAATTGATCTCACTCTTTTTTGAATTGATGAACTGTCGAACCCGTCTCGGCTGCATTTTCTGTCTGGTGCGTAGAAGTTTGTTTTCCTGGCTGCTCTGTTGATAGGCCACTCTTCTGAAGATTCGAGGCGTTTAAATTCTCTAACTTTTTCAAAAGTTGCTGAAGCACTTCTGCCAAAGCAGAGTCACCTTCTCGTTTTAGGCTGATTTGAAATTCATGCTCTTTTTCTCTTATCAAACGTGCCTTCTCGTCCTTCAAAGCATCAACTTTCTCTGAAAGCTGAACCAAGTTTTTTGTAACGATTTCTCTCAGTTCTGAGGCATTCACAGGCTCAGAATTGCCTTTGCCACCGAAGTGTCGATGATAGCGTTCATATAAACCGGCGTCAGTGTTCGGAAATATTTGGGTCTTCAATGAACCCAGCGTAGGCTCCTTGGTCAAACGTATGACAACCTGTATATCGATCTCTGCAAATTTCAGTTCGCTACTTACGCGCTTGAGTTCGATTGAGACTCTAGATAACTGCTGATCGAGCGATTCGGCAGACAGCGATTGAATGGAGATTAGTCGCGATAAGGTTGCTAGGAATAATAAGATCACTCGTTTGCTGTTCATTTCTTCACTCCTTCGTATGTATCCAGACTATTTCCTCAGAATTTAATCAAACATAAGGCTTTGATAAGGATGCAAATTGCATACCAAGGTCCCACGGCCGAGAGAGGATACGCCTGTAGGGGGAATCCGCGGATAAGATGAAATTTGAAAGAGACCTCAAGCGCCTGAAATCTTTGGGTTTAATGCTAAATGAAACTGAAGAGAAAGAAGGAGGTCGCAAGTGAAGGTAATCAAAGGTAGGAAGGCACGGCAATGGAAAAAAGAGCAAGGAGTCAGCCGTCAGTGGGAGCTGATGTCGCAGTTGATACCCATTGGTCTTGAAGACATTGAGGGCGGGTTCCAAAAAGAAGTTCAAGTGATGTAGGCCAGCTCAATTTCAACTAAAAAAGGGATTGCCCCCGCCCTGGCCCCCCAATCAGGGCCCTCAGTGTTGGCATCAGTCTTGCAGATTTATTCTGTAATGCTCAATACTTGGCAGTCTCAAGTGAAGGCTTTTGCTGGCGTTATTGTCAGTTTGATATTTTTTCTCTCATCGAGTCTCTGCTTTGAGGGAGTTCTGTATGCGAAGAGAGAAGATGTTTCAGCGTCAGAGCCTGGCCTCAATCATCAGTGCTCGTCCGTTCTTAAAGAATTAGCGCAGCGTCTCGCGGAGAGTTTTAGGCGGCAAGATCGAGTTGATTATCCTCATTTCAGTTGGGAAAAGATAGATGCCGAAACTAGATCTCGTTCTCGTGTCTTCAATTTCAGCGCGCATAACTACCGCACCGTTTGGCGGCAATATCTTGCGGATGATTCGCCTTTACAAGAGTTCATGGATCAAACGATCGAATATCTTCAGTCAAGTCACATTGATCGTTGTGTCATTCGACTTCAAACGGGAGCGGAACGCCGTTTGGCTCGAGGTGAAAAAATAGTTTATCCCAGATCTTATCAGGCCTGCAAAGAGGCGAATGTACTCAATCCCGGCACTTTCAATTTGGATTCCCCGAATCTTCGTAACGAGTGGGCAGCAAATAGCGCCTTTCGTAGGTACGGGCTCAAAGCGAAGGATTATTTTAAATGGAGCTCCCGTATCAAGAGCGCTGCCATTCGTGTGGCCCTGGAGGGCAATCTTAGAATTGTTAAAATCAAAAACATCCGAGAAAAAAAACAGAGGGCCTTAGAGCAGCGATGGAAAGAAAATCTCGAGTTTGGATTGAAATACTTAAACGATCGAGAAGCGATCAGCGATGGTGAACCTCTGCCCCAAGGCCCAATCTCAGATGATGTGGCACGTGAAACTTTAGATTTTTTTCGCTCCTTTGATGTCGGCGATTGGGCGTATTTTGAGGAAATTCCTCTTGTAAGTTCGTCTCATGCAACAAAGGACCGAATATCTAAACAATGGAAGGCCAGAAGTTGGAATATAGAAAACTACTCTGATCGTTGGAGAAGGTTTTTTGATTCTTCTCCTGCCGATCAAGAATTTATGGATGATGTCATAGGCTACCTTGAGTTAGATTCCGACGAGCGGTTGATTTTTCGATTGAATCGCGGCTTATTAGCACAGCTATCCAGATCTGACGTGATTCGTATTCCTCGCAGAAACACGCTCATTCCAGACGCAGAAAAAGTGAGAAATCCGCGAGAAACAAGCTTGGAAGGGTCGCCGGCTCAGCGACTGCAAAGCCTAGGAATTTCGATTACATACAGAAATGCTCTGGAAGATGAACTTGTGCCAACAATCCTTAAAGACGCGATTCACTGGAGTGAAGATCTTACCGAGTCTGAGCGGGAAAAAATTCGTGAAATTTACAGAAATAGTCAGTCAGAGGGGCTAGCCAGAGGTATCCGTCAATGATAAATGGCGATCAAATGATGGCGAGGATTCTGCTCTCAATCACTCTCTTAACCGCTGTGCCGGCATTTGCCGAAGGTCCTAGTGGCCCTCGATCTTGTGCGGAAGTGCTTCGTAAGCTGCAATATGAGTTGCAAACGATTTCTGGACGGTTGAAGACAGAGCTTCCTTTCGTAGATACGAATTTTCTTGGGCATCCTGTGAATTTGGATTTCACGGTGTTCTGGGATCATTCTCAGAGCCACGCTTCTGTTTTGATATCTGCTGTGAGCGCTGATCGCGATGGGCGGAGCCGACGGAGCAACCCGCGGACGATTGCATTATATCCTCTTGCGGATCAATCTGGTTTTGAAAGTAAAAATTCTTTTCAGTTTGACTTCGGGTCCCCCGCATTACATCCACGCTTCGACGATCATCGCCATTTATATTTTGAGTTTAGGTTCAGTGATGATGGGTCGAGAGGCTTGCTCTATGTCTTCAAAGGGTCAGCTACGGATCCGAGGGTGCGAGGCGAACTTATTCATCTTCATCAATTTCAGCTTTGATCCATTTCCATTTTTCTCATCAGAATTCCTTACTTAGCCTGATCTCTTAATCGGCGGGGTTCTCCTCGCCAACGCCAAATGCTGCGGCGTGTTTATGCAAGATGTCAGATCGGCGCGACAATAGTCTTTGGGGGGAGACTATCATGGCAAAGTGGCTTGCTGTCACGGTTCTAGCGACGTGCGATATTTCATGGGCATCATCATTTCAGAACCTGCAATGTATGAATGAATTAACGAGAACTTTTTCAAATGCGCAGATGAATTTTTGTGACAACGGATATTTTTTTTCGAGCGATTCATCTGGCTTCAATGCTTATGATAAAGCGACCTGTCATTTGATCAATGATCTGACGTTGCATATCTATCAAGAAAATAATCGGATGATTGTGGAAGTGGCGGGTCTTCACTCTGGTTTTTTTTCGACGGCTGATGCCTCGAGAAACGGTATGGAGACATACTCCCGGTGTAAGGATGTTACTGCGGCTGTAAAGAAATGGGCAACGCTCCGTAAGATTGCTGTACTTCCGGCAAATTCAAAATCGCCGGAAAACATTGATAGTGTTGCAGTTGTCGCATCAAAAAGAAATTGTAGTGGCCTTAAAAATGTTATCGATGATTGGATTGAAGCGTTAACAAGCGAAGGAAAGAGTGGTTCGGCCCTCATCTGTGTTCCTGATGAAATCGTTGGCACGAATAATCCAGCACTCGTCAGACAGTATATTTTCGAAAATATTAGTCGCCAGAAAGGACTCATTCTTGTTGGCAGCGACCTGCCACCATTTGAGATCTATTCGAAGACAGGTTTTTCGCCCGGCTATGCACAGTTTGATTATGGGTCAAGCGATCTGCCTTATGGGGAAATCAGCTCTGTGTTCTGGAATCAGCCGATTTCAAAGCTAAGTGATTCACTACGAAATATCGTATATCATGATGAAAATAATATTCATCTGACCCGTCAACCCACTTCATGGGCCTATGATTTAGACTTGTGGCGAGCCTCTGTTATGCGCGGATCAGAGACTTTCGAGGCGCAGAATAATCTTTGGGTCAGTCGATGGGTTGCAGATGAATCATATTTGAAGCATTCCCTGAGAAATTTTGTTGAGCGTCGAAGTCAGTTCCGGCCTTTTCTAAATCACCGATATCTACATGCGCGTGGCAGTTCTGGTGTGATGTTTACTCCGCATGATCCAGATTTGGAGCTGAGAACTCAAAATATGCTAAGACCGTTTTTTGACAACCTGCCGCCACAGAGTCGGTCATATATTATGACAGGAACGCAGCTGTTTGGTTTGACTCGTCATATCGATACCGAAACAACCATGATGACCTATGATGAACATGGAACCTCAGTTGGAATTGGGGATCTGAAGGCCTTTCGTCTTGTTCAGATGGATTTTTATCCGCCTATACTTAACTTAGATAGTTGTCAGGTCGGCGAATGGTATGAAGAAGAATCATCGCAGACTTTTATAGCGCAGTTGTTTTCAGCCGATCGACCTCCGCTTGTTGTTCTTGCAAGCCAAGGCACCAAATGGATGCCAACTATTGGTAGTGTTGATTCAATAACGGGGGATGTATTTTTTGATGGGCTGGCAAGTGGGCAAACATTTGGAAACCGACAATTGGAGACGTTTCAGAATAATATGCGGCATTGGTTTCAAAATTATCCAAACGATCCGACGACGAGTTTTCCTATGCAGCTCTATCATTCACTTTCTCTATTTGGCGATGGAAGTATTGAATTTTAAATTTCGGGGGTTTGAGTTCTGAAAAAAGTGCCTTTACACTAGTCTGTTCGTGTCTGATTCTATTTGTATGGGACTTTTTCGGCTTAGATATTTTTTTTCATTTTTACGCGATGTGGCTCGACAATCGTCTCAGCATCGTGTCACACGAATGTCGGCAGCTCTTTCTTATTATGCGATGTTTTCGCTCGCACCGTTTTTGCTGCTGGCGGTCACAATTATAAGAATTCTTTTCAATCGAGAGACAGCACGCTCGCAAATAGTCATTCAATTGCAAAACCTATGTGGCCCTCAGCTTGGGCAAGCCATTGAATCAATCCTCGAAATTAGTTCCCATCAAAGAGCCGGGAGTTTAACGACATTTCTGGGAATCTTTGCCATCAGTCTTGGGGCTATGAGTGCGCTCAATGAACTTCAAGATTCGTTGAATACTATTTGGAATACTCCAAAGGAACGAATCTCTGGATGGAGAGCATATTTAGTGAAGCAGTTTATTTCACTAGTTTCTGGACTAGGGATTGGAGCCGTTCTTTTGTTGATCATTATTTCTAATTTGGTCCTTTCAATGGCAAGTCATTGGCTCTCTTCGGAGCATCTTCTCTCGAGGCGAAGTGATCTCTGGCTGTGGGCAAATGGTTTGATTTCATTTGTATTATTGGCCTCTGTTTTTGCAGCCATTTATAAATATGTGCCTCGCGTTAAAATTTCGTTTCGACATATATGGCTTGGGTCAATTTTTTCGGCGGCCTTTTTTATTTTTGGTAAGTTTTTTCTGGGCTTTTATTTAAGTCATGCAGCCATTCGTTCAACTTATGGGGCTGCGGGCTCGCTGGTCGTTATTTTGATTTGGGTCTACTACGCGGCCCAAGTATTTCTGATGGGAGCCGAGATAAATCGGGCTGTCGCGAATCGGTTGGGCACTTCCAGTTAAAATCATTGATGAGCTAGATCCACCCACTTCATTCTTCTATTGTGGGCTCTAGTATGAGATGTTGACTCGATGACCAAAATGAAATTTGCGTTGATTGCGCATGATCGTCAGAAACCGATGCTCCTGAAATGGGTAAAAGGGCATCTGCGATTTTTTCGACAGCATAATTTATGTGCGACGGGTACGACTGGTGCACTGCTTGAAAAAAAACTGAGTTTAAAGATCGAAAAATTTATGAGTGGTCCTTTAGGGGGCGATTTGCAGATTGGAGCTCAAATTGTTGAGGGGTCGATCGATGGGGTTTTCTTTTTTTGGGATCCGTTAGCTCCTCAGCCCCATGATGTTGATGTCAAAGCTTTGCTACGAATTGCGGTGGTCAAGAATATTCCTATTGCTTGTAATCCGGCTTCGGCTGATTTGATTCTGAGGGGCTTGCATTGAGATATTGGACGATTTCCATTTTTTTATTTTGGTAGAGGACTTTTGCTGAGCCTGTTCCATGCAGGCTCTTATTTGAGGAGTGGCTAAGGTCTCGGATATAAATATTAATATTGAAACTATTAATAAATCTTTCGATTGCGGAGTCTGAAAAATAGGGATGATTTTCGATAAACTCCGAATGATCAAGGCCTGCAATGGTTTCTTGCGATGGATAATAAATCACGAAGCTCCAATTAGTATTGAGCAGTGTGTAGATCCAGTTTTGATTGTTGCAGATCATTCTTATATTTGGGTCTGTGGTGCGAGATTTTTCGATGATATCGGTGATCTCGATTAAGTCCTCTTTCGTGAGTCCATTGAATTCGCTTCGTTTATGCACTACAAATGAATAGAATACTTGTAATGCTGTGATGAGAGCTGAGTAGATCAGCAGAGCGATGAAGGGGTACTCCCCCGTTTTTTGTTCCGAAATTGATACTGAGACCAGCGCAATAAATGCAAATGGCGTTACCAATTCAATATATCTTTCTGGCTCTCCTAAGAATCTTGTTTTTCGAAATGAAGTCGCAAAAAAAATGAGGCATCCCAAGACAAAGATATGCCAACTGAAGAGCGCAAAACCCGTGAGGTTCTTGTCGTAGACAGTGAGAAGTGTCATAACCGCAATGGGATTTAATATTAAAACCACAAGCACTGCGTTTTGATAGGCGTAGAGAAGTGCGCTCTTTGGACTTTTAATCAAGAGAACCCAAATGTCTAAAATCAGATCTTTCCAAATGCTCGGTCTAAATTTGAGGATGAATACTTTTGCAAGTTTTGTGGCATATACTTTTGAGTGCATGAATCTTTGACGCATATAATTGAATGCATATGAGGGATGTAAGGCAATAAAGAAGCCTAGCCCGAAAGCCGCTGACCGAAAGAGATCTGCTTCTCTAAAGGTGATCATCAGGCCAACCGAAATGAAAAGCATCGCCTGCATCGCGAAGATATTTGTTCCCCAAATTAAAAATGCCACAAATATAGGGATCGCTTGATAAACGAAGGGTTCCTCTCTGACGAGATATTGGGAGAGAATGAGGGATGCAAATAGAAAAATCCCAAGAGCTCTTGAAGAGATCCCTAAGCTTCGCGCGTTGGTCCATACATAGTATTGAGGAGTCAGTGATAAGGCTGTGACTAGAATCAACGACTGAATCGTATCGAGACTCGGAATGAGTGTTTTCTGGGTGATAATGGAGATCCCAACGAATTGAAGGACCATCACGATCGAGTTGAAAAAACGTGATACCTGCTCAACTTGGTTTTTACTGAGATAAGAGAGCGCCAGATGCATATAGAGCGGGTCGCAAATGAATACCTGGTTCAAAACATTTGGAAGGCGTATGGGTAGCCTGTGGCCGCGTTCGCGAATCACATCAATATAATATCGATGTACAGCATTATCTGAGGTCGCCATGCGCTTGACGCTTAGTCTCAATAACTGCGTTAAGATCAGAACGATAAACGCGGGGGTGATGAGAGTCAGAAACGACATTAGGGTCCCTTATAAGTCACAAGTGGATTTCCATTTGGTTCAGTGGCGAGCTCAAGAGTTGCGCCTCCGAATTTGAGAACGCTTTCACGATGAGAAACGATGACAGTAGTGATTTTGCCATCCCATTGGCTCAGGTTTTCAAGTAGATGCGACTCTGTTTCTATGTCTAAATTTGCAGTGGCTTCGTCCAAAATAAGTGCGCGAGGTTTTCGAAGAAGGGCGCGCGCCAAACAGATACGCTGCTTCTGCCCGGAGGAGAGACCCTCCCCTTGTTCTGAAATAATGTGATGAAGCTGTTTTCCTAGATCGAAAACAAATTGAGCTCCCGCAGCGATGAGAGCCCGATTCATTTCATCTGAAGAAACTTCGCGGTCGACTCCAAACTGCAGGTTTTCTGAAATTGAACCATCAATCAAATAACTTTCTGGTCCGACGTAACCAATTTCAGGCAGGATAAGCTCAGACACGTCTTTCAATGCCCAAGTTTCTTTTCCACAACTGGCAAAGATCTGTCCGTTTGTGGGTTCAATCTGACCAAGCATTAGATTGAGAAGTGAGCTTTTACCTATTCCTGAAGGCCCGCGAATGACTAATCTAGTTCCCGGCTTTAGATCGAGGTTCAGATTTTTAAAAATCTCTCTTGATCCATCTGGGTAGGCAAAAGAAATATTCTTGAATGTCCACCCAATAGGTCCATCGCTCAGCTGAGTTCCTTCTAATGGCTTGGAAGATAGACCGTTGTTAGTGTGTGGGGCTTTGTTCTGGGAATAGAGATCGTCCCAGCTCTTCACGGTCTTCAATGTGGGCCAGTAGAACATTATGCTCGACAGTCCAAATGCCAGCATGCCAGAAGTCTGCATCAAGCGTAGCCATAAATAAAAATATGTGAGCAGAAGCGCGGGTGAAAGTGCTTCTATGCGGGTCGTAATAAAGATAATGCCTACGATAACAAAGAGGCCGAGAAGCTGGGGATAAGCAAATAAAATTGCCGAGAATCGAGCATTTTCCAGAGATAATTTTTGATAGCGATCAATATTTGTTTTACACCAGTCGTGTTGCCGGTTTTGTCCACCGGTGATTTTGAGAAATAAAATATTTTTCAGAGAAATGGAGAGCCTTTGGTTTAACCGATCCCATTCTTGGCTTAGCTCTTCGCCGAAACTTTGAACATGTCTTTGAAATAATCTCAGCGGAAACAATAGAGCTGGAATGAGAAAAAGAGCAATAAAGCCGAGCGTTGTAGATTGCAAAAATAAGGCAGTGATCAAGCAGAGACAGAGAGAGCTTTGCACCACCAACGATTGAAGATTGCCCAAAGTAAACGAAGTCCAATTGACGCCTTCTCCGAATAGCGAAGTGAATTCACCAGTATTCACAGATTTGGCAGAAAATACCCAATCTAACATCTTTTGCCTTTGATGCTTTTTGTATTCTTGGCTTACAGCTGACGCGGAATAGGTTTGAGCCCACGATAGAACAGATCTGAGAACAGCAAGTAAAATAAGACCTGCGAAGAGCTCATAGCTATCGAGATTGTCAAACCAATGCGGCGCGGTACCCATTTCTTTTTTTGGGACGACGACCAGAAAGAAAGACTGAATGCCGTGAGTGAAAGCAAACTCGGTGACGAATAAAGCAATTCCAGTAATGGCACCTATGATGAAAAAAAAAGCCGTTTTAGATCCGACAAAATAAATCCAGCTTTTCGGACGTGACTGATTTGGCATCAGCTGACGAGTGAGGTTCATGTTTTAGTTGATTCTCCGGTATGCTTAAGTCGAATTTGATTTACTGTTTGGCAATATAGATCCATCTCTATAAAGTATTCTTGCGTAAAGAAACGGAGTAAACAAATGTTGTTGCCGAACGCACATTTTTCCGATGCCACAAATTCTAGGTTTGACCTGAACAGCCTGTTTATCAAAGAAGAGTCTCTGAAATCGCTGAGGCAGCAAATCTATGGCTCCCAATCCCCTGGCTATTTTATTATAAGGAATTTTCTGACTCCAGAACAGTTAAGGCATATTCAAGAGATCTGGACAGAGGCAGAAGCTCCTAAATTTCACCAGTGCTTTCGTGATAAGCGAGATTTTTATTTCGGCTGCCCAAACTATTATAGCGAGCAAAATGGATCTCGAACTTTCTACAATTTTCTATGGGAAAAACCGTTGGACGAACTGACGTATTCGATCGCGATTCATTTTCATATGCTCCGCAATCGTATCGAGGCAAAAACCATTTCTGACGATTTATTTCCATATCAAAGACGATCATGTAGCTATCGTGTCATTGTTTCGGATTTTCCCGAGTATGAAGTGAAGCCACACCGAGACTATTATTTTCCGGACGACCCCACAAATAAGCTGCACGACCTGACGCGAGTTCAAGGAACATTGTTTTTGTCAGAGTATGGGCGGGACTATACTGGAGGTGGCTTTGTATTTCGGACGAATCAAGGGACGGATATTCAGTTCGGCAAAGATATTCAATTGGCAGCAGGCGATTTCGTGATTTGGCGCTATTCGAATCTTCACTCCGTCACTTTGACAAAGAGGATGGATAATGGAATGGGTTTTGTCCGGATTCTGTTTCCACCAGAATATATTTATGAACGCAGAAGAGGTTTCTTGGACTTTGGGTATCGAATTGCGCGAGTTGCTTGTGATCGCTTAGCGAAGTTCGTGGCTCTTCGGTAATTTTGAGGGAAGCACATGAGATTTACTCCATATAAAGTTGACTATGACTTGTTGGTCGACACGGGACTTGAAAATAACTTAGTTCCAGATAATTATTTTACGCTTTGGGATCTCATTGCAGAGTGGCAGGTGATGGTACTGAGTGAAAGAGGTATTCGCACCTCAAGCTATCTTCTTGATATTGGTTGCGGTGCAATGCGATTGGGATTTAGCGCTGTAAATTATTTGGACTCTGGACATTATTTTGGAATGGACCCCTACTCTCCCTATGTGGAGACTGCAAAAGCAATGGCAGCCAAATTGAAGATTCAGAAAGAATTTCATTTGTCAAATCGGTCTGATTTTGGATTTGGACTTTTTAATCACAAATTTGATTATGCAATGGCTCAATCCGTTGTCACTCACTTGTCGTGGGCTCAGTTTAGAGCCTGTCTGCTTGAGTTGAAAAAGGTGATGAACTCTGGAGCCCAATTTATTTTTACTTATTCAATTGGTTACTATCCGACTGTTGGCTTTATGTACGGAGGTAGCCATGTCATGAAACGTCCTTGGATTCGTGATATTCAGCAGATCAAGAATTTGGCAGCCGAATTGAAAATAGATTTTCAAACCTTGGAGTTTAAGCATCCGACAGGTCAGTTGGTTGGCATATTTCGTTTCTGATATTGCGACCCATTTAATGGGCACCCGTGTCCCTCAATCTGCGACATTTACATCTCAGAGCCATCTTTTAAATAGGTTTTAAGCTGTTTATAGCCTATTTGGGGGCGGCACATATTCTGCATTTTATCTCTGTAGAAGCAAAAAGCTTCAGAGGAGATGGATATGCGAATGACACTGAAAAATCGATGGCGCGGGTTGGCCCTGCTTGGCCTGATTTGTATATCTCTTCTCAGTGGGTCGCGAACTGAGGCTTCAAGCTTGATTGCCTCTGACAAAGGAATGCATTTCGGTGTTTCTGCAGCCTCGCATATGGCCTGCTCGATGATTACTCAGGCGCTGACGAATTCTAAATGGGGAAGCAAAATTGGATGCTGGATGGCTGTGAATGCGGCAGGTGTGATCAAAGAGATGACCGATCCGCTTCATCATGGAACCCGAGATGTTGAGGATGTATATGCCAATATGGCGGGATCCGGTATTTCATTTGCGACTCTTTCTATAGCATTTTGAGCTTGCTGAAACCGGCTGCGATTTGCTCTAGTGTCAGACGTGGGCAGGGATTTTCTCATATCATTGTTTGTTTTCTCGTTTTTATCTTTCGAATTATTGGGCCAAAAGGCTTCTGTTCCCCCGAGTATTTGGATCACCAAAGAGCAGCGAGCTGTTTTCAGTGACTTTCGTGCGGCAGAGTATCGAATTACATACGATACGATTCACGAAAAGGTGCATGTAAAAACGCAAATTGAATTTGATACCTTTCAAGAGGGAAAACTGCTTTTTGATTTGGTCGAAGAGCCTGCAAAAATACTTCTAGATGGCGAAGACGTAAAATCGAGCGTTGTTGAGATCGGCGAAAAAACGACCAAGATGAGAATGCTCGAAAAATCATGTTTTTCAGGGAGACATATTCTTTTGATCGAGCATGAAATTTCGGAAAAGGTTCGTTTTCAAAACGGTGGGGCCGCTAGCGCCTTTTGGACAGACGATCGTTTGGATCGTCATCTTCTCGAGCAGTATTTGCCAACAAATTTGGAATACGATCAATACGCAATGACTGCTTATATCAATTTTGAAGGGAGTGGGCCCGATCAAGTGTTGTGGACAAATGGTGAAGTGACGAAGACAGATGGTCGGCAGTTCAAAATTGTTTGGCCGCGTACTTCCACTTCGGCTTCCATTTATTTTCATCTTGGTCTTGAGGACGAATTCATTTCAACTAATGGTGAATTTATAAGAACTGACGGAAAAATTATTCCCATCACTGTGTATTCTAAACGTGAAGGGAATTTGAAAATTGATTCGTATATCGATCAAGTCAAAGTGGAATTGAAGAAACTGGAAGACACTTTTGGAATTTTTCCTCACTCTCGCCTCTTAATCTATATGGCCCCAGATTTCTTGGGTGAATCCGACTACCCTGGTGCGGTGATGGCTGGCGAAAAGTCGCTGATCCATGGGCTAGCGCATCAATACTTTGGACATGCGCTGCAGGCCGCTGGCGGTAATTCGCGCTGGATTTTTGAAGGAATCGTCGCTTGGAAAGAAAAAGAATATCCGAAACTTAATCGACTCATCTTTGATTCGGAAAATTTTGTCTCGGAATGGGCTTTTCGTCGTCAGATGGTCTCTTCGGGATATGATCGTGGCGGAGACTTAATGGCTTACTTTGATTCTCTCGTTTTTACACAAACCGGAGGAACAAAAGGATTAGCGGATGTGATTCGTCATTCTTTAAAGCTGCGTTTATTTAAACCCATGACCGTTGAACAATTTCGTGAAGATCTTGAAAAAGTATCTGGGAAATCCTTTGAGAAGGAATTTAAGAAATGGGTCTATAAGGGCGAAGTTTCTAAGAATCAGAATATTTTTGGTGGATCAATCGAGCGAAGGGTGAAGAGCGTTCACCATCCGGTGAGGCAGAAAACGAAGGATGATGAAGATTTCTTCGGTAAGTATCTATAGGTCTCGCACGAATCTAGAAATGACTTGCTCCGACGGATAGAGCTCTTAAAACTTCTTGGTTAATATTTTCTTGATCCTGAAATCTGAGGCGAGAGAAGAGAATGCCCTTCTTTGAATTCGGCAGTTGGTAAGCGAGGCTTCCTATCCCTTGAATACTGCCATGTGGTGATCCGAGGTCTAACGTAAATGCAAAAGTTTCTGGGAGTTGTGGGGCTTCAATCAGACAGCCGCCTGCGGACAATGAGAGTGTGTGAAACTTCTGTGCAATACCAACAGAGGGATCAGTGATCATAAATGCTTTTCGCATGGTGACTCGCTTCCATGTGCGTTCAGCCTTCCATGGATTTTCTTGCCCTTCTTTCATTCGACTCTCAATGACCTTGAGATATTTAAAAATTGTCGACGAGTCGGGTTTAGCTTTTGCGGCTTTTACAATGAGCGAATATGCCGCATCAATGTGGTTGAGCGAGAGTTCCGCCAATGCTTTGAGCGTTAAGGCTTGTGCGTCATTTGGAAATTTCTTGAGCAATAGATCGGAGTAGTAAATCGCTCGATCAAATGCCTCTGAATAAAGAGCCGCCGTACCAGCACACATAAGAACATCTGGCTCTGCTTGAATATGTGGCAAGGCTTCTTCAAACAACTTCAGAGCTTCAGAATAATTTTTTTCTTGGAGGAGGTTTTTTGCTGTGCGAATGGTGTCAGTTGCTCGGCCAATCGCTTTGTCTTCCATTCGTAATACTTGCCTGAGCTGAATGAGCTGAGAGAAAGCGTCATCAATTCGTCCCGCTTTCAGTTGCCTCTCACTAGCAGAGGACATTGAATTGATGCGTCGTTGAATTTCACTGCGAAGTTTGTCACACGCTTTTTGGCAGTCTTCCTCCGAAGCGTTGATAAATAGATGCAAGGCTTGGTAGATTCTGAGCTCCCTCAGGGATAAGTCTTGTTTCTTTTCGGGTTCCTTTCTTTTTATCACACCGTCAGAAAATGCAAAATGAGCGCCCAGCGGCCTGCAACGAAAAATGCCTATTATTTCAATATCTTGTGTATTTCAGCAAAAAATGCGGATCGTTAAAAGCGGCAAAAGTCGTCGTCAATTTTGAGCTGAGGCCACTACATTTTTCGGACGAGGGGGTTCACTCAGCACAACGCCCTAGAGATTGATAAAGCTGCTGCCAATGTCTGGTGGATTCTTCAGAATGCCGAGATCAATCAGCTGCGCACCGAGACTCTCCCATCGTTCTTTCGACATAAATCCAAGCAGATGATTTTCTGGATCGTCGTCGCGAGGAATAATAAATGGCATTTGCCTTTTTGAGATATCATTGAATGTCGTAAGCGGCATTGATTTGTTGAGCTCAGACATATGCACATTTGTCGGAGCTGGATTCTTGATATAGAGATCCCAGCCAGCACGGGTCGCGGTCACAAATTTATCGACAATTTCCTTGTTGTTCTTCAAGTAATCAGCCTTCATCGCAACAACTTCGATATATGGATTATAACCTGAGTCTGCGATTAAAAATGTTTTCGTCGGTACATTTTCTTTTTCAGCGTGAAGAGGTTCAGAGAATACGAAACACTGTTGGGCAAGATTTGTATCATGCAGAAATGGGCCAATACTTCCTGTGTATGGGACGACCTGTATTTTGGAGAATCCATATTTTTTTTCTAAGAACAGTGAGAACGCTTGGCCTTTCTGGATAGCGAGAGTTCCAGATTTAAATACGTCTGCTAATTCGCCTAGTTTTCTAGAGTCATGAACCATAATGGCCATTGGTGATGTGTGATAAACGGCATATGCTGAAATAACATCTGCGCCTCTATCGCGCGCGGTTAAAACTTCAGATGCACTCGAAATGGCGAGCTCCACCTGTCCGGCGGCAACCATCTGAATCGTTGGACTTCCAGCGCCACCGGGAACAATTTCCACATCAAGCCCGGCAGAATCATAGAGCCCCATCATCTTTGCGGCATAGAATCCTCCAAACTCAGGCTCAGCCACCCAGTTTAAAGCCAGTCGAATTTTTGGTTTCGAGGATGATATTAGAGAATGTTTCTCCATTTTCTTTTCAAGGACAAAGAAAAGAGCCGCGCCCAGTAATGGTAAAACAAAAAATGTGAATCGAGAGATTTTCATCGAACGATCATCGTTCTGAAGGGTGCCAGGAGTGAAGTATTATTTTTGAGATTTTCGAGACAATTTTGAGAAAGGCTAAACCGATAAAGGAGGCTGAGATCACGCTCGCACCAATCATCTCGATGCGTTGTTGAGTTCTCGAAGTATCAATAAGGCCACCAAGCCCTCCTCCCGCAATAAATTCGCCGACAATTGCGCCAATGACCGCAAGTCCCGCAGAAATTTCGGCGCCGATGAAAATCTGCGGCAATGCGTGGGGTAATCTCAGTTTAGTAATCGTGTCCCATTCTGAAGCCTTGTGGATTCTGAAAAGATCAACGAGTGGCAGATCTGTTGAAAGAAAGCCTTTAAGAGTACTCGCGATCATTGGAAATACCGAAACGATGAAACTTGAAATGGCGACCGTATTGAATCCATACCCAAACCAGATGACGAGAAGCGGAGCTATGGCAATGATGGGAACCGTCTGAAAAAAAGAGATATAAGGATAAAACATTTTCTGAAGAATTTTTCTCGATGAAAGAAAAATTCCAATCCCAATTCCAACAATGACGGAAAGAAGAAATCCTGTTGTCGCGGCTGTTAATGTTGAGAGGGCTGCCTGAAAAAGAGTGGAAGGTTCATTGATAAATATGGAGAGAATTTCTGTTGGCGCTGGAAAGAGAAATGAAGGGATCACTTTCTGTCTGACGAGAATTTCGAGTACAGTCACTATAACCACCAGCGGAATAATTGCCATTAAGATTGACTCCTCAATATTTCAGAAAAACGAGAGACCTCAGCGCCGAATTGTGGACTCCATCTTATTTCTGTTGGCCGATCTAAGGGAAGCTCGATGCTTCTGACCAGACTAGGTTCCGTCATCGTCAAAATTTTTGAGCTGAGGAATATAGCTTCCATGATGGAATGAGTGACAAATATGACGGTTAAGTTTTGTTCACGCCAGATCTGGCGCAGATCTTTGTCAAGGCGCTCTCGTGTCAACTCATCCAGAGCAGCAAATGGTTCATCGAGCAGAAGAAGTTTTGGCTTTGTGATCAAAGCTCGAGCGAGGGACACTCTCATTTTTATTCCGCCAGAAAGCTGATGTGGCTTGAGTGATGAAAACCTTTCAAGTCCGAGCCACTGCAAATGTTGTCGAATCACTTGTTCGTCGACAGTTAATCCCTTCAGTTCAAGCGGAAGTCGGATATTTTCAACAACGTTTCGCCACGGCAGTAACTGCGCTTCTTGAAAAACAATCGATGTTTTATGTATCCATTCAGTATTCTGCCAGTCGACATTCCCCGAGTATTCAGAATCGAGTTCTGCAATGATTCTGAGTAACGTGGATTTTCCACAACCCGAAGGTCCTAGAATCGAAAGAAAATCTCCTTCATGAATTGCAAGATTGAGGTTCCTAAAAACATTTAGTTCCCCATACTGTTTCGAAAGATTTGACAGGCGAAGAATTTCCACCTGTCAAATCTTAGCAGTTTTATTGAAATTGGTCTTTGTTTGGTTGGGAATCTTGTTGCTTTTTCTGTTCCGGATGAACGGGCGTCTGGGCTCCAGATGCAGGAGTCTTTGGGCCTTCAAGAGCATCGAGAATGTCCTGGTCGGTCTGGCCTGGCTCAGGTTTTTTATCAGCCGCGTCGTTATCATCGTCTGCATGGTCTTCGTCATCGCTCGCATAAGCCTGTTTAAATGTGAGCTTGTCTAATACGGCTACATCTTTTCCGAAAGTTTTCGCAATCTCGAGTGTTTTTTTGTCAAGAACTAGAACTTCTTTTGATCCACTTGTGGTGGATTTCATAAAGACAAGTCCCCCATCCTTAAAGGAATAAGTAATTCCACTGCTGTCACTTTTTGGAAAATTTCCGGGTTTGGCTGGCTTTATCATTTGCGCAATTTTTTTTGAGAAATCCCCCAACGAATCCGTCTCAGATATTTCACTCACTTTTTTTTCAAGAGATTTTACTTCAGAAATTTGTTGATCTACAAACTCCCGTAATTTCTTCATTTCGTCTGGTGAATTCAATATTTGACTATTTTCAGCCAATTCGTGTTGAGCCATTCTTATTTCGTCGAATAAGTCGTTCTGGCTCAGCATAATGCTGGAAATTCTGAGGGGCGAAGGAATATAACTATTCTTGGGCAGATCAAGTGCGATAATTTCTTGAGTTTTTTTATCCAAGTCTTTTTGCTGCTTCTCGATTTTTTGGGTTGTGGCCTTGATTTCTTTTGGCAGATTTTCAATCTTTTGCTCTGCAGAAGCGATTTGGGTGTTGATGAGCTTAGAAATATTCTCTTGGGTTTCTTTCTTTAATAAATCTTCTGATTCCCGAGTCATCCCAGGTTGTGCATTGCTGGAGAGCCTCATCGGAAGCGCAAGAATAGAATCGTGATCTTCTTCCTTTTGAATGAAGAAGATAAACGGTGATTTTTCTGGAGAGTATCCGTGAAATATCTCAAGAGATGACTTTCCATCGACAGATTTAACCGTTGTAGAAAAAAAGTGGTCGAAATCAAACCCAACATATACAGGATTTCCTTGTCGATCTTTTCCGGCAACAAGTTGAACCCCGCCACGCTCAGCTTTAAGCATTTTCTCTATTTCTGCAGAACTGTCTTCCGTGGCACTCTCATCGTCATCGGAATTTTCATCGAGCTCAGCCTCGGGCTCCTGGCCAAATGTTTGTTGTAATGTTTCATGCGTTTCAGCCCGCAAAACCAATGGGTTTATCAAAAGACCAGCATTTACAAGAACAGAAAAAATATTTCTCATTTTCATGAAGCATCTCCTCACTTTTGTCGTTACTACCAGCGAGCTGAAAGTTCATCCAGCACCACATCAAGTCAATTCTGCAAATCTTATACCAGGCCTAGGTCATTGAAATGATTTGAGAATATAGCCTGCTACCCGAGACCGGGAAGTCCCATCTGTGGTATCTTGTTCGCAGTTGAGCGTTAATCAAAAATCAGGGTCTGAGTAATCGTGACATCTTGAGCGAGTTCTAAGGTGGTGATTTGGCCAAGCGTATTCCTTAGACAGCTGGCGAAGTCTGTATAATCAGAGCTGCTGACACCATCGAATAAGATATTTTGAATTGTGCCCTTTCTGCTGATCAGAAATGATGCCGACAGGTATTTTTCATTGGGATGATGATTTTTCAGGTCTGCCATGCACGCCTGGATGAGGCGTTTTTTTGTGGATAATCGCTCGGACAGTTGTGAAGTCACTACGCTTTGCCCCTCGCCGGATAAGGTCGTTTGGGAACGGATTCTATCTTCCGATTGTTTGACGATTTGTCTGTGAGTCTGAAATTTCCATTTTTTAAGGATTGCGGATTCATTTTCATTCAATGATGCCGCTGAGGGCGAGATTCGACCTATCGACTCTCTCGGACCCTTCGCCTGTTTGAAATAAGTATGTTGAAGTCCAACTGCCTCAATGATTTTAGGGCTTGAAGCAATCGCAAGGGGTCTACGAGCGTGAATCTGAAATTTGAGTGCAAACACGCAAGCGATATGAGCCAAAATAACTGCGCTGATAAGGCCGAAGCGACTATTGAAAGGATTCCATTTTTTTTGAATCACTTCTAGAGATAAGCTAAACCTGTTTTGGAATCTGATCTTGAGCGGTTTGTTAAGGTTGTTCCAGGATATTGTTATCTCTCGTTGGCCGAGATCCTGGGGGATAAGCATCTCATGGCCGGCACTTTCGATTGAGTGAGCGCTCGACAGGGTCAATGATAGCCGTCGTCCTCGTGAATAACCGGCGACGATATTCATGAATCTGAATTTTCCTGAATACTGGCCAGTCTGCTGAAGTGACCCGTTTGGGTCTTGGAGCTTTAAAAGAAGACAGGAATGGCGAAGCATTTGGCCCTCTGTCTACATCAAATGATTGTAAAATCAACAAGCGCCGAGGCTTAAGGAACGACGACGTCTACTTCAGGATAGGACGTTTCAGAATCGCCGACAGGTCGACCCAGTGTCTGACCTCCGGCTGTGCAGTTTGAGCGTCCCGTATAGGTATAGCCGCACGAATATCCACATCCAGAATATCCTGAGCCGCCCGACGTATTGCCGGAGCTCATAAAGAAGGTATCGGTACCTCCTGCGGAGTTCAGTAATGTACAGTCATAATTTGTTTTGTTGGTGACCGTCACTTCCGCCCAGCCTTTGAGGGAGGCGGTCTTGTAGTAGCACATGCAGTTTGTCTCAGCATTCGCGCCGCTTTGCCAAAGTCCTAAAATCCATGTCAAAAACGTCCATAAAAGTGACTGACTTTTAATTTTCATACCGCACCTACTTAATGTCTATTATCTCAGTCTAAGCCGCATAACGTCAATACGGGCAGAATTGAGCGAAAGTTTGCATATATCAGGGCATACTCTGTAAACTATGCATAGGAAATCATGCCAGAAGAGCGCTGTTGGAGATCAAGTTCGCTTATTTTTCATTCGGGAAGTTATGAAAGGCTACTCTTTCAAGAGGGGGATCGTCCTTCGGCGGTTTCTCTTCCACTTGCCGATTTGTTGGAATCCTGTCGTGATTTTGAATCGTTAGAAACTCATGCTGCTGGTTGGTGGAAGAGTCTGACTTTTGGCCAAAAGAGAATGGCCTTGAAAGACATGATTGGGTTTTTGAGGCAGAGATCAGAGACAATTCATCTGTCAACGAGATTGGGCACTTCTCTTGCAGTGCAGGTTTTGGGTCTGTTAAAACAGCAAAATTATCTCTGTTCAAAAGCAGACCTTCTCCAGTTTTGGTCCCAATCGTCTTCGCGAGTGCAAGCAAACTCTATTTCTAGACTCGCCGTCGTGACGAAGGATCGACAAGATTTTCTCTCGCGATGTTTAAATTCATATGCAGAGAACGCTTCGTTCTTTGATGATCGATTGAATTTCGTGATCTTCGATGATTCTATGTCGCAAGACTCAGAAGCTCTCATTACCAAATGGGCAGAGGATTTTTACGCTAGATGGGGGCAGTCCATCTCCTATTGTGGAAAAAAGCAGAAGTCAGAATTCCGCAACGCTCTTGTTTCTGCAGGTATTGACGCCACTCTTTTGGATTTCTGCTTTTGGGGCGGATCAGACGAATCAGAAAATTATCTCACTTATGGCGCTAATCGTAATGCCTTTCTCTTGGATGGTATCGGAGAGCTTTCTCTTTCGGTTGATGACGATACGTTTTGCCGCATTGGAACTTCTGAAAAAAATACCTCCGCACGATTGGCAGACCCCAACGATCATACGCATTTTCGATTTTTTTCATCGCGAGATGAGGCCTTGAAATCGGTGAGCTTATATTCTGGAAGTTTCAAGAAGATGCATGAAAGAGGATTAGGACGATCACTTCCCGATTTGCTCAATCAATTGCTTGATTGGGAAAAGCTGAAGTTCTCTGAACTGGGTCCATTGCTTCACCAGCTGATGCATTTAGGAAAAGGGCATATTGTTTCGACTTTTCAGGGGCTGGCGGGTGACTCTGCATCAACAGATCCACTTCATGTGCTCGGCTATATGGCGCGACGGTTTGAGCCACAATTTGAAAACGAAAATGTGTTTAGAGATTCGCTGAGCCATCGAGAAATTCTTCGTACGCTTGATCAGCCTTATATTTATCCGCTGCGCAAATGTATGATGACGGCATTTGGCCTCGATCAGAGAGATGTCCTGGCGCCATTTTTTCCTCTCTTCAGACAGGAAGATTCCATATTTGGAGATGTCATGAGTTTTATCGATCGGGAATCTCTCATGATGCATTTGCCGTACACATTGGATCATTTGCCAGAAACCGGCAGGCAATACTCCACGATTTATTTTGAAGGAAAGAGTGAATTTTGGCCGGTCCATGCTTTCGAAGAAGCCTTCAGATCCTTGCCTCTCCCATCATTGATCGTGGATCGAGAACGAGCCTTGAAAATAATGGGTTTTCATTTAGAGGCCGTTGGCGAAGGTTCGTTTCGAGACTATCAAATGAAAATGAGAGCAGCGCATTGGAATCGGATTGCACAGAGTATCAGTTATTATGAATACCTGCTCGATACTTACAAGAAAATGCCCGTACATTGGAGAAAATTTGTTTTTGAGTTAAGGCAAAAGACTCGCCAAAATTTAAGTTACCCAGCGTTTTTAGCCCCGCCTTGGCTGGTGATGTCTTTAGGACAAGAGGCTGCCGAGAGAAAAGTGAAAAGCTGGATATCACAATACGGCAGACTTCTTCAGGCTTGGCCAGATATTTGGGAGGCAGCATTGTGCCTGAAAAAAAAGGGTCAGACTCTTTCGAAAAAAATAAAATAAATTATTTTATTCGAGATTTTTAATCGCTTCGCCGATATCCACCTTCACAAGTGAAGAGCTTGTCAGCGCTTGCATAAGTCCAATATTGACTGCAAAGGTAAGTCCTGGCGGCGGATTTTCCACAAGCCTATACTCCGGAATCATTGTCACATTTCTAAATCCGGTTGTGTATGTTGAACCATTTGAACCTGCCCAGGTTTTACTTGAAAACGTTGGTTGCGATTCTACAATCAAACCTTGAGTTTCAAGACGTCCAAATGCACGTGGCCCGACCGCGGGGTAATCAGGATTTGAATCCATAAATGATTCAGGAATCTTAAAACTACCGGAGCTAGTTGTCATGGTTGCTTGAATTCGAAGGCCGGTATAGCCGTCTGAGATTGTGCGGGCCCCAGACTTGATTTCGAGTCCTGAGGCTAGACCTGCTGAACTACATTGATTGCAAACTCCACTTGCACAATAGTTAGAATTATTTGAACAAAGAACTGTAAAGTTCACGGGCTCGAGAGTGATGTCTCCCGTGGAGAGAAGCCAAATATTATTTGTCGGGCCGCTTTTTACAATGGAACTTCCAATTTTTATTGAATCTGCCAGAAATGTCTGGGGAGCGCACATAACGGCATCTTTATACGGAGCTTTGGGTGTTACAGCGGTCGATCCATGAAATAAGGCCGTTCCTTCAACATAATAGATTCTTCCGGCAACCTGGGGCACAGCGCCACTGTCACTCGTTGCACGCGGGCCTTCAATATATTGGCCCGTTGCCGATTTGTAGAATGATCTAGACGTCTCCACAACTCGAATATCACAGCCAGGTAGAATCTCGTAGGCGGCATAATCAGGAACAGAAGTACATCCCGTATTGGGATGAGCCGCTATGCATGCCGCTAACGCTTGTTGCCGAGTGTTTGGTCGAACTGCAGCCTGGACTTTCAGCTCGGCAAAGACATCTTCAACCGCTTTACTGAAGACTTGAGGCTGACTAAAGGCCACGCGACCAATATCACTTTGAGCTCCGGTTCGATGTACGAGTCCGGTCGCTGAGTCGACGCTAGTGAATAGAATATCTTTAAAAACTGTGCCTGATCCTAGACCTGCAAATACGATATTACCGGCGAACGGATTATTATTATTGTCTAGTGGAGAGAAGAAAAGACCGGTGGGGCCTTCAAATGTTGTGTTGCCCAAAACGATATCTTCTTTGGACGCTGTGATGATATATGAGAAGCGATTGATGGTCGCGCGATCAATCTTAAATTCTTGAGTCAATCGTAACGTGACGGATGACTGAGCGTCGTGTCTTTCCATGACCAACTGAAAAGTTTTTGGCATTCGATCTCTATGAAAACTGCATGGTTCTGCTGCTAAAGCAAGCGCATTGACAGGATCAGGTGCGATTTGATTTAGACAAGTGAGGGAAAGTGACTGGCCAAGCGCGAGATTATCCGAGTTTGCATTAAAAACATTCACAACGTTTGCTGCAAGGAAATCGGAAAAAGCTGATGTTGCAAGTTCTGACGTTGTAGGGCTGATTGATAATCGATTGTTAAGTGTGTCGGCTACTGATTTTCGTACTGATTCTGAAGTGGCAATAAGCTCCTGTTCCTTCAGCCTTTGCGATGATTCGACGAAAGAAAATCCACTGAAGATTTGAGCTCGCTTCAAATAAATACCGGCACCAAGCGAGACGGCTAAAATTCCTGCAATCGCCATGACGGCCGCGTAGCCTGCATGGTCAGCCTGTTTACAAAGGATATGCATTCGTTCAACATTTTTCATAAAACACCTCATGGACTGCCCAAACTTTTTTCGCCTTGTGTAAATGTCGTTGTCCCACCATTTTGAGGCGGAGATACCTTCACTCCCTGGTCTCGGCATGCAGAAGGAGGAACTCCAAACTGGATGAATTTCTTTCGGTAGTAATCACGCTCTTTTGACAGAGCGGTATGGCCGATATTGGCCCCTGCATAGGCATTTGGGTCCGCTCCCGTTCCGCAGTCGGCATCACAAAAGAATCTGTAAGGCCACAATGCCGAAGCTCCGGCTGCGGTAAGAGTTGCTTCCATATTAGCAGGGAATCCGACAGGAGCATTGATGAAATTGAGTTGTCCTTCGTTTGTGCAAAATGATGGTGAATCAAACCACGCCATGCCCTTCGTCTGTGTATCTCGACTGATGAACATTGACTCGGCAGATGGACATGAATTTCCAGACAAGGAAGAGAGGGTCGCCGTGGTTGGATTCCACGCATTCAGAATAAATGTATTAGGCGCGTTTACCTGTCTTCCTGCGTCGACAGAGAAAGAAAGATTGCCTGGTCCAAGATCTCCAACCTCGGGAATTTCGAAACCAACGCTGTTACCACAAGTCCATGACGTTTCATTTCCTCCAGGAGGTGTGCAATTTGCACCAAGAGAACCGAGCCCAGCGTCGGTGGCGACAACCGCAGGTAGAGTCGTGAGATCGGCTGGAGCTGGTCCGCGAAAATCTCTCATGAAATAAAGGTATTTGGGGCCATAGATATTATTTTCTTGGGTGCCAGATCGAGGCGCTGCTACGAGATTTGCACAAGAACACATTTTTGCCATACTGGGTGTTAAGCCTTGAGGATTGCCCGTTCCCTGCAAGAAATATCCTTCTTGTCCTCCAGTGCTATGCCAAGTGTTGGCGCATGTCGTGCCCGTGCTTGCGCAGATCTTCGCCCAATTAATGTCGTACGCATTTCGAATTCTGGTGGTGATCGCCCCTGAACCATCCCAAGTACGAATCTGGCAGCTGCAGACATCCGCAAAGGTATTTCCGATGCTTCCTCCAACCTGACTTGCAAACTGTGAATACATATCGTCGCAGGTCGTTATTCGGATATCCCACTCACCACATTTGATCTTCTGGTTACCTGATGCATTGGCATCATTTACATTCGACGCTTCAAGTAATGCTTTGAGATGCGCAAAATCGACTCCGCCTCCAACGAGCGTTTCATAGGACGAAGGCCGTGAATAAAACGAAGATAAGACTCCAGACATCGTGCTGTTGATACAACTTTTGACCAAATTGCATGCCGGATGTCTTGATCTGAGCCACGCATGCGCGCCATTTGAATCGCCCAAAATACAGTCATAATAAGAGGCGCAAGCATCCAGACGAACTTTATTTTGAATCGTCGCGCCTGCTGGAACTGTTGAGTCATATTGTTTAGGGATCTTTGAGCTGAATTTAACCGGATCAAAGAACTGACCCTCAACAGGATCCCAACCGCATTTACACAGATTGCTTGTATAGTGATACTGCTGTTCGTTTGAAGTATATTTGTAAGCGCAATCCGGATTACATCTCGCTTTTTCTGGGATATCGCAGACACTCAAAATAATTCCAGAATCCAGCTGGCTCATTCCTGTATTGTCTCCAGGCTTCTGATCCAGAGTGCTTGCAAACGAAACAATATTGTTGGCAACTGAAAATCCATTCGCAGAACTGACATTAATTACTTTCAAATCAAGCCCTGGAATCTTTTGAGAGATATTAATTTCAACTCGATCCACATCACTGAAGGTGACAGCCTTGGCTACATTACTCGCGCCGAGCGCCGTGAGATAGGCGCTATCTTTTGGCGATCGTATTCGACGTGGCAAAGATGGATGGGCTGTTTGCAACTCAACGGTCGTAATATGGCTTGTTCCAACGGCGGGTTTAAAGTCATAATTGACCCTGAACGAATCAATGTTTTTGAGAATTTGTTTCCATTTAGTTGAATCTGATTCTCCATCAATTCGTCGATACAAAGTGTTTTGATTGACGAAGTACTCAACTCTCTCAGCCACTCTAAGCTGGGAGCCAAATCTTCTCAGTTCTGCAAGGTTTGTGATGACTTGTGGAATCGATGTCGAGCCGGTCATCACATGGATTCTGTAGCAATTCTGATTTCCGGCGGCCTGTGATGGACAATCTTCCGTAGTGGGTGCTCCACTGACCTTCTGAACAACATTTCTAAACTCTGTACTGCTGAGGACAAAATAATTTTTGTTGGTTAACGCATTGAGAAAGAATGTGTCTTTAGCTGCACTAGCGCCCACTTTTTTGTAAAATAGATCGTAAGTATTTACCCCTGTTTTTGTAATTTCAAAATTTCCTGAGATATCGCCGTAAAGCTCTTTCAGAATATAGATTGTGTCGTTTTGTGTGGAATCGTAGGCCAGTTCAAGGCCAGTCGTTTCGTCATATGGCCGTGAGACGGCCTTGAAAATCTTTGATGATGAACCAGTGATCTTGAGGGCTCCGCTGAGATCTTTGCTGATGAGTTGTTTGGCAATGGAAACCGTTTCGACCGTTTTGCTTTTCATCGATTCTTGCTGCTGGGACTTGTAAAGTTTTTTGATGGCATAGGCGGATCCTCCGACAATTAGCGCTGAGAGACCCGCTGCAATCATAAGCTCCGGAACAGAAAACCCACGGTTTTTAAAATAAGATATTCTTCTCATGCACCCCTCACTTTTTGACGCTCGGCGCGACGTCATTTAATTGTAGCACAGTTACCGGCTTGACCAAGCCGGTCTGCTGACATTGACAACTTAAGTTGCCTGTAAATTGTATGTGGCTACGGACTCTGCAACTCTTTTATAGGCCTAAAGTGTTTGAACTTTTTTCGAAGTATCTAATTTTGTTTTACAACTGCTTGAAATCAGTAGGACACTCTGAGTAATGAAGAAAGAAAAAGCGTATCTCGCATGGGGTGGAGGCATTTCAAGTGCGGTGACACTTTATGAAATTAAAAGTCCAGAATATCGACTTACTGGGATTTTTTCTTCCGTGACTGCAGAGGATGATCTGTTGCTTGGCCATCGCATACCGCGTGCTCTTATTGAAAGTCAGGCCCTCGCGCTCGATGAAAAGATTAAGTTCATCACGGTCGCCAATCAGAAAACTCCCTTTCAGTCTCAGGAAGAAGAGACGGCGATGACCGAATGGGGTGCCGGTGTTGTCAAACGAATTGCAGTGGGAACGAGTCATATGGGAACGAGTCACCAGGGCGCAGTGGCTGCATGTCAGAGTGGTGAAATGAGAGCGATTTTTCCTCTTTGGAACTGGCCGTCAAAGGAGGTTTCTCGTGTATTTTTGATGCTTGGTTTTCAAGCTCTTGTCATTGGAATCGATTCAAAACGTATACCAGCGAGCTTTTTGGGAAGAGTTTACGATAAATCATTTGTTGATTCTCTTCCTGCAGGCGTCGATCCCATCGGAGATAATGGAGAATTTCAGACCTTCGTTGCGAATGGTCCATTTTTCCAATCAAAAGTGGATTTTAAGAAGATGAACCGAGTTCAGGATGGAGACTGGGCTTATATCCCTTTGCTTCCATCCTAAGTTTTGATAGAAATTGAAACCATGAAAAATTTTCATAAAGTTGCTTTAGTTTCGATTTTTTCGATAATTGCGGTCGTTTTTCGACTGATTCCGCATCCTGAGAATATGACACCGTTGGTGGCATTAGCCTTGTTGAGTGGCCTTATTTTTGGTTCATCGTCAGTCATAGCCATTCTTTTTCCTGTGATCGTGATGTTGATGAGCGATTTCGTTTTAGGTTTTCATCCGGTGAGTATTTTCGTTTACGGTGCAATAGCCCTCACTCCCCTGTTCGCGAAATGGGTTCGCGAGAAAAATTTCTTCTCACTGGGATGCGCGAGTATTGGCTCTTCTCTGTCTTTCTTTGTGATTACAAATTTCGGGCATTGGATGCTGACAGAGATGTATCAAAAGACATGGGCTGGATTGATAGAGTGTTATGTCGCAGCCGTTCCTTTTTTGTTTAAGTCAGCCGCAGGTGATTTAATGTTTGTTTCTGGATTTGTCGGGATTCTCTGGATTCTGAGAGCAAGTACTTCGGTTAGCTGCTCTGGTGTTTCCGAAGGTCAAAAGCCTTTGGATACATATCGCTCAGTTTGAGAACATTAAAAATTTTCTTTTGATTGCCTACAATTACCTTCAGATCTGGTGAGCAAAACTCAGTAAGTGTTTGGAGACAAATACCACACGGGTAAATAGCTGTCTTAGTGGGCGCAATAATACAGATGGCTTCAAATTTTCGTACGCCAGCTGAAACGGCGGAACAGATCGCCGAGCGTTCCGCACAAATCGATGCCCCATTCACACCATTTTCAACATTGACCCCAACAAATGTCTTGCCTCCTTTGGCGACCAAAAGGGCGCCTACTGGGAAATCAGAGTAAGGAGCGTAAGCGTTTTTGTAGCTAAAGCGAGCTTTTAGCCAGATTTTCTTGTCCGCCAATGTGATCATACGAGAATCTCCTTCAGGGCCCAGGATGAGCCATCCGGCCCGTCCATTAACTGAATATTTTGTTTTTCCAAATTAATTCGAATGGCATCCGCGGCATCAAATTGTTTCTGTGCTCTCAAACGTTCTCTCTCTTTTAGTTGAGATTCAATTTGATCACAAAATTCTCGGCTTAAGTTCCAGCGCTGTCTCTTTTTCATCTTGATCGCCTCAATGCCGTCACGACCGCTGTGTTCGAGAATGCCAAAGACTGAATGAAGGAACGAGATCGATGCGCCCCACTCTTTCCATGCTTGTGAATCTCCTGATCTAAAAGCTTGTCTTGCAGCGGCAAGACAATGGCCCATTGCCTTAGCAGAATTAAAATCGTCAAAAATCGCATCATTGATTTGTTCAATCAATCGGGATGATTGAATGTCAAACGTTCCAAGTTCCTCGACCTTCGATTTGCAGAGATAGAGTCTTTCGAGGAGCGCCTCAGTTCGTGCAATATTTTCTGGAGAAAAATCGAGGGGAGATCTGTAGTGATGGTTGAGCATCATCAAACGCAGAACCTCGCCTCCGTATTTTGAAACAAATTCACGAATCGTCACCAGATTTCCGAGTGACTTCGACATTTTCGCATGCCCCATCTCTAATAGGCCATTGTGTATCCAATATCGCGCAAGTGTCGAATCGGTGAATCCCTCGCTCTGCGCAATTTCATTTTCGTGATGTGGAAAAAGCAGATCAATGCCTCCCATATGGATATCTAAACCTGTTTCAAAAAGGTCATAGATCATTGCAGAGCATTCTATATGCCATCCAGGACGTCCTGGACCCCATGGGCTCGGCCATGCCGGCTCTCCTGGTTTAGCCGCCTTCCAGAGAACGAAGTCTGCAGAATCTTCTTTCGATGAGTCGGCTTCAATCCGAAAACCAGCTTCCAATTCATCAAGTTTGCGACCTGAAAGGCATCCGTATCGCGGAAATTTTCTGACTCGAAAGAGGATATCCGTTCCGAATGATGTTTCTTTTGAATAGGCGAGTTCCCGCTTTTTCAAAGATTCAATAATGCGAATCATCCCTGGAATTGTCTCAGTGGCGCGAGGCTTGAAAGTGGGTTCTAAAATCGCCAGCGATCGCATATCTTCTTCAACGGCTTGTGTGTATTTCTTTGCGACTTCTTCGGCTGTTATTTTTTCGACAATAGATTTTTGGATAATTTTATCATCAATATCGGTGTAGTTTCTTGCGTATTTGACATCGTATCCCGCGTATCTAAAAACTCTCACGATGAGATCCTGAGTCAAAAAGGCTCGCGCATTTCCGACGTGGCAGTAGTCCCATACGGTTGGCCCACATCCATAAAGTGTGACTGACGAGCCATTTTTAGGCTGAAAAGATACCTTCTTTCCGGTCATCGAATCGTGGAATTTGATTTCTTTCACAATGCAAACTCTAAGCTAAACAGGCTTACATGTGAATCATTTGAATGCGTCGATTATCGCTGTCACAGACCCACAGGGAATTCAGATTCATTCGCACGTCATAGGGCTTGAGAAAATCAGACCAGCTTTGGATTTTCTCAAAAGTTTTTGAGTTGAAGAGAGTGACAGTACTGTTTCCAACATCGGAAATGACAAATAAATCGTTGCCACCATCGATGGCCACAGGAAGTTCAAAGCCTGTTTCGATATGGTCAATCTGAGATCTGTCGTTAGAAAATTTCTGTAGACGCGAATTCCATGTATCGACAACAATGAGCCCGCCATCCGGAAGGAAAAGAACGTCGTGAACTCGATCAAATTCGCCGGGGAGTTTTCCGCCCGCTGGAATACCCTCAGAATTTTTTCCCATAAATCCCAAGAAACTACCCTGCTCTGAAAAAATTTGAATACTGTTCGATCCATAATCACAAACATAATGGTGATTGTTGGCATCAATGCGTAGTGTCGCCGGCCCGGTCAAAAGCCAATGTGGCTTGATTGTTTCATGATCCAAAAATACAGAATGGAATTTTAGATCCGCAGTGAATTTTAATATTTTTTTTCCTAGATAGTCTGTGACAAAGATCCAGTGATGGTCGTTCGAATACGTGACACAGTGTGGACCAAGAACAGAGCCATTGCGGCCGTTTTGCGTGATGCTGACTTTCTCTTCCGATTGAAGATCGAGCAGCACTAACTCGCGCGCCAAATAATCGGCGACGAGCAGCTTTCCAGAATCTAATATAAGACTAGAGAAGGGCCGCTGGAATCCAAGAAAAGATTTTGGGACCACGATCATTAGTTTTGATGCTCAGCCGCATTATGTCAACTCATTAGATCTCTCGCATCGACCAAGCAAGATTTCTTCTTTTTAAAGACACCTGCCCACAATAGAATGCGAGCCATGAATAAAAATACACCTAAAGGAATCCTTCTTATTCAGCTTGGAACTCCGGATTCTCCTAGTACCGCAGACTGCCGAAGATATTTGCACGAATTTTTGATGGATCCGAGGGTGATTGATATTCCCTGGATCCTCAGAGTGTTTCTGGTATACGGCATCATTGGAATTTTTCGATCTCCGAAAACAGCTGCTGCTTACAAGACGATCTGGACAAAAAATGGGAGCCCTCTTCGATTTTATACCGAGAGCTTGAAGGACAAATTACAGAATACTCTGGGAAATTCCTATTTTGTCGCGCTCGGAATGCGCTATGGAAATCCATCGATCTCGGCTGCATTGGAACAGATGAAGAAACATCAGATCTCTGAGATATTGATGATTCCACTTTATCCACAATATGCTTCGGCGAGTTACGGTTCGTCTGTTGAAAAGGTCTTCAACCTATTGAGAAATGAAACAAATATTCCTGCAATTTCTTTGATGCCACCGTTTTATGGCGAGAATTTCTTCATCGATTCTCAAGCGGCCATTGCTCAACAATTCGATTTAAAAAAGTACGATCATTTTTTAATGAGTTTTCACGGCTTGCCTGAGCGGCAAATATTGCGATCAGCTGATGGCAAAGAATGCCTGACAACTCACTGCTGTCATAGCGACCGGGTCCATCCCTATTGCTATCGTGCCCAATGCTACAAAACTGCAGAGCTATTAAGCAAAAAGTTGGCTCTACAGAAATCAGATGTGACAGTTTGTTTTCAATCTAGACTTGGAAGAACTCCTTGGATTCAACCCTTTACTGACCAGGTCATTGTCGACCTAGCAAATGCTGGGAAAAAAAATATTTTAGTTTTTTGTCCGTCATTTACTGCCGACTGCCTTGAAACACTCGAAGAAATCACCATACGAGGACAAGAACTGTTTCGACAGGCCGGAGGTGAGAGATTGACCTTAGTGCCTTCTCTAAATGCTGATGATCACTGGGCTGAGAAATTGGCAGATTCAGTCAGAAAATTCTAACCTTTTGATTTTACAGAGATACTGAGCCCCCCCCTCTCACCGGGGCACAGCATTCATGATAGTCTTAAGAGATGCCTATTCGCTTGGATAAAGCCGAATCGGATCTCTTGAAACCGACGTTTTATCGCATTCCCATTAATTTTTATCAAAGCGGAGAAATCATTGAAGAGGACGTCTATTTTCTCTATCAGGGCAATTATCTTTTGTATCGCCTGAAAAATCTCATATGGAAAGAAGAGGATCTGAAGAAGCTGAAGGCGTTTGAGGTTCAGAGCTTGTATATAAAACAGGTCGACAAACGAAACTATAATCGCTTTTTGGAACGTCGACTTGAAAAAATTCTCGATGAGGTTCTCATTTCTGATTCCGAAAAGGTTGAGGTCATTTATTCAGTTTCAAGCTCCTTACTTGAGGAGCTTTTTGAAAATCCGAATTCTCGAGATCATTTAAAGCGTTCATCGTCGGCGATCAGACATTCGATAGATTTTCTTTCAAAGGACAAGAACCATTTCTTTGACCTCATGAAATTGGCAACTTCATCATTCAGCGAATATACTCATGGCCTTCATGTTGCTGCTTACTCCGTGACGCTCGCCAGAGAAATGGGCTTTAAATCATTCAATCAACTTACACCGATCGGCATAGGTGCTATTCTGCATGACATCGGAAAAGTCAAAATTCCGAAAGAGATTTTAGAGAAAAGCGACAATTTAAATGAAGCTGAACGTGCAATGGTCGAAAGACATCCTGAAATCGGATATGAAATCGTCAAACAGTCGAAAGTGCTCCCCTCTTTGGCGGAAACGATCATACTTCAGCATCACGAAAGAAAAAATGGTGCAGGATATCCACGAAAATTGACAGATGATCTGAATACATTTTCTCAGATTGTGGGATTAGCAGACACCTTTGATCTTTTGACGTCAGAAAGAAGCTATCAAAAAGCCATGCGGCCTATGGAGGCTATTGAATATTTACGAGAAGTTGAGAAAGATAGTTTTAGTCCGGAATTGATCTACAAATTTATTTCCATGTTGAAAAAATCATGAGTTCCAAATTAATACCAGATAATCACCTTCAATATTCAAGCCAGACGTCATATTTTCCAATTGATCTCGACTATATCTCGATTGATCAGATTTGCAGTTATGACCTTTATCTCAAATCTGGCACATTCTACGTGCTTTATCGTTCTGCAAATCTGCCGTTTACGTCTCTTGATCGAGATCGTTTGAAGTTATCGAAAAATCAAACAGTCTTTATTCACTGTGCCAACGAATCTGAATTGTATGGTTTCTATCAGCAAAATCTTCCGTCGATTATTAAGAATCCTGCGATCAAGCAGGACGAGAAAGCAAAGACCTTGCACTTTTGTGCCCGAGGATTGGCAAAAGATCTTTTTAAGGACATCGACCCAAAGCGTTCGTTGACAGGTGCGAGAACGGTTGTCGACGGGACAATCGATTTTCTGACTACGGATCGAGAAAATGTTTCGAGACTGATGCTGCTTTCTCGCAATGATCCCTATATCTTGAGTCACTCGGTCAATGTCATGACGCTGACATTAACTCTTCTGACAGCTGCAAAAATTCGTGATCCTCAAATCTTAAAGGACGCCGGCATCGGGGCTGTCTTTCATGATATTGGAAAGTCAAAAGTTCCGGCCGGAATCTTGGACAAGCCGGGACCGCTTACAGAAGAAGAATGGTCTGCGATGCGCCTCCATCCTGAGCTTGGATTGGAAATTCTCACGCGGGGAGCTGGAACGCATCGCTCAAAAGCGATCGTGATTGAACACCATGAACGCTTGAACGGAGCGGGATATCCAAGAAAGCTGGCTGCGGAATCGTTATCGATCCCCTCGAGGGCGGTAGCGATTTGCGATACTTACGACGCCATGACGAGCACACGCCCCTATCAGCGCGCTATTCCGCCTGCTGAAACATTTCGAACGCTGATGAAAAACTACCAGTCAAGCTACGATCAAAACCTCTTAGTGGAGCTCGTGAAGGCTCTGAATCTAAAATAAAAGTGATGTACGTTCCCAAAAAAATTCCTTACGACTGATGGTAGAATGCAAATATTTTCAGAACTTCTAGCTATTGGTTATCAGTCGATTGATATCGTCCTTCACCTTGATCAGTATATGTCCGTTTGGGTGACCGATCTGGGCTCACTGATCTATGTGGCCGTATTTCTGATTATTCTTGGGGAAACTGGGATCATTGCTCTTCCCTTTTTGCCGGGAGACTCGCTGCTATTTGCGCTAGGCGCGTTAACAATTACGAGTCCCGAACTGCGAATCGATATTCTCATTCCCACGCTGGTAGTCGCGGGCATCCTCGGTGGCTTTGTGAATTATGCGTTTGGATCCTATGTGAACACGAAGGTTTTACTGAAAGAAAAGAAACTTTGGTTTAATCGCTCGTATCTTGAGAAAACTCAGGCTTTTTACGAAAAATATGGAACAAAAACTGTATTTATAGCGCGTTTCATTCCAGTCATTCGTACATTTGCGCCATTTGTCGCTGGAATCGCTCGCATGGAATATCGAAAGTTTGCATTGGTAAATATTTTTGGCGCAATTTTTTGGATTTTTTCAATGACTTATCTCGGCAGACTCTTTGGAAATATTCCTCTTGTGAAAAACAATTTCGGCCTGGTCATCCCCGCAATTATTGTCATCTCGGTGATTCCGATCGCTTATGAGATCCTGAAGAGAAAAAGGCGAATCGCTGCTGAGCCATCAAAATAAATTTTCTTACTGAATTCGTATGGATCGCAAGACCCCACCAGCGGAATAAAAAAGCGCGTTTGTATCGCTCACCACCAAGGGTGGATTCCAGAATGGACTCTCAACAGAATCTCGGTGAGCTTTTAGGTTGCCGTCGATCGAGTAAACAAAAATTTCGCCGTTTGATGTTCCAAACCAGACATTTGATCCGCCGACACGCGGCGAAGTTGCTAAACCACCCAGAACATCTCGTTTCCAGCGCTCAAATCCAGATTGAAGATCGAAAGCTCCAACCGCCCCTTCTTTTGACGCATAAAAAAGTGTGTCTCCCTGAATCAAGGCCGGCGAATGCAAGGGCAGTCGCTTTTCCCACAATAATTTTTTAGAACCTCTCACTGTCTGCCATACCTTCAATTGCCCAGAATATGAGGACACCGCCAATAACTCATCATTGCTGACCACAGAGCGGATATCATTTAGTCCATCAGCAGAAACCGATGCCGAATTGAAAGATTCTTTCCAGACGAGCTCGCCATTTTCCGGCTTCAAAGCTTGAAGATTTCCAGATGGAAATCCTACAATAACATTTCCCTTCCAATAGCTGGGACCCTGGTAACTCCATATCGCTGACGGAGATGGTTGTGGATCAGCTTGCTGCCATTTCCATTCACCAGATTTCATATCATAGGCTAGCAATGTCCCCAGAGAATTGGAGGCAAAAACCATGCCCTCGGCGACCAGTGGCTGAGTCAAAAAGGCTCCTTTTGTTTTTGAAGTCCAAAGAATTTTGCCGTCTTCAATGCGAATACGATAGAAATTGCCCTTGGTGTCCCCACCGAAGACAGATCCATCACTCTCAACCCATGTCGATTGAATGGATCCCTGCAGTTTTTGACTCCAAATGATTTCGCCCGATTTGAGTAGGCGTCGCTCTAAAATTCCACGATCGCCTCCTAAAAGAAAGGAGTCTCCAATCAAAAGCAAGCCGGAATATTCCGCAATCTGATGTCGTTCAAGCGCCGTTTGGGGCTTTGGAAGACTGACAGTCCAGGTTGATGGAAGTTCCATTGAGTGGGTCGCCGCAAAAACAAAAAAACCGAATACGCCTAGCATATTGAAGTTTTAATTCTGGGGCGGGTATTTGTCTACGGTTGTCTCAGGCCTGCCAGATTTCGGGTTAATCGACTTAATCCTTTCCCCGAAACGTAAAACGAAATGGAATTCCCTGTAGTTTAAAATGAGCACGAAGATGATTGACGAAAAATCGCTTATCTTCTTCAGCCACTGCCTGCGGGGCATTGCAAAAAATCTGAAAGCTCATGGGTCTCAATGTGGTTTGGACCATATAATAAAATTTCAAATATTGTGTCCGCGATCTGAAATGATCCGCAGTGACTCCCTTTCTTGAAACCCGGGGAGGTTTTGTCTCAAGAATATGTTGTAGCCACTTATTCAACTTAGAAGTGGAAAGTGGTTTGAAGCTTCGATCCAGATCTTTAAAAATCTGGAAGATTTTTTTTATTTGAAATCCAGTTTTGGCAGAAACAAATAAAACCGGTAAGTAGCCAAGGTCGCCCAATTGATCTTTAAGAATATTTTTATAATCTTTCTCGGTCCAATTTTTTCTATGAAGATCCCATTTGTTTACAACAATCAACGTCGGCAAATATTTGTCTCGTATCAAGTTCAGTAATTTTCGATCTTGAGTTGTGAGCTGCCCAGAAGGATGTGCTTCAACCACGAATATGACATAGTCTGCGCGATCTAACTGATGAAGAGATGTTTCAATTGAAAAAATCTCCACGGGATCAGCTTTTCGGCCATACACTTTTGGTTTTTTTCGTATGCCCGCTGTATCCAGAAATTCCCATGTGAGACCGCCGAAGTTCATCGACGCCATGACGCGATCCCGAGTGGTTCCTGGGGCATTCGCAACAAGCGAAATATCTTCGCCAATCAACTGATTCAGAAGGCTGCTTTTACCGACATTTGGGCGACCGAGTATGAAAACTTTTCGGCTTGTTTCTGTATTTTTTTCTTCTTCGTTATTCAGACCAGACTTTTCTTTGACGAGCTTAAAAACTAATTCTTCCAAATCATCTAAGCCACGTTTTTGTTCGGCAGAAATGGGCAAAACATGCACTGGCGATAATTCGAAAATTTCGTGCGAGTATTCGCCAAACGAGGTCTTGTCTGACTTATTGAGAACAACAATAACAGGTTTATTTAATTTACGAGCGCGCTCATAACAATCGCGATCAACGGCTGTCAGTGGTTCAGATCCATCGATGACATGAATAAATAAATCTACTTGATCGACTTCCTTTCGCGACAGTTCAGACAGAGATCGCCCGTCTCCGCCGAGACCTGCGAGATCCCAAAGCTCTAGCTCTTCATGAGCTGCACTCACCCATTTTTCGCGCAACAGATCTCTCGTAACACCTGGGCGGTTCCAGACCAGCGCCCGTCTTCTGCCAATCAATCGATTGAATAAACTACTTTTGCCGACATTCGGGCGACCAATCATTGCAACTGCCATAAGAGCTTTTCACTCTAGCGATCATTGACGTGGATGGCTATCTTCCCACTTGAGAAAAGTTCGATCGCATCCAACTCGTTGTCATTATTCAGGTCTCTGGCATAGACGTGTTTCGCATTGGAGGTGAGGCTGCCAAGGGCTGAGGACGTTTGATCCTGAAAAACCATGGCTCTCGTCTGCCCGTAAAACTTCGCTGTGCTGCTCGACCGGCCAGCGAAGAGATCCAAGAGCCCGTCACCTGTGAAATCTGCTGCTACGATATCTGAGGCTGAAATCGAGATGATATCTGGGCTTAATTCAGTACTTGCAGAAAATGTGAAATCCCCATTTCCGGTATAAAGTTCTATTCCGCTTGATGATGCCAGCAGAAGATCTCGATTCCCATCGCCGTCTAAATCCGCAATCATCGAGCCCCTGACAGTGCCAGAAAAAGATCTGCTGAAGCTTTGAATTTCCGCCATCGAGGAGTCATTTGTGTTTTTAAGTATTTGGACTGGCGAGCCAGAAGAACTCGAAACGAGTGCGCTATCAATGTATCCGTCACCATTGAAGTCAGCCTGAAGAGCCATGACTCCCGATTCTTTTGGGATGGAATTACCCACATTTGCAGCCGTGTCTTGGTTCAAAAGAAAACTCACTTGCTTCAAGACAAAATGATTTCCTGTTGAATTGGCTGTCAGAATATAACCAAGATTGCTTCCGTTTTTCGCGGGTGAATAAGACAACATTTCAGAGTTTTCAGATCGTGCAAGCTCAGCAATTTTCGTGAAAGTGCTTCCGTCATTTTTGTATGTTTCAAGGCCAGTTGAATTTTTATAGAGGATCAGGTCAGAATCTCCATCCCCATCGAGATCAGAAGCCACTCCAGCAGAATAATCAGCGCCCGTTGTTGCTGAGATTTCGGATCGGGTCCAGGACGTTCCCGAATTATTGGTGTACAGAAGAGCTCCAGAGCCTGTCAGCAGGATCATATCTAGAAAGTCGTCTGAATTAAAATATCCAAAAATAATATGAGAGGCTGTTGATTGGCCAGACTGAGGAGAAATTTGAAAAGCGGACGGCGTGCCAAACGTTGTTGATGTTGTTCCTGGGGCTCGATTCGTAGACGAATCCGAAGCGGCACACCCTGCAATACACAGAGAAACCATCAGCCAACTTCTCTTCGCGCTGTTCATCATTTAACACTTTGTGCTTTCACTTTGCTTTTCTTCTTCAGGTCGATATTCGCCATTCGCCTTGCTTTCGCTTCTATTTTTTCTAAATTTTCGACCGACAACTCGGTATAGGCGACGCGCGCTGCGGCTTGCTCGGCCTCTCGCTTTGAACGACCGCGGCCCTGGCCAAGTGTTTTTCCGTAAAATTCAATTTGAACTTCAAACATTTTTTGATGATCTGGACCGGTTTCTTGAATGACAGAATAGCGCGGTGATTTTTGAAATCTCTTTTGTAAAAATTCTTGAAGCTGAGTTTTAAAATCCTCCGTTGTTTCCAGCTGAGTGAGCTCGGTCAACAACGGAGAAAATATTTTCTTAAGATATGCTTCGATCGAGGCCCAACCTTGATCTAAGTAAAATGCGCCAATCAGAGCTTCATAGGCATCTGCGAGAATAGAATCTTTTTTTCGGCCCCCCGTCTTTTCTTCACCTTTGCCGAGTCTTAAGAAGGCGCCCAGATCGACGGCCGAGGCAAGCGCGCTCAAACGTTTTTGATTGACCAACAAGGCGCGCCTTTTTGACAGTACTCCTTCCGGTTCCTCCGGAAAATAGTGGATCAATAATTCTGCAACACAAAGATTTAAAACAGCATCACCCAGAAATTCTAGACGCTCGTTGCTGTCGGAGACTGCGACTTTTTTCTCATGTACAAACGAAGTATGAGTGAGTGCTCGTTCAAGAAGCTTGCGATCTGAGAACTGAATGCCCAATAGTTTCTGAAGGTCTTCGAGACTCATCCCCAAAGTTTGCCACAGCCCTGGCGATCGGGCCACCGCCAACTAGTCTGTTTGCATCATAAAATACAGAAAACTGTCCTGGCGTAACGGCTCGCTGAGGCTCATCAAAGAGGACCGTGGCTAGTTTATCTGACACCCCAATAATCTTACACGGAATATAGGGCGATCGAGACCGAATTTTTACGGTCAACGGCTTATTCAGATATCCTTCGATCGAGTCAAAACGCAGAACTTCAAAGTTGAACCCGTCTGAGAAGAGGGCTCTGTCTTCTCCCACTATCACCTGTTTTTTCTCAGCGTTGAGTTCTAGAACGTAATAGTGCTGCAGGCCCAAGTCGCCCAGCCCCTTTTTTTGTCCCACGGTAAAATGGTGGATTCCGCGATGCCGTCCCACGATTTGGCCTGTACGGTCTACGATTTCTCCTGGATCGTCTCCGATCCCCCCCTCTTCAAGCAAAAATTTTCTATAGTTATTTTCTGGAACAAAACAAATTTCCATGGAATCCGGTTTTTGACTGACAGGAAGGCCCGCTTTTTCTGCCATGGCTCTCACTTCGTCTTTGGTCAAATGGCCAATTGGAAAAATCGCTTTTTCCAAGAGTTCAGGAGCAACTCCCATCAGGAAATAAGACTGATCTTTGGCAGGATCATCAGCTCTCTCCAAAAATGTTTTTCCACAGTATTGGACGGTTTTAACATAATGACCTGTCGCAAACTTAGATGCATCTACAGCTTTGGCGTAATATTCGAGCTCATCGAATTTGATAAAAGTATTGCATGCCATACACGGATTTGGAGTGAGCCCGCGCTTATAGCTATCAGAAAAATACGAGACGACGCGGCTCATAAATCGCTCACGCGAATCAAAGAGAAAGTGCTGAATTCCAATTTTTCGGCAAACAAGGCGTGCATCCGTCACGTCTTCAAGTGAGCAGCAGCCGCCCTTGCCCTCTCGGCGATTTGATCGAGAATAGTCATAGAGCTGAAAAGTCACGCCCACGACATCATAGCCTTGCTCTTTCAATATAAGGGCAGCGACGGATGAATCTACGCCACCCGACATTGCCACTAGTACTCGCTCGCTCATGGGCGACACTATCCTTTCTTTTCGAGCGGCTTACAAGCACGATTCCCCTAAACGCACAAAAGGGACCCTTTCAGGTCCCTTTTGCTCAATCAACTCGACGAAGAGTTAAGATTGTTTGCTTAAAGCAGGTATCGCTTTTTAGAAGCTATACGATGCTCCAACATAATTTTCGTTTTCATAAGCAGCTTTTTTTCCAGCCGTTGTGGATTGAAGAGCTACGAATTCATTCGCAAGAACAGCTTTCCAATTGGTTGAAAGAGCGTAATTCAACTCAACTCGACCCAATTGATAGTAGTTGATCTTCGCGCCTTTCACGTCTTCAACATTCACACGGTAGCGAAGAGCGCCGCTCAATGCAGGAATTGGGCCAGTGAAATCCAAATGTGTTTGGAATCGGTAAGAATAGGCCTCAGATCCAGCGGTATTGCCAAGCTTCTTTCCAGCTCGGATAAGCGTAGTCAGTTTATTGCCTTCGCCTAGCTTGATCTTCGTTGTCAGAACGCCTACATGAAGTGTGGTCAAAGGTTCTTGTCCAATTGAAGAAGCATCAACAGCCGCAAATTTGCCGGCATTTTTTTCAGAAGATAAAGACGCATCGAAATTAGTTTTTCGTTGCATGAGATATCCAATAGAAGCCGAAACCGTTGGTGTCAGAGCATACTCAATATCGGAGGCAACAACGATATCGCTCAAGTTATCTTTCTGAGCTTTATTGTAGAGCCAAAAGGCAGCATCAATCACGCCATTTAGCTTCAAGGCAGGAGTAAGTCCGCCAGAGACCGTCAAAATAGGCTCATGTTTAAAGTAAGCTGTATCACTGATTTGGTCGTTAGACGCTCCAAATCCTTTTCCGCCGGTTGCTTCGAATTCATAAGAAAGTCCAACCTTCACATTAGAATTGGAATACTTCAGAGCAGCTTCTGGTCTTGCAAATGGTCCAAAAGTCGTGCTGTTTTGGCCATTTCCGATTCCGCCGGAGGAGAATGTTCTCGCTCCAACCGTTAAAGATGGAGAAAAGCTCACAGCCGAAGCTGGTGCGTTCACGTTGTTGGACGATGCCGAAACACTTGCTGGCGTCGTCGTGGTTGTTGTTTGTGTGGTTGCTTGAGCTTTGAGACCTGAAGCCCCAGCCAATCCGATAGCACCAATCGCAACGATAAGGTGACCATATTTCATAGATTCGTACTCCTTTTAAAGTTTCTTAACTACCCTTCCCATTTGAAGGACTTCAGTCAATTTGGCGTCTTTCTAGCATGAATCAAAAGTCTGTCAACCGACGGAGCCGGCGGAAAAAAAACAGAATAGAATCAACGAATTAGGAGATCTGGCTAACGGGTATTCTTCTTAGAAAGTACATCGGTAAGGACGGCAAAAATAATGATCATCCCCTTGATCACCATCTGCCAATTGGTGGGGATATTCATCAAGCTCATACCATTATTCACGGTGCCCATCAGAAATGCGCCCAGCAGGGTTCCTCCGACCGTTCCGATGCCCCCTTGAAGCGAGGTGCCTCCAATGACAACAGCGGCAATCGCATCGAGCTCATAGAGATTGCCAGCAGTAGGATCCCCTGCGTCTAACCGACCCCCCTCAATAATTGAAGCGAGGGCGACCAGCATTCCCATATAGGCAAAGGTCAAAAACATAATCAAAGGTACTCGGATACCGCAAAGCCTTGCGGCCTCAGGATTCCCCCCGATGGCGTAAACAAAGCGACCAACCGTCGTGCGATTCAAAATGAAGTAGGTAGAAAAGAAAACCAAACTCATGGCCAATACGGGAGTGGGAATTCCTTGATAGCTAGAAAATACCCAAAGTGCGCTTCCAGTAAAGAGAGCGACCAGTCCCAACTTGAGCCAGACTCGAGGTGTCTTGGCCAGAAAAAGCGCTGCCGTCCAAACGCTGGCCGTTAAAAGAATAATGACGAGAGATAAAGAGGGAGAAACGAATGAATTGCCAATCCATCGATAGTCATCACTTAATGGAGCAATTTTACTTCCATGGCTTAAGATTAATGCAACACCACGCGCGATGACGAAAATGCCGAGGCTGACCACGAACGGCGGCATTTTAAACTTCGCCACCATTCCGCCTGTAAACGCGCCGACAGATCCACAAACGGCAATCACAGCGAGAACTGTGAGGATAGCTCCCAGTACGCCTTCGTGGTTTAAGCCGGCATTGACCTGCATAAGTCCAGCGACCACCGATCCAAGTGCAAGAACGCTTCCGATGCTGAGGTCAATAGCCCCCAGCAAAATGATACAGGTCATTCCGAAGGCCAAAATACAATTGACGGATACCTGTCGTGAGAGATTCGTTAAATTGCGTTGAGTTAAAAACGCCTCTTCAGCAAAGGTAAAACCAATAACCACGGCAATGAGAGTAAAAATTGGAACAAGACGATTCCACTGCCAATTTGACCATTTTTTTTCCACAGGATTTACTTTCTTCGGTTGCTTAGTGGAATTCAATTCAAAAATTTCTTTAGGAACTGCGCTCATCTTGTTTTCTTCCTCATTTGAACACTAAGCAGCCGCTCGTTCCATAATTGTCACTTGAGATATTTCATTGCCCTCTAAGATTCCTGCCACTTGGCCCTCCCTCATCACCATCACGCGGTCACATAAACTGACAACTTCAGGTAACTCAGAGGAAACTATGATGAGCGTGAGCCCCTGGTCAACGAGTTGCCGCATTAAATGGTAAATTTCTGCCTTCGCCAAAACGTCAATTCCACGCGTGGGCTCATCAAGAAGAAGTATTTTCGGTTGGGTCGAGAGCCAGCGCCCGATAATCACCTTTTGTTGATTTCCACCGCTGAGATGGCGAACCTTAAAATGTTCGCTTGGTGTTTTTATTCTCAGAATTCTGCAGTAATAGTTGACGAGCTCGCTTTCATCAGCCGTCCGTATCGTTGCGAGTCTAGAAAGTCTTTGAAGAATGGGAAGTGTTAAATTTCCTTTGACGTCCATTTCCAAAACAAGGCCTGTTCCCTTTCGATCTTCTGTCACGAGGGCCAATCCATGTGAGATGGCAGTTTTTGGATTGTCAATTTTCACAACCTTGCCAAAAAGCGAAATAGAGCCAGATATCTTTTCAGCTTTTAAGCACCCAAAAATGGCTGACACAAGCTCAGTGCGTTTGCTTCCCATTAGTCCTGCAATGCCAAAAATTTCACCCTGACGGACATCGAAGCTCACATGCTTTAACATCGGCAACTTTGTCTTTGGATTCGTGTACGACAGATCTTCGACTTTAAGAATCACTTCTCTGCCAGAATCGTAAGGGCGCTTCGGTGGGAAGACATTGTCAATTTTTCGACCCACCATTGCCTCGATTAACTTCTGATCATCAAATCCATCATGCTGAAAATGCGCAACAGAATGACCATCACGAAGAACGGTAATATCGTCACACAGTGCATGAATCTCGGGAAGTTTGTGAGAAATATAAATGCAGGCCACACCATTTGCTTTAAGCTCTCGAATCAGACGAAAAAGATTTTGGATCTCTCGATCGCTCAAAGCACTTGTGGGCTCATCAAAAATAAGAACCTTTACCGGCTTCGTAAACGCTCGCGCAATCTCAACCAGCTGCCTCTCTCCCACGCTCAAGGTGCGGACCTGAGCCGAAGGATCAATTGAAAATTGGAATTTCGAAAAAAGTTCTCTCGTCTTTTCAATGAGCAAATGTTTATTCAAAAATCCAAAATGGGAAGGAAGATCCGAAACAAAAACATTTTCGGCGACACTCAATTCCTCAAACAATGAAAGCTCCTGGTGAATGATTGCAATTCCAGCTGCCCGCGCTTCACGGGGGCCTTCGAATGCAATCGCCTTTCCATCCAGAAAAATCGTGCCTTCGTAATCGCCTTTCGGCCATACTCCGCTCAGAATTTTCATGAGGGTCGATTTGCCCGCGCCATTCTCGCCGAGCAGCCCCAAACATTTGCCGGCTTGAGCTGATAATGACACCTTGTTGAGAGCTTGAACTCCCGAAAAATTTTTCGAAATATTTTTTAGTTCAACAACAGGTGTCAAAAGATCTGCTCAATCGTTTTGTTTAGAGTTTTTTCTCGCCAAACACTGCATTGCGATCATGAAATCCAGAGGTGAAAATCTTTTCTTCCAGATTTTCCATAGTGATTGGGTAGACCGGCGTATTGATCACCTTAATCGGAGTTCCGCTTTGATTATCGATGGTTTGGTCGAATTTGACCGTTTCACCTTTCGCGATAGAAACAGCAGCGACCACAGCAGATTCAGCAAGCGGCCGAATGTCTTTCAGAACTTCAAATTGCTGTTTTCCGTTCACCATGTCTTTGATCGCTGCCAAGTCAGCATCAGCTCCAGCAATAAAAACTTTTCCAATGAGTTTTTGTTCAGCAACGCCTTGAACCGCGCCGTGAGCCATTCCAGAATTGTTGGCAAGGATGGCGTCAATTTTATTGTCCATTCGAGTCATTGTATCTTCCACCGTTTTGAGAGCAATGCCCGCGTCCCATCCCGGATGATAGCGATGAGCTACAACTTTGATGTCAGGGTATTTCGCAAGAACTGATTTTACACCGGCAGTGATTGCTTCAGCCACCGAATGGCCCTCTGCCCCACTGAGAATGATATAGTTGCCTTTTCCAGCCGTCGCTTTAATTGCCGCTTCAGCTTGCAAGACTCCAACATAAAACGAATCTTGTGTGACATACAGATCGACGGGCGCTTTATTGATAATTCTGTCATAGGCAATGACAGGAATTTTTTCTTTGTGCGCCGCTTCGACCATGCTTGCTGAGGCGTTGGAATCCACTGGTTGAATCACGATCGCCTTGACGCCCAGAGAAATCATATTCTCAACCTTGTTCATTTGAATGGCCGAGTCAGAATTTGCAGACGCAAAAATCACTTTCGCGCCTAGAGCAGCAGCGCGGTCTTCGAAAAATTTCTTATCCTTGGCATATCGTTCTTCATTCATATTATCCAAGATGAAGCCGATTTTGAGCTCATTATCCTTCTTTTTGCAGCCTGTGAGGATCAACGGGATCAAAACAAGTGCAGCCAAAATTCCAAATTTATTTTTCATTATCAATAACTCCTTCATCACCACTCAATAGAACGCCTATTGAATACTCGGCAAGAATCAAATCATTGCCGGTCGGCAAAAACTTGACGCCTCTTGCTGCCACGCGGAGACGATTAAACCCTAAAAACCCAGCCTAAACGGCTACCACAAGTTGGCACACAATTTGTATTCAATGTGAGCGTCGGAAACAAGAGGAAAGAGTAAGCAAAATTAAAGGCTTAGCGTCAATGCAGAGATTGAGGGAAAGAAAATGATTGAAGGAAATGCAAAACAAGAGGGTAAAATTACAATATTTCAATTGAAGGACGATCTTACGCACGACAGAGTAAAGGCCTTCGTTAAGAAGATTGATGAGATCATTACGTCGGGCCAACGTTATATTGTTCTCGATCTCTCTCATGTCGATGAAGTCTGCCTGCTTGGGATGGTCTCGATCTCTTCCCTCTTCAATAAATGCCGAAGTTTAAATGGAACTCTTAAGATTGCTGGGTTGAACCCTTTTGTCAGAAGAGCGTTTCGCAAAACTAATCTTATAAATACCGTAGAGGTTTTCGATGAAGTGCTAGATGCGCTCCGCAGCTTCAAGAGCCAAAATCTTTTGAAGTCAAAACATTCGACCAGTTTTTATGTGAAAGATCTCAACTCGTTTGTCGGCTGGGATCGGCTTCCCGTTATTGGCGCTATCCACTGAGAAAGCGCTGTCCAAACTTAAAGTGATCGGACTTCTACTTTAACGACATCACCCTCTTGAATGCTCGCCGATTGAATATTCAAAAAGAGCGCATTGTTTGCGTCTTTTGAAACAGAATAATCAGCTGAAGCAAGCAAAATCTCCTGGCCACCACGCACGATTTTAACACTCGCAATCGATTCAAGTGCGTTTAATGTGACAGGCATACTTTTGTTGACGACCTTCTGAGCAAACTCTTTTACGGATGAAAGGGCGGAGGAATAATCATCTAAACAAATAGTATTTGAATAGCCCTGCGCTCCAAGACCGTTCAGAAACTGAAGATAGCGAGTTCCAACACCTTCAGCTTGAGCACGACAAGTTTCGGTGCCCATATCAAGACGATTGATAATTCCCGATACGAGATAACCCTGTTTTCCGAATCTGGATTCAAGTTTCATTTTTAAAGCATCTGCTAAAACCGAAGACTGTCCAGACGACAAGGCGTTCTCTATTGACTGTGAGCTTTCAAGAGTGGCCTTCAAACTCCCGGCCTGAATATATTTTTTGTAGCTCACAGAGCAGGATCCAGGCACTGGATAAAAGTTCTTGGCTTGGTGATTTTGATAATCTGAGCTTTTTACCTTCAACTGAAAATCATAGGCATTGAGATAGGAAATTCCACCCATCACAAATGCTGCATTACAAATATTACCTGGGCTCACGGAAGGATAAAGTACAGACCGTGGATAGGCTGCGGAGTAATCGCAAGAGACTGCATCGGCGGTTAATACAGATGTTCCAAGTTCAGCGCGAAGCTCCGCGGAACAAGCAACGGCGACTTTTCCATATTTCGCTGGATCCGCCGGAAAATAGAGATCCGATTCCGCGAAGCAAGGATCTCCGTTACAAACGGATGCTTTTTTGTAATGAACCTTCGCGGCCGATACTAAGTAACTCGCCTGTTGACCTGTTGCTTCAGCGAGGGAATTGGCCGCAGTCCATGCAGATGTCGAAACAACCTCTGCTGCGTAATTTCTCACATAATCCTTAAATTGACCGTTTGGTTCTGTCGCGCTCTGGTCATCATTATCTGTGACAATCAAGAAAACGACTTTATCGCCATTATTAGACTCAGACGACGGGCTGACTGCGAAAGTTGCATTGAAGTCTTCAGCTGCAAGAATATGCGCCATGCTCAAAAGCCCAGCTTCGTTTCCTGAACCATTGATGCCGAGACTGCTAATCGTCGCAGAAAGTGAATCTCGTTGACTGTTGAACTCCAGATCACTCATGGCAGAACTGAAAGACTTCCGAGCATAAGGAGACCGCAGAGCTGACCAATCGTGGATTTTGTACTGAGACACCGCGGGTGCAGTGACGCCCTTCATTTGGGTTCCGGTTGATGGATCAATCCACGAATAGGTTCTATAACCATAGGCGGTACACTTAACTGAGCCTGGTGTCGCACAGGTGACAGAGGTTGTATAAACAATGAATTCGACATCATACTGCTTCAAGCTGTCTGTTAGCTTAGAGATGCCGGCAGCCAAACGGGCTTGCTCATCTTTCATACTTCCAGAGTTATCAATAATCAGAAAGACTTTGAGTTTGTTGCGAACGATTTTTGTCGCAGCGGTGACCGTGAGGCTGAACCCACGATCTGACGGCGCGCGAGTCAAGGTCGCTGTAGCGGTGCCTTTGTTGCCAGCAGCATCAGACAGTTCGGCGCGTACAGTGACAACGCCAGGTGCTACAGAACTTAAGTCGGATAATTTGTCGACTGACCATTGAGTGCCATCACAAACCGCTGAAGCAATCTGATTTTCGCCAAGAAGAACTTTGACAATGCCATTTTTCTCATCGCAATTTCCCGACACTTGAATCGAGCTATAATTCGAATAATTTATTCTGTCGCTGGAGGTGGCGATCGTAATTTGAGGCGCCACAGAATCAGTGCCCGGATTGACGGGATCGACATTCATTTTTGGATCAATACCATCTTCTGGATTAAACGGCGTCACTTTCGCGGTTGGATTGGTGACTCCCCCGCTTGCCCCCGTTTGTTCTGTACCATTCAATTGTTTTTTTGCGGGTGCAAAACCAGCATTGCTACATCCTGCAAGAAAGAGAACAAAGAGCAACCCCATTGCCCCTAACAAATATATTTTTGATTCAGTCACAGTTCTCATATGAATACTCCAAGTAGGCGCGACCACACCGCACCCACTGGGTAAGACAGCAAGATCTATGCCTTCAAAAACCTGAATGATTTCAAACGTTTCAAATCAAAAATCGGGCAAAATTGCCATAGTATTGAAATTTTTTCAGGGACAATTTTTGTCACCTTCAACCTGAAAAATGTGTTCTGAATATGCTTCAACATCGAATGAGTCCGCGCGGCTCACTCGTTAGAAGCGTCTGGACATCACAAAAAGTTCCGATATCATTGACCGAGTTTTTATTGGTGTGGATGTGTAAACGGAGAGGGCAAAGTCTTGGGGTTTTCTTTTGTTACGTGGGGTGTCCAAAGAAGAGTGTTTCGAATCGTACTCCCACATTTCATTTTGGCGATTTTATTTTTTTGCCGGCCCGCTAGCGCGGCCAATGAAAATCCTCATGATCATAGCGATGGACTGTATCCCTATTTACCAAGCCTCATTCAGATTCCTGAAAGGACTGTGGCCGATCAAATTCTTCCAGGCTTCGTGGAGCTTGCCGTCGCGACACAAGCGATCGCCGAGGATATCTATGGACCGCAGTCTTTGTTGTCACAGATTCCAGCGCTTAGACAAATTCTTCATGGACATCCAGGCTATTGGCCCGAGTTAGTGGGAAAGCTCAGCGACCGTCATTTTGTACGCCTTCTTGGCCCCGACTTACCATCACTAACATCAGGCTCAGTTGTGCTCGGCGAAATCAATGGTGGCAATTCCGGCAGCCATGAATTTCTTCAATTTATGATGCGTGAATTTGATGCTCATCCTGAATGGGGAGATGCGCCGCACGATCGAGACCTCTATTTGAGATGGGCGGCACATCTGAGAACTCTTTTTAGACATACACATCCGGCAAAAGCGGATGAACCCGTCATTGTCTGGGCAGACGAATCGTCATGGCAGACCGAGCCCATCGAAGTGAAGACTCCTGACGGTGGCAGCAAATTAGTTAAGCCACCTTTTTCAGTCAGCAAGAAGTTCTTGGATCACTACAGGCAACAAATCGAACTTGCAGGAATGCATTTTATTAGTCTCGTGGATGATCGAGGAAGGCTCTTTGTCCAGGATGGAATTCTGTACACCAACAGGAACGGCGAGAAGCTCAAGGTCGATGTTCTCATTACGATGGCGGATATGGAGAGCATTGATTGGCAGCATACCCCTCAGGTCGATCGCAATATTGCAGCGCACCGCCCTGACTTAAACGATGTCGCTCTGTTGACAGGGATTCCAGGACTTATCCAAGCTTGGCTAGCTCAAAAAAATGGAGGATTTATTTGGGACGGTCCGCCTAAAATATTGACTCGCTCAAAAGCTTGGCCCCTCCTTTTTTCTGAATTCGTCAAGCTGCAGAAAGGCAACGCTCCACTACTGCCCGACAACGGGACTCGGCTGTTTCAAAAACCTGATGGAAGTCTTGATAGCGAGCTGATCGGTCAAGTTGGCGAAAATCTGGCACTATACGTTTTGAAGCCCGTCACAGGAGACAGCGGAACGGGAATGTTGATTGCTGCAGATCCAAATTTAACTGATGAGGCTAGATCAACTGAATGGCAAAAAATTGGAGATCGTCTTGCTGCAAACCCAATGTCCTATGTTTTGCAGCCTTTCACTTTATTTCAAACTGTTGGTGTGAAATCTGATTCTGGCGACGGACAACAAAGACTTTTTGATATTCGTCCCTTTGCGTTGGTAAGCGGCAGCGGCCCATCGTTTAGGATGACGGCTGCTCGACATTTTTTTGTTCGTTTAGCACCACCTGGGGGTCTTAAAATCACTCTAAAACACGGTGGAGCATATGCTATCGGTGTTCCTGCAAATGTTGACGAGGTTCGCGCAGGCGGGCATCTCGTTCCTATCGGGATACCTCAGATCTCTCACTCTCATTATGTTGAATCAGTCGACTCAGATGCGATCAGGGAGTTATCGGAAAATCGTGCGTTGACGCTTGCTCGTTTACTTCGAGACCTGACGCTCAGCGAAAGTGATCGCGGAAGACAGCTCCGGGCATCGCATGATCTGCAAGGCGCTTTTGAGCGACATCCCGAGTTTGATCCGATGCAATTCGCTCGCGTTCACCGTGTTTTCCCCCCGGTATTTCTATCTAATACGCTTGTTGGAAATAATGATTCGGCCACACATTCCGCGCAATCGTTGACTCGCCTATCACATTTTAACCGAGATGGATCTATGTTACTGAGAGAGTGGCGCAGAAATAATGCGACCGCCAATGAGGCTCTTCGGGAACTTTTCGCGAAGCTTCGAGGCTTGCGCGAAAGCGGGTCGCAAAACTTGCAGGCTGGCAGCGCGTCCATCGTTTGTCTTATCGATGGAATAGCCCTAGGCGATCGCTTTGAGTTGCTCAGCGAAAAATTCTTTCAGGAGTTTAACGTCCGTCTGATCGATAGTTCCAGCCTGAGTGACAGGACGTTTTTGGTTAAAGAAAAGCGCTTATATTACAGCGCAAGCAACGACGACCGTTCCGTTGATATCCTCGTTTTTATGAGTGGAGAGAAAAACGGCTCAACAATTCAGTTACCTGACTACTCGGAAGTTGCTGAATCTGGAAATATCCTGATTGTGAATGAGCCGCAGACCGGTCTTCTATGGGATGAAGCATTTCACGCGACTGTGTCTGAAATCGAAGATCTTCATAGACAGCCTAAACTGCATCAAATCTCGGAGGCCTCGACAGAAGTGGCGCCGAATCATACAGCTGAAAATCATATGTTCCTTGGATACCATACGGTATTGAGCAATCTACAGGTGGTGACGGTGGATCTCGCCACCCCTGCGTCGCCGCCAGAAATATTGACTGGAATGCGATTTGTATCTGCGATAGGGGTGGATGACTGGAGTCAGCAAGTCCATGTCCCGACCTTTTATGTTCCAGTACAACAGTGTGGTCGGTCACTTGCGCAGCTGTCTCGAGGCTAGGAGTGAATTTTATTATGATCGGAACTTTTCTTTATTTTGGACTGCTCGTCGTGAACGCTGCGACAGAAACAGATTGCCCATCAGCACTAAAAGCTCAGACAGATGGACGGACTGATCTAAAACCCGTGGATCCGTCACATGATTCGAGCGGGGGAACGCAAGCTGCGGCAAAAGATACTGGCTCTGCAAATTCCCGTCGCACAGGCGAGCCCGAGTGGGAGCAACGTGATACCGGTGGTTCAGATAGCCCCGACGATTTACTCCTGAAATAAATGGGGATTCACTGATAAATCGAATAGGGTTTTTTTCGATTTTTCTTCAAGGCTGCGGGCAGCTTTTTTGCGGCAACCGTGAGGGCCTTTTCCAAAAAGATGTCTCGAAAATGTTCATCATGAATATAGCGAAGGCGTTGACGCCAAATCATCAGCGACTGAATTTTTTCTAACTTTAAAAAGTATTCGTCAAAGCCTCGATTTTCTTTGGACGACACAAGGATTATTCGATCAGCGGATATGCCGTTCCGCACAATCGCATCCCGCATCGCATCGGCGCCAGAAAGGTCAGACTTGTGAATGACGTAGAAGTCCGCCCATTCCTGAACACCCGCCTTCATCCACTGCACGTCATCGCCCGTTTCAGGTTGCAGAATAAGCACGGTGATTCCACCTAACCACGCAACTTCTTGCTGGGTTTGTCCGCTTCCTGCGGTTTCAATCCAGACCTCGTCAAAAAAATTCTCGAGATAAATAGCCATATCACGCACTGCTTTTGAATAGGCCTGCGTGCTTCGAGTAGCTATTGATCGCACAAAAAGGTTTTCTGGAATATATTCACCGGATAGTCGCACTCGATCGCCAAGCAGCCCGCCCCCAGTCTTTAACGAGGAGGGATCGCATGCAAGCCAGGCAATTTTTTTCAATCTTTGGCTTTGATGAGTGGCCAATCTGGAGATGAACGTGGACTTTCCGACGCCAGCAGGTCCAGTGAAGCAAATCGTTTTTTTTAAAGAATCCGCAGAAAAATACTGATTTAGTTTTCGCAAGGTTTTTAAATCACGAGCCTCAATTTTTGAAAGAGTCTGAGCAATTTCATTCCTGGTTGGCATCGTGATCGCTCTTTGAGTCTTTAGGTTTTTGCTCTGCTGATTTCGCGTTTTTCTTCTTCGGTGTGAAGCTCAACTTCATTTCGACTTTGACATCAAAATTTTCAGCCATATGCGTAGCTACTTTTTCACCCACTGAATCCCAATCTATCTGCGCCAATTTCGAAGGCAGTTCTTCCGCGATTTTTGACTGAATATCGTCTCTCACAGATTTAACCCACTCGATGGCCTGCCCAACGGATTCCTTCGAGTCTTTCAGTTTACTTGGCGCTGTTGCAATCTTTTCAATCGCACCAATCACAAGATCATCCCAACCTTTTTTCGTCATAGCACTATTTTACATGTTTCAACTGTATCGCATAGGCATTCTCAGCCCGCTCCTTAAAAGCATCTAACATTTCCGGTAACTGCGTTTTTGTCACTTCATTCACAATCATTTTTGGAACAAGCCAGCCGAAGCTGATATCGATGGAATAATTTGCCTCCGTCTGAGACTCGCTTAAAGACTTCAGCTTCCAGGAGCCCTCATTGGATTTCATCAACTCTCCTTCTACCAAGTTCCATGATAAGGACAGAGGAGGCTCTTCCACGAAGCGCAGGGTATAAGAGATGGGTTTGACAACTTCCACTGAAAAATCGCCCAGAATCTGTGAGCCTTTCTTTCGTTCTTTTGCAGACTTTGTTGCCGGCAAGAATTCTGGATAAGCCGAAAAATCACGAATCACGCGAAAGACAATATCAACGGGCGCATCAATGATCAGTTTTCGTTTAATCACAAAAAATCCTATTCTTTTTCATCATAGAGCCGCCCCCAAATATACGGTTTAATATCGAATCGATGATGCGCAGTCATATGTCTGATCGTGCCCGTGGCAGAGCGCATGACAACCGAATGAGTTGTGCAGCCATTTTTGACGAAGGTCACGCCTTTCAATAAATGCCCCGTTGTGACTCCGGTCGCGGCAAACATGACATCGCCCCGAGCGAGATCCTCCATTCGATAGAGCCGATGCAGATCGCGGATGCCCATACTTGTTGCGCGTTGCTGATCCTCTTCATTCTTATACAGCAGTTGCCCTTGGAAATCTCCGCCGGTACAACGCAACGCAGCCGCCGAAATTACCCCTTCTGGCGCACCTCCGGTTCCCATAAGAATATCGATTCCTGACTCTGGATCGGCGGTGGCAATCGCAGCCGAAACGTCACCATCTTGGATCAGACATATGCGACATCCCGCTTTTCGCAATTCGTTGATCAAGGCTTCATGGCGCGGACGATTCAGACACGCAACCGTTAAATCCGAGCGCTTTCGACCTTTTGCCTTTGCAACTCGCTCTAAATTCCATGTCGCACTTTGACTGAGGTCGATCACGCCCACGGCATCAGGTCCGACAGCGATTTTCTTCATATAGAGGTCTGGGGCGTGCAAGAATCCACCCGATTCAGCGATTGCAACAACAGAAATTGAATTGGCAAGTCCATGGGCACAAATCGTCGTGCCTTCCAGTGGATCAACCGCGATTTCTATCGATGGCCCCATACCTGTTCCAACCATCTCGCCAATGAAGAGCATCGGAGCTTCATCTCTTTCTCCTTCGCCAATCACGATTTTTGCCTTCATTTCAATTCGGTTGAGAGCTCCTCTCATCGCTTCGACTGCTAGCGTATCGCTCAGTTTTTCATCGCCCAAGCCCACGGACTTTGCGGCTGCAATCGCGGCGGCTTCAGTGACCCGCACTGTTTCTAGGGCTAAATTTCGATCCATAAAACCTCCCGTTTCTCCGCTTCATTCTAAGCAAATCTCGTCGGTCTCACCAAGCGTTGTTGAGTGTCCTAGCCCCCTGATTTTACCTCTGTTTTCGCGTTTTGAAAGCATAATTTTATATTTAAATTTGTACATTTTAGGAGATATATGCCGACCGATCGACCGCCTAAATCCAGTCCACAAGGTGGCTATATTTTGGATTTTAATTCATATTTTATATTGTATTTTATTATGTAATAAAAATAGTATCATAGTATGAAAAATACACTCTTTAAACTTGCGCTATCAGTCAAAGATAAATCAAATAAAAAATACATCGCGCACTTTTATAGACACCGAGGTCTCTTGAAAAAAAAATGTGCAGAAATCTGCGCCTTTCAATTTTTGGAAAGTGGGAGTCATATTCAACTTTTGCAGACTCTCTCTCGATATGGCCCCCTGTTGCCAAGAGATTTTGACGACAAGGCATCGCAGCAGATTCTAAAAAAATGGAAACTCAGTTTTCCAGACGATCCAAAATTTTTTTCGATGGTGAGTAAACAGCGAGAAATATGGGCTCAATACAAGGAGAAAACACTTCTCGAATTCTTTGAGTCTAAAGATGGTCTCGCATGGCTCGAAAAGAGAAAAAAAATAGGACGGGTAGCCACTTTTGAACTGGACCAGTCATTTAAAAGAACGAAGTCGAAGGCTCTCAGAGAAGAAATAAAGATCCGCAGAATTATGAGAATTTATCCGCATTTAAGCTTGTCTGATCTCAAGAAATTAAAAGTAAAAAACGCACAGTTCGTCATCGAAAGGTTTCCCTTTCGACTTAAGTATCAATCTTTGTCTTTGAAGAGGATTTCTCTGCAACTTTCAAATTCATGATCATAAAAAAAGCGGACGAAGGTTTAAATTGATCGAGTCCTCTTTTTTTTAAAAAAAATCTTAACTGGGTTTCTGTTTTTTTTATGGCGAAAATCTCATTTAGTCTTTCCTTGAGTTCTCTGACGCTCGGCCTTGCAAGTAGAACGTAAAGCTCGATGATGCGGCTTGATGTCAATGAATCCATCATTATTCTGTTTCGAGAGGCATTTCTGCTTAGTTTTTCTGGCGCCAACTTCAGCCACGAATATATTGTTGCGCGAGTTTTATTTAGCTCCTTTGCAATTGAAGCAATGGATTTACCTTCTTTTTTCATGGCAATTGCTAAGATTTTTTGCTCACCATTTGTTCTTACTTTTGTAGACTTTTTTATATTATTATTTTCATTTTTTGATAACATGTTTACATCCTGCTTGTCTGGCCCATTTTAATCTGCAATAGCATTTTCAAGACAGTTTATTATGTATAATTTTAAATATCAAAATTAACTAGATATTATTCGCAAAATAGTTTATTTTGCGAATTGAGCTATTGTGAAGAAATCCCAGACCATTCCCAATCTAAAAGACCATGAGCTAAAGAGCCTGGCCGATAAATTCATCGATAAAATGCAGCATGAACGCCGCCTTCAGCTCTCTTCCGTAAAGATCTATCGGGATGAAATCCATCTGCTGCTTAGAAAGACCGCCCTTGGCGCGGACGTTTCCGATTTGAGGACTTACCTCAGAACTTTGGCTCCAGCGACTCAATGGAGAAAAACGATCATTTGGAAGAAGTTCCTGAATCAATGCCCATCGCCCTGGAATTCGCTGCTGGACGATATCGCAATTCCTCGGCTCAAATCAAAACTACCCACTTTTCTGACAGACGAAGAGATCTTTCGACTGGAGGCAGTCTGTTACAAAGAAAGCGATGTTTTTAGAAATCGTCTTTTGATCGGACTTTTTCTGCAACTGGGGCTTCGGCTCTCTGAACTTTTGAATTTGAAATTTGCAGATCTTGAGGATGGATGGATTCGGCTCATTCGAAAAGGTGGAAAAGAACAGAGATTGCCACTCAGTAATAGTCTACAGTCGATTATTTCGTTTTATAGAAATGAGAGGTTGGCCACAGCTGATGAATGGGTATTCGAGGGCCGATTAGGTGGCGCCATGAGTCCGCGCTGCGCCCAACTCTTGATTAAAAAGCTTGCCGAGAAAGCGAATATCCAAAAGAGGATTTCACCTCATAGTTTGCGGCATACCTTCGCTTCTCAACTTGCTGCGAAAGGAGCTAATTTAAGCGCACTTCAAGAAATTTTAGGCCACCAACGCCTGGCGACTACTGAAAGATATTTGCATGTGACGCCAGAACATCTGCGCGAGACTCTTTCACTTCTTCAGAGAAAGCCTGGGATCCAAAATTAACTTTTTATATGTGCTTTCTTAATGCTCTTCACTCGATTTTTGGAATCAACAAATACCGCGATCGGTTTGTGCTTTGAGATTGATGATTCCGGAATGATTCCATAAGCCGCGATAATTATTTTGTCGCTCTTTTGAACCAATCGAGCGGCAGCGCCATTGAGCGAAATTTCTCCGGGCTTGCCAAGAATGACATATGTGGAAAATCGAGCACCGGTGGCACAGTTATAAATATCAACTCTCTCAAATGCGTGAAAGCCGGCGGCCTTGCATAATTTCTTATCAATGGCGATCGAGCCTTCATAGTGCAGATCGCTGCCCGTCACAGTGGCAAGATGAATCTTCGACTTAAGAACTTGAATCTGCACGCGAGCAGATTATGAGAAATGAGGTCTCGGCGCCAGTCTAAAAATGGCAAGATCCCATCACAAAGGTCGCCACACGATCACCGAATAACCCTCAATAAAGAAACTCCCTATCCAACTTCTCGACTTTCTTAGGATCTGAATCTTTCCGTCTGACTCGAGCTTTTCTAAGAAACTCAGCAAGCCATCGAGATAGTTGCGTTTCCTAAAGTATTCGATAGAAAGTTTGTCGAGTGGGTGGCTTTCATCCAAGAGCTCTGCAATAGGCTCTATATGAATCACGAGGGATGGTTTCTTATCTAACAAATATTGGATAAATGGACGAAAATTCTGACCTGTTTGCTCGAGAGACGCGATTGTCATAGCTACGGAATTTGTTTCAAAATCAAAAGCATAATCCGGTTCAAAGAAATTAAACCGATGCGCAAAAATATTTTCGAGGCCTTTTTCTTGAAGTGTTGAAATGACGTCTTGTGATGCTTTAGTCCAATCCAAGCCCCAGAATTTTGCATGAGGATTTACCTCCATCGCCCTAAGTAAATTGTGTCCAGTGCCACAACCAAATTCATATACGGCACCGCAATTGCGAAGATATTTATCAAAAATCCAATATTGAAGAGCGGCGAACATCTCATACTCAAATCTTTGAGTAAGCGGTTTAATCCACTCTTGCTTCCATCGGACAATATCGATTTTATGAAAATAGCGCGGCAATAAATGGTTCATGTCTTGAGTCGACTTCATCGCTTCAGCGTTTTCGGTCCAACCCTTTTCCCAGTCGTCATAGCGATGAGCGCCTGCTCGAACAATCGAATTCGACTTTAAGGTCGAATCGGCTCGTTGCCAGCATCCTGCTAATTCATCTTCTTGAAGAGTTCGATATTGAAAGGAATACGAACCGATTTTTTCAGCGACAAACGGGGTCAGCGGCTCACCAAAAACTGTTTCAAAATCTCTGACACTCAAATTAGACTCGGACATTCGGATAGCTCCTTAAAAACCAATCAACCGTTTTGTCTATCGCCTCTGTCACTGGCGTAAACTCAAAGCTTGGATTCAAAGCCTTTAGACGTGAGGCGTCGGTTGGCTTTCGATATTGGCCATCAGATTTCGTGGTATCAAAAACCACACTTTCTTCCATATGGAGCCGCTTCGCAATTTTCGTGACGAGCTCGCCCACTGGAATTTCTGCGCCCGGCGTCATGAACAATGGCTCAGCACTGTCATAATTTTTCATCATCCAGATGGAGAGTCGAGCGATGTCGTCTGAATAAACGAATTCACGAAGCGGTTTTCCTGTTCCAGAGACAACTAGTTTTTCATTCTTGCTTCGAGCTAAGAACGCCTTGTGGATCAGGCCAGGAACAACATGCGAGTCTTCTAAGTTGAAGTAATCGTGCGGGCCGAAGATATTTGTCGGAATCCCCAAAATCACATTCAGACCAAACTCACGGCGATAGGCATCAGCCTGAACCGCAAGCATTCTCTTGGCATGTGCATAGGCAAAGTTCGATTCGTGCGGCGGGCCAAAGTGCAATCGCTCAGACTTTAGGGGGTATTCAATTTCGTGCGGAAAAATACAACTCGAAAGATAGGCCAATACTTTCGGCTTGCCGTAAGTGGCCGCTGCTTCGAGCACATGTGAATTCATCAAAATATTTGCCTGGCTGATCGAAGCGGGACGCCTTGTGTTACCGAATAAGCCTGCGACCTTTGCAGCACAATGATAAACATGCGTTGGCTGATGGACTTTAAAATAATTGAGCGTTTTCTGTCTGTCGGTTAAGTCTAACTCTTCTCGCGTGGGGGTTAAAAGTATCCCGTCTGTTTTTAGAATTCTTTTGATCGCACTGCCTACGAGTCCGGTGGATCCAAGAAGAAGAATTTTTTCTGTCATACAATGGCCCTTTCATTTCCTTTCCAAAACTGAGTCTGCCATTCGATCGTCTTTCTTAGTCCGTCATCGAGAGATACAAACGATGTTTTATGAAATTCTGATAGGTACCTTGAGATATTCATTGAAACGTCTGTTGGGGCCCCATTCGTCGTTGTTGATATCTGTGGAAGTTCTTTTGGAAACTCCACAGGTACATTTAAAATTTGGCCGATCGACATCGCTAACTTAGCAATGGTTGTCTTTGAAATTCCTCCGACATTGTAAGTGGCATGTTTTCCATGCAAGAAAATATTCCACATCATTTCTACCGCATCGGTGACATAACAATAAGTGCGAGATGCTTGCCCGTGATCCATCAAGGTAATTTTGCCATCTCTCAATGCGCGCTCGATGAAGGAATGTAGAACTCTCTGATCACCACTTCGAGTGCCAGGTCCATAGCCAAGTGCAAGTCGGGCGATGCGTGACTGTTTGCTTTGTTTTTTAAATGCGTGGCAAATGGCTTCACCGCTTCTCTTGCCTTCAATATAGGAAGCACGCGGCCAGTCGGTATTCGTCACGCCGATTTCGTTTTCATCTGGCTGCGCATCGTCACTGCCGACATAGACTTCACTCGTGCTAACGAAAAACAATCGACCCTCATCGGATATTTTTCTAAAGAGATCAACTGTTGCCGTTGTATTAAGTTCGATGGTCTTTACGGGATCGAGTAAAAATTTTCCAGGTTGCCCATAACCAGCAGCATGAATCACATAATCTACCGTTGGAAGAGATTCTCTGAAAGAATAATTCGTTAGATCGCCTCGAATCCATCTGAAATTTTTTCCGTCGAAAATATTTTTCCACCACGTGTCGGGCTCTGATGCACAGAGGCCAATCACCTCAACGTCAGCGTCAGTTTTTGAGCACCAAGCTTTTATGCCTTCAATAAAATAGGTGCCGATAAGTCCAGATGCGCCTGTGACAAGAACGCGCTTTCCAGCCAATGGTGATAAATCGATCCCAGAAACTGAGCGAGCGGCCTCGGTATGGAGTAATGCTCTCATCACACCACTAAATCCTTAGTGGCCGTAGCTGGAACCGATCTGGGTTCGAGCCCTGCCACGAGATGCGCAATGCGACTCTGGATATTTTCAACAGTCAATCCAGCGGCTCGATCGTGGTCGTTTTTACGTCCGTAGTGATTCAGAAAAGTTCGAGGAACACCGACAGTCTCGATTGAGCACTGCAGTCCTTGAAGGGCCGCTGAAATATCATAGTGAAGGGTTCCTTCGTAAAATGGCTCAATAACGAGAATGTTTTTTGCCACCAGAGTCTCTCTCAACGTGAAAGAATCAAAAGGCGCAAGTGTTGTGTAGTAAAGCAGATTCACGTCATAGTCTTTTGCAGCCGCTCGGGCGATATCCAGCATTGGTCCCACCACGATCACAGTTCCTTGAGTCCCCTCTTGAATTATATTTGCGTGCCCAAATTCAACTTCTACCGATTGAGTATTTTCGGATTCAGAAAGGCGAAAATATTTCGGGCTTTTACTGGAATATGAATCCAAAAAGAGTTCTGAAAATTCCTTTGAAGTTCCAGGAACAATCACCTGCATCCCTGGTATGGCTTTCATCAACTGAATATCTCCTGGGCAATGGTGGGTGCAACCCAAAGCAGCGTAATCATATGAGCCTCCAACACTCACAAAATTTCCTGCGAGCTGTTGATATCCAAAATCAATTTTCAGTTGCTCATAAGCACGTTCTACAAGAAATGGCGCGATTGTATGAACGACAGGAATAAGTCCTGCCTTCGAGAGCCCTGCAGCAAAACTCACCATCGATTGCTCTAAAATTCCGATATTGATAACCCTTCCAGAAAATTTATCTGAAAGATCTTTAAATCCAAAGACTCCAATGTCTCCCAGAACCGTGACCAATCGATGATCGCTCTCATAGAGCTTTGACATGAGATTTACGAATTCTTTTCGCATCGTCATTGTGTTAACTCCGCAATCAGATGGGTTGCTTCATGTTCATTAGGTGATCGATGATGCCATGCAGGATTTCCTTCAAGCGTTTTACATCCGAAGCCCTTAATTGTATTGGCGATAATGGCTCGAGGACGATCGCTGATGCCGATGCAGCTCGAGAAAATTTCATCATGATGATGGCCATTAATCGACATTGTAGAAAAACCAAAGGCTTCAAATTTTTTATCGAGGTGCCCCAGATCCACCGCTCGATCGGTTGAATGATTAAAGTCGACGATGACGGTCAAATTGTTTAAGCGATGCTGAGTTGCGATCAGCGCAGCCTCCCATACACTGCCCTCATTAGCCTCGCCATCACCTATGAGTACGAAAACCTGGGATGCTTTGTTTTGAAGTTTCTGCGCATATGCGAGACCGACAGCATAAGGAAACCCGTGGCCGAGAGATCCAGTTGAAGCTTCAACCCCAGGAACTTTATTCACGTCTGGATGGCCACCCAAAATACTATCGTACTGACCAAAACTTTCGAAACTCTCCCACGTGATAAAACCTTTAGCAGCAAGCACTGAATAGAGGCCGAGTGAACCATGTCCTTTACTCAATACAAAGTAATCTCGATCTAAATCTCGTATGCGATCTGGTTGAATATTCAGCACGCGATCGTAGAGCGTCCAAAGAATATCCAGAATCGAGAAGGCGCTTGGAATATGTCCTTCCTTGGATTTATGGCAAACTTGAATAATCTTTGTTTTCAAGTGATTAAGAGTAGTCATCCTCCCCTTAATTTATCATTGGTGATGGCTTGGGGCGCGGTACCTTGACCTTCGACGCGATTGAATCAAAATGCTGCTGCGAATAATTGTGTTGCAGTGCGCGGTGTTTTTTCAGTCTTCGATGACTTTACTTTTTTAGATAGCGTTTCAAGGCGCCATGATAATATGCCCACTGACTACGCAATTGAATAAAGCCGTCGTTTTCCGCGTCGTCTCTGGGCGCATTGATACTCGCAATACTTTGCGCAAAAGCAGGGTCAAAGATGCCGCCATGCTCCGAAAATTCCAAAATATGGCCACTTAACTCAGGGTTCTGAGATATATAGTGATCAATAATAACAATCACTGATATTTGTGCGCGCATGACCGCCTCTGCGGCACTCAGAAACGCTGATTTTCTTCCGGAAGATATTGAACTAAATTTCTCTTTCAAACTCACAAATCTTAGAAGTGCAACACTTAGAAACGCTTCCATCTCTTCATAACCGGGAGCGTGAATTTCGTGATAGACCTCATCATCATTATCTATCGGGGCTTTCACAGAAGTCTTCACCTGAACGGGACGACTCGTTGAACTGATCTTTGGCAATTGAAGTGGCTCCGCAGAGACAATCTCCAGAAATATTTTTTTATCACTTAATATTTTGGCCTCGGAAGCTCCCAAAACCCGAGCACCGAATTTTTCTTGCACTCGGTGAAGCCAAACCGAATATGCATGAAGCGCCTCTTTATTCTCAGCTTTCTTAATCTCCGCCACAAATGCCAGGAACGCATCCATCGCCTCTGGGCTTCTTGCAAGATCTTCGAATGTCGAAGGCGTCGGAATCTGAAGTTCCGGAGAAATGCTCCGCGCAAATTCACGAACGGGTGGATGGAAGAAAAGCGCACGTGCTGACAAGAGGCTTGCAGCGATTTTCTGATGTTCTTGCAAAGGATCTTCAACAAGCCGAGCCGTTGCTTCTGCACATCGAGCGGCAGGATTATTTTTATGCTTGGTGTCGGACGCCAAAACAAAAACAGGAAGAAAAACGAAGACGACAAATAGTTCCGCTCGAACCTTCATGATACCCCACCCTTTTAATTTTTAACCCTTAAAAATAATCTAAAAAAACCCTATATCATGAGCGCTAGCAGCTAAAATCAACAAAGTCAAAATTTTGAAAATTGCGTCTGGCAAATCAGGCTAGCTGATAAGCTTAAACTGCTTAGATTTGTCATCATAGGAATGGACACCGGCTGAGGCGATGTCAAACCACCAGCCGTGGATATTCAAGCGTCCATGGGCAAGCCTTTCAGCGACAACAGGATATGACTTCAGATGCTCAATTTGTTGCAGAACATTGATCTGTGAGAGCTGATTAGCTGGGCTTAAGTTTTTGTCTAAGACTTCGCCACGGCGAAAGCGGCTGTAGCTTTCGTGCGCGTTTTTAAGCCATGATTTTAGATGCGGCATTTCACTCAGATCCCGCGCTGTCTCGAGCGCGATCATGGCGCCACAATCTGAATGCCCGCAGACCACAAGATCTCGGACATTTAGATTCTTCAACGCAAACTCTACCGCAGCAAGCTCTGACACATCGTTTTCTGTAATTCCTTTTGATCCGCAGGGAGGAATCATATTGCCGACATTTCGAATCACAAACAGATCGCCTGGATCTGTAGATGCAAACCAATTTGGTGCGACTCGACTGTCTGAACACGAAACAAAAAGTGCATCAGGAAATTGCCCCTTTGATAGTTCAGCAAATTTATCTCGGCATTTTGGCAGCACACGCGACCTAAAATCAATAATTCCATTAATCAACTTCTTCACACACTCTTTTTTTATTTTTTTGAAAACAAGTCAATTAAGTGTTGCCTCAGATTATTTGCTTACGACAGAGTGTGAAAATCAGATGAGGGGAAGATGTTCGTGACAATCATATTCACTAGGGTGCGGAAGCACTTAGTGGCCGTCCTTGCCCTCCTGATCGCGATCACTGGTGTCAATCTTTCTATCGTCGAAGCGGCAGAAACCCCTCAACCATTGGCAACTCTCCGAAAGCCGGCGACCCCCTGTGGGCTTTACTTGAGCCAAATGAACAATGGAACGGGAATTAAGGTCGCTGATTTAGAGGAAACCTCCATCGAGGCATTCTTCGCCAGCCGGCCTGACCTTGAAGCGACTATCTCTGTGGTAGATTCAGAAAACCTTAAGCCTTTTGACGATTTTGAGGCGCTTCAAAAAGCGGTAGTTGCTGGCAGAACCAAGGCCGAGAAGAAAGAACGTTATCTATTTTTGGTGGGTTTGCCATGGCCGAAATCTCAAAGCCAAAGGATCGTTGACTTGGTAAATGCAAAAGTTGCAGGCGAAAATTTTGATTTTCCGCCAAGGGTCATTGCACTTCGAAAGCCGTCGTCAACGGGAATCGCACGGGTCAAAGAAGAAATGATCTATCTTCTTGTGCCCTTTGCATCTGATGCTGCGCCTGCCACGCCAGACGAAATCAAGCTTGGAATGCAATCTGTTGCGATTAGCAGCGGCATTACCATCGCAACCCAGACAGTGATGCAAGGTATTGCCGTAGGCCTGCCAGCATCGCTGATGAATATGCTATTCAGCATTTGTACCACGATTTTTCGCCCTTTTTGGGGAAACTACTTTTCTCGACATGATCAGAGCCCGGATAAGTGGCTCAAACAAGCGTGGCTAACATCATTCTTTACGATAGGCGTCTACTGGGCCTCAAAAATCTTTACGCCAGAGCTTTCAGATATTGCCACACTTCACGGTTGGTTGCTGCTGATGAGTGCAAAGTGGCCCTCTGTTTTGTTTCAAACGCTTTGGCGGACTCCCATGGAAAATGGCCTGAATGACTTTATTCAAACAGAATCTGCCAAGGGAAATGCCACTGAATCACGTCGACTCGCTGCTTCGATTAGAAGATGGGGTACGATTTTTTCAACAAATTGTTGGCTAATTTCCGTTTTGTACGGCAAGCCTCTTTTTCACGCGGGAATGGATTGGAATATTGGACATATCGGCATGATTCTCAGTGCAGTTGTTTTTCGAATGATGGAGAAAAATCCTGAATGGTACCACGTAGGAGAATCTGAGTTCCGCACGAAGAAATATTCTGAAATCAGGATCAAAATTGGCCAGTCGCTGCGTAATATTCGGGAAAAGCTCGGACTGAAGCCAAAAAAGTAGGCCCAACCGATGGAAAACCTTCCACAAAACGGTGGGATTCCTTTTTTTGAAGTCCTCTGCTAAATGCATGATTGAGTGATTTCGAGAAAGGGAAAAGGAATATGAATATGAAGAGTTTTGGCATATTGATGGGGGCGGTCATTTTGGCGCAGCTGACTTCGCTTGAAACCTGTGAGGCCGTTCATGCTCCCGCCGAGAACCCAACAGTCAAAATTGCGATTTCCACTGTGGATATTCGTTCGTTTGCAACAGTCACAAAACGGCAGAATATTGAGCTTGATGGCAAGCAGTTCGCAATTAAGGAACAGAGTTTTCTGATTCTCTCAAAAGAAATGGAGAGCGATTCTTCCGTGACAGAGGAAATCGACTCTGACCCAGAAGCCATTCAGCCGATGGTCACACGCCGCTTACAGAATTTTGTGAATCGTGAAGCGAAGGAACTTTGTGGCGAACTTTACGATGGATTTGTAGCCGTTGGATCAAAGGGTGACCTGTCGGATGAAAACGTCTTAAAGTTTTTGCCCCTTAATTCGAAAGAGAATCAAGTGAAAATGGAAGGATTCTCAAATCTGCGCCCCAGAAGACCAAATCAGATTATTTTTGACGGATCTATTGATGGCCAAAAGATTAACAAACAGAATTTTCGAGTCAAAGTTCCGTGCAAATAAAAAGACCAGCCTCGAGGCTGGTCTCACATAATAACCGAATGCATCGATCAAGATGCTGCCTTTTTAAAGATTTTGAATGATTTCCGTTTTCGGAAAGCGAACTTTCTTTAACTTTGCATAAACATCATCAGGCGATCGATACCCGAGCGCACAGCAGACACTCGCGGTATAACCATCTTTTGTCAGACCTAAAATTTCGTCATATTGCTTGTTATCGAATCCTTCCATGGGGCAGGCATCCACACCGAGAATCGCCGCCGAGGTGAGCAATGTTCCAAGGGCAATATACACTTGCCGTGAAGTCCACTCGATAATTCTTGATTTGAGAGGGCCTCCGATGCTGCCGATCATCATCGCGCGATAATCCTTCAGTGATTCTGCAGCAACGCCACGGACTTCTACAATCCGTTTAATATAGCGATCTACAGCACCTTCATCCATTGTGGTCTTGGCGCAGAGAACGACATAATGAGAAGCCTCTTCAACTTGAGGTTGATTCCATGAAACTGCTCGAAGTTTCTTTCTCAAATTCATGTCGCTAATAAAGATAAACTTCCAAGGTTGTAGTCCATAAGAAGAGGCTGACAAGAGAAGAGAATCTTCTAACTTCTCAAGAATCTGGGGCGGAATTTTTCTGCTGGCATCAAATTTTTTTGTTGCGTAACGATTTGCGAGTGCTTCGCTTAAGTGCTCAATATTTTCCATATGATGCAAAGATAAACGACTGAGCATCTCTCTGTTAAGCTATTTTTGCATGTTCAATAAATCGCGAGGTGAAGGAAGTTTGCCCAAGAGGCGGTCGCATTTGTTTTGAAGCGCTCTCTGAGCTTCTTTAGAGAGCCTCGAAAGTGCTTGTTTTCGATTTCCAAACTTAGCGTTGATATCTCTCGCTAATTGCTTTTCGAGACGATTTTCGCTTTGTACGCTAGGCCAAGTTCCATGAGCCGCTATCCATTGCGACAGGGTCCAAGTGAAATCGACGTATCTTGCTTGGCTCCAAAACTCCTCATCTGTTGGATTCCATTTGTTCTCACTCATCCACTCAAAAAGCTTCTGACGATCCAAGTTTTTCGGAATTTTAAATTTCGATCTGACATGCGGCTCGATACTAAATACGATATCTGGAAAGTCTAACTGATTTCCATAATCCGCCCAGAAATCACCAAGTCTATATGTACGATCTGTTCGGAGAGTACCCGTTTGAATGGATTGCCCAATCAAGCTTTCTATCCAGTTCTTACTTCTGAAGCGAGGAACTCGTCGAGTGCGCAAAATATATTCAAGCAATAGATCGCTTCGTTTTGAAGCGTCAGGAATCCAGCGCTGCATGAAGTTATATTCCCACGAATCACTTTGCAGCTTTCGCCAATTTGCTAGGGCCTTCCTAGAAGGACCCCGATACAGCGTTTTCGGAAAATCATTGGGCACTTCACCTTCGTCGTTCTCAAGCATTGGTTGAGAAGGCTCAACTTTATAACGCAAGAAAAGCTCTGGAAATAGCTCCTCTGCTTGCGAGCGATGATCGAAAGCTGCCTCATCCTCAGGCCCCGCACTGATCAAAATGGATATCATCAAAAGCCCCACCATATGGTGTCTGTTCAGTGCAAATTCTGGACCAAAGGTCGGCAGTGCCGAGATATTTTCTTATTTCCTCCAACCCTGTGAAGGAACTATCCTTAAAACCATGAGAAAGAGTCGATTAGAAGCCTTTAGCGATGGGGTCCTGGCCATCATTATCACCATCATGGTCCTCGAGCTTAAGCCTCCCCATAGCGCAGAGTGGGAAGATTTGGCACAGTTGACCCCTCTGATCCTGAGTTATATTTTGAGCTTTTTATATATCGGCATCTATTGGAACAATCACCATCACCTTCTGCAGGCTGCGGATAAAGTGAATGGCTCCATCCTTTGGGCAAATCTTCATCTACTTTTTTGGCTATCGCTGCTTCCATTCGTCACCGCCTGGTCAGGAGCAAACCACTTTTCAGAAATCCCGATGGCCGCGTATGGATTGGTTCTTCTATTTTCAGGAATAGCCTATTTCATTTTGAGTCGCTCTTTAATTCGCCATCACGGAAAGGAATCTGCATTAGCGCAAGCGATTGGATCTGATCGAAAAGGAAAAGTCTCCGTCGGTCTTTATGCCGTTGCAATTCCATTGGCGCTTAAATATCCACTTGCCGCATTGGCGATTTATATCGCAGTGGCGATCATTTGGATTATCCCAGACTCGCGTATTGAAAACTCATTTCGAAACGAGTAGTCCCATTCGTATGCATAGAAATTTGTGGGCGGAATCAGCAATCGAATTCAACCCGCAAAAAGACCTCTCAGAAGTATGACTGCTCTTCGTCCCTGTCGCCTTAAAATGACGGCAAATTCCAAGTCGCAAGCTTTGGCAAAAAATTATAATTCGTCATATCCAGATGAATGGGCGTCACAGATATCTTTCCTTCAGCAGCGGCTTCGCAATCCGTGCCTGGATCTACTTGGCTATCGACTCTCGGACCGCCAATCCAGTAGTAGGGGCGCCCCCTCGGATCAATTTTTTCTTCGACTACATCACTGTAAACTCGTTTGCCCATTCGAGTAATAACGCATCGCTGTTCATTCGCAGGAGTTTCGCTTGGCACATTCACATTGAGCAAGGTTCCTGGCGCAAGTCTATATTTCATCACCTGGCCAACCAAGTATTTTGCAAATTGGGCAGCGGCTTCATAGGCATATTCATCATTTGCAGTCGGAATGGCTGACATGGCAATTGAAGGAATTCCAAGCAGCGTTCCTTCTAGCGCTGCCGCTACGGTGCCTGAATAAGTAACATCATCGCCCAGATTGGCTCCACGATTGATTCCAGAAACAATGATATCGGGCTTCTGCGGCATTATTTTGTTCGCGCCAATGCTGACGCAATCGGTTGGCGTACCATCGACAGTGAACTCTCGATTTTCTTTATCAAGCGCCTTCACTCGAAGTGGTCGATGCAATGTTAGAGAATGTCCCGTCGCTGATTGCTCACGATCCGGAGCGACTACCCACACTTCTCCGATAGTTCTCAAAGTTCGCGCCAATGTTTTGATGCCATCCGTGAAAAATCCATCATCGTTTGATACTAAAATTCGCACTTATTCATCTCCTCATTTCATGGTTGCATCGTTTCATCGTTGCAGCATCGCAGGCCCTGTGGGGCATCATTTCATTCAACACTATTACTGGAAATAACGCACCTTCGTTCTTGATTCATAGAGTTCATGAATCTGTTCCTTATATTGTTCAAGAATTTTAAACCGTTTCAATTTATGAGTCGGTGTCATCTCTCCCCCATCCACAGTCCAACCAACTCGTGTATATCCCAATGTCTGAATCTGTTCGTGCGGCGCAAGTTGATTATTCACAGATTTCAATAGCTCTTCCAACGCAGCGGTATTCTCAAACTCTGGGTCGACAGAAGCAAAGGCCACGCAATAAGGCTCGTTCTCTCCCAAAACAAGAATCTCTTTTATCGCGGGATGTTCTTTGAATTTAGCCTCGATCGGCCATGGCGCAATATATTTTCCATTCGAAGATTTAAAGATATTTTTCTTTCGATCTGTAATGACGACCCTGCCCGACGAGTCTTTCGTTGCAATGTCCCCCGTAGGAAACCAACCTTCTTTTATGACGGATTCCGTCGCCACCGGATCCCCATAGTAACCTAAAAAATGGAAACGCGCACGCAAACATAATTCACCATCAGGATTGATTTGAATTTCTACACCGGGAAATGGCAGACCATCTATAGTGCTGATTCCCAGAGTTTCTGTCAGCCCATAAGCATCAATCAAATCAATCCCCCACTCTTTGAATTTTTTCGAAACCTCTCCACTTAATTTTGCAGCGCCTGTGGCACAGATTCGAGCACGCCCAAGGCCCAATTTTTTTCTAATTCCTGGGCCAAGAAGCAAAGGCTTCAGAAAACCGGGAATCCACTTTGTCCACGCTTTAGATTTCAATTCACGATCGATTTTGGAAGCGAATGTTTCCCAAACTCTCGGCACTGAGAAAAAAATCGTTGGTTGCGCGGCAGGTAGATATTGAACCAATCGTTCAACTCGATCCAAGATATACACAACAGCGCCGGAGTAGAGAGCTCCCCACTGAATCAAAGTTCGTTCCGCGACATGCGAAAGCGGCAGATAGGAGAACAAACGATCGCTTTCAGAAATCTTGATGCCCTCTATGCCCGAGTTAACCGCATGATAGAAATTTGCAAATGAATGCATCACACCCTTTGAAAGGCCTGACGTGCCACTGGTATAAATAATTGTTGCGAGATCATCCGGCTCTATATCGTACGGGCTGAAATTTACTTCTGTCGCGCTCGCAAAAAAGTCCTCTAGTTCTGAAAATAAAATCTGATCAACCGGCAACACCGGTCTCTTTTCATCCACCAAAACCAATTTCAAGTCTGCGCTTTTCGAAATCGTCCGAAGTTCAAGTGGCGAGCTTTGAATATAAAAAGGCACCGACACAAACCCCGCGCTCAAAATGGCAAAATCAGAAATGAGCCATTCAGCAGAGTTTCTTGCTAATATCCCGACGCGATCGCCTGGCCTTAGGCCAAGATTCTTCAAAAAAACGCCATAAGCCTGAACACGCTTAAAAAGCTCAAGCCACGAAATGGGATGAAATTCTTGAAAGCGTTTTATCCCCAATCTGAGCGTGAAATAAGCTGGCAAGTGTGGGCATTCAGCGGCCCGCAGCTTCAGAACCTGATATGGACTTCGAAATCCCCCCTCATCCAACATAGGCCTACGAAGCTACCGTTTTCAGGGCGTTTTTGACAACAGATTGGAAAAATTTGCATAGATTTCATGGATTTCCGTAGATTTAGCCCCTTATGGTTGGCCCCAAACTTGCACTTATTGTGGCCAGTGAATAATCGATCTTCAATTTATTGGATCCTCAGCATCGCCGGACTGATGGTCTGTCAGAGCTGTGGTGATGGAGAAAATACTCCGATAGCAGCGCTTAATCCTAATCAGATCGTCGAGTCTTGCAAGGACCAAATCGCACGCACCAAAGTCGATTCGGATTCAGATGGAATCCCAGACTTCGATGAAATTTATGGCTGGAAAGTCAAAGTGGATAATGAATTGCTCACTGTTTATACAAATCCCCTCTCGAAAGATACGGATGGAGATGGAACCAACGATCTGGATGAGCAAGGAACAACTAAAATATTTGGCCGAGTTGAAACATCTCCTCTCGCGATCGCTCATCATCCAGCTCGAAGGGATTTTATTCTGAGAATTTATGCAGGTCTTTCTAATGGCAAAGGTTTTTTAAATGGTCAGCCAACTAGTTTACATAAAACTGGTTGGAATATTTTCGATTCGATTATTCTGAAAACAAACGACGTCTTACGAATTAAAGATCTGGGAAGTGACCAGTGGATTTCTAATGCACAATTTTCTTCTGCCTCTGGATTCGGCCGCGCCCTAACTTGTCCTGATACAACCACCATGTGTCTCAACGCCAATGAAAATTCGCTCATCGGAAAGACTGCAAAATCAACGGACGTCGCAGGACTAGCCAGTTACCCATTTGAAATTGGAACCAAGTTCGACCTTAACAGTCATGTTTTTGAAAAGAAAATTAACTTTGATCAAAATGGTCGGATTCTGATGTTGCGATCAAACGATAATGACAGTGCTGGACTCTCCGATAACGAAGGATTCATCACTATCTCATTAAGAATTATATCGGAGTCTGACTATCCTCAGAGACTTCCAACAGCCGCAGAAGAAAATAAGATTCTTGCACAGCTCTGCAATCATTCCTGATATTTTTAACTGACTCTCAGACAATCACTGGGCTAGTGATATTGAGATGCGCATGCAAATGAGCGAGCTCTTTCGTAAAATCGCAAATGTCATCCGCGGTTGGCCGATCAGCATTTTGGTCACAGCCATTTATGCTTATCTTCCGACGTTTTTCATTCCTGTCATTAGCTCAGACGAAGCTGGATGGGCCACTATGGCGCGATATATATTTTCGGGTTCGTTTTATGAACGTATCAGCGACAATAAACCCCCGCTTCATTTTCAAATCCATTGGCTTGCGTCTTTTGGAGAGACGTCTCATCTCTCTCTAAAAATATTTATCGTTCTATGGACCTGCTTCGGAGCTTTGGGTCTGTATAAGGCACTGCTTTTTTTTACAGAAAAGTCGGCAGCACAATTTGGAGCTTTTCTCTTCGCTCTGTTCTCAGGCGTAGTCACGTATGGGGCATATAGCGGAGAGCGCATCATCACGCCGCTCTGTATCTGGGCGACTTTTCTATCGCTGTCGGCAAAATATTTTCCGACCTCACGCAAGTTCGCAAAAGAATTCGGAATCGGGTTAATCATTGGCGCTGCATTTCAAGTCAAGCAAACAGCTCTGCTTCTTGCACTCCCCTCGATTTGGATTCTCACAATCTCCTCTCGGTCTCTGCTACAATTTATTGGACGTTTTTTAATGGTCTCGCTGGGAGGTGTTTTTATTTCATGGATGAGTTGGACCCTTGTTGGCGTCCCATTTTCGACAATTTGGAGAGAAGCATTTCAGATGAACTTCACATATGTTCAAGTCGCAAACGCTTTAACGCCGAAAGCGTTCAAAGATCTTCTTGGAAATATCGTATTAATTCTCTGTGTCGAATATCTGCCTCTTATTCTCGCCCTCGGATTTACCTGCTATCACTATTGTCGACAACGATCAGCCACTGATTGCACCTGGCATTCACGCCTTTCATCTCCAGCAACTATCGCTCTCGTTGTCTTAATATCCAGCGTTCTATGTCTCTCGGTTGGCGGGCGATTTTATCAACAATATTTTTCGGTGTTGCTGCCCTCGCTTTGCGCCTTTGCTGTCATTTCTTCCGAATGGAAAGTAATAAGAAAGACTCTGACCATAAGCGGATTCGTCCTCATCACCAGTCTGCATATCTTCACGACTGCTCGCCAGCTGGCGAATCAAAATCGCAATTGGAATGATGAGGTTGTCCAACTCATTGAAAGAATAAAGACTGATACGAGCCTCTCAGATAAAATTTGGATTTCTAATTCTTTATATTCTGGCTACTGGATGACAGGGCGCGAACCCGCTGTGCGATATCTTTATTTTCTTCAAGTCCTCAATTATGTCGACCCGTGTCGGGCTCCCGATTCAGCCATGGTTGAAGATTCGACCAATCAAAATTTTCAAAAACTGATGAAAGACCTCCGGGAAAGCTCCCCGAAAGTCATTTTTTGGACGCAAAATCCACGTAACAACTGCTCGGATCGTATTAAGATCTCGAATTTTCCGACTCTGAAAGCATTTATTGATGAGAATTACGATCAGGTTTCTACAACGCCACTTGGTCTATATTTCATGCGACGCACTAAAAATCTTTGAGTGTTAGAAACTATCCAAATTGATCTGGCTCAAATTCGGAAAAGTCACTCCCAGATCTGCGGCGCTGAAAGATGTAAATGCATAGACGAGTCTCACACGACTCCTCACAGGAGACGGAAGACCTCGCAGCTCGCTTTGAACAACAGTCATGAGATCCTGCCTAACGAGCTGTGGAATCCTTTGCAGATGATCAATAAAGATTATAATTTTGGATTCGTCATTCGAGTTTTCAAGACCCCTTACAAAATCACGCAACTTACTCACTATTGGCGTCGCCAACGATTTCAAAACAGCGGCTCTTTGATCTGGTGAAACAGGCTCATTCTCCTTCAGGACCAAACTGTTCGGAAGATCATTCAAAGTAATAAATCGATCTGATTCAGCTTCATCATTAGCCCGTGCACCCCAGACGAGAGAAGCTCGATCAACTAAGAAAGACTTGCCGCTTCCGATAGAACCAACCAGCACGACTGCATTCGTTCCACTTTGTGGGCTTTCCATGAAAATCGAAAATCGCCGTCGGATCTCCTCAGGGCCAAAATAGCCAGCGGCCTTTAGTTGGCCAGTTCTCAAAGAAATAAGTGAATTTAAATGATCACCACCAGAAGCCCCTTTTAAATCACCAGCGAAACGAGCTAACCCAGTCACTCCCATCGCACAACTTGAGAGAAACTCACGACGATTCATACTGTTCAGGCCAGCGAAAACAGAGTGATTCAGCAACAGAACAAACGCAACAAATGAAAGTTTCATCATCCGCTACTGGCTAGCTCGTTTATCAATTGGAGGCAAGAATATTGACCGACCCGAACAACAGACGAACACAGGCAAGTATGCTGAAGCCGCCTTGAAATCTTTTCAGACTCTCGACAACTTCCGGTGCAATCCACTGATCGATCGTCAAACGATTCGATCTCTGGCCACGACGGATCGATCGGCGCAAATCCATACTTGCCTGAAAATCGAAAACAAGAAGCAGAGCGTAAGCGAAAAGCTCTCAGAGATCAGGTGGAGATGACACTCGCGCTTTACAGAAATAAAAATGAAGCCCTTCGGGTAGATGTTACGAATCGGGACACAAATCACTGTATTGGGACAATAATCCGTCCCAATACTTGCAATCGGGACAGTTTATTGGTCTTCACAAAGTCGCCGAAGCGGCTGGCCTTACCAAATCCGATGAGACCGATCGAAAGGCAATACAGCGAGCTTTTACCGCCCTTATCAAACGCGGAGTTCTCGAAGCTAAGGGTGCCGCGCGCGCGCGCATCTATCTTTTAAAAGAAGGAAAAACGAGAGGAACTGAAGAGAAGGTGCCTCAAGCAAGCACATTCAAAGATATTCCTCTTTCCACCGCGAGCGAGAAGTTGCTTCGATATCTTTCAAAATCCATCCAGGGTCGAACTCCCGTTGGATACAATCAGGACTTTTTAAAATCCTATGAGCCCAATCGAACTGAATATTTAAGCGCCGCTCAAAGAGCAGAACTTTTGACGGTGGGTCGTGTCGAAAATGCTGTCCACCCCGCGGAAACCTATGCACGAAATATTCTTAATCGCCTCCTCATTGATCTTTCGTGGAACTCAAGTCGCCTGGAGGGAAATACTTATTCGCTCTTAGAAACGAAACGTCTCATCGAACTTGGCGAAAACGCTCAAGGCAAAGACGCCTCCGAAACGCAGATGATCCTGAACCATAAAGGTGCGATCGAATATATCATCGACTCTGCGGCTGAGACAGAGATCACCTCTCATGGGATTTGTAGTATTCACGCGCTCCTTTCGGAAAACCTTTTAGGAGATCCGAGTGCTTCGATATTTTCATTCAAAAAATGAATCGGATCGAAGATCCGTTTGAACAATCCTTTTTTGCGCTCGTTCATTTATCCTATTTGCAGGCGTTTGAAGACGTGAACAAAAGAACAGCGAGACTCGTAGCCAATATTCCATTGATTAAAAAAAATCTTAAGCCCCTTTCCTTCACAGACGTCAACAAGGAGGCCTATGTCCAACCTCTCCTCGGCATTTATGAAAAAAACGATATCAGTCTGTTTCTGGATTTATATCTTTGGGCGTACAAAAGATCGTCGCAACGCTATTCCGCCATTCAACAGGCGATGGGGGAACCCAATTTATTGAAGCTTAAATATCGAACCCTGATTCAAGAGATTGTTCGAACGCTCATTCTTGAAAAGGTAGAGGGCAGCCAAGTTGTACCTCGAATTCAGAATCTCATTGAAGCTCAGGGACTTCCTCAAGCCGATGCAACGCAATTGTTTCAGGCGATCGAGACAGAAATCTTGAGTCTCCACGACGGAAACATTGCGCGCTTCAAGATTAGACCGAGTGAGTTTCAGGAATGGAAAAGTCTTCAATGAGCATTCAACCGTGAACTTCGTTCCACTGGAAATAGGACCATCTTCAGCAACGCGGCCAAGCGGCCACCAACCACCACATTCGATCCCCACCAGTTTGTCCGCCTGAAACAATTTTGGTCGGGGCGACTGGATTCGAACCAGCGACCTCTCGCACCCCAAGCGAACGCTCTACCAGGCTGAGCCACGCCCCGACGATGTGCGACCTATCAAATTAGAGAATAGACCGTCATTCACCAAATTGGTCAAACATGAATGGAGCCATTCGACAAGTTTACATAATGCATTTTAGATAAAATCAACAAAGAAGCGCGGACGTTAAAGCGTCCACGACTTTTGAATCAACCAACGCCTTTTTCGGCATCCTTCATTAATCGAGGTCCGAAATCTCTATTCAGCATTGCTCGCAAAACTTGAGAAGGCTTGAACGTCAAAACTTTTCGCGCCGAAATCGTCATTTCTTTTTTCGTCTGCGGATTTCGACCAACACGCGGGCGTTTGCTTCGAACGACGAAATTTCCGAAGCCAGAAATCTTAATCTTGCTTCCAGTCTTTAAATTCTCCTTCAGAGAATCAAAAACAAATTCAACCACGTCTGTCGCCTCTTTCTTTGTGAGTCCAATTTTTTCAAAAACGGTCTCCACAAGATCAGCCTTAGTCAGTGTATGTTTTGAATTTTCGTCGTTCATCGGAATGCCCCTCCGTCTTTAATTCTACCGACAGCACAATTCCTGCGGCAAGGCACCGAAGCAAATAAGTCCAAATTTTCAATTAGTTAACGCAGTGCGATTTGAGAAGAGGCAAATTTCTTTAAAGCGGAGGAAACGAGCTTATCGTGGGATTCTTTCGCTTCTTCCAACAATAGCGTCCTCTCTGGCGACCTATAACGCATGGAGAACGTCAAAGACTTCTTATCGCTACCCAGATCCGCTGACTCAAATACGTCATAAATCTTTATATCTTCAAGAAATGGAACTTTTTCCTTTTGGAATACAGTCAGCAATTCTGACGCTGGGACAGACTTCGAAATAAGAAAGGAAGCGTCCATATCAATAGAGGGAAACTGAAAAGGCGTGGCATACCGTAACGTCCGCGGCTGCAAATTGAGAGTCCATTCGCCCACAAAACACTGCCCAACGACGTCTAGCTTTTTTAGAGTTCTTGGATGAAGCTCTCCAAAGAAACCAACCGATGATCTTTGTTGGCGCTTGGGGTGAAGCAAGGGCATATCGGACGTCAGATCAAAATTCGACAGGTTTCGATAGCTCTCAAACAACGCATCCACAATTCCCTTCATCTCGAAATACAAATCTGATTGCCGTCGCCACAAATTCTTTTTATCCACAGCTCTCGGGAGCCAGACCAGCGCCAATCGTCTCTCCTCAATCACTGGACTATCTAGATATGACGACTGGCCTTGGGTTCTAAACGCTGTCGTCATCTCAAAAAGCCGAATATCTTCTTCGCCATGTGAATAGTTATCACGAGCCTTTCTGACGAGCTCAGGAACTAATCGCCCTCTTAAAATATTTCTGTCCGCCTGAAGAGGATTGGCAATCTCTACCGACTGAGCATCTGGGTACCCAAAATCCTTCTCAAAAGCTGCAGACGAAAAATTCAAATTTAAAACTTCGGAAAACCCAAATCGAGTCAAGCTATCGGCAATCTTCTTTTCGAGGTTTTCGAATCCGCGAGTTCCCGCGAGAACATCCACTGAAATCTCAAAACCAAGAGCCTTCTTTTCTAAATTCTCATAGCCCAGCAATCTCCCGATATCTTCCATAATATCTTCCAGAAAATGCACATCAGTACGATACCATGGAAATTCAACGAGAACGGTGGAGCCCTTCGGACTAAACTCATACTCTAAGCGCCGTAAGATCTCAAAAATATCATTATCGGTGAGAGAAATTTTTCCAAGCTTTCGTTCAACTCTCGCTCGATCCCATAAAACTTCTTTGAGTTTCAATTTGGCATCAATCGATTTTCCGCCAGCAGCGTAATCGAATCCCGACAGCTCTTTCAGAATTCCCAATGTCCGTTCTACAACTTCATCAAGCTTAAACGCCGTCAGCCCTCTTTCGAAACGCATCGAAGATTCTGAAAAAATCTGGTGACGTTTCGACGACGCTCGGATCAATCCAGGATTAAAACAAGCGACCTCTACCACAATATTTTTCGTCGCGTCGGTTACAGAAGAAGCTGAGCCGCCCATAATGCCCGCCAGACTAAGAGGGCCATTGTGATCCGCAATCACGAGATCGTCGGTCGTTAATTGAATTATCTTGCCATTCAAAAGAGTGAGACTTTCACCCTCTTTCGCACGTCTTGACTGTAACGTTGGCAAATCAATTTTATCGGCATCGAAAAAATGAATAGGATGGCCGAGCTCAAACAAAATCTGGTTTGTAATATCGACTAAATTTGAAATACTTCGAGCCCCACAAACAGAGAGAAATCGGCGCAGATCGGCCGGCGATTCCTTGACTGAAACGCCTTGTACTAAACACGCTGCAAATCCATAGGTATCAGAAAATGACTCAATCTTGGGGGAGGCTCCACCTGACTTCCATTTCAGCGAAGGCAAAGTCTTCAACTTCAATCCTAATTTGGCTGCGACTTCTCGCGCAAGCCCACGCACACTCATCGCGTCCGGACGATTCGGCGTAATATCAACATCGATCACGAAATCCTGAAGGTCAAAAATTTCTCCCACTTTTTTGCCCAAATCTAAATCTGATACCTTATTCTTCGAGAGCAACCAAATGCCCTCGCTCTCGTCAGCCAGTCGCAACTCTACTTCCGAACAACACATTCCCTTCGAGATTTCGCCTCGAATTTTTGCTTCCTTAATAAACAGGCCATCCCCATCCTTGCCAGGCACAGTCACACCAACTGGAGCGAGAGCAACATAATCGCCCTCAGACATATTTTGAGCGCCGCAAACAATTGGAAGCTCTTCAGTACCGATCGAAACAGTCAATAGGTTGAGCCGGTCGGCTTGCGGATGTTTTTTCTTCGTCAAGACCTTCGCCACCACGACCTGATCTAAACCTTCTCCAATCTGAATCATTCCATCATTTGGAAACCCAAGATCCGCCAATATGGCTGCGAGATCTTGTGCAGATCCTGAAAAATCAATCCATTGCTTCAATGCACGAAAACTAAGCTTCACGAATTCCTTCCTCTCAAAAACGAAAGCCTATTTTCAAAAAACAATCTTAAATCTGGAACTCCATATTTCAACATCGTCAGTCTTTCGATCCCTAAACCAAAAGCCCATCCCTGGACCTTTGATGAATCCCATCCGCAAAGGTCAAAAACCTCAGGGTGGACGAGCCCAGCACCAGCAACCTCAATCCAGCCTCCATTCTTACAAACCTTGCAGCCCCTGCCTTTACAAAATACGCAAGACACATCTACTTCGGCGCTCGGCTCGGTAAACGGAAAATAGCTTGGACGAAATCTAATCTTAGTTCCGGGACCGAAAAATCTCTTAAAAAAATAATCGAGCACGGCCCGAAGATCTCCCATTGATGCCGAAGAATCGACAGCTAGGCCTTCAATTTGATGGAACATGGGTGAGTGGGTTCGATCATCATCCACTCGATAGACACGACCTGGAGCTTGAATTCGAATCGGCACGCTGAACCCTTTTTGAGCGGCCTCCAGCAATACCCTCACCTGAACCGGCGATGTATGAGTTCTTAAGACTAGATTTCTTTTCGCCTCGGCCGACTTTGAATTCACAAAGAAAGTCGCCTGCATATCCCGAGCTGCATGCCCAGGCTTAAAATTCAATTTATCAAAACAGTAGTCTTCGAATTCGACCTCTGGCCCATAGCACTCCAAAAGACCGGCCTCACGAAAAATTCCAATCGCCTCTCGAAAAATCATTTTTACAGGATGTTCAACTCCCTGAGGGAAAGAAACTCCAGGCAAGGAGGGATCCATTTGCTCAGTGGCCAGTTGAGCATCTAACTCCACCAGCTCATATTTCTGCTTTGCAGTCTCGACCAGCGATTCGAGTTCAGCCCGAACCTTTGTGGCCTTCATTCCAAGATCTTTTTTTTCCGTTGGCGACAGGTCCTTCATTCGAGACATTGATTCGACGAGCGCGCTCTTCTTGCCCAGAAACTGAACACGAATCTGCTCAATGTCAGCAGCCGTCTTCGCGCGATCAACTAACTCTCTCGCACGGCGCGGCTGATCCTCTAATGTCTTAGAAACCTCATCGAGGGGAAGGGTCATTTCAATCCGGCGGCTTTGAGAACCTTATCAAAGGTTGTTGGCTCAGTCGCAGCCAAATCTGCAAGCATCTTTCGATTCAAGCCGATATTTGAAACCTTCAATGAATGGATAAGCTTGTTGTAAGACAAACCTTGCGCCCTAGCGGCTGCCGTCAAACGAGTAATCCAAAGACCTCGCATTGTGGATTTTCGCGCCTTTCGATCGCGAAAATTAAATGCCATCGCCCTATCAAGTGACTCCATCGCCGTCACAAGTGTATTGCGAGCTCTGCCTGTGAAGCCTTCGGTTTTCTTTAGTACTCTTTTTCGTCGATTTTTGGCTTTAACGCCGCCCTTAACACGCATATGAAATTCCTCTCAAACCAGCTTTAAAAAGAATAGGGCATCAAAACATGCATATGCCCCATTTCAGTTTCTCTTACGTAAGCTTTCTTTCTGTAACGTCGTTTTACCTTTTTCGGGTGTGTCGTCAAAATATGAGACAAGTGATTTCGCTTTCGCTTAACCTTACCCGATGCCGAGACGCGAAAACGCTTTTTCGCGGCTTTATTGGTCTTCATTTTATAAGCCATAATCAAAACGCTTATCGCTTTATGGCCAATAAAATCAACCTACAAATCCCTAAAAAAGGTTTCATTCCGACAATTTACGCTTTCGACTGCAATAACGGATTTAGAGGCGCCTCTGCCGGCTTCGCCGGGGTCGTTTTCTTACCCCCCGATGTCGTCGGAACAAAGACCGTCGCCAAGAATTTACCCTCCATTTTCGGGGGTACCTCCGGCGTTCCATAGTCCTTCAAGGCCTCGATGACCTTCTCCATTTGCTTTCGACCAATCTCGGGATGAGCCATCTCTCGACCACGGAATCGGATACTCACTTTTACTCGAGAGCCTTCTTTCAGAAAGCCAATCGAATTTTTCATCTTAAAATTAAGGTCATGAACATCCGTTGCAGGGGACAGAGAAATCTCTTTCAGCACATTGGAGGCATTTTTTTTGCCACTCTGACTCTTTTTCTTCTGCTCGTACTTAAACTTGCCATAATCCATGATTTTACAAACAGGCGGCGTGGCTTTTGGAGAGATCTCGACTAAATCAAGCCCCCTCTTTTCAGCTTCTCTTAATGCTTCTCCTGGGCTCATCACCCCGAGCATAGTGCCGTCTTCTGTAACAACTCGAATACGAGCGACTCGAATTTGGTGATTCACACGAATAGTTTCTTTTCGTTCAAAGTCCGCGATGGCAAGGTCCTCCTAAAATAAGTTTTTGATTGGAATGATTCATTTAAAATTATTCATAAAGATGAATGAAGAAAAAAGAATACGGGAAGGGCTGAAAAAATCATGCAGTATCATCTAGACATAATAGTTTTGGAGCCTGAATTCAAGCACCATATTTAGCAACCGCCCTTGCTTATCTTGCCAATTTGTTTGGCTTTATTGCAGATCTTGAAGTTGAAGCGGAATTCTAAAATCAATTTTTCACTAATAATATCAATATGTTAATTGGCCAAGTTTAAAAAATAGACCGACAGACGCCGGAATCTCCGAAAGGCTAGGTATGGATTTCGCACTACTTTTGATTCTACAGTCTCAACTCATTGTCACCCCCGGCAATACCCTTAATCTTGCGGGAATCGATCTCTCGATTCCAAGAGAACCACTCGCCGTCTTGAGCGGCGATATCGCGAGTACATCCACAAATAGCGACCGGCTCTTTTTTATGTCTCAGAAAAACCCAGGGATCCTCTCCACGACAAAAACGAATCTTGGAAATCGATCTTTCACGCTGTCGAAATTGCCACGGAATATCGCGGTCGGTTCACGCTCACTTTTTTACATTAAAGATCCTCTCAGCTCAGAATTTGTTTTCACAAATCAAGCTCGCACAGAAATTTTCTACGCCAGCACTGCAAGCGGAAGCGCTCTTGTCGATTTAAAGTCGTGTGGGCCATTCACTGAAATCAGCGATATCCACCTCACCGAAACGGCGGGAGCTCTCGCTTATTTGATTGTGACAGATAAGGGCTCCAACAAGTTGTATTCGTATGTTCTTAATCCCGGCGGTTTAGATCTTTGCACGACAGAACAATCACTGAGTTTAAATTCTCCATCTTGGATTCGTTCGATCTCAGGTAGCCCTCCAACAATTTATGTTGGCTATAAGTCTGGCTCGAGTCTTGCCGTGCGGAGTTACCAGGCGTCGGATCTTACCGCGATTTCAGCCGAGGTGCCCCTGACAAGTGCCACCAGAGCTCAATTCGGAAATCCAACCATTGACCAAACGAATTCTGAATTGATCATGCCGATCTTCAATTTTGACAACAAATCGGATGAACTCGAGATTTTCGACAGCACTTTAGCGACGGAAACGGAAGTGTCTTCCTGCCGCTCTCCACAGAATATAGCCATCGACTATGAAGGGGCCTCTCGGCTCAGATATATTTTCTGTCCAGCAAACAAAAAAATTCAGATCCGCAATACATCGAATACACTTCTCGCGACACTCACCACCGGTGAGTATCCAAAACAAATGCTCGTAGGATCAGACGGAACCACTCGCTATATCAGCATTTTGCAAACCAACGGGCAAGTCGTCCTCCACCAATTCGCCGTGAGCTCGACAACTTATATTCCAACCACAACAACGCTGACACTTGGAGGAGTTGGGACCTCCATGGGCCAATACATTGGAGCAGGAGTTGTTTCGGACCAACTAGTCGTGACTGTGCCAGAAGATAACGCCATTTCGATCATTGACCTGAGCGCCCAGAGTATTAGCTCAACTCTCACATTTCCTAAGTCGATTGACTCCATCACACCAGCATCCTCAACGGTGATGTATTTCTCATCCACATCCTCAAATGCTGCATATGGATTGACAGAAATAAATTCGGACGCCTGGACTCTCGATATTTATCCAACTGGCAACTATCCCCTGCAAATTGGGTATCGCACGAATAGACTTTATACCTTAAATAGAGACTCCAATACGGTCTCCGTGATCAATCTTACAACGCGAGCCATTAACTCAATCGCAACAGGAACACGTCCCATTCACTTTGATATGGATACCACCGTCGACAGACTTTGGGCCGTCAACGAAACCAGTCAATCGCTCAGCGTTCTGGACATCACGGTGGGCAGTGAAGCCATCGTCGGCGGCACGCCGATTGCCCTTGGTTTTACTCCAAAAAAAGTTCTCTACTATTCAGGCAATACAACATTATTTGTTCTGGGAAATTCGACTCTACGAACCATCAATGCTCCAACACTTGCAACTGTGGCGAATCACTCGTTGACCAACGCATCTACAGATATGGTTCTTGAAACAAGCGGGGTTGCTGTTTCATCCATGAATGGTAACAATCTATATCTCGCAACTCGATCAACTATTTCAAGTCAAAGCCTCACAAGCGCGCCTCATCTACTCACTTCCAATGGCTCAGTGGCGGTCGCCGGGCAGAAAATTGAAACGGCCGTCACAACATCAACGGGACTACAACAAACCATTGCGAGCTTCGATCGATTTTTCACGGCCTCATCTATGTTTCTCACCTTTCGAAAATCTGATGCGCGCCTTGTTGGATTTCCATACAGCCTTTTAAGTGCATCTCGATTTCCGCAATTTGAAACACGGCTTCATATTGGGGCTGACAAGGTGGCCTCTGATTCTTTGGGAAATATATGGATAGCAGATTCATCACAACTCAAGATCGAAAAAATTTCGCGGTATTTTCAGATCACCTCATTGCGTAACGAACTCACGAACCACCCCGAAACCCCCGCGATCTGGGACACTCAGGATCGTCTCTATATTCCACTTCGAAACCTCAACGCTGTCGCCATTGTTAACGCTTCGACTGGTGACGTTGATATTGAAGGAGTCTGCCAGTCACCACGCAAGTCGGTTATTGACACGAGCCAAACTCCTGCAAAGCTCTTCACTATTTGCCCTGAAGGCGACTTACTCTCGGTGATCACCTTAGACCTGAATGGAGATTTCAGTTCCCAAGCTCTTGTGGGAGTCGGAAAGTTTCCGATTGCGATGGAGCTCATCCCAGACACGGTCAACCGCCTATTCATCGCAAACAAAAACTCCGATTCTGTATCGATCATTAACTCAACATCAAACGCCGTCGTCTCAACATTGACAGTTCAAGACTCCCCAGTTGATCTTGCACTCAATACAGCAACAAATACGATCGAACTCGCTCATGAAGGCTCCGCCGTGATCACCCACATTGCATCTGCAGGAACAACAACATCCACAACACTTGGTGCGTCTGGATTTTCCAAAATCAGCGTAAACCCAACCAGTTCTCAAATCTTTGCGCTCAGTCGATCTCGTTCTTCTGTCGCGAGCTCCCCCGCTCTCACTATCACATCCTCAGGCACTAATCTGATTGATGGGGAAATGGCGTATTCCATTGTGAGTGAAAGTACATTGAGTAAAACATATATCACCTATCCAGATGCAGACGTCGTTCGCATCATTGCAGAATCAGGAACTCAAACTGACGTCGCGGTTGGAAGTCGGCCAGTATTTGTCTTTCCCTATGCAACTGCCTCTAAAGTCTTTGTCTCGAACTACGATGACGACACAGTAAGCATCATCGGGCTTGCAACAAATTCAGTTTCAGCAACAGCAACTTTAACCTCGGGATGCGGTCCTACAGAAAGTCGAGTGATGAGTGTCGGAGTAAGCACATATCTTTACGTCTTGTGTCAAAAAAATGATTCCGTCGAAATCATCAACACCTCAACAAATGCTGTTGGGACTCCCATTTCACTTCGGCTCAGTGAGTGAGTTTTTCTGTTTCTACTTGGGCTCTGAATAAACACTCTGTAAACTTAAAATACATGTCGCGAATACTGCTTGTCGAAGACGATAAATATCTGAATAAACTTTTGAGCGATCGTCTCATGGTCGAGGGCCATCTTGTAACCAGCATGCTGGACGGCGAATCAGCGTGGACAGAGTTTGAGCAATCGTGCGCTCGGGAAGAGTTTTACGATGTCGTGGTATCCGATATGTTGCTGCCTCGATTAATGGGCGCCGAACTATTTTCAAACATTAACCAATTTAAATCGACGCATCGCGTTAGATTAATTGCCATGTCCGGCATCTACAAAAATCACGACGAAATTCAAGATCTCACAAATCTGTATAGTATCGAGCATTATCTTGTTAAGCCGTTTTCTCTGCAAAAATTTTTGGCCAGCGTGAGTGGATCAGAAGTCGAAAAGCAACTGCCGGAATTGGGATCAGGGCTCCTGACAGATCGTCCGATTGAAGCTCTGCTCATCGAAGCCTACACGAGAGGCCATACTGGTAAACTTCTTCTCAAACGGAACACTATTGAAAGGCGCGTCTATTTTTTGAATGGCTTCCCGGTCAGTGCGGATTCCACGTCAATCGGGGAATCACTCGGCAAATCGCTTGTGAGTCTTGGAATCATTGATGACCAGTCGAATGAACTTGCCAGCCGTCTGATGGTTCAAGAAAAAACACAATTTGGCCAAACGCTCATCAAAATGGGGAAGCTGACAAAAGATCAACTTTTTGAGGCCCTGCGAAAGCATACGCAACGTCTTTTGCTGAATATGTTTCTTTGGCGAGACGGGGAATTTCAGTTTGAATTTGCCGACGAACTTCCAAAACACATCATGCCGCTGGAGTTTAACCCCCTTCTGCTCATCCGAAAAGCCCATCGCAGCATGTATAGTGGTGAATTCATTTTTTCATTATTTTCAACAAAGCAGGATCAGTATTGTGCTTGCGACCCACAGTTTGGGCAAATTCTTCCTCTTCTCAATCTTGATGAGACTTCTGTCCATTTTTTTGAAAACCTCCCAGGGGATCGTTCCTTACAAGCTCTCACTGAAAAAATAGGAGCTAAGAATCACGAAAATCTTTACCGCATTTTTTACCTACTCGAATGTTGTAAATTAATAAAATGGAGTTCAATTCCAGTTAAGAATCAGATTGCCCAGGTACAAAGGTCAGATTTTAAAAAAGCGTTTGAATCTGAGAAGAAACTTCCGTCCGAGATCTCCAAAGCTATTCATAGTGAATACATGGATCTGCTTAATAAGGACTATTTTGAAATTTTTGGAGTCGACACGGATTCCGATGAAAAAGCCATCGATGATGCTTATCGCGCTCTCCGCTTTCGCTTGCATCCGGATCGGTTTGGCGAAGGTTTTGGAGGAGAAACAAAGAGAGTCCTCGACGATATGCTTTCGCGAATTGATAAAGCGTATCAGACACTGACTCAATCGGAGACGAGAACAGATTATTTATCGACTCTAAAACGGTGGAAAGAAGATTCGCTTGCCGATTCTAAGCACTTTCTTGATGCTCAAGAAAAATTTCGCAACGGTCTCAATCTTTTGAATCAGGCTCAATTTGAAAATGCGCTCCAATTTTTTCAAGATGCCGCAAAGATCTGGAATCGCGGAATTGAGTATCATCTTTACTCTCTCTACTGCGAGTTCAAATTAGCTCAGAAAGATCCAACTCTCGCTGAAAAAAAATTGAATGAACTAAAGACCGCGGCCAACAACCATCATTCTTCTGATATTGGATTCTTGCTGCTGGGCCATGCCTATATGGCCATTGGAAATATCCCCTCCGCAAAGGACGCTTACAGATCAGCATTGAAAAATAATGAACGAAACGACGAGGCGGCTAACGCGCTTGTCAGACTCGGCGACGCAGATCTGAAAAAAGCGAGAATCTCAGAAACGATTAAGACTCATAAAGGTGGCATTCAAAAAGCTATCGCAATGCTCGCATTACTCAGTTTAGCTTCGATTATCTTTCTTAAGCGCCACGAATGGTTCAGAGCCGAGCAAGGAATCAACGAAGTTTCAGTCGCTGAAATTGAGAACATCATCCCTGCAATTAAGATTCGTCAAAAAGGCAACATTGCAAAACTTACACTGAAGGACAATTGGCTCACTCAAATCCCAGATCCTGTCCTGCAGGGAAAATGCCAGGAAACGATTAATGTGCTCTCGCGCTATGGTATTATTGAAATATGGCTCACAGAGACGCAGGGAAAGCTAAAAGCATCCTGCCGAAAAAATATTTTGAGGCGATACAAATGAACTCAACAAATAAAGAACGCCACGGATTCTCAATTATAGAGCTCATGATGGTTGTTGGAATTCTGGCTGTACTCGCGTCTGTCGCTGTTCCAGGATTTGAAAATTATATGTATCGATCCAAAACATCTGAGGCGATTGCAAATCTCCAAGCTATGGTCCAAGGCGAGATTAGATACTACGGTGAAAATACAGCTTTTGCTGCCGCCGGACCGACGAATATTCCTCCATCTGGTATTAGTCAGCAAATTGATTTTACCGCGGATCCTGCATGGTCCGCGATCTATTTCTCAGTTCATGGTCAGACACTCTATGGCTACGAAGCAATATCACCTACCTCCGATACTGTAGATTGTCGGGCTGTTGGGGACCTCAACGCGGACGGAAATACGAGCCTCTTCCATCGGCAAATTCAAGCAACCGCCAGCGATCGATTTGATGTCTCCGCGCTCTATTTCTTTGACGAACTCGAATAGGACTCAATCATCTTTTGCAGCGCCAGGTTCTCCCGACGAAGCCGAGCAGACTCTACACTTTTAGAAATCACTGCGGAGACGACAAAGAAAAGAGAAAATCCCACCCCAATTAGAAAAGAAAGAACCGCTACAGCTCCTTCCGAAATTGGCCGAGTTCTCCAACGAATAAATTCCAGCTGAACCGGATCTGGATTCTGTCGCAAGAACAGAGTGAGCCCGATTACTCCTCCAACAATGAAGAGCATCATAAAAAGAAATTGAAATGGGCGTGTCATAAGCGACTCCATCCCTCTTTGAGGCGCGTATATGTTTGACTCAAGTGTTCAGAAATGATCTTGGTCTCAGAAAGAAGAGGCATGAAATTAAAATCACCAGCCCAACGTGGCACGATATGTTGATGTACATGTTTTTCAATTCCCGCGCCGGCCGCTCGACCCAAATTCACTCCCAAATTGAAGGCTTCACAACCAAAAGTTGCCTTCAAGCAAACGATGGCCTTTTGAGTCGTTAAACCGATTTCTAAAACCTCGTCCTCACTCAGCGAAGTCCAATCGTCTGTATGCCGATTCGGTACAATCATAAGATGTCCGTGAGTATATGGAAATTTGTTCATGACTACATAGCTCAATTTTCCACGAGCCACGACATAAACTGAACTCTCATTGGCTTCTTTTGGAATGCTGCATAATACGCATCCATCCCCGTGCGCCTTCTCGATGAATTCCATTCTCCAAGGTGCAAACAAAGTATTCATACGCTTAAAACTTCCACAAATATTGCAACGATGCCGATGTCTGAACTGAACGAGCAATTTCTTCTCTCAGAGTCTGAATCTGAGAGCTCAGCAACTTTTCAAACCAAGATTTCGTCTCCCGCGACAAATACACCAGATGAGGCTTATCTGAAATCTTCGCCTTTTCCTTCGCGATATCGATAGCATCTTGGAACGTTCCCAATTTATCGACGATTCCCATTTCAAGGGCCTGTTCACCATTAATGACCCGCCCATCAGAAAGGTTTGCGACAACTTCTGGCTTTAGCTTGCGCTCAGTCATCACAGACTTTTTGAAACTTTCAAACGTCTGTTTCACCAGCTCTTCAAATAGTTTTTTTGCCTTTGCATCCATCGGACGGGTTGGATTGCCTGCATCTTTGAGGTCCCCTGACCGAATGGTCACTGGATCGACCAAGACTTTGTCTAAAAGACGAGAAAAATTCGTCAATTGAAAGAGAACTCCCATAGACCCCGTCAGAGTTCCTGGAAGCGCCACGATTGGCTCGCCTGCAATCGCTACGTAAAGACCCCCACTTGCAGCCAGATCACCCATAGAAACAATAATAGGCATTTTCGCCCGCAGTTTTTTTAGCTCTAGGTAAATTTCTTGAGAAGCTCCGACAGCTCCCCCAGGAGAGTTGATCCGAACAACCACGGCCTTTAACTGAGGATTATCACGGACTTCTTCGATCTGTTCGAGCACGGGCAGGCTGTGGGTAATCACACCCTCGATTTCGATGACTCCGATATTAGCAGATCGCAACTCATCGCTTGAATCCTTTGAAGGATTCAAGCGATTGAAAATTGCAATTAAAAGAACTAAAGCGACAACAACTAGTACGAACTTAGCAAAGGTTTTCACACCAATAGGCTAAACACTAATTGCTCTTTTTGAAAGCATCAGCAAGCGAAGATGAGAGCCCCTCATCAGAACTCATATATTTCTTCATTTCCTGCTGATTTTCGCGACGCTTAAGCGCCTTGATTGAAAGAGAAAGTTTTCGTTCTTTCGTATCAATTGATACGACTTCACAATCAACTTCTTGCCCTTCACTCAAAACTGAAGCAACGCTTTCAACTTTTTCGTCCGACAATTCTGAAATATGAATCAAGCCTTCGACTTCCGGTGCCACTTCTACAAATGCTCCGAAATCTGTAATTCGAACGACTTTTCCAGGCAAACGAGTGCCGGGAACCAATTTCTTTTCAGCCTTATCCCAAGGATCTTGCGACAATTGCTTAATGCCGAGTGAGAATTTCTCATGATCGACATCGACATGCAGAACCTTCGCCTCAACTTCTTGTCCTCGCTGATAGAGCTCTCCAGGATTCTTAATTTTTCCCGTCCAGCTCAAATCGGAGATATGGACAAGTCCATCAATACCATCTTCAACCGTTACGAAAATTCCGAAATCTGTAATATTCGAAACCTTACCCTTAACAGTTGATCCAATCGGATATTTATAGATCAAAGCTTCCCAAGGATTTGCTTCCAATTGCTTGATACCAAGTGAGATCTTCTTGTTTTCAGCATCCACCTCAAGAACTTTCGCCTCTATTTCTTGACCAACGTTTAGAAGCTTGCTGGGGTTCTTCACCTTTTTATTCCAACTCATTTCCGAAACGTGAACCAAGCCTTCAACGCCATCTTCCAATGATACGAAAGCGCCGTAGTTGGTGAGGCTGACGACCTTACCTTTAACGACAGATCCTGATGGGTACTTCAATGGAACTGACATCCATGGATCATCCGACATTTGTTTCAAGCCCAAGCTGACTCGTTGTTTTTCACGATCGTACTTGAGGATTCTAACCTTAATCGGATCTCCAATATGGAACATCTTCTGTGGATTTTCAGCCCGTCCCCACGAAATATCTGTCACGTGGAGAAGCCCATCCATACCGCCCAAATCAACGAAAACGCCGTAGTCAGTCAGGTTTTTGATGATTCCTTCCACAACCTGACCTTCTTCAATGCTGCTGAGCATTTCGGTCTTACGAGAGTCTCTCTCTTGTTCCAAAACAGCCCGACGCGACAGAACAATATTTCCTCGTCGCTTATTGAATTTTACAACTCGGCACTTGATGACTTGATCCAAGAAAGAATCAAGATCCTTAATTGGAACTAAACCGATCTGAGAACCTGGAAGAAAGGCTTTGACTCCAATATCGACGACCAAACCGCCTTTAACGCGGTCCACGACGGTACCTTCAATGATAGCGCCTTTGTCGTATACTTCCGCAATTTCATCCCAAATCTTAAAGCGATCAGCTTTTTCTTTGGAAAGAACGAGATGTCCATTGTCGTCTTCTAAAGACTCAATATAGACAAGGAGTTCATCACCTGGAAGGACTTGATATTTACCTTCCTGATCACGCTCAAATTCATGAATATCAATCGAACCCTCGGATTTAAAGCCGATATCAACGAGAACAGTTTCGTCTGTAACGCTTACAATGCGTCCAGGGACGACCTCTCCTGATTTAAACTTTTTTTCTCGATCAAATGATTCTTTGAGAAGGGTTTCGAATTCCGATGAATCCACCTCCGTAAAAGTGGATAACTTAGATGCTGTTTCTGGGTATTTTAATGCCATAGCCAACGTTGAAAAAATCTCCTTTCAGATCGCTCTTTGATTAGAACAACCTTTTGAGCTTAATTAGGTAACCTCTTATTTGAAGGAAATCTACAATTATTGTCCTGATAAAACATCGATTTGATGGATAAGCGTTGCCACTACCTCATCCAAATTGAGGCCAGTTGTATCGACAATCACCGCATCATCAGCCGGCTTTAGGGGGCCTACCAATCGCTCTGTATCTTGACGGTCACGCTGAATGACATCCCTCAGTACTTCGTCATAACTCTGACCACTTTTTCCCAAACGAATCAGTTCATAAAAACGACGTTTAGCGCGTTCTTCAGCAGAAGCCGTTACAAAGAACTTAAAGCGAGCGTCCGGAAAAATCACCGTACCCGCATCCCGACCTTCGACGACGGCACCTTTTTTTTCGCCTATTTCTTGTTGCTGACGGACCAAAACACTCCGAAGGCTCGCGATTCGAGCAATTGAACTAGCCGCCATTGAAACCTCGGGAGAACGAATTTCTACCCCTAGGCGTCGTTTTCCAGTGCGAGGATGAATGACTTCTGCCCAGAGCATCTCGTCAGTGACGCCAAATTCAAAGCTAAGCGACTGAGCGACTGCCGTCACCTGAGTTTCATCGTCCAAAGGGATCTGTCTCTGCTGGCACTCATAGGCCACCGTTCGGTACATGGCGCCGGTATCAAGACACGGCACCTTATAATGCACCGCTAACCTCTTCGCGACCGTACTCTTCCCGCTGCCAGACGGCCCATCGATCGTCACAATTTTTGTCTTCACTTTAGACCGCGCCCCTCGAAATAGTGCTCGGCTGATTTTTTTGTGAAAACAAACCAAAATCTCGATAGAGTTTGTATCGCCTTTTTAGCAATTGATCGACCGATAACCCCTGCAATGCTTTCAGCTCCTCTCGAAGAGCATCTTTCAGAAACTGGGCGGCCAAAAAAGAATTTCTGTGCGCTCCGCCTAAGGGCTCCTGAATCAATCTTTGGGCAATGCCTTTAGCCATCAAATGCTCGGAGGTCAGTTTCAACGCCTCAGCTGCCGTGGACGCCATCGCACCATCCTTCCAGGTGATGGCCGCACATCCCTCTGGAGAGATAACACTGTAGATTGAATATTTCAGCATTAAGAGCCGATCGCAAACCGCGAGAGCGAGCGCTCCACCACTACCACCTTCGCCAATAATGACAGATAGAATTGGAACCTTCAGATCCGTCATGAGCAAAATATTTTCGGCAATTGCCTGAGCCTGGCCTCGCTCCTCTGCCTCAATTCCAGGATACGCTCCGGGTGTATCAATGAATGAAATTAACGGCAAATTCCACTGTTCTGCCAGCTTCATCAGTCGAAACGCTTTTCGATATCCCTCCGGGCGCGGCATGCCGAAATTTCGCTGGCGATTTTCGTTCGTGTTCTTGCCCTTTTGATGGGCAAGAATCATCACAGGGACTCCTTCAAAAGATGCGATTCCGCCAACAATTGCTTTATCATCAGCAAACGAACGATCTCCGCAAAGTTCCGTAAAATCAGAAAAAATAAATTCAATATAATCGAGTGCGGAAGGGCGATCAGGATGCCTCGACAATTGGACTATTTGATAACTCGTGAGGCCTTGAAACAGATTCTTTAAGAACTCCTCAGATCTCTTCTCAAGAGCCGAGATTTCTCGAGCGACATCAAAATCCGCTTCATGGCTAATGGCCTTGAGTTTTTGAATCTGATCGTCAAGCTCCTGCAGCGGGCGCTCGAAGTCTAAGTAACGTCTCTTTCGCTGGGCATCCACAGTCGTATTTTCTAATGAAAAGGCTTAAAAAGAGCAACGATCGTCTCTGAAGAATCTTTGAATCATATCAACGATTTCAGCGGATTCTGAAATCCAAAGACAATTCGAGCTTGGTGGGCAGAATTTCCGCAACCAAGTCCACTGTCTTTTCGCAAGTCGTCGAGTGTCTCGCTTCCACAATTGAACCGCTTCCTCAAACTGAAGTTCCTTTTGCTCCACCAATAAAAGATGTTTCAGTCCAATGGCCTTCAATACAGGATGCGATGGATCTATCTCGCCGGCTTCAATCATCCCGCGAATTTTGACAGCCTCCGCAACCGCTCCTCGGTCAATCATTGTATCCACACGACTATCGAGCCTCTCATAGAGCAATTTCCTCGGAGGGTCCAAAACCACCATCTTCATAGATCGCCGCGCTGCTCCCTGGAAAGGAGTTCCTTTGATACCTGTATGATCAAGTCCATAGAGAGCAGCCCCCAGATAAAGACCTGTGCCAACCCAAATTCCGGGCGCATCAAGCAGCGGCTCCGCCTCCCTTGCAAAATCTCCGGCATTTCTCATTCGGCTCAATGAAAGGTCGGCGAGAAATTTATAATGCCCACGTTGATTTTGATCCGGCTGATTACTCAAAACTGGAATTTCTTGATAGAACTGAAACGCATCCGCATTGAACAAGGTAGGCCACTCATCACAACGAACTTCTTCCGCCCATTTTGATTTTGATGATCCCGTCGGACCTGTCATCACGAGTATCGACTTTTTCTCTTCGGCCATATCACTGAATCCTATGGAAAAGTTTTTCAAGATCTTGCGACGAATACGCAACGAAAGTGGGGCGACCATGAGGACAGTGGCCAAGCGCATCGTGGCCCTCAAAATCACGCAATAGTCTCTGAATTTCCTCGGGCTGCAAACGATCGTGTGCCCGCACGGCACTATGGCAGGCCACAGTTGCCAGCGTATCACGCAGAGCTGTTTCAGCAGGCAAATCTTTACTCTCAACGAGCTTCGCCAAAACAGCCTGGTAGTCCCGCTTCAAAACCGAAGGAGCTGCAACAATCTGAATCTTCTGATCGTTCCAAAGTCGAAGCTCAAATCCCAAGGTCTGCAGCAATTCATCATTCTCAATCAGATATTCGGCGTCGGCAACCGTCACAGAGACGGGAAATAAAAGCCGTTGCGATTCAACTCGAGCCTTATCTCGATAATGCAGAAGCAACCTCTCATAGATTATTCTTTCATGCAGGGCATGTTGATCAAAAAGGATCAGCTTGGTTCCTAACTTTGTGACTAAATAAGTACAATCGATCTCTCCCAAATACTCAAAGCGAGTCGTTGGAGAAAATGAAACACGAAGATTATCTGTCAATTTCACTTCAGCAGAAACTGAAGATCCTCTTTCATTTTCTCGCGGTCGAAGGCTCAGAGAAGATTGATTGAGCACTGAAGTCGGCGCCACAGATTCATTCAAAGCTTCAGGGGGCTCAGGCCGATAATCCGTCTCAATCGATGCACTGTAATGCTCCAATTTAAGAATATCGCGCACAGCCCTCACTAAAAGCGAGGCGATCAAATCTGGATTTTTAAACTGAATCTCATTTTTTCGAGGATGTATATTCACATCTACTTCACTCGACGGGCCGTCGACAAAGACGGCTGCCGCCAGACTCCTCATCTGATCGCTATAGCCTTCAAACGCTCTCTTCAACGCAAATTCCAATTTTGAATCACGAATGGGTCGATTGTTAAAATACAAGCAAATCCCTGAGCGACTCCGTCCAAAATAATGAGGGCTCAAAATCCAACCCGACAATTTCCACTCATCTTGAGATTCTGCTCGCTTGGTCTCAGCTAGCGTTGACGTATCTAGTCTCAGCCAATGCTGCCGATCGCTTGAATCAAAATACCAAAGCACGCGTTCTAAGGCACTTTGCTTAGGCCACACCTGTTGGCGATTCGTCTGCAGATCTCGCAATTCAAAATGCACATCCGGAAAGCTCAAAACATAGCGCTTAAATATATTCTGCAGCGCCATAGACTCAGATCGTGGCGTCTTCATAAACTTCAGACGAGCCGGAGTCTGCACAAAAAGTTGACGCACAGTGATTTGCGTCCCCTGGCGACGATCAGCTGGCTTCAATTCAAGCGGGGCTCCAAAAGATTTTCGAATTCGCCAACCCACGTCGTCTTGAGTCGTCGACGTGACGAGTTCCACATCAGAAATACTAGAAATTGCAGCGAGGGCCTCGCCTCGAAACCCATAGGTTCTCAGTCGTTCCAGATCATCAATCACGTGGATCTTACTTGTCGCATGTGGCTCAAAGACCAACTCAAGATCATCGCGAGATATGCCATTGCCATTGTCTTCAACGACCATCTGACCCAATCCACCCTGATCAAATGCGACCGATATTTTGGTCGCCTTCGCATCGATCGCATTCTCGAGAAGTTCCTTGAGCGCTGACGCTGGTCTTTCAACAACTTCACCCGCTGCAATCTGCTGAATAGTATGTGGAGCGAGGCGTCGAATCATGTTTAAGCTCTAGCCTAAGATTCGTAAAAATGTAAAAAGGATTAGAATGTCAGCTATGGAAGAATACTCTGCAGATTCCACGATTCACTCGAGTCAGCGAATCGTTGTGGTTGGAATTCACACGATTCTTGGCGAACTTCTGATTGAACGACTCGAGGCTCACGAAGAGATCAGCGAATATTGGGCCATCGACTTGTTCCCGCCAAAAAAAACCGACCTAAAGAAAAAACTTCGAAAATTGAAGTTTATAAAGTTAGATCTCATTCAACCCGGCGCGGATGCTGCTCTGGCAAAAACTTTGAAAGATATCCAGGCAACAACAGTTGTTCATACCGCTTCGAAAAATAATCCAAGTCTCAATTGGGTCTATGCACATGAGCTGGAGGTGATTGGAACGATTCATCTTCTGAGCGCCGTCAAAGCTGCTCAAGTGAAAAAATTTATTTTTTGCTCAACGACCGCGGTCTACGGAGCCTCACCAAAAAACCCTAATTACGTATCTGAAGAGCATCCACTAGATCCTCATCCTGAGGCGCACTTTATTCGGGATAAAGTCGAAGCGGAAAAGCAAGTCATCGCCTTCAAAAAAGAATGCCCTGATATTATTGTGACAACATTACGATTCTGTTTAATCTTGGGCCATCGATCCGAAAATTATTTCACTGCATTGTTTCGGCGTCCCTTTGTTCCGACACTGCTCGGATATGATCCATTGATGCAATTCATCCACGAAAACGATGCCGCGGATGCGTTGGAAAAAACCACACTTCAAGATTTCAGAGGAACATTCAATATTGTCAGCCGTGGAGTTGTTCCCCTGAGCTATGCCTTGCGTGAAGCTGGAAAATTTTCGATTCCTGTCGCACCATTCGTCGCCTATCGGTTGGTGCAAGTTCTTTGGAATCTCCAACTGATGGCTGTGCCAGGTCGTCTGCTCGACTATTTCCGATTTCTTTGGGTCGCCGACGGAGTAAAAGCAAAAAATATTTTAGGATTCAACCCTCGTCTCAGTTCAAAAGAGGCCTTTCTTGATTTTGCGAGAAGTCATCGAGTTGACAAATATAAAGAGGAACAACGATGGGTCAGTTAAAAAAACTATCAAAACCAGCGAACCCGTCACCTGATAAATCGGTGGTTACCCTTCTTCAACAGTTATCGCAAGAGCTGGATCTCTTTTTTGAAAAGCCCGATCACTATCCCCGAGAAAAAATCATCGATATCGCGAAAAGTTTTTTGAATGCGCTTGCCAAGACGATCGATGAAAAAGCTCTTGTCAAAAGTGAATCATGGGCGGGCATTAACTTTGAGAATCTACTGAGCTTGAGCAACTGGTTGAAATGGATGAAGCGAGCTCGCCATGTATTACAAAGCGACGAAGTCGATGACTATGGCTGCGATCCAGCTTTTGAGCTGGCCATCAAACCATTTTTCGATTTTCTCTATACGAAATATTTCCGCGTAACGACAAAAGGCATTGAGAATATCCCCACATCCGGGCGTGGCCTCATCGTCGCGAATCATTCAGGCGTGCTTCCTTACGATGCCGCAATGATGAAAGTCTCGATTTTCAACGAACATTCGTCACAACGAGACCTCAGATTTCTCGTCGACGATTTCGTTTTTCATTTTCCTTTTCTTGGAATATTTATGAATCGTATAGGTGGCGTTCGTGCGTGTCCTGAAAATGCCGAGAGACTTTTAACGGATGAAGAACTTGTCTCAGTATTCCCTGAGGGCATCAAAGGAATTTCAAAACACTTCACAGACCGATATCGACTTCAGAGATTTGGACGTGGCGGGGTCATCCGACTCGCATTGAAGACTCGCGCTCCGATCATTCCAACGGCCATTATCGGCGCAGAAGAGATTCATCCACTTGTCTATAAAAGTTCAGTCCTCGCCCGACCTCTTGGTTTTCCATTTATCCCCATCACACCCACCTTTCCACTGCTTGGGCCTCTTGGAATGATTCCGCTTCCAACGAAATGGACGATATCTTTTGGCCCACCCATTTCGTTTGCGGATTCGAGCGATTCTGATCAGCGTGATGGAATTTTGATCAACCGAAAGACAGAGGAACTGAGAAATCTCATGCAAACCATGGTTTTTGATCTTCTGAAAGAACGACGAAGTATATTTTGGGGTTAATGATTAACCATCATGGCGATAGTCACAAAAAGACGTGATCCCATAACAAATGAAATAAAAAGTACGATCAACAGAGAAGAAAGCGTCGCCAGTACAGCGCTCCACATTTTTTTAGATTCAGGCGATTTCTTAAACGACTCCGATTCTGCCAAAGCATTTACTGCGATCCAAAACGAGCTTAAGTAGGCTGCTAAAAAACCGAATAGAATGAGTCCGTAGAGAAACGACATGCTTCTATCATAACCTGAGTTTTCAGAACCTGGCACGAGAAAGACGCCATCAACGAAATATCTCGACAGCATTGCGCAAGTCTCCCAAAATGCAGCCATGCCGCGCATTGTATATAGGCCAACAGCTGAATGGATTCAAAGCTCTGCAATTTCAAAGTTGCTCGCCAAAACACAAGCTTCCTCGTTTGAAGAGCTTCTGAAGAAATCGCAAAAACGACCGGAATGGTTTTGGACGACAATTATTGAAGACAGTGGGATTCAGTTTCGAAAACCCTATGAAAAATTGATCGACGGCCAACTCCCCTGGACGAAATGGGCATCTGGCGGAGAGTTATCTATAGTTGAGAACTGCATCGACAGACATTTGAAAGCGTTCGCCCACAAACCAGCCCTCATCTTTGAATCAGACGACGGAACAAGGTCTACAACATGGACTTACGCAGACTTAGCTCGTGAAAGTTCATTTGTCGCAAATGCTCTCTTAGAGAGAGGGGCTCAATTAAACGATCGCGTGGCCCTATTAATGCCGATGAGCCTCGAGATGGTGGCGTCTTTTTTCGGCGCTCTGCGAGCCGGGCTCACCGTTATTCCTATTTTTTCTGGCTACGGTGCTGATGCAATTGCGTCAAGAATTCAAGATTCAAAGGCTCGCTATGTTTGCATTCAATCAAAAACGACTCGGCGAGGAAAAGAGATTCCGGTACGAAAGGTCCTCGATGAAGTTTTAAAAACATGCCCATCTGTCGAACATGTTTTTGAGTGGAATCGCGATGATTTTTTAAACGGACGACATTCTGCCTCAGACGTCTACCAATCGGTTGCAAAACCTTCCGAAATGGAGGCTCTATTTCTTTATACATCCGGCACAACGGGACAACCCAAGGCATGTGTTCATACTTCGTTTGGAGTTCTTGCAACAACTGCGAAGGAGCTCCGTTATTCCTTTGACGTCCGCAGTGACGACAAATTTTTTTGGTATACCGATATCGGTTGGATGATGGGGCCCTGGGAACTTTTTGGCGTACTACAGTTTGGAGCGACAGTCGTTCTTTACGAGGGCGTTCCAGATTTTCCTCAGCCAGATCGCTTGTGGCAAATCATCGATAAACACGCTGTCACACATCTTGGGATCTCCCCCACGGCGATTCGAGTTCTTAAGAAATTAGGCGACGAATGGTTCGCAAAATATTCTCTCAAATCATTGCGCATTTTAGGTTCAACAGGGGAACCTTGGGACGAAGAAAGTTGGATGTGGTATTTTCAGAAAATCGGAAAAGGGAAATGCCCCATTCTGAATATTTCGGGTGGAACAGAAATCATGGGATGCCTCTTGATGCCAACACCGCTCAGCGCATTGAAGCCATGCAGCCTAGGTCAACCGGCACTCGGAGCCGATGTCGAAGCATGGAATGAGGATGGCCAGAAGATCAACTCGGGAATTGGGCATCTCGTTTGCCTTAATGCGCTACCATCGATGACGAAAGGTTTTTTGAATTCACCCGAACGCTATATCGAGACTTACTTCACTAAGTTTGGAGACAAGGTCTGGTATCACGGAGACTGGGCTTATATTGACGAAGATGGATTCTGGTTCTTAAGAGGACGTAGTGATGATACGATAAAAATTGCAGGAAAACGCGTTGGCCCAAATGAGTTTGAGTCTGGACTCATGGAAGATTCTCGGGTTGCTGAAGCGGCGGCAATTGGAGTTCCCGATACTATCAAAGGAGAATCTGTTTACTGCTTCGTTGTTCTCAAAAATGAAACTAATGAGAGAGAATTGATTAGACTCGCTCTGCAAAAGAAGCTCTCAGATAAGATGGGAAAAGCGTTTGCCCCAGAGAAAATCTTGTTTTCGTCAGCTCTGCCAAAGACGAGATCTGGAAAAATTCTCAGAGGGCTGATTCGTAAGATTACTCTTCGAGAAACCTACGATTCATCAGCCGTTGACAACGAGATCGCTATTGAGGCTATCAAAAACGCTCAATGATAAGACTCTCTAGAGTTTTTGCAGTTGGCTGATATAAAAAATAGCGTCCTGAACAAATGGTGTTTTGATCGTGGTCGGGTCGACGCCAGCAGGAATGGTCGGCTTGAATTTGATATGAATGCCAACCGCAGCCCAGCCGTTTGGAAGAATAATTTTTTTAGATCCAGAAATACTTGCCCCATCATAGGGAAGATCCCCCATCGATTTTTTCTGAATCTGAAGGTTTGTAATTTTACCATAGCGCAGACGCATACCAAGACCTGAGAAAAGATAATTTGGGCTATTCGAGTTCAGGATCAAAAACTTCTGTGCACCTGAAATATCTTCACCCTGAGCAGCAAAGATTTTCGTATTTGAGCTAAAACTTCCTGTCTTCGAATCATATTCTCTCGCTTCAATTCCGAGAGAAAATCCAAGAGCATTGCCAACAGTATCAACAGCGCTAAGACCAATTCCCGTCACCATGGAGGCATATGCTGTTTTATCTTCTGTCAAATCAGGCTCCACAATCGCATCGTACTGATATGAGAGCAGAGTGCGATTTACCGATACCAAAATTTTAGGATCTGCTGCTGATGGATCAAGAGCATAAATCAGTGGCGAAAAACCAACCAATCGTTGCGACCGAAGATCATTTCCGCCGATCGTTCCTAGTTGGCTCGTGCGTTTATCTTCAACGCCGCCACACCCAATAAAAACGACGGCAACGGCCACATTCAAAATGAGTAAAATTCTTGCAAACATCGAGGTGCTCCTCCACCCTTAAGTATGCAAACCAAATGCCAGCATTCTGGCTGTATAAGGGGCTTTATCGCCACCATAAGGAGTGGCCCGCAAAAATTGCATACTTTTTGCAGTGATGCATGGCAGAACTAGGATCACATAATGAACCTCATCAAAGCCTGCCAAAAAGTCCTGCAAATTCCCTCACCTTCCTCGATGGATTCAAAGCTTCATACCGGAAACAACGAAGTGATCCAGTTCTTGCTCTCGGTCGTGAAAAACCAACTGCAGGCGAAAGTTATTCCAGCACCTGGCCGTCCGAGAGATTTCACGTTGATTTTGTGGCCCATGAATCGGCCCTTTCCATCAACCGGAGGGCTTGCACTGCATACACATCTTGACTCGGTTCAACCCGGAGAATTGACACTTTGGACGAAGGCCAAACCCTATTCTGGCTCAAAAATCGGCGGCAAGATTTATGGACTTGGAGCCGCTGATGTCAAATGCGATTCACTCTGCAAAATTTCTGCATTGCTCAAGTTTTCAAATCATAAATCCTTTTTGAGAACTCCCTATTTCGTTGGAAGTTTCTCGGAAGAAATTGGAATGCTTGGCGCTAAATTCATTGCAGAGAAAAAGCTGGTCCAACCTGAATTTGCTCTTGTTGGAGAGCCCAGCGACGGTCATTTAAGCTACGCAAACAAAGGATTTGTTTGGAATGAAGGTCGCATACCACTCACATTTGAAACATATGCAGGACCCCGGAAAGAAAAAAAATTTTCAGGTCGATCTGCACATTCATCGGCCCCTCATAAAGCGATTAACGGTCTGTATAAATTTTTTAGGTTTCTGGAAAAAAATCCTCGATTTCCAGTGGGGGCTATCAGCGGAACGATCGGACCCAATACTATTCCTGGCGCAATTCTTGTGCAATCTGGCCAGACCATTGTCGCCCCTCAAGCCATTCGGAAGCTCCTTAAGATTTGGAAAGACTATAGCCGATGGCAACTAACGCTTCCAAAACAAGGCCATCAAAAAATCTTCAATCCAAATTCGGCGACTTCGTCCTGGACTCGACTCGAAGTCCGAAAGACTGAGATGTATTTCGGTTTCGACCTCAGAGTATTACCAGGTCAATCGTCCACACGACTTCTGGAACCTCTTATCAATAGGCATCCAGAAATCGCGACCATTCGAGAATCACCGGCATTTTTTCAATCCCCTCAACAGAGGCTGGGGAAAAGCTTACAAAAAATCATGGGGCGAAAAAGAAAATTCATTACAAAGTCGGGCAGCAATGAAGCTTATTTCTATCAGCTGCTCGGCGCGGAGGCTTTTGTCCATGCCCCTGGACAATCCTATGGAAATATTCACAGCCCCAATGAAAATATCGAGATTGACTCTATCATCGAAGCTGAACGATTTTATACCGAGGTGATAAAGTCATTATGTTTGTTATAAGAGAAGTAAGACAGAGCGACCTTGAATCCATATTTGAGTTGGCTTCGTTTCTCGCGCGCTATATGGATAGCTTCAATTTGCCCGCTGACCGCGAGGCACTCGCGAAGCAAATTGAAGGCGCTACACTTTCATTTCGCGACGCGACCCGACCAAAAGATCAATCAACGTATATGTTTGTTCTTGAAGATCTCATCCAAAAGCGAATTATCGGCACATCATCTGTTTTTGGAAAACACGGCACAGAAGATAGCCCGCACACTTATCTGAAGATTGTTCGAAAAAAACATCGCGATCAAAGCACATTGATCGAAAAGGAGCACAGTTTATTAAGATTCGAATACGATACTGATGGCCCGTCCGAGATCGGTGGCCTCATTCTTCATCCTGATTACCGCAATCTTCCCGTCAGTCTTGGCAAACTTCTTTCTTATAGTCGATTTATGTATATGGCGCTGCATCTCGATCGTTTTGAGCGAGAAGTCATTGCTGAACTTCTTCCCCTCTTTAATAATCAGGGTTCCAGTGATTTTTGGGATGCTTTCGGTCGGCGTTTTACAGGAATGAATTACAACGATGCTGATCGACTTTCTCGAAGCAATCGAGATTTTATAAAAAATTTATTTCCTCAAGAGGATATCTATACGTGCCTCTTCAGTGACCATGTGCAAGGCCTTATTGGTCAGACAGGTCCAACATCAACCGCCGTGCGTATCATACTCGAAAAAATTGGGTTTTCCTTTCTAGATGCTGTCGATCCATTTGATGGCGGCCCCCACTTCGGCGCAAAGACAGCCGAAATTACTTTGATCAAGCGACTCAAAAAATTTTCGATCTCAGAGAAAGATCTCGCAACGCCTGGCCAACTCGGGCTGGTTGGATTTACAGGAGTAAATGGATTCCATTGTTTTTTGATCAACACGAAGATTCAAGACGAACAATTACTGTTATCTGCCGAAGCGAAAGCATGGATATCAAAACTCTCACAACAAACAAAAGATATTTACGCTATACCACTGATGTGACTGATCAAGACTTTTGCCTTAACTAAACTAAACCGCAGGCTCGAAACGCAAATGTTTAATGGACTGGCCTGAATCTCGCAGCTCCTGCAACGTTTCAATTCCAATAGCCAAATGAATTTTTGCAAATTGCTTCGTCACCTTTTTATCACTGACAGCGGTTTTCACGCCCTCCGGGGTCATTGGATTGTCCGATACCAATAGAAGAGCGCCTCTTGGAATATGGTTCATGAAACCTACCGTAAAAATCGTTGCCGTCTCCATATCAATCGCCATCGCACGAATCTTTTTAAGATACTCCTTAAACTCTCTGTCATGCTCCCAGACTCGCCGATTGGTCGTATAAACCGTTCCCGTCCAGTAGTCTCGCTCATGTTTTAAAATCACGGATGACAATGCTCGCAGAAACCGAAACGACGGCAGAGAAGGGACCTCTGGCGGCACATACATCTCACCCGTTCCCTCGCCACGTATTGCAGCGATTGGAAGAATAAGATCGCCTAATTTCGTCGTCTGCTTTAATCCCCCACACTTGCCTAAAAAAAGAACTGCCTTTGGCTGAATAGCCACAAGAAGATCCATTACGGTTGCAGCCATCGCTGATCCCATACCGAAATTAATAATCGTGATATTTTCAGCCGTCGCCGTTTGCATGGGATTTCCACGTCCACGGACTGGAACCTTAAATTGTTTTGCAAATGTCTCTACATAATTCGCAAAATTCGTCAGAAGAATATATTCGCCAAATTTATCGAGAGGGGTTTTTGTGTAACGAGGCAGCCAATCTTTCACAATCTGTTCTTTGGTTTTCATGATCTGACTTTTCAGTCTAGCAGTTTGGATACCCCGGCGCGACAAAGAAAATAGAGAAATTCACGCAGAAATGGAATATCTCATTCTCGCTTTACATTGCTAAATCACTGCTCTATTCCGCAACCTTATGCGTTCACTCGCCCTTAGCCTATGTCTCTTACTGCCCGCCACTGTCTTTGGTTCAGATGACGTATATTCTAAAGGATCGAGTGGATGTTGGAAAACATTTGTCCGGCTTGTGAATCTCGGAAAACCCGATCCTCGGTATTTGCAGAACCAACGAAATGCAAAATATTTTTTCGAAGACTGGTTTGAAGCGCCGAGCATCTCCTATCGAGATATGCTGACCGAGAGCCACCAGCGGGCTTATGGATCAGGCTATAGCGTTGCAAGAAACTTGCGCGCCGCGCGTGTCACAGCAGAATTAAAAGATGACGAAATGCGCCCTGGGGAGTTTAGAAAATCAGATATCGAACCAGTAACCATTTCACCAGATCTCCAAACTCGACTTTTTCAACTGATCGGTCAGCAGGACTTCGTGGCCAAAATGAGAGATGGTCGATGGGAGCGAATGATTCACTTAGATCATATTCCGAGATATTTTCTTCCGCGTAATATTATTATTTACGACAGATCTGGTGAAGAAAAATTAATTCATCGATATCCAAGCCATAGGTCTATTCCCGCCTATCGGAATGCCGCAAGATTAAAGATGGCCAAAATCAGAAGAGCTCTTAGTCAGCGGCTGACGACTGAACGACGAGAAGAAATTTTTTCAGATCTTGCTGACTACTATCAGATTGCGGTCAATGGACATTTTTTTCCGCGGATCAACAATTCGATCTTGATGTCGCAAGTGAATGTGATCGCTGCAAGGCTTGGATTTCGAGAAACTCCGCAAGACTACTTCGACTATCTTGCATTTACTCTGCAACCAAAGGATTTTCGCGGCGCCTTTCGCCGGAATTTTTATCTTGCGTCAAGTCGACTTCCATAGCCATTTCTATTGGCATTTGCTAAAACACCAACATGGCTCGACTAAAATTTTCTGGCGCGTTTATTGACAATACATTTATTGAACCGCAGGGAGCTCTAAAAAGAATTCACTGTAATCCTTACGAGACGACAGAGATTTTTTTTGAATGGCAAGAAAATCCACTTCTTGCAAAACAGGCGATCGATCTCGCCGCCCAGGCCTACGAAAATGAAACGTCCGGATGGAGATTTACCTCGCTTCAAACACGAATTAACTTATTGGAGCAACTCAAAGAATCCTTCAGAAAGAGATCAGCTGCCATCGAAAATGCGATCATCTTGGAGGCTGGAAAAGCCCGTTGGGAAGCAAAGCAAGAAACTCAGGCTCTCATTTCAAAAATAGATATTACCATCACGAGCATGCCAAAGCTAATGGACGCCATCGCTGCTGAAGGGACGGTCGCCTCCGAATCGAAAATCGTGTGGACCCCGCGCGGAGTTTGCGCCGTTATCGGGCCTTTCAACTTTCCTTTGCATCTCGCCAACGGCCATATCATCCCTGCTTTGCTTGCAGGTAATACGGTCATATTTAAACCGTCTGAGCAAACGCCCGCCGCGGCCTGCCTCTATGCAGAAGCATTTTTGGAAGCTGGATTTCCGAGCGGTGTTTTTCAAATGATTCCAGGAACAGCTGCAACTGGCATGGCACTGGTGAATGATCCTCGAGTCAAAGGCATATTTTTTACCGGTTCATACGCCAGCGGCAGAAAAATTACTGAAGCTCTTTTAAATTCAAGGAACGATCTTTCAACGCTTGCTGCCTTAGAAATGGGAGGAAAAAACGCCTCAATCGTTCACGAAGATGCAAACCTCCATAAAGCGGCGATTGATATCATCACAGCTGCTTTTGCAACAGCTGGGCAGCGATGCTCTTCAACCTCACGATTGCTGGTTCATCAAAATATCTTCGATAAATTTATTCAAAGCCTGAGCGAACTCATTAAAAAAATTCCTGTCGGAAACCCATTCGACGCCACCACATTTATGGGGCCACTAATCCATCAAAAGGCCGTTCAGAATTTTTTTGACGGAATATCTGGAGCGAAGAAAGAGGGTTTCACGCCAATCATTGAAAGCCAGTTGCTGAAACAAAACTCCTTTTTGGTAAGCCCATCTCTCTACACGCTGAATGGCAAAACAGACATTTCCAATGTTCTTCGGTTGAGCAATGCGGGGACTGAACACAGCTGTTCATGGACGACAGAATTTTTTGGACCCAATATTTTGGCTATCCCCTATAGTTCACACGAAGAATTGAAGTGTCTTCACGAGGCGAGTCCCTATGGATTAGTCGCGAGCATTTTTTCGAAGGAACAGAGCTTCTTTGATTGGTGCCAGCAGCATTTTGATATTGGGCTTTTACATTGGAATAGGTCGTCGGTTGGCGCGAGTTCTCGATTGCCATTTGGAGGTTACAAACAAAGTGGCAATAATTGGCCTGCGGGGCTTTTTTCATTTTTCTACTGCGTTCGACCACAGGGACTTTTGATGGAACCGAATGAACTCGATTTAAAGAAAATCCCAGAACCATTGCGCTTGATATTGTAGTGCTTTTCAACTGACAATAAAGACAGATGAGATCAGGCCTGAAGATCGGAATATATTGCGGCAATGTCATTCCGTTTCATGCGAAATCGCTGGAAGAACGCCCTCTCGGCGGAACAGAAACAGGCGTGATTCGACTTTCGGAAGCGCTGGAAAGCCTTGGATGCGAAGTGAGCGTTTTCACGCCGCACGAAGCACCTCCCGATTCGCGTCCTCGTTACTTTCCCAAGGCCGCAATTGAACAGGCAGGGCCATTTGATATTTATATTTCTACGCGCGATTGGATTCCTGCGCTCTATCAAGTGCAAACGAGAAAACGGTTTTTATGGACTGGGGATTCATACGATCAATTTCCGAATTTTGGAATTGGAGACAAACGCGTCGCACAGATGATTGATGGGATTTTAGCTGTCAGTCAGTGGCAGGCCAAAACTTTGAGTGCCGCGTCTGGTTTTCCAGTTGAAAAAATATTTGTTATTGGAAATGGCGTTGAACTCAAACTCTTTGAGGGATCCGAAGAAAGAAAACGCCATCGACTGATTTATTCCTCAACACCATACCGAGGCCTTGAACATACGCCTTCACTTTTTTCTGAACTGAGAAGTGAATTTTCTGATCTCGAGTTTCATATTTTTAGTGGATATAAAGTCTATGATCAGAACGAAATAGAATTCGAGCCGCTGCGAAAGAAACTTCAGGAGCTGCCAGGCTGTTTTATCCATGGCAATATAAATCAGAGAGAGCTTGCCCGCGAATTTATGAAGTCGAGCATTCTGTTTTATCCCTGTCACTTTGAGGAAACGAGTTGCATTACCGCGATGGAGGCCCAAGCGGCTGGATGCGTGATTGTATCGACAGATCTGGGCGCCCTTCGAGAGACGGTGGGCGACGCCGGGATATTGATTCAGGGGCTACCTCACGAAGCGAATTACAAAAAACTATTTTTGGATGCCTGCCGCAAAATTCTTACGGATGATCAAACATTCAAGCGCTACAGCGATATCGGAAAACAGCGGGCTCAGCAAATGTCCTGGCTCAACGCCGCAAAACGCCTCCTCTCCCACGCCTAATCCCCACCATAGCAAGGTACCAGGTACTCCCGGTACCGTACCAACCGGACAGGTACCGGGAGTACCTGGTACCTGCTGAATTATGTAAACCTAATTTTTTGGGAAAATGGAAGGCGTGGCACAGAGATACCAGAATTAAATAAAACGCTTTATACTGCTCAAAGAGGGAAATGAGTCTATGACACACTTTAACGATCGATTTCTAAAAATGACTATTTTAACACTCGCATTATTTCACTGGATAAGCGTCCGTGCACTCACGGTCGATGAAGCTTACAAGGCTATTCCACACGACAGGACTGTTTTTGATCCAAAGACAGCAAAAATGAGCTCGTCGATTGCTCAATCATTAGACAAACTCTTTTCGTACATCGACGAAGCAATTGTCCTGAAGATGGAAACCATTCAGCAATTTTCATCCCCCGAGAAATCCAAAGTTTTAGCAGGTTACCCTAGCCTCATCCGTCGATTGGAGTCTGAAAACTTTCCGCCCGAAATATCGGAGATTGCCTCCCTCACAATCGCCGCCGTTAAAGATCAATATGACTTTCTCAATCAACTCGCCGTGAAAGAATTGAACTATGCCCATCCACTCGTTCGCTCTTCAAGCTCGAAACTTCATCAGGCCTATGAAAAACTGAGCCAAAAATTTTCCACTGAGGATCAGAAAAATAGAAAAGCATTCTTCGATTACCTTTGCGCTCTCGATTTTACCTGAATCACACACGACAGAATATTCGCGCCCCAGCAAATCTCAATGAGACAACTTTTCTTCGCCAAAATGCTCTGGCCTACGAAATAATTATTAATGCTTTGATCTCACATCACATTTCTGATTTTCTGCTGAAATGGCAAATACAATTGATTGGTTCCAATATGTTGACTTAAGCGCAAAAGCTTTTGACCAAACGACGATTCAAAGGAAGCGAGTCAAGATTGTCGCAACAATTGGCCCAGCGTCTGAATCAGAAAAAGTATTGCGCCAAATGATTCGAAATGGCCTGGATGTTGCTCGACTCAATTTTTCCCATGGAGACCTAGTAGACCATCGCAAACGGCTGGAGCTCTTGCGAAGAGTGGCTCGTGAAGAGAACAAGCATCTTGGAATTTTGCAGGATATTCAGGGCCCAAAAATCAGAGTCGGACGTTTTAAGGATAAAATCGTCAACTTAAAAAAGGGACAGACATTTACCATTACTACGGAGAAAATTCTGGGAGACGAGCGACGCGCGTCCTGCACACAAACTCGTCTTCACGAGGTGATTAAACCAGGCCACCGGATTTTGCTGGATGATGGGCTCATTTTTCTTGTCGTCGACAAAGTGAAAGGACGCAATATTACGACGACCGTCGTCTTTGGCGGCCCCCTTAAGGACAATAAGGGAATGAATCTTCCAGATACGAAAATTCCCATTTCATGTCTGACGCCAAAAGACTTGCGTGATCTGGACTTTGGCCTGAAAAATCATGTCGATTTCGTGGCCCTCAGCTTTGTTCAAACCGCCGATGACGTACGAAAAGCGAAGCGACTGATTCATCGCGTTCCGAACCCGCCAGCCATTGTTGCCAAGATCGAGAGCGCGCATGCCGTTCACGATCTCGAAGAGATTCTGAAAGTGACTGACGGAATCATGGTTGCGCGAGGAGATCTCGGCGTGGAATGTCCGCTTGAGCAAGTTCCAGCCATTCAGAAAGAAATGATTCACGCGGCAACAAAAATGGGGAAATTCGTTATCACAGCGACACAAATGCTTGAAAGCATGACAACCAAACCAAGACCAACTCGAGCCGAAGCGTCTGACGTCGCGAATGCCGTTTTGGATGGAACAGATGCTGTGATGTTATCTGCAGAAACGGCGTCTGGAGACTTTCCTGTCGAAAGCGTCAGAACCATGAGTCGAATTATTCTTCGAACAGAAGAATATATGGAAGATATGCCTCGCCGTGGATTGAGAGGCCTCAAAGTTGAAACCACTACAGAAGCCATCACGGCCGCTGGAGTTCAGGCAACAGAGAGTCTTGAGACTTCAGCCATTGTCGCCTTCACACATTCTGGTGCAACGGCACAGGCCGTTTCAAGATGGAGACCGAAAATCGGAATTTTCGCGCTCACACCCTTTGAGCGTATCTGTCGGCGCCTCTCCGTTATTTGGGGAGTCACACCATCACTCACGGATGGGATGAAGCATACAGATGATATGCCAAAGCTATCCCGCCCGGTTCTAAAACGATTCAACCTCTGGAAGCCAAAGAGTCATATTGTGATGCTATCAGGCACCCCCGTTGCAAAACCCGGAAGTACGAATCTCTTGAAAATTCACGAAATCAAATCATGATCCGATCAAAATGCTGAGATTCCGATCGTTTCTATTTTCAAGTTACAGTCGGTTTATCCGTTTGATTGCCTATGGACCGTGGGGGCCTATTCACTCTATTTCGATTTTCATTTTTCGCATCCTCTATAAAATTCCAAAAACTCGCCAAAAGTTTCGTTCTCTTGGCGAATTTTTTCTGAGATCAACAGAGATCAATACAAATTCCGCGCCACTTACATGCCCGACAGAATGCCGAGTGATTGAAGGACCAAGTCTCTTCAAAAATGAATCTGTGACTGTGAAAGGCCTCCGTTATGCTTGGGCTTGCATGCCTGAACTCGCAGATTTCAAATTCGAATCTGCATATTTCTGGAACTTTTACCTAGCCCCGCACAACTACCATTGGGTCCACGCTCCCGCAGCCGGAAAAAACGCGCGCGCTTACTGGCACCGCGGATTGAAGTGGCCGGTGAACGACTGGGGACGCCGAAAGAGTGCTGCCGTTTACGCTGAGAACGAAAGACTTACCTTTCAATATGAAACCGAAGAATTTGGGAAAGTATGGGTGATCTGCGTTGGTGCACTCGGAGTCAGTAGTTTTCGATCTAGCTTCCATCCACATCAACCCGCCGAATGGACGAAGGCCTCTTTCACCATCTCTAAGGGCCAGCAATTACTCGGATTTGAAATGGGCTCCAGTGTTCTTCTCGTAGTTGAGAAAAACCTTACGGCAGATCCTTTTAGAAAGCTGCCCGACGTGCTAAACGTCGGCGATGGCCTTCAATGAAGCCCTTAATCCCTATGTTCAAAAGGTAAAAAACCACGGTCACATTGTGACACACGCCGATATATTCGACGAAGCACCCTTGCACAGCTTAAAAGTTCTGGATCTGGGTTGTGGCAATGGCCATTTCTTACAAGAACGTCTGAGATCAGACGCAACGATTTGGGGTATCGGCGTCGAACAGAGATTCAAACGAGCATTTAAAACAGCTGAAAAAATAGAATCGACGACCTCGAAAGTCATTCAAATGGACTTGGTTGAATTTCTTCAGTCCAGTCCACCAAATTTTTGGGATGAGATTTGGTTACAATTTCCGGATCCTTGGCCCAAGGCTCGACACGAAAAAAATCGAAGCGTGAATGCCGGCAATCTGTTGCTTATTTTTCAGGCGCTCAAACCAGGTGGATATTTTAGATTTCGATCGGATTGTAAGAACTACTTCGATGTATTGCTCGATCTGCACGGCAGTTTAAAGCTATTCCCTGTATGCCTTGCACAGCAGGGCGATATTTTTCAAGATTATCCGAAGACTCTCTTTCAGAGAAAATTTCTCTCTCAAGGAATTCCGATTTATTCTGTTGAGATGAGAAAGTAAGATATAGAGAAATGCTCGGACTCTTATATCTATCAATTCTCATTGGAGAGATTCAACGCGGAATCGTCGCAGAACCGGTTGTGGGCTGGCAGATGAATGATATTGTCGATCACAGCAAATTACTTTCGGGTATACGGCTTTCGTTTTTGAACTCAGATATATCTGACGCCGTAATAACAGGAGAAGTTTCTGCACTCGCAGCCACAAAACTCACGGGCGGCCAGAAGACTCCTGATACCGATTATCTTTTCGATGGTGGAATTTTATTTTATGAATTTTATCATCCGATGGCATCACGGCTGGCACTTGGAGGTTCCGCTGAACGCAGAGCTCACACGATCAGGCCTGGGCTTTATTATCGAGCCAGTCTTGGTGGCTATGTGGGTTCTCGATTCGGGATTTTTGCAGATCTTGCTGGTCGAGTACTGTTTCGACAGTCTCAATACTCATTCCCGATTGATATTGGAATTTCAGCGCAAATCGTCTTTTAGAACTTCACACTTAAGCTGACAACATGCTGGCTGACCCGAATACTTGAAATTAAATCATCAAAACCAGTCACTGAATCGACGACGACGCGTCGAGATGAAATAGCATCTCTTTCTTTCGCTACAAGGTCTGGGGACGCTATTTTGGAATTCAAATGTTGCTTCTGCAGTTTCAGGCTCTTAATCGCCGCTTTGAATTGACCAAGGCCAAATGATTCTTCCGCATAGGCAAAGAACGAAAACGTCACCATTAAGATCATTGCTGGCAAAAGCTTTTTGAGGTTCATTCTGTACTCCATTCACACGAATCACACTAAAAATCAAGGCTCGTCCTGAGCCATTGTCACACGCACACAACATGTGACACTAGCATATATAAGCAATTCCTGTGCCAACCCCCAGAATGCGTTAAAACACCAAAAACCGGCTTTTCGTCATGGAGGCTGGGACGGATTTGCCGCAATCTGGGGCGATCGAGCCCCGCAAGACTTGCGGAGCCTCATCCATAGTTCTAACAACGCCCGAGGATGGGTCTACGATGAATGTAATTTTTCGATTCCTCTTTACACCAATATCTAACGCAAATCTTGAAGCCTCTGAATTCGCTCTTCAAGAGGTGGATGGGTTGCAAAAAGGCTTAAGATCCCTTTCGGTCGTCCAGCAATTTTCAGCGTCGCTAACGCCTCACCACGATCATCGCCTGAATCAAAGCCATCTCGATTGCGTCCGAGCGCAGTCAGAGCGGCAATCATTTTCTGTCGGCCGGCGAGTCCAGAACTTCCCGCATCCGCCCTAAACTCTCGCTGTCGTGAAAAGTAAGAGACGATCATCATTCCCAAAACACTCAGCGCTATTTCAAGAACAAAGGTGACAATCATATTGACGACATGTCGTGAATCTTTGTGTACCGCCTGCGAAATTGAAAACGCGATGACCCGCGCAAAGAACATGACAAATGCGTTCACAACACCCTGGATTAGAGTCATCGTGACCATATCACCGTTCACAATATGACTAACTTCGTGAGCCAATACGCCTTCAATCTCATCTTTCGTCATTCTCAACAATAGCCCTGAAGATACCGCAACCAATGATCGACTCTGCGATGGCCCAGTCGCAAAAGCATTGAGCTCATCACTCTGATACACTCCCACTTCCGGCATCGTAAACATGCCAGCATCCGAAGCCAAACGATGCACCGTTTGAACAAGCCATCGAATTTCTGGATCCTGCGCATTCTCATCGACAACCTCAACACCCATCATCCATTTCGCCATGATTCTTGAAAGAGCGAGCGAAATAAAAGCGCCACCGAATCCCCAGACCAAACAGAATCCCAGAAGCGCACTGTAATTAATTCCTGCGGCAGTGAGATAGCCTCGAATACCCAGAAGATTGAGAACCAAACTGATTGTGACGACGACCAAGATATTCGTCGCAAAAAACAGAAGAAGTCGTTTAGCCATTTTCATAGGCTATTTTTATCACTGTCACTCAATTCCCGCTACGGTAATTTGATGCCTGTCGAGTGTCCGGCGCCACAATTCTGAGTTTTCTGTCATCTTTCTCTTCGTCAGATTATAGGCATAATCCACGATTTGTTTTCGAGACTCGAAATCCATAGGATTGAACATAAACATCGTTGGATCCGTCGCATCCGGCTCGATCAATAGAATATCAACATTGGGATAGAGATAGCCCATATGCCTCATCGCCTGTTGAACTTTTTGCCGAATATCATTTCTCAAACACTGATCATAGACATAGGTAAAACCCTTATCTTGAATCCGACCCTTTTCATCATAAACAGTTTTTATTTTCACTGATTCTAAATCATTTCGAATAGGCACCATCGGGTTCAGCAGAATAATAAGATCTGCTCCGGCACTTGCCGACACATCCAAATGCGCTGCATCTCCCAAACCACCGTCAACATAGTAGTGATTCTCGATTTCAACAGGTTCAAAAAAAATGGGAATCGCAGAGGATGCAGTAATCGCTTTCGAAAATGGAATATGCCGATATCCTTCTGAACCAAAGACAACTCGACGACCAGAGTCTAAATCAAATGCGGGAATTAAAAGTTTTTTCTGCAGCTCAGAAAAGAAAAGCGGAAATTTATTTTTTATAAAATTATCTTTAATCCATCGCTCATAATATTTCATTGAAAACATCCCAGATGGAAGCGCATCCTTGAGTCCCCAAAAATATGTGGGCGCATCTTCAGCATGTTCCAATTTGAGATAAGTAATATAAAAAATCGTCCAAAGAGTTTTGAAGAATTGGGACGTCCATTTTAATAAACTAAATCTGTAAATATCGCGCCGCTTGATAAAGAGAATACTGTTTTCTTCATCCACAATTGATTGAAGAGCAACTTGGGGGTTAAGCCCCACCGCAGATGTCGTCGCTGGCAAGCTGCCCGCAGAAATCCCCGTATAAATATCAAACTGATTAATCTTTCTACTGAGATGATCGTCTAACGCCGCGATAGCCCCATAATGAAAGTAAGCTCCGGTGATTCCACCCCCGAGAAGATGGAGCCCCACCCGCGAACGCTGAAAAGACGCCTGAGGATCCACATCAATTACTCTCACCCGACATCGTGAGGTTTAATTCAATCTGACGCTGATCATCGATGGCGAGATCAGACGAATCCAGCAAAGACTTTACAACAGATAAATTAAAACGGCCAAGTTCTGCGGCTAAAACTGCTTGGTATTTGGGAATGAAAAGATCGCAATTGGAGCCCTCTAATCGCAATTTCAAATTCCAATTGAAACGCAAATCTAAGCTTGTCGCTTCGCCAACAACTTTCGAAAGTCCAGAGAGCTTACAAGCTTGACTATCCTCCGAAATCGTCTGCTCGTGATCAATATTCTCTTGGGATGAGACGGGAACCAACGCATCAATGCCATTAATCTTCAACTTGAAATTCGAGCCATCGATCACACGCTCAATTTTATCTTTAGACTTGTTTGGAATATAATCGACGGTTCTCTGAAGATGCTCTGAAATCCCAGAAGCATTGCCAATATTAATACTCAGCTCCGCTCGCCCCAATGTATACAGGATTTGATCAATACCCTTACCGAACTCACGGTTCGATCGAGAACTCGGCTTGTCATCTCCACATCCGGCAAGACTTAGAATCGCGGACGACATCAGAACTATTAAGATGCGCTTCGAAAAATGCATGTCATCTCCCCCACTTGTCATTGTGACTGAGAGAGAATGCGCATTCAAGAAATCTCGATAATGCGGAGCGTCAACAACACGAAAAAGCGCTGTCCACGTTAATCTGAAAAGAGAAGAGACTGAGCCCTCAAATATTACTCAGAAAGCAAAAATTATTTGCCCGTGATCCGGGTCGAACGGATACGCCCTTGCGGGCACCAGATTTTGAGTCTGGCGCGTCTGCCAGTTCCGCCACACGGGCATCAAATTAATGTATGAAATCGCGTCGCAACGGGCTGAGATATCCGATATGTCTTGCTCGCTTTACAGCAAGAGTAAGCTGTCTTTGCTGAAAACCTCGCAAACCAGACACTCGTGCGGCAACGATTTTTCCTTCTTCAGTTAAGAAGGAAAACAAAGAGCTGATATCCTTGTAGTCAAACTGAAGACTTGCTGGTGGTCGCTTCTTTCGAAACGCTGTTCGTCGTTTCGGACGTCGTTTCTTGAAACCAGCCTTATCCTTGTCTTTGTTATTTCGTCCAAATCCAAATGATCTTGATTCATCAGCCACAAAACACCTGCCTTAAACTTTAATGCCCATCGATTTTTTCAATCGTGGCGATAATGTTTTTCGATATGCATGGCAGGCTTGGTAGAGTCCGCCCAACTTATCAATTGTTCTCATACCGCGATGAGAAACTTTTACTCGAATAAATTTTTTCAATTCAGGAACGAAAAATCGCTTCCATGTTAAATTCGGAAAAAATCTGGTTCGACATCGATTGTTCGCATTCGAAACCGTATTACCGAAAAGGACCTTCTTGCCCGTTAACTCACATTGTCTGCTCATAGGTCACCCAAATTTGCGAAATTTCTGGCTAAAGTCAACTTGAGACAATAGCTCTTTTAAGTCTTTGAAGCCCTTCCACAATTTGAACCTCACTCAAGGCAAAAGATAAGCGAATATAATCAGGTTCCCCAAACGCTACTCCCGGGATCACACAGACACCTTCCTTTACAAGAAGCTCTTCTGAGAATGCTGCCACCGACCCCTTCACTTTATTACCAATATTAACGAAGAGATAGAAGGCCCCCTCCGGCTCAAGATATGAGATACCCGGAATTTCATGCACAACCTGTCGCATCACCTTAAGTCTGGCCCTAAACTGTTCCCTGAAGCCCAGAGCCTGGGAATGCGATGGGCCCAGCGCCTCTATAGCCGCCGCCTGGGTCATTGATGGCGGATTGCTTGTGACTTGGCTTTGCAGCTTAATCATGGCATCCGCAACAAAACGAGGAACCGCCGCCCATCCCAATCGCCATCCCGTCATGGCATACGACTTTGACGTCGACCCAATGATACAGGTGCGCTCCTTGAAAGTCGGATCAACCATCAGTGGCGACGTCCATGGCTCCTTTCCATAGGTCAGCATGTAATAGGTATCATCGCTCATGAGCCAAATTTCATGAGCCTTAAGCACGGTAAGAAAAGATTTCCATTCATCCCTTGAATAAACCGTTCCCGCGGGATTTGATGGGCTATTGAGAATAATCAATTTGGTCTGCGAAGTGATCGCCTTTTCAAGATCAGCAGCATCTAAACGAAGGCCTTTCGAGCGAACAATCACGGGCTTACCGCCTACCATCTTGACCATCTCAGGAAACGAAACCCAATATGGCGAAGGAATAATCACTTCATCCCCAGGCTGAATCACGGCTTGAAGAAAATGAAAAATCGCCTGTTTTCCACCACAAGAAGCTACAGTCTCTTCTGGCAAAAATTTCACTCCGTAATCTTCTGTCATTCGAGCGGCGATCGCAGATCGCAATTCGGGACGTCCGCCAACGGCCGTATACTTCGTTTGACCATTCCGCAATGCCTTGATGGCGGCCTCAATAATGGAATCCGGGGTATTGAAATCAGGCTCCCCGACTCCAAAGTTAATAATCGATCTGCCCTCTGCTGCCAGCTTCTTTGCTTTGGCAGCCAACGCCAGAGTTGCGGACTCTTCAAACGAGTTTACGAGCGACGAAAGTTCCAGTGTCATTATTTTATTTCCTTCAATCCAAGTCGTTTTCCTAATGCCTGTTCAATAAACTTTGGAAGCATTCCATTTGTAGATCCACCCAATCCGACAATTTCACGAATCATCGACGACGAAAGAAATGAATATTGAGGATCGGTCATCATAAACACAGTCTCAAACGACGGGCTCAAATGCCGATTCGCCTGCGCGATTCCAAGTTCAAATTCAAAATCCATATTTGTTCGAATTCCTCGGATCACCGTCACATTTTTCTTTCTGGAGATATAATCGACGAGCAATCCCTGAAATGATTCGACGCTCACACTGCTATTGCTTTTAAAAACGCGCTCAATCATCGACACTCTTTCTTCGAGATTGAAGACGCTCGGCTTTCTCGAGTTAATCGCCACAGCTACTGTCACTGTTTCAAATATCGAGAGAGCTCTTTCTATAAGATTGATATGCCCGTTCGTCAGCGGATCGAACGAACCAGGATAGATCGCATGCTTCTTCATGACTCGACGACATTAAAGCGTTCGAGTTTGAATGTCATGATGGAATCTTATAAATCCCCGATTGCACGTTGGAATAAATCTAGTTAATTCAATGATATGAGTAGCGATCGAATTAAATGTATCAAAGCGAGAGAAATTTTAGATTCACGAGGTTACCCAACCGTTGAAGCTGATATCATTTTGGAGTCGGGCATTGTGGGCCGAGCAGCGGTGCCATCAGGAGCTTCAACCGGTCAATTCGAAGCTGTGGAATTGAGAGATGGCGACAAGACGCGCTACCACGGGAAGGGCGTCACTAAAGCCATCCGACATATCCTTGAGGAAATCGCCCCTGCTGTTGCTGGCATGGATCCAACAGATCAGACGGCCGTTGACAGAAAAATTTTGAACCTGGATCCCTCGGCACAGAAGAGCCATCTCGGGGCCAACGCAACACTTGCCATATCAATGGCGACCACCCGTGCCAGCGCGCTTGTTCAACGGAAAACATTGGCGGAAGTCATACAAAATTTATTTGCAAACAAACAACTGTCCATGCCCGTTCCATTTATGAATATCGTGAATGGTGGCATGCACGCTGATAACAATCTCGACTTTCAGGAATTTATGATTGTTCCCGTAAAGGCCAATTCTTTTGCGGATGCGCTTCGGATGGGGTCTGAGGTTTTTCATACACTCAAATCCATATTGAAAGGCAAAAATCTGACGACTTCAGTCGGAGACGAAGGCGGCTTCGCCCCCAGGCTGAAGAGCCACGAAGAAGCGCTACAACTCATCATGGAAGCGATTCAACAAAGCGGTTACGGTAGTGAAATCAAACTGGCACTGGATGTTGCCGCGTCTTCGTTCTACGAAGACGGGGGCTACGCGATGAAAAAATCTTCAAAAGGCACTCGATCCTCGGAAGAGATGATTGAAATGTATGCTCAGCTTTCTCGAGATTTTCCAATTATCTCTATTGAAGATGGTCTCAATGAAGAAGATTGGAAAGGCTGGAAGAATCTGACAGCCAAACTCGGCCGAACACAACTTGTCGGCGACGATCTCTTCGTAACACAGGCAGCACGTCTTGAGAGAGGAATCAAAGAGCGCTGCGCCAATGCCATTCTGATTAAGCTCAATCAGGTGGGCACAGTCACTGAAACATTGGAAACGATGAAAATCGCGCAAAAAAATGGATATAAATCGATGGTCTCACATCGAAGTGGCGAAACCGAAGATTCATTTATTGCAGACCTAGCTGTCGGTACAGGGGCTGGCCAGATTAAAACCGGTAGTTTGTGCCGATCTGATCGGACAGCAAAGTATAATCAGCTTCTTCGACTCGAAGAGTCGCTGAAAGCTCCGTTTGCTGGCTGGTGATTTCTTCGACCCTTTGTTAACAGCATATTTGATTAGTCTTGACCAACAGTCCCAAGACAGGGGAAAAGGTGGGCATGAAAAAATACTTCAATATTTTGTTGGCCTTGACGATATCCACAGCAGCCATAGGTGGCAATTCATCCCCCTCGGCTCCTGAGCGCCTGGTTGTTCAATCACAGGCGGTGCGACTGGCTGGACTCCTCGATTGGAATCCGAATTTGGAGACAATGGAGCTACCCAAATTCGACCGTAGCTTGGGAAAGCTTCTGTCCGCTGAAGTCACTTTTAGCGGAATTGAAATCAATAATACTTTTGCCTTCGTACGCCCCATTGGCCCAGAAACGCCCATCTTAATCAAAAACCGATTGGATGTTTTTGGTCCACTCAAATGGAGCCGACGGAATCGACGGCTTTACGCTGATAGAGCAGCATTGAGCGTTGAGAACCAAGATGCATTTTCTGCGCTTCCTGGAATCATTTATCAAAATGTAAATATCAAACTCAACCAGGCTCTTAGATATTCAGGGGAAAAAGGTAAGAAAAACTTGAAACTTTTCATCGGAAATAAAGGAGAACATGTCGTTTTCTCCTTTGGAAGCTCCAGCGAGTTGAACTTTTTGAACCGCATTTATAAACCGGCGACTGCCTTGCCAGCAAATAACTGGGCAACCCTTCCACCATTCTTTTTCTATGTGGCTGATGCGAAAATCACAGGTCAGGTCGCATACACATATTTGGCAAAACGAAAGAAAGACGATCGCGATGAAAACGAAGGCAACAGTGACGATGATGACGCGGACTGTGAACAGGATGGAGTCAGACAAAGTGGCTCGGAAGGCAAATGGCAGTACATAAAACCACTGCCCCGATAGAATTTCTTAGCCAAATTCTTTCAAAAAGATGATCTTCAATGCGAGAGGCCTTTAATTAAATTAAAGGCCTCTGCTTATTTTTATTCGCCAAATCGCGCTCTCGGCGCTCTAATTCCTGCTTAAACTTTCTATTATTACGACGGCTAAGACCAAATAAAATCAATGAACCGACAATCATCAAAATCAATCCAAAATGATCTTTCATTTTTCTCCCCTTGAAATACTGCGCTTATAAGATTCTAGGGCTGGCTTGAGAAGCTGTTCAACGATTTTATCGGATAAGGCATGCCTTTCTTCAGGCTTAAGAAAAAAGAAAAAAGGAATTCCAAAGGGGATCCCTCCAACCGCCGCTCGCCCAGAGAATTTGACCGCACCTTTGGCAAAACCACCAAAAATTTTCAGGGTTCTGATACATATTTTCTTACAGCTTTCTTTTAACTCTTGTCGCCTCACTGGGGGCGTCTCCGGAGGAGTCGTCTCCATGTGTCCGACTTCCTCTCGCAGCTCGGCCAACGCGCCTCGATCTCCACTCTTTAAGCGCCGCGTAGCCACGGCACCTTTGATGAGTTTAAACAGTCTAAACGCTCCCTCACCGCCCGAGTATACCAACGATCCGTAGGCCCAGGCATTACGTAAAGTGTGTCTCGATCTGATTCTTTCAAGGTGGGCCTCTCTCTGAGCGGCTTCCAATGCGTTCTGTAAAATCACAATATGATCACGGCTCAAAAAGCTCTGACTCTCATTAAATCGTTTCGACAGAGTTCTTGCCATCTCCGTCAAAGTCTCGAGACGGACAGCATGCAGGACTGTGATATCATCAAACGCTGGGTGGTAAAAACTTTCCACAAGGTCACGTCCTACCACCTGCATGGCCACAATATTATTTTGCTTGCTTGCCGCAAGAAAAAAATCGAGAGCCGCCATAAAGCTAGCCTTCACAGCAACGATTCCAGCAGAAGATGACATTTCCTCCTGGAACGTCTGCATATTGTCAGAGTTCTGAGGGGTAGCATCTGAAATGCTCAGCCCGAAGACCGCCAAATAAATTATAAATAGACGACATCTCAATCGCCCCCCTTCTAGCACAAGAAAGAAAGATGAGCCATATCGCTAAACCCCATTATTAAGCCATTTAACGACACTATATGCCAAGCTTGTCGCATCACCCTTCGAATGATTTTGATGAATGCCGTTAAAAATAAATGCAGGAAATACGTCGGTCTTAGGTAGAATAGAAATGTGCCCCTTTCTAAACTTCCTGTCTCGTGCTGCCTCATTATAAAAAACGAAGAGCTTTTTCTTAGGCAATGTTTAGAGAGTGTCGTGGACTGGGTGGATGAGATTTTAATTCTGGACTCTGAATCATCCGACAGCTCCATAAAAATCGCAGAAGACTTTCGATCTCGCGTTCCACACTTTGTGATCGAAACATATCACTGGAACGACGATTTTTCAGCCGCACGAAATCATATTGCGTCGAGGGCAAAGAACACGTGGGTACTATTTCTCGACGGGGATGAAATCCTGGACCCGTCTGGATTCGAAAAAATTAAAAACGCTCTGACGACTTCCAGTATTTGTTTTTCACTTGTGCAACGCAACTACACACTCGATTCGAGCATTGAGAATGCTCGGCGCTGCGATGAATCTCCACCTGGATACAATTTGCATGAGCCGCTGTTCTATTTCGACAATTGGATGGAAAGACTCTATCGAAAGGATGTACCGATCTGCTACCAGGGTCGTATTCATGAATCTCTATTTCCCTCTGTCCAAAAACTGGGAAGATCTGTCGACAGATTAAACATTGTGCTGCATCACTACGGCAGGCTCAAATCAACTCATTCCAAAAAAATTGATTACTACCTAAAGCTCTCCACCCAAAAATGGAACGAAGACAGAAAAAACGCGGCAGCTTGGATTGAATATCTGACAGTGCTCATAGAATCCAATCAGGTTGAACATGCACTCAGCGTTGCAAAAGAAGCGGCGACTCTCTTTTCGAGTGAGCCCGAGATCCTCAAGACGGCATTCCAGATATTTTTGAGAGCCGATCGGTTTACACTCGCAGAAGCGACGATTCGGCTCTATCTGCGTCTCGAGCCTCACGATATCTATGCACGGTCACAGCTCACAACGGCTCTACTCTATCAAAAAAAGTGGAGCGAAACGTTGAAGGCCGCTCATGATCTGCTGCAGATAGATAAAAATAATTTCGTCGCTCATTTGAATCTTGGAGTTCTTTATTTTGAATTCAAAGATTGGAAGAAATCTCACGAGCATCTTAACGCGGCGCGCGATGCAAAGCCGCATGACAACTTCGTTCGAGCGTCGTTAGAAAAAGTTGATGCCGAACTCCAAAAGCGTTGACCAAAAAAAATACTTCTCGATACGCTTGTAAGTGGGGATTGAGAAACTCTCTGAGTTTCCAATAAATTTCATGCGTTTGTGTATGGCTTCTGCATGCACCGGGGGGGGGATTAATGAGATCTTATTCAACAAGGTTAGCTCTTGTTTCGTTAACTATCGGATTCATAGGATGTGGTGGGCAGAGCCAGCCACCATCGCGGTCTTTTGACCTATCATTGGAATCAACAACATCGCGCGTGGCAGACATAGACGCGTCAAATCAATCACAAGGAAAACTTTTCAACACAGACTTTCAAACTGTGAGACGACTGGAACGTTATCTTCCAGATAGCTCATCAGTCGCGCTTTCCTCGACGGAGGACCTTGTAGTTCTAGCCCAAAAAGCTGCCCACGACTTAAACCCAGAAACCCAATTGCAGCTTCTACACCTCCGTCGAGGAAAACAATTTGCGTATGCCACCTTCCAACAATTTCACGCAGATCGAGAAATCGTTGGGGCAAAACTTGTTCTCCGTCTGAATAAGTCTGGAGACTGGATATCCACGAACTCAACCTTGGTTAGCCCAGGACTCCTATCGCATATTTCGAAAGAGGATTCCCGAGTTGTCGACTCTCGTCTCGCCTATCAGACACCACATCGAGTACTCGCCGAAAAATCAGTGATCTTTCCAAAGCTGGATGAATCCGAAAATATGCAATTCTATACGGCTAAAGAGCTGACTATTCTTGACGCCAACAAGAAGAAGACTGTGCTGATCTGGATCAATGAACAAACGAACACTGTCATCGCTGCATTGGATCCACAAACAGATGCTGACAAAGTAACACTTGTTGGAAGCATCAAGTCAAAAACACAACGCGATCCGGAGGAGTTACAAAGTTTTCCAAGCGTCACTGCCTTGTTTGGAGGCAACAGCAAAACGAGTGCGAACGAATTTGGCCAACTCAACATCGATATTTTTCACGACCTCGGCGCGCAAATATTTCTGGAAAACGACTATATCTCTGTTAGCCAATCAAACGTTCGCAGTCCCGAATCATGGAAGATTCAGTATGACAGCTCGGAGTCAGAGCTCCCAGCATCCACTGGCACTGGCTTTCACGTCACCATCGATAAGATAGATAGTTCGGGCAATCTCAATCTCAATGACGGATTTTCACCGCAGGAGCGTAATGTTTATTACTGGGTTATGAAGAATCGAGATTTCGTCGTCAATACACTCAAGTATTCGGGCGCTAATTTTAAGTTAGCCGCGGTTACCGATGATCTCTCTGAGGCGGACAACGCCTCGTTTAATCCGACATCCATGCAGCTCACCTTCGGAGCTGGCGGCGACTTCTTTAAAAACACAGCTCTTTCAAAATCAATTATTATTCATGAATATACCCACGCTATTACCAATGCGATTTACGGATATGTATTCACCTACGAATTTGCGGCCATGAACGAAGCGTTCAGCGATTACTTTGCGGCTGATATGTCGAATGATCCTCAGATTGGTGCAGGTGACATGCAAGAATCAACCGGCCTGCCCTATCTTCGCAATGTAGAAAACACTTTTAAATTTCCAGAATCCTACACAGGTAGAACCTTCCATAGCGATGGGCAAATGTTCAGTGGCGCCTTGTGGGATATTAGAAAACAGTTGGGCGCGAAGAAGGCGACACAGCTTATTCATGAAGCTCGGCTCGCTCAGCCTCGAACGATTCGAGAGTTTTTGATGGAACTATTGGCCATAGACGAAAACAACGACGACAAAAATCCGATGACCCCTTCGAAAAATAAGAAAGTTATCACGAACTCCTTCTTCAAACACGGTCTGTACTCGAATATCTCGTTTGGACCAAAGAACTAATTTGCGAGGGTCGGAGTCGTTCTCCGACCCTTTCATCGATAGAAAAAACCAGCCAACCAGTCGCTTTTTAAAAACGCAGCCAGTGCTGGAAACAGTTTTGGAATAAAATACAGACTCGCATTCGACACACTGTGAAAGACTATACTTGGAAGTATTGAGCGAGACTGCCGAATCAAAAAGCACGAACAAAATCCGAGCAAAAAAGCTCCTGGATAGAGACTTAAATGCGCAATCATAAATGCAAAGCTAGAAAAAAAAGCTGCACTCCACCAAGAATATTTTGACTCAAAATGCTGAGTTCTAAAAAAAAGATCTCTGAAAAACAATTCCTCCACGATTGGAGAGACCACCACAAGCGACAATGTATGGATCAAGGATCCTGATGCATTCGAAAGTATGCCCGGAGTGCCGGAGATCAAAGCAAGCGCACAATCTAAACTAAACAGAAACAAAAAATATCCCGACAGAAGAAGAACAGTCATTCGAAGCGTTCTCCAAGAAATCCCGAGCAGTGGCTTCCAATCTCCCCTCAGAAATTTATAAAAAAGAAATCCAGCCATAACGATTTGAATTCCCATGACCTGAAAAAAATCTGGCACCGCAATAGCTCGACGCGTCACGGAATAGCTGAGGACTGCCGTCAAAATCACGAGCAAAACATAAAATCTAAAGACAAGTTCTGTGAGGCGGCGGTCGTTGAGGAAGAATTCCTTTGAGTCGTTCATCATGTCTACTAACATGATTATATGTATATTGACTTACTTCTCCTAAGCTTGATTCTACTTTTTGGTCTATTGGGCTTTATCCATGGATTTGTGAAGCAACTGCTTTCGATGCTGATGTGGCTCAGCATTCTTCTTTTTGCAAATCCTTTGGCGCAATGGTTAAAGCATCAAAGCGGATGGAACTGGTTTTCTCAATCTCCAGATCTCGTCGCCTGGGGGCTTGCCAGCTTTTTTGTCGGCCTTCTTTTTTTGATCGTCACGGGCATCGTTCACTTGATACGTAAAAATCCTCATCCTAAACCAATTGATCGGTGGCTTGGATTTGGCCTAGGCGCCGTCAAAGGTTTCATACTTTGTCTCTTTATCGGCGTAGGCTTGCATCTCATTCCAACAAACCTTCGCGAACGTTTTGATGATCTCGATAGAGATAGCCGCCGCTCAACCTTTTTGAAAATGTCTGAACCAATGCTTTCTTGGAACGCTATCTCAGTTTTAAAATCACTTGGCACTATTCAAAATCGACTAACCGAGAAAATTGAACAGAAATCTGAACTTAGTGGCGCCTGGAACCTTGAGAGTCGCGAAGATCGAAACTGATCATGGCCACATGACGCTTCGTTAACTGAGCCCCAGACTGACGGTAAGAAATAAGATCAGGATCACAAAAAGTGCATCTCGCATCACTTTCGATTTTCCCATCATGTTTTCTTATTCTTTCAATCTGATGTCGTTTGAGATCCAAAAAAAATTTCCCAATATTCTCCGAGCGCCGCTGCTGGTCTTTATTTTCGCCAAGAGCCTCTAGAACCTCAGCGCCTACTTCAAAATGATTTTCACAAATACTCGGTGAGAGCCACGCCACCCACCCTGGACATGGTTGAACAACCGAATGAAATATTTCGATAATCCCTGCGGCAGTGCCACGCCATCCCGCATGAAGTCCCGCAACAAACGGTAAACCATCAGATTTTCTGAGACCAGAAATCATAATAGCAGTGCAATCAGCAACCAGAATCCCAAGACAGGCATTTGGCTCGCGAGTCCAATGCCAGTCACCAACAGGACGATCTAAACCTTTCAGGTCACTTATTCGTCTTTCATAGCCTATCGCCCTATGTTCCTGCTTCAAAAGAAGAACGCCCTCTTTGTAGGGGTCGCGAAGGGTATCGAAACCAATAGTGACTTTTATTCTTGAATCAAGGTTTTCAACCATTGCGGCTTCTCCGACTCGAAAAAAATCCTATGACCAGTTCTGGGATGGACAAATCCTAGTCGAAACGCGATCAAAGCCTGCCCTTTTAATTCATTCAGCGCTGCCTGCTTCTCATCACTCCAACAAAATTTTCTGGGCCGCGAATATTCTGGATCTCCTAAAACTGGGAATCCCCGATGCGATAAATGAACCCGAATCTGATGCGTGCGCCCGGTGCCCAAAATGCATTGGATCCAAGAATATCCCTCGTCAAAATATTTAAGGAGCTTTGCATGCGTAATACTTGGCCTTCCGTTTGCTGAAACAGCCATTTTTTTTCGATTGATTCGATGGCGCCCAATGGGCTCATCCACAGTCATGGCACTTGGAAAACGCCCATAGACCAATGCCCAGTAAGCTCTTTCCACATCACGATCCGCAAACTGCCGGCTCAACTCACTGTGAATAAAATCATTTTTTGCACAAACTAAAATTCCCTCAGTATTCTTATCGAGTCGATGCACAATGCCTGGCCGAATAAGACCACCCACGGACGAAAGCGATTGCGCAGATCCCAGTAAGCCATGCACCAAGGTTGGCTCATCCGAACGTCCAGCACCAGGGTGAACAGACAACCCCCGCGGTTTGTAGAGAACAATAAGATCTTCATCCTCAAAAAATATCTTAAACGTCATTTCAACGGGCTTCAGCGAGAGAGAGCGTGGAGGCGGAATATCAATCAAAATCACATCGCCGTTTTCCACCTTGTCGCTTGGACTCAGGGGCTTTCCGCCTTTTGAAACTCGCCCCTGATCGAACCATTCCTTCACCTGGGACCGCGAGGGGAGGCCCTCCAGACGCGTCAGAACCTTGTCTATACGTTCTCTCTTCACAGAAAATGAAAGACCATTTACAATGAAGCTGAGAGGTGTGGCTTTCGAATTTCTTTCGACCATAAATCCGTCTTCGCTCAGTGATCGAGTTCTTATTCTCAACCGCTGCTTTGTTCCTATTCATATCACATCCATTAAGCGAGCTGTGACACTTTTATTTCTTGAGATCGCCCAAGGTGTCGACAATGAATACCAAACTTATGAGTGGTCCGATCTGTGGGCAAAAGATCTGCCTGAAGACAAGAAAGAACATTTTCACTTTATCCGCTCGGTTGTCAGACCCGTTCCGGTTCCGAAAGTCATTTTACTCAAGGATTTTGACAAAAGACCCCCGCAGACTGTGAAGTTTTCGAGAGCCCAGGTATTTCTGAGGGACCGCCACACTTGTCAGTATTGCTATAAGACGCTACCAAAACAGCGGCTCAATCTCGACCATGTAATTCCTCGAGCGCAGGGTGGCAAAACAACCTGGGAAAATGTTGTTGCGAGCTGTTTGCACTGTAACTGGAAAAAAGGGGGCCGAACTCCGGCCCAGGCAGGCATGAGACTTCTCACTGCGCCACGACGACCAAAATTCTCACCCAGCCTTCAAGTTCTGACGGCCAACCATCCCACCTGGAATCAGTTTCTATTCTCTGAACAACCCTAGTACCTCGTCCAATAAATCTTTCCGCGTCCTGCGGAGAGGTATTTTTGTTGAGACAAGGCGGAGGGATTCAGTTTAAATACAGCCCAGGTACGAGGTTGAGAAGCGCGGCCGTTAGCCAGAGAATCGCGCCTGAAACAATCGGAATGGCAAAATTGTCGTCGGTTTTCAGCGGAATGAGCTCGCCGATCATCGCAGATCCTCCACCGAGACCTGCGAAAAGCAGTCGATGTGACGGGCTCGCAAATTCAAGCGTAGCAAACGCATAGGTGGAGGCAAAAGTAATCAAACCACATACGAAAAAACACGCCAGACTCCCCTCTACGCTTTTTGAGTCAATATCAACACTAGTGACCGGCGTCTTTCCAAAAAGAATACCAACGACCGCGGCAACAGGATCACCCACCGCCAAATAAAGAATCGCAAGGATCGATATAAATCTTGGAAAGACGATCGACGAGAGACTACAACCCAGACAAAAATAAAAGATGCCACTTATTTCCGTTCTCTCGTGCTGCCTTGAAAGCCCGCCAAGAATCCCCAATACAAAATGATTGAGGCCGGGAATAAGAAGACGCAACAACTCAATACTCAATGCAAAAATCGTCAGCCCACCTAAAATTGCAATAAACTGGGTCTTTGATTCTAATAAGATGCCAAGCACTGCAAGCCCGATGCCGCTCGTCATATGAAATAGTCTACGAGGCCAATGAATATCAAAGCGAGAGTAAGATTGATCCACCGTCGACAGTGTGACACACTTCAATCGGAGACAAAAGTGTTCGAATTACCCGATTTTCTAAACCCAGATTTTTATAAAGCATCTGGAGATGTTTCAATCGTTGTGGCAGAAGCCGGAATTGCCACTTTCTGTCTATCTGGTTGGACATTTCTCACAGCCCTCCGAGTCGCCATCACGCGACGATCAGTGACGTTTTTTTGGCTTTCGATTTTTTCGCTCAGCTATGCCCTTTGGAATATTCTCTATCTCTTTGCAGCCGCCCAAAGAGATATGACTGTTTTGGAAGCGACGCTTACCTCTGAAATCGCTGAACGAGGTCAGCTGTTTTTTGCATTAATATTGCCTTATGTTGCCTACCGATTTTTGTATGCGTTTCTTGGCCGAAAAAATATTTCAACCCGTATCGGCCCAGTGACGATTGTGGCGATTCTATTTCTTATACTTCTTCTCAATATTTTTAATCAATCGGATCAGAGAATTTTATTCTTAGTCGGCGGATTTACCTTTTCTGGATTTCTCTATCTTTCTTGGAAATTATTTTTTATTTACCGAAAAACGGACGATCTGAAACTCAAAACCAGAAGTTTCTTTATTTTTCTTGGACTCCTAATCTGCACGATATTCTCATTTGTTGGTCAACTCCGTGCTGACCGTTTTTTTGCTCAACTTCCACTGCCTTATATTGGAAATATACTCACCTCTGTCTTTATATATTTCATCTATCAAATGTCTCTCAATCCACGGTTAAGAGAAGTTCGAGAATTGATGCTGAGAGGAATTCGAGTCCTTCTACTGACTGTTGTTCTCACAATCATATTTGTCTCACTCCTCGCCTGGGTAGGAGAAAACAATGTAGAACTATTCCTATTCAACACATTTCTTGCATCGTTTCTGATTCTGACGATCTTGGAACCCTTACGAAAAGAATTAGACCGATTCTTTGTTAAACAGTTCATTGTTGATCGATATGAATTCGAAGAATTGCTGCGACGACTTCCAAGAAGACTCCGAAAAGCAAGAACCACAGCCGAACTTGCGACAGAACTAACAAATGGAGTGAGAGAATCGGGTCGAATTTATCAGGCCGCTCTGTATCTCTGGGATGCCTCGACGCTGATGTATCGGCTCGTCGAACCGAGCAATCTCACATTCATCACAAATATTCCACAGGACGATCCGCTCATGAAGGCGCTGGCCAAATCCAAATCGTATCTTCTGCTTGAACAAGATCAAGACCTTCCAGCCGAGCTACAAAAAGCATTGGATGAACGACATACTCATATTTTGCTTCCCCTCATGAAACAGGATGAGCTTCTTGGTGCGTGGGCACTGCGCAGCTCTCTTCGTTCGACTAATCCTTACACAAGTTTTTCGAACGATGAGATCGGTCTTTTATGTGAACTCAGTCACGAAGTGGTTTCAGCGCTTGAACAAATTCACCACTTCGACGCCCAAGAACGTAAAGAACGCTTGGCCACCCTCGGAGAAATGTCAGCGGCCTTAGCTCATGAAATTCGCAATCCTCTGGGCGCTATACAGGGTTCTATTCAGCTGCTTCATACATCTCCCACACTGCAAGACCGAGATGATAAAGAGTGCGTCGATATTCTTGTGAAAGAGTGCTCGAGGCTACAGAGAACTGTCGATCAATATTTGAGCTTCGCGAGAAAGAGCGAAGAGCCCGTATCAATTATTGTATCCGATCTGGCAAAAGCAATTATTCATGAACTGCAGGCAAAAGCAGAGAAAACTAAGACGCAATTGCATTTAACGAGCAGCCCTGCCATTCCAACTCTAAAATCAGATCCCCTCAAGCTGGAGCAGGTCCTCTTTAACTTCATTCAAAATGCCTGCGAAGCATTTAGTAAAAATGTTTGGGTAACGATCGATCTTTTACACGAAGCCGGACAAAATTGGATCACTATAGAAATCAAAGATGATGGACCCGGAATCTCACCTAAGAATTTGGAAAATATTTTCAATCCTCTCTTTACAACAAAGAAGGCTGGCAGCGGCCTGGGCCTTCCAATTTGTAAAAAAATAATTGATTCATTAGACGGGCGTCTTTCGGTAACGAGTGAGATGGGCGTAGGAACGACATTTTCAGTTCACTTACCGGTGAAAGGAGATTCTTGATATGGCTAAAATTCTGATTGTTGACGATGAAGACAGCTTTAGACGAGTTCTCTGCCTCCAAACCCGCCGACTGAAATATGATGTTGTTGAAGCAGAAGATGGGAAAGCGGCATGGGAATATCTGCAAAAAGACACCTTTCAAGCTGTTGTCACTGATCTAAAAATGCCCGAAGTCGATGGTCTGGAGCTGCTTCAGCGGATTCGGCGTGATTTTCCTCAAATTCCCGTCATTATGATCACAGCTCACGGAACAATCGACACTGCGGTAGAAGCAATGAAGCGAGGAGCCTTCGACTATATCACGAAGCCCTTCGATCCAGCCGACTTTGCAAAAATTCTGGAGCGAGCGATATCAGCCTCTGAAGCTTCATCTAAGGAGTTCCATCGTTCAAGATCTTTTCTGCGCCAAGAAGAAAAGATTATTGGGACAACTGAAGAGATGGAGAAAATCTACTCCATCATTGAAAGGGTCGCTCAATCGAACTCAAATATCATGATCACTGGCGAAGTAGGCACTGGGAAGGATATCGTCGCAAGGCTGCTGCATGATAAAAGCGATCGCCGCCAATTTCCTTTAGTCATGGCGCATATTTCTGCAACACCGGCACATCAGCAGCATGATTCTATTTTTGGAAATCAACAAAAGGCTGGATGGCTCGAACTCGCAGACCAAGGCACTGTCTACTTTGATGAGATTGGAGCTCTTACACTTGAAAATCAGGCAGAGCTTTATTCTGCTCTCACGGTGGGAAGTTTTGAGAGAAACGGCATCCGACTGAGACTAGCGTGTCGAATCATCGCGGCCTCGGACTTCAATCTGCTTGAAAAAATTGAAAACGGCAGTTTTCGAAAGGATCTCTTCTATTTTCTTAATGTTGTGCCCATCTACCTTCCGCCTTTACGCGACCGAACGCAGGACATTGAACCTCTCTGCGATCATTTCACAAAAGTATTTTCGAAAAAGTTTCAGAAGCAAATTGAACGTATCGATGACGAAGCCGTTTTCCAACTCGTTCAATATCCCTGGCCTGGAAATATCCGCGAACTTGAAAACTGTATGGAATATTCCGTGAATCTTTGTGACGGAAATGTCATCCAAAAGAAGCACTTGCCGGCTCATTTATTCGGGACTCCATTTTCAGCAAGAAAATCTTGGGGCCCCTCTGCGAAGGACTTACTCATGGATCGCGTCGAAAATCTCGAACGCTCTCTTGTTGAAGAAGCATTGCGCAGTTCGAAAGGTGATATCTTGCGTGCAAGCCAGAAGCTTGGAGTGCCGCCTTCGCTTCTAGAGCAAAAGATTACAAATTTGAAACTTCCGTCATCGTAGATTACGGCTTAGGCTGTTGACGTCAAACCTCGACGAGGCCTAATATTTTTCTACTATGATAAAGGTTGATCATCTTACAAAGTCTTATGGTCCATTTGTCGCACTTCGAGATGTCTCGTTCGAAGTCCAAAAAGGAGAGATCGTAGGATTTCTTGGCGCAAACGGCGCTGGAAAAACAACGACGATGAGAATTCTCACCGGCTTTTATAAGCCCACAAGCGGATCAGCATGGATTGCTGGCCATTCAGTGGTCGACGAACCAATGGAGGTTAAAAAAAATATTGGCTATTTGCCAGAGACCCCGCCCGTCTATCCTGAGATGTCTGTTGAGAGTTATCTGAAATTTGTTTTGGAACTGAAGAAAGTTCCAGCGTCACAGAGAAAACTCAACTTGGAATGGGCACTTGAAAAATGCGGGCTAAAAGACAGACGAAGAAGCGTGATTGGAAACCTTTCGAAAGGTTATCGTCAGAGAGTAGGACTTGCTCAAGCCGTGATTCACAAACCACCTGTAATCGTTCTGGACGAGCCAACCGTCGGTCTGGATCCCTTACAGATTATTGAAATTCGTAAACTCATCCAAAGTTTTTCTGGTGAGCACACCGTTCTTCTGTCGACTCATATTCTGACGGAGGTCACGGCGGTTTGTCAGCGTGCCATCATTGTGCACAACGGAAAAATCGCACATGAGCAGAATCTCAAAGATATGTCGGGCAAAAAATCTTTGGAAGAGATCTTTTTGGATGTCATTTCAAAAGATATTTCTATCGATCCAAACCCATCAAATTTATCGGTCGCTTAAAGGCGAAGGAGTCACAAACATGTCATCATCTTGGACAATTGCTAAACGTGAATTAAAGAGCCTTCTTGTCTCCCCTATCGCGTACGTAGTTACGGGATTCTTTGCGTTAGCATCGGGCATCTATTTTAACGCCTTGCTTGGAAGGTTTGATAATCTACTCAATCAGGCACAAATTCAGGCCCAGCTTTACAAAAATCCAGACGCCTTTGCCTATGTTAATTTGAATGGCATGGTGATTTCTGAGCTCACCAGCTTTTCGTTCTTTCTGCTTCTTTTTATTGTCCCCGGATTGACAATGCGACTTTTGAGCGAAGAGAAAACGGGTTCGACCTATGAACTTCTCATGACTTCACCTATCACACCTTGGGACATCACATTCGGCAAATTTCTTGGGGCAGGAATTTTCTTGGCGCTCATTGTTGCAACTCATGTTCTGCCTATCAGCATCATGTTCATCTATGGGAACCCTGAAATATTGCCAGTCGTCTCGGCATATATCGGAATCATTCTGGGTGGCTTGGTTTTTCTTGCGTCTGGCTTGTTTGCTTCGTCGCTCACGAAGAGTCAGATCATTGGCTTCATCATCGCGTTAGCGATTAATATCGGATTCCTTCTTTTAGCGAATTTTGCACGAACTCAGTCTGGGAATCTCGGAACCTTTCTTCAGGCGTCCTCGCTCTTCACCCATTTTCAGTCGTTTAACGGCGGCCTGATCACCGTTTCTGGACTTGTCTATTTTGCAACGCTCTGCGCCTTCTTTTTAGGCGCAACGACGATCTCAATTCATTCACTCACAAGGAGTTAATCCATGAAAAATTACGCTCGATTTTTTGGAATTATAGGAATCATCTTATTCGTCTGTGGTGGAATTGCGTCTGTAGTTATTTCTGGCAAAGGCCGCGCAGTTGCACTTGCTGAATTCGTACTGGGTTTTGTGGGAATGGTTTTCTTTCTGTTTTATTTTCTCAGAGAAACTCTTTCCAAAATCTCAGAAAAAAAAGAAACGATTTACGGGATTTTCGGCGTTGTCTTTTCACTCCTACTGCTGATTGCGGCGAATGTGATTACTCACACAAAATGGGGAGAACGAAAATTCGATACCACAACAAATAAAATTCATTCATTGTCTACAGATTCTTCAAAACTATTGAAAAACCTCACGTCGGATATCGAGATTATTGGCTTCTTCGAAAAAGAAAGCCGTGATGGTGCCCTATTAGAGGATTTGGCAAAAAAATATACCTACGAAAGCTCTAAAATCTCTCTGCAAATCGCTGATCCAGATAAAGATCCTGCGCTTGTTAAAGAATACAATGGGGCAGCTCAAGAAGTAGTCGTTCGCAATAAGCAAACGAAAAAACAGTACAAGCTGACAGCAGTGACTGAGGAAGCTCTGACTTCAACCATCAAACGAGTAATGTCGTCAGAAACAAAGACGATTTATTTTTTACAAGGTCATGGCGAAGGCGAATTAGAGAGTGACAAGGCTCCAGGACTTTATATTGCAAAAGTGTTGTTAGAAAATGAAGGCTATACGGTCAAAACACTGAATCTTGCAACGAGCTCGGAAATTCCTAAAGATGCTCATATTATTGCCGCTTGGGGCGCTGGACGATCGATCTCAAAATCTGAAGTCGATAACCTTTCTAACTATGTTGAAAGAGGTGGCTCACTGATCATCGGTCAGGGGCCGCTCATTTCACCGACAGATACTTCAGTCGATCCGACAGGATTCGAACCACTATTAGAAAAATTTGGCCTCCGCTTCAAACCATCAGTTTTGCTTGAATATCAGATTCAACTGCTACAGGGCAAAGTCATCAATGCAACCCTTCCCGTTTCAGACTTCTCGAAGCATGCGATCGTCGCTGGCCTCGGTAACCAAGCTGTTATGGAAGTCAGGCTCGCTCAGCCAGTCCTTCAAGACCCCAATTTCAAAGATACTAAAATCACCAGAACGGCCTTGGCATCTACGTCTGAAAACAGTTGGGCTGAAACAAATATAAAATCTGTTCTTAAAGATCAAAAGCCAGAGCCGCAGATATCTGAAAATGGAGATCAAAAAGGCCCATTGCCTATCGGCCAGATTTCAGAAATTCCGGTCGCAACAAATTCGAAAGATGCTCTTTCAACTAAAGGTAAAGTAGTGGTCTTTGGAGATTCATATTTTGGATCAAACAAGGGCATCAAATCAGCACTCAATCGAGACGTTTTTTTGAATGCCTTCAATTATGTATCAGGCGACGCTGTTTCTCTTTCAATCCGGCCGAAGACATGGAGTCAATCAACCTTGCAGGTTTCTCCGGCAATTGCAGATGCTGTCAATTTTGCGGGAGCAGCTTTACTGCCTCAACTGATTCTCATGCTAGCCGCGATCGTATGGATTACACGAAGGAGTCGAGTGTAGTATGAAAGGGCGATCCCTTCTTATTCTATCTTTTTTGACGATTGGCATTTTGGTTTACGTCTATTATGGCATTCAAAAACCAGCAGAGAAAAAGATAGAACTCGCTGAAAAAGAAAATGCCATAGCGAGAGGCAAACTCGATAAGATCGAGTGGATTCAAATTACTACGGGCTCCGAATCATTCCGACTGGATCGACAGAACGAGGGCTGGAAGATCAGTTCTCCGCTGCAAGATCTGGCAGCACAGTCAAAGATCGAAACTCTTATTTCGGCGATTGAAAAAGCAAAAAAGATGAAAACTCTTATCGAAAAAGATGAGCTGGATAAGAAGTCCTACAATAGAACTCAATATGGGCTGCAACCCGTCAAACTAAAGATTGAGTACAAAACTAGCGATCTCTCAAAACCGTATACTCTCAACCTTGGTGATTCGAACCCTGCCGCGACAGGAATATTTTTTGAAACAGAGGATATGGGCATTGGCTTGAGTTCAATGGAACTAGATTATCTTAACTCACAAACCTCAAAAGATTTTCGCGAAATGCGTTTAACGACCGCTTCAGTGGGAGACTTCGACGAAGTTGCCATCACGACGAAAAACAGAACGATGAGTCTTAAGCGTGATAATGGGGAATGGAAGATGCTGCAGCCGTTCCAACTCCCGCTTGACCAAGAGATCGTCAATAACTTCATTGAGAAGATCGGATTTATCCGAGCGACCGAGTTTTTATCAAAGCCCCCACAAAGCCTCTCAAATCCAGATATTCGAATCGTCGTTGGATTTAAACAGGGCATTCGAGATGGCAGATCAACCGAGAGCGATAAACGCCCGCAAGGACTCGAAATTCTTTTGTCAAAAGTAAAGGCTGACTACTACGCCAAATCTGACAAGACACCTGCTGCTTCGATCATTCAATATCACTACGACAATTTTTTGAAAAACCCTGAAGAACTTGTGCGGAGAAGTTTCGATCGTTTCATGAATGCCGACGTTCAGGAAATTCTCGTGCATGAGCTTGGAAAGAAACCTCGAAAGTTAGTTCGCTCAGCAACTGGCTTTACCATTGACGAAGGCCAAGGCGCCCATGGAATTCAGACGGAGACCGTCAATAGCGTGCTCAATTCTTTGAGGGCATTTAAGCCTTCCAAATTCGTCAAGCAAAGCCCCATCCCCGGTCTTAAATCTTCTTTGAAAGTCCAGGTCACTCTAAAATCTACGGACAATAAAAACAAACATGTCATCTTTGTCTTCGAAACCAATACAAAAAATCCAGCGGTGTGGGTGGATGATGGAAATGTCACACTGCAATACGAATACGCAAAAGATTCTCTCGATCTTAAGCTCTTTGAGTTTAAAGAAAATCCTACCGAAGCGAAGGCAAATGGGGCTAAATAGAGAATAAGATGTCTTCAATACAAAATCATGCAGCAGACGTCACATTTGATACCTTCCTGCTGTCGATCGGTACGGCGATTCTGATTGCACTTGGCGAAATTGAAAATCCAGTAACGAAAAAGCAGGAAAAAGACCTACCTGCTGCAAAACAGAATATAGATATCTTAGAACTCTTAGCGAAAAAAACTGCCGGCAACCTCACAGAACAAGAGAATCGAATTATGTCACATCTCTTATATGAGATGAGACTTAAGTATGTTGCGGCAACTGAAAAGAAATGAACGGAGCGGAGAATTTATGAAAATATTTATTCAGAGATTGAACTATGTCGCATTCGCAGCTCTTTCAACCACCAGCGCATTAACAGCACAGACTCCATTTTGGACTGAAAAGCCCGCGGATCAACCACCGCTCATCATTTTGCCGAATTTCGCGCCAGTCGTTGAAAAGGTAGATAACGCTGTTGTGAATGTCTCGGGCTCGTCAGATCCAAAGCAGGATAAAAAGCGAAAAGAAAAAGAGATGGAGCAACAGCGCCGAGGTCCATCAAACAAAGATCCGTTCATGAATCCAGACGAGTTCTTTGAAAGATTTTTCGGCAATCAAATGCCTGATCGACAATCACAGCCAAGAAAAGTCTTGGGCTCTGGGTTTATCATTTCCAAAGATGGTTATGTTCTCACAAATAATCATGTTGTTGACGGCATCGACAAGATTGAAGTCACAATTATCTCGCCCGACAAAAAATCAAAGAAAGAAAATAAATTTCCGGCAACCGTTGTCGGTAAAGACCCGGCGACGGATGTCGCTCTTCTTAAAATTAATACAGGCTTTGATTTGCCGGTATTACCACTTGGGGATTCATCCAAAATTATGAAAGGTGAATGGGCGATGGCTTTCGGAAATCCATTTGGTTTGGATCATTCCGTCGCCGCTGGAATTATTTCTGCCCTTGGACGTGAAATCACACAGAATCAAAATCGACGCTTTGACGATTTCATTCAAACTGATGCTGCGATCAACTTTGGAAATTCAGGCGGACCCCTGGTGAATCTCAAGGGAGAAGCAATTGGAATCAATACGGCCATCACAGCAGAGGGCAGCGGCATTGGATTTGCCGTTCCAATTAATATGGTGAAGGACATTATTCTACAGCTCAAAGATTCCGGCGCAGTTTCTCGTGGCTATTTGGGCGTTCATATTAAGGATATAACAGAAGAAATGAAAGAAGCGATGGGACTTCCAGCAGCCAAAGGTGTGCTTGTTGAAGACATCGAAGCTGGAGGTCCGGCGTCAAAGAGCGAGCTTCGACGGGGCGATATTATTCTAAAAGTAAACGGCGAAGAAGTGAATGACTCCCGATCGCTACAGAAGAATGTCGCGAAGACAAAACCAGGGACCGCTGCGAAACTTGAAGTCCTTAGAGAAAAAAAGAATCTATCAATCAATGTAAAGGTCGGCAACTTAGGCGACAACTCTCAGCAGACAGAAGAAAAAGGCGCTGACAATGATGCGAGTGACAAAATTGGACTCATTATTGGCATGGCCTCTGATGGATCTGGCGTTCAGATTCAAGGTATCGAGCATGGCTCTGTCGCAGAGGAAGCTGGACTTCAGGCTGGGGATATAATCCGCAAAATTGATCGAAAAGACATTGTGAAGGTTGAAGATTACAAAAAAGTTTTGAATTCGCTCAAATCAAAGGCGACTGTTCTCTTTGATCTTGAAAGAGGCAAATCAAAACTATTTATCGCATTCAAGCTGCCCTGATCGAAGGCAGCTTTCAGAATGGATAAATGACTACAAGCGCCCGAGCGACCGTGTCGTGAGGATTGTAAAACACGTGGCTTTCGGTGGAACGAAAATAAAGCGTATCGCCCACGCTCAAACTCACTGATTCATTTCCGAGCATTCCTTCAATGGTGCCCTCGATCACATACATAAATTCTTCGCCCGCATGAGTAATATCATCTGACGGGCGTTTGGTTTGCCGTGGCGGAACCTCAACCAGATAGGCCTCCATATGTTTTCCGGGACCTGGTACCGTCAGAAGTTCGTAGGTATAATCAAAAATCTTTGCCTTCGTTGGCTTTAGGAGCGGCCTGACCTTTTCTCGATCGGCCCGCCTCACCACCTCAAACTGAGATTTAGGCGGTTTATCTCTGAAAATATCTGCGACATTTACTCCGAGCGCCTTCGAAAGCAGCACGAGATTAGCAATAATTGGCTGTTCCAGGTCATTCTCGATCCGAAGTAGCTTTTCGGCCCCAATACCTGTTTTTTTGGCGAGCTCTTCAATCGAGAAGCCCCTTCGCTCACGAAGAGCTTTAATCCTCACGCCTAATGCAAGATACTTCACGGTGAGCCAATTCTAGCCATGACATAAAAAAAAGGAATGCAATTTCATATATTTATAATGCCCGAGGGGGTATTGCGGCTTTTGTGACTTTCGCATAGGTTACGGGCCAATGACACGAGCCCTCTTAGGCTTTTTTCTTTGCATGCCGCTATTCGGAGTATTTGGGCAATCAGTGGCTCCCGTTGTAGGAGGCCTATCAGCGACCCCTACCCGACCTAGCCCCAGAAGCGCTTTTTGGAACCCGGCGCTCTTGGGGACATCATCTCGCACCCAAATTGATACGAATATCACCTTGATTGGTGGCTGGATGGTTTATGACCGTGCGGGAATCGACCCCAATACACAGGCTGGTTACGACAGCGCTGACGTTTCAGGCCTTGGCCCAAACCCATTCTTTTCCGTCAGCTCACCACTCAGCTCACACCAATTCCGATTTGCATATAGCACCTATGTTCCTGGCGGCGTATTTGCTCAATTCAATCCGAAAGGCTCCCAACGTTACCAACTCATCAACGGACTCAATATTCCCTGGCATCATCAATTCACCGTCGTCTACCGGCCTTCTAGCGATTGGTCGATCGGACTTTCTGGAATCTATTCATTAGGCTTTCTCAGATCGGAATTATCACTGGATCTCAACCGCTTCATGGAATCGGTGCTCAATTACGATCAGATCCCCCGCGAAAATACTGTACTTGAAGCGAAGGCAAGAATTCCGCTTTCCACAGCTCACGGACTTGGGGCTGCATTAGGCGTCTATTATACGCCCTCTTATCAGTGGGGCTTCGGTTTTGCTGTCTTTTCACCCGTATTTTACAATTTCGATACGATACTCCATCTTGATACACCCTCTACCGTCTCAACCCTAGGAACAGGATTAAAAGCCCTAGGTGTTGATGAAACTGTGGATATGAGAATCAATGTTCGCGCCATTATGCCGCCGGTTCTTCAATTCGGAGTTTCTTATCAACCCTATGGCTACTGGCAGATGGAATATTTTGGTCGATATGCGTTTAGTTCTTTGTGGCGATCTTTAGAGATCAAGGTGCTCGATTCTTCGATTGAGCAGGCCAAAACATATGTGAAACCCGGGCATCAATTGACTGATCAATTCCTCGCGGGCACTGTTCAATCTTTTCATCTCTGGCAGCGATGGAAATTGGGAGTGAATTTTACCTATGCCGCGAGTCCTGTTCAGGATTATCAAATGGCTGTGAGTCTCGCTGACTTCGATGTGCTCTTGTCCGGAGCTTTTCTTCAATACACCTGGTCTCGGCGTTGGATCTTTGGAGTGGAGTATGCTCATAGTTTTATGCTCACAAGAACCGCGAGTGGAACTCTGCAAGGTGCAGGCACAAACGCCCTCTTCCCCCCAGCATCATCGGATGGGACCTATCGCGCAAGCTCGGATCGATTTGGAGTCATGTTTAATTATGCTTTCTAAATGGATATTCAAATGGGCATCTCTAGGAATCTTGCTGATGCCGCTTCAATGTCTGGCATTTAATTCCGCGCCCATTCCATTGGGAATCGTTCTGCGCAAGAGTCTATTTTCTAAAACCTTGAATGAACTTAATCGACGGAATAAAAATCAGACTTCTCAAAATGAAAATCCGATGTCGCTTGATCTCTGTATCGCTGGGGTCGGGTCACATATGACGGTTGAGGGAATTTGGTCTGATGAGCAATGGCACCAGATTGACGACCACACTGTTTATCTTTCTTCGAAAGTAAAAGAAGGAAAACTTTCGTTCGAAATTTTTGAATCCTGCGAAAAAGATTCGAAGAGATATCTAAAGGGAAATCTTGCTATTCAGGCTGGCAGAATCATCGGAGTCTGGAATATTTCAGATCTTTCGATCCAGCTATCCGTTGACGCAAACTCATCTCAGATTATTCCCACATTGGATGAGTACCACGGACTCGACAGCCTTCTTAAGCTGAATCCAAACAAAGAAAGTCTCATTAAGAAATTTACGGAAATTGCCAGCAATCAAGTGACAGCATGGATCAAAACTAAATTTAACAACTTCGTTCTCACGCAATCGGCAGCCGATCTTATTGGGGATGTTCCCATCCTCCAATCGGGAACTCTTTTTGAGCGTGGCGCCATCAAGCTTCAACTCGCTGACCCGCAGCCTAGTCAGAAGTTAATTAAATTTTCCATCTACTCTCGCAAAACAGAATCTGCATTTGCTTTGGACGATGCCCTGGAATTCTATCTGAATACATCATTTTTGGATTTGAATCGGCAGACTGAATTGACAGGTTTAAATCCACTATTTGAGTCACCTGAGAAAATGAGTTTGGGAATCAACCGAAGTCTTGCTGCACTTGGCGCGGAGAGTGATGTTCCAATTATTCGACCTTCACTGTCGCAGTCCTCAGGAGACCTGAGCCTTATTCTTCCTGAGGCTCTTGTGAATTCGACCCTTGCTCTCTTTTATAAGGAAGGGCTCCTGAGATTTCGCACAACGATTGGCCTCGGGGCTCAAACGAAAGGGGTTATTACAAAGGATGAACAGGACGTAGCAACAGTGCTCACAATAAAACCTGATGCTGCTCCTTCAGTTAATTTTCTCGCGGATCAATTCAAACTAGAGGTTAAAGACTATGTGATGGATGTAGGAACATATATCGAGGATAGAATCATTCCTCAGAGCCAAATTACATCGCATATCACGCTCTCAGCTCATTTAGAGGTCGATACGAAAAAAGAAAAAATAAAACTGCTGCTGAATCCAGAGGACCTCCTTCTGGATCTCAATGATTTAAAAAATCGCTTAGGCGCTGAGGAGATTAATTTTTTTAAGGGTGTGGCCAACGGCGTTTGGAAAGATTTTCTTCGAAAGAATTCTGATCTGTATTTACTGCCTCTCGTCTTTCGACCTGAGGGACTTAACGTAGCTGTTCGCCAGACAAAACTGGACGGAAAGAATATAGTTTTAGATCTAGACCTGGAGTTGCGAGAATGAAGAACAGCAGTCTTTTTTTTCTTCTTGTGTGGCTCTGCGGATGTTCAAACGACATCAGCGGCATCAATAATTATAAATTAATTCGTCCTGAGTTACATCTTGGCGAATATGTTCAAGTCATGAGTTCTGATACGGTTGTCACAGTGTCTCGGAACGGCTCGGCTGAAACTCTCGGATTAGTGTCGGTCAACTTGATATCATCAGAATTAACTGTGTTAGATAAGGAAGCGAGCGAAGCCCGAGATATTCTGACAAGCCATGGCATCATTGCATATAGAATTGGAACTCAGCTGCGACTTTTTGATAAAATCGTAAAGCCACTAAGTCTCGAAGCTGACAGGTTGAGAACCTTTTCATGGTTTGGAACTTGGGGCCGCATAACCTTCGATTCGATAAATCGGAAGTCGGAATGGGCGACAATAAAAGATGATGGAACAATCATTGCTTCAGGCGTTCTTCGCGGATCAGCTCGAAATTCAATTGTCAGAGACAATCGAGAGATGATTTTTCAACAAACCAATCTTGGGCTTTTTATGTCAAACTTTGATGGATCCGAGAAAGGCTCCACTGAAGATCAACTCCTTATACCCGGTCCGTCGCAAGGGGCCTATGTATCGTCTTTGTTGATTGGAGAAACATTGTATATCGCTTCCTTTGATGAAAATGAAGGAGCTCTCGTATTAGCGACAAAAGCCGCGGGTGTAAAAATTCCTACGATTGAAACTATCGAGAGTGCGCCCGCAAAGACCTATCGAGGCCTCGATGTCACATTATTTAATGATCAAGGCAAACCAGGTCTACTCTATCTAGACGGATGGGCACTTCGCCTTCGAATGGCGCGCCTTAACGACAAAGTGTGGGCCACTCAAGAACTCCCATTTAAAGGAGCCACTGGATTCTATCCGAAAGTTGTCTCGCAAAATGGAGCGAAGTTAAAAATTGTGTTTCATAATTTTCGGACCTCAATCACAAGCCTCAATCAAAGCTTCGAAGATCTTGTTTACGCCGAGATTTGACCACGCGGCATCGAGAACTATTCGCGATTTTTGAATCTTAGCAATCATCTCTGTCGCGTCGCGTTACCAAACAAATTCAATTTGTTTGGTATTCAAAAAATTATTCGAGATAATGGCTCATGATCATCGCTCTTGTCGTTGTCTTCGTTGGTTTTGGCCTACTTGTCTTAATTGCCGTGGGTTTTATCGGAATTTACAATCGACTCGTGATTTTCAGAAATAGATTTAAAAATGCATTTTCTCAAATCGATGTGCAGCTTAAACGTCGATACGACCTCATTCCAAATCTGGTCGAGACAGCTAAGACTTATCTGAAACACGAAAAAGAAACACTTGAAGCGGTCACAGCATCCAGGCAGCGAGCATTCCAAGCCTCTCAAAACGCGCAGATAGACCCTTCGAATGCTCAGGCAGTGCAAAAACTTGCGACAGAAGAATCTCTGCTGGGCCAATCTCTTGGCCGACTGATGGCTGTTGTCGAGGCCTACCCCGAATTAAAGGCAAACGAGACCATGGCGCAAATGACGGAAGAGCTCACCTCAACAGAAAATAAAATCTCTTTTGCACGTCAGGCCTATAACGATTCGGTCATGGAATATAATACAGCAAGAGAGACTTTTCCAAATTCGGTTGTGGCTCAATTCTTCTCCTTCAAAGAAGCGGCCCTCTACGAATTAGAAAATATTGATGAACGAAAAGCTCCTAAGGTTTCGTTTCAATAGTCGTGAACTTTTTTGCGCAGCAAGAAAAGATTCAAAAACTCTCCAGATATCTCTCAATTTTATTTGGCTTGTGCGTCATCGCCGTCGTCATTGCATTGACCTGCGGGCTCTATTTTTTACTGAAAATCGAGGAAGTCGGGCTCACTGGAAGAGCGCTTTACGCAGTTCTTTGCGTCTTTTCACTGATCGTCACATCAACAATTCTTCTTGGTGCCTATATTAAGTTTCGTCAGTCATCCGCTGGGGGAATCAGTATTGCCCTCGACTTAAACGGCCGTCTAATCGATCCATCAACTTCAGATATGCAAGAAAGGCGACTTCTCAACATCGTAGAAGAGATGGCGATTGCCGCTCGCCTTCCAATGATTGAGGTCTTGATTTTTGACAATGATCAAACCATTAACGCCTTCACTGTGGGCCTAACGCCGTCAGATGCAGCGATCGCAGTGACCTCTGGAGCCCTTAAACACCTGAGCCGTGATGAGTTACAAGGCGTCATCGGTCATGAGATGGGGCATATTCGAAATGGCGATATCCGACTTAGCCTAAAGATATTGTCATCCATCTATGGACTCTCGATTGTATCGATCATGGGGCGAATTATTCTTCAAGGGACACCTCGAAGTTCCAGCCGATCCAGAAAAGGCTTAGGCCCGGTAGTGTTGATCGGCCTTTTGTTTTGGCTAGCCGGGCTCATTGGAGTCTTCTTTGGAAAAATACTTCAATCTGCTATTTCTCGACAAAGAGAGTACCTCGCCGACGCTTCATCCGTTCAGTTCACTCGAAACTCAGATAGTCTTGCAAATGCACTCAAAAAAATCGGAGGGATGATTCCCCGCTGGTTGAAATCTTCCGACGTGACATTTGAACATCGGCACTTCTTTTTTGTGAGTCCAATTTACAGCGATTGGAACAGTCTATTCTCCACTCATCCCCCTTTAATTTCTCGAATTCGGGCGCTTCAACCTCGCTTCAACGGTAGATTTGAGGAATACGCGGAACCCTCAGCCAACGATGAAGAAGAAATTCTCCCAGTCTCGTCTTTTAGTCCTTTGCCCGAAAATATTCGGATCCAGTGCAGAGATCCTGCCTCGAGCTGTGCGCTCATTCAGGACCTGCTCAAACGGGAAAGTTCCCCCAATTCTAGTCGATCGCAAATCTCTCTTACACAATGCCTCATGGCCGTTCGAACATGTCTGCCCTCCATTCGGAAACTGTCCGTCAATCAGCATGCTGATTTGATGCAGCATCTAAAGCAAATCGCTGAACAAGATCGAAAGCTCAGTCTGTATGAATATACGATTCTAAAAATGGTCAACGATTCAAAACCAACGCCAAAACGGATGAAGCTTGCACATTATTACTCTTTTAAACGGCTCGTTCCCGACCTCGAAGTGCTTGTCTCATCTATGGCCTATATTTCGACTGAAGATGCTACAGCTGCCGAGAATATAACACGATCGATTGGAGAAAAACTGGGCCTTTCACTCCGAACACTGTCTCCACAGGAATGCAAAATTTCGAATCTCGACTCCGCTTTAAAGCGTCTCAGCCTTGCCACACCAAAAATGAAAGAACAAATTGTTACCATTATTCAAGAAATGGCAAAGGCAGATTCTGTCATCCACGATAACGAAGCCCTTCTCATTGAACTTGTAGAATTCAGTCTGTCGGCAACTTAAAGGCTAAAAGCTCGCTTCGAGTCATCTGAGGAACTAGCAGCGTCCTTGACTTCGGAATATATCCGATATCGGCCACGCCCTGTTCATCTTCGAGTAAAAGTTTAATCACTCCGTCTTTCGAGACTTTATAAACCTTTCCTGCAATCCAATCTGAAGTCAGAAAATCCCCATTTTCCATTCTTTCCAGTCCATCAAGATGCGCAAAGGGCTCCTTCGTTAGAACAACTGGCTTAGTCGACGCCTGAGTATGAGCCAAGTCCGTGTTCATTAAAACGCCGGGCGTTTTCGTTGTAAATTTGAGATCTGAAGTCAATCCCCACGCTGCAATCCACAGGGTCTGCCCATCAACCAGCAATCCATTCGGTGATTGATAGATTTCTCCCTTTCTAAAAATAGAAGCCTTACCATTTTCAATTTTATGAATAGTGCTAGTGAGTGTATCAGAGACATAAACGCCGCCAGACCGATCAATCGCAATGTCATTTAAAAATCGAGCTCCTGGCACAGCGATTCGCACGACCACCCGACGAGTCTTCATATCCACCGCGAGGACTTCGTCAATATCAGTGAACCAAAGTTTATCTTTATAAACTCGAATTCCTTTCGGCGCATTGACTCCTTCAAGCCAGCGTTCCATAACGACTTTACCATCACACGATAGTTGAGAGATCCAACCCTCTCGATCTTTCAGTGCAGGTTCAGATGAAACACTTGAAACGAAGATTGTATCAGTCGCAGCATCGTAGTAGGCAGACTCCGGGTTCTCTAAACCCTTCGTCAGTTTCCACAAGAGCGGCAAAGAAATTTTGGCAGGACTTTCTTTTGCAAAAAGCATCGAACAATGGATCGCTCCAAAGAAAATACAGGTAAATATTTTGAACATTTGACTTTTCCTAAACACTGAGAGGTCCGCCCAGATCAAAAACACGAGCGTCGACCTTTTCTCTAAATTGTTCGATATTGGCCTTGAATTTCGCGGATAATGCGGCGACAGGCTCCCCACTCGGCGAGCCCAAATATTTCGCATCAAGCCCAGGACAATTCATTGGAACCTCAAAACCAAAAACAGGATGTCGAATGACTTTTTGTTTGGCTAATTCCCCAGACTGAATGGAATTCAAAATCTGTCGACTCACGGCCAACGGAAAGCGAGATCCCTTCGCATAACCCCCTTCAGTCCACCCTGTATTCAGCAGCCAAACCGTGGCCCCACTTTTTTGAACGTGATCCGCCAACAATCGCGCATATGTCGCGGATGGGAGGGGCATAAATGGAGCGCCAAAGCAGGTGCTAAACGCCGCTTGAGGCTCCTTTATACCAAGCTCTGTGCCAGCCACTTTCGCAGTATAACCGGAGACGAAATAATATTGGGCTTGCCATGGATTCAACCGAGCCACAGACGGCATCGCTCCAAACGCATCAGCCATCAAAAAAACAATGGTCTTGGGTGGCGCCGCTTCTTTCGATTGATCAAATACCTTTTGCAGCGCACTGAGCGGATAGGAACCCCTCGTGTTCTCAGTCTTTGATCGATCTGCAAAGTTCGCAACACGCGACTGTTCATTGAAAACAATATTTTCCATGATCGAACCAAACTGATTCACCGCTCGAAAAATTTCTGGCTCGCGTTCTAGGGTCAGATCAATCAGCTTCGCATAACATCCGCCTTCGAGATTTGTGAGCCCTGTTTCAGACCATACAATTTCATCATCACCAATCAGAAAACGATCATGGCTTGCTGAAAGCGTCGTCTTTCCAGTACCAGACAGGCCAAATAAAACGGAAGACTCAGAGCCATCTTCCAAGCAATTTGCAGAAGCGTGCATCGGAAAAATTCCAAAGCTGGGGAGTTTGTAATTGCAGAGTGTGAAAGCCGATTTCTTGATTTCACCTGCGTAGGCGGTGCCAATAATTCCCGCTTTCATCTCCACGGGATCAAGAATCAGTAGAGTTTCGGATGGATGATTGAGCCCTAAGTCAGAAACCTTTCCAAACGGATCATGATAAATTTTGATCCGAATATCTCCACCCCGAAATCCAGGAAGAGGACTTCGATTGTTTCGAAACATATTGTCGCAGAATGCAATATGCCAAGGCGAGGTCGATAAAACCTCGATGGGAAATGGGCCGACGAATGCATCAATTGAGTAATTTTTCTTCGACTGAACTCTCTTCTCCAGCCGCTCGAAAAAAGTCTTAGACAACTCAGGATCAATTGGCATATTGGCTGAATTCCAGGCGATCGACTGAGAAATCTCAGGACGATTTGCGATGAAACGATCTTTCACAGCTCTGCCTGTATATTTTCCTGTCTCTACCATCAGAGACCCGTCACAGCTCAGCGAACCCAAGCCATTGCGAATTGTTTCTTCAATTAGAGATACCTTTTGACTCTGAAGTACTTCAGCCATTTTGCCCCCCATCGACCATCACTATAGTCGATCCAGACGGACACTGTCAGCCCTTTAGTCAAGAATCCGTTGCTTCAATCTTGGGGAACAAAACATCTGGTGACGTCAGTCTAAAAATATGCTCGCCGAACTTTAATCCAGCCAGTCCGGTATTGTTCGTGCCGAGAAATGATAATGTCTTATCACCAATTCCGGGCATAAACGGAGAGACTAGCGTGGCAGCACAGTGAATTCCATAGAGCGCATTGTAAATCGTCTGTTTAAAATCGACAGGATTCTCTTGTTTCCACGGGGCCTTCAAATTGAGGTAGTTGTTAGTCTCATTCACCGTTTCCCAAATATATTCTAAGGCACGATGATGCTCACGCAGCTCCATAGCTGCTGAGACTTTCTCACCGCAGCCCACGAAATTGAGATCAGCCTTCACGCCTTCGCTATTCATTTCGGCCGGAAGCCGTTTTAACGAAAGTTTTGTGACCCGCATCAACAGATTTCCATAATCATTGGCCAATTCATTGTTATGCCGAGCAAGCAGGTCGGCCGTTACAAAAGCTCCGTCCATACCACTTGGAATCGCACGTAAAAGATAATATCTAAACGAATCAATCGGAAATTTTTCGAGAACCCAAAGCGGATCCACACCATTATTAAGGCTCTTCGACATTTTTCGGCCGTCTTGCCCTAATACCATTCCGTGCACATACACCTGCTTCTGAAGAGGCAGATCAAGCGCCTTCAACATCGACAGCCAAATCACTGTATGAAACCAAACAATATCTTTTCCAATAACATGAATATCCGCTGGCCAATATTTTACACGTTCCGACGGCTGAACCGCCGTATAGTAGTTAATCAGCGCATCAAACCAAGTATACATGACATAATCAGAAGCTCCGGGCACCGGAATACCCCAACCAGCGGAAGGTCGCGAAATGGATAAATCGCGAATGGGTTCCTTCGCAATGCGATTGAGCATTTCTTTTCGAACCGATGCGGGGCACAGATTATCAGGATGCGACTCAATATAATTCTTCACCCAATCACTGTAGGCACTGAGCTTAAAGAAGAATCCTTTCTCTTTCACTAACTCCAACACACTTCCATGCACGGGGCACTTTCCATCCGGCGCCTGTAGGTCGGTATAAAAGCTTTCGCATGCAAGACAATACTGCCCTTCATATTCGCCAAAATAAATATCACCTTTTTTTTCCAGTTTCTGCCACAAAGCCTGGCACGTATCGATATGTCGCTGTTCTGTCGTTCGAATAAAATCATCATTTGAAATATTTAAACTTTGGCAGAGCTTCTTAAAATGTAGAACCTGGGAATCAACATAAGGCAGCGTCTGCTGTTTTGCACTTTCAGCCGCCTTCACCAATTTTTGACCATTCTCATCAGTTCCAGTCAGAAAAAAAACATCTCGACCAAGTAACCGATACCATCGGGCATAGACATCCGAGACCACCTTTTCGTAGGCATGTCCCATATGGGGACTTCCATTCGGATAATCTATCGCTGTCGTAATATAAAATGTCGGCTTCACATTGCTCTTATACGCATTCAATGCTCAATGGAGAATAAAAATTCGAATTTCCGGCCAATCGCCAGCTAACCGCTTATCGTCCAACGAAATTCGAGCCTCATCGACTCCCTTCGATTCCAGATAAGCCGCCAATCGTTCGAAACGCTCGTCAGTCAATTGAAAATTTTCACCTTGTCCGAGTTGGGCCTGGAACATCATTTTTGCCTTTTTGTCTGATTTTAACTTCTCTATAACCTTCGTCAGTGTGGCCATACTACTCGACTGAAATTCGATCTCGCTGAACGAATACGATATGACCCCTGGAAATTTTTCTTTAAAGAGAAGTCCGAGATCCGGATCAACCGGAGCTTCCACGGGGTGCTTCGGCGGCATCGGCTTTGTTCGAGAAAGATCTGCGATTCCCTCTCGCTTCAGATCTTCAATCTTTCGAGCTTCTGGAAATCGCCTTTCCGCCGCTGGGGTTTTGGGCTTTGGGCTGGCAACGGGGGCAACGGGGGCAACGGGGGCAACGGAAGGTTTCGAGATAACCACGGAGGGTTTTGAGATAACCACGGATGACGGAGGCACCACAACGGCCTTCTTCACCGGCTGCGGCGGCTCTTTTACTTCCCGAAATTCCTTCGGCTCAACCTTTTCGACTTCGTCAATGCGCGGTTCCCGCTGAGTACCCACAATTTTCTCAGACAAAACAATCGAGTCTTTGTAAGATCGCGCGGACGCACTGAAATCATGCTGCCTCTCAAATTCCATTCCCATTTCAAACAGAAGCTGAGCCTCTCGAATATTGGGGTCTCTTTTGTCGATCTCAAGCGCCTGCGACAAAAGTTGCTGACTCTTCAATCTCAACGCCTCTGGGCGACTCGGCGTGCAAGAAGTGACGAAAGATAAAAACAAGGCCACTGATAGAAAACTTGGAACTATGAACCGATATCGCATCACACTCTATGTTAACGCGAGACCATAGGACATCGTCCAACAAGATTTTAAAAAAATGATTTTAATATCGGAGTCACAATTTCAAATAAAATCAAAAAGATGATAATTACTTCAAGGAGATGACTCATTCTTACGTTTGCTTCACCCTGGAGCAGCTCGGCCACTCGCGCAAATAGGTTCATTTTTCGACTGATATTTTCTTCCCAGTCATGAATTCTATATCGACGTATCGCACCACGAAATATTCGCGCGAGATAGAAGTCTCCTACGACTTTAAGAGAATTTCCCATACGCTCCATAAATTCACTGAACTCCAAATATCGAGCGTTCGCTTCGCGTGCCAACATGCGAATTGATTTAAACGATAGAACTTTACGACTCGCCTCAATCGACGAGTACAATTCGTTCAAGCGTCGATCGATCAGATCATCGTAGTACCGAACTTCCAGCAAATGAGTGAGCGCAAACTCCAGAATATCAGGAATTTCTCTGGATCCACTAGGCTCAAAAACGAAGGCACTATTCCAATCGATAACGACCAAATCATTCTCTGAATACTGATAGAGATTGTCCAAGATAGAATCCGATGTGGACTGAGCGATATGTTCATGGGCCTCTCCAACTAAAAGTTGAGAGATCGAGACTTTCTTCAGCAGTTCAGTCGGCTTCATAGCGCCTTCGATTTCCTCCGCTAAGAAAATTGTGTAATCCTCGGATACACTCCACAACGCGGCCTTTTGGCAGGCAGATTTAATCAGTTCAGACACTTCCTTCGCACGAGATTCTGACTGCGAATCTATCCATGCAACATATTCAGCCTTCCAGAGAATTTTAGACGATAGCTCCGTCAGCTCCTCCCACGAAACCGTTCTCGAAAATGGGATATGCCACGAAATTGAAACTGACCCGTAGTTCCAGACAGTCGCATAGAGTTGGGCCTTCCCAAACGTCGAATCTTTTTCAAAAAAAGGCACTTCGCCAAGATAAATTCTCACGGGCGAATCGCGAACGACAACCGCGTCTCTTGCCTTTTCGGCTAATTTTAATCGCGACTCTCCCGAGCTCGTCCGAAAAAGCTCTTCAACTTTTCGAAGGTCTACTTCTTCAGCAATGTCAAAAACACGATAGACCAAAAGTCGACCACGCTTAATCTTCACGGTCTCATTCATGCCTCTAAGCTATATGTCGCTTAGATAACGTCAATTATTATTCGCATTCACAAACGAATGCGCTAATCTCATGCAGTGATCTGGGTTAAAGTTTTTCACGTCGTATTCATGGTATCGTGGTTCGCAGGGCTTTTTTATTTGCCAAGGCTTTTTGTGTACCATGCTGAAACTCAATCGGAAGCAGTAAAAGAAATTCTTAAGGTCATGGAGCGGAGGCTCTATCGAGGAATCATGACTCCCGCCATGCTGCTCACTTGGGCCACTGGCCTTTGGATGGCTTTCAACTATGCATTCAGCGTCTACTCCGAATCCAAGTGGTTGCATATTAAGATTGGTCTTGGAATCTTGCTCGTCGGATACCACCATATGTGCGGCAGCTGGATGAAGAAGTTTGCAAACGATCAAAATCAGAAATCACATCAATTTTTTCGAATAGTGAATGAAATTCCACTTCTCTTTTTGATCACAATGGTGGCGCTTGTTCTCTTCAAACCCTAACAGACAAATTAGCTGAGAGCCTGTCGCTGGATCTCGCCCCAATCTTTCTTGGTCCCACGGACAAAATCTAAAATGCCAAGAATTCTCCAAAATGTCGTGTACTGACGATATCCTAAAGGCTCAAGAACTGCTGCAAACAGAAAGAGAAATAGAAACCGAATCTTCGGGTATTTATGATAAGCACTCTCTTCAATCAAAATAGCTCCAACCGACATTAAAACGCTGAATAAGAAGTCTACCACAAGCAGCAAATAAACCATTTCCAACTGCACCCAACCAAGCAACCAACCGCAGATCACCGTTGTATAAGCGCAAACTTCAATGATCGGTCCAAAAAATTCAATACAGAGAAAATAAGGATAAGCCAGAATGCCAGCCGCACCATAGCGCCGATTGAAAAACATCTGCCGATGAGCCCACAGTGATTCTGCTAACCCACGCTGCCAGCGTCGGCGCTGTCGACCAAGACTCATGAGGTCAGAGGGAACCTGCGTCCAACAGATGGGGTCTGGCACAAACGAAATTCTTCTCGGCTGATCATGATCGACAGCCCATTTGCGCAATCTCAGCACGAGTTCCATATCTTCACTCACTGTTGATTCTGAAAACCCTCCGGCTTCCATAACCGCATCTTTTCTAAAAATCCCAAAAGCTCCCGAAATAATCAGTGTGCCATCTATCTCATTCCAACCAATTCTTCCGAAAAGAAAGGCCCGAAGATATTCGACAGTTTGAATCAAAACCAGAGGATTAAACGAAACTCCTGTTTCAACCACCCGCCCATACTCAACACGCGATCCATTCAAAGGTCTGACAGTGCCGCCAGAAGCGATCACTAATTCTGGATCTTCGATGAACGGAATGGCGACTTTGATCAGAGCGTCATCGTCGAGTACTGAATCACTGTCGACCGCACAAACGAGTTCGAATTTTGAAAAGCCAAGACCTACGTTGATTGCATCGGCCTTGCCACCGTTTTCTTTATCAATGACCAAAAGATGTTGATAGAACTTTGAACGATATATTCCGTGAATTTTTGATTTTGAGAGTCTGCCATCATAAAATGCATCAGCTTTTTCGAGACCAAAATTTTCAATCAAACGCAAAAGTGTATTATCTGTAGAGCCATCATTCACAACAATCACTTCGTGTTTAGGATAATTAAGACTCAGGAACGACAACGTTGATTCAACAATTGCCTCAGACTCATTGCGAGCAGGTGCAATGATGCTAATCGGGGAACCCAGTTCTGCCGTACGTTCCCAGACCGATTTGATCATCGGGCCAGACCAAATAATGCGTCGAATGACAATGAACGAAAGAAAAAGTAAAAAGACAAAAATCAGGTTAGCTGACAGAAAGTAAATAACAAAAGACCATGACAAATAAGAAAACGTTGTCGGCAAAAATTGCAAAAGATGGTCAAACATAGCGAATATCATGTCTTAAAAGTTCATAGGCTTCACGTCGGACTTCAGCAGATCTATCCTCCAAAGATTTTTCTGCAAACCTCTTCCATTCGCGATCTTTCAATGCTCTTAAAGCATGCAAAACACGTCGCCTTACCAAAATTGAATCATGTTCCAGTAAGGGTCGAATTTCTGTGACAAGTTCTGTAGAACCAATACGTTCCAATGCCGTGACGCTCTCTGCGACGACCTCATCATCGGAGCTCTTCAACAAACTCAAACAAAGCGGCAACGCCTCTTTCACATTGAGTCGCCCCAAAACCGAAAGGCCAACCGACGCGATATAGGGATCATAACAATGAGTCACAATATGAATGATCGAATGTCGATACTCCGCACCTAAATTCATCAAAATTTCGGCAAAAACATCGCGTCGGGAAGGCGCTCGACGACTGAGGGTCTCAAGAATCTTTCCAGCCTTATCTTCAAATGACATGCGACTCAGCGCTCTCAACGCGACGAGTGCAATGAGATCGTGATGATCTTCCATGGCTACAAGAAAATGGGGAACTAAGCTATCATCTTGAAAGGACTCAAGCCTCACAATCGCACTCAAACGCTTGAACCAAAGCCCTTTCTTCAAAGCCACGAGATCTTCGTCAAGAAATCCGAATCTGCGGTAAAGTCCAAATAGATACTTTTGCCTCGCCCCCCGTCCATAGATTTTTGATTCATCAACAATCAGTCGCCTGAAGAAATAAATCTGGCCCTTATGTATTTTAAGTGCATGGGTGGCTCTTGCGATGAAGCTAAAATCAGTCCATGCAATCGACTCAGGATCAGTTCGAATGCGCTCTAGAAATTTCGCACGAAATATTTGATCTCGTCGCCGAGCCCATGTTCGTATGACTCTTCGCACAATCACCCATCCAAATAAAAAAATAAGAAGAGCAATTTTAGCCTGGAGAACCCAAGCAACAACAAGTGTGAATGTCGTCACCGACTGAATATGAAAAAAATGAAGAATTCGCTCGGGCTCTAAAAAAAGCATTCGATCCCCGAACCCATTCTCCATTCATCCCTTAAATCAGCTCGATAAATTGCAGCATCAATATTCCATCTTACCCAGGGGTTAAGATTCCAGCCGCCAGTCAAATACCCCTGCTGAAATCGATCTAAAACCCCATCACCCTCATCCACCTCGCCGCCAGAATACTTGAGACTCAGAGAAAACAAGCCGAACTGTCGCCCCATCATGATTTGACCTGATGTAGCAACTTCAGGTCTGAATAGAAAATATCCTCGTAACTCACCAAAAATCCCCCATACTAAATCTCGGCGAATCGCTAGTGATGACGTCCAAGTATTATTCACAACGTAGTGCGCCGCTCGAATCGAAATCTCTATATCTGTAGAATCCGAGAAAACAAAATGAGGCGCGATGAGCGCAGAAAACCTTGGAGAAAAATGCGAACCTGGGCCCAAGAGAATTTCATTTTCAAGATAAAACTTTGAGTGGGCAACAAATGTATGACCTAGTCTATATTGCAGATCTTGAAGCCCCGAACTTCCGGGATAGGTTCTGATGAGTCTTTGAAAACCCACCGCCAACCTGTGAGTTTTCCAATAATTGTAAGTCGCTGAAAGCCCGAACTCGTGATTGACTCGCTCCTGATCAACGACGGTCCCCGCGTAATCTCCGCGGATGCCCCATCGAAATCCTCTTCTCAAGAGCTCGACTTTTAAGGCAACATCGGATTCTGGCTTGAGAAGTTGCACTGCCCGATCAGCCACGCGGCGAGAGGCTCTTTCATCTTGAATCCACCAAAGCAAATCACTTCGCCAGCGCAACGATTCCGGATCATCGCTGGATTCTAAACATTGAGAGTCTTTGACAGTGCTAGACTCAAATCCACTGCGCCAACGCCTCTGAAAATCCTGTAAATCAGGACAGGTATCCAGAGCTCCAGAAAAAAAACTCACCAAAAAAATACTGGCCATCATCATACGAAAGAGGCCCCTTATCAGATTTTTATTTCAAAAAGATTCGCGCGTCCTAATTCTTAAAATGCAAATCTACACTTAAGTCAGAAATCACGCTCAACTTACTGTCTGGATACAAAGATCTCATCCGATTTTTTGCATCCTGACGATCGTGCATATTCTTCATGATATCTTCAAACGCTTCGATGTATCGAATATTTGAAGCGACAAGTTCGAGTCCCCCATTTGGTCCGTGCCCTGGATAAATCTTTTCGACATTAAACTCACTGGGCAATTTGCTCAATTGTCGTTTCCAACTGGCAGGATTGCCTTCTTTGTCTGCTAACCACAAATGAACTCGATTATAGACCATATCTCCAGAGATCAATGACTTAAGGAACGGAATATAAATTCCCGCAGACTCTTCACTCTCTGCAGCTTTAAAATCAACAATATTCAGATCATGCCCTTCTAAAATAATATGATCGTCATCATAAGAGCGAATCTTCGAAATCAATGAATGAATATCAGTCACCAAATCACGTTGATAAATCGGCTTCCAATAGCTCCACTTTCCTTCTGCTGTGTTTTGGATTTCTTTCACGACCGAAGGACGAGCAAAGACCTCGGCTTTTGGGAAAGCCTTCAGCAATATTTCTAAGCCAAAGTAATGATCTGGATGCGCATGAGTAATCCAAATCGTTTTAAGATTTTTTCCAGAGCTTCGAATCAGACTCACCACCCGCCGTGCGTCGCTCCGGGTAAACTGTGCATCAACAAGAACAGCTTCTCGCTCTCCGAGGATGAGATGCGAATTCACCATGAATCCATGCTCGCTCGCCGTTAGACTCTTCACAGAAAGCTTTGATTTCGATTCCTGCGCTGGAACCCCTCGTCGCGCCGCACAAGACACACAAAAAAAAGAAATAAAAAGAATCGAAAGAAATGAGTACCTAGAAAATCTCTGCATATGCAGCCCCCTGATCGTTTGTTCTATTGTTTTGAAAAGCGACAAAAAAAACAACAGAAATTCATAAAATATACCGCCTCGCTATCAGAGATCATAAAATCTCGCGAACAACAGGGCATCTATTCTGCCCTTCTAAAGATCCAGGCTTGAAAAATTTTTAACGTAATCACCAGCAAGTTCAAATGAAATTTTGCCGTAAGGGCTTTCCGTTGACTTAAAGGAGAGTCTTCCGTGAGCCCATATCGCCCGAGTTCCCCATTTGAATGCAAAAGGCTCTTTCATTCGAACATAGATCATTTGATTTGCGGGCGGGGGGGGCACATGAATGCAGGCTTGAGGACTCGGAACCAACAAAAACTCACTCACCTGGTTAGAGTTATCTTCCAATGGCACAATGAATCCTGGAATTTTGACGAGCTGGCCATCGAACGCCTTTAACTCTTCGGAAATCTCACCAGTCTTCATATCGAGCCCACGAAGGATTCTCCAATCAATGGGGCGATACTGGCCACCGGAATCATCTTCATTCTTTGCGAAACGAAAATCGACATTGTCTGGAATTAATTTCGCCAACAGGACCAAACAAATGATGGAACCAAAAACAATCAGGCCTATTCGAATCTGAGAAATAATCGCCTTCACTATGGATAAGACGCTATATCCTCAGGTTCGAATAGTCAAAATCAGCCCACCGATAACTTGCTTATATCACGCTCAAATCCGATCCGTCGGCCAATAATCTCCGAGATGACAAATGGGCTTGTCTATTTCTTCTAGCCGATTCAAAACCGACTCCGACAGAAATGTGCCTGGATAATACCCGGTCAAAAACGAATCATCCATAAAACTCTCGGGATAGTACTGATAGTTCGATGCATAGGTTTCACTCAAAGATTCCATCAATTCTTTACGACTTAATTTATTCATATATCCATCCTCCATGCCCAAAGACTAACTGATGGCTATGTCGGCCCTATGACGACCTCGTGACATCTTAGTCATTGAAATTCCTCAAGCGAATTGCAGACTAAGGCGTTATTTTCTTTCTTGAAGGTCGCGAGAGACTGGAAGGTCGACAAGAACTCGAAGACCAGGACGAAGATTTTCAAAAGTCATTTTGAGCCCACTTAGATTGCAAATTTCTCGACAGAGAGTCAGGCCGATGCCAATTCCAGTCTGAACGGTCGGATCATTTTGATTGATAACCTCGACGATTTCATCGGAAACGCCCGGGCCACTATCACGCATTTCAAGCGAAATAATTTTCGGGGTCTTGTGGAAAACTCGAATCGAGGGCGCAGCCTTCAATCCGCCATGCTTGACAGAGTTTCGCACAAGATTATCGACAAGCAGAGTAAACAAGTCAGGGTCTGCAGCAACCTCAGGCAGATTCTCCTCAACAACAAGTCCAACATCCACAAAATAGGTCGACTTAAAATCAATGATCAACTTCGTCAGAATCGCCTTCAAATCAATATTCACAGGCTTGCTTGGATTCTGATTGCGATCACGTTGTGCCATTTGAAGGATGGTATTCACAATCTGATCAATTTTTTTAATATCCACCTCAAAGACCTCGAGCATAGCGCGATAATCTTCAGGATTTTTTGGGGAATATTTCGATGTATCAATTTCTCCAAGCATCATCGTCAGCGGAGTTCGCACTTCATGAGCTAAAAACCGTGCAAGCGCTTGGTTTGCAAAGGCAGAGGTTTGCACTCTTGTGATCAACTGGTTAATGGCCAACACAATTTCATCCAAAAAATCGCCGTCTTTAATATCTGGAATCGCACGCCAAGACTTAAGATCATTCTCGCGCATACTTTTCAGCGCGAGAGAAAAATTCCGAACAGGCCGCATCAAGCGACCAGCCATATAACTGGAGATGATGAGCATGGCGACAAGAAGCACCAAGAAGATAAGAGAATATTGAAGGACAGATTCCTTGAGAACCGTGGTCAGCCTCGGCAAAGGCTGACTCATCTGAATAATCCGACGCTCCCCACTAGAAAGTCGATAACTTGCACGATAGGACACATAATTTTTCGGTTGGTCATGAAAGCTTGATCGTTCAGTCAACCCGCTAAAGTCCTCATCCAAGAAAGTGACTTCGTCGTGAGGAAAGTTACTGAACATGAGTATTCCCCATTCATCAAAAATTCGAATAATTCGATAGGACCGAGTGATTGAGAGAACTCCCTTTAAGATATCCGGCAACTTTTCGTTTTCATCCTCGACAGAAAGATCTTGAAGTCCAAAATCAATCAGCCGCACTGTCGAATCGTGCAGGTCCTTCAGAGTATCATTTCTCAAATTCGCGATGAGCAGCATGGTGCTGATAAGAGTGACAATCAGACAGCTAAACGCAGAAGCGAGCCACAATACAATCGTCAGCCGAAATGTGAGCGTTGTTCTACGCGGAAGTTTCATCAGTAATGAGCGAATACCCTACTCCTCGTTTTGAGTGTATCAAAGACTCAAGATTTTCGAGATTAATCTTTCTCTTAAGTCGTCCGACAGCCACATCCACGAGGTTTGATTCCGGGTCAAAGCTCATACTCCAAACTTTCTGCAAAAGCTCCGCTCGACTGAAGACTTTTGTGGGCGCTCCCATCAGTGTCGCCAAAATTCTAAATTCCTTTGCACTTAAATCGATGGAACTCCCATTTCTAAAAACACGCTGGGATTGCAGATCGACCTTAAGGTCCTTATATTCCAAAATATTTGACGAAGCCTGAACGGTTTCGCTAGAAGACTGCCTCGCTAAATTTCGAATCCGCGCCACCAGCTCCTCAACATGAAAGGGCTTGCCCAAATAGTCATCTGCCCCACGTTGCAAACCTTCAACACGTTGTTCCACCTCTGAAAGAGCACTCAAAATAATGATCTTCTGATGTGGAAACAAGCGCCTCAGCCGCGGCAGAATCAAAATCGTATCGTGAGCGTGAAGCAAACGATCGAGTACAAGAACATCAAATTTATGGACCTGTAGAGAAACTTCAATCTCGTCGATTTCGCTCACGCAATCGACAGACATTCCTGCCTGCTCAAGGCCCATTTTAACAAAACGCTGAACTCGAGGCTCGTCTTCGACGAGTAAAACTTTAATAGACATCTTTCGTGCCAATATACCTGAAGCCAACAGATTTTCATCTGTTTTGACGCTCAGAGTGGGAGGGTGAGAGAGGCGACTAAAGGGCTGCAAATCACCTCTCTCTGCGGGTTTGTTCATATGAAGGGACACATTAAAGACTCTAAGCGTCCACCATGGCGAGGACCTGACAAATGACTGACAAAAGCGTCATTTATTGACTCTCCTACAGGAAAGCCTTTATATCGCGAAATCAATGCGCCACATGATCGGATTTTTTTGGGTTCTGATTCCTTTGATTGGCTTCGGAACGGCGCCCGCATTCGCAAGTAGCCGGCCTGATTTTCCAAGTTGTGCATTGGCACTGACCATTCTTGAATTGGCCCGCGGTACAGAAGACCTGGGGCGATCTTCTGACTGGAGACATGAGCTGAGCCAATTTCGAGAGGAGATCATTCGTGATCAAATTCAAAATGGAATGTCAGGCCCAAAGCTTGAACAGCTTCAGCAGATGCAGAATATTACGGAGCGACGCGGCAACCGCAAAATTGTTTTTCAAGTCCATAGAGAAATTCCCCTACATGGCCCTGAAACGCTTCTGCGACTTAGACAGAATATCGCGGGCATTTTGACCCAGACACACGCCAATATATTGGAGTCTGCGAGAGATCGATGGAAGAAATTAAGGAAGTGGAAGTGTATACAATGGTTCTCGATCGCTTGTAGTTTTCTGGTGATGTCGGCTCTTGTCGAAACGAAAGCCCCAGAACTTTTGCGACCATACACTGTCAGCCTTATTGTTTTTGCTGTGATTTCTCTGGCGACGGTGAGAACAATTGCACTGACAGACAATAGGCTTCTAAAACGCGATCGCACAGACCTGAAGAACGTGGAGGCTCTTAACAAAATAACAAACTGGCTCATGTTCCATGTTGCCAATCTATCCGTAGCCCACAGTAACAAAGCCTTTTTTTATGACGAAATGGCCGTGATGAAATTGAGATTAGATACGCAAGCACTGACAAATAAAATTCATTCCCTTGCCACGCCTTCGGACAATCAGCTCACTTTCGCTGATGAACTGGATCGATCAGCCGCTTGGACGACAGCCGTCTCTCAACAAGCCCCTATAGTCATATCTTTAGCCCTTTGGAGGAACGACACTCAAAACCCCTGGAAGATCACACTGACCGTATTTCGGTAAAAACTATCTGGACCTCACTATTCAATTTACCTAGGAATTCCATTGAAATGAATACAACCAGAGTGAGCCCCAACATTTTAGCCATCAAAATATTGATAAGCCTAAATTTCTCTCTGACGACGTGTAAAGCCACTTGCGAAGCTGAGCTTCTAGAGCTGGCAAAGCGGACGGAGCCACCTCGCGCCAGCGCAAATGATACAAGGCCCGACGATCTGGTCATTCGAGAGAGTTGGGCTCCAACAAAATTCACAGATCCCCGTCACCATAATCCAGAAAATTTTACTTATTTGGTGCGGGTGGGTCGACTTGATCTTAACTCGAACTTTCAATCTGCCTCAGTCATTTCGGATGAATTTACGCAGACCTACATGAACGGCTGGGCATATATTCTCGAGGTTCCCGAAGAGAATATGATTGCGTCATGTCCGAAGGATACTGGCCTGACCTCTTCAACATCCGAAAGGGCACTGAGATCTGAAGATCAGCTCTTAAGACTGGCAAGCATCTACAGCTTGCAGGCGCCAAGGAGGCTCATCGCGCAATCTATTGCTCATGTGGCTCAAGATCAATCAATGCGAAAAAGGGCGAGACTCAGTCCGCTGACTTCCAATTGTAATGAAGTTTTTTTCCGCCCCCTCCAGAGCACACTCGGTAGAACCAATTGTGCAAAAATAATTGGTATTGCCTACTTCGCGGATCGACATACCTCGACCGGCATCCCCCAAAGTACTGAGGCAAAAATCGAGGCGCAACGCCTCGGGGTACCAGCCATCGCAATTCCCATTGTCGCTCTCTAGGCTCTTTCAGGATATGTCTTATGAATTGTCAAACCGAGCCTAGAGGTTCGGGGCGCCTAAAATCGACTTTGGCGACAGTGCTATCAGTTGCCATTTCAAGTGAAACACGATTTAAAAATCCGATGCGCTACACTGCCATCATCATTTTTGCAGCCCTCACAACCATGGTACCGGGAGTACCTGGTACCTCTGGGAACATGGTACCTGGTACTCCTGGTACCGCGGTGGTTATTGCAGGCGACTTAAACATTCTTCAAAGTTTTCGCGATCATACGACACTCGAATTCTGGCGCAGTATTCACTGCCTCACGCAGCTTAAAAAAATCCCAGAAGGATTCCACACAAGCTCGTCAGGCTGGTTGAATCCGCTGATTCGAGATCAGCTTGTGATCCCCTATCTTCAGGACGGCGATCAGTCTGTCAGCGCCCTGATGCTGGAGTATCCTCATCACTTAACGGTGATTCGATCAGTCACTCTGGCTGATACTGCCCAGATTGTTCACACTCATCTCTTTCACCGACCTAAGCCACGCAATCTTATTTTTCGAGGCTGCACTAAGGAAGCCATTCTCTTCTTGAGAAACACCCCTGCCGCAATCATTGAAAGCCAGGGCGTTGTGACGAATCCCGATGATTTCATCGCAACCATGAGCCTGTGCGCCAGAATCCAGTCTGAGCAAATGCCGACCTCACCCCTTGGCAAGTTGATCCGTCTAAAGTGGCGACTTCCAGATCTCTTCAATCCTCTCACCCTCGAGACGGAGCAGTGCGCTCACCAAATCCATCAGCGCCAGACCCAATTCGGCGACCTTCTCCATCACGCCACTGAGAGAAATCCTCAATATTTTGGCCTACTCAGCGAGGATTTCGTGGGGCCTTCACTCTTCACCCAAGAATATATTCTCGACACAAAGCAGGGCTTAAATCCGCGAATGAACGCCGCCCAAGCTCTGGAAAAAACGCAAAATCAACCACAAGAAGAGAGAACCATCATCTGGGCGGCCACTCTCAAAGCACTCAGGTCATTGTTGCGAAGACTAACGTCAGTCAGGTTCCCTATCTGGTTGTTCAGCGTTTTGATGAATACGATCCACATTCGAATTCTTTCTCAACCACCGAATCTAAGCCCAAGCGCCTGCCGACGGCGCCTGCGACGGCAAGTGAATATTTTCTCGAAATCACAGAACAAAACCTCTTTGCAACTGAATACCTCATTCTTCCTATCGGTTATGAGCCAGCAGGCAGCACAGATAATGTGGCAGTCTTTGAAGTGGGTCATGGAAATTATAAACTCGGACCTCACAAATCTGCTGTTCGAATTCCGATTAAACGAGTTGAATCTCGAACTCTCTCGAAAGACGAAGCCCGGCGAAACCTCGACATTCAAGAATTGCAAGCAGTAGAGCTCCCTCCGTTTCTTGCAGAAAAAATTCAGCAGATTCAGAGAGGGCTTCAACAGAGTTCATTGACCCCTCGACAGGCAGTCAATGAGCTTTATCGATTTATTACGACTAGTTTTAAGTACGAGGTAGAAGTCCAACACCATATCGGGCTTGAAGAATTGCTCCGCTCGAAGGCATTTCAATGCACCGGAAGTGGCGGACTCATCGTGTATATCTGCCGAAAATTTTTACGTCTACCGGCGCGTGCGTTGCAGGTCTTTCACGGTAAGCATCCGGTGGATCAACCAGAAGAATCGATAGCGGTTTTTCCAGAGCTCCTTCACATGATTAACGAAGTCTATTTTTCTGATACAGGTCTTTGGGAAGCTATCGACGGCACGCCGATGGAGAAAAATGGAGAGATGCCTCCGACAGTCAGCGACAATCGCTTCGTTCCAAATAAAACTGATTCTGATATCTCTCCCACTCCACCTCCACTGAGACAACAATCCACGCCCTTTCATCATGCTCTGCAAAAACCCATGGAACTCGGCCCCGTCCAAGCTCTTCAACAACAAGCATTTCAGGATCTTCGGTCACCAGAAGAACTCTTCTCACGCACACAAGGCTTGCAGCGCACGCTCGATGAACTTAAACGAGGACCAGGCCTGCATCATAAAGAAACCATGAAATTGAAAGAACGAATAGCGGCGTTAAATCTCAATCTTTCGCAAATGATTGAAAGTGGCCACGGTAAAGAGTGGCACCACGGAACATTCGCGACACTCTTCGATGCTCTTCACATCGCTGCCGAAACAAGAAGCTTATCTCCTCACGAATCAGAGATTTTGGCAAAGTTGGAAACCGCAAGAAAGCCTCAAAAATCTGGAGATCCTCATATTGCGCTCGCTAAGCAGATATTAACATCAGTGAACGGTCCTTTACTCAGACTTAAATGGAACAGAATTCTAGATCTCCCAAGCGACGCAACAACGGCTCTTGCTCACCTACTTCGGAGCGATCCCAAGAAACTCCAAAGAATGGCAGTTCTCGCCCGTCTTCGAAAATACTTAAATCTTCCCATTTTAGCGCACGCGGATCTTGTCCCTCAATCTCGGACCACAGCTCAATTCGATGACCTCGGTAAGAAACATCGAATGCAGCGAGTTTCTCTTGAACACCTTCCTGCGTCACTCGAATCCATGGATCTGGAGATGCCGCTTTCGAGTGCGATCGCGCTATCGGCAACTGGAAATCTAGTCGCTCCGCTTCCTGGAAGATCCATTCCCGCAGATCCTCTTTTGAGGGACAACCGGTCGGCATCAACGACGCTCATCTTTGATATTAGCCCTTCAATGGAAGGGCATGGAGAAACTCACCCGGGAGCAAAATATCGATACTTAATTCGAGATATGGCCATTGCATGGATTCTCGATCGAATCGAGTTTTCGATTCGCGAAGGAATACTCCAACGTCACCGACTCGTCCAAATTCCATTTGCGAGCGAGCCTTTGAGTCCAGCCGAGTCGACTGAATATGTGGGCCGTGAGCAGGCATTTCAGGCTGCCTTTGAATCTTTACACTCGAGATCGCCCGGGACCAGTATTGAAGCGGCAATCACGAGCGCACTCAACAATGAAATAATCGATCTAGAACGCGATCCCTCATCAAGACTTATCAGAATGATTCTCATTACCGATGGAAACTCAAATGAGGATATTAATCTCGAGAAACAACTTGAACGATTGCGATCGTTAAACGGCACAGGCAAAATTGTTTTTCAATGCATCATGGTAGGGCACTATAATGACGGGCTTGCTCAACTTGTGGCTCGATCTCATCAGCATGCTGGCGTGGGCTTTGATGATGCATCCATCGTGTTTATACCAGACGCGGAAATTCCACCCCTCATGGACGTCGCAAAATTTGATGCGGATCTCAGAGCTCATGGCCCACAAATTGATCCCGCTCTCTTGAGCATGCAGGATCTAAGCACGATAGAAGGCCTTTTAAAATTCGTACCATCAACAACTCATCAATCCGAAGTGATCTCTAGGCTTTCACTCGCTCGCGGAACAACGGACAATTCCAAAATTGATCCGGAGCTCGCAAAAGACATTCAGGACATATTAATCAGAATTCACTCGATGCCAGATTTACTCCCCCTTCAAGACAGAAAATCAATCTTGGATGGGCTCATCCGACGAGCATGCCAGGACTGGGCGAGAACCGTGGATTCTATTCTCGGTTCATTTACGCCGAACGATCTTGATTTCTTAAGGGATTGGATTGAAAAGGGAAATCCAAGGCCATGAGGAGGCAATCGATCTCATTTCTCTTGTTCTTTTTCATGGCACCTGGATTCGCGAAAGCTGTTTCTTCCGGTGATAAAATCATTCTGAACTCACTCCACCATTTTGCCACATCCGCACTTTGCAAGACTTTAGTCGCATCATTAGGCACTGACAGAAATGCACCCTTTGTTGAGGCCCTTCAACAAAAAATTGTAAGCCCGACAATTCAAAATCCCTCGGTCTTTAAAGCCCTATCTCGGCCAGGCTTTATTTGGCCGATAGTTGATATAAATTCTGACAAGTATACATCCACAAATCCGGAGACTGCGCCATTGTCTATCTCCGCTGCGCAAGCTCTCCGCTCTGCACTTCAAGTTCCAGAAAAAATAATTTTTGATACAAAGATCTCAAGACCCGCGTATATAAAATTGCTTCAAGAACTAACCGATTTGTACGTCGCGATTTCGGAACCATCCTTGCGATTCTTAGGCGAGCATGAAAAATCTCAGCGAAATTGGAGAATCCGTCTCGAACAGCTTTCGAATTTAAAGCTCGTCGCCGCTGGAACCATTCCCTATATATCACTGCTCTCTCTCGCCTCTTTGATTGCTCCAAAGCTGATCGCCCGGACTGATCCCGCTCATTGTTTTGCCGCTTTCGTAGTCAGCATCACAGCTTCATTGCTGTCCGCTATCCTTGTTCGAAATATGCCCTTCTTCAGCCCAAATATGCCCTTCTTCAGAACTATTCGGTATTTTAATATCACAAAGGTACGAAAATTTTTACGTCATGAAACTTTAAATATCTGGGTCCAAAGCCCCAATTCTTCATCACATTACTTAGCGATTATAACTCCGATATTCGAGGAAGGGTCTCAGGCCGGCGACGACAAATCAAAGATTGCTCTCACAGCGGATGACGAATTGGCAGAAGTCCTCACCCAAGCCCATGATCCAAAAAATCTGAGATATCTTGTGCTGGAATTCCTTCAATCAGCCGACAGCGATGAAGTTTTTGTTCGAGGTTCAATAAGACACCAACCATTAATTCGTGAAGCTCCTTGGAAGTAAAATCCCCGCCATGAAACTCAAGCCATGCCACATCATAAGGCTTCTCTTCGCACTCCACGCATTCTGGCTATCACTCGTCCCGTCACCAAGTTTCGCTGGAAATCATTTTCGAGAGCAGTTTAAAACGGCTTCACTTCACTATCTCGCCACTTCAGCGCTCTGCCAACCCATGCTTGCGTCACTGGCCATCGATCCGGCCGAACCATTTGCCAATGGATTTCGAGAGATGATTTTTCGGTCTACGCTTTCTGACCCAGACAAATTCAACTCTGCTGAACTAGAACACCGGGGATTAAAACTTTCTGGCATCTCGACGGGCGGGCCTCTTCCGATAGTCTTAGCACACGACGAAATCCAGCCTGTCGAACGAAGAGCTCTATTTACCAAGATTTTAACCCCTCCAAAAAACCTACTATTTGATTCAAGAATGCGGATGACTGACTATGTGTCGCTGCTTCTTCGCATCCAACAAATCCAGTCGAAACTTGACGCAGTCGTCGAGCAAGAAGCGCAACTCCAGAATGACGGTCGTTTATCAAAACTTCATGCCCTTTTAAAAAAAACGTTGAACCCTGAAAGAGCTTCGTTACGTGCCGCTTCTTTATTTGCCATTGTTTCTCTGGGAATTTATTACGAAACTGGATTTAAAAATCCAGGGGTGCCTATCATTAGTTTTTTAGCCGCCTACTATGTATGGCAAGCAAGGTGTAATGTCATCCGTCTCTGGGCTTTATCTGCCCGAGCATCCTTGCTTGAACTAAAGGCTTTTTTCATTTCACTTTCTCGCGAACCACAGTCTGGTGTTAGATATATCGCCATCAGCATTCCCATCTACGATGAAGCACTCAAGATCTCACCAACACACACAGACCGCAAAGACGTCACTGACCTCACGACCGATGACTTGATTGCTCGGGCACTCTATCAGCAACATGATCCAAAAGACCTCAGAGACCTCGTGCTTGAATTCATCACATCAGCAGACAGCGACGAAGTTCTGGTTCGAGGTTCAATCAGAGAACCAAGCGACACCAACCATCCAAACGATTAATTTTTGGAATACGACGAATGCGATGGCGATTGAAAAAGGCCTCTGCATAGAGCGCCTCGATCTCTTCGATATCTTCGTGGAGCAAACCTGAAAGAATAATTCCGGTGGACGGTTTCGTGAACTGCACCAACTGGTTTACATAATCCTTAAGAACGGACGAAATAATATTGGCAATGACATAATCAAAAGCCACGCCAGCGTCTTCGTCCAATCTGTTTTTCAAAATTATTTTATCGTTTACGCCGTTCAATAAAAAACTTTCCTGCGCACTTTCACAGGCCTGCTCGTCAATTTCAACTGCCGTCACTCTGGCCCCTCTCAACGCTGCGGCCACAGCTAAAATTCCAGATCCGGATCCAAAATCCAAAACCGAAAAATTGCGGAGATCCCCGAGGGCGCCTATTGCCTCCAGACAAAGTTGGGTTGTCGGATGAGTTCCAGTGCCAAATCCCATCGAAGGATTGATAATGATTTTCTGAAGAGTGCCGCCCCCATCACTTTGCGATGCATTCTCGGGAATCACGATTCTCCAATAGGGTGGCAAGTCGATTCCCCGAAAGGCGGCCTTCCATGGAGCATTCCAGTCTTCGGAAGCAATCTCCTCGTGAGTGACTTCTAAATCAGGGCATACTTTCTTAATTCTCTCGATGGCATCATTGAGAGAATCTGCATTTCCAAAGTAGAGAATCAGTTCATCTGAATCATGAACAAAATCTTTTTCAAAATTCTCTGCGGATGGAGAATCACTCACCGCCAGAATTTCGTAATTTTTGTTGGTGCCTTGATAAGCACCCGAAAATTCTGGAAGATCCGCGACAATATCAAGCACCTGATCGTGCCAAGCTCGATGATGCGCGCGGCTCTTGACTCTTAACGACTGCATCGCATTCATCTGACGTCTCAGGCCACTTTGTGTTTTTCTCCCGCATGTGCTTCTCTGCGATTCCACAGCTTCAACAAGCGAGATCGACCACCTTCGATCAAAATAAATGCCGCAGGCACCACGACCAGTGTTAAGAGTGTCGAACTGACAAGGCCCCCAATAATCGCTACTCCCATACAAGTTCTTTGTTTTGATGCCTCATTGAGCCCAATAGCAATCGGCATAATGCCGGCAATCAACGCCATGGTCGTCATCAATATGGGGCGCAATCGTTTTCGACCTGCATCCAACATGGCATCCACAGAACTCGCACCTTCGGCCATTTTCTTTACAGCATGATCGACTAAAAGAATTGAATTTTTGGATGCAACCCCAAGGAGCATAACAATGCCCAAGAGTGAAAATAAATTCACTGACTCATGCATGATAAAAAGACCAACAATAGAACCACAGACGGCAAGCGGCAACGCGAGCATGATCGTCAAAGGAATAATGAAAGATTCATAAAGACTCGCAAGAACCAAATAAATAAATAGAATTCCTAGCCCAAAAGCGATTCCCATACTTCGACCCATCTCTTGAAAATTTTCTGCTTGGCCAACAAAAACATATCCAATACCCGCCGGCAATTTAATGTCGGTCTTAAACCACTTCTCAATATCCGAAATCACATCGCCCATGCCTCCGCCTGGCGCAATATCAGCATTGATCTGGATATAACGAGCTCGATCAAGTCGTGTAATCTTTGCAGGCCCAGTCGTCGCCTCTGGCTTTGAGACAGCCGCAAGTGGAATCAACGATCCATTAATATTTGGAACATAAATTCGATCAAAAAACTGTTTCAAATTTCTTTGATCTTCTTGCAACCGCACGCGCACATCGTATTCGATTCCACTTTGTCTAAACTTCGCCGCTTCAACTCCTTCAAGTTGAGTTCTCAACTCCATCCCAACTGTTTTGGGAGCAACTCCGAGTTGCTCCATTTTCGTCAAATCTAAATTAACTCGAAGTTCGGGCTTTCCGGGTCGATAATCTAGGTTCACATCCTTCAAACGATTGTCGGTCTTTAGGCGGTCAAAAATCTTTGTCGCATATTCTTCGAGTAACTTTTGATCATGGCCAACGATATTAATATTAAACGGACGAAGCCCAGCACCTACCCCATCAAAATCCACGACGCGAACATTCGCAAAGGCATAAGGTCTTAACGCTGCTCTAATCTTGTCTTTCACTTCACTCGTATTTTGATTTCGTTTTTTTGCAGGAACTAACTGAACATAAATCTCCGATTGATTCGCCTCACCATCTTTGTTTCCTACTTTCATCGCTGTCACCATCACTTCTGGATTCAGCCGGATGGTATCATCAATCTTCCGAGACACTTCGCTCATTGCCTGCAGACTTGAGCCAGGCGGCAAATCAAATCGAACATTGAATTCACCCGCATCTTGCGTGGGCAAGAATGTCTTCGGGACGAAACGCCCAAAGGACATCATGATGACGAAAACAACAAAAGCCATACCGAGAACCATCCACGGACGGCGGACTCCTCGCTCAAGAATCACACCATAGCGTTGATCAATTACGCGCTGAACTTTCTCAAATCCATCTATTAAGCGCGCATTCAACCTTCCAAGAAACGACGTGGGTTGAGCGTGGATATCACCCGCAAAATAGGCCGACAGCATTGGGGCAATCGTCAACGCGTCAAAGAGAGAAATAATCATCGCAAAACAGATAACAAAACCAAACGGTTTCAAGAATTGCCCGATGACCCCGCTAATAAAACCCACTGGCCCAAAGACCGCGAGAACCACCAGCGTTGTTGCAATGACTGCAAGTCTCACCTCGCCAGTGCCTTCCAATGCCGCACGAACTGGCTTCAAACCTTCTTCTAGTTTCCGAAAAATATTTTCACGAACGACAATCGCATCATCGATCAATAAGCCCACTGATAGGCTGAGAGCCAGCAATGTCATCACGTTAATTGTGAATCCGGCAATCGCAATCAGAACAAATGCACCAATGAGAGAGTTAGGCAAAGCCAGTCCAGTAATGATTGTTGAACGGATACTCCCTAAGAAAAAGTAGACCACAATCACAGCCAGAAGAATTCCGATAAATATAGACTCCTGCACGTCTAAAATATTCCAGCGAATCCACTGGGCTCCATCGCGAATCACAGAGATCTCCGCGTCCTGTCCAGATTTTTTCAACTCATCGTTGATCTTTGTGACACGAGCTAAAACACCGTCAACGACCTTCACCGTATTGGCACCCGACTGGCGATAAATATTGAGAAAAACAGATTTCTTACCATTCACATAAGCTTCAGTTTTTTTGTCCACCAATGTGTCGGACACTTGCCCCAGCTGTGAGACAGTCACGGGGACGTCATTTCCCAGAAAATTAACAATCACTGACTCAATATCTTTGATTGTTTTGAATTCAGCCATCGTTCTAAAGATTGTTTCATCCCTTGATTCTTCAATCTTTCCTGCCGGAATATTTTCACCACTCGCCGAAATTCTCGACGCCACTTGACTGGCAGACACTTCAAATGACTTCAATTTTTTTCGATCCAAAGAGACATGAATCTCCCGTTTGCGGCCACCAACAATTTCGACAAGCCCCACTTGGTTGACCTGCTCGATCTTTGGCTTAATTGTTTCATTCGCCAAATCATAGAGTTCGCCATCTGAAAGTGCGCTACTTATGCCAACAATGATCACCGGCTGATCGGATGGATCAATTCTTTTGATGACGGGCTCCTCAATATCATTCGGAAGATTTTTTCTAGCGGAACCCACGCGATCCCTCACCTGCTGTTCTGCGAACTTGATATCCGTATCTAAATTGAATTCAGCGACAACAACACTGACCCCATCTTGATTAATTGAACTCAATCGCTTAATCCCCGGAAGCGAACTCATTTCGTCCTCAAGCGGCTTCGAAACGAGCGTTTCAATTTCAGCAGGCCCAGCGCCTCGATACGGAGTAGTCACCGTGACAACAGGAAATGTGACATCCGGAAATAGATCGACCCCCAGTTTCGACATTGAAACAAGGCCAATCACAAGCACGAGAAAAGTAACGCAGGTGATAAATACAGGTCGTTTAATGGAAAGATCAGCGAGATTCATAAATTCCTCTCAATTTATAAGTACAACTTCAACTTTGCGTAGAGTGTCAGAGCTTTTGCCTGCGCATCCAATCGTGCAAGCTGCGCACTTGAAAAATCTTCTTCAGCTTGAATCAACTGAAACGTAGTCGTTCGCCCACGATCAAAAAGTTTCTGGTCAGACTCCAATCTCTTTTTTTGAGCAGATTCCACATCGAGCCTCAACTTCAACAGATTGACGCCTTCCTCAAATGAGTGCCTTAAATTATAGAATTCCTGACGATTCTGAAATACAACAGCTTCTTTTTTGAGCTGGGCTGCCTCAATTTCTTCAGCCCAACCAGATCGCGCAGCCGCCAAATTGAAAATCGATAAAGGCACTGTGAGAGAAAGCCCAAGGCTGTATCCGTTATCTTTAAATTGAAATGAATTCGCAATGGCCGCCTTCGACTCGCCAGAATTAGCCTGTCCGCTCGACATAAAGGATGTATAGAATCTAAGGTCTGGACTATTTTTTTCTCTCGCGCTCTGAGCTTCGGCCGCTTTCGCATCCAAAGAATATGATTGAGCTAGATAATCATCCCGCACTTTTAGTTCCTCAGGAACTTTCAGAGTTAAGATTTCATTCAGATCCAGCGCTGCAGACAGTTCCTCAACCTCTTCACCAGGAGTCGCCCTCATTGTATTGAAGACATAACGCATTTCTCGTTCAAGGCTCTTAAACGATTCCAAAACCGTTCTTCGCAAAGCCAAATTGGCTGAGGCCTGAGATAAACTGCTTTCATTGACCAGATCCACCATCGATTTCTTTCGATTCCATTCATAGAGACGCTCTGACCGCTTGAGCGAATTTTTTTGAAACTCCACGCTTGATCTTGCAAGAACGAGATTCCAGTATGCTGCCTCTGCGTTGGCCAAACCCAATTTGGCTTGATAGAGCTCAGAAAAATGAGACGCCATTGCCGCTGATTCAACAAAATTCTTATGCGCTCGAACTTCAGCACCTAAAATATTTCTCCAGAGCGAGGCCACTAACAAAATCTGATTTTGAGAATACGAATAGGGAGTCCCCGTATATCCAATTAAATTTTGCTTCTGAAAAATCGAAGAGACTTCAATATCTAATCCAACCGGCGTTTGCTCTTTCACTCCAATTTTTGAGGAATATTGACTCTCGGTCGCTACAGGAAATGTGGCCTTGACGAAATCATCTTGAAAATAGGACCCATCTCCAACAAGTGTCGGCAAGACAACAAGATTCGCCTCTTCAGCACGCTTGAGCGCTGCTTGAGCCGATTTTTGAGATCCTTGAATTGATTTCTGCCGCGTCGAAACTTGGTCAATATATTCCGACAAAGTCAATGCATCTATATTCTCTAGGAATATGCTCACCGACAAAAATAGAAACAGACTGATGGATTTGGTCATTTCTCTTAGTGTGATGATTTGATTGAAATTGATCCACGAAATTTCAAAAAATGCATAGGTGCACTCTGACCGAATTTGCCGGATCATAGTTCTGGATTTGGAAAACCGGAGGAATTCAGTTAAACTTCTCTTATGGCCAGATTATTGCATTTAACAAGCTCCGACAGGCAAAAGGGCTTTAGTCTGATTGAGCTTGGAATTGTTTTGGCCGTCGTCGCAATACTCGCATCTGTCGCCATTCCGAGTTATCAACTCTATATTCGTCGTGGATATCTGTCAGAAGCAAAGACCACCATGGCACTTATTCAATCGTCGCTTCAGGCCTATTATGACGCAGATAATGATTGCTTCAATTCGGCGCCAGCTCATCCTGCAATTGTTCCCAAGGGCACACCCGTTGCATGGGATCCAGCCCCCGCGGCCTGGGGACCGGGTCGTCTCAATCTAAAGCCAGACAGATTTGTTCGTTTTCAGTATGAAGTCATCGCATCGAATACATTTGATCCTGCCAAGAATTGCGGAGCTCCCGTTGATCGAACGACCCTCGGAAGCCTCGGATGTGTCAGCGCGAGTGATATTTCTACTAAAATTCTGGACCCAAAACTTTTCCCCAAAGACTGGTATATCATTGTTGCCCGCGGCGATTTAGACGGCGATGGGCAAACATCTACCCTTCTTCAAACAATGCGCAACACGAATATGATCACTTGCGATGAACTCGAGTGAATGATTAACGTATTTGTGTTATGCCTCAAAAAACTTTCGAGCCTATTGAGTCTCTTTTCAGACCTCCCCACTGCAACTGGGAAACTTACTTAAAAAAATATCAATTCTCGATTGAAAATCCAGACGCCTTTTGGAAAGAGAAATCGACTCGACTTCAGTGGATGAAACCATTTTCTAAAGTCCGATCAACACAATTTAAGAAACCAGTGCAGATTCGATGGTTCGAAGATGGCCAACTCAATATCGCGGCAAATTGCCTCGATCGCCACTTGCCACGAGCAAAAAATCGCGCTGCCATCATTTGGGAACCAGACCATCCAGCTCAACTCAAAAAAATTCTCACTTACGGCGAACTCCACCGAGAGGTCTGTAAATTATCAAATACCCTGACGGCCATGGGCGTAAAGCGAGGCGATCGAGTGACGATCTACCTTCCCATGATTCCGGAGACAGCCATATCTATGTTGGCCTGCGTGCGGATTGGGGCTATCCACTCGGTCGTATTTGGTGGATTTTCAGCAGATTCGGTCGCCGATCGTATCCAAGACTGTAAAAGCGATTTCGTGATCACCGCAGATGAAGGCTTGCGCGGAGGCAAAAGAATTCCGTTGAAAGCAACAGTAGACGAAGCCTTGAAGAAATGCCCGCAGGTTAAAAAAGTTCTCGTCGTCAAGCGAACAGGTGGCGATATTCCATGGAATCCAAAGCGTGATTTTTGGTTTCACGAGCAAATGGAAAAGGCGTCCGAACGTCATGATCCCGTTCCTCTGAACGCCGAAGATCCTTCATTTATTCTTTATACGTCCGGATCTACGAATAAGCCGAAGGGAGTCGTTCACACGACCGCAGGCTATCTGCTTCACGCAGCGCTGACGCATCACTATATTTTTGATTTGCATTTCGATGATATTTATTTTTGTACTGCAGATCTCGGCTGGATCACGGGGCATTCATACGTTCTCTATGGGCCGCTCGCGAATTGCGCAACAACCGTGATGTTTGAAGGCACTCCGACATATCCTGATCCTTCGCGTCTCTGGGAGATCGTCGATCAATATCTTGTTTCAATTCTCTATACTGCACCCACCGCAATTCGAGCGCTCATGCGCGAGGGAAATTCTTTTGTGACTAAAACGTCGCGAAGATCGCTTCGCATTCTGGGGAGTGTTGGCGAACCGATCAATCCAGAGGCTTGGCTGTGGTATCACGAAGTCGTCGGAAAGAAGCGCTGTCCGATCATGGACACTTGGTGGCAAACTGAAACTGGCGGCATTCTGATTTCGCCACTTCCTGGAGCGACCACTTTGAAACCAGGATCCGCAACCCTCCCATTTTTTGGAATCGAACCTGCCATCGTTGATGGTGATGGAAATGAGCTAACAGGAGCCTGTGAAGGAAACCTCGTCATCAAGAATTCATGGCCTGGCCAGGCAAGAACGATCTACGAAGATCACGCCAGATTTGAAGAGACTTATTTTTCGAGCTATCCCGGATATTATTTTACGGGAGACGGCTGCCGACGTGATGAAGACGGGTATTACTGGATTACAGGCCGAGTGGACGATGTGATTAATGTGGCCGGACATCGCCTGGGTACTGCTGAGATTGAAAGCGCCCTCGTTGGACACAAACATGTCGCGGAATCTGCAGTCGTAGGATTTCCGCACGATCTAAAAGGACAAGGCATCTATGCTTTTGTCACACTCAAGAACGAGATCACGCCAACAGACGATCTGAAAAGGGAACTTATCCAGTGGGTCAGAAAAGAAATCGGGCCCATCGCAACTCCAGATATCATTCAATGGGCCCCAGGACTTCCGAAAACTCGATCAGGAAAAATCATGCGTCGTATTCTGAGAAAAATTGCAGAGAACCAGCATGACAATCTTGGAGATACGACAACCCTTGCAGATCCCAGTGTCGTACAAAACATCATTCAGGGTCGCAAGGACCTTGCATGATGGGCGAATTAGAACGCCTAGTGGCGCAACGCCGTTCTTTTAAAAATTTTTCGTGGTTCTAAAAAAAATGTTTCGAGAGAGTCAGAGGCTTCCTGATAGTTCTTTGCCTTCTTCATGAGCGCATAGAGAGTATGGCCATACTCCAGCCAAACAGATCCGTGATAGAGCAAGAATCGGATTTTTCTCAAACCCTTCTCTTCAGGATAGCAGTCTCTTGAAATCTGAAGCACTCTCTTCAGAAAGCGACCATACAATGCAGCTTCCGCATGAGAATCAATGTCTTCGTAAGAAAGTGGTGAGCGATAGGAGATTAACCACGGCTTAGCCAAAAGCGCTCGTCCGATCATGACTCGATCACAACCTGTTTCATCCATCATCGCCGCGATATCTTCAGCACATTGAATATCCCCATTTCCAACAACAGGAATTTTCAGCTCTGATTTGAGAAGACGAATTTGATTCCAATCGGCCGACCCTCGCCTTTTCTGCTCAGCCGTTCGCGGATGCAGGGTGATCCAAGCGGCTCCGACCGATTCCAAGCGTTTCACAAAATCGACCAAAAATTTCTCGTCACTCTGAAGACCTGCACGCAATTTCACAGAAACAGGAAGCTTCGTATTCTTCACTGCAATTTCAGTCACCCGTGCCGCATACGAAGAATCCCCCATCAACGCGACACCATAGTTGTGTTGTAGGGCTCTCTTCACGGGGCAACCCATATTGATATCGATAGCCTTAGCTCCCCAATCTTCCAGTTTGCGAATTGAATCGCTCATCAACTTTTCTTCATTTCCAAGAAGTTGCGGGCAAAGACCATTGTTGCGGTCATCGAAAATTATTTCTTCGGTCTGGTTGCAATTTTGATACGGCAATCGTCGGCTAGAAAGCATTTCAGTCGGCCAGATTGTTTGCTGACCAGGCTCCAGAAATTCTGCGACAGCCTGGCGAACAGCATAATGAGACAACCCAACCATTGGCGCCATCATCACCTGAGAATTTGAAAGTTTACTAAGCATCTTTCAAATCTTCGAGATGCAAATTTCTTAATGGCTTAGACAAAAAGGCGATTACTCCCACCACCAGCAAAGTGAGAGAGCCCCCGACAATAACTGACGGAACTGCCCCAAACCACCGTGCTGTGACTCCTGATTCAAATGCTCCGAGCTCATTCGATGAACTGATGAAAATGCTGTTCACCGCCGAAACACGTCCTCGCATCTGAGATGGAGTTGTCACCTGAAGTATTGCAGCTCGCAACATGACACTCACCGCATCAAATGCGCCACTGAGACCTAAAATCACAATCGTAAAAACGAAACTGCGAGAGATCGCAAACAAGATCATGCACGCGCCAAAGATTCCCACCGACGCCAGCAGAAGCTTTCCAGAATTTTTATTCGGCAACCGATGGGTCAGCAATAAAGCCATAAAAAAAGCCCCGATCGTGGGTGCAGCTCGCATCCAACCCAATCCCTGCGGGCCCACCTCGAGGAGATCAGCAAAAATTGGAAACAAGGCCACAGCACCTCCGAATAAAACAGCGAACAAATCAAGACAGAGCGCTGAAAGAACGATCTTGTTTTGAAATACAAAACGCAATCCAACCGTCAAACTCCGAAGAAATGGTTCCTTTGTTCCCGTCGTCTCTAAAATCAGAGGGCGAGATGGAATAAATGAAATCGAAAAAACAGCTAGCCCAATTAAAATCACGGTCAGCAGATACACCATTTCCACATCAACATATCCATAGATTAATCCCCCCAAGGCGGGGCCCAGCGACGCTGCGATCTGCCATGCCGTCGTATTCCAAGCCGATCCACGAACCAGCTCTGCACGAGGAACAATTTCACCAAAGAGGGCAAAAAAGCCGGCCGCCAAAAATGCACGCGCGATTCCGGAGAGAAAAATGGCAGCGTAAATCCCATAGACAACAGTGTTAGTCGAAAAATCAAACGTCGAATGACTCACAAAAAAAAGAGAACACGAAGCAAAAAATTGCAGTAATAATGCCGCCAACACAATGGGCTTTCGCCGATAGTGATCGACGCAAAATCCACCAATCATTGCAAATCCCACTGCTGGAACAACCTCTGCCAGGCCAACAAGCCCCAGCGACAAGGGATCATGAGTGAGCTTGAAGATTTGCCACGCGACCGCGGTCGCCTGCATTCTTAACGCGACGGTCAGAACAAAACGTGACGTAATGAAAGCCCGAAAGGACGCCTGTTGCAAAATAGTATATGCACGATTCATCGAGACTCCATTTTCATTTGAATGAGTCTCTCAGAAATGAGTCACTTCACTCAAGCACTGTGCATCGGGTATCTTGAACGACCCGCTCGCCACTAGCGATTTGGCGCCTGATGACCGTCGACATGATCTTCCTGTCTGCAAATACAATGCTTCTCGGACGGCTTTCGGCCGCATCAAGCCCACCATCCATCCGTGGCTCAGATCGCTGAACACAGAAGAGCTGAGATCTCTCCGATTGGTCTTTCACTCGAAACAACGAGTAATGCTCCACACAATCGCCTATTCGATGGGAGGCGTCGTCATATCCACAGGCCACGATGGGCACGAAGATCGATCCCGTCACACGTTCTGAAAACTCCTTCCAAAGCTGCGTACTGACCTTATCGAAAATGGCAATCGCGTCACTCCCGGTAAACGCAAAAGACCGGCGCTCACCATCTCCCCAGGGGGAAACAAAGAGCGGATTCAGCGGAACTCTAAATTTTTTAACCTGCCCATCGCTCTTGTAACTACAGAGAATATCACTTCGTTCACGGTCTGCATCACAGGCAGCTGAATCGAAAGGGCTACTTTCATAGAGGCGAACAAAACCTTCCGCCGCCTCTGAAGTCCAACTGATAGGCTCCGCATCCAGGCTGCAAAGCGCAAACGGAATTATCCCAACAACTAAAAATTTCCACTTCATCTTAAGCAGCATCATCCCCCCCTCATGGATTTAGAGCCGGCCCAACCGGCTCCTGATGCTCCAAGACTAGGATTTTACATCGAGAAGTTCAACTTCAAAGATGAGTGTCGAATTTGGGGGAATGCCACCTTGGCCGGACGGGCCATAAGCAAGTTCGCTCGGGATGAAAAAACGAGTCTTTCCGCCAACTTTCATTAATTGAAGACCTTCTGTCCAACCTTTGATCACGCCGTTTAATGGAAATTCAATCGGTTCATTTCGTTTATACGAACTGTCAAACTCAGTGCCATCAATCAAGGTTCCTCGGTAGTTCACCTTTACCTTGCTTGTCGCTTTTGGACTCGACCCGGTGCCTTCTTTCAAAGTTTCGTACTGCAATCCTGAAGAAGTGACTTTAATTCCAGGCTTCTTCTTATTTTCCTCTAAAAAGGTTTTTCCTTTGCTTATTCCCTCTTCAGCGGCCTTTTTGTTTTTCTCAACCATTTGTCCCTGAAGTCGCATCATCACTTCCTGAACTTCCTTTTCGTTCAATTTATTTGGCTCACCAGCAAGTGCTGATTTAATCGACGCTGATAAGATATCGGCATCCACTTCCAACCCTTGCGCTTTAAGATTTCCACCAATCTCTTGCCCAATAATATAACTCACTTTTTGAGTATCAGTTTCCAATGCTGCACCCGTTCCTTTCGAATCTTTTTTCTTACACGCTGAAACATTCAATGCGACTAGCGCGGTTAATATAAAAACGACTTTTGTTGATCTCATGATCGGCTCCCAAAATATTTATCGATTAAAAACTCAATCCAAAGACGATGTCATAGACTTGGATTTCAGGCCATATCAAAAAGAAGAAACTCAGAATTTGCAGCCCATTGAACCTTCAAATGAGTAGAATCCGAAACTGCTAATCCGTCCCCCACTGCCAAACTCAGATCGCCAATGCCGACAGAGCCTTCCAGAACCTGGATCCAAAATTTTCGACTCTTGTCTGAGATTGACCACTCACCCTCAGTCTTAGATTTACAAGCCCAAAGATCCACATCTTGGTGGAGAGAAATTGAGCCCTCACGCGCCTCCTGGGACGCCACCAACACGGGGCGATTCAACTGAAGCTCTTTCAAAAAGGATTTTTGCCCATAGCTCGGCTCGTATCCCTTTTTATCTGGCAAAATCCAGATCTGAAAAAGATGAGTTTCTTGATCTTTAAAATGATTGAACTCAGAATGCTGAACGCCTATTCCTGCACTCATCCGTTGGACATCCCCTGGATAAATGACCGTCGAATGTCCTAAGCTATCACGATGTTCTAATGCACCAGCGGTGACGTATGAAATGATCTCCATATCACGATGACCGTGCATCTGAAAACCACCGCCTCCAGCAATTCGATCATCATTGATGACTCTCAAAACTCCAAAACCCATCTGGCGTGGATCATGATAGTCCGCAAAAGAAAATGTGAAACGCGAGTCCAACCAGCCGTGATTCGCTCGTCCGCGATCGGCACTTTTTCTAATCGTCATCATTTTTAGGGACTTTCAACAAAAACTTAATTGGATTGTGATCGGAGTAATTCATTCGAAATTTATCGTGATCGTAATCGATCCAAGCTCCAGCGGCATTCTCACGACCTCCGGGATAGTCCTCACCTGGATGCAAAGTCTGCCACCGCGATTTCATTTTATCGATGAGAGAAATAACAATGAAATTTTTCGATTTTTGGGAGGCCGTTAAACTTTCTGGCAACTCCGCTTCTGTTGTAAAATCCGGGTTATAGAATACCTGTTCGTAAGGCTTGCCTTTTTTCCTCTGCGGCATGGTATTTGTTGGATCACAATCTTCATTCAATGAGCGCCATTTATTTTTAGCGTCTGCACGCGACAAAATTCGCGCCAATTCCGCTTTCTTTTGAATATTTGTATCTCCTAAAACAATGAAATCGTGCTCTTGTTTGGAGTGATCAGCAATCCACTCATCAATGGCGCGTAGCTCTTTCTGCCGGTCTAAAACTTTTTTTGCCTCCGCCGCTAAATGAACAGGAATTAAAACGAAATCGAGTCGCTTATTTTTCGAACGAAACGGAAAGGCAAATGGCACTCGATCAAATTTATCCGACCCAGCTCTGTACCTATCCAAAAATCCATAGGGCAAATCTTTTGCGATCTCGAGTTTTTTTGAATTAAAAAACGCCAACCACCATTCAGATGCAGTCGTATTGCTGTGATGTTTTTGGGGACCCGTATCTTCATCCGAAAGAATGAAGTCGATGAATCCAACGCTCGCCATCGCATCAAAAAACTCTGTCGCTTTGGGCTCGGGAATGATCGGATCGAAACGCACAATGCCCGGGTTGAACAACATTGCATCAAGTGCCTCTTGGGTAGTGCCAAATTCAGGTCCTGGCGGAAATACCCTTAAGTTCTGTGGAGCTGCTAAATATTTTTTGCTCTTCAAATTGAGAAGATCATAAGCGTCTCGAGGAAAAATTGGAAAATTATTCAATGCGCTACGCCCCAGGTACTGCTCGCTTGGAGGCGCGACAAGCTCTTCAACCACCACAATATCGCAGCCCTCATCTTTCAAAAGCTGCGCCAGGCCTATGTTATCTCTTTCTTTTGTAAAACCAAGAAATTGAATATTAAATGAACAGACCCAAATCTCGTTAGAAGCCGCAATCACACCATTCAGGCCGATCGCGCTCCAAACAAAAACAGATAAAAGAAACCTTTTGAGATCAAAGTTCTGAAATGTCACAGAGCTATTGTATACCCGATTCAAAAACTGAGTCGAGAAGGCAGCCTCGAGCATTTTTTTTAATTGAACACTTTGGACTTCGATTTAAAACTGATATGGCTAGCCCCATGAGTCAGAAGTCTGGGCTAAGCGGCCATCCAAAGGGTTTATATGTCTTGTTTTTCACTGAAATGTGGGAGCGTTTTTCTTATTACGGAATGAGAGCTCTTCTCGTTTTGTATATGACGAAATACCTTTTGTTTGACCCAGAAAGAGCTCGCTCAGTTCTCGGTTACGAATCACTCGAAAAATTGCTGATCAGTCTCTATGGCGAGCTCAATGTGCAGCAAATGAGTTCCCAAATTTACGGCCTCTATACCGCTTTGGTCTATTTGACTCCTATTTTTGGGGGCCTCATTGCCGACCGACTGATTGGCCAACGGCGCAGTGTCTATGTCGGCTCAATTGTTATGGCAATTGGCCACTTCCTCATGGCCTCAGAATCCATGTTCCTCTTTGCGCTTCTCACATTGATCGTGGGCAATGGCTTTTTTAAACCCAATATTTCGACCCAAGTAGGCAGTCTATATGCCGAAGGCGATCCTCGTCGTGATGGAGGCTATACACTTTTCTATATGGGAATTAATTTAGGAGCTTTCTTTTCGCCACTCGTTTGCGGAACACTTGGCCAAAAGATTGGGTGGCATTATGGATTTGGCGCGGCAGGTATTGGGATGCTTGTTGGACTCGTTGTCTACCACTTTGGTAAAAATTTGCTCCCGCCTGACTCACGCAAACAAGCAGACAAAACAAGAGCTGAAGCTCGTGGAATGACCAGTGATGAATGGAAGCGCGTCGGCATTATCTGTTTGCTCGGATTTTTCAATGTTGTCTTTTGGGGAATCTTTGAACAACAAGGAAATACCCTGCAGCTCTGGGCGGATCAAAATACGAATTGGGAATTCTTTGGACTGACTATTCCATCGACATGGTATCAATCCTTCAATCCAGGGTTTATTTTCATATTTGCCCCTCTCCTCAATATCTTATGGGGCTGGCAAGCATCGCGCTCGAAAGAACCCGCAAGCACTGTGAAAATGGGGATTGGCTGCGCGTTGGCAGGCGTTGCTTATATCATTATGATCCTCGCTGCCAAATCTGTCGGCGAAAATGAAAAGGGAAGTTTACTTTGGCTCACTTCGACGACCTGGATCTTCACAATGGCTGAACTCTATTTGTCGCCCATTGGCCTTTCGTTTGTTTCGAAGGTTGCCCCACCCCGTATGGTGTCCATGATGATGGGGGTTTGGTTTTTGTCGATATTCTTTGGAAACTATGCTGCAGGATTTTTTGGATCCTTTTACAGCGTGATGCCGAAAGTGAATTTCTTCGCCCTTCTCTCTGTGGCAGGAATTTTGACAGGCTCGCTCTTCGTTTTCATCTATAAGCCGATAAAACGAACTCTCGGCAAAGACGCGTGATAGCGAGCGAATAAGTTTTTTTACTGCTGAGCGAAATGCATAGCGGTTTCATCGACAAGCGATGAAACCGTTCCTTTTTTTAGAGCTTCGGCAATGCTGACTAACTGCTCAGCTCGCCGTCGATAGGTATGATCCCTCATCACCCTCTGACGTCCTAAACCGATCATTTTTTCTCGAATATGGGGATTCTTCAAATAATAGTCATAGAGCTCCGGAATTTCATCTCGTTCAGAGTAAACAGCGATTTCATCCTTTTTAAAAAATTTCCAGAGATCTCCCCTCTCATCAGCGAACGGAAAGCCTCCGTTCGCAAAGATCGCCCATACTTTTTCGTGAATGAAATTCCAAAATGTCTGTTTCGTCAGGCACAAAGACGCAAAGTGCTGAGCATAGCCGGCATATAGTTGTTCGCGGCTCAAACGTAATGCAGGAGTCCTCAAATTCTGCACCATTAAATTCCACTCATCAGATCCATGAACCAAGAGTGGCAACTTCTCATTGAGCACTCTCAATGCCTCGGTCGTCTGGTGCCACGAAAACATGAGATCAACGCGCGCACCAACCACCTGCCAAAAAATTTTTTCAATTTCGGTAGAAAACCATTCCAGTCTCCGATTTGTCCATTCCTGTCGAGTCATTTGAAAACGGCGATCAAAACGATGGCTGAGAGAAAATATTTTACTCAGATCGGAAAAAATCCGTTGTTCAAACTCGCTCGTCAATTTCTGGCCCTTAATCTTTTCAATATCCGTGAGCGTCCAGTAAACAAAGTAATCCTTCATCTCAACGTCACTGAGAACTTCATCAAGCCCCCCAGACAAACAAGCACCGCTCCAAAACAAATTTGCCTCGTCTCCAGGCGCCCAAGTTTGTTTGGAACTCGTCACTGTGGTTTCATCAAATCCCATAGGAAGATATGAGGCCGTCAAGCCTCGTGATCTAAAGAAATCAAGATAGTGGCTATCGCCAGAAACAATATGAAAATTCCGATGAAATTCATTTCGATACCAGCCCGCCAGGCCTTGTGATCCTCCTGAAAGCTGCGGGGATTCAAAAAACCAAGAAATTGCGGGAACTCCATATTTCGAGACTAAGCGATCTAAACCAAATGGATCTTCACTAAAGGGGCTATAATCAAAATTAGTGATCAATACGAAATCTGGCTTTACTCTCTCAAAGGCAGACTCAGCAACCTCCAGAGAAAATCGTTTCTGCTGAATCACTTCGGACTGGTGCCCCAGAGTCAAAAATTCACGATGGAGAATATGAAGGATGGGTTCGTTATAATCAAAGATTAAAATTTTCACGGCCGTTTGAAATCCCCTTTCCCAGATCGCACCTTCATTTAATCATAAGTCGTTCAAAAAAATAAGTTGAAGATTCTCACGTTGCGAATGAGGTTAGTTTTGAGTAGAAACAGCGGCTCATGCTTTCCCTATCAAAACGAAATCAAGGCATTGCAGCCTTATCTGCGATTACAGTTCTCTGGGGAATGAGCTTTCCGATCGTCAAGAATGCCGTCACATCAATCTCTCCGTTTGCATTCTTGAGCATGCGATTCATGATCGCCACGATTATCATCGGCTTATTCATTTTTCGCAAAGGAATGAGAACAACATTGAAGCTTCATCTTCAAGGTTGGCGCCGACACAAAACCATACAAATAGGACTCGGCATTGGCCTCATACTGTTTTGCGGATTTGCATTGCAAACTTTTGGCCTTCAGACTACTTCAGCGACAAATTCGGCCTTTCTCACCGGACTCTGCGTCATTTTTGTCCCTCTCTTTGGGCTCTTCATCGGCCATTTCTTAAAACTAAAAGTAGGCCTAGGCGTCGCGATCGCTGCCATTGGCCTGTGGCTTCTCACTGGTGGAAATTTTCAATCACTCACGCGCGGCGACCTACTGACCATCTTAAGTGCGATTGCATACGCCATTCACATTCTCTTGCTTTCAAAAATCAGCAACCAGCACCATGTGCTTTTGCTCACCTGCGCTCAAATGGCAGCGATCACCCTTTGCTCATTGATTTGTCACTTTATTTTTGAACCGTTGGAATTTGTTTCGTCACAATCCTCTTGGCTCAGTATCTTTTTTACTGCTGTCTTCAACAGCGCGATTCCGTACGTCGTTCAAACTTACGTGCAAAGATTTGTTCCCGCCGTGACCGCGGCCATGGTCTTTGCCACTGAACCGGTATGGGGAGCTATTGCTGCCTTTGCGATCAATGGAGAGATTTTGCCAACACTCGGCTATTGGGGTGGCGCGCTGATGATTCTTGGAATTCTGATCGTCGAGGCTCCACCTCTACCGAAAATCTTAAGACCCCGAATGCGATCGCAATAGGGTATTCGCAGCCTCACGCTGCGCCAAGGCTCCCGCCCAAACAATCTTTAAATTCCCTCGAATGATAGATTCCAAATGACGGGCACTATCCGTGTGAACCCAAACAAGCGAATAGAGGCTGCGATAAGCAGATGAATATTCTGTTGCCGGGTTTATCACTGCACGACACTCTAAAACTTCAGATTCAAGCGTTGGTTCATTACGCTGCCAAGGGAGCCGTGTTCGCCAGTGATGAAATTGGCGTTCCTGAATCGCCTCTGCGGTGCCAAGACTTGGAACATCCGTTTGAACCATCAAGAGAAGCGCTTCATAACGACCCACTCCTACGGCTTTTAAGTGCGCCTTGAGCTCTGGCGTCACAGAATTTTTCCAGTGGGTCTTGCCGGCCGCTTCAACCTGAATGGCATAGCGAGCGGCGGCCTGGATTCCTGATGTCCTTTCGATAGGTCGCCGATAGACCGGCTTCGATGACCCTGGGCCACCTCCACCACCTGCACCATAGGCGGCGGCACTTAAAAGTAATTTGGCGCATAATCCAGCCATGACGAATGCATACACTTTTATTCTGCCATTGAAAAGAGCTGCCCTCTAGCGACTGGCCAAAGAGTTTAAGTGAATGTTTCTGCAGATGTCCGGTCTTTAGAATGGATGCCGAGCGTTCGCAGCTTAGAATGCAGATGCGAGCGATCCATCTGAAGTGCTAGCGCCATTCTACTCACATTCCCCTTGAACTTATCATATTCTCGGCTGAGCACCTGTTTTTCAAATTGAGCCACCCGTTCGTAAAAAGGGCTCTCCGTCTCTAAACTCAAGCGAGGTTCTTCAGTAGAAGAATGGTTGCCTGAAACAGAACTCTGTTCACTAAACTTCGGAGGCAAATCATAGACATCAATCTCATCCGATTCAGACGTCGCATACAAAAATGCCACAAGATTACCAAGTTCCCGAATATTACCCGGCCAACGATATCTTTGAAGCTCTGTCAGGGCCCGATCGGTAAATCTCATTTCACGCAGCCCTCGTGAATGAAGCGAACAAAAATGATCAATGAGGGCGGGAATATCCTCCGTACGATCACGCAAGGATGGCAGCGAAATAGGAATAACATTCAATCGCTGCAGGAGATCATCCTTAAACAAACGCTGCTTCACCATTTCATCGAGATCACGGTTCGTTGCTGCAATGACTCTAAACTCCAGCGGAATCGCACGAGCAGAGCCCATACGAACAACTTCCTTTTCTTGGATGACTCTCAATAACTTCGCTTGAATATCGAGCGACATATTCGCAATCTCGTCAAAATAGACGGTGCCTCCATTGGCTTCTTCGAAAACACCCTTCCGAAGTTTATCAGCCCCCGTGAATGCACCCTTTTCGTGGCCGAATAAAACGCTCTCCGCCGTCTGACCGTGAATTGTCGCTGAATCAACTGCAACGAATGGGCATAAAACTCCACTCGGCAGGCTCGACCTTAAAAGTCTTGCGACAACTTCTTTGCCCGTTCCTGTCTCACCATAAATGAGAACATGTGCGTTGGACTCTCGAATTCTGTGAATCATTTTAAGGAGTGACTGAATCGCCGGCGACTGGCCAACCAGGGTATGTTTTCTATGCTGGGCGACAGTTTCGTAATTCTGCTGAGCTTGCCGATCAAGAAGAAATTTTCGCTCGAGCACTCGATTGATGCTGTGGATGATTTCATCAGAGCCTGCATCTTTTGGAATATAATCCACAGCTCCCGATTTCATTGCCGTTCTGATCACAGAAAATTCTTTGGATCCACTGAGCATCACGATATGAATGTCCGAATCAATCTCTTTGATTTTGGGAATTGAATCGATCCCCTCGGTCGGCGTTCGCATCTGCACATCGAGCAATAAGACATCAAACTTTCGATTTTTAATCACAGCAATCGCTTCGTCCGTATTATAGACCGACTGAACATCGAACTTTGTCTTCAAGCCAAATCTGAGGGCCAATTGCAATGTCTGATCGTCGTCACAAATGAGAATGCGAGGCAAAGAGTTGGTCATGGAGCTCCCTCCTTACTTGACTTTGGAAAAATTGACAATGCGCCCGGGACTTACAAGCGGGCTGAAGAATTTTGATAAACCGATGTCAAAACAACGGGATAACCAGCTCAATTCCAACTTTAGGCTCAGAAACTGTTTTATCACTGATCAAACTAGAATTGTGAAAGAGCTGCACTTTCAGTGTGCCTCGTCCTGATTTCTTTTGAATGCTACATTTTTCAATATTCAGATCGAGAGTCATCTTTGCTGGAGTGACACCCTGAATTTCTTTTTTTTCTCCTGTTTCTTTCGAAACACAATAGCCCATAAACTCAATACCTTTAGTGCCTTTAAGTTCCAAAACGGTATTTGAATCCCCAGCTCCCAAAACAGCAAAAAATAAGAATTGAATCATATGCGATAATTATCATTGAATTGATCACTTAGCTATCAGTATCGTTATGGCATGCAGACTCATTTTCACATTGGGTGGAAGCATTTCTGGCGTCAGATCTTTAGAGTGATTCGCAATCCAATCTTCTTTGTGCTGACGATTGTGGGCAATGGGATTCTTGTTTTATCCGCACATATTTTTTTCATCGTTGAGCATCCAGTCAACCCGACTGTGCGGCATTTTTTGGACGCGCTCTGGTGGGCCATTATCACCATGACGACCATTGGATATGGAGACATCATCCCGATGACTCTTGCAGGCCGAGCAGTAGCTGTATTCTTGATTTTTACTGGTGGAGTTCTTTTCTTGTCATTCATTGCATTGCTGGCGAGCGCGTTCATTGAGCTTGAGTTTAGCGAACTCGAACACGAGGTTTCGGATCTCAAAAAGCAAATTTCAGATCTGACAAAAAAATCAGAGTAAAAACAGATATATTCCCCGTATGAACCGCTGGAGGAGTATGGCGTTGCATTTCAAGTACAAGTGATGCTAGTGAAGCGATATGAAAATATGGGTTTGGATTCTTGGAGTTCTTTTGGGCTTTCAAAGTCATAACGCTTGTCACGCGGCTAAAGGAAAAGAAATTATTTTCACAGCCGAAAAAATGGCTGCCGGGACATCCAAGGTCAGAGAATTCGTTTTTAGATTAAGTCGAGCACGGCTATCTCGAAACCTAGGGACGATGAATAGTCTAAGGATAGAACTAAACATAGCTGTTCAGGATCCGGAGGCAAGAGATCCAATCCTCAGAAAAATAGAAGTCAGAGCAAGAAATGATACGAATGACGGTTCTCAAAATTCCGAAGTAATCACCTTGGGCATGAACGACTTAAAATCATTTAGACGATCTCGCATCTCTGACAATATCGTGCTCGATATCGGAGATCTGCGATTTGTTCTAGACCTCAAAAACGGTGTCGCGCGCCTGCGCAGAACCTTCGCCGACCTTCGACCACTGACCGATCGCCAAACAGGCACTTCAACACCGACTTTCGAGTATATCCAGGACAGGACGGACAGCGTGAGACCACTGGGTGCAGAAGGCTCTCAAAATGTTTCTGATTGTATCGAGTTTATAGAGCTCGTGGCATTTGATATAACCACCGCTTCTATCGGCGAGTCACCTCAGCTGCGTAAGTCTCAATCGCATCGATAAGAACTTTTGCTCTGACGGAAAGATTCTCTCCAGCTCGCATGATTAATTTGAGCTGCCCATCGTAGAAATATTTTTGATCAAAATTCTGAAGCCGATCCGTATCGAGTTCCTTCTGAATCATATAGAGCGGCAAAATAGCGACGCCTCCCCCGCGGACAACGATACGCTTGATTGTCTCCAAATTATTACATGATAGCACTTGCTCAACATTGCCATAATGCTCTCGAAGCCACTCGAGCGCCGGAAATGAATGAGTCCTCTCATCATCAATATCTAGCGACCCAACAAATCTACGAACAATCTCTTTTGAACTTCGAGCTCTAGGAGAAACGACAAGCGTCGACCTGACAGTCGCCAGCGTTTTAACCACAATTCCTGACTGTTTTGCCCCCGAAAGAAACAGCGCAAAGTCGAGACGACCGGCCATCACTTCCACCAGCGCGCTTCTCGCTGGTGCGACTGTCATCCGTGGACGCAGGTCTGGATGTTTCTTTGTGAGCATCCCGATCACGGGCAAAACCAAATAATTTAGAATCGAATCGCTAGTAGCAAAACGAAGTTCGCCAGAAAGTTTTTTTTCTCTGGATGCGTCTAAAAATTCACCAAATGATTCAAGCTCTGAATAAATTCTATCACTGGGCTCGATAGATGAGAAAAAAATCTGTCGATCTCAAAAATTAAATCAAAAAAAAGGAGCACAATTCAATGAAGAATAATAAATCAACAGCCAAACGAGGGGTGAATATAACCAAATATTTAACCTCGATTTTTGGGAGCTTGTTCATCTTAAGTTTGTCCGTGACGCCCACCCTTGCCGCCATCGACGGAACGTTGAAAAGTTTCAACGATCTAGCCGCGACCGTAAGAGATCTAACGCCGCAGTCAACTCCGAGTGAGACATTGGTGATATTTGATTTCGACGACACCTTGCTGACGACCGAAGGACTTTTAGGAAGCGAAGCGTGGTTCAACTGGCAGGCCCAGCTTCTCATAGACGACCCAAACTCCGACCTCCTAGTTTCCAAGAACTTCTCCGGCCTGCTGAAGGCCCAAAACACGATTCTTGCGATGGCGGCTCATAAACCAGTTGAGGCCTCTGTCAAAGCCACCATCGAATCTCTCCAAAAAGATAAATATTTCGCTATGGTCATGACGTCTCGAGGCCCTGAGGAAAGATCCCTCACGCAGCGAGAATTAAAAAGAAATGGCATCGATTTCTCATCACATGCTCCGCGCTTAAGATTGCGCCAAACATGCGAAGTTCTTCCCTATGATCTCGAAAAAACGGAAGCGATTGGAATTTCGCAGGATCTAAAAGCGAAGCTCAAAATGAAAGTCGCAAAGAAAATCTGTTATGAAAATGGACTATTTTTTACTGAAGGACAACACCGAGGCGTGATGATCAAATTCTTTACTACGCACGTGGCGAGAGCTGTGAAAAATATCGTCTTCATAAATAATTTTTCGAAACCTCTCGAAGAGCTAGAGGCAGCATTTGAAAAATCCACAGACGTTAACATAATAACGCTTCGATATGCTGGACGAGATTCGTCTGTTTCTCTATCGGACGCTCAGAAATCAGAAGCCTCTGGAGCCTGGGCCGATTTCCGGAATTTGATCCAGAAATTATTTCCGACAACCTTGGAAGATATCGAAAAAGGACGTTTCATTTTCTAGATTCCAAAAGATTCCATTTTTTATAGAGGCTATCAATATCTGTCTGGAGTTTCGACATCTGCACTCCCACTTCAGACAGTTTTTTCAAATCGCTGAGAACATCTGGTTTTTCACACTGCGCGGCAAGCGCAGCCAGAGAGTTCTCAGCTTTTTCTATCAGCTTTAAAAGCATTTCCGCTTCTCTTTTTTCACTTGAACTGTTTTTAGACAGTGGAAGCTGAGGCTCTTTCTTTTCGCTAGCCACCTTCTTTGGGTTCTCATTTAATTGCTCCAACGATTCTGCATGCCAAGACTCCCACTGCGAGAGATCCGCAAATGTAAAGAGTTCGCCACGTTTTTTATCTTCGCCAGTCACAGGAAAGGCCAGCAGCTGAGTCGAAACCTGGTCCAAAAAATATCGATCGTGAGAAACGAGCAAAATAGCTCCGTCGAATTGAATCAAGCATTCCTGCAATACATTGAGGGTTGCGATATCCAGATCGTTGGTGGGCTCATCCAAGACAAGCAGATTTGCCTCTTGCAACATGAGCTGTGCAATTAAAACACGACTCTGTTCACCACCCGACAGACTTCCCACATTCATATCCATCTGAATCGAAGAAAAAAGGAAACGGTCTAAATATGATCGTATATGAATCTGTCTGCCCTGATAAAGAACATGATCCCCGTACGGGCAAACCGTTCTCATGAGACTCACTCGAGGATCAAGCACATCTCGATTCTGCTCAAAATAAACGACCTTGAGCTGATCCGATCGAAAGATGTTCCCTACGTCTGGCGATTCTTTTCCAAGAAGAACCCGAATGAGCGACGACTTCCCGCAGCCGTTAGCTCCCAAAATTCCAATTCGAGTTGAAGGCGTCAGAAGAAGATCTAGATTCGAAAAAAGCGTCAGCTCTCCATACTTTTTCGAAATCTTTTTAGCCTCAAGCAGTCTCTTCGGATTGTTTTCAGCGCTCTGAAATTCCATCTTGGCCGTTCGCTGAATATTGCGAGACGCCAATTCTCCGACTTCATTCGAAAGCTCGCCATGCCGTTTAATTCGCGCCTGCTGTTTCGTGGTTCGAGCCTTCGCACCTTGTTTTAGCCACTCTGTTTCTCGTCTGAGATTTCCTCTCAAAATATTTTCTCGATTTTCTTGAGCCGTCATCAAACTATCTTTGATTTCTAAGTAGGTCGTATAGTTGCCCTTGACGCTCAAAATTCCCCCAGCATTTCGGCGATCAAGCTCTAAAATTCTATTCGACACTTTCTGCAAAAAAAGTCTGTCGTGAGTAATCGTGACGGTTGCAAAAGGTGCGGAGATGACCAAATCCTCAAGCCAAATGATCCCCTCGACATCCAAGTGATTCGTCGGCTCATCCAAAAGTAAAACATCCGGATTCATCATGAGAGCGCGAGCAAATGCCACTCGCTTCTTCCATCCTCCAGAGAGAACACTCACTTGCGTATCTGCATGAATCCCCGCCTTGCCGAGCCCAAGCTTCCAAATCAACTCATCAGCCTTTGTCGTCGACTGCCAATCATCTGGATCCTCGGCGCCCTCCAGTAATGTAGTCAGCACCGTTGCGTCGGAGGCAAATTCGGGAACTTGCGGAAGATATGAGACTTTTGTGCCTCGTTGAAGAACGATCTCTCCCTCGTCGGGCTCAATCTTTGCAGCCAGAATCTTCAGAAGAGTGCTCTTGCCCGCGCCATTTGGACCAATAAGGCCAATTCGGTCCCCCGATTCGATTGCAAAACTAAGCCCGCTAAAAAGGGGCCGAGAATCAAATGTTTTCTCTAAATCTTTGGCTGTAACCAGTATTCCCATGATTTGAAATACTTAGCAAAAAGCAGCCCAACACGCGAACTTATTAACCAGAGAGAATACACGCTCAAAAAACAATCCCTCAAAAAAAATAGCCAATCAGAAAAGAAGATGCGAAGAATCAAAAGCTTGGGAAAGTCACAGATTTATTACGGTCGGAATATTCTCAGAGAAGCCATCAAAGCAAAGGCTTTTATAGACACGATTTATGTCGAAACAAAGTCTGCCTATGACTACGTGCAATCGCTGCCTTATATCAAAGAAATGACGATCAAGTATGAAGAAGGAATTCCAAAATCTCTTCAGAAAGAAAATCATCAGGGCATTGCATTTCGATCTAATCATGAATTTTACGAACCCTACTCTATCGAACGACTTCGAGAATTTCAGTTCATCGTGATATGTAATCATATTGAGGACGTCCATAATATGGGATCTATTGCTCGATGCGCAGCTGGATTCGGAGCACAGGTCATCGTTCATGATGAAACTGGCAGCGCCTCTGTGACGTCCGGCGTGGTTAAGGCATCCGCGGGATGTGCGTTTCGCATTCCTTTCATGCGATGTGATACGCTCAGCTCTGCGACAAAATCCTTGAAAAAATCTGGCTATCAGATTGTCGGTCTAGACGTCGGCGAAAAAACCATCAGTCTTTATGAATGGGTCCCTCAAACACCCGTTGTGATTGTCTTAGGATCAGAACAGCGCGGAATTGAACGAGAAATTCGAAATCAATGCGATCACTTAATGAAGATTCCCATGGAAACTGGATTTGACTCATTAAATGTCAGCCATGCCGCCAGCATCGCACTCAGTTGGTTGCGACAAAAAATTTCATCGACACAAAATTGAACACTTTTGACGAATTTATTCCAACCTCGACCTTTTTCTGCTCTGCATCAAGTCTTTGACACTCGTTAAGCCATTGTAAATCTAGGGCAACTTTAGTTCTGACGCGGGGCACCGCGCTTGCACCATGGCCCCCCCAGTCGGGCATTTTTGCCCGACATCAACGAGGGAGGTTGGGGATGAACTGTAAGAATCTGAATATCGGTCTCATTACCGGACTCATGACGATCACTCAGGCTATGGCGGAATTTAAACCGTCGATGGTGGGCGCTGCTGTTACTACGCCAAAGGCCCAGGTGACTGTAATACAAGGACGAGCGCCAAGTATCGCCTTGAGTATTTCGGATGCTGTAAAGAATACTCCCTATAATCTTTCTTCAAATCCAACGGTTGTTGGCAAAGTACTTGTGAAATTAGCCGAAGCGCCTGCAGACACCTACAACATTAATTTAGTTGGCGAAGTTGGTTTGAAAATGGTCGATGCAAACGGAGTGATTTATACCCTTGCATCCGTGAACACGATGGGCACGATCTGTTCAATCGTCAGCTGCACATACCAGGGCATATTGGATCTGAGCACCTTCAAAGGCGGCGCCTACAAAATTTTTGCGTACGCTAAAAGCTTGGGAGGGCTGACCGGAAAGACAACTGAATTTGCCATTAATCTTCCAAAGCCAATTGTTGCACCTTCTATATCTCTGACGTCACCTGCAGACGGATCAACCGTTGCTGGATCCATCTCGATCGCCTTCAATTCGCCAAACAATGTGGCGATTACGTCAGTCACAGTGACGCTGGATGGAAACACGATTTTTACAGGTAAGAATTCACCCGCCACATTTAATCTTGATACGCGTTCGATCGCCAATGGATCTCACGTGCTCAAGGCGACTGCAACCGATATCAATAACAGCAAGGCAGAGTCTCCGAGCGTCACAATAAAAGTGAGCAACGCCATTCAAATCTCAGCAGCGATTACTCCTAATCCAATTTCTGGAGGCTCGCCCATTCTTAATCTCAACGACGCGAATACGAACAATAATGTATTCATTGCTCAAAGCGGATCAAATATCCTCGTGAGCTCCGACAATATCCAGTGGACCACTCATAAGGGGCCCTTCCAGCAGATCATTTACCGCGGAAATGCGGGTGTGCATAACGTCAGCGTGTTGAGCTCTGTTGCAATTGAAAATACAATTTACTGCGCGGCCGGCTGCTCGATTTCTGCTTCCGGCAGTCTGCGCAATACGATCGTCACAATTGACCCGGCCGTCACACACAAAGCATCTACCATTTCCGGAAATTCAAAAACAAGTGTATGGGCGCCATCGATGGATACAGTTTCAGGAGTTTCTGGAATTCGACTGCATCGGCTTGATCAGATTTCGTATCCTGCTGAACCGTCGGATATTAATAAATACGGAAACGCGGTAGATCGCAGCGCTTATCCTCTTTGGGGTCTGAATCCCTCGATGAGCGACGTGAATCAAGGATCCATCGGCGATTGCTATTTCCTTGCACCACTGGCTTCAATGGCAGGCGGCGCTGTTCCAAATACTTCTGTGAAGATCGGAAATATCGATGCACTTCGCGAACTCGCCGTTGAATTACCGAACGGTACTGTTCTTACTCAGTGGCGTGACAAGAAAGTAGCAAATAAATTTCTGGGAATCGTCGTCACGAAAAAACTCTCGCCCTATTTCTCGTCAACATCACCTAAGTATGGTTGGGACATGAAAGGCATTTGGGTTCCCGTTCTTGAAAAGGCATGGGCCTACTACCGATCCGGTCAAAATACATACGCCTCAACTGAAGGCGGATATCTTTGGGAAGATGTTCAAGCGTTTGGATACACAGATAGATATGACTATAACTCAAATGGCCAATGGTATAGCGGATCAAACTATCAACTCGTTCCACTAAATAATTGGAAGACCGCTGTGAATACCGCTCAAGCAAGTAAGCAGGTTGTCACGCTCGCTTCTGTTCAGGCAAACAAAGGAGTCGTCATCGGGGGCCATGCCTATTCATTCCTCTGGATCCGCCAACAAAACGGACAATCCATCTATACAGTTCGAAATCCTTGGGGCTATGATCCTTCAGGTGGCGTGGGCGGCGGCGTCCTCGAACTGACGGAATCGCAATTCATGTCAGGATATTCGATGGAAGATTATTCAACCAATATGCCGAAATAATTATATCGAAATAAGTATTCCGTTAACGCGGCGGAACGAGATTGTTCGAAGAATTCTTCGACGCTCGTCTCCGCCTAAAATAAATATATATACTGATCAGCAACGTGGTGATTCCTAGAACGGAATAATAAATCCAAGCTGATTCACTTGAGCGAAGTAATGTCGCGCCAGAGCTCAGATCTTTCTGATCCGTTTTTTTAGAAAATGAAGTCGGATTTAAATCGCTTTCTCCCGATTCTTTTTTTGTCGACTTTGAAGCATCCATGCCTGCTTTACCTTCGACCAAAAACTTTTCAGCGATCTCCCGAATACTTTTAAGCTTTTTCTCGAGAAGCTTCTTGCTGCTGCCGCGTCGAATGAGATCATCGAGCTGATCAACCGCTTTTTTTGCCGCAGCCATCCATTCTAGAGCACGCTGACGCTCACCCATCGGTGTACCAATGCGAGCATCAAATCGAAATTCGTCTGTATCAGGAAGTGGCGGCCGTCCCTCGGGATCATTCTTCATGATCATCCTCAAGGCATCCACCGCGGCCAGCGACGTTGAATTTTCGTTGAGCTCATTCTGATCATCTTGCTCTGCGGCTTTCAGCAAATAATCAACTGACTCAGGAATATAGGCGTTTTCAAGCCCCTGAATCAGAGACATTCGTAGTGCAGTATCATTCGAATTGCGAATGGGATTTGTGATCTGCTCATCATAGAGCCTTCGTGCATCATCCGTCAGATTTCCAGACTCATCTTTTGAAAACTTTCCACTTTCAGAAAGGGCTCGATTCTGAATGGCGGTTGTCAGATCTGACGGATTTCGAACAATATCTGACAATAGCGCAAACAGAGCGCCTCGCTCTTCGGCCGTTTGCGAGTAAGGCACCCAATTAATCGGGCCATCTTCCTGCAGCAAGCGCACAACCGTGACGCGATCCACTGTTTCGGCGTTTACGTTTAGGCGAAATCCGATCAACACAAAAAAAGATAAAATCAGAAATTGTCTTAGTATCATGAAGGCATTTTCTCAGAATTGATTGAATAATGTTAGAAAAATGAAGTGATAAATAGATGCCGACTGTCGTAATAAACACCCATGGCCAGGCCGCACGAAACAAAAACGACATACGGATCCGCAGATATTTATTGGGCGCATCAAGATCATCCCCACGCCAACGACTGGCCCTACTGGTTACAAAAATATGGAATTGGCGCAGGCTCTTTTGAGAAAAATGAATTTGGGAAACCGCATCTTGTGACGCGAGAATTGCATTTCAACCGAAGTCACTCTGGAAACTATATCGCGTACGCTGTTTCAAAAACTCACGAGGTAGGAATTGATATCGAATATCTCGAGCGACAACGCAACGCCGAAGGTATACTCCAAAAGTTTTTTCATCCGGAACAACTAAATATTTTTCGGCGACTAGATCCAAAATCGGCCCATATCTATTTTCTTCAGCTTTGGACTTTCCACGAAGCGCTTATTAAACTGCGCGGCATCTCAGCCTACAGCCCAAGTGAAGTGAGAGAATTGTCGACACAGATTGATCAGCGCCTCGAACTTTCTGATGCCGGGGTCTTGCTCATCGAGGCTCCAGATAACTATATCGCCGCCTTGGCTATTGCGACCACTGCCCGCACTCCAATACGCTCAATAAACAATCGTAGAGATTAATTACTGTTTGACCCAGGCATCACAGAAGTTTTTCGTCTTATCTCGTAGTCGAAGAATCTTTCCCGAAGTCGTATAGGTATATTCATAAGATTTCACCAACCCTTGTTGGAGGGCTGTTTTTTCCTGCTCGGTATTTCCAGTACAGTTACTAAGGTCTGCCGAAGAGAAGTCAAACTTTACGCTTTGATCCGAGCCAATCGTTAAATTATATATGCGCTTAATTACCTGATTAATTTTGCCACTAGAATCTTTGCATCCACCTGCCGGATTTTGATGCGTCGCGTGATTGCCAGTGACCATTAGTTTTTCATTTTGATCTACGTCGGAAGCAACCTTTTCATCGGTGTCTGAGCATTCATTGAATGTATAAAAGTAACTGCCATCGAGAGGCCCCGCATTTGTATTCGGTTTCGCAGTGGAATCGCCAGAATTTTCTGAATCTCCACAACCTACGAACATGGAGGAAAACGAAATCAAAACCATCAACTCTAGATACTTCCTAACTTTCATAAAAAATCCTTTCGACTCGGGGTTCGCGCATTCATAATTTACAAGGCTGTATTGCAAGGGCCGTGCCAGCCTGTTCAGAATTTAAAATGCCGCAGCGTTGCCAGATTTTCATGCAGAAGTAGCTGACTTTGTGAAATCCATAGCAGATCGCTTTGATAGCAGAGATTTTGGTATTGATTCCTTCGGAAACGGAGGAGGTTTTTCCAGTGCAAATCACATTCAAAAGCATCTGCTGATGGCGTTTGATATACATGGCAAAGTCTTGGAGAGGCTTCAGTTTTGTTTTCCAAGCTTCTGTCACCCATTGGACTAAAAAGGCTTGGGCGTCTTTGATCTCGTCTTTTGGCTTAAGCGATTCGTAAACTTTCACGATCGCTTCAAGCACTTTAAAATCAATTCGATACACCAAATCATAATCCAACCGAAACATCCGAGCCACGTCTTTCACCGTGACCATTATCGGCAAATCTTTCAGCTCAATCCATTGCTGATCCTGCTTGATCCCTTCTCGATGACAACACGAGCATAGCCGAGGCTGATCGTCGGGGATCACGTCATATATCCACTTCCTTTCCTCCTTGCGTGTTAAAAATCGACTCAAAATAAATCTTGGTTCTTGAAGAGCTGTGAAAATGCGAATCAATTTCTCTTGAGACGTCAAGTCTCCCCCTGCCTAAGCCATGCAAATTTCATAACCCTTTTGAGGGGCTTTACAATTTCATTTTACTAAAAACGACCCACCTAACGCCTACCGCCCTATACAGACCCTGTTAAAACCGGAAGAGTCAAAGATAACGGCGATGTGAATAGTTCATAAGATGCCCCTCGATTTACCTATGAGGCAACGTGATGGGCAAGTCCTTTCCCCAGACGAATGCTCGGCAGTTCGATAAATTTGAATGAAAGATAAGCCATAATATAAGTTGATAAAAATGTAGCAAAAAATGAAATCATAATATTTTCGGATGCCTTTAATGCAAGGCTTCCCATTTCTAATCCAAAAGCCCCGTGAAATAAATAAACGCCGTAGGATGAATTTGCAAAAAACTCGATCGTCTTTTTCCACAATCTGCCAAGATTAAATCGAGCCAAAAAGGCATAACCCAATATAAACGTGAAGATCGCGAGGTAATAGCTTGTCAGGTATCGATCCGACTTTTCCTGATACGCAATTTTGCAAATCGGAATGAGTGCCACCAAAATAAGTATTGTATACGAGATCAACTGTGCGCGTGTGATCCGCCTTCCATGATCTCGAAAAGCATCGCCAAGAAACATAACAGTCAGTCCAAGAAAAGTTTGTTCTGGCATATCTCGATGCAAATGAGCTTTTACCAAAGCAAAAATAAACGCGCCGACAAGTGAAAGCGCGATCATCATAAAATTACGTTCCAATCGATTGATCATAAAAAGGACGACGCAGAGAATATAAAATGTAAGTTCAATTTGTAGTGTCCAGAAAGCACCGATCACATCATCGATGCCAAAAAATTTATGAAACATCGTAAGATTTGCCATAATCTGGCTGAGATAAAGAGGGCTCTGCACACCAATACAAAGATGAAAAATGCTCAGGTGAAAGATAACAAACAATGATATTGAAAGCCAATAGACGGGATAGAGTCTAAAAAATCGATGGATGATAAATCGCTTAGGCTGAAGATTGGGATATGAGCGCAGACTGGCAGGAATTAGAAATCCACTAATGCAAAAAAACATAACAACGGCGTATTTTCCAAGATCAATGAAACCCAAAACGAACCAATATGTAAAACTTCCCGGCTCAATACTTTGTGTAGAGTAATTATTGATAACATGAAGATGCCAATGAAAATAAACAACGAGTGGTGCGGCCAGCCCTCTCAAAAGATCGATAAAGAGAAAATTATCTCCTTGCGCCGGTGTATTAATTTGAGGGCTGTTTATCGCGTGCTCCATGATTTTTCCATTAGTCTTGTGAGGCTAAGATAATCATAAAGTCAAATCAATGAGGATTCGACAAGTTTTCGTGAAGTGATTAGTTGTCCTGTCCGGGCGGGGGTGGCTTCAGGCTTTTGTTCCTTTGATTCTTTGAAAAGTTTCTTTCCTTCTTCAACTACTTCTTCGCAGCACGTTGCAAAGCATTCTGCGAGAAATTCAATCATGGGATGAAGTGACTCAAGCTTTCGGCTCTGACGAATTGCCATGTAATACTGGTTTCGATTCCTCATAACGACAGTTTCGCTCGGAATGTATCGGACGATTTCTTCACCCGAATTTAATAACAGTAAATGTTGAAACAGACGAACCGTTCGACCATTTCCGTCGGCAAACGGAGGAATCATCACGGCGATAAGATGAAAGCCGAATGCTCGTGCATAGGCATTTTCACCTTCAGTTTCTCTAAGCCATTCCCAGAGCACATCCATCAAAAAAAGGAGTTGGTGGGGTTCAGGACCATCATCAATTTTTTTATGGGTTGATTCATCGAAAATGGAAACTGGGATCGTTCGGATTCTTCCGCATTGCTTTGGATCGATTACGTCTTTCGTTACTAGTTTCTGCAGGTCGCAAAAGTCTCGTGCAGATGGCAGAGATTTCTCTTTGGCGAGTGTTTCTGCATAACTGAGAGCTTGCTTTTATTTGAGCCTGTCGGAGAAGTTTCAGTTCAATGGGAGTCGAAAGAAACCAGCGTGTTTTGGCGGAAATACAAATTTGGGCTTAAGATTAGGAACTTACGTTGGTAAAAAATAAAAAACCCCACAAACCGAAGTTCGTGGGGTGATACAAAAAACTTAGGGCTCAAACAGAGCCCTAAACAAATGGTTGCAGGGATTGGATTTGAACCAATGACCTTCGGGTTATGAGCCCGACGAGCTACCAGGCTGCTCCACCCTGCGATGAACCACTGTGAAGCGAGAGTGCCCAAAATTCAAAGTGCTTGCAACCTCAAAAACTAGCTTTCAACTGATTGTGCCGATCTATCGGCTTAAGCCCAAGAACCCGTCGATTCCAAACAGCGGAGCCAAACTCACTCGCCGACCTTAAACTTCGGATCAAGGGCCAGTTTTTTGATCTGCTCCAAAATTGCGTTCTCCTTGAGGGAACTCGATTCGGTTTTGACCCATGTATAAACTCCGCCACGAGCATCCACGCCGGCTGTCACCATATCGTCCAAATATTGCTCAACAACTCGAATCGAGACTCGAACCTGATTGAATCGATTCTCGCCTGTCACATAGACGAAGAGTTTATATCGAATCACATAAGGCACGCGATTCACATCAAAGCCATGAAATAAAGTATCCGACTTGCCTCGAATCCAGTCGGTCACCATATAACCTTTTGCTAGACTTCCCTCAGCGTCCTTCTTCAAAATCGGAAATTTTCCTAACGCAGCTTGCGCAGCTCCCCACACTCGCAAAAAATTAGAAGGAATTACAAGCTCCGTCGATTTGCGATCAATTTCAACACGACCTGGCTCTTGGTAGTCTTTATTCCAACAGCCAACAGATAAAAGTGAAAAACTAAAGATAAGCAGTATTCTTAACATGAGCGTCAGGCCCCCCGCTTCAATCTTATCAGATTCCGAGGCTCTGCCGCCCGGCATCAAATCCTTTTTCGCTTATCCAGCCTAAACTTTGAGATTTTTTTTAACAGACCCTGCCGCGTTATCTGAAAAAGTTCAGCAACACGGGATTTGTTCCAATGATATTTTGTGAGGGCATCGCTCACAATCTTCTTCTCATATTCATCAACGATTGCTTTAAGCGTCATCCCCTTTTCAATCTCATCAATCGGAGAGAGCGATTCAACAATCTTTGCGCTGAGGTCCGCAATTTCAATAAGACTATGCGATTCTTTCAGCGCCACGAGTCTTTCTACTTCATTTCGAAGCTCACGAATATTTCCCGGAAATGCATGCGCCGTTAATTTCTCTAACGAATCCGCCTTCCACTGAATTCCTTCCTTACGCATCGTCTTCATAAATTCTTGCAAAAAATGTTCTGCCAACAATGAAATATCTTCTTTGCGCTGTCGCAGAGGCGGCAACTCAATCTCCATCACGTTGAGCAAGAGATATAATTCTTCACGAAAGGCTCCCATCTGAACCAATCTTTTGAGATTTCGTTGTGTCGAAGCAATGATACGAACATCAAATGGAATCGCTGAGTTCCCCCCAAGATGGGCATAACTTTTTTCATGCATGACCCTTAGAATTTTATGCTGAAGCGCCAGACTGAGATCGGCAATTTCACCGAGAAAAAGAGTTCCGCCCTTACACTGATCGAAAAGCCCTTCCTTTGCTGTATACGCTCCGATGAATGCGCCCTTTTCGTATCCGAAAATCTCAGCTTCTAGCAAATTTTCAGCCACCGCAGAGCAATGCAAAGATTTGAAAACAGCATTTTTGCGAAGGCTCATTTCATGCAACATTCCTGCAACCAATTCTCGTCCAGTACCTGGCTCCCCTGTGATGAGAATCGGCGTATTGGCCTGCGCCATTTGTGGAAATCGCTTGAGTAAATTCTTGAGAGGCGGATGAGCTGTAACGATTTGGCTGAATGTTTGCTTGTGAATCGAATCTTCTCGTTCTTTTGCAGAAAGCGATTCATTTAAAAACTGCGCTACCTCGTTTGCAATCAGCTCGAGCATCTGGACAACGATCAATCGCTTGTCAGTGCTAAAATGTGGAAGAGCTCGCCACTCCTTCACGGCAAGTGGCGTATCTTTCGCATCCAACATCAGCACCTTGAATCGCTCCGTCAGAACCACGTCGGCAACACTCTGACTATCCAGCACAAAACCCTTCATCAAAAGAAAACCGATTTTCTCGCCTTGCAATACAATCGGCACAATGGCCTGCGACAAACCTAGCGAGTTTGTTTTGAAAAGGGACTCTTGCAGTCGATAGCTTTCTTCGATCATGTCTGCATCACATTGGTTCAAAATCTCTCGCCCGACTTCGTTCGAGAGAATTCGTCGCACGATCGGATAATCGTCCTTCAACCACATGGGAACATGCACCCAAACTCGGTCTCCGTTAGTTCTGAGTTCCTTTCGAACAAGAGTGATATGTTGAATTCCTAAATGTCGAAGCGCCTGAGACAAAGATTGTGGAGCTCTCAATTTCTCGAGCCGATTCCAATCCACTTTTTCCAAAAATTTTCTGAACGTGTCTTTCTGCAAATCTGAATCTGCCTTGGTCATCAGCTCCTCCCTTAAGCTACCTTCTCAAAGGCTACCGCAATTCCCTGGCCGCCGCCAATACATGCCGCGCCAATGGCTCGACGTGCCCGCCCATCTGAAATTAAGTGCGAAATATGAGTACTGATCCGCGATCCGGTAGCTCCTAGTGGATGTCCAATACTGATCCCACTTCCATGCGGATTGAGTTGCTCATCGCTTAAATGAAGCTCTTTTTTTACTGCGAGAATTTGCGCTGCAAACGCTTCATTCACTTCAAGATAATCAATGTCTTTGAGTTCCCATTGAAGCTCACTCAATAGCTTGCGAATGGCACTCACGGGCCCAATTCCCATGCGTGTGGGATCACATCCGACTGTTTGAAATCCAACAACTTTTGCAAGAGCCTTCGAATTATTTTTGTTGGCCCATGCTTTCATGTATTTTTCATCTGCAACGATTAATGCGGCTGCTGCATCATTCATTCCAGAGGCATTTGCCGCTGTGGTGACGCCACCAAAGACAGGCTTTAACTTAGCTAGTTTTTCATACGTTGAATCAGCTCTGATATGTTCATCTCGATCAAAGAGAGTCCCATCTTTCTGGGGAACGCCGACAATTTCATTCTTTACGCCACCCGAAAGGCGCATTTGATTTGCGCGCTGATGACTCAACAATGCCCATCGATCACAATCCTCTCTTGAGATTCCAAAATCCTTTGCCAAATTTTCGGCGGTCTGGCCCATCGACATCTTCGCATGTTGATCGTAGAGAGCCTCCCAAAGTGAATCAATCGTTTGAGGAGGCTGTGCAAATCTCCACCCCTCTCTCGTATTTCTAAGAATCAACGGAGTCTGCGACATATTCTCGGCGCCGCCCACAAGACAGGGCCCACTCGCCGTCCAAAGCGCAGCCTGCACAATCGATTCAAAACCAGATCCGCAGAGGCGATTGACGGTGAGACTCCCTGCGCTTTGATGAACTCCAGATTTGAGTGCGATATGCCGAGCCAAGTACGCTCCGTCAGGGCCACTCATCGAACATACATGGCCAAAAATCGTCTGTGAAATTTCTGATCCGTCGACTTTTGAATCCTGAAGGGCGGCCTGCGCGGCAATGACCCCAAGCTCAACCGCCGACACCGTCTTCAAGGTTCCCAGAAAGGTGCCGACTGGCGTTCGTTTTGCCGACAACACATATAATTCTATTTTCATCTTGGAGAATCCTCTCGATTATTTTTCAATGCCCAATCATCCAGCTTTTCTTTCAAATCATTCTGATCAAAAACTAAAACCGCAGAAACAGTCATTTTCGAAAATTTTCCCATTTTCGACTCATCGGTTGCGACATCTGAAAGCCACTGAGGGTCAACAAATTCAACGGGAGGAAGTTCCGCTTTCGTTTCTTGCGGGATCGACTTCAGGGTATTGAACATTGTCGAAATATCTTCCCGCGTCTTTTCGCGGATCACTCTTTCCTTTGGTTTTGGAGCTGCACGCTCGCTCTGAGATTTGTTGGCGACGAAAAACGACATCTCCGACGATTCTTCCGGCTGCTGTGCACTCAACGATTCACGCATCACCCGAAGTGCTTCGGATCGAGTCGATTTGCGGTTCAGCAACCATTTCGCCAGATAACCCCCGCCAAGGATCAATACTCCCAATACAAGCACAGATTCGGCCGTATGCAGCTCAATCCACTGCGTCGCGTCATTCCAAAACTGACTCAGACTTCGTCCCACAACATAAAGAATCATTGTCAGAAAATGCCGATCTTCTTGCACCGCTTGAGTCCCCTTCTAGTCAGTATAGACAAGACTCTCATTTATGGCTTTATTCTTGATATGAAATTCTTTTTAGATACCGCGAATGTGACTGAAATTGAAACCGCATGGGCGACGGGCCTTATTGATGGTGTAACCACAAATCCTAGTCTCGTTGCCAAGGAAGGCAAAAGTTTTTCAGAGATGCTGAAGCAAATCGCCTCGATTGTGAACGGCCCGATCAGCGCTGAAGTTGTCTCGACCGATTACAAAGACATGCTGAAAGAAGCAGAACCTCTGCTCGCCATCAGCGAAAATATCGTCATTAAAGTGCCTTTAACCCCAGACGGATTGCGAGCCTGTTCGGAGCTGACGAAAAAGGGAAAGAAAGTGAATGTTACGCTTTGCTTTTCAGCTGCTCAAGCACTTCTGGCCGCCAAAGTAAATGCGACCTATATCTCTCCCTTCATTGGACGGCTCGACGATATCTCTGAAAATGGAATGAATCTCATTCGAGATATTGTGACGATCTACAAAAATTATGGATTCAAAACCCAGGTCCTCGCAGCGAGCATTCGCCATCCCATGCATGTCGTGGATGCTGCACTCCTGGGCGCGCATGTTGGAACTATGCCCTACTCCGTTTTAAAAATGCTCTATCAACATCCACTCACTGATAGAGGGCTCGAAAAATTTCTTGCCGATTGGGCTAAAGCCAAGAGCTAGGGACAGGTCGTCGAAGCGGGGCCTGTACCCGGACAAGACAAACACGCAGATTGGCCTGATGATGGCTGGTAAGTGTCTGGCGCGCACGCGAGACAAACTGTCGATCCATAACTGGCTGTAAACCTTCCCGCCGAACATGGCGAACATGCAGAGGATCCAGTGGTTGAATTAAAGGTCCCCAAACCGCAGGGAGAGCACGATGACGCACCGGATGAGGAATATTCACCAGGTCCACAATCCGTACATGCGGTCTGCCCCGTGCTGCTCGCGAATTTTCCGGCATCGCAGGCCGTGCAGGTTGTCGCACCCGCAGAGTTCGAGTAGTGGCCCGTCGAACAACTGGTACACACGCTGGCCCCATAAGTATTCATATAGGTTCCAGGTGTACATGAAAGACAAATCGACGAACCTGCAGATGGTCCATAGGTTCCCACATTGCAACTGATGCACGATGTCAAGCCGGTGACATTGCCGTAAGTTCCCACTGGGCAGCTCGGGCAAGAGGATGCGCCCTCAGTAGAAGCGTAGCGCCCCAATTCACAGGGGTCGCAAGAAGTCTGTCCGGTTGTGCTGGCGAATCTGCCAGCTGAGCACGCAGTGCATGGTGCACGCCCCGTGGTCGCGTTAAAAGATCCTAACGCGCATCCATAGTTGGCGAATGCGGCAACATAGAAGTCTGAATTATAGTAACGGCAGGTCACGTTCGGATCTCCCTCTGTGTAAACCGTCGTCACGCCAGATGTTGTCCATGCATCAGTCGCCTCAGTAAAACGCATACACTCACACGAGCAGGTCGACGTGCAGGCTGTGCGACTGCACGGCATTTCGACTGAAAATCCATTCCCGGAAGTTGTGAACGAAGTGATATCAGTCGCGTTGCTTTGCGTGACCGACACCCGAGATACTGCCGAAAGGACGGGCGTTGAATTTCCCGTTCCGTAATCAAAATAAAATGTCGGGCTCACAGAAAACCGAACTAAAAATGGCCCCGTCAATGACTGCATCAAATCTGCATCCGCAATCGCGGAGAAGGTCTCCGCCCCCACTGTCGTTGACAACGTAAGATCCGCAGAACCTCCGAAATACTTCATCAGCAAATACACATTTGAAATGCTATGAGAATACGACTGCCCGTCGGTTACAGAAGAACTCGCATTATCGTAGAGCGTATCAATGGAACTGAATAAAGCCTCAATATCCGCTGCACTGTACGGAGGCCCATCAATCTCGTCTGTTGACGCTGGCACATCAGTTGAGCTATCGCTGCACGCCTGCAGCAGACAAAAAAATATCACAGAAAGAAATCGAATCGAAAATATAGAAAGAATCCCCATTGAATTATTCTAACGGGCGATCGCTAAAAACGAGAAGAAAGAAAAATTTTAATGCACGGCGCTCGACGAATTCAACGAGCACTGAGCAAACTGATCCAGACTCTTGATTAAATTTGGATTATCCAGGGCCAAAATCTTGGAGACCTGAGAGTGATTCTGCATCCAGATATTCCGAAAGGCAGTTGCCCGATCACTCTCATCGCAGTTACCTAATCTCTGACCAATCACTTCAAGAAAACTGGAACGCGTCATAGAATACTGAGGATCTTTCAGAAGCAACTGAAGCCAAACGACAAGGCCATCGTATATGCGACCGCTAGATACATAAGCCAAGCCTAAATTGTAATGGGCAGATGAAATACTCGGATCGCGAGCCAAAGATTTTTCAAAGAGAGGAATGGCCTCAGATAAACGCCCCTGCCGTGCTCGCAAGCTACCAAGGTTGTTGAGCGCTTCGGCGTACTCCGGCTGCAAGCGGATCGCCGCTTCATAGTGAAGAGCAGCTTCGGCCAAGTTTCCTTTTTGATCCAGAAACGAACCCAAATTCGTATGCGCCATGAAATTATCCGGAGACGTCTCTAAGGCATGTCTAAAAATGGTCTCAGTATTTCTCCAGGCCGGCATTTGCCACCACGAAATAGCTGAAACAAAAAAGACAAACCCATATCCGACCAACTGCGTTCGACGCTCCGGCCATTCCAATTGCCTTAAAGCTGAAAGGCCCACGATGATCAAACCCATATGCGGAAGCATTGTCCAACGATCCGCAAAAATTTGTCCGCCAATTTGAACAAATCCAGACAGAGGCAAAGCGGCAATCAGAAACCACAACCATCCAAACCAAATATGAGGATTCCGTTGTCTCGCGTGAAAGCAAAGAATGGTTGACGCAAGAAGTCCCATAAATATTCCACTGGCAATTCCTGGTGTTGAAGAATGCCAGGGATAGAAGATCGAGGTCTCGAACGGAAAGAAAAACTTTCCCCAATAGGCCCCCATACTCACAAATCCGTTCTCCAACCGCTCCAGGACTGAAAATGTCTTCAGGGCTCCCGCCTGCCTCTGAGAAAATAAAACGATTGCAGAAAAAATCGATGCCAGTGTAACAAGAGCGCCAATTCTTTTCAGGCGAATCGAAATCGTAGAAGTCGAAGGCTCAATAAGAAGAAGCAGAAAAGGTAAAGTCACGAAGGTCGGCTTCGCCAGTAAGCTCAAAGCGTATGATGCGAGCAAAGCCACCCACCACCATAACTTTGATTTCAATCTGAAATCTGACCAAGTATAAATGAGAATCGTCAGAAGACCGAAGAATGTGCTCAAAACATCTTTTCTCTCCGTGATCCACACAACCGACTCAAGCCGCATTGGATGGAGTCCAAAAAATAAAGCGCCAATCAACGAAAGAGAAACATCAAATGACAAGCGTCGAAGTAAGAGAAAGACCCAAAGAGTATTCAGGGAATGTAGAAGCAAATTCATCAGATGATGCCCGAAGGGATCGAGACCAAACAAAGAAACATCCAACATATGCGAAATCCACGTGATGGGATGCCAGTGCCCCATATGCGTTGTCGAAAAAGCCCAACGCAGTCCATCCCAGCTCAAGCCATGGTTCACGAAGGCGTTTTCCACGACATAGCCGGGATCGTCTAAATTAATGAAATCAAAGGATAAGATATCTTGAAAAAAAATAATCAATCCAATGGGAATTAAGAACCAAAGAATTTTTTCGAAGTTCTGCTTCACAAGTCTTTCATCGAATTAAAAGCTGGGAAAAGCCTTCCTTCAACAGACCGAACAATACCAAACTCAATTGAGCAGCAGGAGGCCCCTCACGACGAAATTTCTCAAGCGAATACCTCTCACAAAACGAATGCAGTTTCTCAAAGACCAAATGTTCTTGAAGTTTCACTGCCTCAAGCGGTAATCGAACCTTGAGCGGCCAAATCCAAAGGCCTGATACGACCATTTGAGCTGATTGAATGATTCCACTCTGTGCGTATCCACTCACCGCGAGAACAATACCAGAATTCTCCGTTGAAATTTTTGGAGTCAAACTTCGATAGAAATTAAAACCTCCCGCTCGATGAAGTGAATCTTCTGGCAGTATGACCTTCATTAGAAGGTTCTCGGAGTTAGTCACAGCGTTGCGACAAACCAATTTTTTTCCATCGGCTCCTATGCGTTCCCGTTCACCGTCATAAAATTTTTCAATATCCATCACTTCTTCGCGCCCGGGCTCCCCACTCTTTCCGCGAAACCGAATGCGGACCTGAGCTTCAAGCGCCGCCAGTGTCACGATCAACGGGCTGTGATAAGCACCCCAGGACAATTCTCCGCCTACCGTCCGACGATTTCTCACCTGCGGCGTACTCGTTGCAGAGGCTGCCGCTGCAAGTGCTGGAGCGTACCTTAAGACAAAAGGGTCGACTTCAAGATCACAAATTCGCGCCGTTGCGCCAATGATATAGCGTTTGTATTCTTCCCTGCATTCACTCAAAGCTTCCAAATGCCCTATATGAAGAATGCCCTTGTATTTTGGATCAAGTTCTCGAGGAAACTGATTATAAAAACGAAGTAAGTGTGTCATCCCAGCACAAATTTTTAGCTCTGCACCGCGACTGTCCATTGCCTCGTATACTTCAGATAAATAATGTGGGTTTACAAATTCCATTTATTCTTTCCTAGCGCCTTTTTGTCACGCTCATACGAGCGGATCCTTCCGATGCCGGAGGAAGTGCAACTCCTTCTATCGCATCAATCACACGCTGATATCCAGCACACGCACACAGATGTCCTTTTAGAGCTTCTCGAATTTCCAATCGATTTGGATTTTGATTTTCTTCAAGTAATTTGGTTCCGGTCATAATCATACCGGGAGTGCAAAAACCACATTCAATCGCTGATGTCGTCAAAAAGCTTTCTTGTAAGGGAGTAAACTGATCTTTTTCGTTGATTCCCTCAATCGTGATCACTTCGTGTCCGGAAATCTGGCCCATCAATATCAAGCAAGCATTCGCCACTTTTCCATCGACCCAAACCGTGCAGGCCCCGCATTTTCCACCTCGGCAACCTTCCTTCAATCCTAAAAGACGCAGATCTTTTCGCAAGAAATCAAGAAGACGCGCAAAAGGTGAGACTTCTGAACGAAGCGGCCGACCATTAAGTACCCATTCGATTATCACAGTAACACCTCAGCTCCTTCGAAATGGAATAGTATGCACTTGGTTCATTTTTTTCTTCGGATACATAAATTCAAGAGACATTGGGATTGTATCCAAAGACATTTCCTTGGCGTCAGCAATTGCATTCACCAAACTGGCAAGAACTGTAGACATCATCACAGCCGTCACACCACGCGACCCAAAATATTGAGGAGCCTTTTCGGAATAATCCTTGAGAGGATAATCAATCGTCACCAACGATACCTCTTGCGGCTCATCGATTGTCGTGGGAATCGGCTGTTCTTCTGATCCATCGCTCGAAAATAATGCGGCGATCGCCCACGAAGCCGATGCATCCAGTTGCACTTCCAATCCACGAGCATACAAGACAGGGCCAGCATCCAACACAACCTTGACGGATTCCACTCTTAATTCTCCGGTCAGCGGATGAAACGCCACTCGGGCAATGGCACCTGCGGAACAGCCATGTGGCTTTTCCACATCCTTCAAGGTAAAAGACGATTTCAAATCATTATGCCCATGGGTAAAGGCCAATTCTCGGTATCCCATTTTCCGATTTGCTTTTTGATCAACCACAGCGCCATCTTGCAAAACAATATCATCACTATTTAATTTCTTCTCAGCAGCGCCGATGATCTTCTTTTTAAGATCCGCTGCCGCATGCCATGTGGCTTGGGCCAAATAATAAAACTCTGGATAAGTTTCGCGGCGTGCCGCTTTTTCAAAACCGGGTCGCATTTTACCTTCGACCGTAAATGCTTTTGGATGCGTCTTCAGAACAGTCGCAGCCACTTCAGACAACGCACCCTTTAAATGCAAATCGAGCGTAAGGTTGGAGGTACGGATGACGAAGGTCCCCGATGCTAATAGATCAATCGACACTTCAGAATGATCAAATTCTTTCAGAAATGTAGGATGAAAATACTGAAAACCAAAACCCCGACCAATGATTTCTTTCTCGGCCCATACTGGACGATTTCGATCGATCTGCAACAATTTAAATGGACGCTCTAACTTCTCAACTTCCGAAAGAACTTTAGACCCCATTTCACAGTGGGTTCCAATATTGAGCTGCCGAAATTCAAGTGGAGAAATCTCCAATTGCTTTGCAGCTTTCTCCATCAGTTGCTCGGTCACCCACGTGATTGCCGTCAGGCCTTCACCTTTTAACGCACGTCGTGGATGCGTATTGGTGATGACGACTTCACCCGAAATATCGACAGCCTTAAAATCATAGATCGACACCGCATGCTCCAGAGTTTTCTGGAGCGTCGCTTGGGAACTTCCCTCATAGGAACCGGCATCCAAAGTGATATGCCCTTTCAAGCCGACGGTCTTTTTTGTGGCTCGATCCACAAGAAGCGACAGCGATCCATCGTAACCATAGGACCCAATGTCTTGCTCCTTTGGCAAAAATCTGAGGCAGACAGAACGTTTCACAATCGAGGCAGCTAATGCCAAGAACACGATGAGTTCTCGTTGCTGGCGACCTCCGAATTGACCGCCCAAAGGTGACTCCCTGGCAGATATATCATCAAGATCAACACCTAAGACCTCAGATACCCAAACTCGCTGCGATTCACTGAGAAGAGCCCCAATATGAAACTCCATCTTTCCGGCTTCATACGCCACCCAACCGCTTTCAGCCTCGAGATAGCGTGTTTGCAGCGTCGGAAAATGAAAAGGAGCAACCACTTCAATCACATCACCGGCAGGCATCTTGCCCGACTTCAAGCGCTCTTCAAACACCACCTCTCGCACGGCTTTGTCACTCGGTTTCCAATCAATCTTCACGGCCTGCATGGCCAAAGCCAATGTTTCGACGGAATCCGCCACAACAAGCGCGACGGGTTCTCCAACATAGCGGACTTGTTTGTCCGCAAGAATCAGCTGACTCTTCGCTTTTTTTCCGGAACCAAAGGGCCGGTTGTGAGGAACATCCTTGACCGTAATAATTTTTAAAACCCCCTCGATCTTTTCTGCTGCCGCAGTCTCAATCTTTGAAAAACTTGCAGTTCGATGAGGACTTCGAATGACCCCTACGTAACCGACATTCTCCGGCAACATCGCACTCAAGTAATCCGTCGGATAGAGCGCGTGGCCTCGAACTTTATCTTTTTCTTCGTTCGAATAAAGAGAGAAGAATCGACGTATATAGGTCGTATCCCCAATGGTCATGATGAATTCATGCTCCATTATTCGGACCTCGCGGTCAACAAAACTACGCATTGCTTCATCGTCTTTTATTCGATCCGGCTGCAGGGCGATGAAACAATGAGAATTCCCTTGCAATAGAAAATTTCAGCTCTGACAATAAACACTGGGGGGAAATTTAATGGACCAAGCTACGCCAATTGCTGAACATGCAGCGCAAAGCATGACTTTGATCGAACGGTATCATGCCGGGGGCTTCTTTATGTACCCCATTACGGTCGTTGGAGCTATCGCACTTCTGATCGTGCTCGATAGACTCTATACTTTGTTCGTCAGAACCACTTTTGACAAAACTCAAATTCTGACGGAAGTGAGAAACGCGATTTATTCTGGTTCTTTCTCGCTGATGGGATCCACCATCATTCATCAAATCATTCAGTCTGGATTTAAAGCATTCGAAAAGTCTCAAAAAGATTCTGAAGTGCAGCTGGCGATTGATGCTGCAGCGTCGAAATATTTTCCAATGCTTGAGAAAAGAACGAGCTATCTCTCGATGCTTGCAAATATTTCAACTCTTCTTGGCTTGTTGGGAACCATCTCGGGACTGATCGTCTCTTTCGCTGGCGCCGCAAAGGCCGATCCGAATGCGAAGGCCACTCTGCTGGCTCAAGGTATTTCTGAGGCCATGAACTGTACGGCTTTCGGCTTGCTAGTGGCCATTCCCACGCTCCTTTTTTACGCATTCATTCAAGGCCGCACGCAAAAGATCATCGATGACGTCAACGAAGTCGTCCTTGAAAGCATGAATTTCTTAGTAAGCCACAAAGAAAAATTAAAGCAAAAAGCTTAAAGAAAAAATGACGATAAGGAGATTCTTCCATGCTTGAATTGCTGACTACCGCACGAGATCATCTTGAAGCAGGCGGAGCCTTCATCTATCCCATCCATGCCATTTTGATATTGGCACTGTCGATCGGTTTAGAGCGAATCTATGTGCTCTTTGTTCGATCATCGATGAACGTCGAATCGTTTATCAAGCAACTGAAACCCGTCATTCAACGAAAAGACTTGCAATCAGCCACGCAATATTGCGACTCCATCGGTGCTCCGGCATCGCGCGTTGCAAAGAGCCTCATCGTCAAAGCCATTTCGCATGGAACACGTGAAGATATTGAAGCGATGATCGAGGCTTCACTGGTCAAAGAAAGTCATCCGATTGAACGCAGAACATCCTATCTTTCAATGCTCGCCAATATCGCGACTCTGCTCGGACTGCTCGGTACGATTTCGGGGCTTATCTCATCATTTGCCGCGGCCGCAAAAATCGATCCGTCGCAGAAAGCAGAGCTGCTTGCCAAAGGGATATCCGAAGCGATGAATTGCACAGCGTATGGACTCATCGTCGCGATTTTCGCACTCATTTTGTATGCGCTGCTCCAGGGTAAAACTCAGAGTCTCTTGGATGAACTCAAGGAAGTCGCCTTCGAAACACGAAGTATGCTTCCTTACGAAAAATAAGAATCGAGGAATTCTATGGGCGTTAGTATTGAGTCATCTGGCAAAGGTCGAAAAAGTGTAGATACAGAACTCAACCTCATCCCCTTCATCGACCTACTGTCGGTTTGTATTCTCTTTCTCTTGATGACTGCCGTATGGGTCCAGATTTCAAAAATGTCGGCCTTCAGCCAACCGTCAGGCGAATCAACGATTACGCACAGTGATGTGACCTCCATTTCTCAAGGAAAAGAATCACGAGACTTTGATGTTCTTGTCACTAACGAGGGCGTGAAAGTGATCGAAGACGGAGTGGAACGTGCCTCTTTTGGATTGGCAACTGCACGAGCAGAGCTCACAAAATTGAAGCCGCTGTTCGACAAAAATCAGAATCCAAAAATCAGCCTTCGCGCAGCTGACGATGTCGTCTATGAAGAAGTAATTAAGGTTCTGGATTCACTTTTTTCAATGAAACTCACCCAAGTCACCATCGGGGGAATCTAAGAATGGCGATTATTGCACCAGCAAAGAGAATTAACCCGACGATCAAGAGAAAAACGGGTTTTGAGAGAAAGGGCGTTTACGCCGGTCTTTATCTCACAAGCATGGTCGATATGTTTGCGATCATGGTGATCTTCCTTCTTCAGAGTTTCAGCGCAGACGGTGAACTCGTCATTCTTCCTAAAGGATTGGAACTTCCAAAGGCAGAAAATACAGGCAGTCTCGAACGATCTCCAAGCCTTGTTATCGGCCTCGATCAAGTTCTGCTCGAAGGCAATTTTATTGCTGGCACCCCGCGTGTCGCTGAACAGACCGAATGGAATATTCCAGAACTTCAACAGGCGCTAAAAGATTATCGCGATGCTGAACTAAAAAAAGCCATCGCCAAGGGAACCAGTGAACAAGACGCTTCTAAGACGCTGCAAAAGATCAACGTTTCAGCCGACAGACGACTGCCCTTTCAAGTAGTCAAAAAGGTCATTTACAATGCGGGCTACGCTGGATTTCCGGATTTTCGATTCGCGGTCTTTGCGGGATCTCAAAACCAATAAGCCGAGCCATTCTCTGTTCAACTTGCCGTCTACGGGTAATTTTACTAATGAGAAGTGGTGTTTCATGCTCTTGCGATGTCTATTTGTCTGTCCATTTCCCCAACTCCGTCTGGGGAGAACGATCAGACAGAATTGCTGCGGATCAAACAGGCAATTGCCACCCTTCATCAAATTGAAGAGCTCCCCAACTCTGAAAAATCTGAAGCCGATTTGGTCCAGGTGCCGTGGGCGACGCTGACCATCAGCCTACTGCTCGCCGGATTTCTTCATGAAGTCGACCTCATCCCCGACCATTGGTTTTGGCCCACGACTCTCGGAAGTAGCCTCCTCGGCTTTGGCTATGTCGTCGTTCATGGAGCAGGGCTTGGCCCTATTTCAAAAAAACTGGACGCTATTCATGAAGCGAGGCGTCTCTACAAATCTTTGAGGCCCGGCGAGAAAATCAATTCTGAATTGCTTTCTGAAGCCACTAACTTAATTGTCCGTCTCTCGATATTCGTCGATCATGACAAGCTCAATACGAGTTTCGAACGCTGGCACTATCTGAGAGCAGTGAACTCCTTTCTCACATTCTTTTCCGAACTCGAGTTGCTCGGAATAGATCGACGGCTCCATCGATTTATGAACGAAGCCGTCGACCAGGTTTATCATGCCGTTCAGAGCATCCTGGACAGAGCCCATGACCAGAACGATTTTCCGTTAGCGCGAAAGGCTCTTTCCACCAGAAATCGCATTCTTGGATTCAAAGGCGCGGCAGCCAGAGCCCAGAAGAGGGATAGCTTTGCTGACCTCGCTCGAAAACTAGATATTGCAGAGGACGACTTGACGGAATACACCGACGCTTGGGAGGCCACCCAGCGAAATTCTGTTTCGCGCTATCGTTTTGTGAGCAAGGTCGACCCCCAGTCAAAAAGGATCACTCTTGAGCGAATTATGATTTCCGATGAGATTGTGTTCAGAATCACAACGCCAACCGAGCTGCTGCCCGCAGACCCGGCGGCAGTTCGTCGTCTTGCCGCCTCTGGCAAGGTTGAAGAAAAACTCGGACCTGGGCTCTGGGTTTCGTTTCCTCAATACTCTGAAAATATTTGGACTTATATTGATCCCTCGGAACCAATCCCGCAAAACATGGGATTGATTGCTGTCGCGATAGATCTTGAAGGGACTATTCTTCCTTCGAGACGCCTTTCAGTATTTCCGAATGCTTTTTCCCACTTTGGTGATATCCCGACGAAGTCAATTGCCAAAAAATCAGACGCGCGAGAATTTTACCCTTGGGTAACGAAATGTCTTCAGACTCTTCGAAATTTGCCGCGTTGACTTGAATCCTTGAAGTCCCGTAGAAGTGGGGGCTCAAAGTTGGAGAACGGATTGTATGGGTTTGATTGGGGTTTTGACATTTCAGCTGCTGATCTCGATGACGAGTAATCGTTGGAATGAACGCGAATTTGAAGCGGCCTCTATCACGTGCGTCGATTTTCTGTCTTCACTTTCTCGAAGCGAAGTGATCCAGGATTTTAGTGGTCAACGACTACAACTCAAACTGAAATTACGTCCCCGCGATCAGATTGTCTCAGTCGAGTTGATTCCATTGCCGCTGCAAAATGGCGTTCCGCGTTCAAATTATCTGGCCATGGTTCTCGTCGAACCTGATTTCACCCCGAATGCCGAAGAAACCATTGAAAAAGCCATATGGCTAGACACTTCACCGCTTGATCCTCCTTCAAGAATTTTAGCGTTTTCGAACCGGGGCACAGAACTGCGTACTGTTTTTGATATTGGCCCAACAACCTATTTTGGAGTCATTGGACAAATTCATCAGTGGATACAAAAAAGGAAAGGGAGGCCCGAAGAACCGCCAGGCGCTGTTGCCTACCCCGTGCCTCAATATCGAATGGCTCCAATTCTCTCGCTTGAATGGATAAGAAAGTCAGCGACGGACTATGCACTTGCAGCCAACTTTGAAAGACGCGCCAATGAGCGAGTGGCACACCAAGCGATTCTGCGGTCTAAGTTGAAACGAGATTCTACCGATGTCATGACTACTTTTGATGATGAGATAGAATACGATGGATATCATCCATTGATACTGCTCGAACCAGATCCAGCCTCTGGTGCCAATGAAACTGAGCTCGTCATCAAACGAATAGAGATTCCTCGGAGTAGATCACTTCCTATTCCTTGAAGTCGTAGATGCTGTCAAATCGACGTGAGGAGTTTCAAAGCTTCATATGCGGCATATTTCTGATTCAGTTCTCGCGCAAATGGTAACGTCAATTTTTTCGTGAGAGTTTTTCGTTGTGACGACGCTGCAATCCAAATTGTTCCAACGGGCTTCTGTTTTGTCCCACCCGTTGGTCCTGCGATGCCAGAAATAGCCACGCTTTTGGTCGCACGGCTTCTCTTCAATGCTCCTTGCGCCATTTCACGGACCACCTGCTCACTCACAGCACCGTGCTTTTTAAGAGATTCCTCACTCACTCCAAGCAAATCAATCTTCGCCTGATTGCTATAGGTGATAAAACTGCGATCCAGAACTGCCGAGGAGCCGGACACTTTTGTGATCATCGAAGAAACAAGCCCCCCCGTGCAACTTTCAGCAATACTGACGATCGCTTTTTGCTGCAAAAATTGTTTTAGAATCGCTTCTTCAAATGTCATTTCTCTATCTGAAAAGAGCGACGATCCGAAATGAGATTTAATTTTCTTAACCAAGCGAGCGATTGTTTTCTCTGCAGAAGATCGATCGAAAGCTCGAACCATCAATTTTAGATGATTTTCAGGCAGCGTCGTTCGAAAACCGACAACTACTGAATCTGGAATTTTGAGAGAATGCACAAAATCATTGATTGCGCTCTCAGGCCACCCAAAAATTTTATAGATAAATAAATGTTCTCGTTCACGCGCCGCATATTTCTCAAAAAAAGGAATCAGATGCTTATTCAAAATAAAATCATATTCTCTTGGAACTCCCGGCAGAAAAAATAAACACGTCTCTGCGATCTGAAGACGAATGCCCGGGGCACTGCCTTCGAGATTATCCAGAACTTTTGATCCTTCCGGAATGAGCATCTGCTTTTTATGCCCTGGACCCGGCTTAAAACGTCTCAATCTCTTCAGTCGGCTCAAAACATTTTTCTCGGCCGCCTTCGAAAAGACCATTTTTCTCCCAAATGCATTTGCGACGGTCTCGAGCGTGAGATCATCTGACGTTGGTCCAAGCCCTCCAGAAATCACGATCACATCCGATCGATTTGCTGCATCCGTGACCACCTGGCTAATCGCGAACGAGTCATCAGGAACCAAAGTAGATCGACGAACCACAAGCCCCATTTGCCGAAGCTTGAGGGCCAATCGTTGTGCATTTGAATCAAGAACAGATCCATCAAGCAATTCATTTCCAGTAGTGACTATTTCAATTTTTAACGGCGAATCCATAGCGCAAAAATCTCCAAAACTCCCAGTGCATAGATACCCGCGACCAAGTCGTCGAGCATGACTCCCCAACCTCGAAAGTAGTTTCGATCAAAATATTTCACACCGATTGGCTTCCAGATATCAAAGATTCTAAACAGAACGAAAGCCGCGGCGATCCACTCTATCTTCGGCGGCAGCAAAGACATAGCAATGCCCATCCCCATCCACTCATCGATCACGATTTCAGATGAATCGTGAAGTCCTCGCGCTTTCTCATAGTGCGGCACTATCAGGCCGCCAAGAATCAGTGTCATGAAGGATCCAACCACAACCCCCACCGGACCCCAAAAAAGATTCACGAAAAACCAAAAACCGCACGCGAAGAATGAGGCGACTGTTCCTGAACCCTTTGGAAAAAATCCAATTCCGCCACACGTGACGATTGCACCCTGAATCAGCAAACGAATCTTGCTCGAATTTTTCATCATTACGAGCTAAGCTACACAAAAAATGAAAAAGGAACTACGATGAAAGCGACGCGTGCACTAGAAACCCCCTCTCTTCTTTCAACGTATGGTGTTCTTTTGATCGTAAGCCTCGCTGCAGATTTTTACTACAGAGGTTCGCCGTTTAAATCCTGGAATTCAACCAATGCCGTTTCAGCAAATTACTGGATCGCAGCTGCAGGATTTGTTGTTCTTTGCGCCGTGTTTTATTCAATAGGAACCTTAGTCTTTTCGTGGGCTGTGGAATTGCAGAAAATTTTCGCTCAGATTCTGACACCTATTTCATATCTACAGGCCCTACTCCTCTCATTTATTGCAGGTTTTATCGAAGAGTGGTTTTTTCGCGGAATTCTACTGCATCACTTCGGACTCATTCTGAGTTCAATCATTTTTGGATTGGCGCATCTCATCCCCGTTCCACGGTTGTGGCCTTGGGGAGTTATTCAAATTGTAGTGGGCATTGCATTTGGACTTCTATACGAAAGCTCAGGCTCACTTCTATTGGTTGCAACCACACATTCGGCGATCAACGCGATTTCCTTACTCAAACTCAACCACGATATTGAGCGAGCTCACGCGATCGCTTAAGTTTTCGTGGTCGATCAGCCGTTTACTAATTCGCGCAGCTCTTTACCGACTTTGAAGTATGGCAATCTCTTTGGCGCTACTTCAATGGCTTGGCCCGTTCGGGGATTTCGACCTTTGTAACTGCCGTACACACGGCTCACAAAACTTCCGAATCCTCGAATTTCAATTCGACCACCTTCACAAAGCGTATCCGCCATAGCTCCGAATACAACGTTCACGACAGCTTCTGCACGCTTGCGAGGCATGTTCATTTTGTTTGCAACGAGATCTATAAGTCCTGATTTATTCATGATGATTTAAGTTTAACGAATTCACAAAACTAAACAAGGCACGCTGCAATGACACGCCCTGTCGGAGGCCACTTTTCTTCTAAAAATAATGACCCTGGGCGTCGAAATGAACTGGAGCACGACCCATCCCTTGTGCTAATTCGGAGAGTCTGTGGGATACGGGATTATTCAACTGCTTTCGTTATACGCCATGGTCGTTATGTCGCCCCCTCCATCCAATACAGACCAAGCATTTGCCTTTAATAACCCAAATACACCGGCTCGATTTCATCTAGAGTTTGGCACTGACATGTCATCGACAAACTATCACAATTTTTTCGGTGTCTTGTCTGATCAAACATCGTTCGAAAGCGCTATTGTTAAACTTAGGTTTAGAGGATTTCGCAGACGCAACGAATGCACAATAATCCCCCTCGAGGTTGACCTCCTCGGGCAACTTCAATTCTTCAGTACGGCTCGCTCATTTGATCTGATCACGCACTGCCATCAAGTCAGTCTTGAATATAATAACGCGGCAGTTCTTGTTGAATTCTGGCAACACCGGCTCGCACAACTTCTTCTGAAGAGGGCGATGAACGTGCAGCTCGTTGAAATGACTTATACTAACAGCCACGATGAAACTAATTATGAAGGCTTAGGCATTCTCCGAGAATCTAAAAGACAAATGGCAGCCCGGCTCAAGATGAAGCCGATACCGAAAAAGGCTTCGCTTTCATTACAACCCGTAAACATTAGCTACAATATGGATTGGCTTCGTACAGAGCTATTTGAAATTTTAACCGGCAATACAATTGATCGCGACTTTCGTACATTAAAGAATTTTGTGGGGCTTGAATCCTCCGATGGGCCCATATTCATTCCTTACGATTTCAATATGTCGACGTGGATTTCACCTGACCCGCTGATGTTTGTAAGAGCCGAGATTCAGAGCATCGCGGCAGTACAACTATACTGTGCTCATCAATATTGGACTGATTCAGATTGTTCTCGAGCTGCTGCAGACGCACTCAAGATTGTCGCCGAACAAAAAAATGCCATAAAGATATTGAAAGAGATGATTCTAAAATCACGGGAAGCATCGAAATATCCAATATCGAAATCTGCGAGCGACTATATCGATCAATATTTTGACCTTGTCGAGCCTCTTCTTTTTCATACACTTCGTGACAATCTGAACGATCTGAAGGAGCTGCTGTTGTCTGAAATTTCGCCACCTGGGCGCGCTATGGCCTATGACGATGCCGCTATTGCGCTGATCGCAAAATCGAGAAATTTGCGTGAACTGAAAGAAGTCATGCAGTCGCTGAAAATCAACATTGTACGCACTCCTGTTTTTAATTTTATCAACAATATGAGTCATCGGACATTTTCTTACTTTTTCTCACATCTCAAACATTTTTCGCTGTCCCGAACAGAAGCGAAGGAATTTCAAAACTGGATCAACCAAGAAGTAGAAAGAGATATTTCTGCAAACAGCGCTCCTTGGAGCTCTTATAAAAAGACATTCGAAGCTGAATTGATGAGAGTAGTCGCAGAGCACCCACCCGACTGGAAGGGCAACACTAAACTTTCCCGCTGATTTTGCAAAACGCTCATTGGCTCAAAAATTGCATTAAAGATTGTATAAATGAAATCTGTATAGGAATCTCAATTTTAAGGATATTGCGGTAAAAAAATTGAAATGATCATAACTCTTTCAATAGTGTTTTCGATGCATATGACGGGCAGTCTATTCACAGATTGTATTAGCCGCTTAGGAAAAATTTTCTCAAATCCCTCGAGTTTTTCCGTTTTGACGAAGCCCGGGCCATCTGAAATTCCACACCCTGCTTTCAAAACATTGAATTTTGAGGGGCCGCTGGAAAATACGTTCCAAAGTTCGTTCGGCGCGACACGATCCATTCACCATTTCAATGCAACTGCATCCTCAAAAATTTCAATATTTTTTGACCTCGACCCCATTCAGTTCTTTTTCGGTCGTGGATGTTTTCAATCGCATGAAGTCGATAAGAGACAGCAAGAGCTCGCTCGCCTCACGCGCGAGTGGCTCGTAGGAGGTCCAAAAATCCATGGGCTTCTCATGGATCCATCGGGAAACTCGACCATCGTCGTCGAAGCCCGATCCGCGCCAACCGGCACAATGGCGATCGTTGATCCCATGGCAGACGGTCGCTCAATTCTTCTCGCCTACGATGAAGTGGCTGAATATGCATGGCGCCAGTACGAATGGATTTTGCCTCGAAGCACGCCTGATCATTGGCTCCTAGAACCGTGGAACCCAAATATACGCTATATTCCAAAATCGAATTTGATACTTGTTCCCGTCAATACGAATCCGATGACATTGGCGGAATCGCAACAACCAGCCGAATTTGTTTTAGAAGCTCTTCGCAGAAGATATGAACTACTCCAAAAATTTCCAGAGAGAAGATCCTGGCCCGAGTTTTATCATGAGATCGCAGCAGCAGGGTATGCAGTGAGCCCGGCCCGAGATCAATACCTTAAATCTTTGCAAGAGATCTCTCCCCAGCTCTCCGAACGACTCACTGAAAAAAAATAAATTTCAAATATATCCGCCAGCAATAGGCTCCTTGAAGAGATACCATGTGGGCCACTCGACTTCCCATCCCGAGCTTGCATTCGTCACAAAAAGTTTTTGCCCATAATGAGAGGCATGCTCGTCAACCGCTCGTTTGACTCCAAATTCACTATCGTTCTTAAATCCATCGAGATAATCATGACCGGCAAAAATGCCCCCCATTCTGACTTTCGGCCACCACATCTCAATATCTTGTTTGACCATTTCGTAGCTATGGTTCGCATCTATATAGACGAAATCGAGGCTTCCCGCTGGAAATAATTTGGCAGCATCCTCTGAAGTCATGCGCATCACAACACTTCGAACTCCATATGGAATACATCGGTTCACAGTCTGCAAATAACGATAGTCCTGAACCTCTTGGTTTACATTCGCCCGATCCAAATACTGATTTGGACCAAAATGCATCCAAGGATCGACCGAATAAACACGACGCAATTTGCTAAACTTCAAAAGCCTCTCTGTGAAATTTCCAAATTGAACACCGATTTCAAGGCCTTCACCAGTCAAACCACAGGCCGTCAAAAGCATGGGCAGATGGTTCCGACTCTGAAGCTGCGGTTGTTCACGAGACGGCATTGTTAAATTGAAATCGATTGCGCTCAAAGCGGGTGTCCTCTTTCACCCTCATTGTCTCCAAAATCAGACTTCATCGCCACGCGCACCGCATAAAAGGCCCATAAATTCCCATTTAAACTGAAACCGACATCATCTTCACAGCCAGAATGGAACATGTTATACCGCCCCGTATGAAGTCTTTTCGAACCTATCTTCTGGCACTCTCCTTTTTTCCATTAAGCCATCACCCCATCTTTGCCGAGTCAGACATGACCGCTCGAAAAAAAATTGAGGGCATTGAGGAACAGCTCACGTCTATACTCAGTCAGCAAAGTCGCATTGATGGTCAATTGGATCAGCGATTGACGAAACTAGAAACCGAAATCAAAACAATGCAATCACAACTTGAATTGGTCTTAAAAATGCTTCTTGAGAATCCGACCGCTTGGCTTTCAAAGGCTCAGCTTGAAGAACGTCAGATCAATTCTCTTCAACCTCAAATTGATAAGACGACTTGGCTGATCGGTGAGAACAAAAAGGAGCTCGAATCAATTCCTGCAGCAACAGAAGAAGATCGTGCTCGACTCAATTCCTACGCCCAAAAAAAGGCTGTTCGTCTACAGTCCCTACGGGAGGCTCGCGCATTCTTGTTGAGTAATAGACATTCAAGCAACACCACAATGACACGTGATGACATTGAACAATTCAAAAAAAAGTTAGCCGCGTCTAAGAATTTACCGGAAGGTTATCAAAGTGAACTTGCTGATTTCCAAAACTGGCTCGATGGCCAAAGTAACGCCACCTGGAAAGACGCCATAGATAAATTTTCAACTGCGATCGCCAAAGCGGAAAAAAAACTCGAGACAATTGGCGAGGTTTCAGAGTTAGCTGAAAACTCTCGTCGAAGATTTAAAATTGAAAATGAATTGTCAAAGTTACAAACTTCACTGAATGAAATGACGACCCGTCTAGAGAGCCTGAAGGCAGAGCGAAATCAGTCGCTTCAGATATTCGAAAAGATAAAAGACATGCCCGTGCCGAGCAATCCGCAGTAAGTTATGCGTGACTCATGGTCTCTTTTTCTTTTTGTTTTTTGGTCAATACTCTTCGTCACTCCCGCCAAATCTGAGGCGAATGGGATCTATCGATATAATGTCGGCGGGCAAGTCTATGTTTTGATAAAACAGATCGGATATGGCTCCTTCGCTGATGTCTTTATTGCGGAGGAACTATCAACTGGCCGTCAAGTCGCGCTGAGAATTCTCTCTACGCCCAGAACAGACTCCGATGGGATGCCTAATATCAACAATGAATATTTAGAGATCGATCCATTCAATCACCAACGAATGGCTCAAGCACAGGCTAGAATTGAAAGAAACCATACCCTTTCACCCCGCATCATGAGAGTTCTTGGAGTTCACAAAAGCCCCGACAAAAATTTGAGCTCATTGATCGCTACTGAACTTCTCGAACGAAGCCTTGAAGCTGATGAGCACAGAAGACGATACCAAGCTGGCTCGGCTGACATCGACAGTCAGGAACTAAATCAACGAATCGAGAACCTTTATTTTTTAACACTTCATTTGATTAAGGGTGCAGCTGAAATTGCGAATCTGGGGTTTAGTCACAACGATATTAAAGAGAAAAATATTCTGTTTCGAAGAATAGCTGGCGGCCACTGGCTTCCCGTCTATGGAGACTTCGGCCTTCTGACAACTCAGAATGAATTTCCACCGCCACTACGGGGTGGAGCTCCAGAATTCCGTGATGGGTTTACAAAATCCATGCCGATCTCTGATTTTTATATTCTGGGAAAGACCATTGAACGAGTGGGATTCATTGCACCCTATCGACGTCAGGGCGCTGATCTCAGGTTTAGATCGATCGACAGTCTTGAAAAATCAAGCGAACTCTCAGATCGCGCAAGACACCAGCTGGCCTTTCTCAAAAAATTTATCCGAGCTGCACTGACTCACGATTGGCTCGAAAGAATCAGGGCCCTCAATGCAGTGGAACCTCGCCTTTTCGTGATTGGCCTGCGAGACCAGCTCACGACCTTCGAGGTGTCCATCGATGAGAATCTTGAGTTGCCTGTTTTCGAACCTTCAAACGAAGAGATCTTCTTGGGTGGTACTCAGCAAACCGTTCAAAAAAGGCACCCGATCGCTCGCATGATTAACGCCTCTGTCTCCAATTGCCGGAAGTGGTTGGGCCGAATCGGACTGAAAGAGGACCCTTGAAAATAACGGTTATTTCGGTTTCTTCGGCGGATTGAGTTGATCGTAAAGAGCTTCAATCCGCTCCAGTAGACCCTCTGGCAACGCCTCAGGCGGAACCTTTGCGTCGCGAATTGACGCGATCGCAGATTCGCTCAAGCCAAGTTTCTCAGCCAATTGCGCATTTGAAAGCCCTTGTTCGTCGGAGATATCGTTCAACAAATCGGCCATGGCACTCAGACCCTCGCTCGTCACGACATTGCCGGGCTGAGGTTCCGATGATTTATTTGCAGGCTGGGCAGGAGCTTTTTCAAAATTGAGGCGAACACTTCGCCGAGTCGCCTCTTCAACGAGGGCAGTTCTGAGAGAGCGAGAAATATCTGCCGGCACGCCCTCTTCAACAAATTTCTGCCAAATCGCTTCTGTGAGCGACATATTGAGCCCAAGAGATCCAAGACTTCTCCAAGCGGCAGAATTTCTATTGCCAATTCCAGGCCTCAATAGTCCAGAACGAAATCCGAGCGCTTCGGCTTGTGAGATATAAGCTTCGGCTTCTCGTACAACGGCGTCGCGCTTGCCATGGATCCACACATCTCGTTTTTCCATCTCCAATTGATGGACGAGCTCACCAAACGAAAGCTCCTGCCGCAACCGAGTCACAACTTGTTGGGCTTTCTCCTTCAGAGGCGCATCAATGGCCCACCAAAAATATGGAAATTCCTGTGGGTTTTCAAAAAATCGTTTCCAGTCTTTATAAATAGCTGCCGATGTTTCGTATGGAATAGGCGCCCATGTCGTCCGCAAAAGAACTTCCCCCTCTGGACTTTGGACTATAAATTCTGCGAATTTCTCTCCGGCGATGCGGTGCCCGTATTCTACTGCTGGTGGATTCCAAAGATTGATAGACGAAAGAAACCCTCTGACTTGCGGACTTGCCCCCGCAACAAATTCAGTCTTTCTCAAATTGTTGACGATCTCTGCTCTCACCGAATGCCCTATTGGCGGCAACGTTAATGGTCGTCCCGCAGATGTTTCAGACTGCCTTCCCAGGCCCCGGATCTACCCATTCAAAGGTGAGACTATCGTCTTCACCAAAATCACTGATCGTAAAACACGATGATGATGAGTTCAGATGACAAGTTCTCACAAGATTCGGCGCCTTCAAAAAGCTTCGTAAGCCTGTGGCAGGAACGAAAACATCGTGAAGAAACTGACTTTGCTCCTCCGTGAGACCTGCAAATCCTCTGCCCTCATCTACAACGGCGCGTAAGTCGTTAGCACAGCGATTCAAATCGAATTGTTCCGCTAAAAGCAGGTCGCGACTGCCTGACCAAATGAGGAGCGAAAAAATGATCGCGACCGACAAAAATCGTTGATTCTTCACAGACTTCTCCACAGGGACATCAAAAAGCAAAGGTCATGCCATGAGGTTCTGCAATTCGACAGGTCTAACCAACTGAATTTATTTGTATATTTCTTCTCGTTGCAATCGAGGAAGACGGACTCCGCAAAATCGCCAGACCTTTGACAGACTGCCGCTCTGCAATGCGTCGCAGTATCATATTTTGATAGGAGGATTCTCTATGGACTCGAAACAACCCCCGACCGCCAAACCTGCGGGGCCGGCGCAACCACTCAAACCTCAGCAGGGCCCCTCTGCGCAACGTCCAAACCCTCCCACAATCAAACCCCTTGCCTCTCCACCGCCGCCTGATGACGCTCCAAAATCGAAATGGAAAATTTTAAGCGGCGCCACGGTGGGAGGCCTCATCGTTGGCAAATTAGGAATTAAACTTTTACTCGGAGGTTTCGTCACACAAGCACAGGTTGAAGCTTCAAGATTTGAAACCTGGAGTCCCGAGTTTAGAAAGAGCATCACCGATGGCTGCAATCAATCGGCTGCCGAGTCAATGAAGTCCAGCGCACCTGCAGGCACAAGTGACGTGCAGATTCGAGCACTCGCAGCGACATACTGCGATTGCATGTCATCGAAGCTCGAGGCGGCGCATGTGCTTCGGACAAAATATAATACCCTCACAGAATCTGAAAGTTCACTGGAACAGTCACTGACCGCCGCCGTGAATACCTATATGGAATCGCCAGACGGTAAAGCGGCAACTACGGCCTGCGGTGATGCTGCACTTGAAAAAGATAAAGCAACGGCAGAGGCTCAGCCCGTGACTTTGCCTGCCGCGAACTGAATTACCGTTTTGTTTTCTGAATACTCCGACATGGCGTAGCGAATGCCCTCGCGTCCAAGCCCTGAATCTCTTTGCCCGCCGTAGGGCAAGTGATCAGCGCGGAATGTAGGAATTTCATTGATGAGAATTCCACCCACGTCGAGAAATTCAATCGCCGTCTGAATATGTCTATGGCTATCGGTGAACACACCGGCCTGCAGACCAAATGATGACTGATTCACACGATTAATCGCATTTTCAAATTGATCGTAGGAATTCAAAACCATCACCGGCCCAAAGATTTCGTTACAAGCGACTCTCGCATTTTCATTCACATGAGAAAGAAGAATCGGCGAAATAATATTCTGGCTCAATCTCTCCCCACAGAGCATCTTTGCTCCGGCTGATTTAGCTTCTTCAACCCAATTCATTACTCGATCTGCATTGGCAATGTCGATCAGCGGACCCACGACTGTCTCGCGATGTCGAGGATCACCTACACCCAGCTTAGAAATTTCTTTCAAAAGCAAAGATTGAAATTGTTCAACAACAGTTCGATCCACGAAAACACGCTGCACTGAGATACAAACTTGACCCGCATAACTATAGCCCCCAAAAGCAATCCGCTGAGCTGCGCGATTTAAATCGCAATCACGATGAACAATCACCGCCGCATTCCCTCCCAGCTCCAAAAGAACTTTCTTCTTATGCGCACGATCCCGCAATGCCCAGCCCACAAGATGACTTCCGGTAAAACTGAGAATAGAAATTCTTTCATCTGCGATAATCTTGCCGATGATATCATTTGTCCCATTTAAAATTTGAAAAACCCCGGGTGGGACAGATTCGATCGAATCTGAAATTTCAAGCACGGCTTTTTCAAAAACTTCCGCAAGAAGAGTTGCAGCGCCGGGCGCCTGAGGAGGAGGCTTGAGTATAATTGAAGTTCCCACAGCAAGCGCGGGAGCCACCTTATGCGCAACGAGATTTAAAGGAAAATTAAAAGGGCTGATGCCAAGAACTGGACCTCGAGGTTTCAGCAAAGTCATAGCGGGGGCATATCCTCGACCAGAGAGTTCAGAATCGACGGGAATCACTTCGCCCGCATATCGTTTTGCTTCTTCACCAGCGATCGTAAATGTCGAAACTGCGCGCTGCACTTCGATTTCGGCAAGAGTCACAGGCTTTCCAGCCTCTTCCACAATTCGCGTCGCAAACTCTGTGCGACGTTCATGAATTCCTCGAGCCATTGCCATCAGTAGCCGGCTACGCAACGCACGCGAAGTTCGTCGAAAAATATTAAAAGACGTCTGGGCTGCAATCATCGCCGATTCAACATGATCGCAAGACGCATAATCCACTTCACCAACAATATCACCCGAATAAGGAGATCTCAGCGCATGCTTCTCGCTTCCATTCACCCATTCACCGGAAATCCAAAGGCGTGATCTAAAGGATGTCATCGGATTGTCTTTAGTCCCGCTTCCAAAATATCGAGCCCTTCATCCATCAGTGATTCACTGATCACCAAAGGCGGAAGAAAACGAACAACATTGCCATAGGTTCCTGCTGTCATCACGATCAATCCATTTTCATAGGCATACTTCACAAGCGCTTTAGTCGAATCAGGGTCAGGCTCTCTGGTCGATTTATTTTTAACGAGTTCAATGGCTTGCATCATTCCAAGACCGCGGGCATCCCCTACACCAGAAAATATTTCTCGCCAATTTCTCAAGCGCACGTTGAGCCGTTTGCCCATTGCTTGAACATTTGCAAGCAATCCACCGTCCTCAAAACTTTCGAAGACGCCTAAAGCCGCCGCGCAAGAAACAGGATTTCCTCCGAAAGTTCCACCGATTCCGCCCTCGATGGGTGCATCCATGATATCCGTTCGTCCTGTCACGGCAGAAATGGGCATGCCACCGCCCAATCCCTTCGCGGTCACTAAAAGATCTGGCACCAAACCGAGTTGCTCAGAAGCAAACAATGTACCAGTGCGACCAAATCCTGTTTGAATTTCGTCTGCAATTAAAACTATCTTGTGCGCGCTGCAGAATTCACGCAGCCGTTTCAAAAATTGTAAAGGCGCAGGTATGAAGCCTCCTTCACCTGCAACAGGTTCGATGATGACAGCCGCCACGTGATCAGCAGACAACTGAGACTGCACGATATTCTCAAATGCTTTGAAGCATTCATCCGAGACCCTCTCGACATCTTGCGAACCAGGCCATCGATAGGCATAGGGATACGGCGCCCGATATACCTCGGCCATCTGCGGTCCAAAGCCATACTTGTACGGTTTGTATTTCGCCGTCAGGCTCATGGCCATATAAGTTCTGCCATGAAACGCATGATCAAAACAGATCACGGCCTGACGCCTAGTAAATGCGCGAGCCATCTTAATCGAATTCTCAACAGCTTCTGCGCCAGAATTCGCCAGAAAGGATTTTCGTGAAAAGTCTGGGTTGCCCGGAAACTTCTGATTCAACTTTTCACAGAGTCTCAAATAATTCTCGTAAGGCGTCACGTTGAATGCAGAATGCAAAAATTTTGAACTTTGACTGTGGATAGCCTTCGTCACAAGATCTGCACGAGCTCCAACATTATTCACGGCTATCCCAGCCGCGAAATCAATAAATTGGTTACCATCCACATCTTTCAGCAATGCCCCAGACGCGCTCTCAATGAAGATGGGCGTTGCATGAAAGGGGCCTCTGGCCACGGCTTCTCGTCGTTCTGCCATGAGCTCTAAACTTCGTGGTCCGGGAATTTTTGTCTTCAATTCAATCGCCATATCGGTTCCCTTTCAATCAAATGCAGATTCATTTTTCAGCCTGCTGAAAAATCTGGGCTTAAAAACATTCCAATCAGAATCAGACAAATATTTGCCCACTGAAGTGCAGTAATTTTCTCTTTGAGGATCAGCCACGCGAACAGTAATGTGACGAGTGGATAAGCTCCGCTCAGCGGAGTGACGACCGAGATCGGCCCCATCCTCGATGCAATGATCACCGACAAATCTCCTCCCGCCATCATGCCCATCGGGAGAAAAGATTTCGTCCATTCACCCAAAGAATGAATCCCTTCGCGCCCTTTCCACAGCCCATAAAGACCCAGCGTCAATGCACCACCAATAGTATTGAACAACGTCAAATTTGTTTCGCTCGCGTTTGGCAACGAATATGAAAATTTGACCAAAGTCTGAGAGATGCCCCAAATGATCAATGCAGAAGCAGCCAATGGAATCCACTTTTTCTGTGTGACTTTGGCGTTTGGATCTGGCGGCGAATAGGAAAGCCCCACACAACCAAGAATCACAAGTGCCACTCCCGCATACTGAACTGGAGCAAGAGTCTCTGCTAAGAAGACTCGCGCAAATAAAACCGTCAGTGCAGGATAAGCTGCCGAAAGAGTTCCTACGATCGTGATAGGCCCCGCAACAATCGATTCAAAATAGAGTATCCAAGCACCACCATCTAAAATATAAGCCGTAATACCGGTAAATAAAAACGATCGACCGACTGGATCTAAAACCGCCGGATGGTTCTGACTAAAAAAATACGACAGATTGATCAACGCTTTCGCGACAACAAAATAAAGGCAGAATCTGGCCGGCGGAACCTCAGAAATATTTTTCTTCACTAAGCCCTGTCCTATTCCGTACAAAAAAAGAGCCATCAAGGTTGGAGTCATCCACGCGAGTATGGTCATTTAACTTCCGCCTTTCGATTTGGCGCATCAGCAAGCTGATCATTTTTCTTCCTTGCCTCAACGATCTGTCTCACGACTCGATCAGCCGAAAGAAATGCACCATCTGAATGCGAGCTTTCGGTGAAATCTCCTGCAAAATAGACTCCATGCTCTGGCTTTCGCACTTCATTTGAAAGATCGTCGAATCGAGATCGTCCGACGGGCCACGAGGCAATGGCTCTTGGATGATATCGATAAAACTCAATGTCCGAAACTTCGCGTGAAAATCCTGGCCACATTTTCTCAAAGCTCGCCAAGACCTGCTCACGAACTGCGTCCAAGGGCATCAGATTAAAACGTTCGGCCGCATCCCCATATGTCAGCAACGATAGTAGACGAGTAGATCCAATATTTTTTGGATTTCCGTCATAAATAACTCCAAGATCCGAGTCTGATAGAATGGGTAGACTTGAAACTCCTTTTGTTTTCCAAAATCTCTCGGCATTTGGTTTTAAGAAAATATGCACTTTGAAATAGGATCCCCAAGACATACTGCGAATGGCGTCTTGTTTCTTTGCAGATAACGGTGGATCGAACTGAACTTCAAAAAGTCTAAACAGCGGAATGGTATTGATCACATGACTTGCCTCAACAACTCCATTGTCATTTGTTTCAAGATCCAAATAATTCACGACGACTTTTCCATTTTTTGTGACTACGCGAGTCACTCTTTTATTCGTCGAGATATTGTTTAGTCCAACTGCTTGAGCGAGTCCCTCGGTGAATCGATCATTTCCTCCTTCAACACGATGACACTTCTCACCTTCCCCCAGAAATATATGAAATTCCGCCAAGCCATCTAAAGCTGAAATGCGATTCCACGCGGTGCCAATTTCACATTCGAGAGAAATACGAATCCATTCATTGATCTTGGACGAAAGTTTTTGTTCGCCAACAAATTGAGCAAAAGATATTTCTTTCAATTTCATGAGATCCTGAGGAATCTCTAGATCCGTTCTTAATTTGTGAATGACAGGAGCGACCTTATCTTTGAATTGCTTGAGGGCTGCGAGTTCAGATGGTGAAAAAACTTTAGAATAAAACGACTTCGCAGATTCATTTCCTAATGCAAAAAACTTATTCTCAAGCATGATGCTAGAAACAGCTTCTTCCTCATTCACTGGAATTTTTAATTCTTTCAGAACCTGAACCGCCGGATTGCTCTCCCAATATTCTTCCATACCCGAATCTGTCCGGATTTCAGGAAGCCCTGGCCTAGAATAAGTGACCGTGCGCACTCGCCCACCAACCCTCGGGGCAATTTCCAGCAGGTGATACGGAATTCCAAGTTTCTTCAGCTGATAGGCCGACGCTAGCCCACTGAGCCCCGCTCCAATAATAACGACCTCTCGTCGCTTCGGCACTTGCGCGCCATGAAGATTCCAACTCAACGAAAAAGACAATGCTGCGTGAACAAAAAATAAGAAAACCCCTCTGATCATCTTCTCGAACCCTCCCAGGTCTCGCTTCTATTGGTAGACCAAATTCTCGATCACTGGCAACTCTTGCTTTACATTTCTCTCTCTATGAGCGTTTGCTGAAGAGCAGGAGGAGGAGATCAATGGGCGATATACCGCATAAAATCTTTATTAATGGAAATTGGATTGAACCAAACTCCACGCGTTTACGACAGATTATCAATCCTGCGACTTTAGAAAAACTCGGTGCTACTGCCGATTGCGATGCCACCGACGTGAATAAAGCCGTCATGACTGCGAAGGCCGCTCAGAAGGATTGGGCAAAGCTGCCAGGCGCCGAGAAAGCAAATCTTCTGCATGAAATAGCAAGACGCATACGAAAGTCGGAACAAGAATTAGCCCAACTTCTTTGTCTCGAAACCGGAAAACCCATTTGGGAATCTGTAGATTGCATTGAATGGGTTGCCGCGTGTTACGACTATTATGCGGAGGTCGGAAGAGCAAATCGCGGCATTTCAATTCCGCCTGTTGCTCCACACCAACTTAACTTCACAATCAAAGAACCGTTTGGCGTGGTTGCCGCAATTGTTCCTTTTAATTTTCCTCTGCTTTTGACGTCCTGGAAACTGGCACCAGCACTTGCGGCTGGAAATACGATTGTTTGCAAACCTCCGCACCAAAATCCACTTTCAAGTCTTCTCCTTGGAAAAATTTATGAACTCTTGCCCCCAGGAGTGGTCAATATCATTACGGGCGATGCTATCACCGGCGATCTGCTCGTGAATCATCGCGACATCGACCTGATTGCCTTCACCGGTTCGACCGAGGCCGGTCGAAAAATTGCCGCGTCGGCCGGCGCCCAACTCAAGAAAGTAAACCTGGAACTCGGTGGCATTGATCCATTTATCGTATTTGAGGATGCTGATCTGGATGTCGCTGTCCATGGCGTGGCTTGGGCACGATTGTTGAATGCTGGACAGGTCTGCACGTCTTCAAAACGAATATATTTACTCGAATCAATTGCTCAAGAATTTACTGAACGACTCGTTAAACATGTAAAAACACTTAAGGTGGGCGATCCCCGAAAGACAGACACTGATATTGGGCCCTTGATCTCTGCAGAAGCTTTGCAAAAAATTGAAAAGCAACTGTCGATCTGTTTAGATCAAGGTGCCGAATTGCTTCTTGGGGGAAAACGTTGTTCACCTCAAAGCTTGAATGGTCATTTCTTTGAGCCGACGATTCTCACGAAAGTGAGACACGGAACTCTTCCGACACGCGAAGAAATTTTTGGACCCATTATTTCTCTCATCACTGTTAAGAGCGCAGACGAAGCTATCGAATTGGCGAATGACTCTGAATACGGTCTCGGTGCCAATATTTATACAAAGAGTTTAGAAACCGCTATGAAAGCGATGGAAAATATTAAGGCCGGAACATTTTGGATCAATGATCCCCTCACTGACAATGATGCAGGTCCGTTCGGCGGCATGAGAAAAAGCGGAATGGGTCGCGAGCTCGGCGAAGAGGGGCTCGATGCATTTCGAGAAGTGAAACATGTCCATATCGATTATATCGCTGAACGAAAATCGTATTGGTATCCTTATGCCAGTCGAATACCCACCCATAGGACATTCTGATCATGAAATATATCGTGATCGGTGGCGCGGGAGCCATGGGCAGAATTACTGTGAAGGATCTCTTTGAATTTTCGGACGAAGGCGACTCCATCGTCATCGCCGATTTCGATTTGGAGAAAGCCCGAGAACTAGCAGCATCTTATGAAAATTCTCGTGTCAGTGCAATACGTGTGGATGTTCACGATTTATCGGCTACCGCCAATGCACTGCGAGGAGCCTCAGTTGTTATCAACTCTGTTCAGTATCATCTCAACTTAAAGGTGATGGAGGCCTGCCTTGCTGCCGGCACTCACTATGTCGACTTGGGCGGCTTGTTTCACATGACAAAGAAGCAACTTGAGCTTAACGAAAGATTTCAACAAATTGGTCGGCTCGCCGTCATCGGAATGGGCGCCGCACCAGGCATCACGAATATACTGTCGCGGCATGCAGCGAATCAATTCGATACAGTTCGCGAGATTCACACGATGGTGGCTGGCATCGATCAAACGAAATATAAAAATCTACCTGCATTAGCAGTGTCTTACTCACTCCAGACTATTCTGGAAGAATTTTCTATGGCCCCTGCAGTTTTCACAAAAGGCGAATTCACTTTTGTGAAACCAATGTCAGGAGACCTCCCTATCAAATTTCCAAATCCTGTGGGGATTCGCCGCCCGATGTATACACTTCATTCTGAAGTGGCCACCCTTCCAAATTCATTCGCGGCGAAAGGAGTGCGAGAAGTAAGTTTTAAAATTGCTTTCGATCCCCACTTCTTGGCGCAGGTTCGTTTTTTACGAGATCTGGGTCTCGCTTCGCACGAGCCTATCGAGATCTCCGGAGCAAAAGTAAAACCTATTGAGTTCATCAACAAAATCGCGATGTCTCAAAGACCTGGCAAACAAATTGGAAAGTTGAAACAGTATGAAATCGTACGAGCCGTGGTGAAGGGAATCAAAAATAAAAAAAAGACCACGATCACTCTAGACTGTCATACTTCTGGAATGCCCAAATGGGGCATTGGCACAGATCTCAACACAGGCTCACCACCCTCCATTGCAGCGCTTATGCTCGGAAGAGGCGAAATTCGTGGCTCCGGCGTTCGGGCCCCCGAGAACAGCATTGACCCTCTGCCCTTTTTCGCAGCCCTCAAAAAACGACGATTCATTGTGAAAACGGCCATTAAAGCAGGCTGGTAACCCAATTTTTAGAAAGTTTTGGGCTCCTTTGACTGATTCGAATTTCGTGCTAAGACCATGGAATTTAGAGGTTTAAAGGGAGTCGTCATGCGAAAATTCATTGTTTCATCTGCCATTTCCATCATCGTTTGCACGCAATTTTTAAGTGCAGAAGCCAAGATCCCGATCAAGCGAAAGAATATTTGGGCAGACGCAAATTTTAGTTGGGATGCATTCCTCTTCAATATGACGCCAGAAAATTGTTACCAGTCCGGAATTTTATTGAAGCGCTGCTATTTTGCGGCAAACAGATTGCTCGAGATTGTTGAGATGCGGAAAACCGAAACTAGCTCAACTGCCGGACCTGCAGATGTGATGGTCCGATTTATTCCAGATAAAATCAAAGAAATAGAAGAACTGACGGAGGTCAAAACAATCCGATCTTTTGGAAAATGGAAAGTTGTTCAAGTCAAAGAAAAATCTGTCGACAAACTCACGTCAGGAGAAGTACTCAAACGCCTCCGCCGAATAAAAGCAGAAAGGGCAAAGGAGCTCGAAAAACTGTCTCAAGTGACACAAAATGAACGTGCGCCCTTTAAAGATTTTTTTTCGTGGGTAAAAGAATCTTATCGTCTGCAAGATCCTCTGGCCATCAATGAGGCAGTCGCTGAAGCGTCAAACGCTGCCATTGAAGTTGAAGATCCTCACGGCGGATTTGTAGGAAATGAAATGGCCGAAGACTTGAAAAGCGCTTCGAAAGACGCCTTTGGAATAGGGGTTATTTCTTATATGAAACCCGGATCTTCGAAAGTCTTTGTTCGCCAAGTGAATCCTGGGGGGCCCGCAGATAAAGCAGGCTTAAAAAGAGGTGATCAAATTCTCTCGGTCGACAATCATTTAGTCGATGAAAACAACTCCTTCGACGATCTGATGCGACCGACGCAGGCCGAAAAAGGGAAATCAGTAAAGATTGAAGTGCAGCGACAAAGCGTGAAACATATTTTTTCTCCCGTTCGCGATCGCATCGTTACAAGCTCCATCCTGAGTGAAACTATTTCTTCAAGATCTGCTGGGCCGATACTTTTACTCAAGCTCTCTAGCTTCCCAAAAGGCATCTGCAACGAGCTCGCAAAAACTTATACTGAAAAGAGACGCGCAATCTCTCAGTTAAGTGGAGTCATTCTTGATTTGCGAGGCAACATAGGCGGATTTCTTGGCGAAGCCGCTTGTGTTATCGGACTGTTGATTAAAGACGAGAATGTGGCTGTCCGCAGTGTCAGTGTCGATGATCGAATACCTCCTATCGATATTTACCCAGATCTGAAATCAAACAATCTCACTGATGCTGATACCATCTCTGAACCAGTTGTGATTCTGGCAAACTCAATGTCGGCATCTGCCGCTGAAGTTGTCACTGGAAGCTTGCAGTTTTATTCATCGACTGAAGACCCAGAATTCTCAACCATACGCTATCATCGAGGGCTCGTCGTTGGAACGAGGACCTTCGGCAAAGGATCTTCCCAGAGATACATCATGAAAAATCCAGACTCTGCACACGCATTTGTTAAAAATTTAGCCTTGCTCAACGTAAACTATGTCATGACTGCCGGTTATTATTCTCTTCCTAACGACTTCTTTGTAGAGCTTCGGGGAATTACTCCAGATATAGAGACCTACTGGAAGCCAAATCTCACAGAAGATGAAAAAGTGTACCCACGCGAAGAAGATGAATTTGAAAATTCTTTACCCGCTAGAGGAGAAGACTATATTCGCAACAAAGAATGGAAGGAATTCTTGGACCAAATCCAGACTTGCATAAATTCGGCGAACGAAAAACCCGAACAAACCTTCCATCGCCTGACTAAGAGCGATGATCCATTTGTCGATTATCAAGTGATCACCGCGCAAGCCGCCCTTGCGTGTATGAAATAGGCGCTAAGAATTATTCTTCCGTGAAATCCAATTCACGGTGGTAAGTTTCTGGCAGATACAATGCCGAAATCAGAGCGAGAGACAAGCAGAGCGTTCCAACAATCAATGCGCTGATCGGCAGAGAAAAATATTCTGAAAGATAGCGAAATAAGAGTGTCGCAGGAACCACCGCTCCCCTAACAAAATTAGGTGCCGTGGTTGTGACGGTGGCTCGTATATTCGTGCCGAATTGCTCGGAGGCGACCGTCATAAAAATCGCCCAATAGCCAATGAGAAAACCAAGTACTGCACACAAAAAATAAAATTGCGCTGCGGTCAAAGAGTCAGAAGTCACATAAATTAAAACGCCCACATAGGTAGCCAGAATAAATCCTACGAGCACTTTTTTTCGACTCTGAATCCACTGACTCAGAAAACCTGAGACCAAATCACCAAGCGAAAGCCCTGCATAGCAAAACATCACCGCCTTTCCAGAATGAATAGTCTCCCGAATATTTAATGTTTTTGTGATCTCTGGAGAAAATGTAATCAAGATGCCGATCACGAACCATAAAGGCACACCCACTGCAATACACGCCAGATACCTCAGAAATCGAGAGCCCGGAAAAAGAAGAATCCTCAAATCACCCCTACGAACTGCAGCCTGTTTAATAGTGGCAAACAGCCCAGATTCAAGCATCGAAAAACGCATCACCAGCAGAAGCAAACCCAGGACACCCCCGATCATGAAAGAAACACGCCAAGAAAAATAATCGCCCACGAGCGCGGCGACAACCGCTCCTAGAATTCCAATCGAGGCAACGACCGTCGTTCCATAGCCCCGATATTTTTGCGGTAGCACCTCACTCACCAAAGTGATCGCAGCCCCAAGTTCCCCCGCCAGTCCAAAACCAGCAATAAATCGCCAAACTCCGTAGGCCTCTACCGAATGAACAAATCCATTGGCGATATTTGCTACCGAGTAAATGAAAATACTTCCGAATAGAACTGAAAGTCGTCCGCGCTTATCGCCTAGAATCCCCCAAAAAATTCCCCCCAAAAGAAGGCCTATCATCTGCATATTGAGAAGAAAGACACCTTTTTCTAATAGCTGGTCTTCGCTTACGCCAAGATCTTTAAGCGACGCCACCCTTACGATGCTGAATAAAAGCAAATCATAGATATCAACGAAATACCCCAAAGCCGAAACAATAACCGTGATATTGAGCACTGACCTCCATCTATTCATTTTAAGCCACCTAAGCGACTTTAAGCATATATCGACGGACGCCATAGTTCCAAACTAAAAACAAAAGACCATACAGCCATAAGACAGCAAAGATACTTCCGAAAAACCATAAAACTGGAAGAGTTCCATTCAGGATTTCAGACGGAATACCTGTGATAAAGAGGGCGGGAAAAATCGTCAGCAGCACAAAACGGATTTTTCCATGAAAAGCTTCAAAGGGTCGCACCATAATCTTGAAACTTGGATTCGAATTTCTAACCTGAACAATGGCCGCTGTCCAAAATGCCGAGAGCCGATAGACAAACGATATTGCGTTCAGCACTGCGATTCCCAAAATGCAGGAAAAAATCCAAATGACTATTTGGAAAATGGATGCGTCAAAGAAATAAAAATAGCAGGCCGCACCGAGTACACTCAAAGCGAGACAGGGAAGAAACGCGAGATTTGGCTTGGCAAAAGTTAAGATAAACAAGGGATGCCGAGGCAAAGTCAAAATCTGTTCGAGCCCTCGTCCCAGAATGAGCTGCTGCGCAAGAATGCTGCCTGGGCCAAAAAACACAAGATAAGCATTATCCACAATAGCCATCGTTATAAAAAAACCGAAAACCTGTTTTGAGGATAGCAACGTCTGATGCGTTCCAATACCCTCCCAAAACAGAAATTGAGCGATATAGAAAAACATTTGCATCAAACACGAAAGCCAGAGATTTGACCTGGATTTAGTCATAACAACATATGCAGCCTTATAAAATTCTTGGATCAACTTCATATATTCAACTCCCATAGGCCTGATATTTCCGAATGCCGAGAGCCCACATCCAAGAAGCAATTCCGCCACAAACGAAGATCCAGAAAGCACAAACTCCAGCCACTCGAACAATATTGACAGGCTCGCCCATCAGGATCTTTGCCGGATAGTAGATGACATAAGAGGACGGGAGAAAAAGAAAAAGATCACGAAGATGATCCGAGAATAAATCCAGCGGAATCAATGCTCCACTCAGGATCCACCAAAGCGTCTCTTTGAAAACAACAAATGCATAGGCCTCTCGAAAGTAAAAGGTCAACGTCGACAATCCGAAATTAATAAAAAAATTCAGAAGTGACGAAGCGAAAATGATTGAAAGAAAACCAAAGAGAGAGGCAAGCGCCATCGATCCTGAAAAGTATATTTGTATCGCGATAAGGATCGGAACAAATACGACAAGTCTGGCAAGAGTCATCCCCACTTGCACTGCGCCAAGTTGATACAACAGAGAAATGGGACGAGTCAGAAAGGTTTCTAGGTCTCCCGACTCAATACGCCCTGCCAGCTGATCGGGCTCCCCAATAACAGCATTAATCTGTGAAATCACTAACGCAGACAAGACATAGATCAGAAGTTGATTCTGACTGTAGTGGGCTAAGACTCCTCCAGAATGAGACATGGAAGTCCAGAATGAACCCTCGATCACAAACATCATAGAAATAAAGACGAGGGGCGCTAAGAGGCTGCCTCGAAATCGAAACCATGATCGAAATGCACTGAGGACTATCATGAGATGCACCTCGAAAGCATTCGGTCTTCCAAATCGTGCACCGACACATGGCCTGACTCTTTCTCAAAATATTTCATCGCCGAGCCTTCAACAAAATAAATTGAATCCGCAAGCTCTGTTACATCTTTCATATTATGAGAAGTCAAAATAATATGACAATTTTTCAACCGACTATAGGCCTTCAGCATATTTCTCACTGACACTTGAGATTGAAGATCAAGACCAACTGTGGGCTCATCCAAAAAAAGAAGATGCGGCTCAGGAAGTAGTGCATTAACAATTTCGGACTTCATGCTCTCGCCGAGCGAAAGGGCTTTTTGAGGGCGATCAACTAAAGCATCTAGACCAAAACATGAAATCAGCTCATCGATACGCATGCGCGCTTTGCGGCGATCAAGGCTATATAATGATCCGGTCAATTTCAGGTTTTCGAGAACAGAGAGTTCTGGCCAAAGAATTCTCTTTTGACCAAAGACAACTCCAATTCTGCGTAAAAACTCTTTCTTTCGTTCTGCCGGCGTAAATCCCATCACCTTAATTTCGCCTGATTGAGGAGTTAAGATTCCCGTCAGAACCTTAATCAAAGTTGTTTTTCCTGCTCCATTTCGACCCAAAAGCGCCGTGACACCAGGTTGATTTCCAACGACCCAATGTAGCCCAGAAAATACAGGATGGTTTTTGTAGCTAGATGAAAAAAGCATCGTCACCCAAGAAGCACTCTCAGAAATCTGTCTGACTCGATAATCGACATTCAGATCTTTGATGCTGATAAGGTCACTCTCTTTCATCGTGAATACCCTTCCAAATACAAGTCTGCACGTCCCACTGCCTGAAATTTTTCTTCAAAAATTTGATAGAGCATAGGAACACCCATACGGCCTATAGTGACAAACTCATAGGGATAGACCGACCCTGTCAGGGGCAACAATCCTTTTGAATAATCCATTTGATCAGTACAAACCCAAAGCATCTCACGAGTGCTAAAGTCGTAGAGAAAAATCTGCCGGTGATAAGTTTGCGCCACAAGATATCGACAATCTTCCGTCCAGAAAAAGTCTTCGACAGTATTTTTCATTCCCACAAACGCGACGGCGGATTTCTGATTCTCGAGATCGAACTCATGCAACTCATTCGAATGTGTGTAGAGCAATTTTGTTGCGGTCATCCATTTCATTCTCTTCGGGATTCTCGTGATATCTTTAAACTCTGAAAATTTTCTGAAATCATTCGCTTGAATAAAGAACAGAGAGCCCATCCGCTCACCACAAGCCAAAGTCTTGTTGTCTGGTGAAAGCGCGAGAGACCAGATGGGTTGACGCGCCTCTAACCGATCGACAATCTTCATGGATGCAGTCTCGATGCGAAATGCGAATCCAGCTTCTGTACAAGCAAAGAGCAGCTGACCATCCGATGAAAACTCTAAATCACGAACTGCCGATCCAAGATTCAGCACACTTGTATCGCCAGATTTTCGAACCAAAACCACCTCGCCGCTTGTTCTCCCCAGCGCAATATCACTTGAAGATGCACAATGAGCTATTCTCTTTGTGTAGGATGGAATCAGACCCTCCAAGTTTATTCTGTGCATGGAAAATGCCGATCGCTGCTGAAATAAATCACTGGCATCCACAACTTTTGAATGAACTAAATATTCGCCCTCGCCAGCAAAAATCACTTGGTCGCGATTGATTTGAACTCCGCTCCAAAGCGCGTCCGGAGTTTTCTTATAAGAATTCAAGATCTTTCCTGTCTCACAGTCAATTTTGTAGACTGCGCCATTTCGACATTGAACCAACATGTGGTTGCTATTCTCCGAGAGAACCTTAATCCATCGCATTTTAAAAGGGGCCTTAAAGACAATAGACTTCGGCGCCAATGTTTCTGGATTTATTTCATAGATATTTCTATCAAAACTCGCTGCAAACAGCCGGCCAGTTTTGTGACAACGAGTGATATGTTCGAAATCATCCCGGGCAAAAACGGGGCCGATCTGAACAATCTCATCTTTTCGTGGGTCAAGTCGAACAACCTTTCGTGAATCAGATGCAAGAACATAGCTATGATCAGGCATCTCTTCGAGCCAATGCACTGTTTCGGTATCGATCTGCCACTGGCGAATATGTTGAGCATCCTTCATTAGATAAACAGTACCACGCACGCTTGTTACTAAGACCTCATCGGAATTTCCATTATATCTCGCTGTCGCAATATCCCAGTTTTCGTCAGCGACATAACATCTCAGAAAACGAGGCTGATCCGCCGAGACATCTGTCTCAAGAACTGTCGACCCCGCCGTTCTTGAGAGAACCCATGGTTTTTCTGGATGAAACGAGAGCGCCTGGCTCGTGGATTGAAGTGCTGGAAAATGCTTTGTACTGTTCGAGGCAATATGCCCCCGCAAACTATAAGAAAATCTGAGATGTAGATGGCCGGAAGAATCGATCGTCCAGATCGCTACTCGACGATCCTCGCCGAGGCTTGCTATCCAGGGGTACCGTGGATGAGCACAAATGGCATTAATCTCGCCAGTATGGCCACGAATTTTTGAGACCAAGGACAAATCTGATATGGAAAGAGTGTGAATCTGTCCCGAGTTGTCAGCTGCAATACAGAATCTTTCATCCTGACTGAGACAGAAGCTGTTTATTTTTTCATAAGACATTTTTGAAATCTCCAGAGAGAAAAAGACGGATGAGATCTACTGACCCCATCCGTCCCGATGAGTCATTTCGACTTATTTACTTGTTGAACCAGATCCAATTGCTAAAATTTGATACATTTTAGTCTCCTTTCATCTTTCTTGGTTGTTGTTCAGAGTCCAGAATCAATCTGAAACCTGTAAATCTAAATTCTGGCGAAGGATACGGTCCGTGACGACGCGCACACCGCGACAAATCGCCTCCACGAGCAAATGACCCTCCCCTTAAAATGGGATACGAAGACCCGCACTTATCAGTAAGATCGTCATCGATAAATTCACCGCCTCTATAAGGCTCGTAATTTCCACTGACCCACTCTTCAATATTTCCAGCAAGGTCAACCACTCCAAATCCGGAAGCAAATTTTTGATAGGTATCGACCGGAGTTGTCGCGCCATGACCTGACTCAATGGTATTTGCACAAGACGGATCAAAATCATTTCCATATGGATATTCATAGTCCTTGGGTCCACGTGCCGAAATCTCCCATTCGGCTTCTGTGGGTAATCGAAAATTTTTATTCAACTTCATACCGAGCCAGTCTGCGAATCTCTCCGCACTGGCTCGAGCAACACCCCACACCGGATTGTGCGGCCCTTCATTCTTTTCGATCGACTCCGGAACCTGATCCGTTACCTCGGAGAGATAGACTCGAAAATCTTGATTCGTCACTGGAAATCTGGCCATCTCGAAAGACTCTGTATAAATTGATTGGGTCGGATACTCCTTTGAAATCCAAGTTCTAAATTTCGCCTCAGAATATTGTTCACTCAACAGCCGTTGACACCACTCAGAAACACATCTATTCACTTCTTCGGCCGTTGAACCCACTCGATAGAATCCAGATGGAATTCGCACAAATTCTAAGCAGCGCATGATTCCACCATTCGACTATTCACTCGTACTCGATAGACATTACCGTCGTAAGAGCTCGCAAGAAAGGTCGTAGAGTTTTCATCCGAGCGATAGTGATCAAACTGAATCGACGAAATACCAGACGTTGTCACTCTCAGATGAGAAACCCAGGTCGCATTCTGAATATCAAATATGCTGATGTACCCACCATATGATCCGACCGCGACGTACTTTCCATCAGACGAACCCGCGACACATTTGAGAGAATATTTCTGCGGACTCAAAACATCCACAAGACAAATCCCCTCACGATTCCAAAGCCGAAGCTTGAGGTCTCGGCTCACAGATGCAAAACCATATCCTTGGATTGAGGCGCATCCATTTGCAATTCTTGAATGTGCATGGCGATCTCGCTTTTGCACCGTGAAGGTTTCAGAATCGACGAAGACGGCTTCTCCTGTTGCGCTCACGCTCATGATGACGCCAGAATTGAATGCCATCGATTTGATGGCATTTGAATGAAGATTGATCGATTGAACAAACCTAAACGGATGCGACATAGTTTTTTCGAACAGAAGAGCTTCGCCCGTATATGATCCGATAAGAATCAATTGGGCTTGAGCTTCTTCCACGACCCATGTCACACCACAGTTCAGCGGAGACCTATGTTGATAAATCATATCGCCGCTCATGAGATCAAAGAGAGCGCCCATTTGCCCACCACTCACGACTGTTGATCCGATATCGATCAAAAAATTACACAAAGAACCCGTTGAGCGAAGGCGATGGCCATCGCATCTTGCAATTCCCGCATCGCCGATCGAGATAACACCATTTTGTGTCGCAACAACAGAGTTCATACTTTGACTGGGCTCGATTCGCTCTAAATTCCATATTCCCGTCTTCAAATCGTAAACCCCATAAGTTGAACCAAAGGTCGCGAGTGCGAGCGAATGAGAATTCAACATCGCGCCACTTCTTGGCCAAATGATAGAAGGAAAAATCGTGCTTCCAATAACATCGAAAGTCTGCTGCGAGGGATTCCACAACAAGATCTGAAGAGTGCGATCATAGCTCAGAGAAATTAAGAATCCCGACGCTTGATCTAAGATAAGTCGTTTCACCCCCGATTGATGGGCACGATAAGGGCTCAATGGAACTCCATTCAGAATTGGCACAATCGCTCCCTCATCATTTCCGGCGAAAAGAATATCTTTGCCAACGACCAGAGTATCGGTTTCTACTCCGTCGAACGAAAGAGTCTTCACCAATTCCCCCGTGTCTGGATTCCAAATTCTTACAGTTCCATCGTCTCCAGATGTGACGAGGTTTCTATCATCTACTGTCCATTGAACACTCAGAACATCAGATTCATGTCCTACCAATATCTTTTTCAATTGGCCTGAGAGCGCAGAGAAAATTCTAACAAAACCATCTCTCGACGCTGTCGCAATATCTTTGCCAGAATGACTAAAGGTCGACATTTCAACATCGTCCTGATGATCCGACAGAACACAACATAACTTCAAATCCGGAACCGTCCAAACTCTGGCGGTTCTGTCGGAACCAGAGGTCACAAGATACTGACCATCCGAACTAAAGTGCGCTTGGTTTGCCAAGTGATCGTGAAATCCCACAGCCACTGCTTCTTTTGATTTTGCCTGCCAGATAATAACACGATTGTCGTAACCAGCTGTCGCTACCCATTCTTGATTTGGCGATGCGGCGATTCCAGATATTGGCGCTAAATGCTTCATGCCAGCTTTACTCCTTGTAAAATACTCTGAGGAATAGAGAACGAATCTAAACTCAAGCGATGCCCAGAATACTGCTTCTTTGCTTCAAGATATTTTCGATTGGAAGGCTTGAGGTATGTTCTTGTGGATTGAACGGCGCTGACTTTGATCCCCTGATTCAAGAGATCTAATTCCTTCTGGGGATTATTTGTTATCAGAATAACATCGTCAACACTGAGAGCCTTGAGCATTTGTCCCGCCACAGAAAACTGACGCAAATCGTCCTCATACCCAAGCGCACGATTCGCTTCAAATGTATCCAATCCCTGGGCTTGCAATCTGTATGCGCGAAGCTTTTCGCGAAGCCCAATCCCTCGACCTTCTTGCCTCAAGTAAAGCAAGACTCCGCCTCTCTTCGAAATGTGCTGCATCGATTCATCAAGCTGATCGCCGCAATCGCATTTTTCAGAGGCAAACAAATCTCCGGTGATACATTCGGAATGAACGCGAACCAGCACGCTCTTCTTTTTTCGATGCGAAGAAGCTCCCGCAAATTGGATTGCAAAATGTTCTTTGTTATCCGCAAAACCGCGAAATGTGATAAATTCCGCTGTTCCATAGGCCGTGGGAATCAGCACTCGGGTCTCAATTTGTAATATTGTCAGTAAGTCTTGATTCATGGCAAACGACTATTGCAATCAGCATGCCAGCGAAAATAGCTTAAATTATTGAATTAATAGGCTTTTTCTGTCGTGAAAACCCCACAGCGATCCCTCTTTGTTGTGGATTCCCAACAAAAAAGCTGCAACGACAGGCCTCTATTTTAAAAAGTGCGGGTCTCGTGCCGCATAGATCATATTCTGATTTTTTCCCTGAAACAGGATCTGCTCAGATTTAATGGCGCTCGAATACTGATAACCCAAGCGATCCAATACCTCCAAAAGCCCACTGGGCTCATGATGGTGAAACTCGATCATCATCATATCAAACGAATCTAAAAGATACGCAGAATCGAGACGAGGAATGAGCTCAAATTCATCGCCTTCGCAATCCATTTTCAATATCAATCGGTGGCCCAGTGATTGCTGAATGATCGGAATAAAAACTTCACAGATATCTTTCAGTTCAATGATCTCACGAATCACCTCCCCAGGTTTATAACAGCTTGGAGGAATTCCACGGACCGTCATTCCGGAACGAAGAGTATGCGAATAATCAACCGCTCGAGATTCGTTCACGATTGAAAGCCCGAAACAATGTGACACTATTTTTTTCTGCAATTCTGGATTCAGAGAAAAATTATTCTGAGCCATTCGAAAGGTTTCTGGAAATGGCTCGAAGCCATAAACTCTTTTCACCTGAGGATATCTGGCAAAATCAAGCGCAGCCATTCCAACATTCATTCCCACATCAACAACGACAGATGGTTCATCCACAGAAATGGGATACGAAAAGCATGCAAAAATCTCATCTGCCAAAAAAAGATCGGCCATATCATGAATATGAAGCTTGAGATCCGGCATATGCAAGATCGAAGCACCATTGCTCTTCTCTTCAAAAGACGCATTACATGATTGAATCAAATGCCCGCGAATCTGAATCGGATTTAAGCCAAACAACTCCATACACTCAATGATATTAGATATTGAAATATTTTGCAGACCGATCGAGCAAGGTTCTTAACCTCTGCTCATATGTATGATCACGACGAACACGTTCTCTGCCTTTTTCGATTAACTTCAATCGCGCCGCGTCATTCTTAATATAAAAGGCAGCTAAATCTTTTGCCTCATCGATTGTCTCATACGAAACAATTTCGTCTTCATTAAAATGTCGATCAAGCTCATCTCGACGATCTGTGAGTGGAAATCCACCAGCAGCCAATACTTCATAAATGCGATCATGAACGGCATACGGAAGACTCCACTTCGTGAAGCAAAACGAAATTTTGGTAGCTCGATAAGAGGCGAACAACTCCTCCCAGGTCAATTCTCTACACGACTCGACTTGATCTGGGAAAAATCCAGACCAAATCTGATCACCTTGAACAATGAGCCCTAATTCTTTCATCGCATAAAGATAAGCTGTCATTTGCCACCAAGAATAGACTTCGCCGATTCTCGGCTCCAACACAATCAGCTCGGCGTATGCATCTGGAGGAAGAAGCTTCTGACACGATTTAAAAAATGCCTCGGTCTTTCCCAAATATTTCTTTGGCTTAGTATAAAATTCTGAAAAATATTTTTGTAACGGCTCGATCAAAAGATTCGTCATGGCCGTTGCCTCTAAGCTCGAAAACTTTAATTTCTGTGTGAGCCGATCTTCAAGGTCGCTCATGACAAGACTCATATGCCCTTCACGAAGCATATTCAGGGTCACTTCCGGAAGATTGCATGCAGCCAGTGCATGCCCGGTGAATCTGAGATCACGCGCAAACTGAGTCTCTAGCTCAGGATATCGCAGGTCAAAAATCGCCTCATCTACACCGATGGGCAAATGATACGCCTTTGCCTGATGCAGAGTAAAAAACTCCTTAAAACTGGGATCATTAAAGAAAAATAAGCCATTGCCCAAGCGAGATCCGCTTTTCCAAAAATCAGTAAGCACACTTGAATCTTGATAGCGAGGATTGTCTAAATACCATACAGCCGTTGGAAATTTCCAATTCGAAAATATTTCTGAAACACGTTGAAGATGACAGCCCCCATCAACCTGCGCGATTCTGAAATTTTTAGAAAAACAAAGATCAGGCTTAGATTTTTCAATCAGGTCGCGAACCTCCTCAGGGGTTTTGTCATGTACGTAGATGAGGTCGACGTCATCAACGATTTTCTTCAAGGCTCTCCAAATCGAAATCGACCATCGATCTGTCCATGCGAGAACTGCGACTTTTTTTATTTTCGAAACACTCATATTCTTTCAATCAGTATTTGGCAAAGGCTGCTTGAGAGTTCCATAAATCAAATAAACTTTCTGGCTTATCAAATAGAAATTCGTCTACAGCTGCTTTGACTCCTGGGGCGCTCGCGGAACTGTAGTCATGAAGCAAAATATAACCGCCTTTAGTCATTCGCGGATAAAAATACCGCAAGCCTTCCAAAGTGCTTTTGTAAGTATCCATATCCAAGTGAACAAATGAAAATTTCAAATTCTGACTTGGTAGCTGCTGAGCTGATGATGGAAAAAAGCCTTTAATCAATTGGATCTGTGAATAATTTCTTAAAAAGTCAGCAACGTCATGCAACGGATAAGCCATGTCTCCGACATTGACCTGATCAAGGCCTGGGGTCGTTTCTGGCATTCCTTCAAATGAATCAAAAAGAAATAATTTCTTTGTTTTGTCCATCGCCTCAGCAATCAACTTCGCACTACCGCCGCGGCACACACCGAGCTCTGCCATTTCACCGTCCACCGCATTTGCACGCAGCACCATGCGATAGACATTCATCATTTCGGCTAGCGTGAGATAGATTCGTCCATCCTGAATAATCTCATTTAGAAGATGAACGGCCTGCTCGTCAGTTTTTAGATTTGAATTCCAAAGCGGATCTTCTCTCACCAGCGATTCCATGGCTTCTAACATATGGCCTGATTATACCCGGTCGGCACCCAATGGTGCCCCAAGTTAATGGCCAAACGCCAAGCTTGAATCACTCCTTCGGCTCAACGCGCCCTACAATTTTGACGCACTTCTCAAGATGCGCTGCTTTAGAACTTGCTGTGACGGCAAATCGACGACGCTCAAATAAATAAGGGCTTCGGTCGTCTTGCCTTCTAAGATCGCGAAACGTGCGAGTTCCAGATAGGTTTTGCCCAACTCCTCACGTGTTGAAGCCACAGATTGAGCCTTCAGCCACGCAGCCTTTGCCGCCTCGAATCTGTACGGCTTGATTTGAATAAAACTCGAAGCATATGCAGCCGCCGCTTCAAAATCTTCTGGAAGCAACTCGGTGACTTTGCTGTAAAGTCGCAGTGCCCTATCGAAAACAGCCTGCTCGTCTTCCTTAAAATATTCTCGTGCATCTTTGCGAAATAAAAACACCGTGGTCGCAAAGTTCGCTACATAGATCGGCTCTGTCGTATTTAATTCGATGGCTTTTTCATAGTATTCAAAGGCTTTTTGCACATCTCCATCATGCCCATAAATATTAGCGATATTATTCCACGCATCAGAATTCTGCGGATCTAATGCTCGCACTCTTTCAAAATGAACCAAAGCCGACTCATGGTCTCCAAGGTCAGCAAAAAATTCTCCAAGAGCGAGACGTGCTGAAATGTTTTTTTGGTTGAGCACGTCACCCACAGACTCAGGATTCTTCGCCAAATAATCTTGAAACCGACGGATAATTTCTTCTTTCGAACTGGCGATTTCCAACTCAAGCTTCTGTTTCGCCTGCTCACCTTCGGCAAATCCAAGTGCTGCCAATTTTGAGTCAATCGACTGAATGGCATCCTCACCAGCAGAAATAATTTCTTTCAGCGATAGATCATCAGGCTGTCTTGAATTTTTGGCCGTTAGACTATTTAAGAAAAGAACAAAAAAAAGAAGGAATCCAAAATATCGTTTCATCATGGATTCCTTCTAACTAATCGCCGAAATATTTGCCAGAACGATCGTCGATCACTGACCCCAAGGAACAACCAAACCGGGAGTCTGATGAGCCGTCGATCTTGAAGTCATGCATAAATCATAAAGAGCCAATCAGAACTAAAATTTGCCCGGATAGACATCATTCTGGAGAAAGTTACAACTGTTCAACTTTTCTTCCTTCCCGGATATTATCACAAACCCATTGGAAAATTTTCGGTCAGGCGCAGAACTATCTACTAAGTCAATACTTAACTGAGAATTAAGATCTCCGGTCCACGAGAAAAGCTGACGCAACAAGCCAGAGTCTGTCTTCTTACCGGTTGTCGTAAATCCAGGCATCCATTGAAGCGGACGCGTAAAATTTTCGGATGAACCCTTTGAACGATAGCCCCAAGAAATATTCTGGCTTTCTTGACTGAAGACATAAGCAAGCTTCTCGACCGACGCATATATTTCATGCTCATCTGAAAAACATTGAATAAAGTTAGTGTATATTTGCATTCTTGCGATGACCGGCTCGATCGCTGAATCACCGGGGCTAGAAACGGGGATGGGATTCAGAATAGCAGCCGGTTGAGTGCCTGACACTGGCGTAATATCCGCAGACCTCACATACAACTGCTCACCGACATGTACTACTCCATCGGCCTGAACAAATCTTGTGAAAATCGAGATTCCCTGATCACGTTTAATGATAATACCCTCAATCGATTCTAGCTTGTAAACTGCGCCGACCCGCCCTGAAAATACGGAAAATAAAATCGAAAGGTCAACGATCTCATCGCTAAAAGACCAAACCGCGCTGCCCGATTGATTTAAATTGAACAATATTTTTTTCGGTTGAATGAACTGCAGCTGACCATCTGCAACTTTGAGCCCAAGACCTACCGACTCTGTAACTGCCAGCGCGGCGAGCCCGTTTGGCGCACGAGATTTAACTGTGAATGCATCCTTCGATTCAGAAAGCTCCCCTTTCTTGTTTAGCGCCAACGAATAGAGAACCGCAACCTGACTGGAATCTGTGACATATGATCTTACAGATGCCAACTGATAGACCCCCGCAGAAATATTGGAAACATCGATCGCTCGTGGATCTGACGACGAAGGAAATTGAAGAATATCTGAGTCCACTAAAGTTTGCTGGTTTGCTTTTGCCGGGGAATTCTCACCGCTAGAACCACAGGCTCCAACGAAAAATCCCAAAGAAAGGACTAACGACAACATCTTGACCTTCATATTCTTCTCCCTTACTCAATTCACAGATTGAAACTTACAATTTGGTGTCGCACATAAAGCAAGTTCTATGCCACCGAAAAGAGCCATTAAAAATGAACTATAGGGCATTCAGGAGAGTCCCGACGGACAAGATCTCCCCAACACTGCGGAAAATGAAGTCCATTCCGAAGCGATGTGTTATGGAAGGCGCCAGCTTTGGAAGGCGCCATCTTAATTCAATTCCTGTAGATCCTTAATCTTAAGAATGAGAAACAATCCTGGAATCGCAACGAGACCACACGCAATAAAAAATGCCGTCCAGCCAAGATGTTCCGCAAGCCATCCAGACGGAGCCGACAAAACGGTGCGCGGAAGTGCCGCAAGGCTGGTGAGAAGAGCAAACTGAGTGGCCGTAAATCGCTTGCTCGTCACAAGCCCCATAAAGGCTACCAAGGCGCTGGTGCCCATTCCAATCGCAAAATTTTCAAGGCCAATCACAAACATAAGCGCCTCAATCTTGGGCCCCGTTTGAATCAAAAGTGAAAAAGCGGCAGCGCCTAAAGCTTGAAAAATACCGAATAAAAAAAGAGATTGGACGATTCCTCGCTTTAAAACGACCACTCCGCCCACGAAACTTCCGAGTATGACAGCTCCCATTCCAAAAACCTTCGCCACGTTGCCGATATCAGTCTTGGAGAATCCGATATGAAGGTAATACGGAATCGTCATCGCGCTCGCAATATTATCGCCAAGTTTATAAAAGAGAATGAACGCCAAAATCCAAAGCGCAACGGGTCCGCGCTTGAAATAGTCAACAAAGGGTTCCACTACAGCCTCACGCAAAGTTTTGGGCCGTGGTTCATCGATAACAGGCTCTACAGCAAAGAGACTCGTCAATGCACCCACGATCATGCAAGCGGCCATGATCATGTAGACCTGAGGCCAAGACAAACTGTCGGCCAAGCGAAGGGCTCCGGCGCCTGAGACAAGCATACCGAGGCGATAGCCATTCACAAAAATCGAAGAGCCCAACCCAAGTTCGCTGGATTCAAGACTCTCCCTACGATAAGCATCCGCAACAGTATCCTGACTGGCACTCAAAAAAGCAGTCAGAACCGCTAGCGCGACGAGTGGAAAAATCGATTGTCCAGGATCAAAAGTCGACAGAGCAAAAATCACCAGTGCCAAAAGAATCTGGCTGACGAGCAGCCACCCGCGGCGTCGGCCCAGAAATGGGGGTACAAATCTGTCGAAGACTGGGGCCCACAAAAATTTTAAGTTATAGGGAAGACCAATCAGCGTGACGGCCCCCACAGCCGCGAGACTGATTCCAGATTCCGTCATCCATGCCTGCAAGGTGCCGAAGGTCAGAGAGATTGGTAAGCCAGACGAAAACCCGAGGAAGAGATTCACAATCATTCGTCGGCTTAAAATAATTTTGCAGAAATCTCCCACCCATGTGAGGCTAACACACCACCATCCGCAGGATAAGCATCCAGTTCAAAATCTTCAGTCAATCCCCCCCAAACCCACAGGTTTACATAATTTCCATCGGTACCAGGTACTCCCGGTACTTCCTCCGGTACCGGGAGTACCTGGTACCTCCTCTGCCGCTACTCTTTGGTGACGAGAATGGCGGCGAGGGGGTCTTCATAGACAACTCGCCACCTCTCCTGACTCCTCAGCCATTGAAAAAATTGCGCTCCACGACCTTGGCGTTTCAAAACGGCCAACTTAAATCCGTATCGCCTCTCCAGATCTAAAAATTTTTCTGGATCATCATATATCCTCAAAAGACTTTCTATTTGCTCATCCGAATAAACCGTGAAAGCACGCCCATCGATGAAAACTTTTTCATCGGGATACTCCCACATGAGATATCCGCCGAAGTTATAACTATTAAACATGGGGCCATTCAATCGACGCTCTTTCAGATATTGAACTGCGCCAACTGGATAATATTCTGGATCAAATCCAACGCCCCATGTTCGCGACGACAACAAAACTCCCACAAAAAAAAGAATTCCGCCCAATAATTGAATGAGTATTTTTCTTTTCACTTTGTGCGGAGCACTCCACACGCTGCTCAAATAAGGAACCATGACAAAAAGACTGACAATCGTCAGCTCATGCATAAATCGCCGATAGAAAAGCGTCGCGACCAAAAAAAAGCAAAAGCTCAGCATCTCAAATATCACACGCTCGCCTTTTTGATATCTCCTCACAACACAGATACCCGCGACAAAAACAAACACGACGAAAGCAACCGTGCTTGGCCAAAAATAATTCTGAGCATTGAAAAACGGCTGCCACTCCTTAATTTCTACGATTGTTCCACGCGAATGAAAGAAATGTTCATGCACCCTCATCCCATACGGTCCAACAATCGAAAGCAACGCCGCCACGCCAACCGCGATCGCACGTCTCCATTGGGGATGACTTAACCACAGCAGAGTCATCAAAATGACGAGATGCGGATTTCCACCCTGAAACTGAGTCCAAAGAATCCCCACCGGTACAAGCCAAACAAAAAGATTCCACGAACTCGCCCGATTCCGCGCGCCGTGAAAATCGAAATAAGAAATTGCCCATGCCACCGCAAACAACAGGTTTGAAAAAAACTGCGCCCGAGGCGAAATTATCTCACGAAGAATGAGCGCCCCGGAAACGTATGCAAATACGGACGCTCCAGAAAAACATCGACCACTCTGCTTCTTCTGCACATAAAAAACGACAAAAAAGATTCCGATCAAAAGAAACGCTTGAATCAATCCCAAACCAAACATGCCCGCTGTGCGATGCGCAACCACCAGAACTATCTCGGTGAGCCATTCATGATTCAGCCACGATTTACTCGACGTAAACGAAAATGGATCAATCTCCGGCAGATTCCATGTCCGCAGAATCTCATCACCTGATCTCAGATACCAAGCAATATCCGTTTCTGTGATCGTACAGACAGATGCTACGCCAACAAGGACCAAAAAAAATCCTGCCAGCCATTTTTCCGAGTTCCGGGTTGCAATCCACGTTCGAAAATTCACTGCTCCCACTGCCTTGCCATCACTTTTGATTCCACCTAATCCCCTAGGGCACGTCAAGCAGCGGAAACGTCCCCGATTCTATGAACATTTTCCCAAGAAATGATGATTACGAAATGCCAATTGCATCGAAAAGTGAATGCCGCAAGAATAAGAAAAAGAAACACTGGAGAACGAGGAACCTCAAGAATAATCCAAAGATTTGAAATATCATGCCGAACAAGAATTATATTCTGCGCAGCTCTCATCAATATTTTGGCCGCTGAAACAGTCCAAGCTTTTTCTGTTTCAAAAATTTCAACTCAATATGATCTGAAATTTTATCCAGCGACGAGAGAAGGTAACCGCCTCCTTGTCCCGTTTTCAAAACTCCCCGAGAAAGATATCGAGGTGGTAGTTCTACATGGCTCAGAAGATATCTTCAAACTCAAAGCCGGCGACAGCAAGCCAGTTACACCAAAAGACCTTGCGAATCCAATCCCTCATTATGCCTACACTCTCGCTGAAGGAAAATGGGACGACAATAGAACAAGTTATATTGTGGCGGCAGGTAAAAACATAAAGCGCTATTTGAAGTGGAACAGTCGTGCGACTATGAACGAAAGAAGCTTTCCCACTGAGTGCATGTCAGCCGACAAAGGAATGACCGTCGAGCACCTGGACGTTATTTATAATCAAAGTCTAAATTTAAAAATTTTTGACCTGAGAGAACAAATTCTGCAATCAACTTTTGATAAAATGACGAGCGAGCAAAAAGATTCTGGAACATGGTTCAAAAGAATTGTCGGCACAGCAGACAATACAGGGCGCTGCAAAACTCTGGGCTGGACATCAAGCGATGGCGACGGCCTAAACAACAAAGGAATTGCTGAAGCACTCGGTCCCATTTACGGAATTATCGAGCTAACAGACGACAAAGACAAATCCAGCGAAAGATGGTTGGTATTAGATGCAAATGGCTACGAGATTTGGGGATACACTTTCATTGAGATACTCTCTCCGTCGAGCACCTCAGAACCGAAGCGCATATTTCTTGAACAAGATGAGCTTTAGAAGACTAAGCAAGTAATTCGAATTTACTTTGTATAGTTTCCGAGGGCTGGAAAAATATTCCTCACGCCGCCTTCGGGTGCTTCAGTATCGCCATCAAATCTCGGAATAATATGCCAGTGAAGATGATCAATCGTCCGACCGGCAGAACGCCCGTCATTCAATCCAATATTAAATCCTGTAATTTTCTTTTCCTTTAAACTAGATAATTTTTTTAAAGCCGATTCGATAAAGCCGATTCTTTTTTTCAGGCGGCCCTGTACTTTAGCTAAATTGTTGTCAGCGCCCGAAGGGCTCATTGCATCTAACTTTGATTTCGCCTCTTTCAAATCATTCTCATATGTTTCTGTCAAATCAAGGGCCTGCAAACGAGTCATGACTTCTGAAATCGCCGGCTTCAGGTCCATCCACTCACCATCAGTCAAATCCTGAAATGAGACGATTTGGCGCTTTGGAATCACAAGACAGTGGCCCGGATTTACTGGAGACGAATCAAAAATAGAGAAAAAGGAGCTGTTTTCATAGAGGGCTTATATACGATCCGTTCCCATCGTCAAGCCCCCCACATAGCACAGCATCTACCAGGATCCCTCCAGAAGTGCTGGAGATTATCCTGATCCGCAAGCAAGCGCCAAACAGGTACTCGTTGTCTCCTCTGCAAATGCGTCAATTTCAGATTTCATATTTTCCGTCGTCGCTTTCAAAAGAGATCCCGTAATAACAATCTGAATCAGTTGCGCGGTGGCGCGGACGTCTTTGCATGAAAAAATATTTTGCGACTTACCCATCGTCAACAGACTAGCAATGCGCTCTGTTCCCATATCAACGACTTGAGTATTGAGATCCCGAAGTTTTGGATTTAAGTGACAATAGTAAAATATAAGCTGCCAAACGCAGGCATGATGCGGAAATTTTTTAATCCAAAAAAATGTCGAATGAATATAGGCCGCTAACTGTTTCGATGGCTCAGTCTCAGTTTTGATCGCTTGAATTGCGATCTGCTGAAAATGCGATCGAATATAGGTCGCAACCATTTCAAACAAAGATTCTTTGTCTTCAAAATAGTGCTGAACTAAGGGGCGACTGATTTTGCAAATTTTTGCAATCCGATCGTAGGTTGTGTTTTCTACTCCCACCGAGGCATAGCTTTTAATCGCCCCTTCAATAATTTGAATCGTTCTCTTTTGTGCAAGCGAAGGACGAAAGCCAAAGAGTTCTGCATACAGCGCTTCTTGAGAATGATCAGACTTCATATGTTCTATATTAACACTTAACGGACCCATCGCAGCAGAACAACAGTCGAATTTGACAGTTACACAAGGCAAAAACCAAAAATATAGCCGATGAATAAACCTATAATTTCAATAGCTTATAATATTTAATTTTCCATTTTTATTATTATATTTACCAAAACGTCAATAATACCTATATGACCATCTAAGGAGAATTTTAATGAATAGATCGGTTCAAATAAGTTTTATGGCATTCCTCGTCACGACTTGCGGTTACGCAAACCAAGACGTCTCAAGATATCCTCGAGGTTCATGTCTCGAGTTTGTTGCGAAGATTGGATTGTCCCCTCTTTCAGACATCGACTTTTTGAAAGGCATTCATCAATTCAAACCAGACATTCTATGGCTCACCGAAGAAACGACCTCGACTCCGGAGCTTCCGCCTTCGAACCCATCGTCAAAGTTTCCCTCTGAACTTTTCTTTGGAAAAAAGCATGATGAGTACGATCGAACGGCCGTCGGACTTCTGGCACTCAAATGGGTTCTTGAGAATAATTATGAAGCATTTGCCGGAGTACAAAATGATCAAAGTCGCCTCACTCGTGAAAGCTTTGATGCGCTACATGCGATGACCCTCAGAATTGCTCATGATCCAGAATCGCTCGACGCCCTCATTACACTTCTCGTCATCAATGATCTTGGAAAAGTAGACGCAGTAAGAGAGAATCTGAAGCGCGGAATTGGTTCCGATGAAAACGATCATGATAAAGTTCTAGCGTTAGCTTTGCAAAATCGCTCACATTATTTTCCAAGCTTTTCCGGCACCTACCAACACGAAATGCTCGCAGGATTGTCTGCAGATTTCGGTCTTGCGCAATTTGTGCAAGCAGAAAATCTTCCTACCAATCTGACGGGTTTATTCCGATTGAATAAAACTGCTCTTGATTTGAATTTATTGCACGCGATCTACGATACGGCCGGAGCTGCAGGGCATGGTGTTGCGAACGGATCGGTTGTCATGAATGAACCGACATTTCAAAACTTTCGGGCCGCCATCACTTCGATCTATAAATATTTCGATTCCGAGAATCCCCCCCAGTGGTCGGAATTTGAACGCGATTGGCCATCTAGAAGTGCGTACTACTCTTACTGGGATTATATCGATGCTCGATATGCTGCTGCCCTAAGAGGGATGAAGCTACCTCGAAAGACAGCTCGAGCTATTGCCCGAATCGGCTTGCTGCTTCGTAGTCCTGAGGCTGAAATCTCCGAAGTCGTTCTTGCTTTCAATGCCTTACCTAAACTGATTCAAGAAATTCTGATAAAAGAATTGAATATTTCTGGAATAGAGGGCGAGCCGGCGACATTTCTATATTACTCGCCCGCTCTACTTTCAAATCTGCGCTCTAAAGTGAAAACAAGTGGAGATCAAAATGCAAAAATATTGGCACTCACAACTGGGCTCACAACAATGGCCAGAATATACCAAAAAGCACGAGGCATTTTAAAATCTTCAGGAGGAAATTTCGTATTCACCCTTGATCTTCGACCCCTAGCCATTGACAGCACGATTCGCCTTTCAGATCTTAACTTTGATTTTTCAAAAGCGACCAGACAAGTAAATCCGGTGAAGCCTATGGTCTTAGATGCCAGCCATTTTCAAAGCGCACGCCTAGAGGAAATTCCCGGCGAAGTAGTCATCCCTATCGGAATCGGTGGGGGCTCAGATATTGTTCAAGCTGCGACGCTTCGAACATTGCTCACAAAGACAAAGAAGATCCCTGCCATGATTTCGGTAAGAGCACTACGAGCCGATCAAAAGAAGAATCTAGATGCTGAAGCGCGCAGAAAGCCCGAGCTCTTAGAAATGATCATGTCGGGCGTATATAAACTGAGGCGAAGTCAGCAGTATCGAGAACACTCAGCGGGATTCGATCGCGATCTGCAGGGTCTGTTCTCGTCTGGCAGATTCTATGAAAGCATCGTCGCTGAAGATTGTCCGATTTATCTTGTTGTTGACGAAGGAAACTCCGAACTCACCGCCAAAATCGAAAAAGCATTGGCCGATATCGGCGGAGTACAGACCCTCATCGCTGTTGATACAGGTGGCGACGCACTCGCCAAGGAGTCGGGTCAAGACGCTAGCGTCCTTCAAGCCCTTGCCGACGTTTCAAATGTCGAAATCGTGACAGCAGAGATCGCAGTGGGTGTCGACGCTCCAAGTGATGCTGAGCAAATACTTTTGAGAGGTAACGCTCGATACGTCGAACTTGATTACTCAGACACTGTGTCAACTCTCATGAAATATAAAGTCTGGCAAATGGACGGATCGAATGCGAGTCGATATGGAAAGACTTCCCTGGCCTGGCAAGCCGCCCTTGAAGGAAAACTCGGCCTTCAAGTTCTTCCACTTCCAGAACGAGTGGTTCTTGATTCAAAAAATCCATGGGATCCATTCATTCAAATTCAACCGAGCATGAGAGGAATATTCATTATGCGTTTAGCAGATCATATGGAATCAGTTGGGCTCCAAAGTTTGAAGAAAGATCGCCAAGAAGTCTTGGCACTCTTCGAAGGTGAAGGAGATATCAAACTGCGCGATATTTTTGGAATGGAAGTTTTTAAGCGATCAAGGTTAACTGTCGAAGATCTTGAGCGCCTTCTTGCTGCACGCCCCGGAGTCACTCGAGAGCATGCTGTCTTATATTCGGCACACGGAAGCCAATTTCGATTCAACTCCGAAGGAACCAATTTAACGAATGAACCTCTGTATACATTGCCTGAAGCACGATTGAGGGTATTTGACTGGCGTGGATATGCTGACACGGTCGGCGGGGATGCAATCATTATTCACCTACCGAGCTGGATAGGAGACCGATCGAAACTGCCGTTCGTGACAGATGGATCCGACCATCTCAAACGGTAGGCAGGAGAAAAGAGCCGTGAGGTGGCAAAACTCCCCTTCTTTTTGAAAAGCTACATTTGGATTGCTCCTCTGCCCTCCTCGGTGTAGACGCAAGCCAATTTTAGGCACCATCCAACAGATAGACGGATACTGATAAAAATACTCTATTCAACTGTTTCAAGAACTTATTTGGAGAACAGAACATGAATCGCAACGGCACACTGCTCATCTTCCTGCTAGTTTCTTTGATATCCTTTCAAATTTTTGCGGCGGATCACTATACAACTCTTGAGCTTCCAAATGGACGGGGTTCGACTGACGGTGAGATCAAACGCGCTTTTCGGCGGCTAGCAAAGCGCTATCATCCTGACAAAAACCCAGGCAATGTTCAGGCAGCCGACAAATTTAGAGACGTTCACGCAGCCTATGAAACTTTGTCCGACCCAATACGCCGCGTAACATACGATCACGCAGGGATTCCAAACATGGCTGGCGCGAGTGACATAAAATCTGGAGGCCCTCGTCAACGCCCCACAACTGGCTTGCATGATCCACTAGGAACCGCCGCCTTAAACAACGAAAGAATCAACTTTCTTCATGAGACCTACGTCGAACTTCGAAATAGAATGTCTGCTGCTAACGCGCTGATCGCCACTTTAAAAAAAGAAAGAACAATGGATAGGCCACGAATATATCTCTGGGGAGCGGCTGTGGCAGAACAGATCTATGAAGCTGGGACACAAAATGTCTTTGGTGAGTTTCTGAGTGAGATTATTGATGACATCTTTTACACAGGAGAAGATATACAATCACCAATGGAGCGCGAGCTGCTGGAGATTCCTGAAGACGGAAATCCCAAGGCAGTTCAACGGAGAACTGAAGTTACGTTCTCACGATTGCCAACTGTAGATCAGATACTGCAGATCAATAAACTTTGCGGTGACAAAGGCCAGTATTTTCTTATTGTGCGAGCGATCAAAGAAGCCAGAAGCTATAGCGACTTAGTTCAGCTCTTTTATTATATGATGAAAAATTATTGGAATGATGTTCTCGATCAGACAGGAGACCTCCCTGAAAAGTTAACAAGAGCCAGAAAAAAGACGGTGACTCAATTAGAACCTGCATTGAGCAGAGTTCGACCCGATCAAAATGTACCTCAATTTATCTCGGAATTTATCGAATCGCGTTTGAGCAGAATTTTCCCGGCAGATAGAAAAATGGTGGTCAATCTTTTGGCAATTTTGAAAGACATAGCCACTCCTGAGGCGCTGAAAGCGCTGGCGGATCTTTCAACGGATACTCGTTTTAATGCATTCGTCCGCAAGAAAGCATCCGAAGTCAGACGTTCAGCGAATTTAACACCAGGCCAAACATTGATTGGCGGCACTTCAAAACAGGCTGCCCACCCCGAGGCCAAACATGAATCGACAGTCATAGAATTAAATGAAGGGCAAATTCGTGCCCTGAGAGAAAAACTTGCTACTCCAGTTGGAAACGCACATGACCAGGTTCAAGATTGGATACAAAGAATAGAAAAAATAGACGCGCAGTTCGAAGCAGCATCGCAACTTCATGCGGCCGGAAACTTGAACGATTCTGACATCCAAAACATTGGTCGAATGGTTAACGAATACTACTGGAGGTATCGCTCTCACGGAAAGGGCGGAGCAGAAAAAATCGTTCGGATAATGATGAAGATTGCTCCTACTTATCCAAAGGTCATTCAATACCTAGCTCGTGCAATTGAAGAAGGGCGGGGATACGAACCCGAGGAAATTGCTGCCTTCGCGATTAAAAATGATATTCGAGATCCTCAATTGCTCGAAGCCTTTCGTTCATCAATTTCTCTCGCCCAATTTACGCCAAACCACAGGAAAACGATTGAGGCACTCGGTAGGTTGGGAAGGGCTGATGATCCCCAGCTTGTTGACACACTCAGGAATGCAGCTGAGTTTCGATATGACGGGAAGGAGCCAGAACCAGAATCATACGAAGCTGCCTTAGCTCTTGGACGCTTAGGTGTTAGTGACAAAGGAACCGAAAATCTCCTTCGAACTTTGATGCGTGAAAATGAAGGCCAGATTAGAGGAGCGGGAGTCCCTTTCGCTGCGGCATTGGCTCTCGCTGGAATACGCGACGACGAAATCGAATTCCTGTTACGCCGAGAACTCACCCACAGTCCTAATGGATATCGAGACCATACTCTAGTTGCACAAGAAGCCCTCCGTTGCAAAGAAGCTCTTCGCGCAATCGGAGCTTCGAGTCCGCGGTTATGAGCTCTCTAACTTAGTGCCCGCAGTCCAAAGGCTTTCGAATTGTGAATTACAAAGCCGGTCGCGCAAAATCGAATGAGAACCCCGATGATTTAGAAAAAGTAGTCGAGAGAAACGCCGCTTATCTTTGTTGATTTCTATTCATTGGATGCTAGGTTCTTTCAGCCATGAATTATAAAAAATTGCTACTGATTGCGCTTTCACTGATTATTTCTATGCCAGATACTGACCTCCGTGCGGAGGTAAACAGCTTACCTTTCTTTGCACCTACCTCCGATCCTCTCCATTCACGGATCGAAGAAGGTTGGAATTTTCTATTGGTTGGCGGCGGCAATTTTGGAAATGGGAGAAGCAGGACCGCTTTCATATCAACCGGCCCATGGGAAAATGGCTGGATCTCCAGAGCGCCATGGATGGAGTTTGGATTTTCGTATGCTCCTTCAAATCAATGGGAGTTTGGGCTTGAAATTCCGCTATTTTTTACCTCGACCACGCTAAGCGCATATTACAGGGCAACGGACTTTCTGAAGCTCGGATTAAAAGTCGGGATCTTATCAAGCCTCTCAACAACATTTAGCGTTTACCCTTCCGATGATTGGTTTGTATCTCTTACGCCCAGCGCAAGCCTGCTTGGCTTTGGAATCGCCCAAAAACACACTGTAAACACAGCCGATTTTCTTTCCCCTCCCGTATATGAACAAACGCAGACAGCCCGCGGAACCCTGAATGCTCAGTTCGCATTTGGTCGTCATATTGATCCGCTCGATTTGGGCTTTACCGTAAATTACGCTTACGCATTTGGAAATGGACTACCCGTTTTATTTTATTTTGAGGAGGGCTATGTGAAGCATTTCGTGAGAGCGTCAGTCGTCTTGAATTTCTAGAAATTAAAAAAAAAGCTCTGGATAAACCGAGAGATTCCCCGTTCATCCAGGCTGCCGATGGCTGAAAAAGGCATATTGACATGTGATGCACATGCAATCATCATAATAGGTATATGTCGAAGATGATCCAGATTCGCAATGTTCCGGATGAGCTTCATAAGAAATTTAAAATTCGAGCTACCCTCGAAGGGATGTCGCTCTCCGACTATCTTTTAAACGAACTTCAAGCCTCAGCGTCAAAGCCCACAATGAGGGAGTTTTGCGAGCGCCTTTCTCATCGCGAATCAGTGCATCCTCACCTTTCCCCAGCCAAAATTTTGAGAAAGGAACGCGATCGTCAATGATCGTCTTGGATGCTTCGGTTCTGATCGAGATTCTACTTCGGACAAAAGAAGGGCAAAAGCTTGAATCGCTCTTGCTTAAATCAAGCCGTGAAATCGCTGCGCCAGAACTTCTTGATATCGAAGTATGCCAGGTCATAAGAAGATATTTTCTTTTGAAAGAGCTCACTGAAGACCGGGGCCAAAAAGCAATCGATGATCTGTCGGCATTTCCCATTCAACGATATCCTCACGAAGCTCTCGTAGGCCGCATTTGGAAACTCAAAGATAATTTGACCGCCTACGATGCCGCCTATGTAGCACTCGCAGAGAAACTAAAAGCTAAACTCGTCACTCGTGATAAAAAACTTGGTGCAGCATCCAAAAAATGGATTCGCGTAGAAGTCCTATGAGAAAAAAAGCGCACGATCTAGGGCCAACAAAGCAAACTGGGATTCATTTGATAGAAAAATTTAGCCTCCAAGATCATTCTATACTTTTGACTCATATAAAAAAGAGGAAGGTCAATTACCTTCAGGATCGTGATCCAGCCTAAAAGTAATTTCTATTCACTCTCATCGTAAAAAATGATCCCCATTTCCTTATCATTAAGAAGAGTCTTGCCGTTGATTACAACTAAAAATCTTTTCATTTCATTTTCTCCACCTGAAGTTTATCCTACGATTTAACGCCCCTTAAATATGAAATTTATATCACCTTAATTTTTATTGTGGCTGCAGAACCGCCTGGGCTTTCGTGATCGATTTTTGTACCACCTCCCCAAGCGGGTTCTAAAAGTTAAGTTTTCGGTAAGGGGATTATGAAAGGTCCTTTGGGGCCTTGGTAACCTTTAATTTGAGCCGGCTCGCTCGCCGGATTGTCTATGACTGATGGCATAGAAATTGCAACTTTTTCATATAATGACGAACTGGCTTTTCTTTGTATTAATTAGCACTAGCCAAGCTGAAGAGCCTGCTTCAAAAAAATGCATCGCGTTTTTGAAGGCGGTTTTGGAGAAAGTCGAGGCCATCGGAGCTCCTATTTTCAATCCACAACCCAAACCATTGCATGAATTTCGAAAAAACCGAGTCTCACCCATGAATTTTTTCGGGGCCTCACCCATTGTTTACAGTAACCTTCGAGCCCTGCTTCGATTGGGTAGTCTTACAAAAATGGCGTCGTGTGCGCAGGGATGCCTTGAATTGCACGACATATTTGATCCGAGAGCTCCTATGGGGTTTCTTGTACGGCAGCAGGCTAAGGTTATGATCGCGGAGGATTTTTTAGATAATCTTTCAGTTTTAGAGAATAAACTTGCGGATATTGAAATAAAGCTTTCGAATGAAAGAGCTCTCCCAGAGAAATCCCTCTGGGAGATTGTTTTTGATGTCCATCATGGGGATCTTGGTCGCTCGATCGATTTTATGACGCTATTTGCAGTAATGATCGACTCCAACGCCTACAATCTGTCCCTGATTCGTGAATTTTCAAACAAATACAACCCTTCGACTGAAAATAATTCGCAACCCATAAAAAGGGTCGTAGCACTACAAACGCGGATTGCTACGATTACCAAATTGGTTCGTGAACAATCAAATGGACGATTGGCTTTTGAGTTTCCAGAATTCAAAGGAACTGACTACCCGATTGTAGACGGCAAGAAGTTATGGACCCCTCATAATTATGATCAGTCTTATCATTTCTGGCTGAGCGCCTATATCGCTCGCGAATTGAGGCGACGAGGATTCGATGAAAATATCGCTGCGTATATGCCTGTATTGTTTGGGGATACCTATGAAAAAATGTCTATTCCATTTTATGTTGTAATTGCTCCAGTGATTGCGCTCGCGGCGTTTTTTTTCGAAGGAGATCCGATCGGGCCTGTTCGCCCTGCTCACGCGTTGAACCATATCGGTTTCTATGTTCGTGGAGCCCTATTTGGAATTTCCGGAAATATCTCTACAGTGCCCAGTCAAGCAGAAGCAAGAGAGTTTGTTAGGAAGAATGTTTGGAGCCATTATCGAGATATTGCCTACGGCGATTTTGGCATAATAAATCCGCGAACTGAATTTTTGAAAAGTTTCGGTCGAGGAAACTTTCAATCGCTTCTTACAGCCGTTGATCGAGATAAATATCTTTTGGCCGCGCTACTTTGGCTGTGTCTGAAATGATTTCGAGAAGGGCTTCGAGGTTATCGAAAAGATATGATATCTGGTAGATCCACGAACCTCACTTGTACAGGCACTGGAAATGGGTCAGTTTCGGAAACGAATCTTCGTAATTTGGCGGGCTGGTTTGAGATTGAAAGAAATGCTGGGAGGCAAGTCCCGATCGACCCTCGATACGTGATGTAGAGGAGTGTTTGGATGCATCGAAACAGCGGTGAGTAAAGCTGAAAGCTAATTCGACATTGAGTTTCCTTCGGTTGAGCGCGAAGTTGCTTCTTATGTGACGCTGGTCTGGCTCTCAATCGAGTTGAAGACGAACCCAACAAGAGACGCCAAAAACTAGTGAAAAAAAATGCCGCCAGAGAAGCGCCTAGTCACGCGAAGGAAAATCATAGGGGAGAGATTGATCCAGTTACAGTGCAATACATTATGGAAAGTGGAGACCGTTTTTACCCTAGGATTATGGGCGGCGCTTTAATTATCGCCAGCCTTGGGTCCGTACATTGGGATTTATAATGAAACAATCCGAGTGGGGAGAATTATACGAAACGCGAAGAACCAAGCAAGGTTGCTGTTGTTGTTTAACTCTGCCCGGGCAGAGTTGGTGCCATCATTTGACCAGAACCCATGAGAGCACACCGTCTTTCTCATGAACGGAGTAATCGCTGATAATTTTATTTTTCCTGAGTTCTGCAAGCCTACCATAAAACGCTGCTCCAAAGGGATCCTCTTTGGAAAGTGTCATCGGAAATATAATAAGTTTTCCACCAGACGCAAGATGATCAATCACGCGGTCAAGCATCTCAAACCGAACTTTTTCTGGAATCTCTTTAATTTCTAAAACATAGCCAAGCGCATAGTTCGAAATAATCTTTGTAAAAAGCATTCTCTGACCATTTTCATCGTGCAGATCGAGATTCTGAAATAGCTGACTATGGTAGTTTCTGGGGTATTTTTTTATTAACGGGATCATATTGGCGTCGTATTTGTCGAGGCCGGCGCTGTCATCTGTATCGGCAACACGTTTATCCGTGATAGTGCCGTGATAATCATGCTGAGGGTAAGCCACATCAACCGCATGAATATTGGAAAGCCCACAATCGACGCTACTCGCATCGCGACCGCCAAGCGCCGTTTTCTCAGTCCGCATTTTTAGTAAAGTTTCTCTTTCGTGCAAAAGTCCAGAAATGAGAGTGGACCGGCCCTCGCCAAGACTGAGCACGGTCTCATCGCAACTTTCAGCGGCATACATCATATCACCAAATTCTTTTGCTAAATTGATTTCACTTCCGCCAACGGTCACAACCTTGCTGTCCACTGCGAAAAGTCTATAGATTCTCCCGGTGCTTCGAGACGTAATGCGAGACCATATCCCGTCATTTAGAGTTTTCTGTTGTTCAGGCGAAAGTTTGTAAGGCGCGTTGGTCTCTGCAGCTTTGTTCACTACCAATTCGAAGGGAGACGCTACATTGCATGGAGGCTCAGCAAGAACTTTAGAAGATAGCCCAGAGAGAATAGCCACAGTAATTAAAACTAAGCTCGATCGATGCCGGTTTTGCTCTTTTCTATTACAACCTCTCGATTCATCGTTTCGACCATTCATCATAGCCCTTGAGACTGCAATTAGCGTGCCATTGGGGCAATCCCTTTTTTAGTTGAAATTCAGGGACCTCTACGCCGGCGTAATACAGATTGGTTTCTCCGTCTCTAAAATAAGGTGCCGAAGATAAATGCGCTGCGTTAATTAATCTGACGCTCAGAATCCACTTCAGCTTTTGTGAGATGATGGTTGAACGGGGGTTTTCGGAAGCGTGGTGTCTCAATTTTCATCGCATGCACTTAAGAAATTTTGTCTTTTACTTGGAGTGTTTGTTCCGTCGGCGATATTAGGCGCTCCCGTTTTTCTTCAGACTGATTCAGCAACCGCCCCAGTGGGTGCTGGTGGCCTTGGAACTCTTTTCCAAATTAGAAAACTGACTGATGGTACGAAATTAGTGATGGGAACGGCAACGTCTGGATTTGGAAAAGTTAATTCAGCTGGCGATACTTACACCACCATTAATTATGATGTCGCTCTCGGTGGATCGCCCAACGAATTCATCGTCAGCGGGTCGTCCATGTTCATTAATAATTCAACGACTCTATCGAGGTACGATATTTCAGGAGCGACTGCAAACTTAGTTGCTAACATCACTGTACCCACAGGAGCGACGAGCATGAGCTTGAACAATGCCGGCAATTTATTGTTGGGTAAGGGCACAACGTTAAGGACCATTTCTGTCACTGACCTTTCCACCATTGGGAGCGATCTGACATCTTCAGCGGCAATGGTTCGAAACGGAGTGAATGCTAGCGATGCACATATCTATCTCACTTCTACGGGCATACTTCGCAAGTTTATCACCGGCACGAGTGATGATGTTATCATCGTGAATGCTCTTGGAAGCGGAGGAAGCGCACATAAGAGCCTCGTCGTCATGCCTGATTCGACGGCCTATGTCGCACCTGTTGTCTCTGGCGCTGGTGCAATTAAGAAAATAAATTCTGCGGGAACAATCTTATGGAGCAAATCAGTTGCGAACACCATGGTTGCCATGACAATCGATTCCGCCGGAATTATCACTGTGCTCAACTCGACCGGCACCATCGACAATTATCTTCCGGTCAAGGCTCCAACCAGTTTTTCAGGAACGCCGACGTCGACGAGCGTTAACCTGCAATGGACGACGGGTGTGAGCGATGCAGATTTTTCGGGAGTGACCATTCGAAGATCGACGAGTTCGTACCCATCCGATCCGACAAGTGGCAGTGCAGTCTCGAGTGACGATACGAATGTGTCGTTTGCGGATAGTGGATTGACGGCAGACACGACCTACTACTATTCAATTTGGAACAAATCTTCTGACGGATTTTTTGGCCAGCCCGTAAACTTTAGTACTCAGACCGTCTTTGCTCCTCCAAGCTTTTCCGCCAGTGCATCGGGGAGCACGGTCGCTTTGTCATGGACGATTCCGACAGGCGTAGGTTCTTTTACAATTCGAAAGAGTACGTCGGGCTACCCAACATCCGTCAGCGATGGCAGCGCAGTTGCATCAAATCTAGACCCATCTGTGAGCACCTATGACGATACAGGTCTCGCAGAAGGAACTTATTATTACAGTCTCTTTGCTCAGCGCTCATCTGACTCTGCTTATGCGGGCCCAGCGCACGCATCAGCTAGCGTCGATACAACTCCGCCAAGCGCTCCAGCACTTTCTGCAGTAAAGGCTGCTGCAAATGGAAATACGATCAATTTAACTTGGGATGTGCCCGCAACAACGAATACCTTTACTCTTAAGAAGGTTGTCAATGGTGCTGTAGAAACCACTGTTCAAACTGGCATTGCGTCGTCGACTACGACATACAGTCAAACAGGCTTATCCGATGGCGACTATGTTTATAAAATATATGCTGTCGATAGCGCTGGAAATATTTCAAGCGCAGGCGTCGCCTCGAGCCTCACAATCGACACTACCGCTCCAAGTGCGCCGACGAGTTTTGTGGTTGGAGTTGCAGGCTCGACTGTAAATTTAAGTTGGATCAACCCTGTGTCTGATTTTTCTTCGGTGACCGTTCGACGAAGTTCTTCAGCTTATCCATCTTCAGCGAGCGATGGAACCGGCGTAGTTTCAAATTCTACTTCTACAAGTTATTCAGATATCGGACTTGCTGACGGGGTTTATTACTACAGCATCTTTGCGATCGATAATTACGGAAACACATCTACCGCTGCAAATGTCTCAGCGACAGTTGACACCACCGCCCCCGCTGCCCCCAGTCTTTCTGCTTCTAAGCCGACAACGAATGGCAGCACCATCAATTTGACTTGGGACGTTCCATCAACGACGAGCACGTTTATTTTGAAAGTCATTTATAACAGCGGATCAGAGTCAACCGTGCAAACTGGAATCGCGTCTTCAACAACAAGCTCCTCTCAAACCGGTCTTACTGATGGAACTTACATCTACAAAATTTACGCTGTCGATAGCGTTGGGAATGTTTCAAATGCAGGCGTTTCTACCAGTGTTACCATCGATACCACTGCCACATCAGCTCCATCGGGCTTAACATTGTCGACGAATGGTACCGCAGTGAACCTGAGTACGGTGGGACTAAATTGGACTAATCCAGTGGCGTCAGATTTTGCTTCGATTACAATTCGCAGAGATACAACTGGCTATCCGAGCAGTGTTTCAAGTGGTACGGACGTTGCTTCGGCACTCACCACTACTTCCTATTCTGACTCTAATCTTGCAGACGGAACTTATTATTACTCCGTTTTTTCAATGGATAGCTTCGGTAATATTTCAACCGCGGCGCAAGCCACTCTTACGATCGAGACCAACACAGCACTTGAGATTTCGGTTCAAGCACCCTCAGCCACAAGTAGTTTTCAGGTAAACGATGATCTTCGCTTTACATTGAGCATAGGTAATTCGGGTAACCGCGACGCAAACAGTACCGAGCTCACATTCGCCTTATCAAGCAACCTTCAGTTTGTTTCTGCAGAACTTATCACTGAGACCGCCTCGGCGAGTACTTTTCTGCCTTCGTCTTTCAGTTCCACGTCGGTCAGCTGCACTGGATCTCCAACTTTAACCTGCAATATAGGAACAGTTCCCGCTGGAGAAACCCTCAGTTTGTTGGTTCTCACAAGAGTACTAGCCGCTGGTTCAATCTCGTTTTCTGTTTCAGGCACCGATGGAATCTCTGCGAATAGCACATCTTCGACTGGTACCGCTGTCGATGGGATTTCGGTCAACGGCTCAGAAGGTGGATGCTCTCTCAATTCAAAGACATCGCGTCCACTTCGTCCAGCAATTCCGTTCATCGCTCTCGCCACAATCGGGCATCTCCTTTTTAGAAGGAGGATATTCCAGAATCAGATAGATGAGTCTCCGCGAGAGCCGAGACTCAATCCGAAAGCTTGAAAGATTGATTCAGAATCCGCAACGTTCACCAAAGCAAATCCAATGATACGCCCACGGAAAATCAGACAGTTTGTTAAATCGTTGATTCTTTTAATAGCTTGCCATAGGAATATTTCTTAATGGAGTTTTCTCCTGGGGGTTTTATGAAAGTGATTTTGCTAGTTCTTTTATCCTCTGTTCAAATCTTCGGGCCTCCACTATCTTTGCGAGCCGAAGAAAATACAGACGGGGCAAAAATCTCTGATTTGAAGGCGCATAAAGAGCTACGGCGGATTTCATATTTTGAGAATATACTCGGTCCATTTAGTAAAGATCTCAGTGATTAAGATCACAAAAAATATTCGAGGGGATGAGCTCTTTGCCAATATCGTTGGCAGCTCACGGCATATTTGTATTCAATACGAAAAGGCTTCTGCCCTTAGTTTTTGGCCGCCTCATAATGATTCTACTCCTCGACGGCAGCGCCCATTGCACTTTACTGCGGAAGAAATTGACGGAGCTTCCCTTGAATCAACCGGCAAGAATGTATTGGTCAAAATAGATCATGCCACCGGTTGCGGCTCTCGAGATTTTTTCGTCCTTCGACCTGTGGATTACGACCAGGAAGACAACTCTAAGGATGGAACTGGAGTTTTTCAATTCATCTACGAATCCAATAACGAATGTGAAGCATCGACGATTTCAAATCTCCAATATGCTTTAGAAGATATTCGATGGGTTTTGGAACCTTCGGGTTTTTCAGATAATTCGTCTGAACTTCGGTCGCTGAGTTTCAAAGGCGCTAATGCGTGCCAATATTTTCTCGATCTTTCTATAGATGGCGAGAATGGCAACGGCGATTTCTGCAAAATAATTAGGCAGCGCTATGATGGTAGCTGGCGGAGCTCGATGGCGGGCGAAACGACAGCTGAGGTTTTGAAAGACGGCTCAGCCTTGCTAGAAGTGAGCGGTCGTTTAGCGGAATATTTTTTCTACCACTTTTTCTCTGCGCGAGAAGAAGTTGTTTATATTCCTAAGAGCAATGGACGTGGGAATCTGAATTACTTTAGCCGTGGAAGCACTTCTGCGGTCTGCGGCTTTTGGTCTTGGGATTTGAGAAAAGATCCATTCCCGTCGTTTAAGTGCCGATTCAGAGTTGATAGTGATGGGAAGCTTCACGCATTTTCAGATCGAAGCCTCGAGAACTCGAACTCAAAGCCTTTCCTCAACGAATGGGAAGATGCATGGAGAGATTTTTATTGGAGAAAGGTTAATTCGATTGTCTCCCCAACTTCAGAGGCTTACCAATCCATGAAAGCAGGAGATGATCGCGCCGAATTTGACTTTCAGTTCTACGGTCCAGTGGCAAAAGTTTTATTCGACCTCTTGAAGGTCGAAGTAACCGATTCTTCGTGGGGGCCGGATATCAAAGTCAAAATAAAAAATGGCGCCCAATTGTGGTGTCTACAATCGAGCCAACCAGACAATTTTTCGACTGACCCCAATCAGAGTCTTAAGTGCCGTATTGCTTTTGAATCTACTGGGGAGGCGCTGAGGCCAAAATAAGTTTTTACTGACGACTAGAATTTCAAAACTTAGCGTAGGTTGGAGGATGAGTTTGCCAATCGTCTTGGATTCGACCGAGCTGAGATCGAACCATTTTCCGCGCCATTCAGAAGTTCACGAAAAAACCAATTTTAGCCTTCAAACTGAAACGAAAATCGTATCTATTGCGGCTATGGGCAAGGCTTCCCTCATGTTTGCGCTCGCATTTTCTTCGGTCATTTCGACGGTCGTAGAAGGAGCGGAAAAAAATGCACTTCCGCCTCTCACACCTCTGACGAAAGGTGCTGTCGAGAGAGTTTGTGCGAGATTGCTGTCAACACTTCCGAGTCTGCCAGTCGGCGACGACGCGCTTCAAGCGTACGTCTCAGCGAGCGATGTTGGGCGCGGCAATTATATGTACCGCCTTACCATGATGAAGGGCGAGATCGACAGGAAGGAACGTTACGTGTTTTTTCTCGGCGAGAACCACTTGAGCGGCCCACAATCCTACTCGGCGGGCAATAAGGTTATAGACCAGTTCAATGTTCTGGCCGTTGAAGATTTGACCGACGCTGCAAAAAGAAGCAAGAGCCGAGCCATACGGTGGCTCATCACAGTGGGAGAGACTACGACCAAGCCGCTGCTACGACTGACTTCAGCGTTAGCTCGAGGCCATGCCAAAATTTCTGATCCTGAAAAAACCGTGATCAAGCTCGAGGCTACCCATGAGTATTCTGGAAAAATGAACGATGCCCTGAAGTCTCACATCCACACTATGGTTGCGCTCGGCCTTTACGTTCGGAGTCTCTTCGGTTGGATTGCTTGGGTAATACGGCTGCTAACACTTACGAAGGCAGACTTGTCTTGGTCGATCATGACACCGAACGTGCCTGAAGCTATTGCTGTTGGAGTGAATCTCGTCACGGGAGCCTACCTTCTCGTGAAACTTGAGAGATTAAACGCAGAGGTCGAGAAAGCAAAGAGCGATCCTGCCGCCAAGTCCCTGGGCCAGCACAGCTACTATATGCGACAGGGTGATAATCACGATATCGTTGTTCGTCGTGATACCGATATGACAGCTCAACTGATTCACCAATTCCGTGCGAATCCTGATCTGAATTATGCGCTCGTTATGGTGGGTAAGGCTCACATACCTGGCATGATGAAACTTCTTAGAAAAGAGCACGAGTTCGATCGCATACCTCTAAATCTAAAAAGTGAGTCCAAGCGAGGCGACAACAACTCTCGCCCAGAGCCCGCGCAAACGGAATCCCAAGATTAGCTTCTCATCCTTGTCTCTTGACCAATCTCCCCCATTTCGGCCTACCTTTAAACGCGGTCGAAGATCCAAAGTCCTGTGTTCGAAAGCTTGCGTTCACAGCTCCGCTTCAAGTGGGAGATCAGATCCTAGAACTTCAAATTCAAAAGTTAGGACGAGCAAAGGCAAATAATATTCTCTCGACAGCTGATCAAAACGGCTTCTCTTTAGGCGATGGGTTCGGTGAAATCTTGAAAGAAGAGCCTGCAGAAACAATACCTGGCTATGTTTGGCTCTATCTAAATTCAAATAACAATCTAGCGAAAGGTGGATTTCTCAACCAAATCAGGACACTCTTTCACATTCATAGATTAAATGAACGCGATCGAGATCCCCAACAAGATGAGGAGCTCAAACACCTCCCCGAATTTCCTCGCATCCCATCGGCGATGGGAAACCCTTGGCATTGGATTCAGTACTTACTTCCAGATATCAAAGAGATAGACGATTTGCGCAGAGCCGAACAAGCGCACTACGTCGCCTACTTTCGCGAGAGACTTCAAAACAAACCAGGTTTAGTCGACGGCGCGTCCCCGTTTGAACTAGGACGCGAAACTCTGACGCCAAACGAGGCGGAGGCCCTCGATCTAGCTGCAGAAGCCTTAAATTATCAGGACCTACTCGCCTTTAGGCTTCCAAAAGGCGGAATTAACCTTCACCGACTTCTAAGTAGAACTCAAAAAATACAGAGCCTATAGCGTAAGCGGAGACACTGGGGATATTCTGAAAATTTTCATCGCCGCCAACCGCTGGGACCTAGTCACAAAATTCGAAACAAGCGTCCCCGCGTGGTTGGGCATCCCGGACACAAGCATTTTTGAAATATCAACCCGAGCCAGCAAACATACCATCGGGCCGCTCATAAAATGACTCGCCAGGCGATTGAGGAGTTAAGGCGCCAGGCCTTTATCGGCTCATTTAAAAATACTGATCGCGCCACTCAATCATCGCTTCGGCGGTTTCAAAATCCAGCCCCTGATTTCTCTTTTTAAGTTCTACAATGATGTTTTCGTATGCCTCTCTGGGTTTCGTCTGCCCGAGGTTCCACTTCGCTTTCTGCGACTCGATTTTAAGTTCTATAATGACGATCATCTGAAATTTTGAAGCATAGACTTCGGACTTTGGATCAAGGTCTGCGTAGCCACGTTCGGGCTGATATTGGTCGAGCATAATCTGCAATACGCTCTGCATTTCTTTGAAGTCGGTTACGATTCTCCCCGAGCATTTAAAGTCTGCATATCTAAAGAATTGATTGGCCGCTCCCCCGTAGGCCTTGTCAATCCAATGGCTTGGAATGACCGAAAGCTGCTCAGAAATCATGACTTTGCAGAGGCCATCCCTTTGCAAGGCTTTGGTTTGCTCGTCGGTCCGCCCAAGATGAATCCAAAATGAGTTCTCATGAAAGATGAAGTTATAGAGGCCAATTTCTAAACTAGCCGCTGACTCCCCTGTCAAAAGCGTGAGCATTCTAGACTTATCTATTTGGCATTTCACTTCTTGATTGAGGGGCTTGTGTTGTGGGGGGAATCTCATAAGCACTTGACTAGCCCAATAACTAGATGTCGTAAAATATATAGTTATTCTAAATATGATATCATTTGGATATGGATATCAGCAGGCTAAAATACTTTCATGCCGTTGCAAAAGAAGGGGGCTTTACAAAAGCCTCTAAAGTACTTCGCATAGCCCAGCCAGCTATTAGCAAAATGGTTAGGCAGCTTGAGGAAGATTTACAGTTAAAACTTTTTGATCGAGTCGGAAAGCAGGTGAGACTTACGAGAGAAGGCGGCGAAGTTCTTCGTTACTGTGAAACGATTTTTGCGCATGCCTTGAAAATTGAAAATCTTAAAAAGACTCCCCTCCCGAAAGTCGGCGGATCACTTGCATTTGGAGCTGTTGATTCTATTGCGAGTATTTTACTTCCAGCCGCACTCAAAATTTCTCTTGGAGAGGCCCCTGCTCTTTCGTTGACGGTCGTTACGAGTTCCGCATCACATCTGGTTGAGAAAATCTCAAGTCGTGACTTAGAATTTGGACTTTTCTTCCATTTGCCCGAGCTGCCGCCCGAGCTCGAGGTTCGTCACAAATATCGAGTTCCCCATAAACTCGTGATCTCGCGAGCCGTATTAAAGTCACGTAAAGTTCGCTCAACTTTCATTGGGTCTCGCGAAGTCGACGATACTAACACGCGCACTTTCCCAACCCTTCGAAAACTCCAAGAGGATATTCCCGAAGCATCCATTTCCATTTCCGCAAATAGCCTTACGCTGCATAAGGAGCTGGTTTTGCGGGGAGCTGGAGTTTCTATCCTTCCGTTGTTTCTTGTCAAAAAAGAACTTGAGAATGGAAAGCTTGTACCTCTGTATCCAAAGCAAAAGTTCGAATGGAATCTGAAAGTCGTCGTTCGAAAAGACTATCGAAATGGTCCCAATGCGAAATATCTCATAGGCTTAATTGAAAAGGAGTTGCACTCCTTATTGAGAAAGCCGCGTTCGACGTAGAAGTCCGAGAAATCGCCGCCCTCGCCATTTCATCACCACGTTATCTGAGATTATGAAAAACATGTTGAACGTCGTCGTCTTGTTCAAGCGCGTCCACTAGTTCCAAGACTTCTGTCGCTTGCTCATTCGGAAGTTCAGTGAAGGTTTCTGGAATATATTCCGAAGCAGATCCAAGTGGGACGATTTTACGAGCTTCAATAGCGGATTGAAGCTGGCCGAAATTATTGAATAGGCAGCGAGCAACGATGATTTTTTCTTCATTTTCTCCAATGGATTCTCCCATTTCCTCTAAACCGTGGTCGATCAAATCGAGCTCAAGTTCTTCGATATTAAGTCCCTCTGGCGAGAGTCGAAATACTCCCATGCGCCTAAATAGGAATCCGACACTGCCGCTAGATGCTAAATTGCCATTATACCTCTTAAAAATTGAACGCATATTCGCTGCTGTTCGCGTTGGGTTATCGGTTGCCGAATCGACGATTATCGGCACTCCGTGTGGTCCGTAGCCTTCATACAATAGCAACTCATAATGGAGATCTGTCTGGCCACTGGCGCGCTTGATCGCAGCATCAATTTTATCCTTGGGCATATTTGCAGCACGACCATTCTGGATGGCGCGGCGTAATCCTGGATTTGAATTCGGATCGGGCCCCGACGCTTTTACGGCGATCGTAATTTCTTTGACGACTCGAGCAAACGCCTTCGCCATTTTATTCCACCGTGCAAACATGGTGGATTTTCGAACTTCAAATATTCTGCCCATTCTTGATCCTTTTCGAAATTACGCTACTTTAAGGCTCGAAGGTTCCCAACAAAAAGATATTGAAGCTTCTGCGAAAATACTAAAAACGTGCTTTGAGCGCCGATTTGATGGGAGATGCCAAAGGCGTCGCGGGGGACCCAACGACTAATCCTCATTTGAATTCACTGATCAGCGCGGAAAGAAACAGGCTCTGCTTCCCAAAGAATCCATTCGCGGCCGAATGCAAATCGCAGGCTGGAGTAAAGAGTATTTTATGAAAGTCCTTTGTGCATGACCACTTAGCTCAATTTAGATGCGACAGCCCTGGTTCTAAATGACTGGGATTGCCCCCGATTCGGCGCCCGATGTATAGCAATTTCAAGTGGTACGAGTATTGCAAAGATAAAGGTCAGATGAGGCATAAAATGAATTGGCTGGGCTGCGTGCGACAAATCATACTTTTGGTTTTGATTCTTTTTTCTGCTGCTTTACATGCTGGGGAATTTAAACCTTCAATCGAATCTGATATGGCCCTGTGCACCCAGCTCGTCAGAGGAATCGATCCAAGCACTCATCAAATCGCCTCGGAATTGCTTCGCAAGGCCGACGCTGGGCAAGAACCACTCACTACTCCAAACGGAATTGTATTTGAGAAAGGCGTGAAGGCTATGGAAGCGCTTATGGTAGGAGCGCCCACGCAATCTATGATGGCAGATATACGAGGAATGCTCAGGGTCGAGATCCCCCGGGCCTACGCTCACTTATCTCGCTCGAATCTTATCAATTGGGTTCTGATGTCCTATCAAAGCTTCATCTCGCTTCGTATTTTTGAAGTGAAATCGCTCTCAGAATTAAAAGACGCTACGAGTGAAGCAAATCTAGCGACCTTAGAAGACGGAATCCTAGATATCATGACGACCCCGAACACAACGATAATTGATCAAATGCTGACGGGTCTTTCAGAAAGAGAAGACCAGATTCAAGACTTCCTTAATTATTTTGATTTTCTTGCCGAGCATTTTGATGAAATTCGAAAAAATGGCCAGAATCCTCTTTCAGACGGCTTAAATATTTTGGCGATGGCCCATATTGTTGGTTTAACTATGGCAATAGTTGAGCGAGAGAAGCCTGTAATTATCGAAGATGGACTCCTGACTCGAGTCACAAGATTTTTCGTTGACCAATTAAATTTTGCACTCTTAGTTAGGCCAAAAACTCGAAATGAGGGGTGGCAGAGAAGAGTAAAACTTCTCCTCGTCGCCCTTAAACATATTGAGTTAGTTCACCTCGTAGCCGGGAAAGAAGCTGAAGCCACTCAATTGGGGAAGGAGCTCTCAACTATTGAGTGCAAACTTCGGAACTCTGGAACGGGAGGCAGTGGTACCGTCCACACCGATTTACCTTTAGCCACACTCCAATTACCTACATCGCCTCCCACTGAATCAACCCCTTCCAATCTAAGCGCTCCGCCAACGACTCCAACTTCGACTGAATCGGGCTCGGCTTTTACATTTGAGGTACGAATCCAACATAAGCCTTTGCCGAAAATTGCGAAGATTCAGCCCACAGCAAAAAGTGAAATCATTTGGGGCGACCGAGAATCAAAAATGCGCGAAAAGTTAAGTCTTCCTCGGTACTCCGTAGCCGAGAAGAATTTGAACGAATGGATCACTTTGGTTGCAAGACTCGGGTATTTCCACTCCCATAATGAACCTAATTATTCAGCGTTTCGCGAACATCCCTACAAAGGGATCACTGGCGCCAAGATTATCCATCTATCTCGTTCTGAACGACTTGTATTTACCACCTCTACAGATGGACGACGCATATACCCGATTCGAATTGTATATAATCACGAGTATTAATTAGGCATCCGAAACGGATAGTTGCGATATAGGCCGTGATAGCGCCGCCAGAACATGGGCCGTCAGTCTGCACTTTGGCTTTCAGACGGCGGTTCTATACCGAGATACTCCGCCTATCGGTATTCTGAACGATTCAGACATCATCACTCACAGTTATCATGGATTGGTAGAAACAAAACCATGGTCCGATATTCCGTATCGGCGCTCAGCCTTTGATGTTCTTGAGTGGTCAAAAAACAACGAATCTGCTGATTTAGACTAGCTTATATCGCGACGCAATCCGTGAGAGAAAGAAAAGTTGCTGGTCCGAATTGAAGCAGGCCCAGAGGTCGAAAATTGTGTTAAGTCTTGGGCCCACCGCGGGCCAAACGCATCAATCGGTAAACAATCAAAGTCGTTAATTAAATAAATTAAAACAAGAAGCCACCCGGTCTTGTTGTTGCAAGTAAATGCAGTGAGATGAGCTGAAAGGATCAGTTCTGGTCCCCACTTTGTCCCCACATTTTGAAATAAAAGTGGGGACCGGCGCGACATTTGCTGGTCCCCCATTTTTTGATTTTTTTTAAAAAAAATTTGGATCGTTTTCAAAAGAGGTATCTGCTACGAAGCGTCAAATAGTTATACGTTTTCAAACATTTTCTCGTTGGTGTGAAAAAATTATGTTTGATATATAATTTAATGCGATGGATAAAAACTTAATTGCCAGTATTGTTGAGGAGTTAAATTGGCCAGATACAAGAATAAATTTATGGCTTACCTTTATTGCATCGTCACTCATTGCTATTTACAAGTTCCCGCTCCACGTTTCTAGTTTGTTGTTCTATTTTGTATTGTTCATCTCATTATTTTTATTGATTTCAATCGTCCGCCGGCTCCCTAAAAGAAGATATATTGGAACGCTATTGAATTCATTTTATCAAAGCTTGGCGCTTGGCTATGGAAATCATTCTAAATTTCTTCCAGGACAAATTAGAAGGACATTAGAAAAGTTTCGACTCGGAGGAAAAAAAGCAATTTATGCTTACGCCTTATTTACTAATAGAAGTGATTATGAAGAAATTCGAAAAGCACTAGGTGCGAAATTGGGATACGATGAAATTTCAAGAGAAGTGGAAAAACTGGGCTTTCAGCGAAAAGATTTTTACTCAAATGATGGGACTTTAGAATTTCACTGGGTTTGGGAACAGCATAGACTCCCCTTGAGTCGAAGCGCTTGGTGGTCACATGGCCTTGGGGAACCAGGCGCGGATGACTAAGTCATTGAGGCTAGGTACATTTAAATCTCGCGGAAGAATACAACACACCTTAAACTGCCAAGGGGCAGCCCGGATTTTAACCAACCTTAAACAAAGTAATCTTACTTACATCAGGAAATAACTTCTCATGCCATTCATAGATGCTTTTCTTTCCGGTATCGGCGAGTCGGTAATGAACCATATGATTTATTCTTGCAGGATCAGCATGAAGATGAAGCGCTAAAGTTCTTTGATTCATTCCATGCTCTTTCATGAAACCAATAATATCTCCGATTAAACCAAAAAGAATTTTTTCCTCTCGATTTTCAGGAGCTCGAAGTGTTATGGGCTCAATCTTTTTTTCTCCGAGATCCTTCAACAGGGAGTCGATGACGGCCTTGCTCGGTCGATTTTTTTTCTCGATTTTCTTGTTCATAAGTAATCCTTCTATCTGGGTGACAAGTATGAACCCAGATTTCTTCGTTCTGATTCTGAAGAATCGTCAAAACTAATGTATATCCTCGAGCATCATCTTCAGCAAAATTTTCAAAAACATAATATTCAAATTCTTCTTCTGTTCTCTGAGAAAGAAACTCATGTCCATTCACATATCCAAGAAGCAAAGATAAAATTTTTGCTTCATCTAAATCAGCCTGGCCACGATGCTTCTCCCAGTGATTGTCGAAAATTATCCGGCTATTTTTGAAATTTTGAGAAAAAAATTTTATCAAAAAAAAATGGTTCTGGTCCCCAACGGTCCCCACTTTTTGATTTTCCCCATATAAACGCATTTTATGATGTATAAAGTACGAAGTCTTGGGCCCACCGCGACTCTGGTTCATTTGTCTCGCCTGCGGCGAGACTCGAGTCGCTGGCCAACTACACTTAAAGCGACGAGGAGCCAGCAGCGCAAGGCGGAGGCAAGGAGACGAAGGAGTGTACACATGAGTACTCGACTGAAGGCGACGAAGCCGACAACGCAGCGATGCGCTGCTCATCGTCGCTTTAAGTGGGCCCACCGCGAGTCAAAGCCGGAGTTTTTTAAATAACTGAAATCATTCAGAAAGTTAACAATAACAATGAGTTACACACGAGGCTTCGCTGCGATGAAATGCACCGAGCGGCACCCAAAGGAACAACTCTGGTTCACCCTTAGTTCACCCTTTCGGCTAGGAATGCGGAGGAATTTATTTCAATCGAAGTTGTTAGGAATATACGAGCTCTCTCGATCAATGATGCTCGCTATGATCCTCCGATTTTGGGGAATTCTGATTCTTGGGCATTCCACCATCCTTCATCATCCCGTCCATCATCGGGCAGTTGTTCATCATTCCACCTGAACCATGAACCGAAACGTCGTAACGTCCGGCCTGCCAGTCGCGAAATCCGAAGAAAGCGTTACACAGCAAGCTTCCAAATGCGACAACCACTATTACAAGGCCAAGTTTTTTGAGTGCGCAGAAATTTTCTTTCTTCGCCAAGTAAATAAGTAATCCTCCCGCGCTTGCTGCAAGAAGATTAACTCCGACCGCTAAATGAAATGCTGACATTAACATATTGTTTCTCCCTAAAGTTTCAATTTTTCGTACTCATTTTCCTTTATTGTAGTCCTCTTTCACGCCACTTATCTTGTACCAAAGAACAGGTTCTTTTAATTTGTGAACTAGACTTTCGAAAAACAGACCTTACTTTGTTTACAGGAGGACAAATCATGAATTTACAACCTAAACGACGCTGGACTCTTCCCGCAGTACGCCTCTGTAAAGAGGGTTGTCGGCTTCGGTCCTGGGCAGGACGTTAAAAGGCCTTTGCTCATTCGAAAAATTAGCTCTTACCTTCGCCGACTGTTTTTTGTTTGGTTGAACTTCGACAGCATCCACCGTCACCCGGCTGAGACTTAGTTCTTAAAGTCTTGGTGAGCATTGCCAAAAGTGCGATCGCAAAAACGGCGCTAGCGATCAAAACCAATGGATGCAGTGAATGGGTTAGAAAATGCCAAGTCCCCGTCATATGCTTTTCCTTTCAATTTTAAGTTCGGCCATTTCATTGTGCCGTTTCGGAATAAGCGCTGGAACGCGACTCATGTATTCGCGATAAAGATCTCCGAATGCCTTTAATGCATCGGCCTCTTCTCGCTTTGCGAGTCGAACATATGTCCATACGAGAATCGGAAACATTAAGAGCGTTGGGATTGTTGGCCACTGAATAAGAAAGCCAAACATAATAACGACAAACCCAATGTACTGTGGGTGGCGAACTCTGGAGTAAGGCCCGCTCACAGCTAGATGCCCTCGGATCTGTGCAAGATGAAGGACTCGCCAGGCCGAAGCTAAGAGCCAAAAGCCAAACATGATTAGAATATTGCTTAATAGGTGCAGCCAGCCGAAATGAAAATCTCCCCGCCAACCAAGAACCGTTTGCCAAAGATGTCCTGCATCATGCGAATAAATATCAACTCCTGGATTCAAACGAGCGAGCCAGCCCGAAAGCAAATAGATTGTCAGAGGAAATCCATACATCTCGGTAAACAAAGCTAAAATAAAGGCTGAAAAACCTCCCAAAGATCTCCAGTCTTTTTTTGTTTTCGGCTGAACAAAGCTTATCGCAAATAAAATAAACAGAGCCGAGTTTACAATCACAAGCCACCAAAGGCCGTAGGCGGAATGCTGATCGTGATTCATCGCTCTCCCGTCCTTTCATTGCTAGCCGAATGATGATGCCCCCCTCGATGCATAAATAAATGCATCAGTGGGCAAGCAAATAAAAACGCATATGGCAAAATTCCTAAAACATGCGCTCTATGCTCGGTAAAAAGTAGAACCGCAATGGCGCCAAGAGTTAAGCAAACTCCAAGTATCCACCACTTCTGTTTGGGATTAGAAGAATGGCAGTTATGTCCGCCATGTTCCTTCGATTGTGTTTCGTTCATCACTTCCTCCTATCATAAAGGCTCTGTTGTTTGAGAGCTCGTGTACAAAGGTACAGGGCCTCGTTTGTCAGCCTAACGTATGCGTCAGACAACATTTGGGTACAAATCGTTTAATGGCTTCGACTGCCTGCCGCGCTTTTTCCATAAAATCGGAAGTACTTGCGATCGACTCATATCGAGAATGTTGCTTCCAAATCTTAGCAATCTTTTCATCGATAACCGCTGCCTGCTCTGCAGACTCAAGTCGTACTGGATTTTGATGATTAAAACCCATTTCTACGCTCGGGCTCCTCAAATGAATTACTGATTCATATCGGCTAAATTCTTTTTCAATATTTGTTCCAAGAGATTCAAAATATGAAGATTCGTTTCCAACCCAGTACGCCAATCCGTCAAGTGTTCCTCGATCACAAAGAACAATAGCTGATGATTTCTCTTCGAGTGCGATTTGCTCAAGTTCTCGCTGCACATGATAAATAGCTCTCTGTGCACCTCGCCGAGCTGAATCAGAATCTTTACGAACGAATCCGCCAGAAAATAATATACTTGCGGCCTCAGGAAGGATTTGAATGTGCTCACAAAATGCTTTCTTAACGAGTTCTAATACTGCGGTTTTGCCTGCGCCAGGACCTCCTGTCAGTACGACGAGTTTCGGCGTGTGAACACCGAGTTCGCATTCGCACTTTTTCTCGCCTGAAACCATTTTGCATTCCATATTTATAACTCAAAACTTTCTAGATATTTTGGAACGATAGCATTCCAACCCAGTTTATCTTCGATCATGGTGCGTAAAGTTTGAGCACTTTCGGGCTCGCCATGAGTTACAAAACATTTCTGAGGCGCTGCTTCCGACTGTTTCAGCCAAGTCAGAATTTCACTCTGATCTGCATGGGCAGATAAATTCGTTAGGTTCATCACTTCCGCTTGGACTGGAATCATTTCTCCGTGAATTCTAATCTCTTTCTTTCCACTCACAAGAGCTTCACCTCGCGTTCCAGCCGCCTGGAAGCCTGTAAATAAAACTGCATTTCTCTCGTAAGGCAGAAACGCCTTTAGATGGTGTAGGATTCTCCCGCCTTCGGCCATTCCGCTCGCAGAAATAATAATCATTGGATCTGTCAGAGTGTTTAGATGCTTAGATTCTGTGGCAAGACGAATATATTGAGCGACTTGACACATCCTTCTGCAGTCTTTTTCAGAAAGTTTATGGATCTTTGGATATCGACAGAACAGATCCGTGGCATCAATGGCCATTGGGCTATTTAAGAAAACTGGAATATCCGGAAGGCGCTTTTGCTGTTTTAAAATTGCGAGGTAGTGAAGAATCGATTGGGCTCTGCCGACAGCAAATGCGGGAATGAGAATAACGCCTTTTCGAGCAACCACTCTATTAATAAACGAGCTCAGCTGTTCTATTGGATCTGCCTTTTCGTGGTTTCGTCCACCGTAAGTAGATTCAACCACAATATAGTCCGTCTTCTTTATCGGTTTTGGCGCGAATAAAATTGGATCTTCAAGTCTGCCAACGTCGCCAGAAAAAGTGATCGATTTACCACCCGCTTCACAGCGAATAGAAGCTGCACCAAGAATATGTCCTGCCAACTCAAACGTCACAGATAGTTGACCTGGTAACTCAATTTGTTTTTCAAAAGCGACTGGCTCGAACAATGGCAAGCATGCCTTCGCATCTTCAAGCGTGTAGAGAGGGAGTGCCGGTTGATGCTTTGAATACCTATGTTTGTTTGCGAATCTTGCTTCTTCTTCCTGGAGATAGCCAGAATCTTGAAGGAGGATGGCCGCAAGATCGGAGGTGGCTTCTGTACAGTAAATTTTTCCAGCAAATCCTTGCTTCACTAATCTTGGGATATAACCCGTGTGATCAAGATGCGCATGCGTGAGGAGGATTCCATCAAGCTTTGTTGCATCGATCGGAAGAGGCTGCCAATTTCTAAGCCTCAAATCTTTCATCCCCTGAAAGAGGCCACAATCGATTAGATATTTTTTAACTCCAACTTCTAAAAGATATTTGGAGCCGGTGACAGTCTGCGTGGCGCCTAAAAAAGTTATTTTCATTTTATGTTACTCACAATCTAATCCTCTTCAAGCGAAGCGCATTCGCGACTACAGAAAATGAACTCAGTGCCATCGCAAGACTTGCAAAGATCGGACTCAAAAGAGTTCCGAAAAATGGATAAAGCGCTCCAGCTGCAATGGGTACTCCGAGGGCGTTATACGCGAATGCGAAGAAAAGATTTTGTCGAATATTTCGCATCGTTCCTCGACTGAGCCCAATTGCCTTTGCGATCCCACGCAGATCACCTTTGACCAAAGTGACTCCAGCACTTTCCATCGCAATATCGGTTCCAGTTCCCATCGCAACGCCTACTTGTGCTTGAGAGAGTGCTGGGGCGTCATTGATTCCATCTCCAGCCATCGCAACAATTCGCCCTTCCTTCTGGAATTTTTTAATAACGTCTACCTTTTGCTCGGGTAAAACTTCGGCGATGACTTCGTCGATCTTAAGTTTCTTGGCGACGGCCTCAGCTGTGGTTTTGCTATCACCCGTGAGCATGACGATTCTCACCTTATTTCGATGAATCAACTCAATAGCTTCAGGTGTTGAAGTCTTGATTGGGTCAGCCACTCCTAAGAGAGCAACAGCCTTTCCATCAACCGCCATGAACATTACGGTCTGACCATCCTTTCGAAGCTCATCTGATTTTTCAAGAAGAGTTCCGATCGGAATATTTTCACCTTCAAGAAGCTTTTTATTTCCGATGGCAATTTTTTTACCGCTCACAAATCCGGTGACACCTTTTCCAGTCACGGATTGAAACTGATCGGCCTTCTTGATTTCTATTCCACGATCCTTTGCTCCAAGAACAATAGCTTGAGAAAGTGGATGCTCGCTTCCTTGTTCAAGACTTCCCGCAAGTTGAAGGATTTCCTTTTCAGAAATTTCCGCGGTTGGAACTACCGAGACAAGCTTCGGGCGCCCCTCGGTGAGAGTGCCCGTTTTATCTACGACGAGTGTGTCGACTTTTTGAAACGCCTCGAGTGCTTCTGCATTTCTAATTAAGATTCCTGAACTTGCTCCGCGTCCAATACCGACCATGATCGACATGGGGGTTGCGAGTCCAACCGCACAAGGGCAAGCAATGATTAGAACTGCCACTGCATTTACAATCCCATAGACAAATGAGGGCTCAGGCCCGAAAGACCACCATAGAAAAAATGTGATGAGTGCGATGACGACAACTGTAGGTACAAACCAAGCGGCCACCAGGTCCGCAAGTTTTTGAATTGGGGCGCGACTTCGCTGAGCTTCTGAAACCATATGAACAATTTGTGAGAGCAGCGTGTCTTTTCCGATGCGAGTGGCTTCCATGACAAAGCCCCCGGTTTGATTGATCGTCGCTCCGGTTACTTTCGAGCCTACTATCTTTGAAACTGGCATAGGTTCGCCCGTGATCATGGACTCATCCACATGACTCGATCCTTCAGAGAGAATTCCATCGACAGGAATTTTTTCTCCAGGGCGAACGCGGAGTTTATCTCCAACCTGAACGTCTGAGAGCGGAATATCTTCTTCTCGCCCATCCGCTCTTACGATTCTCGCTGTTTTAGGTGCAAGTCCCAGAAGCTGTTTGATTGCCTGAGAGGTCTGACTTCGGGCTCGAAGTTCAAGCACTTGTCCGAGGAGGACAAGAACAGTAATTACAGCGGCCGCTTCAAAATAGACGCCGACCGTTCCGTGTTCATTTCGATACGAAGGTGGAAAAAGATTCGGAAAGAAAACGCCGACTAAACTATAGATATAAGCGAGGCCAACACCGATCGCGATCAGCGTAAACATATTCAGACTTTTGTTTACGATTGACTGCCATCCGCGAACAAAAAATGGCCATCCCGCCCAAAGTACAACAGGAGTCGAAAGAAGAAGTTGAATCCACTGACCTGGGCGACTCTGAATGAAACCGGCGACGCTTTCTGGAAGAATATGTTCCAGCATGACACTGAGAAGGGGAGCTGATAGGACGAGACCGATCCAAAAGCGCTTTGTCATATCGACGAGCTCTGGATTGATCTCGTCTTCACCCGATGCTGTTCGTGGCTCCAGAGCCATCCCGCATTTGGGACAATTTCCAGGATGATCCTGAACAACTTCAGGATGCATGGGGCAGGTGTATTCAACGCTCCTATCAGCAACAGGTTTTATGCTTTCCATCGATAGATATTCTGCTGGAGTTTTTTGAAATTTCTCCAAACATTTTGGACTACAAAAATAATAGCCCACTCTCTTGTACTCCGAACGCCATTTTAAATTTGCCTTATCTACTCGCATTCCACAGACAGGATCCTTCGCAAAGTCTGAAGATGATTCGTTCGATTGCTTCGTGGTCGAGGGGCTAGACTGTGAATGATTTGTTTTCATAAATTTTTTCGTTTAATTGATACCTTCCTGCTGCAGTTGAGTTTCAGATTTCTTGCTTGAAAGAAAGCGCTCGGGTTCCCCTTCGAATTTATCCAAACATTTTGCATTGCAGAAATAGTATTGAATCCCATGGTAGTCCGAATGCAATTTGGAATTCTTATCTACCTGCATTCCGCAAACAGGATCCTTCGCAAAGTCTGAAGAGGATTCTGCAGATTGATTCTTAGGTGAACAACATGAGTGGCCGTTTGAATTCTGAGCTTTCATAATATTTTACTCCGTTAATTTACAATTTTTCTCCATTGCCTTTAAAATAGGGCAATCTGGCCGCTCACCCCCTTGGCAGCGTTTAGCAAAGCTTTTTAGGGAAAGGACCATTTCGCCGAGCTCCGACATTTTCGTTTCGAGTTCGTTAATATGCTTGAGAGTGAGTGCTTTGACCTCAGAACTTTTCCGATTCTTGTTTTGCCAAAGGCCCACCAGTTTTTTTATTTCTTTCATACTGAAACCAAAAGCGCGGGCCTTTTTAACAAAACGAAGAGTGTGGGCATCCACCTCGGTATAGGTGCGATAACCTGCGAGAGTCCTTGCAGCTTTTGGTATAATTCCAATCTCTTCATAGTGACGAATCATTTTGGGTTTCACTCCCGACTTTTTAGCTATTACACCAATGGTCATGCTTTCACTATGAACCTTCCCACTATGGGAAGGTCAAGCGGCATTGAGATCTTTATCTTTTAGAGTTGAGACTTTAGTACATTGATTAACTGTGCCGACCTTGGAATCGACTTTATTTGTCACAACAAGACTTCATAGTTTGATTCCGAAGCCTCCGAGCAATTGACGATAACCAACAAATACGAAAGCTAATGCTAGAGAAGACAATGTCAGAGCCAGCCAGAAATTAAGCCCCCATCGGATCAATACTGGTAGTAAAATGAAAAAACCTAAAGTCGGCAAAACATACCAAAAAACCGACCAAGACAGAGAACTCACTTGAGCTACATCCTTTGTTTCTGTGTAGGTCCATACAAGCGTCAAAATTGAAACAAGAGGAAGCGCGACAAGCAACCCACCCATCCAAGGCGCTCTCTTTGTCAACTCGGAAGCTAGGGCTATGGTCAGTCCCGAAAGAAATACTTTAAACCAGAAAAACATTTTTGGCCCTCATTTGCATTCATAGATATTAGTTCGGAATATTTTCTAATGCGCTCGAACCCATTTCGTAAAAATCAAAGAAAAGTATATATACGTCAAAGCAGGAATCGAATGAGAAAAAACATAGCCGCTTGTGACAGCGCGTTGTACATCTCAAACGGTCCTTATAAAAAAGCGTCTATTACCAATATCGGAGCTTAATTTTTAAAATCCTCTTTTCGTCCTTCTTTAATTCAAATTTGTTTGGCTCAAATTTTTGCTTTGAAAACTTTGGAAGCTCATTGAGTGAAGCTCCGTAGCCTTCCAAGGGGATACCCAGAAAATTATAATCCATCGAGAGATTGTCATTTTCGTCGTGGAGGATTGAAACCGCAAAAAACCCAGGGCCGAGGCCTTTGAATTGGCACTCGACTTCGCCCTTTTTCGCCTTCTCTCGAGCATTTGCTTTTGCCTTTTGAGAGGCATCCGGAAATCCATCTGGTTGGTTGAAGAGCGAGCACAAAACCGATCCTCGATCATTTCTCACGTTTTCAATTTGCACGGAAATTTCCGTGATTCCGGTTATAGCGAAAAGAACTAACGATGAAATTTCCAGAAGCACTACATCCTTCTCTCTAGTCTTCCAATGTACGTCCCTGCATCGTCAAGAGTTCTAAATAGGTTAGGCTTAAATCCTTTCGTGTCTCCAGCAGACGCTCTTTGGCCTCAAAAAGTTTGTCCGTTGCGCCAGCTACATCCGGCGAGTTCTTAACGCCGCGTTTATATTCGGCCATGACCGCTCTATAATAGGCCTCGCTTGTTTTCACGTTGGTCTGTTCACCGTCAAGCTTAAGCCTCAATCGAGTGATCAACTCTGAGAGATTCTTAAGAGCATTTCGGACCTTAACTTCCTCCTGAACTCTCTTCAGCTCCGCCCGCTCGGCCTCAGCGGATTTCGACTGATACTTCCGAAGCGTGCCCGCTCCGGAAAACAAAGGGAGCGTAACTTTGCCAATTACTTCCCACGAATTTTGGCGCGAATTGTCGAAGTCAGTTTCTAAAAGTTTTCCATACTGTCCCTCTACCGACACGCGCGGCAGCCAGCCCCCAAGGCTTGCACCTTTCTCCGCGCGGGCAACTTCAACTTCCGCACGAGCAGCAGATAACTCAAAATTTTTTGCAGACACATTGCTCCACATTTCTTCCTCCGAAGGAAGCGATTCTGATGGCAGAGGAAACGCAACATCAAGACTCCCCGGCATTGAAGCCAACCCACTCATACGTTGCAGCTCTCGAAGGTTAACGACCAGTTCTTGTCTAAGAATTTTGAGATCGTTACGCAGCTCTTGCTGGTGAAGTTGGAATTCCAACAAATCGGTGTTTGTGGCAAGCCCACCGTCAATACGCCGCCGAGCCGTTTGCAACTGTTGATCTGAAAGTTTGAGATCCTCCTCTTTAAGATTGATGCGCTCTTGTCGAAGGGCGGATTCGTAAAACTGCTCGGCCACAAAGCGTTCAAGCTGACTGCGAATGAGCTCTGTTTCACGCTCGGCTAAACGTCGCTTTGCCAGCGCACCTCTGAGCTCGTAAATTTCTTGAAGCCCGAGTTCATATCGACCGTAAGCATAGTAGAAATGATAGTTTGTTATCGTTCTTTCGCGACTCGTACGATGGCCGCCTTCCACACCGACCTCAGGAAGGAGTTTGCCGTAGTTTGCCTCAGCTCCTCGAATCTGAGCCATCGTCTCAAGCTTCCTAAGTTGCAGTTCAGGACCTTGAGAGCGAGCTTGCCTCAAAACGTCGACCAGTTTTAGAGATCCCTCTTCTGCATTTAGAGTGACGGAATTTAGATTCACTCCAATTACAGTGAAGATAAGAATGGCCGGGAGAAATCGCATGGCTACTCCTGAGGTTCTAAATCAAATTCTTTTAAATTCTCTGAATCCTTTTGATTTTCGACTTTGATACGGATGGTGGCCTTGTATGCACCCTTGAAATCGATACGTGCTGAAGAATATTCCCCCTTAGAAGTAAAAGCGAGGGGCTGAGGTTGTTTCTTGGGAAGCGCATAGGTGCCTGATAACTTGGCGCCTGTCTTAATGGGTTTTGAATTTGCATCCAAAGGGTAGAATAAAAATTCTTCTACATCCCAAACAGCTCTAACACCAAATTTTTTCCCTTGGGCATTGGGTTTCGCCTGAGTTCCTTTGGAGGCTCCGTGATCGTCCCCTCCGTGCGCGAAACTCGCTGTCGTGATCAACGTTAATCCTAAAATCAAAGCAATTGCTTTCATGCTGTCTCCTTATTTTCAAAGTGATCGGTTTCGGAATTCAAAACTTTTTCGGCCGACGCGCGCCCAAAGCGGAAGAAAACAGTAGGTGTTACGAACATATCAAGAAGTGTTGAGCTAATAAGACCACCCAGAATGACTACCGCTAAGGGCTGAAGAATTTCTTTTCCTGGCTGGCCCCCTGAAAGTGCCAATGGAATCAGCGCCAGTCCCGCAGTAAGCGCCGTCATCAAAACAGGAACGAGCCGTTCTAACGAACCTCGAATCACCATTTCTTTCGTGAACTTTTCTCCTTCATATTTAATCAAATGAAGATAATGACTGATCATCATAATGCCGTTTCGACTCGCAATTCCACAAAGGGTAATGAAGGCCACAAGGCTTGCCACAGAAAGAGTCCGATCCGAAATGAAAACCGCGATGATACTTCCGATAAGAGCCATCGGAATATTGAGCATGATTTGAATCGCGACGAAGCTCGATCGAAAGTGTGCATAAAGGACGAGAAAGATGCCGAGTAAAGACACCAGGCCCAATAAAAGAATGAGACACGATGCCGCTTGCTGACTTTCAAACTGACCCCCGAGGTGAATGAAATAACCTTCGGGCAGTTTTACGTTTTCATTCATTTTCGCTTTTATTTCATTCACAAGACTATTGAGGTCTCGGCCCGAAGAGTTCGCCTGAACCACAATTCGTCTCTGCACATTTTCACGATTGATAATATTTGGTCCCGTCGATTCATAGACGTCTGCGATATCAGCAATGCGGACACGACTTCCATCCGGCATAATCTTAAGTGTTGTTTGCCGGATCAGATCGAGATTTGCGCGGCTATTCTCATCAAAACGCATAAAAATATTGAAGACGCGCTGACTTTCGATGAGCTGAGCTACCGCTTCTCCGTTCAAAGCTTTCTCAAGAAGTGCAGCCAAATCGCCTAACGAAATTCCAAATTTGGCAGCGTCATCTCGAAGGAGCTGAATTTTCACTTGCGGAATTAAGACCTGTTGCTCGACTTGAAGATCCACGAGTCCTTCGATACCTTCTAATGTCTTGTAAATTTCTTGAGCTTTTTTTCGAAGGACTGAAAGTTCAGGCCCAAAAATTTTGATGGCAATTTGGGCGCGAACACCGGAAAGAAGATGATCTAAACGATGAGAAATGGGTTGCCCGATGCTCACGAAGACACCCTCGAGGGTGGCGAGTTTCATACGGATTTCTTCGAGCACCACGGGTCGGGATCGACCTTCTGCATTAAAATCCACGTCAATTTCAGACGAGTGAACGCCTTCGGCATGCTCATCGAGCTCTGCACGACCGGTACGTCTTGCCACCGACTTCACATCTGGAACTTCTAAAATCAAATTTTCCGCCCGCGTGCCCGCCCGGTTGGAGGCTTCAAGCGATGTTCCGGGCTGAGCAAGCACGCTGACGACCGCAGTTCCCTCATTGAATTTCGGCAAAAATTCTTTTCCCATAAACGGGATGAGAGAAAGACTTCCGAGTAATAGCAACACCGCAATACCGACAACAAGTTTCGGTCGAGGTAACGACCACTCGAGCAATTTTCGATCTTGCTTTTTTAACCAACGAACGAGCTTGCTGTCTTCATGGTCCATCAATTTTCCCTTTGTTAGAAGAAAAGAACATAGAGCCGGGGTCACGGTAAGAGAGACAACAAGTGAGGCCAAAATAGAAACGATGTATGCGATGCCGAGTGGAACAAAAAGGCGTCCCTCAATACCGTCGAGATAAAAAAGTGGAATAAAAACGAGGACGACAATGATCGTGGCAAAAACAATGGAGTTTCGCACCTCAGAGGAAGCCAAGTAAATAACACGAAACGGATGGAGAGGTTTTGCTATATGCCGATTTTCTCGCAAGCGCCGAAATACGTTCTCCACATCGACAACGGCATCATCGACAAGCTCTCCAATCGCCACGGCCAAACCGCCGAGTGTCATTGTATTAATGGAGAGACCAAAAAACTTAAACACAAGTACCGAAATTAAAAACGAAAGCGGGATCGCCGTGAGCGTAATCGCTGTCGTTCTGAAATTCATAAGGAAGAGAACGAGAATGATGATAACAAAAATCACCCCATCCCGAATGGCTTCCTCGACATTGTTTACCGCAGCCTCAATGAAATTGGCTTGCTTAAACAATTCTGGATTGAGCTCAACGCCAGCCGGAATGCTCTTTTTGAGATTTTGTAAATACTCGTCAACCTTTGCGGACAGTTCGAGCGTATTAGCCCCCGGTTGTTTTTGAATGCTGAGAATGACGGCCGGTTTTCCGTTCATACTGCCGTCTCCGCGTTTCACCTGAATGCCCGCTTGAACGCTTGCGATATCCTTTACTAAAACAGGTTTGCCAAAATGAAGGCCTACGAGAGAATTTTCAATGTCTTCGATTGATTTTACGGATCCGATATTTCGAATCAAAAACTCCTTGTCTTCAATATCTATAAATCCGCCGGTGGTATTACGACTAATGCGTGAAAGGCTTTGCTCTACATCTTCGAGAGAAAGCTGAGTTTTTTTAAGCTTCTCGGCCGAAATGAGAATCTGATATTGCTTTAAACCTCCACCGATCGCGATCACTTGAGCGATGCCCGGAATGGTGAGAAGCTGCGGGCGAATCGTCCATTCCGCGAGAGTTCGGAGATCCATAGGCGAGACCGACCCGTCTGGTGAAGTGAGGCCGACAAGCTGAATCTCTCCCATGATGGAAGCAATAGGTCCCATCACGGGCGAAATACCTTCGGGAAGTTTTTCTTTGGCTAAAGTTATTTTTTCCGCAACCAGCTGACGGTTGCGATAAATATCCGTGCCCCAATCGAACTCAACATAGATCACCGATAAGCCAACACCAGAAGAAGATCGAACACGCTGAACGCCCGGCAAACCATTCAGCACAGTTTCGAGCGGAAACGTGACAAAGGTTTCGACTTCTTCGGGAGCTAGGCCGGCAGCTTCAGTCATAATGTTCACGGTGGGCCGGTTGAGATCGGGGAACACATCGACAGGAAGTTTGGTGAGAACGATCGCTCCGTAGATCGTGACGAACGCAGCCAGAGCAATCACCAAGGTGCGATTTCGCAGAGAAAACTGAATCATTCGATCAAACACTGCCGCATCCCCTCGTCATATTTTTCTTAAAACTCAATGTTTCGAATGATCCATCTGCATTTTTCCGGATCCTTTGGCCACCTGTAGAGTGAATGGAATCGTTAATAGCTTTCCGCTCTCTTTGAACTGAGCCCAAATACGGTAGAAGCCAGGCTTCTCGAAGGCCGCATGAGTTTCAAAAGGGGACTGAGCCTTCTCATTAAGCGGATGCATATGAGCCATTTCTTCGTTACTTTCATGAATGGCTACAACATGGGCAGCAGCACCTAAATAAGGAGTGAGTTTAAGTTTTGAGCCGTCCTTTCGGCTGACATCAAATTTCAAAGTAGATTGTTCCCCGCTTTTGACCTCAACCCCTGAAAGCTTAACCACCACTCCGTCCGCTTCACCTAAAAGATTTTGAGAAAGCCGCTGTTGTAATACGGGCTCACCTTCGACGCGAATAGACTTCGAAAGTGTAACTTCAGCACCCGAACTCGCGACCTTGGCCTGGACCCAAAGTTTATAGTCGCCGCCTTTATCGAGATTGGTCTTTAACACCCAAGATTTGCCATCCCACTCGGGATGCTCATGACGAAACTGGGTTAATGCCTTATCCACCAAAAAAGCATGAATGCGTTGCGTGTGACTTAAAGCAATATCCTTTGCGCCCAAATTCTTTCCCGTCTCATTTTTCAATTGAATCTGCAAAATAATGGGCCCGGCTTTTACCGAATCCACGTTCGTTGAAAGAGTAAGGCTCTTCTTTGGCTCCTCCTTGGAATGAGATGCATCATGGTCATGAGCGAAAGCACGCGACGTGAATCCAAAAACCGTGAGCAATAGTAAAAATATCGTCTTCATCAAAACCTTCTCCTCTGAATAGTAACTACGACTGAAGTTGAAAAATGTGACAAGTGATTTACAAATACCATATACCCCAGTATGGTATGTAGAGATATGAAGGACTGGCAAGGGGAATGTTTCAAAAAACCGAAGGATATCGATAACTCCGTTCCCACTGAATCTCAGGAGAAAATCGTTGAAGAAACCTAAAAAGACCTCACTTCATTCCACTCACCATGATCACTCTGTTGAGAATAAACGGCTCAACCGTATTCGCGGTCAGGTGGACGGCATCCAAAGGATGATTGACTCACATCGCTATTGTCCGGAGATTATCGTACAAGTTCGCGCCGCCCGAGCTGCTTTACGTGCTTTGGAATCCTCGATCATGGAGCGCCATTTACGCGGATGCGTCTCGGCGGCAATGAAAGCGAAAGAGCCTCATGATGCTGAAACAAAAATTCGAGAACTGATTCAGCTGTTTGGACAAATGAAGGAATAAAAGACGGAAATCTTTTTAGAAATGGTCATTAGAAGGAGAAAATATGGTCAGTCTCGGTAATTGGAAATTTTCTTCGTCTAAAGTCGGAGAAATTATAATTTGAAAGCATCAGAAGGAAAGAAAGAAGTGCCCTCCATACTTACCCTGTTGTGGATCGCCGTCGATGTGGGGTAGGGTCCCTCCATGGCGATTCTGACGGATTTTGAACTCATTCGCCCCCGTTTTGAGTCCAAACAATCTGATATTCTCGATTGGCTCGCGAATGCCCATGCTCGCACAAGTAATATTGATGCGTCTCGGCTCAGAAAATTAATTGAGCGTTATGGATGTGGTCCTGAGCGAATCGGTTTCCGTGGTTCCATGCTTGAAGACTTCACACAAAAAGATGCAAGTCGAATGCAGCTCTTTGGTTCTGAATGTGATCAGGGAATGGGCGCTCGAACCCGACTCTACTCCGAATTTGTTGAGCCGATTCTGGATCGCTTTTATCCAACGACTCGAACAGAACCGCCACCGTCGGACCTCATTCATGTGACTTGTACCGGATATACGTCTCCGAGCGCTGCCCAAAAATTAGTCTCACGACGAGGTTGGGGCACGCAAACAAGAGTCACTCACCTCTACCATATGGGGTGCTATGCTTCATTCCCAGGGATTCGAACGGCCATTGGATTTCTAGCGAGCTCATCCTCATCCATTGATATTGTTCATACGGAATTATGCTCTTTGCATTTTAATCCATCGCGCGGCGATCCAGAACAACTTGTGATTCAAAGTCTTTTTGCCGACGGCTCTGTACGATATTCTGTTCGAGCTGAGGGGCGTGGACTCAAAGTCATCGTTCTTCGGGAGGATTTAATCCCAGAGTCTGAAGCAACCATGGCCTGGTCTTGCGATGATTCGGGAATGAAAATGGTTTTGGCTAGAGATGTGCCGGAAAAAATTTGCACGGCTCTTCCCGGATTTCTTTCGCGAATGGCGCGAGACGCGAAGATGGATTACGAGCGTTTACTCAAAGGGGCGATTTTTGCGGTCCATCCAGGAGGTCCGAGAATTTTGGATCGAATTCAAGACCTTATGAAACTTTCTGATGATCAGCTTAAAGCCAGTCGCGACACTCTCTTTCGTTATGGAAATATGTCTTCGGCGACATTGCCTCATCTTTGGTCCAATTTAATTTCTGAAAAAACTTGCTCAGAAGGACAACTCGTTGTGAGCATTGCGTTTGGTCCTGGGCTCACCATTAGCGGTGCCGTCTTTGAAATGGTTTGATTCCATGTCGATCGGGTTAATTCCTTTTCTATTACAAGGCTTGGTAATAAGCATCGACGAGTTCTACTTTCATAGAAGAAGAGAGATTCCAGTCTGGGAGCGAATCGGACATCCCATGGACACGCTCTCACTATGTATTTGTCTCGCCTGGTGTGTCTTCGTTCCTTATTCTTCGGCTGCTCTCTCTTTTTATATCGGACTCGCTCTCGTTTCGTGTTTGCTCGTCACCAAAGATGAATGGGTGCACGCTCGACTTTGCACTCCAGGTGAACAATGGCTCCACGCACTACTTTTCATTTTGCATCCGATCGTCTTGATAAATTTGGGATGGATTTGGGCGCACTCGGAACTTCAACAGACTTATTTGAAAGCACTCGAAATAATCACTGCGATCACTGGCCTCTATTTTATTTACCAAGTTGTTTATTGGAATTTTCTGAAGGCGACTGATTCAAATCCGACAATTAACAACTCCTTTTACGAAACTTTGGGAGACCGCTGGTATACAGCAGAAGACGATCCGATTGCTCTCTTACGCGTTGAAGGAAAAATTAAAAATCCATGGGTGCTCAAACAAATTGAAGAACGACATTCGGGCTCTGCTAGGATTTTGGACATTGGCTGCGGCGGCGGATTTTTAACTAATGCACTCGCGGCTTCCGGGCATCAAGTAACTGGATTCGATCTTTCCCCGAAGAGCCTCGAGGTGGCTCGAAGCCATGATAGTACGAAGTCGGTTCAGTATATCGAAGGTGATGCCGCGCATTTGCCGTTCGAAGCTGACAAGTTCGATGTCGTATGCTCTATGGATTTTCTTGAACACGTAGAAGACCCGGCCAGCGTTGTTCGAGAGGCTGCGCGAGTTCTGAAGATTGGAGGCCTATTTATGTTCCATACCTTCAATCGCAATTTCGTTTCATGGTTACTTGCCGTCAAAGGTTTAGAATGGGTTGTTCAAAATGCACCCAAAAATATTCATTTGTATCGACTCTTTATTCGCCCAAGTGAGCTCACAGAAATGTGCAAGGCCTCCGGCATGAAGGTCGAGACCATGATCGGCGTGCAACCCGTCATTCTGTCGAAGTCGTTCTTAAAACTTTTGGCCACTGGAAGAGTAGACTCGAAGTTCAAGTTCAAACTCACGAGTTCTCTCATGGTGGGTTATCTTGGAGTCGCCCGTCGCTAATTTTAGCTATTTTATCTTCCTCAGTTCTTCGACGTAAATCGTCTTACGGGCGGTTTAAATTTTAGGTGGTAAGAAATGGAGAGAAAAGGCTGACCCGCCTTTTCTCTCCATTCTTTGATGGAATTGTTGATTATAAATTTCGGCCACGGTTAAAAGACCTAAACTCTCGTCGTTGCTCTTCCTGAGCCTTTTTCATTTCTTGAGCCGCCTTCACTTCAGCCGCTCTAGCAGCGGCCAATTCCTCGGCGTTTTTGGCATCATAGAAAGCTTGAAGTTCCTTCGTAAGTTCTACATGAGAGACATAGTCCTTCTTATATTGATCTCCGACTGCTTGATGAGCGCTCACGTTTGAAATTCCGACGCCAGCGACCAATCCGAAAAGACTTAAAGCGATTAATTTAGTGTTCATAAAGTACCCCTTTCGTTTTTGTTCACCAACTTTTCTGCTGGTTCACTTAGATATACGGGCGAGAAGAGTTTCTGTTACACGATCTGAGATAAAAGTCGAATTTCGCCATTTCTGCACTTTTTATGTAACATTTGGCCCCATAGTCCGTATTAGAATACAAGGATGCCGAATGAGCGAACCGACGAAGAGCTGATGATGTCCTACACGAAGGGCGATCCGGGCTCTTTTCAGGAACTCTACTCAAGATATGAAAAACGTTTGCATGGTTTTATGATGCGTCGCTTAAGTCCAAATCGAAAATCGATGATCACTGATTTATTTCAGATCACCTGGCTTAAGGTCCATCAGGCCAAAAACCGATTTAACCCATCACAGAAGTTTTCGAATTGGTTTTTTACCATTGCCTTAAATACCCTTCGAGATCATCTGAAGGAGTCTCGGCATAAATTCGAGGTCGATTTGGATGAAAAGACCTTAGCTGCCGAAGGTGATGAAACGACGAAAAACGATCCTATTCTTCGTGAAGAGTTGCGCTCTTTAGAGGCTTCTTTAGCGTCATTAAATCCCTCGCATCGCGAAATTTTACTTTTAAGCGATTGGGAAGGATTTCCCTCAAAGGAAATTGCCGAGATGGTGAAGCTTTCTGATGGAGCGGTCCGACAGATTTTATTGAGAGCAAGAATGCGTTTAAAACAACTCATGATGGAGCAGACTTTATGAACAATGACAGCGAAGTACCGGATAAGATTTCCAAAAATCTTCAAAGCGCCATTATGAAAGCACTCGAAGAAGAAAAAAAATCGCGATGGGGTCTCATCCTGAAAACTTTTTTATGTGCCTCGATTTTGGCTCTCGTTATTCTGTCTCTTCTTCATCTCATTTGGGTGGACTTTTTTTCACACTTAAATATCGCTGTCGCCTTTCTTATTTGGGGACTTCTCGTTTTCGGCTTTGCTCTCTATTTTTACCCTCAACCGCGCCTCCAACTCGAAGGTTATTGGTCGCCCTGGGTGTTTGCGAAACTTCTTATCGGCATGACGATCATCACAGTGATTCAGCTCGCCATTTGTCCGGAATTTGCTTTGATGGGAATTAAAAGTCCGTTCTCTATTTTTGAAAAGGTTACCAATTTCTATATGTCATTTGGGGGTATGCAAGCATGCATGTTCCTTTGTGGACTGACTTTTTCATTCTTAGGAGCGGCAGTTGCTTTCTCTGTTATTCGAAAGACATTTATGAATAGTCGATGGAACTCGCTTTTTTCAGCAATGGGTGTTGCCCTCCTAGGCCAGCTTCCTGTCATCGTGCTTCAGCTAATCAATGAACATTCGCGCTCCTACTTTATCTTTTGGCTTTCAGGAAGTGCCCTCGCACTCGGCTCCGTCGCCGTTTTTCTGAAATTCCTCAGAGAAAAACGTACCGCCAAGGCATAACCTTCATCCCATTTCCTTTTGGATAGAACTCCTCACAAGTCCATCTTTCGACTTCCAAATATAATAAACGACAGGATAAATTAGCAGCTCCAAAACAAATGAGCTCGCCAAACCTCCGATCATAGGAGCGGCGATTCGCTTCATCACATCCGCTCCTGCACCGACGGACCACATGATAGGAATCAAGCCGACAAAAAGGGCCGCGACAGTCATCAGCTTAGGTCGAATACGATGAGCCGCTCCCTCTACGATCGACGCTTTTAAATCCGAGAGAGTTCGCATCTCGCCTCGCTTTTGTCTGTCTTCGAATGCAAGATCTAAGTACATCAGCATAAAGACGCCGGTCTCCGCATCAAGACCCATGAGCGCAATCATCCCCACCCAGGCCGCGATCGAAAGATTGTAATCGAGTGCCACTAAAAACCACACAGCACCTATCAGAGAAAAGGGAATGGCAAGGAGTACGATGCCGCTTTTCACAAGTGATTTCGTATTCAGATAAAGTAAAAAGAGAATGAGCAAAAGAGTAAGCGGCACCACTATTTTAAGTCGTTCTTTGACCCTCTCCATATTTTCAAACTGTCCACTCCATGAAATGACATAGCCCTCAGGGACTTTTAGCTTTTGAGAGACAACTTCTTTGGCTCGATTTACAAAAGTTCCAATATCAACGGCTGGATCAACATCGATGTAAACATAGCCGACCAGTTGAGCATTTTCATCGCGGATCATGGAAGCGCCTTCTTTAAAATGAACCTCGGCAATTTGGTCGAGTGGAATCTGCGCCCCCGTTGGCGAAGAAATGAGAACTCTTTTGATTGATTCAATATCTTGCCTAAAATTTGGAGCTAACCTTACTTGAATCGGATAGCGCTCACGCGAGGACAAGGTTTGTGAGACATTTTCGCCTCCAATCGCAGCCATTGCCTGATCCTGAGCATTTTTAAGAGACAGGCCATATTCTTTAAGTCTCTCTCGATCAAAATCAATATCTAAAAAATAGCCGCTGGCAATTCTCTCAGCGATGACGGCTCTTGCGCCTTTTTCGCCTCTCAAAATCCCTTCGAGATCTTTGCCAATGTTTTGAATAGTGTGGAGATCGCTACCAAAAATCTTGAGACCCACCGAACTTCTTATTCCGGTTGAGAGCATATCGATTCTATTTTTAATGGGCATCGTCCAAATATTGGGCATTCCGACAAAACTTAATTTTTGATTCATCTCATCAACGAGTTGTTCATCCGTTAACGTATCAGGCCAAATCAATTTGAAAGGTGCCTCTAAAGAATTGGGAAGAAAGCTGTACCAGCGCTCCACTTTTCGCCATTCGCTCTTTGGCTTTAACACAATCGTTGTTTCCACCATACTAAGAGGAGCGGTATCGGTGGACGTTTCAGCGCGGCCTGCTTTTCCAAATACGGTGTCGACTTCAGGAAATGATTTTAGAATTTTGTCCTGCTCAATAAGGATACGCTGAGCTTCACTCACGGAAATTCCAGGAAATGCCGTCGGCATATAAAGTAAACTTCCTTCATGAAGTGTCGGCATGAATTCAGATCCCAGCATCCAAAAGCCGGGTAAAATAGAAACCATAGCGGCTGCAGCGAGGGACAGTGTGAGTTTCCGATATTTCAAAACCCAGTGAACCATGGGTTCGTACCACTGAATCAGTCTTTTACTTATAGGATGTTGTTTTTCCGAATAATAAGTTCCTACAAAAAGCGAGTTTCCGATGCGGTTAAGCCAAGAGCTTTTTGTATTAAATGGATCGGCTCTTGCAAAAAGCATTCGAATGGCGGGATCGAGAGTAATTGCCAAAAGGGCTGCGATGGCCATCGCAAAATTTTTCGAAAGAGCTAACGGCTTAAATAGGCGACCTTCTTGATCGACAAGTGTGAAAATAGGAATAAATGCAACCGCAATCACAAGCAGCGAAAAGAATACGGAAGGACCCACCTCTTTGAGTGCGTCGAGCCTCACATTAAAAAAATTCTCTTTCCGCCCACTCACATTCCAAAGGTGAATTTTACGATAGGCGTTTTCAACTTCAACAATGGCACCATCCACAAGGACTCCTATTGAAATCGCGATTCCGGCAAGCGACATGATGTTGGATGTCTGCCCAATCAAGTAGAGCGGAATGAAAGCGAGTAAAACAGAAACGGGAATCGTAACAATCGGCACAATGGCCGAAGGCAAGTGCCATAGAAATAAAAGAATAATGAGACTCACGATGATAAGCTCTTCGATGAGTGTCGATCGAAGAGTTTTTATGGCTCTCTCAATAAGATTGGAGCGATCATAAACAGGTATGATCTTTACACCCTCGGGCAAACTTTTTTGGATTGCGGCAATTTTTTCTTTAACGCGACCGATGACCTTGGGGACATCTTCCCCCTGTCGCATGACGATAATACCGCCGACAGTGTCGCCAAGCCCGTTGAAATCAGTGATGCCTCGTCTCATCTCAGGACCGATCGATACGGTCGCGACTTGTTTAACAAGAATCGGAGCACGACTTCGCATTTTATAGGCGACCACTGCGTTTTCAATTTGTTCGACTTGATCTACGAGACCACGGCTTCGAATCATCGCTTCCGTTCCAGAAAATTCGATCGTCCGCGCGCCACTTTCTTGATTGGAGTTTTTGACGGCTTCCATGACATCGTTAAAAGTAACTTCAAAGTGAATGAGTTTCGTAGGATCAACCTTTACTTGATACTGCTTCACAAACCCACCCACAGCGGCGACTTCAGAAACGCCAGGAACAGATTGAAGTTGAAATCTTAAAGTCCAATCTTGAAGAGATCTCAAATCTGCGGAATTTAATTTTTCGCTCTCGTCGCGAAGAACATATTGATAGACCCATCCAACGCTCGTGGCATCGGGTCCAATTTCTGTTTTCACGCCTTCAGGAAGTTGGGCCGAGATTCGATTGATACTCTCAAGCACGCGACTTCGTGCCCAATAGAGATCCGTTCCATCTTCAAAGATGACGTAAACATAAGAATATCCGTAATCCGAGAAGCCTCTCACGGCTTTAATTTTTGGTGCCCCAAGAAGGGATGAAACAATAGGATAAGTGACTTGATTCTCGATGACATCAGGGGAGCGATCCCACTTGGAATAAATAATAACCTGGGTATCCGATAAATCCGGAATAGCATCTAGCGGGATATGCCTGAGTGAATAAACGCCTAACAATATTAAAACCAATGTTACCGAGAGAACGAGAAACCGATTTCGGGCCGAAAACTCAATGATGCCTTTAATCATTGGCTCCTCTGATTTTTGCTTCGGAATCGATTAGAAAGTTAGGTCCGCTAAGAATGATGTCCTTTTCTGTAACGCCCGAGAGAACTTCATATCTGCCAGAGGCTTTCGGGCCAAGCGTGACAGACTTTGCGGTGATCCGCCCATTGGTTACGGTATAAACAAGATCTCCACTACCTGCGTGGATAACAGAATTTTCCGGAATAACGATACGATTCTTAAGCTCAATCTTCAACTTCCCAGAAAAACTCGACTCACTGAGAACTCTCTTTGAACTATTTTTAATCTGGCCCACAACTCGAACCGTACGACTTGTGGGATCTACAATGGAATCGACGCTCGAAATGATGCCATTAAGCTCTCCATCTTCGAGAATGGCAGATCTTCCAGAAAATGGAATTCCCGACCTCAAATAGGGTAAATCGTTTTCATAGGCTTGAAACGCAATCGCACTCGAAGATATAAACCTTCCAGAAAAGGGGATTTCAAGTGTCAAAGTCCCGCGCTCAACTTTCACTTTCTGAGTTCCAGCCGATTCAATTTTTCGATCGTTTAATTGTAGAGAAGTACGATCGTCCAAATTTTCTTGGGATGGCTCCGCCTCTACACCTGGTTCAACCGGCTCAACCTTGACTAGGTCCATATGACAGATGGGGCATTTTCCCGGTCCATCTTGATGGATTTGAGGATGCATAGGGCAGGTGTAATAGGCAGCGCCTTCTTTTTGGGTATGAGATTCCGCCTCGAGTGGCGATAATTTCGTGAAACTGAATCCCACAAGAAGTAGAAAAAAAATTCGCCTCGTCATCGAGTCTCCTCATCTATCAATTTCATCGATGCCTCCGTCGACTTTCTCAAGTTCAGCAATCGTTTTTTCATAGGCAAAGCGAAGATTCAAAATCTTTAATCTCAAATCTGTAAAAGCTTCGAGAGTCTCGCGATGATCTTGAAGAGATTCCATATCTCTAGGCGCAATGGCATGAACAAGGGTCATTCGCTTCTCAGCGCGCGGCAATGTCTTATTAATAAGATTTTCAAGTTGAGTTCTGTAAGAACGCGCGCGATTTGAAAGATTCATTTTAGCGGCCTCAAACTCAATCTTTGCCTTTTGATAGCGATACTCGAATTGCATGTGATCTTCGGACGCTTTTCTTGATTCGCGATAGGGTGCCCAAGGAAAAAGAAACGGCAGAGTCACGCCGACCATAATTTCCCGATATCCCTCCATCGTAGGCGTAGCCGTCATTTGCTTATAACGAACTAAAAAGTCGGGAAGCCATGTTTGCTTAGCCTCAAAAGCTTTTGTTTCGAAGACATGAAATTGTGCTTTTGCCGCCTTAAGTTGATAACTTTCTTTTGAAAGAGTTTTCATTTCAGAAAGTCTTGGCTCCGCCGGAGCCTCGATTTCGCTGGCATCCACTTTTCCCAAATAGAGAGCGAGTTCGTTTTTCTGCTCTATTAAATTTTGTTTAGCTTCTTCCATTTCATTTTCTAAAAGATCAATATCAGACTCGGCTCGCAGCAAATGAATTTTCATGGAACTATCGGATCGAGCGCCCGCCCTTGCTAGTTTCAAATGATCTAAAAGATTGTTCTTTCTTGAACTTAATACGTCGATCTTTTGAACAGCTACCCAGTACGAAATGTAGGCAAGTTTCGCGCTGGTCAGAATGCCTATTTTATTTGCGAGGGCCAGCTCCCGAAAAGAGTCGACTTCTCGATTTCGGATTTTTTTATCAGCAATGATCTTTGTTGGAAACGGAATCGACTGAGAGATTTCAAACCCATGGACCCCACCACCGCTCTTCGGCCATAAGTGAGAAAATCCTGCCATAGGAGGAGCCAAATTAATTCCGATAGCATTGGCGCGAGCTTTCTCAAGTAAAGAGCGCTCTATCTTTAAATCTAAATTTCGCTCTTTCACCTCCGATAAGAAATCCTCAATGGTCATTTGGCCTTCTGCCAGAACGAGTGGACTAGCCACCAAGAACCCCAAGATCAGTAAAGAAAAGCGACTCATACCCTATATACGATCCGTGTAACGATTTTGTGACAACTATTATTAAAATTGGAGTATTTCCCAGATTTTAAAGGGATTTTTACCGAATTTTACAGGCCGAAAACGTCGTTTTTCGGGTCCAAGACCTTTGCCTGATCGATGACAGGAAATACGCTCAAATTCGAGGGTTCAAGTTGAACATAGCCTTGGGCCGGCGATACTTTCTTTGCCATCTTTCCTTGATATAAATTTTCCAAAAATGGAATCACCTGGTGATAGCAGAAAACGGAGGATTCTATTCCCAATATGTCTGGCGTGTTCGCAAAGAGCGGAATTTCCGTAAGGAAATATTTCACAGCAAGGGCGAGTGCCTGCTCGCTAAGAAGATCTATATTTTCAATCTTTCTCTCCATCACCCACCTTGAAGCTTCTAAACAAATACTTTTAAAGTCAGCATCGATTTCAAAGAGTTCATGAACTTCGTTTAAGTGATATTGATACTGGGGATTAGCCGATAATTTTTCCCAATCTAAAACCATTTGAAAGGCCGCGTCGCCAGTCACACCTAAGCCTTTGAGAACACGAAAAATCTTATTGTGAAGGTAGTTTGATTGGCGTCTTGCTTTCCACGCAGATTTTTCTGAAGAATAGCCAAGAGCTTCCATTGTGTAAGCTGATGGAACATCAGGCACAAAAAGATGCATGGAAGCAAAATTCTTAAGTCCCCACTCACAGAGAGATTGAATACGAGCTTCTGAAAAATAACTATTGAACGGGCTAATTCCAAAACAAATATGACTGCGACTGTTGTAATTCTTTCGGCAATTCTCCGTAATTGGCTTTACCCGCATGCAACCTCTCCCCAAACGAGTATACGTTTGGAAGAGTTAATAGGTTTACAAAAATAAATTAGTCGGTGCGGCAGCGCGCTGCATTCAGTGTTCTATAGTAGTTCGAAGCTTCGCTAAACCATCCCTCAAAACGCCCCACGAAGAGCGAAGTACTAGAAAGGAAATTAAAACACCGACAACAATATCTGGCCAGGCTGAATTCATTAGGTAAACAAATCCCCCGGCAATAAGAACTCCGATATTTGAAAGAATATCATTTCGGGAACAAAGCCACGCAGATTGCATATTGATATCAGCTCGACGATGCGGAGTGAGCAGGAGAAGACAGACGAAGTTCGCTGAAAAAACAGCCAGGCCCATCACACCAATAACTTCTGCCGTCGGCACCACATGAGAGATTAATTTCACAATAACTTCGATGAGAACAGTGACTCCGAGTAGCAACATAATACTACCTTTAACGATAGAAATGCGGGCTTTCCAAATGTTGCCTCGGCGAAGGACATATAAGCTTAAGCCATATACAAGAGCGTCACCAAACATATCGAGAGAATCGGCCATGAGAGAGGTTGAGTGAGCTTGCAAGCCAGCACTAAATTCAACGAAAAACATAACCGCATTGATAATCAAAACGATGATCAATACACGAGCTTGAGACTTCTCTAGTTTTTGAAAATCAATTTCTTCTTCGTCGCAGCAAGACTTCATAATTTCATTTTAATTCGGAATACTTTCTAGAATATTTTCAAACCGACCTTCCAAAGTCAGTCGATTGAGACGTTCCTTCGCAAAGAGATGGGCTACCTTTACATTAAGAACGCTCAATTTTTTCGATAAGACCTGGTCAAACCTCATCGAGAGCGGGAAGATATTTTTTTCTTTTCCTAACTTCACATTGAGAAGTTCACGTTGCAACAGCTCTTCTGCTGCTAAGAGTTCCTCTTCAGCAAAAGTGCTTTTTGACTTCACGCTAGCCAATTTTATGATAACCCCAGATAGATCCGCCATCAGCCGAAGCTCCGTCTGTCGCTGCTTGAGAATAAGTATATTGAGACTTGATTTCTCAATCTTAAATGGTGCAGAAGCTCCAAAGGTAAGTGCCTGCTTAGGATCAATAGACGGATCCCAAAAACGAGCATTTATCGCTGAAGAAGATTTTTCGGCGGCTCTTTCTAAATGTGGATATTGTTGAAGTTCTAATGAAGCTGCTAAAACTTTTGCTTTGTAATCACCCTCAACATAATTTTGCATGGGCAAATCCAAATCAGTCGGGGCTTTTAATTTCACAGACTCGCCGTTCGAAGGAAGTCCCAGAAAATAATATAAAGTAATATACTGCTGCCTTAAGGATGTTTTGATCTCAACGAGATCCTGTTTGAAAGCGGAAACTTTACCTCTGAGATCGAGTTCTATTGAAAGATCGATAAACCCAAGCTTGGCTTGATGTTTGGTTTTTTCGTAAAGAGGCTCCAGCTCGTCCAATGATTTCTTTAGTTCTTCCTCGTAAAATTGATCTCGAACGATATTGAAATAAAGTTCTTCTGCTAATAAAATTTGGTCGGCTAGAACGGTTGCGTCAGACAGGCGCTCCGCTTCATAGAGAAGTTTCTGTCGATCAAGCTCGAACCAACGTCCCGGGAGTATAAATGGGACAACATACTCAAGAACATCCGACAAATTAAAATCCATTTCTACGATCTTCAGTACAGGCTCAATGCTCAACCTCGGTCGAAGAGCGGCCCGAGCCATCCTGATATGTTGTCTTGCCTGCAAAAGCTGTTCTGCTTTCACTTCGGTATCGAAAGTGAAATTCTTTACTCGATCAATAAGTTCATCAAGAGTGCCCGTTTCTAATCCCCTTTGATTTTGAAGCGGTTGAGGAATTTTTGAGACATAGAGAGCTAAAGATTTCTTTTCGCTCGGATTTGAAAGCGAAAGACTCAAACTCGTTTCCGATAAACACGCATTCAGCTCTATCTTAGACTTGGTTTCAGAATTTGCACATTGGCCTCGAATTTTTAAGGACACATTTTCTGAAGAAATCCAATCCGAGGATGAAATATAAAGCTCGTCCCCCTTTCGACGCAAAGAGAAACGAAAAAGTGGAGTATCGGATTCACTCGCGACAGAAATAGTAATTTCCTTTGAGGTTCGACTGACACTTGCGATGACTTTTTGTGAAGTCGTAGTACCTGAAGTTTCGATCGACGCAACTCCCGGATAAACTCCAGAAACTTTTTTAAAAAGATCGTTGCATCCAGACAGAAAAACCACCGCAGAAAGAGCAGTGAGAAAACTTACAAATCTATATGACATGATCATCCTCACTTTGCCCGTGTTAGAGTTAGAGAAATTTGCTCGGAGAAGCGGGGCAGTCGAATCGTTCCTTCAAGAAGATCGATTTTAGCGACCGTTCCGTTCAAAATATCTCCTGCAAGTTTTGCAGCTTTTAATTTGCCTGAAGATTCACTGTCATTCGGTCCGGTATTCACCGCTAAGGATAATTTTGCACAGGATGGAGCCTTCAGTTGTAGGAATCCCCCTTGAAGATCTGGAGTAACATTTAGGTAGTCACAGATATTAATACTGCCAAGACCACTCACTTCGATATTAGACGTAACATCAATCAAGGTCCTTTCAATCTCTCTCTCCACTTGTCCCTCGGTTCGAAACCCTTCCGGTGGAATGAAAAGAGAATAACTCGGCATGACTGAAAGTTTAATCGTATAAGCATCGCCATCCGACGTAGAAAATTGTGAAGTAAAGTCTCCAGTAACAGCCTCAATAAATCGGCGCTGATTTATAAGTTGATTCTCTAATTTCTTTATTCGCTCTTCACGAGCTGAATTTTCGACTGCTACCTGTTCCTTGGCCGCAGCTGCCCCTTCAATCGCAGCTTTTTCCTGCAGTCGGCTGTTATCTTGACCGCAAGCAAAAAAACTTAAAGCCATAAGACCCGCACCTAGAACCATTCCTATTTTTTTCATATTGTACCCCCTAAGATGTTTGTTTCTACCAAACACTTCGTTTTTAAAAAAGCAATCATATCTAATGACCCATACTTCCTACTTTGAATTTCATTCGGTTTTCTAAAATTCTATAGGCAATGGGAACTACAAGAAGGGTCAGAATAGTGGATGAAATGATACCTCCGACCACAACAGCGGCAAGTGGCCTCTGAACCTCAGCTCCCATTCCTGTCGACATCATCATGGGTAAAAATCCGAATGCAGCTCCGGCGGCTGTCATAAGCACCGGTCTTAATCGCATAGAAGTTCCTTCACGAATGAGTTCGTCCCCAGAAAGTCCGTCTAGTTTCAGCTTATTAAAATAGCTCACTAATACGACCCCATTTAAAACAGCGATCCCAGACAGCGCGATAAATCCAACGGCCGCAGAGATACTGAAATCCAGACCATTTAACATGAGTCCTAAAACACCTCCGACAAGGGCCATCGGAATGCAGACGGCGATCATGGCGGTTTGAAGGATGCTTCCAAATGCGAGATAAATCATCAACAAAACCAGACCGAGAGCTACCGGCACCAATATATTAAGACGTTCTTTCGCTTGCTCTAGGTTTTTAAAACTTCCTCCCCATTCCATATAGTAGCCCGGAGGCAGTTTCACACTCGCTTCAACTTTGGCCTTCGCTTCTTCAATAAATCCCGCAATGTCTCGTCCACGCACATTGACTAAAACAGCGGCCCGCTTTTTCGCATTTTCCCGTCTTATATCAGAAAATGTTTCATCAAAACGAAGGTCGGCCATATCCTTCAGCGGCAATGTAAAGTCTTCTACAACCCCCACAGGAATTTTTTCGATAGCCTCAATATCCGCGCGATCACTTTCATTCAGACGCACAATGATGGGAAATTTCTGAACTCCTTCATAAAGGCTACCAGCTTCTTTTCCGCCGAGTGCCGTCTCAACAGTTGATAGCACGGCTTCTTTCTGCGTACCCATTTTTTGTAGTTCAGCCGTTTTCGGCATAATCCGCATGACAGGAGATTTGCCTTTCGTCTCTTCTTCGGCATCTCCAGCACCCGGTATACTTTTAAGAATCTCTGCGGCCTCCGAAGCGGCCTTAGAAAGAACTTCTATATCTTCTCCAAAAATTTTAAGTCCTACATCGGAACGAACTCCTTCAAGTAGTTCATTAAATCGAAGCTGAATAGGTTGTGAAAAAATAAGAGACTGCCCTGGAATAAGCGCCTCCAATCTTTCTTTGAGCGCCTCAATAAGTTCGGCTTTATTTCTTTTTCCGCCATTTACCTTGGGCCATTCGTCTCGAGATTTTAACATGATGTATGTATCGGATACGTTAGGCCCCATCGGATCGGTAGCCACTTCTGCCGTACCGATTCGGGACAGCACAAGACTTGCCTCAGGAAATTGCAAAATAGCCCTTTCGGAATATTTTTGCATTTCAATCGATTGATCCAAGCTTATGTTTGTAGGGCGCACAAACTGAATGGCAATGGACCCTTCATCGAGTTGCGGTAAAAAATTCGCGCCTAGTAAAAGAAAAGTCCCCACTCCAAGAGCGATCGCAAGAAAGCCTCCCACAACAACTTTTTTCTGCGATCTTAACCCAGCCGCGAGGATTGGAGCATACATTCGCTTTAGAAATCTCATGACTCGTGTTTCTTCGAGAGAAATCTTGCCGGGCAAAAAGGCTGCGGCAAAAGCGGGCACAACAGAAAACGAAAGTACGAACGCAGCCAGCAAGGCAAAACAAAACGTCGCAGCCATCGGTACAAACATTTTTCCTTCAACACCCGTCAGACCAAAAAGAGGAAGGAATACGATCACAATAATCAGCTGACCAAAACCTGCCGCCGACCGTATCTCGATTGTCGCTTTTTCAACCGCAGTCGATATTTCTGATCGAGTCAAAGCTCGTCCCGCATCTTTGGAGCGCTGAGAGACATGTCTCACAGCGTTATCCATAACGATGACCGCTCCATCAATAATAATTCCGAAATCAAGAGCACCGAGACTCATCAAATTTCCTGAAACTTTAAATAATTTCATGCCAATGAATGTAGCGAGTAAAGAAAGAGGAATGGTTACGGCTGTGATCAAGGCGACTCTTAAATTGCCAATGAGCAAAAGCAAAATAAGAACGACCAAAAAAGCTCCGAAGAGAAGATTATGCTGAACGGTTCCGAGGGTCGAATTGACAAGCTCGGATCGATTATAAATCGTTTTTAAATTAACCCATTCCGGAAGTGTTTTTTTAATCTCATTGATTTTATCGTCTACTAAAATAGAAACATTTCTTGAATTTTCTCCAAGAAGCATGAGCACCGTTCCTATAATACTTTCTTCACCATTTACAAGAGCGGCGCCCGTACGAAGTTCTCTTCCAAGAGAAACGTCTGCCACATCGCCAAGCTGAATAACGCGAAGACTTGGAAGCGTTTTTACGACGATGGATTTGATTTGGTCGATACTCGTTAACAACCCCGGCGCCTGAATGAGAAGTTGCTCTGCCGTCTGTTGCACATATCCACCACCCGTTGAACGATTATTATCTTCGATGGCCTTAACTAAATCATCGAGGTCGACTCGTGACTCCGACATTTCATCGAGCCTCGGGTTAACGTGGAATTGTTTCTCGTATCCACCGATCGCATTTACTTCCGAGACACCTTTCACCATTAGAAGTCGGGGTGTGAGCGTATATTCGTTAATAGCTCGTAGTTCCATTAACTGCTTCAATCTTTCTTTCGGATCTTTCGCGGGCTCCTTGGCCTCGAGTGCATAGAAGTAAATCTCACCGAGCCCCGTGGTAATCGGTCCAAGGCCTGGTTTAACTCCAGCAGGAAGTTCCTCTCGAACAGTTTGAAGGCGCTCACTCACCAGTTGCCGCGCTCGATAAATATCGTAACCTTCTTCAAATACGAGCGTGACCTGGGATAGTCCAAAGCGTGAAATGGATCTCACTTCCAAAACTCCTGGAATTCCTCCCATTTCACTTTCGATCGGAAACGTGACAAACTTTTCAATCTCTTCCGGGACGAGCCCCTCAACCTGCGAGTTAACAGTTACCTGTACATTCGTAATATCCGGAACGGCATCGATCGGAAGAAGTTGAAAAGCGTAGAGCCCTGCAATCATCAGAATCCCTGAAAGAAAAAAAGCAAATCCTTTATTTCGAATGGAGGCTTGAATCAGTCGATCAATCATAGGTAACTCCTTTAGTGAGCGTGGCCTTCTCCGCCTTGACCAGAAGCTTCAAGTTCAGCGGCGCGAAGAAGGGCGACTCCATGAATCGCAATCTCGCTATTTAATGAAAGACCTTTCGATTGCACGATCGCAATGTCTCGGTTTCTTTTTATAATTTTAACGTGGATGAGCTCGATCCAACCGTCCTCACGAATATAAATTCCTTTTTCAGTTTGGAAAAAAACAAGTGAAGAAAAAGGCACCTCAAATGCCACAGAATTTTTTTCAGCTCCCGTAAGGGAGGCCGCTTTCGGTGAGGAAAACTTCAACTCCAGAAATTGAGTAGACTCATCACTCAGTTTGAAACTTTTTCCCTCATCGCGAACCGCCAAAACTGCCTTGCCAGGACCGAACTTCGCAGACTTTTCTTCATGATCGTCATGATGCTCACCTTTGCCATGATCATCTTTTCCTTCATGGCCATGCTCGGAATCTTCGTTATGATCATCTTTCTCTTTATGATCTGGCTCTTCGTGACCATGATCGTGCTCCTCTTTTTCTTGATGCACTTTTGATTTCTTAGGCGACTTGGACTCGTTATGTTCTCTATCTTTGCCTGCCTCAACGTGCTCTTTTGCCAAAATCGCAGTCGTGAACATTATATAAGCGAAAATTGAATTTAAAATGCCGAGATGCCGCATCATAGTTTCTCCTCGAATAACCGGCCATCAAGCGCGTAGATTTTCCAAAGCGCGTCGGCGGCTTCATGCTCTTGCTCGTTTTGCGCTTGAGCAAAATCCTGAATCTGACGATGAGCTTCGATCAAAAGAGAAGTCGAAATAACCCCTTGATCAAAAAGTTTTTCCACTCGTTTGTGTTTCTGCTGAAGAGATAAAACATCAGGAGCTTCCTTAAGCGCTGAAGTGGCATTTATATAACGCCGAACAAGAATGGATCTTTCATTTTGAAGTTCTTGTTTTTTAAGCTGTAAACTTTCTTTCGCAGCATACTCTTCTCGCTCTGCAAAATTTCGAGCCCCGCCATTCCAGTTAAATAGTGGAAGGGGGAGAGAGATTTGGCCGCCATAAGAATAAAAAGCATCGTTACCGCCTTCTTTTTGTCGTTCAACAATGGGACCGAGAGTGAGATCAGGCCAAGTATCTGCTTTCGCCTGAGATCTCAAACCATAAGCTCGTTTTAATTCCGCATCGGCCAGTTTAAAACTTGCTGACTTGGGAGCCTCGGTTTGCGTTTCCGAAATCTGCGGCCACTCAGTCTTAAAAACAGGTAAATTTTCAGCCGTCGGTTCAAAACTTTCTACAATCGAAAGTTCAATTTCTCGCTTCGAAACTTCAAATTCTGATTGGAGGCCTGACCTTCGCATTTGATGCTCACCTGCAGCGAGTTCAAAAATACTGAGCGAAACTTCTTGCTCGGCAGAAAGTTTGGGCCGGCTACGATAAAGTTTAAGAATTCTGCTAAAGGTTGTGAGAGCTTCTTCAACAATCGAAATCTCAGTCTTCAACTGCCTAAGTTTATAAAGATGGTGAAGAGTATTTAAGAAAACTTCTTCCCGTGTTTGGAGTAAGCCAGCTTCTAGGCTCTCTGTTTCAGCTTCTGCAACCTCTTTACGAGCGCCTCTTTTTCCACCGAGTTCAATTTTTTGCTCCAGAGAGGCTTCCATATTAATGATCGTATCTCCCAGATTTTTTCCATAAGTCGCCTTTGAACTCACTTCTGGGTTGGGTATTTGGCCCGCTATTTTTTTTAATGCTGAACCCTTCGAGGCATGAATCTCTGCGATACGGATTCGGGGATGTTTTTTTAAAGCACAATCCATAACGCTTTGCGTTGATTTGAAGGGGCCACAGGATATCGTCTCGCTAGTTTCAGCTAAAGAGATCGTCGTTAGGCATATACCTATCAACGTAAATATTTTAATTTTTCGAGCAAAATTACCCATTGAACACTCCAAAAAATGATCGAGGAAAATAGCTTAAATTGATTGAGTTTTAAACGAGTGGAGGTCGAGAGGGTGGCTCAAGACTTTCAAAATAAAGAGTGGGTTCAGAAATTACAATAATAGGTACGCCCACCCACGCGAAAGAAATGTCGAATTTGGTCGCCTCAGGAAAAGGACATCCAAAGCTACAAGAATGAACGTCACTAAAATTATGGTCGTCAAGATGATGATCGAACTGCAGCGACAAGAAGGAGAGATTCTGAGGAGTGGCGACAGATTCAGAGTTTTGAATTGCCTGAGAATCTTTAAGTCCTATAACGGATGCATCACAACGCTGACTTCCACTCCAAAGGCTAAGAAGGATCAATGTGATAATGAAAATGGCCCCGCTCTTCTGCACATCAAAACGATACACAAAATTCGAAGGGCCTTGAAGCATTTCTTCTTTAATTTGCATGGGTTACCCTTGTTTTCACCATTGTTAACCAAAGCCACCCTGCAGCACTAAAAATTAAGCCAACAAGAGTAATTCCGAAAAGAACGCCAGAACCCCACCAAAGAAGTTGTGATCGCAGATGATCATCCAAAGCATGAATCAAAAAAATGGGAAGAAAAGCAATCGAGCATCCCCCGAGTGAAAGCAAAAAAGGACGGAGCTTAAAAAACGATAAATTTTTAAACACAAAAAGAAAGGACACAAGCGATACAAGTGTCGAAAAAATAAATCCGCAAATAAATGAACAGAAATCAGGCCCTAATTTTGCTTCAGAATAATCAACAAAGATATTCATAAAGGAAAAGAATCCTCCAAAATTCTGATGTGTAAAAACAAGGTGGGGACAGAATAAAAACTCAAGAGCTCCCAAAACTGATGAAACGATTAAAAGTTTTCCAAAAGCTTTACGTCCTAGATATCCCCTGACGGAAAACTTTGGTTCTGGATAACGAAACAGAAGAAACCCGACAATAAAAAGCGCCCCAAGTGAAAGATGAAGGCAAACAACTTCTCCTTGTAAATGGGCCCCTAAAAATTGAGACGCAAGCCACCAGAGTCCAAATATAAAAAGAGCGGAGAGTATTGATATGGCCAGCCATTGCCACTTCGGTTTTTTTTCGGCGTCTAAAGATTCTAAAATACAATCACGAACGAACTTGGAAGAATTTTCTTCTGTTTTCATCTCTTCCAGCTTCCTTCCTTGAAAACGGCCTGAATTTCTTTTCTCGCGCGATAAAGAAGCTGTCTCGTCGCGCCCATTGATAGGCCCAAAATTTCTCCAATTTCCTTGGGTTCAAAGCCTTCTCCGTCTGCCAAAAGTAATACTTCTTTAAGACGGATAGGAAGTCGATTAAGTAAAAGCTGAATGCTGTTACGATCTAGACGGGCAATCAATTCATCTTCGATATGGACCGATCCCATCTCAGAGGAGCTTGCCGACTCTAGTTCAAGCTCTTTTTTATGGCGGGCCTCGCCGATATAATCCCTCAAAGTGTTGATCGCGATCGAAAAAAGCCAAGTGGAGAACTTTTGATTAGCATCAAAAGACGCTCTCGATTTATGAACTTTATACCATGTCAGTTGAAACAGATCCGGCAGAATAGTTCGATGCTTACTCGGAAGACGATTCTTCAAAAATTGAAAGATACGACCTTCAAAGCGATCATAAAGCACTGAAAATGCTTCTTTGTTTCCTACAGCATATGCTTTCATAAGTTCCTCGTCGGACGTCTCCACCATGGGCATCCTTGATCTTATACGGACGATGCCTCTAGGCGTCACAAAAGATTCATAATTTTCCTTAAAAACTCTTTATTTTCAGTTTTAAGACCAGATTTCGAAACACCTGTGACGATACTCGATCTCAATCGTAGTGATCTTATGAAGGGTCAAACTTTAACCTGTGAAATGTTAGGAGAAAAATTTACATGAAAGCACCTCTTACTACCGTCTTATTGGGAATTTCACTGATATCCGTGAATGTCTTTGCGGAAGATACTCAAGTACAAAGCGTTTACGGAGAATGCAAAAACTACCAACTAACGGACGCCTCTAAAAATGAGCCTAAAGTCATCAAGCTCTGCCGAGAAATAACCGTTGATGAACAACGGGCCGCTAAAGAGTGGGAACAAGAGCGAAAATTTTCCAGTTTTCGCGGTCGTCATGCGAATTAGCGATGGGACAGAATTTTTAGATTTAATTAGATGAAAAGGTAATTTCGCCATCCATATGGTAGATTACCTGCATGCAATGGGATGATGGATTAAAAGGAAATGCTCTCGCGATTGCCGCTTCCATGGCTAAACGGCTGAGAGTTATGGCTGGACCTGGCACTGGAAAAACTTTTGCGATGAAGCGACGGATAATCCGCTTGATTGAGCAAGAGAATGCTGATCCTAGCAAAATTTTGGCAGTTACTTTCACGCGCACATCAGCCAATGACCTGAGAAAAGAGCTAAAAGATCTTGGCATTCCTAAAGCAGAGAAAATTCATGCAATGACACTTCATTCATTCTGCTTTGGCCTTCTTAATCAAAAAGAAGTGTTTGAAAAACTACAACGAAAGCCGCGGCCACTAAAAAGTTTTAACAAAAAAGGCTCTCCTCAGTTTGAATTAAATCCGCTATTGGCAGATTTAGATTTGATCCAGGACTTTGGGGGTAAGCGAGATAAATTTAAAAAAATAAAGGCATTTGAAGCAGCTTGGGCTAGGACTCAAGAAGAAAAACTCTGGCTGACAACTGAAGATGATCGCGCATTTCGCGATTCGATACAATGTTGGTTAAAGGATCATGATTCGATTTTGATTGGCGAACTCATTCCTCTTGCGTTGAGTTATGTTCAAAATAATCCTTCAAGCGATATTCTTAAAAAATTTACACATGTCGTAGTTGATGAATACCAAGATTTAAACAAGGCCGAGCAGATCCTGCTCGACCTAATAGGAAGCAACGGCGGAATTAGCGTTGTAGGTGACATTGATCAGTCAATTTATAGTTTTAGGTGCGCTCACCCTGAAGGCATAGCGGACTTTTCAGCACGTCATAGCGACGTTGATGATCAGACCCTCGATGAATGTAGACGGTGCGCGAAAAGTATCGTTGCAATAGCGGACTCATTAATTAAACATAATCATCCGTCATCTGTGCCTGTTAGATTGAAAGCCTTAGAAAGCGGTGTTGAGGGAGTTGTAAAAATAACTCAATGGACGTCCGCCGATGACGAAGCCACGGGAATTGCTCAACTCATAAAAAAAATGATCGAGAGCTCCCAATTTAAGCCCAATGACATTCTTATTTTATCTCCGCGACGCCTTCTTGGTTATAAACTTCGAGATTTAATTCAATCTAATGGCATATCGGTCCATAGTTTTTTTCACGAAGAGGCCGTTGAAGATCCTGCCGCTCAAAAAGCTGTGACGCTTTTGAATCTATTGGTAAATCCCAATGATGGAATTTCGTTAAGGTTCTGGCTGGGCCTTGGAGTTAATAATTGCCGATCAAAACAATATAAGACAGTTTTGGATCTCGCGAAAAAAGAGGGTTTGAGTGTGCGACAAATCCTTGATAATTGCACAGAGGGAAAAAATGAGATCAAAGGAATAACAACTTTAAAAAAAATGTATTCGAGCCTTTTGAATTCTCTTAAGAGCTTGGCAGATTTACCAATCGATCAACTTATTGATCAACTATTTCCTGAAGGAAAGGAAGAGACGAAAGTTTTAAGAGAAGCGTCATTAATTTTTTTTAAAGGCCATCCGGATGCGGATGCCGCAGCATTGTGGGACCATATCGAAACCATGCTTACTCAACCAGAAATGCCAGAGGAAGGCGATTTTGTAAGAATCATGAGCCTTCATAAATCGAAAGGGCTAACGAGCCGAGTTACGATCATTACAAGTTGCATCGAAGGTCTCATTCCAAACATTGATGAAACTCTTAGCGCAAACGATCAAAAAAATTCATTAATGGAACAACGCAGATTATTTTACGTCGCAATTACTCGCGCAAAAGAATTATTAATATTGTCGTCTTTCAATCAGGTTTCCATCAAAACAGCCCACTCAATAGGTGCTAAATTTAATCGTCGTGGATCTTATGCGGAAACAATGGCGACACGATTTATGGACGAGCTTGGAGCAAGCAAACCAATGCCTTTGTTCGGCCCACGATGGCAGGAAAATGGATTTGAGCTTTAGAATATTTAGATATTTTGACTCAAAGTGAGATTAAGAGTTCCAAACATTACTCTATACAAAGCACTCAACAATCTTCTCCACCTTCGTCTCTCTCGAGATGATATCTTTTATCCAGTACATTCCTTCCGGGTATTGCTCGCGAAATTCCTGGGAAGCTGAAGCAGTGTTAAGCACGATCTCATGAAAACCTAGCTCGTCGTAAAAAGTCTTGGCATGAATTTCGCCACGCTCACCGTTTTCCAAGCGAGAGTCGATCAAAACTGTCTTTGCAGGATCCAGTTTCTGAGCGTCTTTAAGAAATTCGGCGGCGCCTTTATAAAACCGAAGCGAAAGTCCTTTAGATTTTGCGACCTTCCTGAGATTAATGATGTTAACAAGGTTATCGTCAATCACGCTGCCATCATATCTCTCAATCGCTTCTTTGCCGGCCGGTGCAGCTAGGAGAATAGTTTTTTCGACAAGAATCTTTGGAAGTAGTTTAATATTCTTTTGGTCACATTCGTCGAGCAATCGTGAGTCGCTATCATTGTATGTGAGAAGTAACGACCGACTTTGAATATGAAATTTTTCAATGAGGTCAACTCCAGTTCTGTTGGCCCCTGGCTCTTGCAAATCATAATCCATAAACACCAGATCCGAAGATAAAAGGCCATTCGACTCCGCCCAAGAGTTAAAGGATGTAAAATTATAATACGCAACAATCTGTGTTCGTGGATTTCTTAGAGTAATCAGTTTTTTGAGTCGGCCAACAAAGTCGTCGTCATTGTCTACAATGATCACTCGATCGCAGTGCACAAGATCGACGTGCTCCACAAAAGAATCGCGCGCCCACTCAGCTAAAAAACGAAGTTTGATTGAGGTCCCAACTCCTTCGGTCGATTCAATGGATACATCTCCGCCATCTCTCTTTATGATTTCAATCGCTTTAGCCAAACCTTTTCCCCGATCGCTTCCTTCTTTTGTGGAGAAGCCATATTGGCCTATTCGAGCGAGCTGTTCTCTCGGAATTCCTCGTCCAGTATCGCGAATTTCCACCACTGCACGTTCTCCCTCTCGATAAACGGAAAGGACGACTTCACCATTTCCGACAATGGCCTCGACTGAGTTATTAATTAAATTCGAAATGACCGTTCTAAATTCAACCGGGTCTATTCTCGAAAAAATATCGAGGACACTTGCACCAAAATCGAATCGAACTTTCAAGCGACTATCGTGAAGAAACTCTATCGCCTTCATCTCCGCCATTTGAGCGACACAAGGAGCCAATTGAAGAATAAATCTTTTTTCTGCCTCATCAAAACTTTTGGAGCCAGCCCGCTCAAGCTGCTGCATTTTGATCGAAATATCACTGGCTGATTTCTGAAGAATCAATAAATCTTCTTCTCCAACCTTTGAGCGAAGGGTATCGACCATATTCAATAAGATGCTCGTGTATGATTTCAAATCATGTCCGAGCTGAGAGGCCATTCGGCCTCGTTCCTCTTCAACGGATTTCTTTAAAAGGCTTAATCGCTGCTCTTCAAGTCGACTTTGGAGTGAATCAAATTTCTCTTTAACCATTTTGGTTTCGACAAGGGCGCTCACACTGTCGCTCAGCTCGCCATCGGTGTCGCGTTTATCAAAGGTGTCGATATAATCCTTTAGATTTTCCAAAGGAGAAGTTATTCCCGCGAGAAGGACGTCTAGTCGAAGAAAGAGAGCTGTCAGAAGGGCAAGCGCAATGGCCAGGGCCGTCAGCATTGTATATCCGAGAATTCTCAAACGAATCGTGTTCGGAAAAACAACTTTGATCGAAAACTGCTCGGGACCTGTGGAATAAATTTTAAATGACGACGCTTGGCTAATATAAGAAGAAAAAAACACATCCAAAAATCCAGTTTTATTTGGCTCTACTAAGCTAGAAGGAAGTCTAGAAGCCACAAGCGGTCTAAACTGCTCAGCTGAAACCGAAATCCAGACTGCGTTTGTGGTTTCCAATGACTTCGATAAATCGCCTTGTATTGTAATTTCATCCCCAATTTGAATTTTTGGTTTAATGACGGCTGCAAGCTCCTGAGTAAGAAGTTCGAGTTTACTTCTCTCAACGCTTAAAAAAGCAATTGTCAGGATCGGCACAATCCCCACGACAGAAAGCAAAACAGAATTCAAAATAATTTTTACGGCAACTCTTTTAAAGAGAACTTTCAGCGTAATTTCTTGCTTCATTTGATCCCACTCCTAAAGGAGCCACGCTCGACTATAAGAACGATAATTAAGCAAATTATTGAAAACATGGAGACAGTAACAAAAGCCTCGCGGACAGAAGGAGTCCCGTTTCTAAAAACAGTCAAATATGCACTATAGCCTCCGACCCAAAGATACCCTGGAATGTTTTGAAAACTAAGTGCCGCCGCATAATCTTGTTTTTTTACTAGCGACATGAGTTGATTCATCGAAAAATTTTGTACAGCGGACGTTGCTGTATTAAAAATCGTCCCATAAAAGAAAATATAAATCAGTTGAACCGCCGCGCTTGAGTGTTGATAAAGCAGCAAAAATGCAAGGCTACTTACAAGCGTAAGGGCATAAAATGTGAACAGATATTGTCCTCGACTCAGCTTATGAATCAAAAGTGGAAGAACATGTCCCTTCACCGCTCCCCCAAAAGCGGAGCCCAGCATGAACGAAACCATGAAAGCCCATCGAAGTAAATTGGTTCCCTCATATTCCCGACCGAGCGAAATAATTAAATAGCCAGCAATGACAACCGAGATCATCCAATACGAGAGATTGTAAATTGAGGAAATAACGGAAGTGCGATTGGTCATCATAGCCTTTATGATTTCCAGAGGCGAAGATGGGTGAAGCGTCTTCTCGATATCACCAATTTGTCGATAGTCACGTAAAAGAGTTACAAAGCAAGCAGCATAGAGTGCGATTCCAAAGAGAAACGTCTGAGGAAGCATCTGAAGTTTATTAAATATCGCTGCCAGAACAAACGCGCCCATGACAGCAGCGGTCGTATAGTATTTTCCATGATTCTGGCTAGTTGTGAGGCTCGTCAGTAAGAGCTTTTGTTCATCTCCGGTTTGACAGCGACGATGAAGCGCGTCTTGATAGAAAGCCTCGATGGATCCTGAGCTAAAAGGTTTCGCAAAGCCGATCAGGACCCCGTGGATAATAAATAGAATTCTTGAAAAATCATTGTGAATCAGAAGTGCGATATAGACGCAAATCAGACCGGCCATAATCATTCCTAAACATAGTGCAATCGAAGGAACCCGTCCTATGCGATCGGACAGAATTCCAAACGGCACTTCGAGGATTCCGTTCAATGAAAACTCGATCAACGTTACAAGGGCAACAGTGTCCACCGGCACCCCTGAAGAGATCGCGAGCACTCCCACAATGAGCCGAAATAATACCGAATTAAAAAAAACAGCGCTCGCATAGAGAGCCCTGAAGACTCCTAGTCGAACAATAACGTCATGGCATGAAAGATTTTGTGTTGTCATCCTACCCTCGACATTGCTTTGAATTCGAAGCTTTCGAAATTGAGGCGGATTGATTCAATAATTTCCGTAATGTGCTCATCGAATTCGAGACATTGATAATCTCTGGATGTCTTATAATCTTGTTCAAACAAGGGTGCGAATTTTTCGATCATTTTGAAAGCGGCATTGCGATAGTTAGGATCGATCTCTCTTTTTGAACAAATTCGAAGAGCGAGTTCGAGCATACAGGCTTCTGCAAAAGTTCCATGATAAATGCCAATTAACGGACGATCCGAATTTCGAATTGCAGAATACTTTGCTTCGTCCCATGGTTGATTGAGAACATCGTGATCATCATGGGTCGTAACAACCATATTGAGATAATGATGCCCGAGTTCGTGCACGATGATCTCGGCCCATTTAACGGGACACTCACTGTTCATCCGATAAAGGATATGTCCAAAAATTCTTGGGTCCGAAGCGGATTCAAAAGGGTCGTTCGCCATCGTCATCGACAACCGAGGCTTGATAATTTTTATAACTTCAAAATATTCAGGCCATACTGACCGGATCAGTTGAAGTGATTTTTGGTATATAACCTCTTTTTCAGGATAGAGTTCACATTTTTTTGATCTAAAAATGTCATTTCCTGTAACGAGGTTGCTTCGACGAGAATCCAATCTTGCGAGAGTGCTCCAACGTTTTTTCTCCCCCGCATCGTCCGCTGAAAAGTAGCACCAAGAAAGAAAAGGAAGGCTGATTTTTTTCAAATCTATTCTCGAAAAATCAGGCAGAGAAGAGCGGAGGCATTTTCCTCCCTCTTCTCTGAGATTTAAGACGTAGGATTCAATCATTCCCAAGTCAAACATACAGCACTTATGGGTAGCTCGCGCGAACTTCGCCGATAAGTTTGTTCTTAAGAAGGGCTAGATTGAAAGAACGTCTTTTGATGCCCAGTTTTTTATTTGTTTTCATGTGTTGTTTCCTTTCGTTTTTAATTTCGCACCACGGCAGTTCCTTGAATGTCCTGATACGAAAAATCCCAAAACTTAACGGTTAAACTTCCCTCATTTTTTATATGAAGACCTGGGCGATACCAGGTTGTAAAAATTGGATAGAAGAGCGGGATTGCTGGAACGTCGTCAAAGAATGCAGCTTCCATTTTTTTTAAAGTTTCAATCTGTTCAGGCTTTGTAGTTTTGCTCTGATATTCTGAAAATAACGACGCGAGCTCTTTGCTCGTATATCCCTGCAGCCGCTGACTCAATCCATTTGCGTAGCCGATGAAAGAAGTTGAAGGATCAAAATTGACAGGGGCTTCTCCCTTTAAAATCATATCAATTTTTCGAAGTCGGATATCTCTAAGCATCGCATCGAAGGACATGGATCTGATTTCAAGCTCAAGACCTATGTTTTTGAACACAGAGACCAAATATTGCTTAAATGCCTTCGATCCCGTCAGAGTTTCACGTACTCCAAGGGTTACCTTCCGTTCGGTCAGATTCGTATTCCTGGAAATTAGTTTCTGCGCCATTTCGACATTCAATGGGTGTCTTTTTTCTGTATATCCGACATACCCGCGGGGAATCATCCCTCCCGCTGGAATGCTATCTCTTTCAGATATCCTTTGAAGTTCGTCAATATTGATTGCGCTGGCCACTGCAAGACGATTTTCTTTTTTTCTAAAAATCCCTCGATCACATTGAAAAACAAGGGCGTAAGTTCCGCCGATTTTTCGAATGTAAGGGTTATTTGTCACCAAAGTCTTCGAGATGGGTGACTCGAGATCGCTAATCGTATCGACTTCTCCAGCAAGAAACATCTTTATCGCGCCATCTGGCGTAGTCTTTCTAAAAATTATTTTCTTAAACTGCGCACGATCATCAAATTTCTCAGCAACTATCTGCTCAACATCAATCTGAGTGATCTTATAAGGGCCTGTCCCGTAATATCTGTCGCCCACTTTTTTCATTATGCTCGCTTCGGCACTGGCAAGGTTTTTCATAAGAAGCTCAAAATTCCGTCCATTGAGTCGAAGAATGAAACGAGTTGGACTTAAAATTTTGAAGCTCACACACGGCGCTCCTTGAACACAGTCTTCAAACGATTGAAATTGGGACGTAAATTTGCTCGTATTCTTGGCACTTCTAATGAACGAATTGAGAACATCGGTCGAAGTCACAGTAGATCCATCATGAAATCTTTTCGTTGATTTGATTTGAAATTCAATTTCATTTTTATCGGCTGTAATTTTCCACGAAGCTGCAAGATCTGGCACAGGTGCAAGACTTTCATCCAAACTCACCAGCCGTTCAAAGACGTTGGCCACAATCTTATTTCCATTGATGTCATCGCCATATTTAAGTTCCAGGTCAGGGATCGCGCTAATTGGAACACGAAAAATATCACCCGAAGATCTGACTGGCCGTGAACAATTCGCAAGCAAAAGGCTGAAGACTAGAAAGCCAAAAAGTCGATTCATGATCCGTCCTTCTTATCAATCAAAGTAATTCGAACTTGCTTCCACTTTTCTCGCAAAATTTCAACTTTTGGACCTGCGGCCTCCATCGCTGCTTCCACATACTCGGGATCAGAATGAAGATTTTCATTCACCAACTCGACAGCATTTAAAATCGCGTGAAACTCGGATTGAAAATCGTGAAGCAAATCACTCTTTAATTGTTTTTCGAGACTCATTTGAACGCTCCAAGTTCCGAGAGCAAACTCTCAACTTTTGTTTGAGAAATATTCAAATGTCTCATCAGAGATCGGACAGGTCGCTCTTTTCCAGATTTCCTAACAAAATGTTTTACGATTTCCTTTTCCAGATCACTAACAAATCTATTTAGGCCAACTTCTTCGACGTATTTGATTTGATCAGCAGTTGCAATTTTAAGTGAGAACTTTCCAGGATAATCATTTGTTAGGATATGAACCGGGAGATCCTCGGCGGCAAAAATAGGCCTCTTAGTATTTTTCTGGCCGCTCCAAAAATGGAAAAATTCGCGTTCATTACCCGGCCAATCATAGGCAATCAGGGCTTTTCTCGCATCCGCACGTATTGCCATTCCACGCCCATCACCAAAATTACGCTGAACGTGGTCCAAAAGAAGTTCGATGTCTTTCGGACGATCCTTAAGTCGCTTGAACTGAATCTTCAATCCGGCGACGCGATTATAAAAATCTTCTCTAAAACTTTTGTCAGCGATCTTTTGGTATAAATCTTCGCATGTCGCTGTAATGAGTTTAAAGTCTGAATGTAGAATATCATCTGACCCCACAGGAGAATAATTTCCAGCAGAGAGTGGGCCAAGAAGAGCCTGTTGCATTCTGAGACCGATCGTTCCAATTTCATCAATGAAGAGAGTCCCTCCGTGCGCCTTCCCCATTTTTCCAGTGCGTCGACCTTTTACACCTGTAAAAGAACCATCGGCATGGCCGAATAATTCAGACGGAAGAAGGCTGTCTTGAATTCCATCAGGACTAAATTCTACGTAGGAATCAAAGTTTCCGTACCAACCCTCATGCAGGGCCTTTGCCAGCTCACTTTTTCCAACACCGGAAGGGCCAGAAATGTGAATCGGTACTTTCACGTTTAAATTTTCGATAAGAATTTCGTATTGTTTGAGGTGATCTTTATCTTGAGTCAGAAATTTTTCTGAGATGATTTTTCGAAGTCTCGTTTTTTGATCGGAGCCCCCATATTTTGAAAGAGCCTCTTCAATGGCCGTTGGGCTAAATGGTTTTACAAGATAGTCATCGCACCTGTGGTTATAGCCCTCCTCGACATAGTCTTCTTCGCGATGGGCAGAGAGAATAATCGTATAAGCTCCTCGCCCTTTAAGCGCTGGAACAAGATTGAAGCCCGCGCGTCTTTCTTCAAGATCCAGATCGACGAAAGAAATATCAAATGGATGCTGAGATATTTTCTCTAAGGCTTCCGATTTCGATTCAGCCAAATGCACTTCATGGCCTAGCTTTGTAAGCACCTTCTGAAGATTGATTCGTTGAAGTTTATCATCTTCCACGACCAAGATTTTGAGCATTGATGATTCCAAATAATTCTCCTGCAGTTTCGAGATTCGTGGGCTTATAGCACAAAATTTGTATCTGTAAAGAGTACTGAAAATAATTACGACTGCCGCAAGAGCTGTATCGCTAGGTGTATCGAAAATCGATACGTTTTTTCTTCGCACTTAAAGTTACGTCATCGACGACGAAGAGCGATAAGTCATCAATACTCTTTTACATTTTGGAGAAACTTACAGGAGGAAGTTTTAACATTCGTCTATGGCACAGAAATTGCCATAGAGGCTCCGGATTTGAAAATCAAATTTAACAAAACGGAGTCATGAGATGAAACAGGAACAAGTAAAAACCCATTCCCTAGTCAAGCAAGCCGCTAAGGTTTTCCAGAATTGCCCATGCTGCAAGAGTCCAAACTTAATAAAATTTGAAGGCGAAGCCATCTGCTTCTACTGCGATTGGAATAGTGCCGAAATCACAGGAGAACTTTCGAGAGGTTGGTCCACCCGGCTCGATGCGGGACCGAGCCTTACGCATGCATCCCTCATAAAGAGCGGAAAAAGTCAGACAGGTAAGACAAATTTCGAAGCAGGGAGAGTCGTAAGCCATGGAAAATAATGCCAACTCTGAAAATCCAAGCTTAAAAAAGTCAGACAAGCCCTGGCGAAATGTAAATGGTGAAATCAAAGAGGATTTCGAGCTTAGAGCTATGGCAACTGAATGGACTGCTTCCACCTGGGAAGCCTATCTGACTGACGTCGAGATGGGACAAAACGTCGAAAGCAGTCCAGACGACGAAACTCTTTTTGGCCACCCAAGCCAGGAAGACATTTTCTCTACCGAGAACTATCTCAAAAATTTCATCGCCGAGCTTAAGGTCGAATCTTTTCCAAAGTTTGGGACAGCCCTTAGAAAGGCGATGTCGACACTTTCGAAACGGCAACACAAAATAATTGTTCTTATATTTTGGGAAGGACTGAACATCCAAGAAGTCGCTGTCGAGCTGGGCATCTCCAAGCAGTCAGTTTTTGTTCATTTAGGTCGTGCCATACCAAAAATTAGATCCACAATTCTCAATGAACTCACCGAAAATCAAACACACTTGGACGCCGCCCGTCTCACGAGCGGCTGTCTGACTTTTTCAAAGGCGAAATCAGGAAATCCAATGGCTTAGACATCTGAGTTGTCTGACTCGTCTGACTTTTTCCCTACTTAGTAGAGGGATAAACATTTTGAAAAACAAAAATGGAGATTTTATGATTAGAAAAATATTGGGAATGCTGAAGTGGGTTGTTGTTAGAGGATTCCAGACGACAAAGAAGTTTTGTACGTATCTGATGGAGCCCAGCATTGATGAAGCTCGACTGAAGGAAATTCGAGAAAAGCATTTCGACCTCATTTACAAAACAAATAATTTTCCGAGAGGCCTCTAGGATGAATCAGCAAGCCAATACGCCTATTCAAGTGGCAAATCCGAAGGAAATTCGACACCTCATGGAACAGCGAGCAGTCTGTGACTGGTATGCAAGTCAGTCTGGAGTGAATCGCATCGACCAAAAAAACGAGTCTCGCGATCATTTTTCATCGGTCGAAAAAAGAAAGGTACGAAAATTGATTCAAAAGCTTTCCGATTTCGAGCAAGTCATTGTCTATTTGCGCTATTGGGAAAATCTCATGGCATACCAAATCGCCAATTTAATCGGGCTTTCGGAAGATGCCGTTCTCCAGATCTTATCTGCGTCGATAAAAAAGTTGAAAGCGTTGTATACGACACCGCAATTATCAAATCGACTTCAAGAAAGTGGGCTCACGCTATGAATCATTATGAAAATGGAGGATCTATGGAACAGACAGAATATAGAACTGACCGAGGGCATGATCTCTTTTGGATGAATCCGGTGACGGGAAAGCGGCTTCACGCCGGCAAAGCTTTCTACGATGAACAGTTCGGCGAATATCGTCTCAAGGTCGATGAAGCATCAGAAGAAAAACAATATTATTTAAAGCCCGTTGGCCTCATCAACAACGAACTCAAATATCGACTCGAACAAGTTATCAAGAAGGCTGGCAAGTTTCATCACCGCCAAGAAAAGGGTGATGGATATAGCAGCGATGTTACAGGAGACGAGGTCCATATCGACTTTGGATCCAGCATGAAGGTCTTGGTTCTTAGCTTTAATCCGCAATCAAAGAAAAAGGAGTGCGCATAAAATGATAAAGAAAATTCAGCCCGCTTATTTGTATCTAATTCCATTTATTGGAATCTTGGGTCTGGTCCTAATAACCGAACCCGCGATGGCATTTGGCTTTGAAAGCAAAATGCAGAATCTGACGGGGCAACTCATCAATACCGTTTTGCCGCTGCTTTCAATTCTAGGACTTGTCTATGCCGCAATCCTGGCGCTCTCGGGAGATGGGGCAGCAAAATCGAGAATCATCACCGTGATCTCGGTATCACTCATTGGATTCTTGGCGCCAGCCATCATTCAATGGCTTCAAAGAGCTGCCGGAGGTTGATGAATGGAACTTCGATCCTCAACCATTCATCGTAACCTCGACTCCAAAATCAAGATCGTGGGCATGGAAGTCCACGATCTGATTTTGGTCCTTATCTTGGCTGCGACCATGAATCTGCTCTTCGGGAGAACAAGCTTTGCTTTTATTTTTGTGATCGTTCTTCCGGGTCTTCTTGGCCTGACACTTTATTTTGTAAAACGAAATAAGCCGGATGGATTCTTGGTGGATTATTTTCGCTACCACCTTTCACCGGGTTGGTACGCTGCCGGAGGTGAAATCAAAAACTTAGAATCAAGACCAAGGAAAATTTATTCATGAGCTTAGTTTTAAAAATACGTTGTGCCAAAAATAAATCAAATAACGGAAACACCTATATGAAAAAAATACTTTCGACACTGCCAATCGTCATCTGCTTTGCCGGATGGCTTTCACTTTTTATAGCTTTTCTTTTCGAAGTCTCAAAACTGGGAGGAGTGGGCCAATGATCGAAGCTCAAACAGAAAAACAAAATGAAGAGTTGAAGCGAAATTGGATCGCGGCTTGCCATGCGAGCGCTCTTCTAGGTCTGGCGCTTCCGTTCGGAAATATTTTAGGCCCCCTTGTAGTCTGGCTGATGAACAAAGATCGCTATCGAGAAGTAATGCTAGAAGGAAAACTCGCATTAAATTTCCAAATTACTGCGAGCATCATTTTGTTAGTAGGCGGCGGATTACTCTCAGGGCTCTGTATTCTTCTGCCAATGATGGTTTTTACCTTTATTGGTTTTGGACTGGTATCGTGGATCCCAATGATACTTGCAGGGATCAAGGCGTACAACGCGTATCACGGCCAAGAGTTTGAATATCCGTGTTCAATAAGGTTTATCAAATAACTTAGAGGTATTTCATGAATTTAATTCCCAACGTCCTCGCCGATCGAATTCCGATTTGGCATTTTGAAGGAGATCATCTCGTTTTTTCAGATGGCTCTCTTGGTGCAGGCTTTAAATTGAAAGGCTTTGATTCCAATATTTCAGGAGTCGAAAGCTTTAATCAATTTGCTTTAGCTCTGGAAAATTTGATCAATACCGCCCGCGAAGGGCTTGTGCTCCAGTTATATTATAAGGTCGGTCATGACGTGTCCCCAATTCTGAACACTCACGAAGAACTTACAAGCGCGGAAGCTGGGCCATATCGAGAAGTCGCTAACGAAAGATTTAATTATCTCAAAGATCGCGCGAAGCATGGGAAATTCTTTCTTGCCGACATCTATGTTTTTATAAGATCTGAACCCAAGCAATATCAGAAGAAGCGTTTTTGGGAGTCTGAGAAAAAATTCGTTGCTCTCAATCAAAAAGAATTTCAGGAACAAAAAGAAACCTTCGATCGAGATCTCAAGCAAATAGAATCTTCGTTAGCACAATCTGGAGTAGAGCCGACCTCGGTGACCGCGAGAAAATGGCTTAAACTTTTATTTGATTCCCTTAATTTTGGTCGTGCTGACAAAGTTGGTTATCCGAAATTTGATCTTGAGTCAGAAACTCCTTTTTATCAACCACTCGCAGAGCAACTCGTCCTCTCGGACGTGATTCTTAAATCCGATGGTCTTCAAATCAACGAAGATTATTTGAAATGCCTCACACTCAAAACTCTTCCGGAAGCTCAATCGCTTATCGGGATGGTAAAACCATTGCTTGAACTTCCATTTGCATATGAAATCTCTCAAACCATAAAAATCTGTGAGCAGAAAAAAGAGGTTGATCGGCTTCATGTTCAACGGCGGATCACCCATTCATTCGCAAGCGGCTCGGGAAAGATGAGTGATTTAGAATCTGAATCCAAACTTGGCCATATTGAAGAACTTATTCGAGAGCTTTTAGAAGGCTCCGAAAAAATCGTTTCTTCGAGTTTTACGGTTATAGTGCGCGCAAAAGACCCAAGCCGGCTCCAAGAGCGCGCTGACGAGGTCCTCAAGGCCTTTCGTTCCGTGAATCAAAGCGAAGGAATTCTTGAGACTCTCGGAAGTATGGACGGATTTCTGGCCTCACTTCCGGGGATGTGCATGAATTTTAGATCCAAAAAAATGAAATCGAGTAATGCCACACATCTAATGCCGCTTTACCGCTCATGGAGCGGGAATTCGAGACCCATTTGCCTTCTTCCCAATCGTGACGGAGAGCTCGTGAGTCTAGATCCATTTGCAGCGAATCTTCCGAATTGGAATGGCCTCATTTTCGGAGGAAGTGGCGCTGGTAAGAGTTTTACGATTCTTCACCTGATGCTCATGTTCTACGGACAAAAACCGCGACCCAAAATTGTCTGGATTGATAACGGCGCCTCATCGCAAAGACTTCTTGAAGTTTTAGATGGAGAGTTTGTCGATCTGAATATCAAATCATCTATTAGAATTAATCCGTTTGACCTGGAGCCTGGAACTGAAAAGCCTACACCCTCCAAGATTAAACTTATTCTCGCCGTTCTCGAAAGTATCTTGAAAGAGAACACTAATGCAGGGCTACCTAAAAGAAATAAGGCGCTTTTGGAAGAGGCAATCTTTCGAATTTATGAAATGAAAAAGGGAAATGTACCTACGCTTTCTGATTTAAAAGAATTTTTGGCAGCGCATACAAATCCAGAAATGAAATCCTATGCCGACACCCTCTTTTCCTGGACAGGAGAAACTGCTTACGGTCGGATGCTCGATGGCAAAACAAATATTTCACTAGCCAAAGATCTGATCACGGTTGAAACGAAAGGACTCGATGATTATCCAGATCTTCAAAATGTCTTTTTACTTTTGTTTACCGATTTTATCAAATCCGAAGCTTCGCGGGATAAAAGTCGCCCATATCTTTTGATTCTGGATGAAGCATGGAAACTATTCCAAACCCCAAGTGGGCTTCAATTTGCCATTGAAGCTTATCGAACGTTTAGAAAATTCTTCGGGGGCATCTGGTGTATTAGCCAAAATTACAAGGACTATTTATTCAATCAGGAGATTCGAAATGCGATCTTTCCAAACACAACGAGTGTTTTTGTTCTGAAACAAAGAGCCATCGACTGGAAGGATTTCGCAGAAACACTTCAGCTAAACGAAGTAGAGGTAGATGCGATCAAGAGTCTCGAGGTCAAAAAGGGTGAATACTCCGAACTCTTTTTTATGCAAGATTCCGGACGATCTATTTTGAGAATTATTCCAGATCCTCTCAGTTATTATATTTGCACAAGCGACCCTGCTGACAAATCGATTATTGAAGAGGAAGAAAAGAAGACTCCCGGAAAGTCGAAGCTTGAAGTCCTCAAATCACTTGCAGAAAACCGAAAGGAAAAATCTTATTAAGAAAATTGCATGGTTGGTCGCTACTCTTACCTTAATCCTCAGCGAAACGGCTAAACCTGTTCGAGCCGATTTATTCGGTGGAGATGTGGCCGTTTTGACACAAATCTTGGCTGAGAATATTCGGCGATACTATCAACTTCAAACGATAATTTCTCAGGCCAGGGAGCAGAAGGATTTTTTAAGGTTACTCAATTCCGGAATTGATAACTTAAGTGGTCTAATGGCGGTTTTTCCAATCAGGGATCAAAAAATTCTAGAAGATCTTAGAACGTTTCAGGAGGCAACCAAGAAGATTCAATCGCTCTATGGTCCCGTTCCCATGAGTGCTGAATTCGCTATCCAAACGCTTCACGATCAGACTGTGGCTGAAAGTATTAAGCTTACGAATGATTCGAAAAATTACGCCGAACAACAGGAAGTGAATGCCGTGAGAATCATTTCTGAAAGCCAAAGGGCCAGCCCCAAGGGAGCGGCCCGAATGAACGCTCAAACAAGCGCTGAAATTCTTCACACGTTAAATCAGCTTCTGAAAATAAACGGACAGATGCTTAAACTTCAAAGTGAAGGACTTGCTCAAAAAAATAAGGAATCGAAGGACTCGGTTAGGCACTTTCAACGCGTACGAGCGGATGTGAATCATTCCAGCAAAACTTACCAAGCCAATATGGGATTTCCGAAATTTTAGCCATGTACGACTGGTTACCCCAGGTGTGCCGAGAAATTCGGGCTGAGATGGTTCAAATGTATTGGATCTTGATAATTCCTCTGATGATCGTTTGCGCGCTTATCATTTTAGCAAAGGGTGGAGAAGAGTCCGGCGCGGGTGCTAAACTTTTGAAAAGAACGATGCTTTCGATCATCATTCTTTTGCTCTTTGAAGACTGCATGAATGTGATTGCACTCGTCGCCGATGGAATAGCTGAGAAAATTAATGGACTTGCTCAACTGAAGGCCGTTCTGGAACAGACCGGAAAAGTAATACAAGCTCAAGAAGCCGGCTGGCTGGAATTTCGCCAGTGGGTCATATTTTTGATCAACTTTTTCGCTTACTGCGTGGCTTACCTCGGATTTTTTATAGCTGAGGCAGTCATTCACTTTGTTTGGGCGATCCTTTATATCGCATCTCCATTGATGATCTTGATGTTCGTCTCGGAAAAGACCGCATTCGTTACGGCAAATTTATTTAAGGGGCTCATTAATGTAGCGACATGGAAAGTGCTCTGGTCAATTCTCGCCGTCCTGCTTTTAAAACTGATGACAACGCCTCAAGTGGGTGGTGCGGAAAACTTTCTCACCTCAGCGATCGTAAATCTCTGCGTTGGAATCAGCATGCTCTTCGTTCCTTTTGCCACAAAATCATTGATTGGAGATGGAATGACTGGCGTGGCGAATATGGCCGCAGGATTTTCTGCAGGACTCATCGGGAAGCTCACCTATGGAAAAGTAATGGAGATGGGAAAAAAGGGAATTCAAGCGCCGTTTAAAATGATGACGTCAAAAGTGGGCGGTAGGACCACTCAGTCAAAGGGAAAATAAATTAAATAAAGGAGAACACCTATTCAAAATCCACTTCGGACTGAAAACCAATGGAAAGAAATTAATCGTTCGTTACAATTCTATAAACTTCTCGCATTATTAGCTGCGGTCTCTGTCGCAATTTCGCTGATCATCACGATGGCAAGTTCATTTTCAAGTCCCATAGTTGTTTTGAAAGACAAAGCGACAAACTGTTTTGTCGAGGCAAAACGTAGCAGTATCGAAGTTACTGACGATGATGTCGTCGAATTTGTGAGGCAATGGATCGTAAATCGTTTTGAATGGGAAAGACTAAGCGAAGACGCACTCGTTCGAAATCTATCTGCCACCACGACTGAAGGCCTCCTTTCAAAGGTCAGAGAGCAATTCAAAAGCGGAGCTGAAAAGGAATTTAAAGATAAGTCGGTCGCTCAGTATGTTTCAAAGAACATTCGAGTTGATCTTGCACAAAATAAAGTCGTTGCAAGCTTTGACCGAATTTTACGAGTGAACGGAATTCCGCTTATCGATCCAGCAGAACTTCGCCTATCGCTCGTACAAGGAACAAAAACAAGACTTAATCCTCATGGAATTTATGTAAATGGAGTTACAGAACATAAATCAAACGAATGAAATATATTTTTCTGGCAGGAAATATCTTCGCGTTTCTTTTTGGCTTTCAGGCGCATGCGTCTGTGCGAACTGTCGAGGCCAATGAGCGCGGGATCACGCCTATTTATTTAGGCCTCGGGCGATCTACTATTCTTAGATTTAGAGAGCGGCCAAAAAAAGTCGTTCTTGGAAATCAAAATTATTTTAACATTGAGTTCATAGAAAGCGATCTCGCCATTCAGCCGACAGGAGTTGTGAATACAAATCTGTTTGTTTACGGAGAGTCTCACACATATGGCTTTAGTCTTCACGTTTCAGGAACTGGATCAGCGGACGATCTCGTTCATGTTACTTGGCGCGAGCCTCGAATTGAAGCACTCCGATCTAGTCAAGGCGTCGAGGTAAAAGAAATATCAAAGCTAGTGCCTCTCGGCTCCCATTTTCAATTTCGAGTTGGGAAGTGGGTACATTTAAAATCTCAAAAAATAATTTGGTATGAAGTTCAGCTGCTACTAAACGAAAAAATGAAACCACGTCTTCGTTCGAAAGAAGTCGACGTGCGAATTCTTGATTCAATTGGAAGAGAAATGAAATCTAGATTTGTGTGTCTGGCTGATATTATAGATCCATTTAAAGAAAATGGATGCCGGATTATATTTCCCGAGAGCCAAGGAAAAGCGGTTACTCTCAAATTGAAATTTAGAGGAAAAACGATTCAATCGAATCTCTGAATCTTATGAAGTTTATTTCATGGGACTGGAGAAATGGTTTGGCCACTCTGAAAAATATTCCCAGTCAACTTAAGGGCTCCCTTTTTATTCAAGATGGCGAAAAGAAAAAGCTCAACTTGAAATTGATTGGGCTTGTCGCCGCACCTTTGATCATAGGGGGCGCTTTGATAGGAACTTTTTGGGAAAACAAGGACTCAAGTTATTTGAACCAAAGTTCTGAGCGTCTGAATTCACAGGAGCAAAAAACAGACGAAAAGAGCATAAATAGGAATAAACCCCACCATGCGGTTATCGGAGAAGCTCTCGCTCAATCGAGCGGAACTTTTCGAGCATCGAAAATAAAATACTCCGCAAAACAAGTCATCGACCGTAATGGAGGAATGCCAGCAGGAACTAACTTCGTTGGAAAATTAGTTACCGGCATCGACACCCGAGACAAGGGCCAGATGGTGAAAGTGGTTCTCCCTTATGGAGCTACCTATCAAAGAAATAAGGTGATTGAAAATGGCTCGACTCTGTTTGGTGCGGCTCATTATGGAGGAAACGGCGATCGAGTCTTCTTGCAATTTAATCGCCTTGTAAATTCTGATGGCTCTGAAAATCCCATACAAGGACAAGCCTTAAACAGTAAGGACTTCTCACCAGGACTTTCTGGAGAAGTTTATACAAATACCGACGCTCGAATGATGGCCACCATGGGACTTAGTATGCTTGCAGCAGGAGCAGATGTTCTTGTTGAGAAGGAATCGCTTGGACATAGCTTTCAAGCGACGCCCAAATCTTCTTTAAAGAACGCCGCCATGGCGGGGCTTTCTCGAGGAGCTCAGGTTGAGGGAGAAAGAAGAATCGGGCAGTCGGAAAATATGGATGAGTACGTAATCGTTGAAGCCGGAGCTGAACTCATTGTGAGTTTAACTGAGGCTTTTAAATCAGAATCGGAGTTTCAAATGAAATAATGAGTTATAAAAATTTTGGTGTGGTCGTCTCAAAACTTTCTAAAAGTATTTCGCTCGGAATGATGAGACATGGCAGTGGATACCGACAGTTTTTATTAGCCGCCGGCCTTTTGATTGGAGGAGTCGTAACTCTTCAACATCTGGGCATGAAAGTCAGATGGCTTTCATGCACGTCAGACATTTCAGGGCCACTCTTATTCCTTTGCCGGACTCAAGGTTGGCTATTTCCGATGGGATTGGGACTTATTTCTAGCATGCTGACAATTTTGCCCTGGGCTGCCATTTTGGGACTTCGAAAATTTTTTAGTCTTTCAAGAATAGAAAAGGCTTTCGAAACGATTGGCCTCAAAAATTCAGTCGGACAATTTCCAGTTCCATTAGATGTTCAGGAAAAGAAAGATAAGTCGAAGTCGTTTACCGTTTCATCAAATGGTATTGGAATTGATCGGTTTAAGGACAGGGCTCGAGATCTTGAATCGGCTCTTGGACTAGCCATTGACGGGATTGAGCTCGGGCCAAATCCGAGTATTGTTCGAATCTCACTTTGTGGTTCCGTGCTGCCTCGAATTTGCAATTTTGAGAAACTAAGTGGGGCGCTGACGATTCCATACAGCTTTCTTGTCGGAATGAGCGCACGAGAAACTCTGACCTACCCACTTGCCCAACTTCCGCATCTTATCATTGCGGGTACGACTGGAGGCGGGAAATCGGTATATTTCAAACAGGTCAATTTATCGCTCTTACTTACATCGCCTCGCATTCAGATGTATCTCTTTGATCTGAAGGGTGGCGTGGAGATGAATATCTTCTCCGGCCTTCCGAATGTGCGAGTGTGTAAAAATGAACTCGACGCATTAACAGCTCTCGAAGCACTCAATAAAGAAATGGATCGACGTCTCAAGTATCTTGCTCAAAACGGCCATTCAAAAGTCGATTTCGAGCGGGATCATCTCGATATGATCGTCATTGGTGTTGATGAGGCGTCGGAGCTTTACGGAAAAAGCAGTCATAAAAAGGAACAAAAAATCGTCGAGAAGGCCCGTGAAGCAACGGATCGCCTTACGAAACTTGCGAGGGCGACAGGGATTCACGTGATCTTGGCCACTCAAAAAGTCTTAAAAGAAACGATCGATACAAAAATTCAAGAAAATATCGGAGGTCGAATGATCTTTAGAATGAACACACTTCAAGGTTCGATGACGGTTCTTGGAAATAAAATGGCGTTTGAACTTCCAGATATTCCAGGTCGAGCTATTTGGAGTTCCGGAAATAGATTCACCGAAGTACAGGCACCTTATCTTTCAGACGAGGATCTTCAGAAAGCGCTCGTGAAGATTAAAGAAGATTTTGACGAGGGAGAACGAAAGAATTTCGCACCAATGCTTACGATCTTATCAGAAGTGACCGGCCCAGCGCCCGATTCGACGCAAGTGAAGCTGTTCAAGGTGGACCATGCCAGCGCCGATTAAATTTGTAGCGACTGAGAAAGAACACCGAATTCTTCGTTATCTCTTTCACTCAAAGGTCGCAACTTTTGGGCAGATCCACCGAACTCTCTTTCAAGATGTCGGCAAGTCCGTTGTTTCAAGCCGCCTTCAACGCCCTCTAAAAGCGGGATTGATCCTCAAGGGAATCACTGAGTTTAAAGGAAAATACACTCAGATTTTCTATCTAAACCCAGACACGGTTGATTTACTTCACGAAGAGAGCGGAGATTTTTTGGGAAGATACCAAGCCCAAAGCGGTGCTGCGGAACACGATCTCCACTTGAATGAGATCAGAACTCGACTCTTGGCGTTTGGCCCAGTGAAGAAATATTGGACCGAAAATGAACTGCAATGCCTTAAAGATTGCGCAAATGATCCAGAACTTCGGCCTTTTGTTCATCTTAGATCAGACGCTGTGCTCGATATTTTCTCGGATGACGTTCGAATAGTAACACCGCTTGAACTTGAAATTTCACGGAAGGCCAATAGTCGTTACGAAGAAAAGCTTTCGAGCTATTACGAACGAGACCGCACAATTTGCGTACTTTTTATTTCAGGTTCCGACGAAATTCAGAAGGCGGTCTCAAAGATAGAGCGGCAGATCGTCGGCGAACGTAAGCCTAAGTTCTACTACGCACTGCTCGAAAATGTTCTGAACCCTGGAAGTCGAGTCGAGTTTAGAAATCTGAAAGGCGACAGATTTGTGATCGAGTAAATGTCATTTCGGAAGGAATTTTATTGTCCGAACCAGCTACGGATAACTCCCAAACGCATTTGTAGCCGGTTTGATCCTCAAAATTTTTAAGTATTCGAAATCACATCGGAATCGGAGTTGAAGATTTTTAAATTTTCGACTCAGTCAGGGATTTTTAGATTTTTCAATATTTTAGGAGAATTACGTAGTGAAATTACGAAGTATTTTGGCGTGTTATTTGATTGGGTTTCTAGTGTCAGGATGTTCGACCATGAGTAAGTCTTTATTGGTTGGAGTGGGAAGTGGTGCTGCGATGGGAACGGCCGCTGGAGTTGGATTTTCAAGCAACGATCGTGGAGGTGGTGCGTGGAAAGGTGCCTTAATTGGCGGAGCGATCGGGCTTGCGAGTTCATATTTTATTCACAATGGTCTTGAACAAAGAGACGCAGAGATTAGAAGAGAGACTCTTCTGAATCTTGAACGCTTTGGCGTCGAGGGAATTCCAGCTCAGTCCGAGATGTATCCGAATCTCTTTAAACCATCGGAATCCGATCCGAGACCAAGGATTGACGAATATAAAAGACGACACGGACGATGAGAGACGCATTTAAGGGAAGAGTCGATTTGTCGGCTAAAGCATCTGAGGCAATCAACTTCATGGTGAACCAACTCAAAGAAGAAAGCTCTCACGTCCAGATCAGCCATTCGAAACTCTGCTCTTGGATCATCGAGAACTATGCCCGAGATCACTTCTCTTCCGAGTCGAAGAGAATTATCGAAAATCACTTTAATCCGAAGAGGTATCTGACAGAGATGCTTAAGGGCGCAAAGACCGAAAATGAGATTATGGAGGCTCTCAAAAGCGTTCAGGGGCATTTTCAGGGGACCGCGCAAAGGAACCGACCCCATAGGGCTAAACTAGCCGTACAAGTGGCTGAAACCAAAGCGAGCGCCGAAAACGGCGATCAGAAAGTAAATTGACATGGGGTATCTACATAGATAGTTATCAATATGGATGTATTATACACTGGTATGAGCATGAAACGAATATCACTGGAGAAGCCGGATGATATTAAAGATGTGATTAGGCGAGAGATTATTTCCTATTTAAGACATAACAATCTCTCGCAATATGGGGTTGCTAAAGAGATGGGCCTTCCAGCTTCGTATATTAATCAGGTACTCAGCTCACAACCGAAGGCTGTGAGCTTTTCTAAGCTCTGCGAAATTGCCCATCGTATTGGAATGAAGCTGACCTTGGTGATCGAAAAGAAATAGAAGGTTCACAAGGTCTGGAAGGAGTTGGATATGAATTATTTAATAAACGCATTCTGCGCCTTGGTCTTTGTTGCCGGCGGTTCATTTGGCATCTACAAAACCTACAACTTTGTTCGTCATGAAGTGATAATGCAGGCGCAGAAAGGCCTTCCATCTCTTGAGAAATTTTCGAGGGCGCTAACAAGACCGGAATAAATACGTTTAAAGAAATATTCGCATATCCGCATCCCAACTCATTTCTCGCGCTATAGTCATTTTCTCGCGCGCTCGAAAACTTTTACCGAAAATAAAATTATAAAAAGGATCTACATGGATGCTGTCACCAAAAGATGGTATGGTGTCAGAACTTGGGAATCAAAATTTCCCAGCGTTCTTTGACAAGGTAGTTTGGACCACAAAGGATGTGCACTCTGCGCTTCAATGTTCAGAGCGACACATTCGAGAGTTAGTTTCTTCGGATAAAATACCTTATGTCAAGGTAGGCCGACTGGTGCGATTTTATCGTGATGATGTCCTTGAGTGGCTCAAAAAAGGAGGCACTCGATGAGTCAAAAACGAAATTTAAAACCAGTTAGGAATCACCCGGGAATCTATAAAGTCTTGAAGTTTAATAAACAACAAGAAGAATGGGTTGATACGGGACGATTTCTGGCTACTAGAAGAATCATGATAGATGGGAGTCCAAAAAGAGAAAGCGCTGTTTTTTTCAGTCTTCCAGAATCGAGAGATTATCGCGCTGGAAGAGTTGATAAGGTCACTGAAGGACGCCTTTGTCCTCGGATAAAAAAAGACGAGGGAATGTCTTTCGCCGGTCTTCTCGAAGAATGGAAAGCATTTCATTTTCTTAAGATCGAACTTGGAACGAGTAAGCTTTACGCACGTAAGCTTTGTCATCTGCGATTCTTGGAAAAGATTCCAGTTGAACAGATTAAAACATCAACCATTGATGCACTCGTAAAACTTTGGATGAACGATTATACCCATCGAAAAGGTAGGAAAAACTTCGATAAAGAATTGAAAATCTTGCGAACTATTTTTCATTTTTATCAAAGTAGAAAGAATCCTCACTTTTTCATTCCCGTAAGACGAGATCATTTTCAGGCAGCAACGAAAGTTCGGAATGTCAAAAATGATGTACGGGTACTTACCCACGAAGATCTCATGCGCTTTTTTCATGCTCTTAAGGAGCATGAAAATCGCATTCTCTTTCCATTAGCCCTGACACAATTTTGTTTAGGTCTAAGAGTTGGAGAAGCATGCGGCCTAAGCTGGGAAGCAGTCGATCTCAAAGAAAACTGGGCCAAGATTCAGCAAGTCATTGTATGGGACGATCGAACATGGGAACCGATAATAAAGGTTTATCCAAAAAATCAGTCGATCCGATTCGTGTCGATGCCTGATATCTTAGTTCATGAGCTTGAAAGACTGCGAAGCGAACATTCGAATCCGCAAGGATTGATTTTCACTATCAAAGGAGAACCTCTCAATCGTAATACGATTGGTAGAACTTTCAATTCAGTATTGAAACAGCTCGGTATTTCTAATGTTACAGGAACCCATTTTCTAAGACGAACTTTCGCAACAATGGCCAATGAACTTACAGGTGATTTCTATGCAGTTTCGAAAGTGCTCGATCACGCTTCTACGGACGTAACTCAACGCTACGTTCGGCCAATGCTTTCTCAAAACAGGAAAGTATCGGACGCAATTAATCAGGCACTTTTTCCGCATACTTCAATGCTAAACAGCACACCGAAATTGCTTGAAGTTCGCACGTCATAACACACTCACAAACCGGTTCTGGTTCACAACGGTTCACCCTTTTGGAAATTTTCCTTTTAAACGGTGTTTATGAGGAGGAAACGCCAGAATTTTGGGCCCACCGCGACTCGAACGCAGATTGGCGGATTAGGAATCCACTGTTTTATCCTGTTAAACTATGGGCCCTCGACACACACCATTACGCAATATCCATATTTTCTCAAGAAATTCACAACGCTTTGATTTGCAGCCCTGCTCAGCTTAAACGCGCCTCGCCCTTACTATTGGCTCGAAGAGATATCCAACTAAGCCCATAAAAAATAAGCACGAGCCAAAGTAAATTTCGATTTCCAAGAACAAGTCCAAAATATTCCAAGCCACCGCCCATAACGGCACCCAGTAAATTCCATCCAAATGCCATCTGACTATGCTTAAGATCCCTAAACTCACGACTAAAAATGAGATTGGCAAAAAAGATCGGAGAAAAATAAAGCAAGATCGAAAATAAATATCGAAAGTAAATATTCGAAATATTCAACAGATCAGCCGGACGAATAGCGTATGCAGCAAGCACTGCGACCGTGAGTCCGAGAAAAAGATAGCTTCGATTGCGAACGCGATAACGAGACATCAAGAAGTTAGCAAACAAAACACAAATTAAAATACCACTAAACACCAAAGAATTAACAAACCACGTTGTTCCAAAAAGAAGTGAAAAAAGCGAAATGCTTTTAGCTTCAAGCAGCAAAAATGCTGCCCCCATAAAGAAAAATGGAAAGTCAGGCTTAAGCAATGTTCCGCGAGGCGCCAGAAAATAAATTCCAAGTATTGATGCAACAAGAAACATCGCGATCATGCACAAATAGAACCAGCTCACCTGAGGTTCTTGCATATAAACATTGGGCCAGTCATCCGTTGCTAGCTGTCTATAACCTTCCTTCGAATAAGGTGACGGCGGAATATGGCCCCCTACTCCCAAAACTGTCGTTCGATCGACTTCGAGTCGCCCGGGAGCTTTGCCAAAAACAGTTTCCAACATTTCAGAAATCTTATTCTTCAACCAATCCCAGCGAAATTGATTATAAAGAAAAAAACTACCATCGGGTTTCAAAAGTCGCTTCACATCTTGAAATGATTCGATCGTAAACAGATAAGACTCAAGTCGAACATTGCTCAACGATGAAATACGCATCAGCGAATCTGGAAGCGCAAATATGATGAGATCATATTTTTTTTGTGTCTGCCTCAAAAATGCACGCCCATCACCGATATGCGTTGTAACACGAGGATCACTGTAGGGTTTTGAATCATTAAAACGACGGCCCAATTCAACAATCCCGTTGTCGATATCGACTGCATCGATGGATTTCGTCGGCATGCTGAGTCCGACTGACAAATCTGTTCCCGACCCCGCCCCGATAATAAGCACATCATCGACCTTTCCGCCGCCCGCCATTTGAGTTGCGTAAGGCACACCATACCAGCCCTCTTTGGCGATCTCTGGCCGACTGATGAACTGGTGAAGCACGCCGTTGGCGTAGATTTCATAAATCTTATTCTGAGGATCCGATGATCTGAGTTGGATCAGCAGTTTTTGATATGGCGACCACATGACGAAAGCTTTCGACTGCGCGGCTAAGAGCAACAAAATGACAGACACTACCGCACCGATAATTTCGCAGAGCCGTCTCTTTGAAAACTGCAAACCGCCTGGTGCCGCCAGCACAGCCATTGACAACAAAAAACCTGCCGTCAATACCCAAGTGATGGGTTCAGCCCCCACGAGACTCTGAACCGAAAAAAGAGAGATGCCGAGCAAACTCCCTGAGATATCCAATGTATAGGCCTGCAGCGGTTTAAAAAATCTAAATAGATTTGCAACCTCTCGTGCCAAAATTAAAAAGAGACTGGCGACGACCGCAAACAGAATAAATAACAAAATCCAGCCAGGAAGTCCGCTTGAGCCACGAATATTTCCAAAGAAAAAGAGCCCATCTCGCCCTTTCAAAAAATCGACATCAAAGTGAGCAACAAGAATAAGGGCGAAAAAAAACAGGAACAAAATCGGAAAATATCGAAAGCCGTGTTCGCTCTCTTTTTCGCCTCGCGCCGAAAGAAAACCAAGACCCAATCCAACAAAGACTGAAAGGAGAACGAAATTGCTAAAGTATCCAAGATAGAGAACCTCGGACGCGGAATATCGAATGAACGCCAGCTCCAGATAGAGTATCGCCGCTGAAAAAAATATAATTTGCAAAGACCTGGCTAACGTCGCAGTTTTATCTTCCAAGTCTTAAATGTTAAGACAGAAAAAAAAACTACGCAATGACATAAAATTCTCTTCTTTGTATTCTCTTCATTGAATGTTTGAAAATTTTATCAGTCTATCGGTCAGCCCTTGGAATTTAATCATACGAGGCAGCGTGATCTATATCGCCGTTTTACTTTTACTTCTCCTTGCGGGAAAATGACAAATTGGACAAATGAGTCCAACAGAGTTCGTCGCTGTTCTCTTGATCAGCAATGCTGTGCAAAATGCGATGAATGCAAGAGACAACTCCCTCCTCGGCGGACTCATTCTGGCATCCGTTCTCGTGCTCCTGAGCTGGTGCGTGTCACGGCTCAACTACCGCAGCAATAGATTTTTCGCCATTTTCGAAGGAACCCCTCGAATCCTTTGCCACAAAGGGCAACTCATCAAAAAAAATCTCCTGAAAGAGAGACTCTCTCACTCTGAACTAAAAATTTTATTGAGAAAACAAGGTGTCGATCACATATCGGAAGTTCATTCAGCAGTGCTCGAAGCCGATGGAAGCCTGAGCATCATCCGAAATGCCGAAATTAAATCAGATCAATCGAAGTAATTGGCGCGACGTTAAATTTGGTTGCAAAAAAACTACCGCCTAAATATCAAGCGATTACTTTTTCGTCGGATAATGAGTTCCTGCTCAAGACTATCCGACTTTTTTATCTCAAAGGGAGCTCCAGCGCGCAGGGCTGATCGAACCATGGCATGATGCTTTGCTGCTGGTCGTAAGCATTCAACGAAGCAGCCCGGCGGCTCATCCAATAAATTCATGACGCTATCGCGATCGATCTGCGCATGCACGGCGCCATCGCATTCCGATTTTCCTACCGTCAATGTCACCATTTCGTCGGGTCCAATCTGACGCTCATCGACAGCATGCAACTTCCAGTCACCACTGATGGTGCGGTTGGTGGAAATATCGCTCAAGGGCATAGGCTCCGATTCCGTCACAGTTCGATGTTCAGACATGTGTTGAGAATCACCGCATCCACCTATGACAGCGCCGACCAAAGCGACTGACCAGATCTTGTGGATACCATCCAACTTCATAAGTTCCTCTAGAATACCGCCCCCTCTTCCAAAAGTAGAGAATTATCACCCAACAGGTTTACATAATCCAAATAGGTACCAGGTACTCCCGGTACCGCGAAAACCAGCGAGAAATTAGAAGACTCCGGTCTTTAGACTCAAGTAAAACTCAGATTTGTGAATACAGCAGAACAACTCACATCAACGTACGAATCACTCAAACAAACGATCCTTAACCGACGTACAGTCAAAGAATTTAATGGAGCAAAAATCTCCGACACCGCGCTGCGCGATTTGCTCGAGCTCGCAATTTGGGCGCCTAACCACCATCTCACCGAACCCTGGACATTTCGCGTCCTCACGACGACTGGCCTCTCAAAATGGAAGGCCTTCCTTGAAAAAAATCTGCCACAAGATCAATTGGCGCTCACGGCCAAAGTCTTGCAAAAAATTGCCAGCGTCTCAGCGATCATCCATGTCACATCAAAAAAGAATGAAAGCTCGTCCATCGACCTGGAAAACTACGCGGCGACTTGTTGCGCGATCCAAAATATTCTACTCGGCGCCACTTCGAAAAATATCCAGTCCTATTGGAGCACAAGTAAAATTTTTGCAGATCCGGCGACTTTTGCCTTTCTTCAAATCCCAGATTCTGAGAAGTTTTGCGGAGCGATTTGGTTAGGATATGGCCAGATACCGGAAGCAAAGCCTCGAAAATCGGTGGATGAAAAAACAATTTGGATAAAATGAACATGACAACTCAACAAACAGAAATTGAAAATTTTAAAAATCCGCTCGAACGGCTTGCCACAATCAGAAGCAAGTCATCAGAAGAACTGCTGGCCGAAATTGAAGCTCGTCTGAAGATCAATCCAGATTTTTCGAAACGCATCGAATCCGACCTGGGTGGAATGGGATTTGTTGAGCTCGAAGATTGTTGGGGCTGGGAAGGCACCATTCTGAATACGGCTCGGATTTCTGCATCTAACAAAAGAGTCAAACCTGGAGATCCGCTTACAGCCGCCGACCGAAATCTTTTGTATCACCTACTCAAAGCAAATCACGGCACGCCCTTTGAACGAATTTATTTTAACTTTCGCGTTATCTGTCCTCAATTTGTGATGAAGCAGTGGCTGCGTCACCGCATTTCATCATTCAACGAATACAGTATGAGATACCGAACTGGCATTCATTCATTCTATGTGCCAGGCCCACAGGCCCGATCTGTCGATGGATTTCAGGTGATGAATGAAGAAGAAGTCGCAGCCTATTGCGATCTCATCGAAAAGAATTATCAGTTCTACGCGGATATGTATGAAAAAATTTCGAAAAGAATTGAAGCAGCTGAAAAAGCCGGCGACATTCCCGCTCTCGGCTCGATGGGCGGAAGAAATCCCTATCGAGGTCGGGCTCGCGAGCTACTTCGAAATGTCATGCCGATGGCTGCGTATACCGACATGTATTGGACGGTGAATTTTAGATCGTTGATGAATTTCATGAGCCTTCGCTGCGGAAAACCGCTGAACGACGAAGAAGATGCGCAATTTGAAATTCGCGAATATGCCAACACCATCTACGATTTTTTTAGCAAAAAATTTCCAGTGCTATCAGAAGTAATGGTTCAGGTGTTAAACGAAAAAAAAGAACGCCTCCATTAGTTTAGAGCCCCAGCCCCGTTCTTTCTTGACGGCGAGACATCTTTGTTTGATGGTTGTGCAGGTTCAAGAAGGAGTTACGAATGAAGGGTTTAGTATTTTTCTGCGCTGTTGCTTTTTTTAGTGGCTCGCTCATCATAATAAAGATGCCTGCTGCATATGCTGACAATCACGGCAAGGGTTCGATTTCGCCAGAGGTCCTTGAGAAATTTAAGCCCGAACCGATCGATCCCGCCCTAGCCGACAAGCTTGCAACACTCTTCAAGCTTCGATCGCCTGGCGTGGGAATTCCGTCTAACGATGGAACACAGATTACCTGCTCTTGGGCCTTAGGACAAGTGGCGCAAATTTACGAATTCACTTTAAATCCAGGCTCGTCAACGAGCGTTCAAATCACAAATGAATCACAACCGGTCACCCTTGTTGGATTAACCCCCGACGAAAAATATACCGTCACGATGATTGATGAAGATGGCACAGAGAAGCCTGGCATCTATCTGATAGATCGACGCACAAATACAAAAACAAAAGTCTTTCATGAACCAAGAACCATTTCGGCGGTCCTTCATATTTCCCAAGATTCACGATATATCTACTTTCAGGCCAACAATCATACAGACAAAACCCTCTTCACACTCTATCGTTACGAAATCGCAACAGGAAAGACAGAGACGTTTTTCACGATGAAAAACTATTGGGGAATTTCTGATTTCCTCGAAGATTCTGGGCGCATGATTATTGCATCCCATCGGACAAATACTGTTAGCGACAACTTCTTGTATGATCTTTCAACACACGATCTCGTTCCACTTTTGGGGCAAGGAGAAGAGCAGGATTATTCACTGCTCTTTGCGAATAAACCCGGCAGCTATCTCGTCCGAACGTCCAAGTTCGCTGACTTTACCAGGCTTTATCTTTGGAACGGACGGGACTCAAAAAATGAATCGAATTTCAATTTGATTAGTCCAGACCAAGCGCTCCAAATTGAGGGGGCTAGCTATAGTGCCGATCGAACGAAACTATTTGTCTCGGTGAATGATCAAGGTTATTCGCGCATTCTTGGATACGATGGAAAAACTCTCTCTCAAATCGGTCTTCCGACATTTGAAAAAGCCGACCAAACGATCGCGGGTGACATCAGCGGCAACGGCCGTTTTCAGACTTTCGGAGTTGTAACTTTTGATAAACCTGGACTCCGATATCTCTACGATTGGCAGACTGGCAAAAAAACACTTTGGTATCAGCCACACTTGGATGGAGTGTCCATGACCCAAACGACTCCTGATACTCTGGAATATTATCCGGCGGAAGATGGCACACCCATTCCAATGTTCGTTCGACGACCGGCAGACTACAGAGAGAAAAATTATCCCGTTCTAGTTCATTTTCACGGCGGGCCCGAGGGTCAAAGCGTGCCTGGCTTCTCCGTTATGATTCAGGCCATTGTGGATGCGGGCTTCATCGTCGCTCAACCAAATGTGCGAGACAGTGAAGGATATGGCCGAAAATGGCTTGATGCCGATAACCGCGGACGCCGACTTGATGTGATTAGCGATATCCGCGCAGCCTCAACATTTATTCGAAACCACTGGACGCACAAAGGCCAGGCACCGAAAATCGGCATTTTTGGGGGCTCCTATGGAGGTTACGCAACATTAATCGGCATGACCATGTTTGCAGGGTCATACGATGCGGGGGTTTCAATTGTCGGCATGTCGAATTTAGTCACGTTTCTGCAAAATACTGACGATGCCCGCCGCTATCTGAGAGAGCCAGAATATGGATATCTCCGTAGCGATCTGGAGATTCTGAGAAAACTATCTCCCATGACTTATCTTGATAACCTCTCCGCCCCACTGATGATCATACAAGGTGCAAGTGATCCGCGAGTGCCAGTTTCTGAAGCTGTACAAATGCACGATGCCCTCGCGGCGAAAGACATAAACTCACCATTAATTATTTTCGCAGATGAGGGACATGGATCGGCAAAGACAGCCAATAAAATTCTTGAGGTGGGACATCTGATTGCTTTTTTTCAGAAACATTTAAAACAACCCTAGCTCCCTTCTTTAAGCTTAGTTAAAGTTTAAGGAATGAAAATTCATGAATTTCAAGCCAAAGCGCTTCTTAAGAATTTTGGTATTCCTGTATCAAAGGGTTATCCACTCACTGATCTCTCAGAAGTCGATAAGATCTATCAATCGTTGGGTTCATCGGTCGTCGCAGTCAAAGCACAGATTCATGCGGGGGGCCGCGGCAAAGGCGGCGGCGTTAAAATTGCAAAAAATTTAGAAGAAACAAAAAAATATGCTCAACAAATTCTGGGCATGAACCTGGTCACCCACCAAACAGGTCCAAAGGGACAAAAAGTTCGAACTCTCTACCTCGAGGCAGGAACTGCGATCGCTCGAGAGCTCTATCTGGCAGCACTTCTTGATCGAGAAACATCGCAGCTGGTCTTAATTGCATCGTCGGAGGGCGGCATGGAAATCGAGGTTCTTGCTGAAAAAGAGCCTCACAAAATCTTTCAATACACGATCGATCCTCTCGTAGGATTTCGGGGCTATCTGGGTCGGGACCTGGGCTACGCCCTCAAGCTCCCTGAGTCAGTACACGGCGAATTAACAAAATTCTGCCAGAACTTGATTCGCGCTTATCTCGAATCAGATGCATCATTGGTCGAGATCAATCCGCTCGTCTTAACATCTGACAACCATCTTGTTGCTCTTGATGCAAAAATGACGATCGACGACAATGCTCTTTATCGCCATCCGGATTTTGCAAAACTCCGTGATCTACACGAAGAAGACGCCCTCGAAATGGAGGCGGCTCAGTTTGGGCTTAATTATATTTCGCTCGACGGTCAAATTGGATGCATGGTCAACGGCGCTGGTCTGGCCATGGCAACAATGGATGTGATTAAACTCGCTGGCGGAGAGCCCGCGAATTTTTTGGATGTCGGCGGAGGGGCAACAAAAGAAGCAGTCACCGAAGCGTTTAAAATCATCCTGAAAGACACAAAAGTAAAAGCAATCCTTGTGAATATTTTTGGCGGCATCATGAAATGCGATATCATTGCGAGTGGAATTCTCGAAGCTGCGAAGACCACGAAGCTTTCATTACCTCTTGTTGTGAGATTACAGGGAACTCGCGCTGCCGAAGGCCGAGAGCTCCTTGCTCAATCTGGACTTGCAATTCAAACCGCCGAAACAATTGGCGAAGCCGCAGACAAAGTTGTGAAAGCCGCTAAATAAAGGATATTTATGTCTATTCTTATCGATAAAAAAACAAAACTCATCGTTCAAGGCATCACTGGAAAGTCCGGATGGTTTCATGCGAAACAATCCATCGATTACGGAACTCAAGTGGTGGGTGGCGTCACTCCTGGTAAGGGTGGCACCTATATGGAAGAAGGCTCATATAAAGTTCCGGTATTTAACTCTGTGAGAGAAGCAGTTGAGAAAACTGGAGCAACGGCCACAGTGATTTTCGTTCCACCACCCTTCGCTGCAGAGGCAATTCTTGAGGCCGCCTGGGTTGGTTTGCCGCTGATTGTTACGATTACCGAGGGCATTCCAGTGAATGATATGATTGCTGTCAAAGCCGAGCTGAAAAGGCGTGGAGACAAGACACTTCTGATCGGCCCAAATTGTCCGGGAGTCACGACGATTGGAGAATGTCGAATTGGAATTCAGCCCGGCTCAATCGGAAAACGCGGCTCGGTGGGAGTATTGTCTCGCTCAGGAACCCTGACTTACGAAGCAGTTGATCAAGTTTCTCGAATTGGTCTAGGCGCAACAACCTGCGTGGGCATCGGTGGAGATCCAATTCACGGCGCCGACTTCATTCAAATTCTGAAACGTTTCAAAGATGATACCGAGACAAAGGGAATCATCATGATTGGTGAAATCGGAGGTTCTGAGGAGGAACAGGCCGCCGAGTGGATTCGATCAAATCTTAAAAAACCAGTCGTCAGTTTCATCGCAGGTGCAACGGCACCTGCCGGTCGCCGGATGGGTCACGCTGGAGCGATTATTTCAGGTGGCAAAGGAACTGCACAAGTGAAGATGGCAGAGCTACGAAAGGCTGGCGTGCGCGTTGTCGAAAATCCCTCTGATCTCGGCAAAGCCATGAAAGAAGCCCTCGGATAATTGAGCGTCTTTTTTCTGCACGCTTAAAACCGAATGCCGACGAGAAGAGCCATCCAAAGTGGAACTGTATTGTTAAGCGGGCCCCAGAGCAGACCAAGTCGACTGCGAGCTACGAAATTCACATCTGCGTGTCGCCACAGCAGAATACCAATTTCACCCGCAGTATAAAATCCAGTTGCCCCATCTTCATAAGCTGTCTTCAGAGTTGTAAAATTTGCAAAACCCAACTGTGAGCCCGCAAATATCGCCAGTTTCTCTTCGGATCGAATGAGATAACTTCCGCCAAGGCCGAGCATGAATCCCGAGTAATTCGCTCTTCCAAACTCTTGAGTGAAATCGCCGCGAAATTCGAGCAGATATTCGCGCAGGTCCCAAACATATCCCAGACTCAAATCAAAATTTGGGGAGTAAGATTTTTCGAAAGAGGTCAGAGGAAAAATTCCACCCATCGCCACATCGAAGCCATGCAGGCTCTTGTAAGGCGGAGCCTTGGGCTCAGAAGCTGGCCCATCGGACTGCGCATTGAGCTGCCTGTCGGGAGCTGAAATTTGAAGGCCCGATTGATCGCCTTCAACCGGCAGTTGTTCACCCGCCTCTTGCCCGAGAATCGTCATTTTTTCAGCAAATCCGCCCAATATGATCGCTAGACTAAGTATTCGAAATAACATCTCTTAACGTTAAAACTCTGACATAATCTTAGCAAATTATTTCCAGAAACCTCGTATAGCCCCCCATAAAAAAACATGATATTGACGATCCACTATGGCAACAGAACGAACACTTAGCATTATCAAACCCGACGGCGTTAAACGTAATCTCGTCGGAGAAATTTTTAAACGATTTGAGTCTAACGGGCTTCGTATTTTGGCAATGAAGCGACTTGTGCTGACGCGCGCGCAGGCAGAGGGCTTCTATGAAGTGCACAAAGAACGCCCGTTCTTTCCGTCGCTCGTTGAATATATGATGAGCGGCCCTGTGGTGATTTCTGTTCTTGAAGGCGAAAACGCCATCAAGAAAAATCGAGAAATCATGGGTGCGACTAATCCAAAAGACGCTGCCAAAGGAACGATCCGTGCTGACTTCGCTGAGAGTATCGAAGCGAATACGGTCCATGGAAGCGACGCCCCTGAGACAGCAAAATTCGAGACACGATATTTTTTCAACTCGTCAGAACTCGTCTAAATATTTTATGAGAGCGACTTCCCATAGCGAAATCTTCTCCGAGATCCAGGAAGTCGCTCCACTTGATTTTTTTGATCTAGAAATTGATGAAGCAGAGGCCAAACTAGGCGAACTCGCTGGCAGAAAATATCACGGCAACTCTTTTGTTTCTTTCGTCTATAAACATGGCGTCAGCGATATCGAGAAAATGACGAGCCTGCCTGCAGCAACTCGTGACTTTCTCAAAACTAGGGTATCAATTACTCCTCTTCCTATTTCGAAAAAATTAGTTTCTCGGGATGGCACCGTCAAATTTCTGCTTCAAGTTAAAACATCGAAAGGAACTGAAGAGATAGAGTGCGTTTATATTCCAGAAGAAGAACGCGTTACTCTCTGCGTGAGTTCACAGGTCGGATGCAAAATGGCCTGCAAGTTCTGTTTAACTGCGCAGCTCGGGTTCAAAGCTCACCTGAGTGCCGGTGATATTGTCCGTCAGATTTGGACCGTTGAACAAGACCCAGATCTCCGAAAAATCACGAATATCGTTTTCATGGGAATGGGTGAACCATTCGACAATTTCGAAACTGTAAAAAAAGCAACGCGAATTCTCACTCACCAAAAAGGCTTCGACAAGAGTGCAAAACGAATTACGGTTTCTACTGTTGGACACGTAGACAAAATCAACGCGCTTAAGAAAGAGGATCCCTTTCGCTTGGCAGTGTCTTTGAATGCGACCACCGATGAAATTCGTTCTCGCCTCATGCCCATCAACAACCGCTGGAATATCGAAGAATTGATGACGGCTTGTCGTGAGTATGCTCACCGAACAAACAAACGAGTCACTTTTGAATATATTCTTATGCAGGGCGTGAGTGATTCACTCGAAGATGCAAAGCGATTGATACAGCTCACGGCTCATGTCCCCTGCAAGATCAACTTGATCCCCTACAACGAAAGTGCATTCACAGAGTTTAAACGCCCGTCAGATGATCGAGTGGCTCAGTTTCATGCTGCCATGCTGAAAGCTGATAAACCTGTATTCACTCGCAAGAATCGCGGTAACGATATTTTTGCTGCATGCGGAATGCTGAAAAAGGTAAGTCCCCAAAATCCTTGAGATGTCTGACGACCTCAGAGATCACTAAAATTCTGTTAAAATATCAGAATGCTGACTTATACGACCTTATTCGGAGCCTTCGTGGTCGTCTCGATCGCATTGTCGAATTCCCTGATTCTTTTAGCTCGATACGTCAGGCAGGTTCAAATGCCTCCCAGCGACGAAGATTTCGAAAAACTGCTCGCAGAAAAAGCCGGGCTTGAAACGCAACTGGCACAGGATCAACGATCATTGTCGAACCTCAAATCAAGCCTCGAGCAAGTGGAACAGGAACTGGCAAATAAAACAGCTGAAATCATCTCACTAAAAGCCGGCCCATCCGCCGGAGCCCCTGCGCTACCCCAATAAGGCGACAACGCCTGTAAGACCATTTGACCCCCGCAGGTCCATAGGTTACCTTAGCCAAGGAATATTATTATTTTAGGTGCAGGCAGATTATGTTTGATAGTGGAACAAATGAAGGTCGATGGATACAGCTGAATAGCCGTTGGCTAGCCTTCAAGGACCCTCTCACGGATCTGGCGCATCTTGATGATCTGCAGTGGTCAGATCAAATGGGTTCAGCAGAAGTTTCTTGTGGGACTGTCATGTTTTCTCTTTGGACATTATTTAATGACCTTTTTGAAGGCCCCCCCTTGAATGCCATTCATGGCTAGCTTTTCTGAACCTCTTAATGGAGGTTTTAAATGCTCAAAGAAATTCTAATTAACGCAACCCCGCAAGAAACCCGAATTGCTGTGCTCGAAGACAAGCGAATTGCCGAACTCTTCTTCGAGCGTAATTCGGACAAAGGGATAGTGGGAAATGTTTATAAGGGAAAGGTTGTTCGCGTCCTTCCAGGGATGCAGGCGGCATTTGTGGATATTGGCCACGAACGAGCGGCATTTCTCTATGCCGGAGATTTCTATAAGTCGAAGCACAACGCCGATGATCTCGACATGGATGATGGCGAAAACTTTGACCGTGCCGAACACAAGCGTCGAAAACGTGGTTGGGAAGAAGTTCCTCCGATTGCCCAGCTTGTACGTGAAGGGCAAGAGATTTTGGTTCAGGTTGCAAAAGGCCCCATCGGCACGAAAGGCGCGCGCCTCACCTGCCATGTTTCTCTTCCCGGCCGAACGGTTGTATTCATGCCCACCCTCAAACACAACGGGGTATCGCGAAAAATCGAAAGCTACGACCTTCGACGAAAATTAAAAAAAATCATCGATCAGCACCGCTCCAAAGAAGGCGGATTCATTGTTCGAACAGCTGCATCATCGGGCAATACCGAGCGGCAGATTAAATCGGATGTCGACTATCTGCTCAACCTCTGGAAGAAAATCGAACGCAATTTTCAAACCAATTCAGCACCTAAACTGCTTCACTACGATTTGGACCTGACGACTCGGGTCATTCGAGATTTCTTGGACGATGACGTTGAAAGAGTCATCATCGATTCAGGATATGAACATCGCCGAGTTCTCCGCTTCGTCAGAAACTTCAATCCAGAGCTTCGAGAAAAGATTGATCTTCATGAAGATCCAGTGCCTCTTTTCGATCGATATCATGTCGAACAAGAAATTCACAAGGCCCTCAGCAAGAGAGTCTGGCTGAAAAGCGGCGGATATCTGATCATCGAAACAACCGAAGCTTTAACTTCGATCGACGTGAACACAGGTCGATTCGTAGGAAAGAAGACTCTCGAAGAAACAATTCTGAAGACCAATATGGAAGCGGCTGAAGAAATCGTCAAACAGCTTCGACTTCGCAATATTGGGGGCATCATTATCATCGATTTTATTGATATGGAGAGAGATTCTTCCAAAGAACAGGTTTACCGATTCCTGGAAGAGCTTTTGAAGGATGATAAATCTCGAACGACGATTCTGAAGATCTCAAGTCTTGGCTTGGTCGAAATGACTCGCAAACGTAGCCGTGAATCGGTCCACAGATATCTCACAGACTCATGTCCAACCTGTGAAGGCAAAGGCTTCGTTAAAAATCGAGTCTCGCTGGCTCACCAAGTCTTGCGAGATATCCGACGTGAATTGCCAAATGCAGAATCCGACCATCTCTTTGTTACAACACATCCGGAAGTTTTTGCTGTATTGAAGGAATTAGAATTTTCTTCGATTGTCGAGCTCGAAAAGCAATTCCAGAAGGGCATCAAACTCGCTGCAGATCCGCAGTTTCATTTTGAACAAATTGCAATTGGGCAACATCCACATGGTCATGCAAAACCAGCAGCGCCTATGGCATCTGCAAAACGCCGTCCAGTAGAAACAGAAGAAGATGACGATGACGAAGACGACGAAGCCGCTTATCGAGCAGACCTTGACGCTATAAAAGCTGCCAAAGAAGCAAAGAAACGACGAGCCGAAGAACAGGCCGCAGCCGAAGAAGCCCGCCGAGAAGAGCAAAAACGACAGGCTGCCATTGGGAGCGCCGTCACGGTGAGCGTGGAAAATTCTTCTGATGAAGAGATTTCAGATGATCCGGACCTTGAGACGCCTGTGATGAGACCAGCCGAAGAAATTGATACAGATGCATCCGATGAAGCAAACGACGAGAATTCGACCCAAGATTTAGCCGCCGGCGATAACAAAAATCACTGATCAGTGGCTGATTGTTTTTACTCGTAAGTCGCGCATGTTCTCAGCGGATTCACGCCCGATCCGCATCGCTCTTTGAAAAAACTTTCGGCAGCATTTGGTGCGATCGCCTCTTGTTCATTGCAACGTCCGCAGGAGCGGCCTGCGTAAATAATCATTCCTGCGGTGGCATCGGCTGAGAGTTGTTCCTTAGAAAGAGCAGCCGTGCTTGGACGATAAACCCCATACGCGACGACATAAATTCCACCATCACTGAGAGTTTTCAAAAACTCTACTCCGACTTCAGTCTCCGCCTGATTCAAGAGGAGATTTTTTAAGAAAATACTGGATCCAGAAGAAACAGAAAATCCAGCTTTCGATGCCGTCGAAAATTCTGATCGAGTTTGAGCGGCCCCATCGGCACCGGGAGTCACTGATTCCTGGGATGGAAGCGCCTGATTGGGCTGGAATCGAATCGAATCACCCAACCGACTATATCGATACCAGATCCGAGCCGTGGTTCCCGTTAATGCAAGCGTCCGAACAGCCTCGCTCTCAAAAGTGAGATTGAACGCGACATCCACGGTCTCATCCGCACACGAACTACAAACGAGCATCACAAAGATCCCCAAAAACACAGAACTGTAAAATCTTTGTCTTTTCACGATGCGCACTCCTTAAAATCCAAAACAAGTAAGAGATGAGAGGTCGATCGACACTGTCGACTCTAACTGACCACTCTGAATCAATTTCTTATCCATCACCCTTGCTGCCCATATTTTTACACAACGATTATTCGTGGTGATCGCTTGCCCTGCCGCCACATTGATTCCAAGGCTGCTCGTGGAATTTGTTGGGTTATAAAAAAAGAGTGCATAGGTATAGCCGGGCGAGACGAGATCCAAATTGGGTCCAGCCACCAAATCCGCGGCAGAAGCAGGCGGAAATAAACCATCTGCGTTTAAGGCAGTCACATAGTTCGTGCAATCCGAAAGCGCCGGAGTTCCAATATGATACGCCGAATTCAACTCAACGAGAGAAGTGGCTACGGCGCAGTTCTTGAGATTTTTCGTATTGGCTCCGTAGTAATAAAGCAGCTGACCGGTCGACGGATTTTCACCAATAGCCTGATTTTGGGTGAAATTTGAACTATCATCAGACCTCACAGATACGATGAACCCGGGTGCCGACGAAACACTATCGCTGAACGAAAGAGACAGCGTCTTAGCGTCACCGCAGGCAAGCAAGCCGCAAGAAAGGCCTAAAACGCTTCCCCATCGCCCAAAATGCCTCTGGTTGCGCCTTAGCGACCTCAATATTGGCCTCGACATTCGCTCACCCTCATAGTCTCATTTAACCAAGATTGAGGCTCACTTAACAACCAATTTGATTGGCCAGCCCAAGCACCATTAATTACGCATTGAAAACCTTTGATTCGTAGAAAAGCTTTTGATAGCTCTCTTTTCTAGAGGTTTTGTTATGTTTGCTATTTTTGAAGCTTTAGGACGTCAATACAAAGTATCCGTTGGGGATAAAATCAAGGTCGATCGCATATCCGACAAAGGAGACGATGCGAAATCCGACACAAAGGTTACCTTTGATCAAGTCTTGCTCATTGGCGAAAAAGACGAGGTCAAAATTGGAAAGCCTTATCTCAGTGGGGCTACCGTTGTTGGAACGATTACGGAACAAGGTAAAGACAAAAAAGTTATCGCTTTTAAGAAGAAACGCCGAAAAGGCTATATGCGAAAAGTCGGTCACCGACGCGCATTTACGGTCATCGAAATTCAGGCAATTAAAGCGGCCTAAGAGGGAGACAGAGAACTATGGCACATAAAAAAGCCGGTGGTAGTAGCAGTAACGGTCGCGATTCGAATCCACAGTACCGTGGTGTAAAGAAATTTGGCGGGGAGTTCCTGACAGCTGGAAGTATCATTATACGCCAAGTAGGTACGAAATTTCATCCCGGGCGAAATGTTCGATTAGCTCGAGATTTTTCGATCTATTCTCTGATTGACGGCGTTGTCACTTTTGAGCGAGACGGTAAGTCGCGAAAAAAAGTAAGCGTATACCCGATTCAAGCTTAAGTCGTTTTTGACCTCAGGCATTTCGTCTTAATTCTCGTTTCTGGGTTCATTGGATTCTGGAATAACTATGAGATTCATCGACGAAGTAAATATTACGGTAAAAGCAGGACGAGGCGGAAACGGCTGCATGAGTTTTCGTCGTGAGAAGTATATCCCCAAGGGTGGTCCAGATGGCGGCGACGGTGGTCGTGGGGGTTCCATTTTTTTCCAAGCTTCTAAAGACGTTCAAACGCTTCTCGACTTCAGATACCAACCAGAATACCGCGCTCCTAACGGCCAGTCAGGTATGGGGAGCGGTTGTTATGGAAGAGCCGGTGAAGACACGACTCTCAAGGTTCCAATTGGCACTCAAATTAAATCTGAATCAGGCGAAATTGAATTTGATTTTACTCAAGATGGCCAAATAGCCCTCATCGCACGAGGAGGAAAAGGCGGACTCGGCAATATCCATTTCAAAAGTTCCACCAATCGATCTCCCCTTAAATCAACTGAGGGAGAACCCGGCGAAGAGAAGATTCTCCATCTTGAACTTAAGCTGATGAGCGATATTGGGCTCGTAGGCTTTCCAAATGCGGGAAAGAGCAGCTTATTGGCTGCACTCACCTTGGCGAAGCCAAAAATTGGAGATTATCCATTCACGACATTGGCACCTCAGCTCGGCGTTTTAGAATTTGAGGAAGGTCGAATCACGTTGGCGGATATTCCTGGAATTCTGGAAAACGCACATATCGGCACTGGTTTAGGGATTCAGTTTCTCAAACATATTTCAAGATCCGGGGCTCTACTTTTCGTTCTTTCCCTTGAAAATGGGCAGTATCTCGAAAAGCAATTTCAGATTCTTCTTAATGAACTGAAAGAATTTGATGCGACGCTTCTCGATAGACCTCGCCTGATCGTCGTGAATAAGTCAGACAAGCTTGAAGGTGGCAGCGATGATATTCAAACGGCAACATGGGCTGCTGATTGGGAGCATTTTAGGGAAAAATACAAAAACTCCCTGCTTATTTCTGCAAAGTACTATGGCGGATTGGATCAAGTTAAATTAGACCTTAAAGATCTACTCTTGAAGCCCTCCATGGCTATGGTATCCTAAAGATAACGCATTTGAACAACGGCGATTTAAATAGTGTGTCCTTCAGTCGGTTTATTCTTTCAATAGCTTCAGCTTGTCTATTTGTGTCAATTGGCTTTGCCGGAACTCTTATTCCAAACGATAAACTTTTTGAAAATGCCGGCACCTTCGCAACAAAACCTGGCAGGTTCAAGTTGTATCTGGCCCTTAAGCTGGATGGATCAGACGAAGCGAGCAAAATTGACCGACAATCGAAGTCTTACAATGAGGTACTCCTTGTGGATCGCTCGAAGTGGCGGTCTTTCCGTCAGAGTCCATTTCAATTGATTGACCGAGAATTTATGAATACACCTCGAGGAGTTCTCATGATGAACAGCCAGAATCATGGGGTCATCGCGCCTGAAAGTGTACCAGAATCTGAATGGCTTGAAATCGTCCTCAGCCCGCTTCGATTGGGGGTTCAACTCAACCTTCTGGAACAAAATGTCGATCTTGAACAACTGATTGGCCGATTAAAGAAGGACATCGTCCAAAATTCTGTGGGAAACAAAATGGAGTTAGAAACAAAGCCAGACGGACTCCAGATTCATATCACGGGTTCCTACCTTCAAGATAAAACGACGAAAGTAATTGTAGATAGCACCTGGCAATACATCGCGTCGGATAAAATTTCAGAAAATGATTTAAATCAGTCTTTGATGAGGAGTCTTTGACGCATAACGGGCTAAATAAGATTGCAATTTTTGGCGGTACATTTGATCCCCCTCATTCCGCACACCGTGAACTCATCTCTGAAATTGCCAAGGAGTTTGACTTCGACAAAATCGTCGTTGTTCCTTCGCGGTATCCGCCAGGAAAGACAGCCGTCGCAGATTATCAACAGCGCCTCAACTGGGTGCGTCGTTGTTTTGAGGCTCTGCCGATGATTGAAGTCAGCCAAATTGAAGAAACGACTCAACAAACAATGTTTGGCGAGGACATTTTTAGAATTCTGTCACTCGATCGCAGCAATACTCAATTCTATTGGGTAGTCGGAGAAGATCAGTGGACCCAGCTTCAGTTTTGGAAGCATATCGATGCCTATGCCTCCCACATTATTTGGATTGTGATGCGCAGAGAACGGCCCGCCAGCCACTTTAAGACGATTCACAGCCGAAAATTACGAAAAAGCAGCATTCCCTATCTCTGGGCTGGAACTCCCCTGCGGCAAGATATTTCATCGTCGAGAATTCGTGATGAAATCTCGCAAAACGGAGAAAATGCTCAGGCATTGAAATGGATTCCAGATTCGATTAGAGATGATGTCATTAAAACGTATCGCAAACAAGGAGGTATCATTTGACCGCACAGCACGCCAGCCTAGATCTCGCTATTTGGATGGCTCAGATTTTAGATCGAAAGAGTGGCCGAAATATAACAGTACTCGATGTTAGAAATTATTCGTCCGTCACTGATTTTTACGTTGTCGCTTCAGGCAACAGTGTCAAACATATAGAAACTCTGGTGACGGCGCCCTCTCAGGAACTGAAAACTGCGGGATTTCCGCCGCTGGGCACTGAAGGATTAAGCACTCCTTGGGTTGTTGCAGATTTTAATGATGTGGTTCTGCATGTTTTTGACGACCAAACTCGTCAGCACTACGATCTTGAAAATTTATGGAAAGCGGCTCCACGAATTGATTGGAGTCAGAAGAAAAATATTCTGAGTTCAGCTGTTTGATATCGCCCTATTTCACAAAAGGGTGATTGTTGCGCTGACAAACGGCTCGATAAATACTTTCAGCCAGCACAAGCTGTGCCAATCCATGAGTGAAAGTTAAGTCCGAGAGTTTCAGGCATCCGTCAGCTCGGGCAAAAAACTCTGAATGAAATCCAATCGAAGGACCAATCAACAAATGTCGTTCAGATGCGCCGAAACACCATTTCTCGAAACCTTCGCTGTTGTACGCCTTTCCAGAAACATCTAGCAGTGAAAACTGTTTATGCTTTTCCAGAAATTTTTTTTCCTCCGGAAGTAACTGAGCTGTTCGACGATCTGGGCACTTCTTCAGAGTGATGATAGTCCATTCAAACGGCATCAAACGTTTGATCCGTTGAATATAGTCGTCACGCATCGGTATTGAATGGCTGCCAAAAACAGAAACACGTATCATACAATCAACTAACCAGCAGTTCCCGAAGAGACTCCCTCGTGAGCAGCATAGATAGCGTCGATAACATTTCTGTATTTCTGTTGAATAATACGACGCTTGAGTTTCAGAGTCGGGGTAAGTTCGCCCGTTTCGATTGAAAATGGTTTATCTAACAACTGAAAATACTTAATCGTGGAATAGCGAGGGAGAGTTAAATTCACCTCATCAATGATTCCCTGAAAATACCCAACCAGCTCTGGCGAGCCACAGCATTCCGTTAAGTTTTTAAACTGAAAGCCCTTACGCAGGCCCCAGCCCTTGCACATCTCAAAATTTGGAACAATCAACGCGACAATATAATTTTTTTGATCGCCGAGGAGACAAACACTCTCAAGCAAGGGTTTGCTTTTCAGCGTATTTTCGATTGGCTGAGGAGCCACTTTTTTTCCAGCAGCAAGAACTATGAGATCTTTCTTTCGATCTGTAATTTTCAAAAACCCATCGGAATCAAATTCACCAATATCGCCCGTATGAAACCAACCATCCGAAGTAATGATCTGGGAATTTTCTTCGGCTCTCTTATAGTAACCCTTCATCACCATCGGACCGCGAGCCAAAATTTCCCCATCGTCAGAAAATTTTATTTCAACGCCTTCAAAAAGAATTCCCACTGTACCAAACCGAAATCGTTCTGGTCGATTGACGGACAAAATACAGGTCTCCGATAATCCATAACCTTCCATAATATTAAAACCTGCTGAAAAAAAGAACTGGGCTATTTCTGCCGAAAGAGGCGCTCCACCACTAATAAACATTTCTGCACGCCCACCCGTGATCGCCTTGATCTTTCTAAATACTAAAGCATCAGCCAAAGTTTGAAAAATATTCCACGGAAAAGGAATCGGCTGCTTCAACATTCTAAAATCGTAAGTCTTTTCGCCAATAGAAAAAGCAAGTTTAAAGATCACTTTCTGCAACGAAGACGCGTTCTTTATTTTCTCCTGAATTCGCGAATACATTTTCTCGAAAATTCTCGGAACAGCACTCATCACCTGGGGCCTTGTTTCTGCCAGATTATCAATGAGCTTGTCCAAGCTCTCGGCAAAATAAGTCTGAACTCCTGCAAACAAGAAACCAGAATGAACCAGACGCTCATAAACATGGCTCAGCGGCAAGAATGAAAGCCCTATCTTTCCTTCATCAACCACCTGAATAGCCTTCAGCATCGACTTAATATCAGACATCACATTGTGATGAGTCAGCATCACTCCCTTGGGCTCACCTGTTGTACCCGAGGTATAAAGGAGAATAGCCAGATCATCGTCTCGAATTGTCTGCAATAATTCCTTAGCCTCTGTTTCACTGATCGGTGATTGAAGAAATTCATTTTTGCTAAGAATTTTAAGATTCTCTGGACTCACAGGCTTCTGAATTTCATCCCAGACAACACACCACTTCAAAAACCGCTTATGAGTGACCTGATTTAAACGAGAAAAGAGCGCGGCGTTCGAGCAGAATATTCCAACGGCTTCGGACTCCTCCAAAATATATTGGATTTGTTCTACGCTGCTCGTTGTATAAATCGCCGACGTAGCGCCACCTGCCCATTGAATGGCATAATCAGTGAGAGTCCATTCCTCGCGATTCTCAGAAAAAATAATCGCGACATCGCCTTTCTTGAATTCAAGCTTTCGAAGCCCCGCCAATGTCTGCCGAACAAAATCAAAAGCCTGCAAAAAAGTCATTGCTTGCCAGCGGCCCTCACGCTTTGTGAAATAGCAGGGGCTTCCCGGATTAATTCGCGCACGATCATAGAAGGCTCCCGGCATCGTCGACGCAACGGGAATTCGACTCATACGATAGCTCCCGCGACAACTTCTGCGATATCTTTCACCTGGATATCTTCTCGCCCTTTTGATTTCAGTCCATCCGACATCATGGTCATACAAAATGGACAGGCCACGCACACCGTTTTTGCCTTCGATTCAATGACTTCTTCGGCGCGATTCACGTTGATTCTTGTGCCCGTCGTTTCTTCAAGCCACATTCGACCGCCGCCTGCGCCGCAACACATGCCTTTGTCTTTACTCCGCGGCATTTCAATGGGGCGCTCACCGGAAACAGCTTCAATAATATTACGAGGAGATTCGTAAATATTATTGTAACGCCCGATATAACAGGAATCATGATATGTCACATCTGTGATTTTAGATTGATCTTCAATTTTTAATCGGCCATCGGCGATCAGTTTTTGAATATAATCCGTATGGTGGATCACTTCGTAATGTCCTCCGAACTCCGGATATTCGTTCTTAAGAGTATTAAAACAGTGCGGGCAAGAGGTGAGAATTTTCTTCACCTGATACTTTTCGAGAACTTCCTTATTAGCCATGATCATTTGTTGGCCTAAATATTCATTACCCAAACGACGAGCTGTTTCTCCATTGCAACGCTCTTCTTTGCCCAAAATTCCAAATTTCACACCGGCGGCCTGCAAGATCTTGACGACACTCTCGACGACTTTCTTGTTCCGATCGTCATAGCTTCCGGCACAGCCAATATAGTAGAGAAACTCAAAATCTGCGCCTGGCTGATATTGCGGAACGCCTTGCTCCACTAAATTTTCTTGGCGGCTTGCTTCGTTCAATCCCCATGGATTTGAAGCCGACTCCCAGTTTCTGAAAACTCGAGTGGCTTCTTCAGGATTTGATCCTTTGTTGAGAACCAAAGCGCGTCGCATTTCGACGATACTATCAACATGGTCGATCATCACCGGACAGGCTTCAACACAAGCGCCGCAGGTGGTGCAATCCCAAACGAACTGATCCGAGTAAACGTCAGGAACGAGATCCTGCGCCAAAATTCCCTGATCCTCTGTTGCCAACTGCGCCACTCCCAACTCATTGGCTCTTAATAAAGTCGGCCCACGATGAGAAACCGCAGCGCGTAAGTTAATCATGAGACTTTTCGGACGAAGCGCCTTGCCCGTCGTCGTTGTGGGACAAAACTCATTACAGCGACCGCACTCGGTACATGCAAAAGAATCCATCAGATTTTTCCATGGAAGCTCTTCAACCTTTTGAGCACCGAAGGATGTAATGGAAGTATCGTCCAGATTTAGCCTCGAAAGACGCCCTCTTGGCTCCATTTTCGAAAACCAAACATTCGGTCCCGCAAGAATCACATGAAAGTGTTTGGAATACGGAAGAAAATTCAAAAAGAACAAGACAATGGCTAAATGGCTCCACCAAAAAAATCCATGCCAGAATCCTGAAACAGGGCCATCGAACCAAATATTTGAGAGTATGTTTGCTGCAGGCTTTGCTGCCGCAAATAGATCTTCGCCATTATGAATTCCGATACTATGCGTCAGCAAATTTGAAATAGAGAGGCCCCATATTAAACTCAAAATAAAATAGGCATCAGCCATTGATTTCGATGAATTGTCAGCCATTCGTTTAGGTTTCACCACAAGGCGTCGATAGAATGCAAAAGCGACAGCCGAAAAAACAAAAACATTGAAGATATCTTGCGTGAGGCAGAACAACCTATAGGGAGTTTCACCCAAAAAGCTGAAATCTTTGCCGGAAATCCCGTGATAAATCCATTCTGCGGTTCCCGCAGTGAGTATCACGAAGCTCCAAAAAATAATGAGATGAATAAAGCCGGCCGCACCCTGCCTTAATAGTTTGCGATGCAAGAGGACTTCTTCGACAAATACAACGAGCCGTCGAGGAATTTCATTCCAACGATTTCTTGGCTTACCCGTCGCCAATATCTGAACGATCCGACCAAAGCTGGCCGTAAAAAATGCAACCGCAAAACCAACAACGATCAGCGTTGCAATCTGTGTATAGCTCACTTTACCCCCCCAGGCTCATCTACAATAATTATGCTTTGCTCAGCAATTTCTTACATTCTTCAGTAATGAGAGGAGCTAAAACAAAAAGATCTCCCACTATCCCGTAGTTTGCTTTCTGAAAAAGCGGGGCCTGTGGATCCTTATTGATTGCCACGATCACTTTACTTGTCCGCATTCCCGCTAAATGTTGAATTGCTCCGCTGATTCCGAAGGCCATATAGAGAGCAGGGTTAACAGTCTTTCCCGTCTGGCCCACCTGCATATCGTGACCAGCAAGTCCCTCATCAACAGCCGCACGAGATGCTCCAACCGCGGCACCCAATAAATCTGCAAGATCAAACAGAATCTTAAAGTTCTCTTTAGTCTTGAGAGAGCGACCTCCACTGACAATGGTTGCAGCCTCGGTTAAATCTGGACGATTTGATGACGCTTCTGTTCGAGAAATAAACTTCAACGAAGATCCCGCAAAATCATAGCCGGGATTCAAATCTTTGATTTCTCCGGCGGCATTTGAAACTTCTCCGGCGGGAAGTGAATTTGGTCTTACAGTCACAAATACCGTAGCAGATTTTTCAACCGTCACAGTTCCCAAAGCCTTACCAGAATAAAAAGGCTTCTTTATCTTGAGATCCGCAGCAACTTGAAGCTCAGTAATATCAGTGACCAGAGGACCATCGAATCGAGCAGAAAGCACTGGAATCAGATCCTTGCCCAAACTAGAGGCTGTGCCCAAAACAAGTTCTGGCTTCCAAGAATCAATCACTCCACTCACCGCCTTCGCATAAGCTTGTGGATGATAGGCGTCATAAGCCGCATCTTTCACCCAATGCACGATTGAAACTCCCTTTTTCTTCAGCTCTTCGGCGGCAGGTTGAGCGGTCGATCCAAAAACAATTGCCTGGACCTCTAGGCCTTTTGCCGCACCAAGGAGTTCCATCGATGCTTTTTTGAGTTGACCCTTTTTGTGTTCTGCAACAATGAGAATCTTTTTCATATGACCTTTGCCTCCTCGCGCAAAAGTTTGACAAGCTCAGCAGCTTGTTGAGCTGCCTCTCCCTCAATCATTTTGACCTTGCCACGTTCAGGCGGCAACGACCACTGCGCGGTCCGATAACCAATTTTTGTCTCTGTCAAAGGGACTTCCTTCAACGGCTTTGCCGCCGCCGCACGAATACCCGGCAAGGAAGCTAAACGCATTTTGTTTAGTCCTTTGTTGGCGATCAGAACTGCTGGAAACTTAATCTGGTAGGTCTCTTTCACTCCGCCTTCAATATCGCGATCTACCTTCGCCTCACTGGTGCCAGTGAATTCAATTTTAGAAATGGGCCCAATATGAGGAAGCCCCAGTTTTTCGGCCACCATCTGCGCCACAGCATGAGAATCTGTATCGACAGCCTGTTTTCCTGCAAAAATGATATGAAAAGCTTCTTCCTTACAAACAGCCGCGAGTGCTGACGAAACACTGCGTGGGTCTATCGCCTTCTTGTCATTGTCAACGATCAGGATTCCGCGATCCACACCCACTGCAAAAGCATCTCGCAAGGTTTTAGTGGCCGTCGTCGGGCCCAAACAAATGCCCACCACTTCGACCTGCTGACCAGCTTTGAGCCAGGCATCTTTCGTCTTTACAGCTTCTTCGATCGCAAATTCATCGTAAGCATTGATCTCATATTTGATATCAGATTCGTCGATCGCATCGCCCTTTAACTGAATAACCGTTGTGGTCTTCGGGACATGTTTAATAAAAACTCCAATTTTCAAGCTCATACGAACCTCCAAGACTTACTCTAGGTTAAACACTCCAATTTCGAGGGTAAAGGAGAAAACCCAAGTTCAAACAATGGCTTAGAGCTTCCTAAAGAGTCCGCGATAAGTTTTTCTCAAGATCATTCGGAAATGATCTTCCGAATAGCGATCTTAAAATGAGTTCGCCATCTCTTTTGTGCCTGAGCAAAGACGGCCGAGTCAGCCTCATCTTTTCCGTCTTTTACACTGAATGCAAGTCGGGGGATCAAAACTCTCAGTTTTTCAGGAATATCAAAGGTGAGCTCTGCTCTCGCAAAGCCCTTTAACTCTGCGAGTTGTTTTGGCTGACTCGTCATGGAATAAATCGCCAAAACTGCGGTCGCAATTTTTTCACGACCCACAGCATATTCCAAGAGTTCTCCGAATTCAATCGACTGCCCTGACTTCATCCGACCTTCGATCTCTTCACGTAAAGGAGCTAGAGCTCTCGCACGCTCTTCCAATTTGGCCATCGCGGATTCGAATCCCTCGATGGACAACGTCGTTTCCAATTCTCCAATCGGAAGACCTACGCTGGTCAGCGCTTTTCCGACGGGGGCTGGCAGCAGCTTTCGCGCAACAGTATTCGGCAATCCAAAATACTCCCACCAGTGCCGAGCGACCAAATCCTCCTTGCTGACCGTAGGGCTCTCACCAATCTCTGCAATCACACGTCCAAGAAGCCTTTGGTATCGTGCAAGCTCGTCGGGCATCTGCGAAAGGCTTAAATTAAAATCCAGGAAAAAGTTCTCAAAATCGGCTGCACGACGTGGAACCGGCTGCTCCAAAAGTTGTGCGGCGAGAGATCTCACGAGAGGAGACTCAGAAAATATCCGCCTTGCCTCTGATCCGTACAGTATCGACCTTTGCACAGCACCAGGTCCAAAGTACATCGCCCATGCGGCTGATCAGCCACAAAAATACTCACCACCAAAAAAATTAATCCACCCATACCCACTCCAAACACAAACTAAGCACTAAGTGTATTATGGGTCAATCATCGAAACGGGTTGGGCAAAGAAGGAAGATTTTTTTGAATCTGCTGAAGTCCATCTTGTACAGTCTGCCCCGCCGCCTTTTGAATAGCTTTCTGAGACTGCTTTTCAAGTCCGTTTTGAACACTGAGCATCTCATTTCTAGAATTTAACGCTGTTTGAGCATTCGACAAAATCTTATTCTCGACTTCAGATTTAAATCGACCCACTTCAGACTCCGCCTCACCCTTATAGGCCTGAATCTTTGCTTCGATTTCAGCTTTCAGGCGTGATTCAAATTCAAGAATCTTTTTCTGAAGGACCGCCTCTACGCCAGTCTTAATCTTTGCATCCATATCGCTCGAAACATCGAAACCAAATTTTTCATTTTTATAGTCAAATTTCACATTCACCGAGAAAGAATCTACCCTCTCAAAAATCCCTTGAAGCAAAGGAATAAGAGTTCCTCGATTCGGCACCTCAGAAAAATCCCATTCCACCTGACGCAAGTCAAATTTAGTCTGCCAGCTAAAATCGTCGCCAGTAAATTCAAGCTGGGCATTTGTATCCGCCAATCCCTTTTTCAACTTTACAGGAAATAGTTTTGGAACTCCGACCTCAAGACCATCAGAAACAATTCCACGTGCGGAGAGCCCAAACTTTTCGTGATCCAGATCTTTTGTATAATCTAACAGTGCATCAAAACCCACAGTCTCCAAAACCCCATTCTTAAAATCGGCTTTCGCCGCGATCGTGGTTGGTTTTCCGTAAAGTTTCGGATCCGAAGTGATATCTCGGAGCTTGAGATCGTAAACTTGGTTCACCAGTTTCTGATCGCCGCCATCGACGGTTTTCACGCTGAAGTCAGATTTCGCAAAAACGAAAGAGGGCTCTTGAACCGGCGTCACAAAAACAATATCGCGCCCCTTTGCCCGATGTTTCACCTCAATATCTTTATCTTTAGAAGTAGAAGCCAATGCTTTTCGCAGCATCGCTTGATAAAGCAAAACCTTCTCTGCCCGCTGAATCCAGAGATCTCCAATCAGGATCTTGGATATATTCTCTATGTTAATCCCATCCAAGCTAACCAAGCCCTTCGCTTTCTGAACATCCGCATCAAGAGCCTTTCGAGCCTTATCCACTTCGGATTCAATACGTTTCACATCGTCGCCAGCGGTTTTTACCACAGACTCAATACGTGTCTTCTCGTCTTCAAAAAACTTTTGAAAGCGACGAACAGTTTCTATTGCATCCAAAATCGCTTTTGGATCTTGAGGAGGATTCTTAAGAAGCGCACGCGCTTCTTGTATTTTCGATTCGTAAGCGCTCACGTCTCGAATATCTTTGAGGCGCTCCGTCCAGGCTCCTCGCAATTGTTGTCCCAAGAGTGAAGCAGACTTATAGGCTTCTTCCGACTGAAGATGCAGTCCATTCAAAATATCCCGCGTATCATTGGGAAGTGAAAAATCAGTGAGCTTGCCCACCGGAGTTTTTGAGAATTCTGACTTCAGCGATGCGAAGGCTGAATTCATCGTCTTCGAAACCCATGAGGCGTTTTTTGGCTTGGCTCTAACGGGAAGTTTTCCTGAATGACTTCGCTTCGTCCCCCACTGAATTCCCTTCAACGAAAAATTATCAACGACAAATCGCTTTTTCAAAAGCGGAAGGCTCTGGAAATCGATGATTATGTTTTCGAACTCAACGGCATTCTTCCATTCATCCTGGCTTGAAGCGATTTCTAAACGTCTAATGGCCAGCCGGGAGTTCTTGAACGAAATGGAAAGATCAGAAATATCCGTCTTCGTGTCTGTGATTGCCGAGATTCCGGACTCAAGCCAATTCTTCACCAGACTATCAATTCGATAGACCAAAACAAACGAGACCAAACCAAGCAAAACAAGAAATGGAATAAAAACTTTAAAGCGAATCATGAGAACGCACTCATTTTCGATTTTGCCGACTCAAATTTCTCATAGAGTCCATAGAGCGGAGTCATCTTCAGGGCTTTCACAAAACGACTATCCCGAATACTTTCTCTCCATTTAAGCCGATAAAGTGTAATCGCTCGCAGGGCGGCAATAGAAACCGGTGCAACAAACGCCAGGCTTGTCACAAGAGATCCCATCACAATTGTATTGTTGAATTTAAAAAACGGCCAAACAGCTCCCGTGGAGATTTGTATCCAAAATGGTCTCAATATTTTTAGATCAACCAACGCCCAATAACCAATGGCATCAAACACAGGATCCAAAGCAAAGCTCAAAAGAGAAAAGAGTCCTAGGCTCAGAAAAAACATCGACAGATTCACTCGAAATAAAAAAACCAACAAAAGAAAAAACAGATTATGCAAACTGAGCAACGGAGAAAATCCAACGATGAGCCCGAATATAATACCAGCCACCAATTGAGCCGGGGCTGTCTCAGAGTTCAGAAGCTTTATCAAATGATGAAGCGTTTTAAAAATGAAGAACATCTTCATTTAGATTAAAGTTTTGAGGAGCTCAAACGCAATATGAATCCGATATTTTTTTCTCTAATCCATTATGTGGCCCACTCGAAGACTTTGTGGGTTAGGTCCCGCGAGTGCCACAACCGCAGAAATCTATTTAAAGACGCAAACGCCATCCTGACACGACGGACCTTCAAGCCAATCCACGAGAACCAGTCCAAGACGATTGAAACCTCCAGGCGATTCCGCTGCGGTTCCAGCGATAGCGCCTAAAGATTTTGCAGCTGCATCCCCATAGCGCTGATCCCCCGTTTTTCGATGAAGCCGATCAAGCACTGAAATCATCACGGCATAAGGTGAAGGCAGCGCATTGTCATGAACTTCTTTGACACGAACAAGAATATCGCTCTGAGCCGCCAAGGTTGTCCAAAATCCGCCTCTTTCAGAATCGTAGTAATCTCGCAGAACGATATCACCAATCATTTTCGCCCGCTCTAAAAATGAGTTCTCGTTGGTCGCATCGAATAAATCCAAAAGCGCCTCACCAAAATATGCATGGTCTTCGAGGAAACCGGGAATCGATTTGTCGGAAAGATGCGACAGAGCCCCATCAGCAAAGGCTCGATCCCACAACTTTTGAGCTGCCACACGAGCACGGGCCAGCAGAGCATTCTCCGAAAATGCTTTCGAGGCTGTCGTCAACGCAGAGACCATAAGAGCATTCCAACTCGTCTGTATTTTCGTGTCGATGCCCGGCTTCGGTCGTTTATTTCGCAGCTCACGAAGAAGACCGAGCACAGACCGAAATACCTCATCATCTTTTTCAGACAGAGGCTCCTTCAACGAAAGAATATTCGCACCGTCAAAGTTCCCCTCTTTTGTGACTTGATATTTTGTGAGAAATCTAAATTTTTGATCAGCAGGAACAGATTTCTCGAGTTCATCAAAAGACCATACATAAAATTTGCCTTCTTCATGGTCGGTATCTGCATCCATCGCTGAATAAAATAGGCCATCATGGGTCATCTCTCGATCTAACCAATCAAATATTCCCACCGCCACTCTCCGATAAAAGGAATTCTGCGTCGCCTGAAAGGCCTCGCTATAGAGACGAGCAAGCAAGGCGTTGTCGTACAACATCTTTTCGAAGTGTGGAATCTTCCATTCTGCATCCGTCGAATACCTGTGGAATCCCCCACCCACTTGATCATAGACACCACCGCAGGCCATTTTCTTGAGACTATTTTCAACAGATGCGAGTAGCTCTTGATTTTTGATCGCCACTGCTTGCTGAAGCAAGAGCCGCAAGCCATCCACATGAAAAAATTTAGGTGCGCCGCCAAGCCCGCCATTGACATGATCCACACTCGCAAATGAGTTCGTCACAATTTTCTCAAGCAGACGGCGATCAACTCTTTGAGCTGAATCAAAAAACTGACCCTGCTGCGCCAGAATACCTGTAATTTGATTGGCATTCTTTTGGACTGCCTCTTGCTGAGTTTGAAAAATTTCTGCAAGCCGCAAAAGAATATCTCGAAACGGAGGTCTTCCATAGCGAGCCTCAGATGGAAAATATGTTCCTCCAAAAAAAGGTTTCAAATCGGGGGTGAGAAAAATATTTAATGGCCAACCGCCCTGCCCTGCCATCATCTGTAGGGCGGTCATATAAAGATGATCGAGGTCTGGGCGCTCTTCCCTGTCCAATTTAATAGCCACAAAATTCTCGTTGATGATTTCTGCCGTCGATGGATCAGAGAAACTCTCTCGCTCCATGACGTGGCACCAATGACATGAAGAATATCCGATACTCAGAAAAATCGGCTTCATTTCGTTTCGAGCCCGGCTTAAAGCCTCGGTTCCCCATGGATACCAATCCACCGGATTATCCTTATGTTGACGTAAATAAGGTGAAGATTCGTACTCTAATCGATTTGCCACCGCTGCAGATTATCCATTTTTCTATATAAAACCAGGAATCTCCACTTGATTGAAATCCCCTAAGTTTCTAACTTAGGGTTCTTGGAGAGATAGACGGATAAAGGAAATGAAGAGCGCACGAAATACAAAACTAAAGTCCCAAACAAAGACCAAAAGCGCATCCACGAAGGCAAAGCCCAAGCCGGCGAAGGCGCTTGCCAAAAAATCGAAGAAAGCTGCTTCAGCCACGGCGAAGGCAAAAATTATAAAACCTGTAAAAATTGATAAGAAGGCCTTAAAAGCGGAATCAAAGGCTAAAGAGGCAGTATTAAAAGCTGAAGAATCGTCTCGAAAAGCCCATGCAAACCCATGGGATCCTTTTTTTGACCTATGGAAGCCAAAGTCCGAGTCATTTGAAGCAGGTTTAGATCGCTTTTTCGACAAATATCCCCTGTCTGGAAAGGATGCCGGAGCTAATAGAACCGCTGTAGTCGAAAAACTGCATGCTCAGATGAGAAAGCATCCTCTTACTCCTGCCATTGAAGAACAACTATTCGAGCGCTATCCCCGAGATCGTGTACATAAAATTGGCTCAATCGCCGCAATGAAGCCACGTACCACAATTCGACTCAATTTCTTGCGTGCCGATTTAAAGGGTTTTGGCGAGAGTCAACTTGCAACAGACCTTAAGATTAAAAGAAGCGGCTTGAGCCCATGGGCATTCGAAGTTGGAAAGCCTGAAGCGCTTCCTGGACATCCCTCTTACGGAAAGGGGCTTTATGAAGTGCAGGACGAAAGTTCTCAGCTCTTGTCTCTTCTCGTAAATGCTCGACCTGGGCAGAGAATATTGACCATCAACTCCGGGACCGGTGATGTAGCGCTCGCTCTGGGTGCCATGATGAAAAACAATGGCAGCCTCTTCGTCTATGAATCCGATCCACGGAATCAGAAGATCTTTAAGGATGCAGCAACACGAGCCCATATTGATGGTTATCGCATTTTATCTGATGCTCAGATTGGTGAGGTCAAAAGTTTGGATTCTGTATTGATCCAAGCGCCGAGTAGCAATCTGGGAATGCTCGGACAACATCCCGACATGAAATGGCGATTTCATAAAGAGGATCTTGGCCGACTGCACAAATTGCAAGCCGCCCTCTTGAGAGAAGCAGGCCGAAAGCTCAAGCTTGGTGGATATGTGATCTATGCAACGAATACGCTCAGTCGTTCGGAAAATGAGCAGCAGATCGATCACTTTATTCGATCGTCTCACAACTCTTTTCGCGTTGTGAACATGAGCACACATCTGAGAGATTTCGTGATTCCATATATGACGAGCTATTTTGGATTCGCTTGGGACGAAAAACTGATTTCTAGTTTTGTCGAGTACGATCCATTTTTTGTTCTCTCTCCTGATATTCATGGAGTCCCCGGACTTTTCGTCAGTGTCATGCAAAGAACAAGAATTAGTTCGTAACGCTGTTGATAACTGTCTTACAGGGTGAGGGTTTCGATTCTTGACGCGGAGCCCCATTTTCTACAGCTGCTATGCCTGTGAAACTATTGGGCTTTCGAAGTCTTTTGAGAAAATTTATGAAGATTCGTAGTGCAGTGCCGATAGGTTCTTTGGAATATGAGAATTTCAACATCCAATTATCTCGCACTGAAAGGGCTCGTGACGCTTCAAAAGCAAGCTCGCGGCACCGACCCTGGAGAAAAGAAAGACTTCTTTCTTAACTCAGTCGCATCCAGCGAAACAAAGAGTGCACCGTTTAAAATTGAATCAGCAGAAATTGATTCAACAGCAGACAATTCTCGACGGGCACAAAGCACATTGGGCCTGGGCAATCGAAGTGGTGGAATTTCGAATATTTCGACCGACCTCAACGTCTACGAGCTCTACCCCGGCTTGGCATCGCAAGAAAGCTCGCTCGCAAGCTATTCTGCAACAGATCAGCCAACAACCAGCGAGCTCCGACACCTCAGAGCGTCGATTGAAGATGTCACAAACAACTTCTTGCGCGACAACCCAACGGCAAGTGTTTCGGATGTCGAGGCTGAACTCGACGATCATTTTGGATCTGGATTTTCAGATATCATTAAGATCAGCATTACAGATTTGGGTTCCGGCCGATCAGAAATTAAAATTCAACAATCGAATTTCAATGATCTCGATAATTCTGAAAAAGAAATCTTCAACCGAGCTGTGAGTTTGGCACAAGACAATTTTCAAACGTCTACATTCTCTCGAGAACTGAAAGGCCTGGACATCTCCAGCAAACTATCCAGCCTTGAGCTCAACTTAGGCATAAACAGCAAACCTTTTGTTGATGATCTTCGATCAAAGCTCACCAATTCTTCAATCGATGAAGAGCTTTCTTCATTCAAGGCGAAGATTTCAGATCTTTTTGATCTAAGTGCAAATCAGTCGGCACAACTCGAAGACACAATCTCGTCTCTTGAAAAACTCGATCAAAGCAATATCGACAGCTTTGATACAAATCCCTTCGCAGAAGATTTGACGATCTCATACACTTCCGGTCGATACGCACGGGCCTATTCGTCGGACGATACAGAGACCGTCGGACTTCTCACAGCAACGGAATACTAACTCAGATTTTATGGTGGGCGTGAGCCTCCGACGCATCGATCGCCATTGCTTCGCAGTTCGCATGGCCGGACTTCACTTTTTTCATGATTCGGCACAATTTTGGTAAACTGATTTGATTTACTCTGCAAAAATTGAGGCCTATCCGAGATTGTAGGAAACAGTTGACCTGGCAAAATCGAGGGGTCGAAATAAGCGACGATGATCACAGCGGTTGATTCGTCTGTTCTGTTGGACTTACTGACGAACGATTCTCAGTTTTCGAAGAAGAGTATTCGCGCCTTAGAATGGGTTGAGAGACGAGGCCGGCTTATTATTTCTCCTGTGGTCGTTGCAGAGATTTTTCCGCTTATCGGGTCCCAGGCTCTTGTCCAAAAATTCCTTTCGGATCTTTCGATTGAATTTGTAGACCTTGGATTTGGGGCCAGCACTTTAGCCGGCGGAGTTTTTATGCAGTATCAACAGAACAAGGGCGAAAAAAAGTGGGTCATCGCGGATTTTTTGGTCGGGGCACATGCGTTTATGTACGCCGATGTTTTATTAACTCGGGATCAGGGCTTCTACAGACCTTATTTTAAAGATTTAAAAATTATTCGTCCGACTCAGCTTTAGAAAAAGCAGCGCCGAGGAAAGCCTGGGAAGGACCAAGCCTCCCGCTTCGCACGCAAGTCTTAACCGAGCAACTCATGAATATCATTTACTGAGTCGTTCGCTTTGTTTCGTCTTGCGCGAGTTCCGATAAACGCTTTTTCAAACTGATCTCGCCCATCGTCAGCATGCTTCGATCAACAGAGGCGGCAGCCTTTGCTTGATTCTTAGCACTTGCCTGAAGCGCAGAGATATCTCGCGTCACTTCTCCGATTTTTGCATACAGTCGCTCAATCTGAGATGATTGAAAATGAGTTAAGCGTTCAAGACTCGCAATGTCTGCACGTTCCGCATCAAATGTCGGAATCGCATCTCGATTCATCATATAATGAACAATAAAGGCTTGAAGAACGACCCACTCAATAACAACCGCTGAGGTCAGCAATATGATCGCATAATGTTCTTTGAGCCATTCTACATTCACTGACGAAAACAACCACTCCATGGTTACTCCTTCCGCAAAATCGAACTGTCTGGCTTATACGATTCAAGTCTCCACTTAAGTCGCATCAGCGCCTTTGCATGCATCTGGCAGACCCGCTGGTCAGATGTATTCAAAACTTCTGCTATTTCGGCAAATGTCAGCCCCTCGTAATAATACAGGGCCATCAAGACTTGCTCCTCTTGATCCAGTTTCGAAATTGCATCGATGATTCTGCCTTTAAGTTCTTTGATTTGAATTTCTAAGTCAGGATTTGGCGACGACTTATCTTCAATGAACTTTAGAACATCCAACTCAGCAGCATGTGCGCCGCCCACCAACTCATCATATGACATCATACCAGCCGGTTGTAGATCGACGATATAATCGTAATATTCCTCGAGCTTCATCTCCAATGCAGCTGCCATGTCACGATCGTCAGGAACTCTCTGAAGCTCAACCGAGAGTTTTCCGAAGAGCGCGTCCATTTCACGCATTTTCGCGCGCACAGATCGAGGTAACCAATCGCGCAATCGAAGCTCATCGAGCATCGCCCCACGAATTCTAAACTTCGCATAAGTTTCAAATTTGACCATCATCGTTGCATCGTACGAATTGATAGCCTCAACCAAACCAAGTGTGCCGCATGAGATAAGATCCTCGACCACAAGGTGCTTAGGAAGTCGCCCAATTAAACGATAAGCCGACATTTTCACGAGCGGAGCATAGCGAGCCGCAAGCTCAGCACGCTCATTTGTATTGAGATCTTTTTTTGCGGCCTTTTTGTATGCGTTAATACTCATGCACGACTTATGCCGATCGCGCCCCAAGAGCTTGTTTTAACAGAAATTGCATTCCGCCTTTTTGATTTTTTAATTCCATGGCGACAACCTTGTCTGCTAATTCCTTATAGGACTTAACGATCGATCCTTCCTTCTCTAATTTTAGCACGGGCTGTTGCCTTGCCACGGACTGTCGAACTTTTTCATCAAAAATAAAATTCTGAAGATGCCATAGTTGCACCGAATCAAGAAACTGATCGCTTGCATTGAGCAGGGCGTTAAAAATCATTTTGCCTTCGGCCTCATTCTTCGTTTGATTGGTAATGATATAAAATGATTTTTCACCATACTTTGACGCCATGAGTTTCATTAACGCATATGCGTCAGTGATACTTGTCGGCTCGGGTGTCACAACAACAAAGACAGCTTGCGCTGCCGAATTGAGATACATCACGTTATCAGAAATTCCAGCAGCCGTATCAATCAAGACCACATCAAAGCGACCTTCGAGGGCGTCCAGCTGATCAACTAAGACGACTTTGTCTCTTTCATTCAGTTGAGTCAGTTCTTGAATACCGCTCGCAGCGGGAATAATCTTCACCCCGTCAGGCCCAGAAAAAATAACTTCATCCACCGTCTTCGAACCATCCATGAGATGCTTCAGATTATAGGGCGGTGAAATATTGTAAATGATATCAATATTGGCAAGCCCCATGTCGCCATCGAAAATCAAAACGTCGAGCTTTTTGGCGCGCAATGCCAGAGCGAGATTCGCGACGACCTGGGTCTTTCCGACTCCTCCCTTCCCACTCGTGACAGAAATCACCTTGATGGGCCGATGGATTTTTCCTTTTGAAATTTGATCTCTCAATCCCTTTGCCTGATCCATCTATAACTCCTTAATTCGCTCCAACCGGTCTAAAATTCGTAACGGTCTCGATGAAGCTTTTTTGAGAAAACATCGACATATCGTCAGGAACATTCTGCCCGTGGCACACAAATGACACTGGTTTTTGAGACTGCATAATTGCTGCTAACATCCCACCCCAATTTTGGGTTTCATCCCACTTCGTAAAAATCAAGTATTGAGGATCTAAAACTGAAAATCGTTCTAGATGCTCTTCAACATCCTGAGCTGAAATTCCAACGGGCATCACCAAATGAATCTCGACCCGAGAGGCCATCTCAGGATCTTCAAACTTCAGCGCATTCATCAATTTTTCGAGACGATCCGTATCGTTGGGCGATACCCCAAATGTATCCACAAAAATTGTGTCGCCGGTTGCCATTTTGATCTGCTCTTCGAGCGACATATCATTTCTAGATTTCAAAAATGGAATTTCGAGCAGTCGCGAATAGTGACCCATCTGATCAACCCCGCCTATTTTATAATCATCGATGCTGACAAGAGAAACAGATCGCTTTAATCTGATTTTTTCATAGGCCGCCATCTTAGCGATCGTCGTGCTCTTACCAACTCCAGTCGCGCCGACAAGAACAACGATTCTCTGTTTGTCGGTAGAAAAAACATTCGCTTCATGCACTGATGTTGCCAGTTCATCTGAGATCGCATTGAGCTCATCATGGCCCTGTTTCAAATCGACACCATGCTTTTCGAGTTGTTGCAAGAAAGAGAGAACCTGCATATGCGACAAGCCTTTTGATGTCCAAAAATGGATGAGTTGACGATAGACGGGCGCCATCTGTTCTTGATCCAATCGCTTCTCGGTCATAAAAAGCCTGAGTTCAGATCTCAACTTCTGAATTTCTCCTTCAAGTGGATCAAAAACTCGCTTTCGAGTGGCTCCAGATGCTGTCTTTTTGAATTCAATTTCCGATTTTGGCGCTTCGGTGAGTGAATCAAGCTTTGTTCTAAGGCCAGATATCTCTTTCTCGAGTGGCTCAATGAAAGTCTTGATAGCGTACAATTGATTGATTGGCTTATCAGAATTTTTCTTGCGTGGATAATCATCAGCCTCAGTGACTACCGTCGCTGGTTTTGAGACAACTGGGGCATCTGTTTTTTGTTTTGAAACAGCGGGAGAAGTTCCCGTCAGGCGATTCAACCAGCTGCGTTTTGGATTTTCAAGAACTGCAGTTGATGCCTGTGCAGTTTTTTGCATCTTGTTCTTTTCAGAGGCGTGAAAATTTTTCTGCGGTTCATCCTTTCGATCAATGGCCGCCGTCACTTCGATCAACGTCTTCGAAAGAAGGCCCAATCCCTTGGTCTCCTTCACCGTATTTGTCTGAAGTATGATGGCATCATCTCCGAGTTGATCCCGAACGTCCTCGATAGCCTTTTGCAAGGTCGCCGCCCTAAATTTCTTAATTTGAATGCCCATACCTTATCCTCCTGCAACCCGCGGTTGCTGGTTTTCGATTTTCAAAACCCCCAAACTTTCCAGTCGACTGAGAGCCGTCACTTCGCCATGCGAAATCACTGTGCAATGCTGTACCTGCCGATCAATCAACTTCTTGAAGTAAGGCCGTATACTCGATGAGGTTAACACAACCGGTTGAATTCCATCTTCGCTCAAATTTTCGCAAATCTGTTGCAAAGCGTTTATCATTTGGAGTGCTCGCTTGGGATCCAGAGTAATCTGAATTCCATCATCTCCTTTGATCAGACTGCGGGCAATTGCATCATCCAGCTCGGGATCTAAAACAACCACCTTTAGCTTTCCTTCTTGAGAAAATGTATGGGTAATTGTGGCAGCTAATGCCTCTCTCACATATTCCGTCAAAACATCAGGATCTTTAATCCGCCCTGAATGATCCGCCATGGCTTCCAGAATGGTTGGAAGATCTCGAACAGGAATTGATTCACGCAAAAGATTTTTCAGTACACGAAGAACTCGGCCAACTGACATACCATCGGCAGAAACTTCTTCGACAATTTTCGGGTGAGAATCCTTGAGACGATCCAAAAGCTTTTGAAGCTCCTGACGCCCCAACAGCTCATGAGAGTGTGATTTGATTACTTCGCTCAAGTGTGTCGCCACAGTCGTTGAATTATCGACAACCGTATAACCCATCAGTTGCGCACGCTCTCTCTTATCTGATGAAATCCAAACAGCTTTTAATCCATATGCCGGCTCTTTCGTTTCAACGCCTTCAATGCGACCCGCTGTTGTTCCAGGATCAATCGCCAGATATTGATCGATCATCAATTCACCACCAGCCACCCGAACACCTTTTACAAGAATTGCATATTCACCCTGACGCAGTTGCAAATTGTCGCGAATATGAACTGGAGGAACAACGAATCCCATTTCTTGCGCGACCTGTCGTCTTAAATGTGTCATTCTCTTCAGAAGATCACCCGATTGTCTCTCATCCACTAAGGGCACAAGACCATATCCCACTTCCAACTCGAGCAGATCGACTGGACTCACCCAAGAGGCTGGATCAAACTCCAATGGTTTCTCTGGTTTTGGAACAATCTCGGCAGCCTTGCGAGCCTCTTCGGCTCTTGCAGCCATTTCTTCAGCCGCGATTGTTCGCTTCGCTTTAATCGCCATATAGCCCAACAATCCCGCTGCCAATAGAAACGGAACCGTCGGCATGCTTGGATGCAAGCCGCCCAGCCCAAGTACCAACGCGGCAACAACAAAGGCCTGTGGTTGAGCAAAGATCTGTCTTGCTGCAGCGCCCGACATATTGTCGACGCTGTTGACTTTGGTCACAATCAAACCTGCCGCAGTTGAAACGATTAGTGCTGGAATCTGTGTCACAAGACCATCACCCACCGTGAGCATCGTGTAAGTCTGAGCCGCCTGCAGCACATTCATTCCACTTTGAGCGACTCCAATGACCAAACCTCCGACTATATTCACAATGACGATGATAATCGCTGCGATCGCATCGCCTCGGACAAACTTACTCGCCCCGTCCATCGCTCCATAAAAATCGGCTTCAGTCTCAATTTGCTTCCGTCGATCACGCGCTTGGGTTTCATTAATCAATCCAGCATTCAGATCTGCATCAATAGCCATCTGCTTGCCAGGCATACCGTCCAAAGTAAAACGAGCCGCGACTTCAGCAATACGACCCGCACCTCGAGTGATAACGATGAAGTTGATCACAATCAAAATTGTAAAGACGATGATACCGACGACGTAGTTCCCCCCAATAACGAAGGTACCGAATGTCTTGATAATCTGTCCTGCTCCATCAGTACCCTGACTTCCGTGAGTCAGAATGAGTCGGGTTGACGCCACGTTAAGCGCCAGTCTAAATAAAGTGGTGACCAGCAAGACTGTGGGAAACATCGAAAACTCAACAGCCGATTTGGAATATACAGATATCAAAAATATGACGAGAGATGATGCAATCGAGACAACCAAGAGAGTATCCAGAACAAACGCTGGAATGGGAATCATCATAATAAGAACTGTCGCCAGCATCAGGAATCCCATGAGAGATTCGCGATTCTGTATCAGTCCCATCAACTCGCTTTTTTGATTCTGTTCATTTGCCATAAAAATTTCTCAACAAATCAAACTGCTTCCTGAGCAATAAACGATCGAAATTGTTTCTTAATCTTGTAAACATACGCCAAAACTTCTGCGACCGCGGTATAGAGAGACTCAGGAATCATTTCATTCACTTCAACATTTCGATAAAGAAATCGCGCCAATTCGCGCTTTTCGAGAATCGGCACTCCAGATTCTGCCGCGATCTCCTTAATTTTGACGGCAATATATCCTGCGCCTTTAGCTACAACGATCGGAGCTCGATTCTTTCCCCGTTCATACTTAAGCGCCACCGCAACGTGAGTCGGATTCGTCACCACGACATTCGCTTTTGGAACATCATCCATCATTCTTGCCCGTGCCCGATCACGTTGAATCTGACGAATACGGGATTTGATATGAGGGTCCCCTTCACGATTTTTCATTTCATCTTTGACCTCTTGCACGGTCATTTTCATTTTTTCCCAATAGTTCCATTTCTGATAAGCAAGATCCATTCCCCCAAGCACAGCGAGAAAAATGAGCACGACATACAAGACTTCTGACATCAATTGAAATGAATATCTAAAGATGTCCTGAATCGGCAAAGAACCGAGTTGAATAATTTTCTGCGCTTCACCCTTAAAGACAAGATAAAGAATTGCGGAAATCACCAGTACCTTACCGCTAGATTTAATCAACTCAACAAATGTTTCTCGCGTTACTAATCGACTCAGGCCAGAGAATAAACTGATTCTTTCAAAGTCAGGAGCGAGCTTTTCCGTCGTAAATAAAAATCCGAATTGGCCAATGTATCCAGCCAGTGAAAAAATCATGACGCCAATAAAAAACGGCATCAGGATCACGAGCATATCGCCAGATACTTTATTAATTAAAAGCAGAAAGGCTTGGTTTGTCTCGATCTTCGAATGGCTAAAATCAAATGAAAACTTAAAAAGTTCCACGACGCTCCTCAAAACTCGATCCCCTCCCCAGCTCAAGCTCACGACACAACCAAGAAATACGAAGAAGTTCGAGAACTCCTTGGACTTTGCGATATCACCTTTCTGACGAGCTTCATCTAACTTATGACCAGTCGGATCTTCTGTCTTGTCTGAGTCGCCACCGCCGCTCATACAGCTCCCTTCATCGCTCTAATTACGCGAAGCAGGTCGCCTTCCATATTTTGTGTCATCCCCACAATGAGAATTCGAAAAAGGGGCAAACTCAGAATAAGAACTGAAAATCCAACGAGCGGGCCAATGATGAATCCAACATTGAAGTAGATATTCATTTGTGGAGATAGCTTAGAGATGAGCCCAAACATTGTATTCAAAACGGCGATCACCACCAGCATCGGCGATGCGATCTGAATCGAGAAAACTAAAAGGCGAGCAACAAGGTCAGACAGAGTATATCCAACTGCAACTGAAAATCCCTTCCCGAGCGGTAAATATTGAAAACTTTTAATCAATGCAGAAAGAATCGTATGATGTCCATCGACATAAAGAAAAAACAAACCGCCCAAAATAATATAAAAACTCGTAATCACAGAAGCTTGATCGAGATTCGCAGGATCCAAGATCGAAGACATTGAATATCCCATTTGCAAACCAAAAATTTCCCCAGCAAATTGTATTGCCGCAAAAACAATGGAGGCTGCAAATCCAATAATGAATCCGATGGAAAGTTCCTGAATGACAATGGAAAGCATCGCCCAGAGAGAGCCGGCAGAAGATGACGGATAGGGGGCTGTCAACGGCATCATCAACAGTGATATAAAAATGGCAATACAAAGCTTAATGCGAGTAGGCACACTTCTATTACTGAGAAGAGGAGACACCATAAAGACTCCGCCTACACGAAATAGGATAAAGAAAAATTTCACAATTGACGTCACGTCAAGTGTGGGAATTCCTGTCATCGCACGAACCTCGAGAAATCTGAAAAGATCGAAATTGAAAAATTCATGAGACGCTCTAAGGTATAACCACCAAAGAGGATCAGAACGAGATAGATCGAAATCATTTTTGGAATATACGCGAGAGTCGCTTCTTGAATCTGTGTAGTCGCTTGAATGACACTAATCACAAGGCCTACAACAAGGGCCACAAGCAGTGATGGCATCGAAACAAGAAGAATGACTTTAATGGCCTCTATTCCAATTCCTTGAACGAACGCTGGATTCATGACATGACCTCGAATGATTTAACGAGACTTCCAATGATAAGATTCCAACCATCGACCAGAACGAATAGCATCAATTTAAATGGCAGAGAGATGATCGCGGGTGGAAGCACAAGCATACCCATCGCAAGAAGAACTGAAGCAACGACTATATCAATCACCAGAAATGGAAGGTAAATCATGAACCCAATTTGAAATGATGTCTTCAGCTCGGAAATGACAAACGCTGGGATGATATGAATGAGAGTGATTTCATCCTTTGATTTCGGTTTCTCTTTGGTCATCAAGCTGACAAAAAGAGCTAAATCCTTTTCGCGAGTATATTTCAACATGAACTCTTGCAATGGTTTCGTTGCGGCCTTGAATGCTTCTTCTTGATTCAACTGGTTTTTAGAATATGGCTGAACAGCCTGTTCATTGATTTGTTTAAAAGTTGGTCCCATAACAACAAGGGTCATAAAAAAAGCGAGACCCACCAATATTTGATTTGGTGGAACACCATTTGTTCCAAGAGCATGTCGAAGCAACGAGAGCACGATTACGAAACGAGAGAATGAAGTCATCGTCACGATGATCGAAGGAGCCAGAGCGAGCACAGTAATCATCAATAAGATTTGAAGAGTTGTGCTCACTTCTTTTGGATTTGTTGCGCCTCCCACATTCAGCGAAATGGCCGGAAGTGACTGCGCCCAAGAAAGTGAGGGCATAATCAGGATTGCACTCAAAATCAAAAACAAAACAGCGCTTCGATTTTTCATCACGATATCCCGCTTTCTCGCGTTGAACCTATTTCATGACTTCCAAGCAAATGAATCGACGCTTCTGATACTCCAACGAGTAACTTGCTGGACTCCCACTCAACCACCATCAATTTTTTCTTTTGATCGATGGGCATTGTTTCTACGATTCTTAGACTTCCGACACGATTCTTATTGAGCCACTGATCGGGCTTTAAATATTTTTTTATAAACCAGGAAATCGCAAAAATCAGGCCGACGACCGCTCCAAGACTTGCAATCATTCTGACAAAAATCATGAGTGTTGAAGCGTCCGCCATCTGAGAATTTCCTTACGCCAATTTATCAAGCCTATCCTTAGGCGAAATAATATCCGTCAACCTCACGGCGAATTTATCGTTTAGAACGACAACTTCGCCTCGAGCGATCAATTTTTCATTGATCAATACTTCGAGAGGCTCTCCCACGAGCTTCGTCAATTCAACAACTGAACCCTGACCGAGCTGAAGCAAGTCATTCACCAACATTTTTGTTCGACCAAGTTCGACGCTCAATGTGAGCGGAACGTCCAAAAGAAAATCGATTGACCGAGCAACACCTGCTCCAGCGCCGCCTTGCAATTCATTCATCGGAAGTTCTTGTCCTTGTGTTTCATCTGCCATAGGTCTACTCCTTAAAAAAGTTACTCGGGGTCCGCCATGGCGACAACTTGCACCGCCTGCTGCCCACAGTGAGTTCCCAGCTGCACCTGAAACTTAGGAACTCCCTCTAACATCATTGGAATTGGTTCCGAGACATATTGGTCTAACTGGATTGTATCTCCAACCTTGAGTGACAATACGTCTCCCATCGAAATCTCAGTCTGTCCAAGCGTCACTGAAAACTCAGCCTTCGCGCGACGAATCGACTCTGTGAGCCAAATCTTCCAATTCGGATTAGGCTGAGACTGCTCGACATATGTATGATCCGTCAGAAGTGTCTTCATCGGATCAAGGGCAAAAAGTGGTATGACAAACTGAAGTTTTGAACTTACATCTTCAAAATTAATGCTAATGTCTGTCACCACGACAACGTCACTCGGTGCAACGATACTCACATACTCCGGATTCATATCCGTTCGTACAAATTCAAAGTTTAGTTCATGAATCGTTCGCCATGCAGCTTCAAGATCCGTGGTGCAATATTGAACAAGTCGCTGAATGAGCTTCAATTCGATACTGGTAAAATCTCCCTCTTTTTTCTTTAAACTGCCCGATCGACCTCCTCCGAAAATATTGTCGATAAGCGAATAAACGAATGCGGGCTCCAGCGAAACAATCGCCTGACCGATCAGTGGCGACATCCGCAAGATAGTCAGACAAGAAGGCACCGGCAGGTTTGAAATCCATTCCCCATATCGTTGCATTTCTGTTTGCAAATACTCGACGGTCACAACTTTTCTCACGAGACTTGAAAGCGTCTGACGATAAGAGCGTTGAAATCGGTCAAAGATGATTTTGAGACCGGGCATTCTGGCCCGAACAAGTTTTCTCTGCTGTGTAAAATCATACTTTTGAAGATTTCCAGACGGACCTACGCCGCCCTCAACTTCTACTTCACCAGAGCGAACAGCGTTAAGAAGTGAATCAACTTCGTTCTGGGACAGAATCTTTTCGTTCTTTTCGTCTGACACCGCAGTCTCCTATTGAATTACAAATTCTGTGAAATACACCCGCTTGATACGTCCGGTGACGAGCACTTTATTCACGCGTGTAAACAATTCGTCCTTTAAAATTCTTTTTCCATCGGATGTTTCAATATCTGTTTGACGCTTTGAACTCAGCAACGTCAGAAGCTCATCTCTCATTTGGGAAATACGGGTATCAATTTCTGCTTTGAGAGCTTCTGATTCGAGTTCGAATTTAATTTCAATTTTGAGATATCGCGCGCCTCGTCCATCATCGATCAGATTCACAACAAACGGCGCCAAATCATACTGAGGACCTGTCAACGTCTTTGGATCTGTCACCTTTGCTGGATCCACCTTCTGTTCAGCAGGAGATGCCTCTTCGTGTTTTTCTTCATGAGACGAACCAGAAATCATTTTAAAAGCAACAATTGCGCCGCCCAGCACGACGACCTGACTGGCGATCAAAATGATAACCCAAATCGGCAGTTTCTTTTTTCCGCCACCCTCTTCTGCAACCGCTTCTTCCTTATTTTCTGCCTTATCCGCCATACACCGCTCCCCTCAAATTAAGAGTTGATCCCGTAGAGATCTCAGCAAGGTGCATACCAAGTTCAGACATCCGATAAACCACTGATTATATTGATATTTCTCGAAATAAAATTCTCACCGTGATGCAGCAAAGCGTCAGATAATTGTTTATTTCGTCAAAACGATGACTCTGAATATTCGGACCTACGCAACATCCACTTCTTTGAAGAACTTTCGGCGCCCTTTCCAGACCTTCAGCGATACTTGCGGCTTACGCCCAATGTATTCGATCATCGCAAAAGTGCAATCGAGCCTTGCACCCAAGCGATCGAGCTCCAAATGCGTCATTGGATTCCAAGTGCCTGTATTGACATACTCCTTGCCGGGAGCAAAACGCTTAAAAACCGGACGGTGATTGTGACCAAAGATCACGGTGTGAATATCATCACGCGTTGCCAGAATTTTTTCTGCTGATTGATCTAGATCTGGAAAAACTGGAGCTTCGAATAGTATTCCCAAGGTTCGAGCCAATGAGTTTTTCCGACGAGGATCATTTCGAAAATTTGATTTGAAGAAAAATCGTATGATATCCCAGATCACTCGGAGTCCAAATCTAAAATCATAAACCAGCAACCATTTTAGATAATCGGAAAACGGAAGAACTTTATCGAAATGAGGCTTTCGTCTCTTAATCTTGTTAATCACATGCACCAAAAACAATGTGCCCCAGGGCTGATTCAGCAAAGGTTCTGGCACTCCTTCTGTCAAAAAATACTGATCTCGATCAAAGCTATTCGCCACTTCGTATTGATTGCCATGTTCAATATAGAGTCCATCAAACTCATATGATTCTAAAAAAAATCGCGTGGCCTCACCTGTTGACTGTCGAATAAGCTCCTGAACACTTGGAAAAACAATTCCTGGATCGTGATTACCCATCACGAAAACCAACGATTTACCAGGAAGACTCTGAAAATATTTGAGAGCATTCATGGTTGCACGATGCCCGTCGAGAATTTTTTTCATCCGACGCAAGGTCGTGAGTTCTGTAAGAACATCCGGATCGATCTCCTCGAAATCAATCATCAACAGATTAAAAAAATCACCATTGAGAATTAACTCGACATCTGCGCTCTCAAAATCGCCGCTACCAAAATATTGCAGAAACTCAATGAATTCTCGATCGTGAAAAAAATCTTCAAGAATATTGATTGATCCATCACTATTTCGATGTCCTGCACCCAAGTGAAAGTCAGAAACAACGAGTTTAAGCTTTCTTCCCGCTCCCAACTCCATAGTGACTCACTGAGGCGCTATCGGCACCATCGGAAGACTATTTGGCGTTACTGCATTTGGCGCTACGGTGTTCGGTGCAACCGCATTCGGGGCAACAGAATCTGGCGGCAACTGTGACGACAAATCTAAGCCAGGAAGAGGCATGGGAGCCTCGCGAGGAATAACACCAGACCCATCTGTTTCAAGCGGTTTTACTTCAAATGAGCGAACAGCCCCACGCCCTCCAACAAATTGAGAAAGTTGCGCTTCAGCAACTGGCACCGCGATATTTAATAGAACTTCAAATCGAATATTGCTTCGGCTCATCCTCAGATTTGAAACTTTAAGCTTCCAATTATCCTGCACGAATTTCAATATATCTGACGAAAGTAAAGACCCACCTTTCGAATCTACTGAAATTTCAAAACGCGTATTGATGGGATTCACTAACTGTGGAACCGCTTCTTCTTTCGCCTCTTTCGGGAGCTCGATCTCCACAAGATATTTTGATGTCAGCTGCGTCCCAATCTGTTTTTCCCCAATTTTCTTATATGTTTTGACATACGAAGCTGCACGCTTCAAAAATTCAGCTTTTTTTTCTGGATCCATGCTTGCAGGAAGAGATTGCTCGACAGCAGATTCAAACGATTTTTTTTCAGACTCAGCCTTTGCTTCCGCAAGATTTCCACTCTTGATATCAACGATGACTTCCACAGGAACACTCAATCGTTCTTGTGAAAACAAAGAGCCTCCAAAAATCAGACAACTGAAACAAAATCCGAAATAACGAATCCAAGTCTTTTCCATTGTTCAACCCTCTTTGATGGCAGATCCACGGTCATTTCAACATAATCCGCGCGAAACTCCTGTTCGATGATTCTACCCTCTCGATGAATGATCGCCAACAAATCTCCACGCCCCTGTGGTAACAAAAGTCTGACTCGGCAATAGCCCCCCGCCAGGACTTCGGCAATTTTATCGAGAAGCCGCTCAATATGATCGCCCCTCAACGCAGAAATATAAACCCGGCGATGGCTAGATGCTAAACGAGGCATCTCTGTACTTAAGAGATCTACTTTATTGAAAACCTCAATAATCGGATGGGACATGCAGTCAAGTTCAAGCAAAACTTGTTCTGTGGCTTTCTTCTGTGCCTCCCACAAGGGATTCGACACATCCACAACATGCAAAAGCAAGTCCGCTTCATGAACTTCTTCTAATGTAGACTTAAACGCCTCTACCAATTCATGAGGTAATTTCCGTATGAAACCCACCGAATCCGTCATGAGAATTTCACGTTTGTTGGGCAACGAAAGCCGTCTAGTAGTCGGATCAAGCGTTGCAAACAGCTGATCAGTTCCAACGGCAGCCGCAGCCGTCAGCCTTGTAAACAGAGTTGATTTACCAGAATTCGTGTAACCCACCAATACGATCTGAGGAACAGACGAACGCTTTCTTTTTTCTCGCTGAAGATGCCGGGTATTTTTGACCCTCTCGAGATCTTTTTTCAAGCGAGCCATCCGAATCTTAATCAGCCGTTTGTCAATTTCAAGCTGAGTTTCCCCCGGCCCACGAAGCCCGATACCCCCGGTTTGCCGCTCCAAATGGCTCCAAAGGTGCGTCAGTCTCGGAAGAATATACATCAGCTGAGCGAGCTCGATTTGAAGCTGTCCTTCACGAGTTTGAGCTCGCTTCGCAAAAATATCGAGAATCAGCGCACGACGATCGATTGTTCGAACACCGAATTCAGCTTCAAGATTTCTGGCCTGTCGCGGTGAAAGTTGATCGTCAAAAATAACGAGGTCGGCATCGTGCATCTCGACGAGTTGGGCAATTTCCTCGACCTTCCCTTTATTGATAAACGTTCCAGCATTCACTCGATCCAACCTGCACGCAATTGACTCAACTGCTTCGCCACCGGCAGCAGCCGTCAACTTTCTCAACTCTTCTAAGGTATCTTCAATGTCGATATCGTGAAACTCACGTCGGCTTTGTAGTTTGGGACTATAAGTCCCAACAAGTATGGCTTTCTCTTTTTCCGAAAAATTCGTCATTCTGCGCTTCCCATGTGACTATGCCTCGCAGGTTTTGTCACGTCTAGACCTAACTCAGCACTTCAACGAGATGATCGGCAGAAAATCCAAAGGCTTTCACATAAGAAATCAATGCCACGATCAGATCATATTGTCCCTGATCCAACAACAATGAGGCATCTAAGACGCTATTTTCAGTTTGCAAGAGTTGCAAATAATCAATCGTCGAAACTCGGTAGTTACGACGAGCTTCTTCCAAGGCCTGGCTGGCGAGATCCACCGTAACGTGAAGAGAATCGATCACCGCTTCGGCCGTTTTCAGATTCTCAGAAGCTTGAATTTGCGAGAGTCGAGTTGACTGAACCACCTTGTCTTCCTCAAATTTCGCCTGCATTAACTGGGCCTGATATTCCTGGCGCTCATGCAGGTACGACAATCCAGAAAAAATCGGCACGCTCAATGTCACACCGGCCCCCCAAGACATCGCATCGCCATCAAAAAGAGCACTCTTCGAATAGCCGAGCCATGTCAGGTCGCCAACTGCATCAATGCGAGGCCAATGTTTTCCCAACAGTGTCGTGATCGACTCATCAATCTGCTGCCGGCGAGCCACAACCCTCTGAACTTCAAGTAATTCAGGGTTCAGGCCCATCCATTTTTTGAGTACTTCCTTCACATCGATCTTCTTCCAAATACTATGAATCGCAATATCTGATTCATAAGGACGGCCCATCGCCTGAGCGAGTTCAGCTGTGGACGATTTTAATTCTCCTAATGTCCGTTGCATCTGAGAACCCAACTTCGCGATTTCTGTTTTAACCTGCAGAAGATCCAGTCGCTGACCCCTTCCAATTTTTACACGGTGTTCTGTCTCACTTAATGTCTGTTCATGTATTTTTATAGCCTTACTGATTGATTCAGACTGCCTCCTCGCCACCAAAATCTTATAAAATATTTGAATATTCTTTAAAATTAAATCACGACGAGATATTTCAAAATCTAACTGGCCAATTCTTTTTTCACTCGAAACTGCATGAATAGCCGAAAAAAAACCTCGAACCAAAAGCGGCTGAGAAGCACTGAGATTCGTCTGAAAATAATTATAAGATTCTCCTCCAAACTGAGGTCTCGCTGCATTCTGGCTATCTTTCTTTCGCTTGTAGCTTAAATCTCCCTCAATCGTGGGCAAAAGACTCGACACGGCCAAGCGTCCCTTTGCATCCAGTTCCTGCAATTTTTCTTTGGCCTGCTTCAGAGATGGCTCAGATTGAAGAGAAGCTTCAATAACAGCCTTCAAATTGAGTTCAAGACCAGCTGAAGAGTCTGAGGCCGATATCAAAAAATTAAGACAGAGCGCTATCACGCGAGAATCCTTTCCTGAGATCGCAAAAAATACTATAGGCGCAAGGCACGACAAATAAAGTAAAGGACGTCGACACAAGCATGCCACCAATCACGACGATCGCCATAGGAACGCGAGTCTCAGCCCCTGGACCAATCGCCAATGCCGCAGGAATTGCCCCAGCGATTGTCGCAAATGACGTCATCAAGATGGGTCTCAGACGAATCGGGCATGCTGTGAGTAGAGAATCTTTTGAGTGCATTCCCTGTTCGCGAAAATGATTTGAAAACTCGACTAAAAGAATCGAATTCTTCTTTGCTATGCCCATCAGAAGGATGATTCCGATGAAGCTATAGATATTCAAGGAATATCCCGTTATCCAAAGCGCAAGAAAAGCACCAGAAATACTAAACGGCAGAGCTAAAAGCACCGTGATCGGATCGACAAAACTATTGAATTGGACACCCAAAACCATATAGGCCACGACCAAACCAAGTATAAGCGCAAAAAATAATCCTCCAAAAGATTCCTGAAATGTTTGAGCGCTCCCCGACAAAACAACGCGATAGTCCTTCGGCAAAACCTGCGCGGCTATTTTTTTCACTTCGGCGATTGCCTTCTCTTGAGAATATCCTGGGGCAACATTACCAAACATCATGATGGATCTTTCTCGATCAGATCGCGCAATTTGCTGCAGACTTGATTTTTCTTCAATCTTGATCACATCTGAAAGCCTGACAAGCTCACCACGATTGTTCCTGACAAAGAGCGACTTGATCTGATCCGCCTGAAGCCTTTCTTCTGGCACAAGCCTGGTTCGAATATCATATCGATGACCGCCCTCGGCATATTTGCCAGATATAACTCCACCGATCAGCGTACGAATCGTCTCTGAAATATTTCTGATACTCACACCGTATTGAGACGCCTTCTCTCGATCCGGATAAATTCGAATTTCAGGTTTTCCCAACTTAAAATCAGAATCCAGATCTGTCACCATGCCAGACTGCTCAAGAAGGTTGTCGATTTCTGCCGAATACGCTCCAAGCTTCTCCCAATCTGGCCCTCTAAGCGAGAACTCAACGGGAAAGCCCCGTGACGAAGAGAATCCTCGCATCGATAGGTCTTGAACAAATGCCTTCATCCCCTCAATCTTCGAAAGTTCTTGGCGTACAATCGGCATGAATTCCTGCTGGGTCAGCTCCCGATGTTTTCGAGGATCAGTTCCTCGTTTTCCCAAATCCTTCATCGTGACGAAAATATTCCCTGAATTGACATCGCCCCCTTGAAAGCCTCCTACAGCAGCATAAATGCGATCAATCTCAGGTCTTTTCATTAAGATGGCTTCCGCCTCTTTGAATTTTTCATCCGTGAATGAAAGAGATGTTCCGATAGGCCCCTGAAGTCGAATCAAAAACCGCCCTTGATCCTGTGCCGGAACAAATTCTTTATTTAAAAAACGAATGCTCAATATCGAAACCGCAAAAAATATCACCGACAAAGAAACAACTTTGCCACGATGGGAAAGTGCCAAATCTAAAAGACGCCGATAGTGCAAAGCTAAAATTGAAAATTTTTCTGAAATCCACGATCCAAACCTGCTCTTACCCTGAGCTTCCATGAACTGACTACAACGCATCGGAGTAAGGGTCAAAGCTTCAAGCAGAGAAAGCAAAACAGTCACCGTCATAGTCACACCAAATTGCAGAAAAAATTTTCCAATCACTCCCTGCATAAAAGCGACGGGCAAAAAAATTGCCACAATCGCTGTCGTTGCAGCCATCGCCGCAAATGAGATTTCTTTGACTCCATCCAAGGCCGCCTGAAATTTATTCTTTCCAAGGTCGCGATGCCTCACAATATTTTCCAAGACCATAATGGCATCATCGACAACAATGCCCACGGCCAAGCTCAACGCGAGCAATGTAAATGTATTCAGCGTATAGCCCAACCAATGCAGGATGATGAAAGATCCAATGATCGATGTCGGAATTGCGAAAAGCACGTTGACCGTCGACGCAACCGACGCCAGAAAAAACCAGCACACAAGCGCTGTGAGAATGGCAGATAAGACCAAGGTAAAGTTAAGCTCGTGAACCGAGTCTTCAATAAATGTGGTCGTATCAAAATTGACAGACAGTTCTGTATCAACGGGAAGCTCTGCCTTAATCGCATTCATTCTTTCTTTCACCGCACGCGCCACAGCGACCGCATTTGTTCCTCTTTGCTTTTTAATCCCCAGTCCTACAGCGGGCGTCCCATTGAATCTTGACAGCCGCCGAACCTCTGCCAATCCATTTTCGATCGTTGCAATTTGATTCAAATAGATTGGATTATAATTTGGCCGTCCCCCTCTCTGATTAATAACGATTTTTTTGAACTCCTCGATGTTTTTTGCTTCACCCATTGTTCGAACATCATATTCCTTTTGACTCGTTTCAATTTGGCCTGCTGGAAGTTCGAGATGTTCGTTTGAAATCGTGTCTAAGACATCGCCCACCGTGAGCTCATAATTATTTAATTTTTTATTGGAAATCCATACTCTCAGATTTGGCTCTACGTATCCTGCGAGAAAGACTTCTCCTACTCCAGAAACAGTCGAAAATTTTGATTTCAATTTATCTCGTACGAATTTCATCAAGTCGGGCGTCGACAGGCTTTTGCTGCTCACACTCAACCAGAGAATGGGTTGGTCTTCGGGATTGGTTTTAGAAAAACTAGGCGGATCTAAATCTCGTGGCAATTTTTTCTGCGCTTGAGAAACTTTAGCCTGAACTTCTTGCATGGCGGCATCAATATTGCGGTCCAGCTCAAATTCCAGTGAAATCGACGCCGATCCATATCGTGAATAAGACGTCACACTTCGAATTCCTTCAACCGCCATCACGGCATCTTCAATGACATCAACAATATCTGTCTCCATCACTTCAGGCGCGGCACCATCGTAGGTGAGTGAGATCGAGATCATCGGCGAATCAACATCAGGAAGCTGACTCATCCCCATACGAAAAAAGCTGATGGCGCCAAAAAGAATGAGAGCCGCCATAAGCATCCAGGCAAACACAGGGCGACGTATCGAAAGTTCAGAAATAGACATGGCGACTCCTCGAGGCAGATGAAAGAGATCTTAAAATCGATTATGATGGAGTGGCATGGACGAAGACAAGAAAATGAATGATGGCAAAGATAAGCGTCCCTATCTGGGGGTACAGTTTGAATGCTGTTCTGTTTATACTCGAGTCTATCGAAAGCCAGAAATACTGTTCTACGAAGCTCGCTGCCCGAAGTGTGGACGAACCGCGCGAATAGATGTGGATCGAAAAGCAGGCGTCGATGCAAAATTCATTCGTGTCAGCTTTGAATGATTGGCCCGTATGATGCGAAGATCTTTAGGCCCAATGAAGATAGCTCAATCGGGGCTCGCACTCCTCCGGCGCGCTCTTTCAATCGCCTCAACAACTTCAGGATTCACTTCAACAAGGTGAATTGCGCCATGAGCAAGATAATAGAACCGATTTCCGTCAGGAGAAAATTCAAGAGCATGACCATTGCTATCTAAGACGGCATATGCACCTGTCATCAAATCCTTAAAATGATAATGACCAGGAGAAAAGCTATCCGGCCCATCTTGCGTGACAATGACTGCTCCAAAAAAACGGACTCGGCGACCCGGCAGCATTGCCACTGTCTCCCCGCGCGAGTTAAATACCACTGTAAAATTCCTCTTAGGAGTGGTCATCCCTCGTTCTATGACTTCTACTGCCCCGAAGGTTTCGTCTTCATTATATCGTGGATGCACAATGGCATTTGGTATTCGAAGAACTTGCCGTCCTGTGCGAGTATCCCAAAATACGCCAATACTACGTCGTGGCGGCTGGGCGTTATTTTTACGAGAGTAGTAGACACTATAGACCCAATTTCCCCCGGGCGAAAGCTCAGCGCTAATTCGATCAGCATCTGGCTCAATTTCAGAAGCATCAAGCGCCAAGGACGATGGGCGGAGGGTATTCACATCACGAAGAATCGGAACTCCCTTATCTTCCCGATTCCTAACCTCAAGAACAACAATGCCATTTTTTGCTGAAACAGAACCCCTGACATCAGCATCCTCATTAAAATCTAGGCTCGCCAATTCGAGACCAGTCTCAAGATCAAAAATCCGAGCTGTTCCAGCACGGCCAAACCCCAACATATACTTGCCATCATCATCGTCCTGGATATGATTAGGAAAGCTGAGTTTCGTGTCGCGAAAAGACTCTGCATCTATAATTCCTGTCGTTTTATCTCCAACAACCAGTAGATATCGGCCGTCGTTCGCGTAACCTGAGGAGCGGTAAGTCTCCTGAGTGTTCATTAAATCTGAAACTGGGTTACGCGTTTGTAAATTCAAGACCTGAACTTTGTTTTGTCTCTCGCCTGAACAGCGAACCATAATATCTCTACTATTAGGGCTAAACTCGCAACCATAGATCACGTGGTCGGGAATGCCGACCACAATCCTTTTGCGTTCCCTGAGGTTCCAAAGTCCCAGGGTGCCATCTGAAAGCACAGCGGCGATCCAAGATGAATCTGGAGAAAAACTAGCTCCTTTCACTTTATGATCAAATCCACCGCCAAGAACTGTGATCTCGAAAAGATGGTGATAGTCAATCCCTATACTCGGGATATCCACACGGGAGAAGGGATTAGCCACAGAAGCACTTGGCTGACCGTGCGCCCAAATACCCATACCAGACAGCAAAACTCCGCAAGTGCTACCGTCAACCGGAGCTAAGTATCCCAGCGACTCGAATAGGAAAAGAACGACAATAAGAAAATATTTCTTCATAAGACCTACCAAAATTAAGATTGTTCGATCACCTAAATTGGGCTGCTTATATCGAACAATATCTGGGTGAGCAATCGATTTCTGGCCACATCACCAGATCGTCTTAGCCACAATAGACTTCCTACTCAAAATGCAGGGAATCGGTTCCAAATTGTGACTCTATCCATGTAATAAACTCTGGCTGAGCCCTAACGTTCATATTTGAATCAATCGTGACACGAGTATCGCGAAGTGGCGTTCCCTGAACCTCGCCATTAATCGGAATACTCACCTTCAGATTCATACTCCCCGGAAAACGCTTGGCCTGATCCACTAAAGTTGCCAAAGCGTCGACCTCCTGAGGCGTTCTCAGCTTAACCAACATATGACTGAAATGCCCCATCGAGAGCTCTTCCAGGTCTCTTGCCAAAATTTTTGTCACATCATTTTCACGAACAACCTGCCCCTTAATCAACAAAAGCCGATCGGTCGTCACCATTGAACTTTTTTTGCTAAAAAGGTCTGAAAACACAACGACCTCGATGATGCCTTCCATATCCTCCAATGAAAAGAAGGCCATCTTTGCGCCCTTTTTTGTGATAATTTCTTTTGCTGCAACGACGAGGCCAGCCGCCATCACTTCAGTTTCTCGAGAAGGCACTGGGCGTTCGCAAATTTCTTGAATACTTCGAACTTTTAGATTTTGCAGAACTGCTTGGTACGCCTTCAACGGATGCCCGGAGATATAAGTTCCTAATAAATTCTTCTCATCATGAAAACGGATGCGATCTGGCCATTCATCCACAACTTTCAGCTTCGGTTTTGCCGAAAATAACGAACGCTGGCCACCCGCACGATCTCGCCCTGCCGATTGCGCGCTCGACAACAAAGAATCGAGTGACGCAAATAATGTGGCCCTCGTATATCCAAGATGGTCTACGGCTCCAGATCGAATGATTGATTCTGCTCCCCGCTTATTCATCACCTCTGCCGAAACTCGCATAAAAAAATCTTGGCCATCCTTGAAGGCTCCTGATTTTTCTCGCTCATCCACGACTGCTTGAGCGACGGGAACTCCCAAATTCTTGATGGCGGAAAGTCCAAAACGCACTTTAGATTTTTCTTCAATCGAAAAGTCCACATGCGACGAATTCACATGAGGAGGCAATACGAAAATATCTGACTTCAGCGCACTTCGAATGATGACCCCAATTTTTTCAATATCCTCAGATTCAGACGAGAGCAGCGCCGCGTAAAATGCTTCCGGATGATATGTTTTCAAATAAGCCGTTTGGATCGTCACCATGGCATAGGCCGCTGCATGCGACTTATTAAATCCATATTTTGCAAATTCAGCCATCAAATCAAAAATACTCTGAGCCAAGGAATCTGGATGTCCATTTTTCACAGCACCCGCGACGAATTTCTCTCGCTGTTGAGCCATTTCAGATGCAATTTTTTTACCCATCGCGCGGCGTAACAAATCAGCTTCGCCGAGAGAAAAACCCGCCATCACGTTAGCGGTTTTCATCACCTGCTCTTGGTAGACAAAAACGCCGTAAGTTTCTTTTAAGATGGGTTCCAGCACAGGAGAATCGTAAACAACCTCACGTTTTCCCATTTTTCTCAGGATGAAATCGTCGACCATCCCGCCTTCAAGTGGTCCAGGACGATAGAGCGCAACGATAGCAATGATATCTTCAAAACGATTGGGCTTAAGCCGACGAATCACGTCTCGCATACCAGAGGATTCCAGCTGGAAAATGCCGACTGTATCGCCAGATGATAATTCTCCCATGACTTTTGGATCGCTATAATCAATTTTTAAGAGATCAATATCGGTCTTCGTCAAGTCAATCGCTTCTCGAATGACCGTCAGGTTTCGCAAGCCAAGAAAATCAAACTTCAAAAGTCCCAGTTTTTCGACACCCTTCATCTCAAATTGAGAAACGATTTCACCATCCGACCCACGATAAAGAGGCAAGTATTTGGTTAGAATATCGTCGGCAATCACAACTCCAGCAGCATGGACAGAAGAGTGCCTGTTCAGCCCCTCTAATCTTTCGGCAATCTCTAATAATTGATCGGCACGAGGATCACGATTTCTTAGGTTCTGAAATTCTGGCTCAAGCTCATAGGCCTCTTTTAAAGAAATATTCAAAACATTTGGAATTAACTTTGCAATCGCATCCACATCAGAATACGGGATCCCCAGCACACGACCGACATCTCGAATGACGGCCTTAGATTTCATTTTTCCAAACGTAATAATCTGCGCGACACGCAAAATTTCTTCCAGCGGTTTTGAATTTTCAACGGTAGGTTTAAAATTGTATTTATCACGAACATAATCGATGACCCGTTCGCGACCTTTAATACAAAAATCGACATCAAAGTCAGGCATGCTCACCCGTTCAGGATTCAAAAAGCGCTCAAAAAGAAGATTGTAACGCACAGGATCTATATCAACGATCGACAAACAATACGCCGCAAGACTTCCGGCTCCCGATCCCCGACCAGGCCCCACAGGAATCCCATTGTTTTTGCTCCACTGAATGAAATCTGCAACGACTAGAAAGTAATCTGAGAACCTCATCTTGCAAATGATCTGATATTCTTCTTCCAGCCGCTCGCGATAACTTTTTTCAACGAGAGAAAATTTTTCAGCCGCCACCTGTGTCTTCACAAGCTCAAGGCGTTTCTCGAGCCCCTTCTGGCACTCTTCGTACAGCAATTTGTCGATATCCCCGTCTGCGCCAAACTTTGGAATATGATAAACTCCAGATTCCCACGAAAAAGTGACGCGAGACAAAAGATCGTCTGTTGCAGATAACCATTCTGGATGATCGCCGAACAGACTGTTCATTTCGTCTGGACTCTTGAGATAAAAATCACGCGATGGGAGTTGCGGATGTTTTTCATCAGACAATGTCATCGCTTCACCAATGCTCAACAAAACTTCATGGGCTAAGTGATCGTCCGGCTTCAAATAATATGTCGGCTGGGTTGCAATACAACGCCCAAATTTTTCAGACACTCTGACGGCCAGCTCTTCGCTTGGGGCTCCTTCATAACGATGAACTTCAAAAAATAAATTTTCGTTAGTCCAACGTGAGTAAAATGATGTGGCTGACTCAAGCTGAGGATGATCCGGAGAAATGAGAGCCACCAGCCCCTTCTGCAATTCTAACAAACGACTCAATGTTAGCGTTTCAAATGAGTAAGCACTTAAAATGAGACAAAGGTTTTGATAACCTTCCTGATTTAAAACTAAAAAACTGACTAAGCCCTTAGATTTCACCGAGCTTGCAAACTGGGTTTCTGAAACAAGATTGATCTTCAAGGTTGTGCCCAAAATGGGTTTCAACCCTGCCTTTTTCATCTGCCCATAAAATTCAATCCACCCAAACGCGTTGTCGAAATCAGTAATCGCCGCGCCTTTAAACCCAAGCTCCTTTAAGGCCGTGCAATATCGATCCACCGGAACCATGGCCTTTAGCAGCGAAAAATCTGTATGTAGTCTGAGTGGTATCATCTATCAAATAGTTGAATTTGAATGAGATTTTAGCTTCAGTCGAGGGTTCCTTTCTGGTTAATTAAGCTCGTATGCACCCGTTTATCGAGGCTTTACAAAATCGAGTGATTCTTGGCGATGGCGCCATGGGCACAATGCTCTATTCCAAGGGCATCTATATTAATCGCTGCTATGACCAGCTCAATCTTGAAAACCCCTCGATTGTTCAGGAAGTTCATAGTGAATACCTTCAAGCGGGATGCGAAGTTATCGAGACGAATACATTTGGCGCAAATCGACTTCGTCTGAAGAGTCATTCCCTTGAGAATCAGGTTGCTGAAATCAATCGAGCGGGAGTCAAAATTGCTCGCGCTGCAATCGATCAAAATTCAGCGAAATCATTAAAGACTGCGTGGATCGCTGGCAGTATGGGACCACTCGGCGCAAACTCGGAGCCTTTTGGAAAAATTTCGCACGCAGAAGTGCTGAGTATTTTTGAAGAGCAAGCGCGAGCTCTGGATGATGGCATTGATTTCTTCATGCTTGAAACGTTTACCCATCTATCTCAACTGCAAGACGCGGTCTCAGCGATTCGAAAAGTTTCGCAAAAACCCATCGTGGCCATGATGACGATCAATGACGATGGGCATTCGCTTCTCGGAGAAAGTCCAGCGGTCATGGCAAAAGCATTTGATACGATGGATGCAGAAGTCGTCGGATTCAACTGCTCAAGTGGTCCATCAATTGTCTTAGAAACATTGGAAGAAGTGAGAAAATACACTGCGAAACCACTCGCTTGTTTTCCAAATGCTGGAATTCCGAAACAAATTGGTGGCCGATTCATCTATATGTCGACCCCTGAATACTTTGGGAGTTTTGCTAAAAAATTCATTACCGTCGGGGTTCAACTTATCGGAGGATGCTGCGGTACAACTCCGAATCACATGAAGCGCGCTCGTGATGCCATTCAAGCCAGCGGAAAATCTGAAAAGAATCGGCCGTATATTGAGGTGAAATCTAAGCAAGAACCTCAAGTGCAGATCGTGCCCATTGATCAGCGAAGCCGGCTTTCAAAAAAAATTTCAGATAAAAAATTTGCTGTAAGCGTTGAGATCGATCCTCCAAAAGGAACTGCCTTCGCGAAAGCATTAGAGGCCAGCAAGCAATGCTACGATGCGGGGGTTGACTGCATCAATATTGCGGATGGACCAAGGGCTTCTGCGCGAATGTCGCCCATGAGCATGGCTGTCATTTTGGAACGTGAGATTGGAATTGAAACCATCATTCACTATTGTTGCCGAGATCGAAATCTCTTAGGCATGCAGAGTGACTTGCTGGGTGCAAATGCATTGGGCCTTCGAAATGTTTTGATTATCACTGGAGATCCTCCCAAGCTCGGAGATTATCCAGAGGCCGCGTCTGTCTTTGATGTCGATGCAATCGGCCTCACACGCATCGTGAACAGACTCAATCGTGGAATGGATCTCGCAGGAAACGCGATTGGAAATCCCACCTCTTTTTTTCAAGGCGTCGGATGCAATCCTGGCAGCTTGAATTTCGATGAAGAGATGCGACGACTTTCGCTGAAAATTGAGGCTGGCGCAGAATATTTACTCACGCAACCCGTCTACGATCATAAAACATTTGAGAGATTTTTGCAGGCGTATCAAAAGTTTCCCAAGCGAATTCCAGTGCTGATTGGAATCTGTCCTTTGGCGAGTCTGCGAAACGCGGAATTTCTACATAACGAAGTTCCTGGAATGCAAATTCCGTCTGATATTCTTAAGAGAATGGCGAGCCCCAGTTCTGTGGAGGCGCAACGAGACGAAGGCATAGCGATTGCGCGCGAAGCTCTGACAGCATTTCGAAAAGATGTGCAAGGCACTTATATCATGCCCCCCTTCAACAAAGCAGATATCGCATTGAAGGTATTAGATGGATTTCTGGAGAAATAATGTTGGTCAACCAGATTGCACAAAAAATTGATCACACGCTCCTGAAGGCGGAAGCCACAAGTGAAATGATTCAAAAATTATGTGCGGAAGCTGATCGATATGGCTTCTACTCGGTCTGCGTGAATTCATTTTGGATTCCGTTAGCGAAAGAAGCGCTCTCTGACTCCACAACGAAAACATGTTCAGTCGTCGGATTTCCGCTGAGCGCTCAACTTTTTTCTGTAAAGCTGCGTGAAATCGAGCAACTGCTTCTGCATCGGGTGGATGAGATCGATCTCGTGATGAATATTGGCGCCTTCAAGTCGGGGCAACACGAAACCGTCTTTGATGAAATCAAAAACGCAGTCAATCTTTGCGATACAATCCCTCTGAAGGTGATTGTAGAAACTGCACTTCTTAGCCGTGATGAAAAGATTCGAGCTTGTGAACTCGTCATGGCGACGGGCGCGGCCTTTATAAAAACCTCAACTGGGTTTTCAACAGGAGGAGCAACTGTCGAAGACATTAAACTCTTCCGTGAAATTGCCGGCAATACTCTAAAAATTAAGGCCAGCGGAGGCATTCGAAATCGAGAGACAGCGCTGGCCATGATCGGCGCCGGGGCGGATCGTCTTGGAACATCTCAGTCTGTTGACATCGTCAGCGGAACCGGCGATTCATCGAAGCAGGGGGGATATTAATGAAATTCCATCGAATCTGTCTGATTGTGCTCGATAGTCTCGGAGTCGGAGAGCTCTCAGACGCCGGTGAGTTTGGCGACTCCGGGGCCCATACACTGCTTCATACATATCAAAAATTGGGCGGCTTGAAGATTCCGAATCTTTCGGATCTTGGTCTTCTTGAACTCCTCGACGATGAATCTATCAAATCTCGGCATAAACTTTTCGCATCATATTTTTCTCGAATGAAAGAAAAGTCTCAGGGCAAAGACACAACAACGGGACATTGGGAAATGATGGGCCTTATCTTAGAGAAAGGTTTCGATACGTTCTTGAACGGCTTTCCATCCGACTTCATGAACGCCTGGTCACAGAGAACTGGTTGTGGATATCTTGGAAACAAAGCCGCTAGCGGCACAGCCATCATAGATGAACTGGGAGCCGAGCATGTCGCCACAAAATATCCCATCGTTTATACATCTGCAGATAGTGTTTTTCAGATCGCCGCCCATGAAAAATATTTTGGGCTTGAGAAACTGCACAAACTTTGCGAAGAGACTCGAATCATTTTAAATGAATCCTCGTTTCGAGTGGGCCGGGTGATTGCAAGACCTTTTCTCGGTGAGCCGGGATCGTTTAAACGCACAGAAAACCGACGCGATTTCTCAGTAGAACCGTTTGATGAAACTGTTCTGGAGGCTCTTGATAGCCGAGGAGTTTCAGTTACAGGAATTGGAAAGATTCCTGATATTTTTGCGAATCGTGGCATCACACATCGATATGAATCACACAACGATCGTGATGCGATCGAAGCCACTGTGAATGCTTTGAAAAAAGAAAAGCAAGCCGGCCTGATTTTTACGAATCTCAACGATCTCGACATGATCTATGGCCACCGAAGAAATGTGGAAGGATATGGGCGTCAAATTGAAATGATCGACACAGAACTTCCGAAAATCCTGGCGGCGCTATCGCCCAACGATCTGTTGATTCTGACTGCGGATCATGGAAATGATCCGACCTATCGTGGAACTGATCATACGCGGGAACATGTACCACTTTTGATCTACTCGCACAATTTTACAAAGGGCTCACGAGAATCCAGACGACTTCAGGATCGGAATAGCTTTTCGGATATCGGGCAAACAATCATCGACAATTTTGGAATCGCAAAGAAAACTCCGGGCACGAGCTTTCTAGCGCTGGTTGCGTGAAACAATGGATCTTTTAGACCTCATTTATAAAAAGAGAGCGGGGCAAAATCTCTCAGCTCAGGAAATCAACACATGGATTCGCAGTCTATCCACAAAGAAATCGCCGCCGCTCTATCAAATTTCTTCACTTCTCGCATTTATCTATCAAAAAGGGATGACTCCTGAAGAAATTACGGCACTCACAAATGCCATTCGATACTCTGGAGTTCAGTTTCGGTATAAAGGATTTCCACGATCGGCTCGATTTGTTGATAAACATTCAACGGGTGGAGTTGGTGATAAGATCACCATTCCCCTCCTTCCGATCACACTAGCGTGTCATGATGATCTCTTCTATCCGACGATTGCGGGGCGCGGATTAGGCCATACTGGCGGGACGGTCGACAAACTGCAGAGTATTCCTGGATTCAGATGCGACCTGGGGCTGCCGAAATTCTATCGAATACTCAAAAAATATCGCGGAGCCTTTTTAGGACAAACAAGAGAAATTGCGCCCGCGGATCGCCTGCTTTATTCACTGCGAGATGTGACGGGCACTGTTGAATCTATCCCCTTAATTACGGCGAGTATCCTGTCGAAAAAATTGTCGGAAACTTTGAATTTTTTGTTGCTCGATTTGAAATGTGGCAACGGTGCATTCATTCGAGACGAAGAGAAGTCGAAACAACTCGCTGAAAGCCTTTCAAGCGTAGCCACTCTGGCCGGCGTTTCAAATGAAGTGCTGATGACGAGTATGGATACACCTCTTGGCCACTACTCTGGCAATTTTCTGGAGATCAAAGAATCGCTGGATATCCTCAAAGGTGCGGGACCATCCCGGTCAACGGAGCTCACCTATCTTTTGGCTGAAAGATTTTTGAAATATATGGGGATTGAGCGCGATGAAGCTCGACGGCGAATTTCAAATGCGGTTTCATCAGGACGTGCTTTAGAAATTTTTGAGAAGATTTCGGTCGCTCAAGGAGCTTCGCTTCAAAAACTGGAGCGAAAACTAAAACAGAAACCCTTGAAGCAAAAGACTATACTTGCTCCACGATCCGGATACCTTTTTTTTGAGACTCGAGAACTCGGGCTTGCACTTGTCGAGTTAGGTGGAGGTCGAAAAACGATGGCTGACAAGATCGATGACGATGTTGGATTCTATCATCCAATTTCCAGCGGCGAACAGGTTAAAGCCGGCCAAGAAATATTGACGATATTTTATCGAGACTCGAAGCGTCTGAAGGCTGCGATTCAAAAACTCGATTGGGCTATCCAGGTTGTGGAAGAAAAACCGCGACAGCTTGAGCTTCTACTGAAATAAGATTCGAAACGCCTTCGCTACAGAGCTTTCTGGATTTTCTAATTCACGAGCAGGTATTGGGCCAAATCGACGAAGTGCGCTGTCAAACGGCAGACTCTTGAAGGGCGCGACAGTTGTAAGTTTAAAGTACCGAAAATCAATCTCTGAAAAACTGAAATAAAGCCTTGCCCCTCTTGAGCCGTCGTCATGCTCGACCCACACGTTAACCGGCCCATAGTTATTTGAGCTGAATCTGAGTCTATATCCTAGACTGCCTCCTGGAATTCCGACGCTCCTGTCGCCTCCAAGCATTCTACCCGACAGAAATGGAATCTTATTCAGAGCGGGCATTTGCCTGGCCACCTCTGCAAGCAAGGTTGAACAGCGCTTATGGTTGGTATCAGCAACTGAAGGCGAAGAGACATCCCCGGCATTAACATCGACCGCAGAGCCCCATAGTGAAATAATGGTGATCAGAACAAACCCAAATAATCGCATACGCTCTCCATGCCTTTACACATTGTCTCTCAATAACTTTGCAAATTTCATACCGCTCTATCGGACCCTCGAAAAGCTCCTAACCCCTCTTTTTTATTGGAGTCTCTGGAATCTTCCGCAGCCTCGATCCCCCCTCCAATCG